>SAMEA3663095__coassemble_776_pt1 | contig 80467 bp, 56 predicted proteins | sample SAMEA3663095__metabat2_high_PE_021 | metagenome-assembled genome bin SAMEA3663095 (sample SAMEA3663095) | pig gut metagenome | biome: pig gut; feature: pig-associated habitat; material: faeces | place: France | collected 2012
CGGCTGCCGATGACGTCGGAGTAGGAGGCGCCGCAGACGTAGATCTCATCGTCCTTGGCGGGTTGCATGGTTTCTTCGGAGTAGGCCTTGTAGTTCTCCGGATCTCTTCCAAAGATGGCACAGGAAAAGATGAAGGCATTCGGCTTGTCGAGGACGGGGCCGCCGAGCCTCACGGCTGATTCTTCCGCATCGGAGGCAGTCGCCATGGTGTAGGGATCGAATTCCTCATACCAGTGGAACAGCTTGAAGGGGATCTCCATCTCCTCTCTGGCACGGCCGGTCGCTATGGCGATGTCATAGCCGCGCTCTTTCAGCGTGCGGAAGAGGGAAAGGATATGAGCGGCGGGCGCAAGCGGGACTTCACGGGAGAGGAAGCCAGGTTTTCCTGCGCTGTAGGGCATGTGATGCAAGAGGGAAATGAAGGTGTCGTCTCCGAGGTACCAGGCCTGAAAGGCTTCGGTATGGATCTTCCAGAAATCGGAGCGAAGGTCGGCCCAGGAAAGGTCGCCATCAATCGTATCCGCCATGGCATCCTTGAGTGCATGGAAGACGTCTTCGCCCTGAAGTCCTTCGGGGACGGCACTCTCCCAGCGATCGAGTACGTCTTCTGCTTTCGGCATGGGTAGTCCCATGAGCTCCTGTCCGGCGCGCTTCAAGTCTTGTGGCTGGTGGAAGGTAAAAGACATTTTTTCTCCGCCGGAGCGTTTTTTATAGGTTTCTGCCATCAACCAGAGGATGGTGATGAGATCGGCGTGTACCATATCCCAGTTCGAATTGATGCCGCGCGCTTTCAGCCAGGAAAGCAGAGCATCATTCCCCCACACCACGCTGCGGCAGCCGGCGATCTGCCCTTCGGTGATGCGATCCGCATTAAAATCGTCGCGTTCGCTGGGAAGTCCCATGTACGCAGGGCTGTAGAGTATCTCCCATACGGTCAGAGCAGATACATCGAAGTAGCGTTCTTCGCTCAAAAGGACGCCGTCTATATCGAAAATGACTTTTTTCATGATTGGTTCCTCCGTGGAAATAGAATGGGCTATAGTTTTCATTTATTCTATCATATTTGGGAAATGGGAAGAAGGGATAAGGGGTCAAGGGTTCAGGGTAGCCCGTGGGGAGTGCTTCCCTTTTATTACGTGTGAAAGCTCTATTCGCCAGTTAGGAGTAAGGAGTGAGGATTGGTGGTTGGGCGCATAAAATTTAGAAGCGCCGCGAAGTATAAATAGGGCGATGTCCGCTTGAGACGTTAGACGTCAGATATCTGATGTCTTCCAGTCTTTACGTCTCTTGGTCTTTTAGTCTAATCCCTAATCCCTAGTCCCTAATCCCTGCTTTCAAACTTCTGGGTTCAGGGGTCAGGGTTAATCCATAGGGCAGGGCGCTCATGGATGGTTTGCAAAAGGGATTCTGCGGGTTCTGCGGGGCTGGTGCGGCGCATAAAAATAGGGAAGTGCCGCGGAGTTTTGATAGCGCTTCGCGCCGCCGTCATCGAAAGCGTTGCCGAGGGTCTTTCTTACACTCCGGTCAGTATCACATAGGCACTGCAAGTAAACGACGCCTTGATGCTACATATTTCTGCTTTCACACATCCTTCGTTTAGCGGTCTGCAAGGAAGATCGAGGACTTCGCTCGAAATGACGATACGAGCGCCTGATGTCTCCCAGTTACCAGTCACGAGTCACTTGAGACTCCTAATCCCTAGCCACTAATCCCCAGCTACTCATCTCTGCTTTGAAACTTCAGGGTTCAGGATTAGCGTGCAGGGAGTGATGCAGCGCATAAAAGTAGGGAAGCGCCGCAGCGAATGGAGAATAGCGTAAAATGGGTTCCCTCTTGGAGAAGGCACGGCCAAAGGCCGGGATAGACTGCCTCGAAGAGGCAGAATACGGCAGAACGGCCAGCGAGTGATATGAGATGGACGGAAGAACAGTCAACGCATGTGCTCTGCTGACCGCTGCGGTGAACTGTGCCCCTGCGGGGCACCTTCCCCTTGAGGGGAAGGCTGCGATACGAGAATACCATCTTCTAAAAAAAGGCGGCGAAGCCGCCACCTGAACCTTGAACCCTGAACCAAATGAAAGCAAAGTAAAAAGGGGCTGTGAAGAAATGAGGATTCATTTCTTCACAGCCCCTTTTTCATTATCTCAGATTGAATGTGACCGGTACCTGTGAATTACAGGTGATCGCCACGCCATTCTGTTTGGCAGGGACGAACTGCCAGCCGTAGACGGCACTGACGGCGGCGCTGTCAAGGGTGCCATTTCCGGAAGAGGAAACGACCCATGCGCTCGAGACGCTGCCATCGCTCGAAATCGTGAGACCTACGACCGTCGTTCCGGAAATATTCGCTCTGCGGCAGGATTCCGGATAGGCAGGCGCCGGATTGCTCAAAAGCTGCGGTCCCATGGTGACGCCATCTCCGGGACCGGCGCCGTCTCCATTTCCGCTGCCATAGCCAGAGCCATTCCCACCACCGGAACCGGAACCGGAGCCAGGGCCTTCCCCACTGCCATCGCCGGGACCATTCCCTGTACCGTTCCCACCGCCGGTACCACCACCGGTGCCGGAAGAGGCGCTCCCCTCTGAAGTGCTGTCCCCTGAATGGGTGTCTGCGGCAGAGGAGGTATCCTCTGATGGCGCCGGAGCGACTTCGTGGACATCATTTTCTGCTTCGGGATCCGGTTCGGTCTTGACGGGAGGCGGAGCTGTCGGTGTGGCTTTTGCTTCTTTGATCTCGGGGAGCTTTTCTTCCTGCGGTGTTTCTCCCCCGTTTCCACCGCCGCCACCGCCACCGCCGCCGCTCATCGTGACGAGGTCGACTTCGATGGGCCCTTTATTCACAGGAGATACTGGGAAGAGCAGCATGAAGCCCGTGATGAGGCCTAAGGCGACGACGTGACAGGCAAGCGAGGTCCCCAGAGCGGAGGACCATCTGTACTTGAAAGTACGCATCACACCACCCCTTTAGTCTGACTGCCCTTTGGAGGCAGTGGCAATGCCGATCTTGGAGATCCCGACGGATTTCAACTGGTCTAAGACAAAGACGAAGTCACCATGCTCCGATTTTTCATCCGCACGCAGGACGATAGAGATATCGGGATTTCTGTTCTTTTCGATCTCCATGCGTTTCTTGAAGGAGTCCTTCGGGATCTTCTCCTGCTCGACATAGATAGTACCGTCGGATGTTACGCTGATCGGCAGTGTTTTCTGCAGATCGATCTGCGCACTGGCGGTCTGCGGCAGATTCAGATTGATCGATTTCTGCACCACCATTGTCAGCATGGACATCATGAAGAAGACCAGAAGGAAGAAGATGATATCGATCATTGGGATGATCATGATCTTCGGCTTCTTCTCTACATTCATTGATTCAAGTTTCATTTCTGATCCGCCTCTACGATAGCCAAATACAGGGAGCCCAATTTTTCCATCTGGGAAACGAAGTTAGATACCTGCTGCGAAAGGTAGGTGTAGGCGATAAGGGCGATGATGGCAACGAAAAGGCCGGATGCGGTGCAGACAAGTGCTTCTGCGACGCCACCGGTGATGGCGAATGGCTGGCCTTCTGCGACCGAAAGGACATTGAAGGAGCCGATCATGCCGATGACGGTGCCAAGAAGCCCCATCAGCGGGGACAGGGTGACGATGACATCAAGGTAGTTCAGGTACGACTTCAAGACGCCTGCGGCATGAGAAGCCGCGCCTTCCAGAATGGCAGTCTGATTCGCTTTGCGGGAGAGCTGCTCAGCACCGGCCAGAAGGATGCCTGCCGGAATGCCGCCATCTGCTTTGAGCGCTGCTTTTAAGCCTTCGACATCATTGGCTTCCAAGTAATTCGGGATTTCCTTTGTCAGCTTTTCTATGTTTGATTTGTTTGCATGATAGAAACGGAAACGCTCGATGAAGATCGTGACAACGATGATAGAGCAGAGAAGCAGCGGATACATCATGAAACCGCCAGCATGGAACAAGTGAAGTACATCCATTTTTCTAAAGACCCCCTGATACAAATAATAATGGCAAGCCATTTATACATTAAGTTAAGATTACCATTTTAGAAGTGGTAAGTCAAATGAAATCAGTGCTTTTATTTAGCGAGCTTTAATGAAAAAGAATCGGGATGCCAGGTCAGCCCGGGAAGATCGCTCTTTGGCGGCATGGCTCCGTTTTCTCCCTGCGAAAGGAAGCGGCGCGTGTTTCGAAGGAGGGACCGGTCATATCGTACCCACAAAAACGGCTTGACACAGCTTTCAATGCAGCACAAACGACCTTCAAGGGGAGAAGCGCACCATTCTGGCATATGCCATGCTATAATAGCATACAGTGAAAAAATCCCTCTTTCTATTTACGGCGTCATACAAGTATTTTTCGCCGTTTCCTGCATTCATTTCCCTCATTTCCCAGAAAGGCCATCCCCATGTCTTCCCATTTCTATATCCGTGATTTCTCAAAACGCACCCATGACGATGCACTCTCTGACAAGAGCCTTCTCGCACTGTCGGAAACGAAGTCGGAGCATACCATCGACGCCTATGAGTCGGACTGGAATGACTTCTGCGACTGGTGCTCGTACCATAAAAAAGAATCATTCCCGACCACGCCGGAAACGATCGTGAACTATATCAATGATCTGGCGGACTATGCGAAAACGGCGACCATCCGCCGCCGCATTTCCGCTCTGTCAGAGAATTTCAATGCGGCCGGCCTCACGAAGGAGAATCCCGCAAAAGCGTGGATCGTACGAGAAGCACTGATCGGCCTCATGCGGCAGAAAGGCATGCTGCAAAAGGGGAAAACGCCGGTGTATTTTGAAGAGCTTCAGGAAATGATCTCCCGCATGGATCTCCGAACGCTTCACGGCCTGCGCGACCGCGCGATCCTCCTCATCGGCTTCATGGGGGCTTTCCGTAGAAGCGAGCTCGTCTCTCTCACGATGGAAGATATCAGAAAATTTCCGCAGGGCATCGTCCTTCACATCAAACGCTCGAAAACGGACCAGCGGGGCGAAGGACAGCAGGTCGGCATCCCCCATCTGAAGAATGTACCTGAAGAAATGGACGGCATCCGTGCGCTCTATGACTGGCTGAAGGCCGCTGATATCCATGACGGCCCGATCTTCAGGAAGATCCTGAAAAATGGCAAGGTCGCTTCGACGCATCTTAGTGAAAATACGGTGAATCTCCTCGTCAAAAAATATGCCGAACTGATCGGTCTTGACCCCACGCTCTATGGCGCGCACAGCCTGCGCCACGGCTTCGCCACGTATGCGGCGCTTCACGGCATCGAGGAGCGTCTCATCATGAAACAGACCCGTCACAAGTCCGTGGAAATGGTGCGCCGCTATATCAATGAAGCGGATGTCTTTACGAATAACCCGCTTTCAAAGATGTTCGGGGAGTGAGTGACTAGTGACTGGTGGCTAGTGGCTAGTGGTTGGTGGCTAGGGATTAGGGATTAGGAAAGTCCCTCCAGTTGAGCAGACCCTTGGAGAAGGGTCGCGCCAAAGGCGCCGGATAGATGTGCCCCAAAGGGGCACCCTTCTACGTACAGGTATAAAATATATGTGAGACTACTTTCCCTTGCTTTCCTCCCGCGCCAGTGTCAGCCGAATATGTAAGGAAACGCCGATTCAACCAAAAAGCGCCGAGAAATCCACTGATTTCTCGGCGCTTTTATGTATCTTTCAAGAGAGCCTGATGTCTCCTAGTCCCTCAGTCACTTAAGTCCCCTAATCCCTAGCTACTAGTCACCAGCTACTAGTCACCAGCTACTTCTTCTCCAGATATCTCCGCTTCAGCTGTCCGCAGGCAGCCTGGATCTCGTCGCCCATCTGCCGGCGGACGGTCGTGCTCTTGCCGTGTTTTTCCAAGATCTCCTGAAAGATCTTGACATCCTTCCAGCTCGGCGGATACAGCTTGATATGCTCGGTGCCATTGATCGGGATGAGATTGAAATGGCAATTCATCTTCCCCACAAGGCGGCAAAGCTCTTCCGCATTTTCGCGGGACGCATTCACATCTTTGATGAGGATGTACTCGAAGGTCACGCGGCGGCCCGTCTTCTTGAAGTACCGGTGCGCAGCAGCGACGACATCTTCGATCTTGAAATGGCGGCTCGATGGCAGGATGCGGTTGCGGATCGTGTCATTCGGCGCATGGAGGGAGATCGCAAGCGTGATCGGGAGACCTTCTGCGGCGAGTCGATCGATCATAGGCACGATGCCGCAGGTGGAGAGCGTGATATTTCTGAGGCTGATATTCAGCAGCCCCGGATCGCTCACAAGGCGGATGAAGCGGAGCACTTCCTCATAGTTCGTGAGCGGCTCGCCCGCTCCCATCAGGACGATCGAGTGGATGGGCGCATCGAAAAGTTCTCGGAATGCGTAGACCTGAGCAAGGATCTCGCCCGCGGTGAGATTCCGCTCTAGACCATTTCTGGTAGAGGCACAGAAAATGCAGCCCATCGCACAGCCCACCTGCGTGGAGACGCAGATGGAATTCCCGTAGACATGGTGCATGCAGACTGTCTCGACGAGTGAACCGTCTGAGAGCTTCACGAGGAGCTTGGTCGTATCGCCGTCATTCGATGTGATGTGGCTCATGATCACAGGCTTCTCGAGTACGGCATTCTCTTTCAGCCATTCCCGCATCGGCCCCGGCAGCTGGGTCATATCATCAAAAGAAAAAATATAGCGGCGATACAGGTAGTCCTGCAGCTGCTTGGCTCTAAATTTCGGGAAGCCATGGCTTGTGATCCATGTTTCCATTTCGGGGAGACTGTGTCCCCAGATATTCCAGGCCATAGAGGCTCCTTTCATGAAATGAGATTTGCGAAATACATGTGCGCGGCATGGCCGCCATAAGCGGGAAAAGTGACTGATGACTGATCACTAGTCACTTGAGGATCCTAATCCCTAGTCACTAGTCACTCTTTCCCAATTTCGCTACGAAGAATCCATCGCTCTTTGCTTGATCCGGCCAGATGGTGAGCATACCCTTTTCGGATGCGCCAAGGCCTTCCAGCTGGAAATCGATCGGCGTAAATTCGGGATGATTTCTTAAAAACTCGCTCACGATGTTTTCATTTTCCGCCTCATTCAGGGTGCAGGTGCTGTAGACGAGGGTGCCGCCTTTTTTCAGGTACTTGGCCGCTTCTTCGAGGAGGGCCTTCTGCAGGGGCGGAAATTCGGCGAGATCTTCTCTGGTTCTGCGCCAGCGGATCTCCACCTTGTGCGACAGGACGCCAAGCCCTGAGCAGGGCGCGTCGAGAAGGACCTTATCATATTTCTCATGAACAGCGGGCATGGGCTTCGTCGCATCGCGCGCTCCTGCGTGGATGATGGTGATGCCTTCCTTCTTCGCATTCTTTTTGATGAGGGCGATCTTGTGCGGATAGAGATCCCATGCATCGATCGAGCCCTCATTCCCCATCATTTCTGCCATCTGTGTGGTCTTGCTGCCAGGTGCCGCGCACATGTCGAGGACCGTCTCCCCTGCTTTCGGAGAGAGGACTTTCGCCGGCACCATAGAAGAAGCCGACTGCACATAGGCGAGCCCTTCTTTCAGGAATGTGCCAAAGAAATGATTCGCCCCACTCTTGATCGTGAAGCCTTCCAGCAGATAGGGGATGGGCGTAGCTTCGATCCCTTTTTCTGAGAGGAGTTTCTCGAAGTCAGCCACCGGCTGCTTCAAAGGATTCACACGGATGGTCATCGACGGGATCTCATTGAACGCAGAGAATACAGCATCCGCTTTTCCTACGCCCCAGGCGTTCTGCCAGTCTTCGATGAGCCAGCGCGGCTGGTTATAGGTGAGCGCATCATGGAGGAGTGCATCCTCTTTTCTCGAAGGGATCCGGAAGCTGTCTTTTTTACGGAGGAAATTCCGAAGGACGCCGTTCACGAAGCGGACATTGCCCGGATGCGTCACCTTCTTGGCGATCTTGACAGACTCATTCACCGCAGCCGACTCGGGGATGCGCGTCAAAAAGAGCAGCTGATAGAGGGAAAGACAAAGAAGGATCCGCACGGAAGGATGCAGCTTTTTCACCTTCTGCGTCGAAAGCTTCCCGATGATCCAAAATAGGTGATTGTATTTCCGAAGGACGCCGTAGACGAGCTCTGTCAGAAGGTGCGCCTCCTCGGCCTTGAGCGGGTACTCTGCGAGGATGCGCTGGAGCACGATATTGCTATAAGCGTCTTTTTCAAGCACGTCGTAGAGCGCCTGATAAGCGAGGCGACGCGCGGACGGTACGGGCTTAGCAGTCGAATGTGTCATTGACTTTCACCTGATATCCATTCACAAAGTCACCGGCAGCCATTCTCTTGTGGTTTTCCGGCTGCAGGGAGGAGATCGTAAGCGCTCCCCTTCCGCAGGCAATGGTGAGGCTGCCCTTCGCAGAAATGATGGTGCCCGGTGCTTTTTTACTTTCCCCATCGCTGACCTCGGCGCGATGAATCTTCACACGCTTGCCGCGGAAGAAGGTATACGTCCCGGGATTCGGATACATGCCGCGAATAAGTGCATCAAGTGTTTTGGCATCCTTCGTCCAGTCGATGCGGCCCATCTCTTTCGTGACTTTTTCCGCATAGGTGGCTTTTTCATGATCCTGCGGCGTGGAGCGTGCGAGCTTTTCCGGAAGATCCTCCAAGACAGAGATCAGCGCCTTTGCTCCCATCTCTCCAAGCGCCTCGAAGAGCTCCCCTGCCGTCATATGAAGAGGGATCTCCATCTGGACGGTCTCCACGATATTGCCGGTATCCATGCCCTGATCGAGCTGCATGATCGTGACGCCGGTCTTCTTCTCTCCGTCGATAATGACACGCTGGATCGGAGCAGCGCCGCGATACTTAGGAAGGAGCGAAGCATGAACATTGATCGCGCCATAGGTCGGGATATCCAGCACCGCCTTCGGCAGGATGCGGCCATACGCGATGACGACGAGGAGGTCCGGCTTCAGCGCTTTCAGTGTCTCCACCTCCGAAGGGTCTTTGAAGGAGAGCGGCTGGTGGATCGGGATGTCGTGAGACATCGCAAATGTCTTCACCGGAGAATAATTGATCTTCTTCCCGCGGCCATTGATCTTATCCGGCTGTGTGTAGGCTGCGACGGGCGTATAGCCATGCTCCACCATAGCAGAAAGAGCAGGCAGACAGAAATCGGGCGTGCCCATGAATACGATGCGATAGTTATTCTTCATCTTTTGGTCCTTTGTGCAAAGAAATAGATTTTTCAATAAAAAGAATCCCGTTCAGATGATCTGTCTCATGCTGGATGCAGCGTGCCAGAAGACCGGAGGCTTTCTTCACCTTCTTCTTACCGTGGATGTCCTGATAGCGGACGATGACACGTGCATAGCGCGTCACTTCCCCGAAAAGGCCCGGCACGGAGAGACAACCCTCCGAGTCCGTCGCCATCTCATCGCCGTCCGGCTGCCATTCAGGATTGATGTAGGCTTCGAAGCCGCTTTCTCCGTCATCTGCGACAAAGATGCGCTTGGAGACTGCGATCTGCGGCGCCGCAAGTCCCACTCCGTTTGCTTCATACAGCGTTTTCTTCATATCAAGGATCAAAAATTTCAGTTTCTTATCGAAAGAAGTCACAGGCGCTGCGACCGCTTTCAGAATCGGGTTTCCGGCAGTAATAATTTCACTCAAAACGGGATCATTCCTTTCGTTTATAAAATAGTGGCTGGTAGCTAGTGACTGGTAGCTAGGGATTAGGGATTAGGCTGTCGGGTTCAGGGTTAGCCGTGGGGCGTGCCGTCCCTTGATTGCGTTTGAAAGCTTTGCTCTCTAAGTTATAGGAGTGAGGAGTGGTGGTGCCCGAAGATGGAATTTCAGTCACCAGTTACTAGCCACTCCTAATCCCCAATCCCTAGCTACTCATCCCTGCTTTCAAATTTCAGGGTTAGCCCCTGGGACGGGTCACCCTTTGATTTCGTTTGAAAGCCTCGCTTGAATTAGCAATGAGAAATGAGAAATGGTGGTGCGGCGCATAAAATTATGGAAGCGCCGAGGAGGTTTGAAGCTAGCGGTTTTCTCGTATTGCAAACCTAATCCCTAGCTACTAATCCCTAGTCACTCAAGGTTCCTCATTTTACATCGGGTCTACATCGATAATTATATCATTTTCTTCAAAGATCGGAGACTGTCTCATGGCAGATTTCAAAGAAGAAAGTGTCCGCCCTTTGATGAGGATGGAAATGTAGTACATATTCCGCACCCTCTTGATCGGCTCATCGAAGGGCGGCGTGAAGGTGGTGGGCACTGCGAGCTGGGGATTCACCTGCAAAAGCCAGTGATAGATGCGGTTTGCTTTTTCCGCCGCCGTCTTTTCCTCTTTATGAAAACAGGTGATCTTCATCATGCGGGAAAAGGGCGGGTAATTCAGCAGGCGTCGGTACTCGATCTCCTGCCGGTAGAATCCTTCATAGTCCTGCCTGGCCGCCGCCTGAATGACATAATGATCCGGATTATACGTCTGGAGCAGGACTTCCCCCTGCTCGCGGCCGCGGCCCGCACGGCCCGCACACTGGGTGATGAGGTTGAAGGTCTGCTCGGAGGCAAGGTAGCTCGGCATATTGAGCGGCCCATCTGCCGAAAGGATGCCGACCGTCTGCACGCCGGGGATATCATGTCCCTTGGCCACCATCTGCGTGCCGAAAAGAATATCTATATCTCCGCGGCGGAATTTTTCCAGAATGGTCCGCGCGCTGTTCTTCTTCTGCGTACTGTCTACATCGAAGCGCTGGATGCGTGCTTCGGCAAGTGCCTCGTGCAAGTCCTCCTCGACATGCTGCGTACCACGCCCGAGGTAGAGGATCTTCCGGCTGTGGCACTTCGGACATTCATGGGGCAGCGGATGCACTGTCTCGCAGTAATGGCATTTCAGCTGTGTAGTGTCTTTGTGATAGACCAAAGAAACATCGCAGTTCGGGCATTTGAAGACATAGCCGCAGTCAGCACACATGAGCGTCGTCGAGAAGCCGCGGCGGTTCAGAAGAAGGATGGACTTCTCTTTCCTTGCGATGGTCGCCCTGAGCATCTCCACCATCGGATGCGACAGCGCCTCCCCGGTGGGATCGCCCTTGAGGTCATAGATATGAATGGCGGGAAGCTTCGTCTGAAAGACGCGGTGCTTCATTTCCACAAGCTCGATCTTTCCCGTCTTCGCCGCATGGTACGTCGCGATCGAAGGCGTCGCGGCGCCGAGGACGATCGGGCAGTGGTAGATCTCCCCCATCATCTTGGCCGCATCACGCCCATTGTAGCGGGGCGTCTCCCCCTGCTTGTACGAGGAATCATACTCTTCATCGACGACGATGAGCTTCAGATGACGGAAGGGCATGAAGATCGCCGAACGCGAGCCGATGATGATCGTACTCTCGCCATTGGCGATGCGCTGGCGGTTGTTATAGCGCTCGCCCTTGCTAAGACCGCTGTGAATAAAGACGACCTTATCCCCTAAGAGTGAGGCGAAGTAGGATGTCATCTGGCTCGTCAGAGCGATCTCCGGCACGAGAATGAGCGCAGATCCGCCCCGTTCCAGCGCCCTCTCCGCGGCGCGCAGGTACACCTCTGTCTTCCCGCTCCCTGTCACCCCCTTCAAGAGAATGCCTTTGAATTTTTCCGCATCGACGGCTTTGGAGATCACGGAAAGCGCCTGCTGCTGCTCTTCCGTCAGCGCTCGATCCTTCCGTTTTTCCTGCTCATCGATCAGTGAAAAGGTCTTCTTTCTTTTATAAAAGACCTTTCCATAGCCGGAAAGGCAGAAGGCCTTCACGACACTCGAAGAAAAGCCCTTCTCCGCCGCCTCCCGAAAGGACATCGGTCCTTTCTCCGTGAGCGCCTGCCATAGGAGCGCCTGTTTCGGACTGCGCCGCTTCTGTGCTTCATTGGGCGCCTCATTCGGCGCGAGCCATTTCTCCAGCGGCTCTTTATGGACGGCGGAAAGCCGCTCCTTTCGGACAAGCCAGGCCGCCTTGACGCATTTCACGAGATCACTTCCAAGAAGGGTTTTCGCATCTTTTTCCGACAGACTGTCGACCGAAGGATCGATGAGCCCGCGAAGCTCTGCCTCCATCGGCACACGCGCCCAGTCGATCGTATACTCGGCCTCAGTCAGGATCCCCTTTTTGTCGATAAAGAAGAGGCGCAGCGCCTCGATCAGCATACACATATAATAGGAAGATAGCTTCCTCGCGAGTGCGAGCATTTCCTCCGTGAACCACGGGAAAGGATCGACCAGAGAACGGATGGGAAACAGCCGATAGGAGATCTTCTCTTCCTCCTCGCGGCGCACCGACAGGATGATCCCCTCCTCCGTGCGACGCGCAAAAGGTACGACGCAGCGATAGCCCACATCCGCTTGCCCGAGAAGCGCATCCGGGATCCGGTAAGAAAAGGTGCGGTTCAAGTGCTTCGACGGCCGATTGATCAAAACCTCGGCGATGGAAATCAGCATGACACCCTCCTTTCGGCGCAAAAAAAGAGAAGACACGAGAATATGTCTTCTCTATTTTAGCATATAAAGGAAAGGGGTTTGGGGTTAGCCCGTGGGGCATGCGGCCTCTGGATGATGCACCATCAGCCTGATCCTAGCTACTAATCCCCAGTCACTACTCACTCGCAGCACCTGTAAACCTGTGATTCTCAGATTCCTGCTTCTTTCTTCAGCACTTCCGCTTTATCGGTATGTTCCCACGGGAGGTCCACATCGGTGCGGCCGAAGTGACCATAGGCCGCGGTCTGCTTGTAGATCGGGCGGCGGAGATCGAGCATGTCGATGATGCCGGCCGGACGCAGTTCGAAATGTTTACGAATGAGTGCGACGATGGCTTCATCGGAGATCTTGCCGGTGCCGAAGGTATCGACGAAAATGGAGACCGGACGTGCGACGCCGATGGCATAGGCGAGCTGGATCTCGCAGCGGTCAGCGATGCCGGCAGCGACGATATTCTTCGCTACATAGCGAGCTGCATACGCTGCAGAACGGTCGACTTTCGTCGGATCCTTGCCGGAGAATGCACCGCCGCCATGACGAGCCATGCCGCCATAGGTATCGACGATGATCTTACGGCCGGTAAGACCGGCATCCCCCTGCGGGCCGCCGATGACGAAACGGCCGGTCGGATTGATGAAGTACTTCGTATCCTGCAGGAATTTGGCCGGGATGGTCGGTTCGATGACATGTTTCACCATATCATCATGGATCTCTGCCTGGGTGACATCCGGGTCATGCTGCGTGGAAATGACGATGGTGTCCACACGGACCGGCTTGCCGTCTTCATATTCGACAGTGACCTGTGTCTTGCCGTCCGGACGGAGGTAGGACAGTTCACCGGATTTTCTGACTTCTGCCAGACGGCGTGCCAGACGGTGCGCCAGTGCGATCGGCATCGGCATATATTCCGGCGTTTCGTTCGATGCATAGCCGAACATCATCCCCTGATCGCCTGCGCCGATATCATACGGGTCGGCTTCATTGGATTTGGCTTCCAGAGACTTGTCGACGCCCATGGCGATATCCGGAGACTGCTCATCGAGTGCGATATTGATCCCTACGCTGTCAGCATCGAAGCCATAGGCAGATGTGGTGTAGCCGATGTCACGAATGGTATCGCGAATGACTTTCGGGAAAGCAATGTGCGCCGTAGTAGTGATCTCACCGAAGACATGCACCTGCCCCGTGGTGACGGTCGTCTCACAAGCGACACGGCCATTCGGGTCCTCTGCAAAGATCGCATCAAGAATGGCATCCGAGATCTGGTCACAGATCTTATCAGGATGCCCTTCGGTAACAGATTCAGAAGTGAATAAAACTTTTCTGGACATAGTGTTCCTCCTCAAAAAACGATGGGATTCTATGGAAAATCATTTTGCCATGGAAATACCGCTCCAATCACAGGATCGGTGTTTCCCTAAAACTAAAAAAGCTCTCCGCGCAGGGAGAGTCCAGTCTCTCATCTGCCAGCTTGCGCTGTTGGAATTAGCACCGGTTCCATCGGAATGGTTGCTGCAGCTTCCTTGGGCCAATCCCTCTGCTGCTCTGGATGAGTGATATTCAAATCGAAAATTATTGTAACATAGATATGCGCGTTAAAGCAATAGAAAAATTCAAGTTCTAGGGCTGAGGCAAGCTGTGAGACAGAAAAACAGAGATTCGCAGTCTTTGATCCTGAAACCCCTATCCCTAGGCCATGAACATGGACTGTCCGTTTCAACAGATTCAAAAACGCGAAAAGGGCGCAGCATTCATACTACGCCCTTTTTCCTACATATAGAACAGCAGGGTATCGATGATAAATACCGGGTACAGGATCAGTATCGCCCAGCCGATATACGCGAAGAAGCCGGGCATCTTGATGCCATCCTCTTCCGCGATCGCCTTGATCATGAAATTCGGTGCGTTGCCGATATACGTATTAGCCCCCATGAAGACGGCACCTGCGGAGATCGCTTCCAGCATGAGCGGAGTGACCGTGCCGACGGTGGTCACGACGCCTTCGGTCGCGCCAAGGCTCGCCGCAGTCTGCAGGAAAACAAGGTAGGTCGGGGTATTATCCAGACAGGAGGACAGGAGTCCGCACACCCAGAACATATGCCACGGCTGATCGATACCAAGCTCTGTGCCATGGACTTTGAGAAGCACGAGCGCTGGGATCATGGTGATGAAGATGCCGATGAAAAGAATACCGACATCGATCATCGGCACCATGGAAAAAGCATTCGCCTTGTGAATACGATAGGGCGTAGTGTGAAGAGACAGGAAGGAAGCCAGAAGGATCAGTGCGATCTCCACGATCGTCGCATACGGGAATACGATGTCATCAAAGACTGCTACCCCTGCCCCATCCTTGAAGAATGGTACATATTCCGGCAGGAAACCATTGGCGACGACGCCGATGATGATGATGCCGATGTAGAGGAAATTGCGTTTCCCATCAATGTGGATCAGCGGCTCGCCTTCTGCCACCTTGATCTCCTCCGGCATACGTCCTGCCGCCAGATCCTTTTTATAATAATGGCGATCCATCATATAAAAAATGGCAAAAAGGATGACCATATTCACCAGAAGGATCGGCGTCAGCTGGAATGTCCATGCAAAGGGTACGCCTCGCTGGAATCCCATGAAAAGCGGCGGATCACCGAGCGGCGTAAGACACCCGCCCATATTCGCCACGAGGAAAATCAGGAAAACCATGATGTGCGAAACATGCCGGCGCCATGCATTGATGCGAATCAAAGGACGGATAAGCAGCATCGCAGCTCCTGTCGTACCGATCCAGCTCGCCATAAGCGTCCCGACAAGAAGGATCAGCGCATTCGTCTTCGGTGTGCCCGCCAGACGTCCGTCCACCATGATGCCCCCCGCTGTCGCAAAAAGGCCAAATAAAAGTATGATGAAGGGCACGAAGTCCAGCAGCACAGCTTCCAGAAAACGCTCGAGGCCTTCCTGCCAGCCGTAAATGTACGAGAACGGGACCAGAAATGCGACACTCCAGAACAAAGCGACCCATTTTTCATTCTTCCGCCACCACAGGCCATTCACTAAAGGCACGAGGGCTACCGAAAGAAGCAATGCGACAAAAGGAATGATACTCCAAAGAGGCAGCGACATATTCACCGTTTGATGCATCGCTTCATGAGCAGATACCAAGGGAGAAGACCCCGCAGTCAGCCAAATGGCGTACGGAAGTGCTTTGAGGGATCGACGCATAATTTTCACCTTCCATCAAGATTATGAGTGAGAAATATGCTTTTCATTATACCAATCATTAGCGCACATGATTATTATTTATTTGTCTCCATTTCAAAGCTATATCATAGTCTGGGATTTATGCTTTCTGAAAGCGCGTACGTATACCGCGTGTTGTCCTATAGATTATAAGTTATGTCTGAAGTATCATATATGATATATATGTGAAAATATAGATAGCATGCAAAAACCGCGGCTCGATCGAGCCGCGGTGGTCATAAACAGATAAGGAAAGGGAGATCGACAAGACTTGGAAGTTGGGAGATGCCCGGCTTATGAAGATGCGTGTAGGAAGCGCTCGATCACCGGTCCCCGGTCACTACCACGTAAGGAAGAATAGCAGCGTATCAAGGATAAATACAGGGAAGAGAATTTCGAGCGACCATCCGATATACGCGAAGAACCCTGGCATATGGATATGGCTGTCTTCCGCGATCGCCTTGACCATGAAATTCGGGGCATTCCCGATGTACGTATTCGCCCCCATGAAGACAGCTCCCGCAGAGATCGCTTCCAGCATGACAGGCGTCACGGTGCCGACAGAGGTGATGACCCCGGACGCTGCCCCGAGGCTCCCTGCCGTCTGCAGGAAAACAAGGTATGTCGGTGTATTGTCCAAGAAGGAGGAAAGCGCGCCCGTGATCCAGAACATCTGCCATGGCTGGTTGATGCCCAGAGAAGCGCCATGTGTCTCGAGAAGGACCAGGGCTGGGATCATGGTGACAAAGATGCCGGAGAAGAGAATAGCGACCCCTTTGATCGGATTCATGGAGAACTGGTTTTCTTTATGAATATTCTTAGGCGTGGTATGGATAGAAAGCTGGGCAGCCGTAAGGATCAGAATGATCTCTACCAAAGTGGAATACGGGAAGACGATCTCTTCAAAGATTGGGATCCCTGCCCCATTGGCAAAGAACGAGATGGCTTCCGGCAGGAAGTTATTCGCCATGACACCCACGATGATGAGCAGGATGTAAAAGAAATTCTTTTTGCCATAGATCTTGACCAGCGGCGAATTATCATGGAGCTGCATATCGCTTGGCTGACGCCCGGCAGCCAGCTCTTTCTTGAAGTAATGGCGATCTATGAAATAGAAGGCAATGAAAAGAAGGATGAGATTCAGCACCAGGATCGGGAAGAGATGAAAAGTCCAAGTGAAAGGCACACCGCGCTGGAAGCCCATGAAAAGCGGCGGATCGCCAAGCGGTGTGAGGCAGCCGCCCATATTCGCCACAAGGAAGATCAGGAAGACCATGACATGCGCCTTTTCCTTGCGCCATTCATTGACACGGATCAATGGACGGATGAAAAGCATAGCCGCACCCGTCGTGCCGATCCAGCTTGCCATGACCGTACCCACGAAAAGGATCAGCGAATTGATGATCGGCGTCCCGGCAAGCTTGCCATGGATTATAATGCCGCCCGCCGTCGCATACAGACCATACAGAAGGACAATGAAGGGAATGAAATCGAGCAGGATCGATTCCAAGAGACGATAGATCCCTTCAGAAATACCATACGCATACGAGAATGGTATAAGGAAGAAGAGCGCGCACCCAAGCGATACCCACTTCGTATTCTTCGCCCACCACAAGCCATTGATCAATGGGACAAAGGCCACTGCAAGCAGCATGACAACGAATGGGATGACGCTCCAAAAGGGAAGCGACTGATTCACCGCCTCATGAAAGACTTCATCCGCGGAAACAGCTGGAATCGAGCCAGCGGTCAAAAGAAAGCTATAGAAAATACCCTTGGTAAACTTGGACATGGGACTTCACCTTCTGAATGAATGCTTATGATTTCCGAAACGACATAGATGTCATAGACAGGACTGATAGTCAGATCAGACTTATCCACCGGACCCGCAAACCATTCGTTTTTGATACCGGAGATCGATCCATCGTATCATTCTAAAATGAAACACTTCATTTTTAATTGCGAATTCATCATGTAAAGCAGTCATGGCTTTAGAATAATTGATGACTCTTCTCATGCTGATTCCCCCTTATTCGTGTTTTTTGGAACAATTTCAATTATAACACCATTATCTGAAATGTTTATTATTTATTCATGCCAAGTTTTTATTATTTCCATAGATTGTAATTCATATTTTCAACTTTCCTTCTCCTTGTACCCTTAAAACGAATGTGTAATCTATGAATACGTCTTCCTATAAAATATAAATATACACTTTATGGTTACTGTATATACAGCCTATCGTCAACGGTCGTCTTCCGGTTGACTTATCCATTCCAAAAGACCCTCACCCAATAAAAAAACACGGCATCCTTTCGGATACCGTGTTTTTAAGGACATTGCTTCTTGCGCTGTATCAGCTTCTTTACAAGCTATTTAAGGAAGATGATGACGAAGCCATGTATAAAAATCCATATGAAATTCGACTCTGCGATTGAATCAGCGTTTCCTTAAAATGTATGTCGCAATAGCAAGTACACTAAAGCGCCGACAGCGGCCGTACAGGGGATCGTCATGACCCATGCCGAGACCATCTGGTAAGCGACACTCCAGTGGACCGCGCGGAAACGCTTCGCCCAGCCCACGCCCATGATGGAGCCGGTGACGACATGCGTGGTCGATACAGGGAGATGCAGCATGGTCGCAGAGAAAATGATAAGGGACGAATTCAGATCTGCCGCAAGACCATTGACCGGCTGCATGCGGAAGATCTTATTTCCGACAGTACGGATGATACGCCAGCCACCGACACTGGTACCGGCACACATCGCCGTCGCACATGCCACTTTGACTTCCCACGGCACCTCGAGCGCGCCGATATAACCGCCCGACAACAGTGCCAGCGTGATGATGCCCATCGACTTCTGCGCATCATTCGAGCCATGAGAAAACGCCATGAGTGCTGCCGATGCCATCTGGATGTGACGGGAGATGTAATTCACGCGCGACTTCCCTACATTTCTGAAAAAAACATAGAGGAGCGTCATGATGAAATAGCCCATGCCAAGAGCAACGATCGGAGAGCAGACGAGGCCGATGACGATCGTCAACACCCCGGCAAGGTGGATCGCACCTGTACCGTAAGAGATGATGACTGCACCGATGACGCCGCCGATCAGTGCATGAGATGACGAGGACGGCATCCCGATACGCCAGGTGAATAGATTCCAGAAGATCGCTGAGGCAAGCGCCGCGATAAGGACGACAGAGTCGACCATATGCGGAGAGGTGACGATCTCCCCGCCGATGGTCTTCGCCACCCCGGTAGAGATCATGGCGCCGACAAAGTTCAAAAAGGCAGACATCATGATCGCTATCTTGGGACTGAGTGCGCGCGTCGCCACACAAGTCGCGATAGCATTGGCCGTATCGTGGAAGCCATTGATAAAATCAAAGCAGAGTGCCAGAATGATAACAAGCCCCACAAGGTACATATCAGGCATATTTCATGACCACCTCTTTGATCAGGTTTGCTACCTTCTCCGCCCGATCGCAGGTGTCCTCCATCGCTTCCATGATCTCCTTCCAGCGAATGATCTCCATGACATCGTGACTGCCATCGAAGAGATCGGAAATAGACTGGCGATAGATCGCATCCCCTTCGCTCTCGAGCTGATTCAGCTTGCGGGTACGCTGGCCGATCTCGATCTCATTCTTGTCGATGTCTTTCAAAAGTCGGAAAAGGACGATCAGCTCCTCAGCCATTTCGACCAGGATATCCGACATGCGCACCGGCAGCTTCGAGCCAATGCCCGCATGATACAGCTTCATGGAAAGCACGACATCCTGAATGTCATCGACACAGTCATCGAGTGTGGAAGTCAGCATAAAAAAATCTTCCCGATCGATCGGGGTGATGAAGACATGGCGCATCTTCGCTGCAATGTCATGTGTCACGCGATCTGCCGCATGCTCCAGATTCTTCACTTCCTTCGAGTATTTTTCCAGCTTCGTCGGGTCCTGCAGTACCTCTTTCGCCATCAGAGTGCCTTTGTGGAAATACTCTGCATTCGTCACAAGGAAATCGAAAAACTCTTCATGCTTATTCACCAGACTGAACATAACGTCTAACGTCCTCCGTTTTACCAAAAACATACGTATGTCTTTATGATATCTTATGAATGTAAAGCCTGTGTAAAATCCTTGACAAAATCTTCAACTTATCGAAAATCATTTATCTTGATTATAGCTGAAATCATGCGTTTTTTGAATGGGTTCATACAAATCTAATTGTATCTCAGGAAAAAGGTAATCTCAGGATTAGGGATTAGTAGCTAGGGATTCGGAGTATCAAGTGACTGGTGACTAGTGACTCGTGAGTGGAATACTACTTTCGGGCATCGCCCCATATATACTTGCGGCGGAGCCGCCACCTTCATTTCTCATTTCTAATTTCTAATTTCTAATTCGCGCATAGTTCTCATTCATAATCAGTGGACGGAGCCACCCCAAGAGCTCCCCCCTCCCCTTGACAGAATATCGATAATCATCTATACTGTCTATAGATGAGGAATTCCTCATCCCCTTCCACATTCTAGGGAGAATGTGGATTCTTTATGTTTGCAAGTCCTACGAGTGTAAAAGGAGGAATTTTACCATGGAAGAAGCAAAAGTATTAGAAGAAATGAAACGCCTCGCCGGCACACAGACAGAAAAAAACCTGCGTGCTGCCTTCGCCGGAGAATCCCAGGCTCATGTGAGATACAACCTGTTTGCTGCAGAAGCGGAAAAGGATCCGTCCATCTCCCGCCAGATCGCTGATATTTTCAGAGAAACCGGCGCCAATGAAAAAGCCCATGCCAAACTGTGGTTCTGGCTCGTCGGTGATCTCAAAAAGACCACTGCAGAACACCTGAAAATGGCCGCTGCCGGTGAAAACGGTGAATGGACTTCCATGTATCCGGAATTCGCTGCTACTGCAGAAAAAGAAGGCTTCCCGCAGATCGCTTTCCTGCTCTCCAAAGTCGGCGAGATCGAAAAGCAGCATGAAGCACGCTATAAACTGCTGCTGGCTAATGTCGAAAACGGCCAGGTCTTCAAGAAAGGCGAAAAGAAACTTTGGATGTGCGCTAACTGCGGCTACACCGTAGAATCCGTAGAAGCACCGGAAGAATGTCCGGTATGCGGCCATCCGCAGAGCTTCTTCGCCATCAAAGCGGAAAACTACTAATCGGTATAAAAACGCCCTCGCAAGCAACATGATATGATTCCCCTAAGGCAGACAAGGCAAATCGCCAAACTGCTTTAGGGGAATTTTTAATGGCAAAAAGGACACATTCAGTAGGCTTCAAAGCTTCCATGGGGCTTTCATCTCTAGTATCCCCTGATTCAGGAAACAAGGATCCCCTCAGCCGCTTTGGGGCACCTTTCCCGCCGAGCCTATTTCTCGACACAAAAAACCGCAGCACGCATGCTGCGGTTTTTCAAACAGAGCCGTATTACCAAAGTCTGACAGCCGGTTTCTTATCCGGTTCACCGAAGCGGTGGATGGTATCTACAAAACGGACCGTACCAGTCTTGTAGCGGAGGACCAGCGTGCTGGTTCTGGCACCGCCGCCAAAGTAGCGAACGCCTTTCAGCATCGCGCAGTCGGTGATCGCCGTTTCCGAGAAGATGCAGTCATCGCCTTTGACAAGGTCATCTAAGGTCAGGACCTTGTTCGGATCGGTGATGCCCATAGCATGCAGACGGCGGACTTCTTCTTCCGTGTGCGGAAGCAGCTTTGCCTGCATATCACCGCCGAGACATTTCAGACCGACAGCGGCAAGGACGCCTTCCGGCGCACCGCCGGAGCCGAGAACCATATGAATACCGCTGCCCTGAATGCCGCAGTCGATGGACGGTACGACATCCCCATCGGTGATGAGACGGATGCGTGCACCGGCTTCTCTGGCTTCGCGGATGATGCCTTCATGTCTTTCACGATCAAGGACAACAATGGTGAGATCAGAGATTTCACGATCCATTGCTTTCGCCACGCGGGTCAGGTTTTCAGTGACAGATGCATTGATATCGATGCATCCCTTCGCTCTCGGGCCGACGCAGATCTTCTGCATATACATATCCGGTGCGTGGAGCAGGCAACCCTTCGGTGCAATAGCAAGGACCGCGATCGCGCCATCTTTGCCCTTCGCTACCAGGTTCGTCCCTTCGACCGGATCGACAGCGATGTCAACCTCTTCTCCGCCCTGACCGACTTTTTCGCCGATATACAGCATCGGTGCTTCATCGATCTCGCCTTCGCCGATGACGACAGTGCCAGAGACGGGTGTCTTGGCAAACTGCTGGTGCATGCCGTCTACCGCAGCCTGATCCGCGCCTTCCTTATCGCCTGTCCCCATCAAACGACCAGCCAGAAGTGCAGCCTGTTCTGTGATTCTTACAAATTCCATTGAAAGTTGTCTGTTCATTGTATGCCTCCACAATAGTATACTTTCTCTTTCACAGTTATCGTAATTGTATCATACTTATAGAAATAATGTAGTATACACTTTTTCATTTTTAGAAAATTCTAATATATGGGGTCGTTGGATGCGGGATGTAGGTTTTGCCCCTTTGGAAGTCTTTCCATAGATCCGGAAAGCCAAGGGGAGCGATGCGCGCGTCCGCATACGCAAACAGGCAACGCCCGAAGGCGGCAAGTCACCATACAGCCGATCCCCGGCCACTAGTCTCTAGTATATTCTATCGCAAACTGATGCATGAGGCGGATGAGGCAGTCATTCGTCAGAAGGTATGCGAGGTCCTCTTCCGTCTCGATCGTATAGTCCCACCGTTTTAGGAATCGGGAGAAAGCCTTCTGGATCCTCCGTTCCGATGGACCCGTTTCCGGCAGGACCAGCGGATAGGAGAGCCCCATGTCCAGCAGTACTTTCAGCATGACAGGGCGGAAATGGTACTCCAAAAAGCAGCTTTCTATCCAGAACTCATGCAGCGTCCTTTGAAAACGCGCGGTGAGCGGCATGAATCTCAGGTACAAGGAAAGCCCATCACTGACCCCTCCCCAGAAATCAGCAAAGGCGACATCATAGGCCCCATCCTTCTGCTCACGAATGAAATCCATCGCATCCGCTTCGATGATATGGATCTTTTCCTTATGCGGAAACTGCGGCAGAAGGTGTGTCTTGAAGAGGGAGATCACGTGGGGATTCATTTCCACCACCGTGACAGACTCCACCTCTTTCTTTTCTGCCGCCATGAATGCATAGTAGCCCAGGCCAAGGCCATAGGTGATGACCTTTCCGTGGGCGCGCGCCAGCGGCTCTTCCATCGACTCGATCTCACTCATGACGACACTCATCCACACCTGGCCGTTTTCTCTGATGACAGGAAAAGCGACGCGCTCATCAAAGAAACCGATATCCGCATAGCCAAAAGGCCGCTTGGCCGAATAGCCCTGATGATAGGTCTGGAAGAATTCCCCGCCAAGATAGTCGGTCGTCCCCAGCTCGATCGCCCCCGACTTCGCTTCCGGTGCATGGACATGGATATAGTAGGGATTCTTCGTCACCAAAGAGGCGTCATAGAAATGGGTGTGCTCTTCGATCTCCTTCATCAGCGCCTTCCACAGGCCTTCCAGATCATACAGATCACAAAGCGCAGAGTATGGGATGAGGCCTTCCGGATCCTCCCAGATGTTCTCGATAGCGTCATCCACCGTATCTGTGAATCCGATATCGACCGCCGCACGGATCCGCTCTTTATCCGAGAGCCCGCGGTCGAGATCATTCACGCAGAGGTGATCTGCCACCTCTCCGAGCATGATATCCCCCGCCGTCACAGACAGCAGATAGGATTTTAACAGTTTGCGAAGCGGTCTGGTGAACGCTTTCGGATTGGCAAAATGCATACATATTCTCCTTCATCAATTACACGAGGCTCACGGAGGGCAACACGCGCTGCAGGGTCATTTCCTCCGGAGCACGATCTCCGGCGCATAGCTGTGAAGCTCTTTGCGCAGCGTCTTATCAAGGATCTTGACTTTATTCATAAATCTTCGCATGACGAACGCATTCTCGGTAAGACCGCTCTGAGTCGTCACCCTCTCACACTCATAAATGGCTGCCGTACACTGGATACGCTCAAGCATGAGACTCGCCGTCCCCTTCTCGTTCAACACCAGAAAAGACCAGTCTTTCCCTGCTTGCATCCGAGGAAGATCCTCGCCGGTGTATACAAAGTGATAGAAAAATGGTTTTCCTTCCTCCTGCACGATCTTCCAATGGAGTCTTCGTGCGATCTCATAGATCTCCTCCATCCTGGCAGGACGGAAATCAGCCGATATCTCAGCCATACAGCCTCCTTTTTATACATAGCCGGTTTACCCGGGAAGCCCTTTCTTAGCTGGCCCCGCTCGCGATCGTCATGCCCATGACTTTTTTCGCTCCCGCTCGCATGAGCTCATGAGCGGCCGCCTCCATCGTAGCCCCCGTCGCATAGATATCATCTCAAAGGTGTCCGTATTTGATATAATCGAACGATAACAGGAATTTTGAACACCCCCGTGTGCATGTTTCAAAAATAGGTGGTATAGGGAAACGCTGATTAAATCGCAGAGTCGAATTTCATATGGATTTTTATACATAGCTTCGTCATCATCTTCCTTAAATAGCTCGCTATTCGCGTCAGATGATTCCTTGCTCTGTATAAAAATCCAAGAATGAAATCTGACAACGATTTAATCAGTGTTTCCCTAATTTTAACTTCCCTTATTTTTCTGACTCCTCTCTCACGAGGACATTTTGGGTTCTATAATAAATGTTGGTGTCTTGTGGACACTCACTCCTGTTCACAAGACACCTTGTCTTACGATAAAATAAAGACCTATCTAAGCTGCATTTCACCTCAACCACCACGAAGAACCGAAAGGAGACTAGATATGTTTTCCTTACATTTTATCGAAAAAAGCTTCCATTGTGAAGAGTGTTCCATAAAAGAATTTGAAGAATTGGGGTCCAGCCTCCTCCTTTACGTGGAATTCACTTCTGCAGCTTCTCGTTGTCCCTACTGTCATCATGAAATTCTCGATATTTCGCCGAAGAGAACAACACTGGAATTGATCCGTTATTTTAGTCAGTTCCCAAGAGCAGAGCGACTGAAAGTAAAATTTGTCGCAATGGATCTTTCGCCGCTTTTCCGCAAAGTCATCAAAACGATGTTTCCTGGTGCAACAATCATTGGTGTCCGATTCCACATACAGAGGCTGGTTATCTGGGCTCTTGAACGGGTTAGGAAAAATGTACAAAAGTCATTCAATGAAAAAAGGATCTATTTCAAGAGGAATAAGCATATCTTGAATAAAAAAGGTGGCCGTCTGACAGAAAAAGCACTTGCCAGCCTTCGGAAGATTTTGAAGCAGTCTCCAGAATTACAGAGATCCTATGCCTTAAAAGAGGCATTTTTAAGGTGTTTTCTATAAAAAAACGATCTTCCGTTGCCTCGTTTTTATCTCGTTGGTTGGCATTAGTCAAAGGAAGTGATGTTGAAGAGTTTAAGAGTGTTATAAAGACGTTTAGTGATTGGAAGGCAGAGATTTTGGAAGGATTGAACCAAGCGTATTCGAGTGGATTTACGGAAGGAATGAACAACAAAATTAAGGTGTTAAAGAGAGTAGCATTTGGCTTTCGTAACTTTGAACGACTCCATTCCCGGATTTTACCGCTTTCGATAGTAAAGTTAAAATAAAAACGGACATGAGCAAAAATCACTCACGTCCGTGTATGGTAGATGAAATGAAGCAGTCCCCGATATTTGACAAAGGACCTTTTTTCATCAGAACCGGCAGTTCACTCCGGCTTCCAGGGTCCAGGTCCGGTCCACATGGGGTCCGAAGGACCGGTCAAAGCTGGCATAGGCGTAGGAGTTCTTCCCTACCCGAGTGGTGAAGCCCAGGCCGGCATTGTACCAGCTGCCATCGTTGTGACCGGTCACATCCATGCGCCCGGTCCGATCCCAAGCAGTCACATCCTGGTTCCCTAGGAATTCATGGAAGAAGTCCCCGGTGATATAGAAGCTGGTCCGGTCGCTGACATTCTTCCCCAGCTGGAAGCCCAACCGGCTGATCAAGCTGTCCGTGCCGGCCAGATCCACCTGGGTCCCCTGGCTGGTCCGGTAATCCGTGCTGCCCAGATAGGTGTACTGGAGCTGGGCCTGAGGTTCGATGAACCAGTTGGAAGCCAACGGCCTCTTCCGGCCGTATTCGAAGCTCAGGGACCAGTAATCATTGTGGTAGTCCCCCTTCACCGGGCCGCTCATTTCTGGATACAGGGTGTATTCATTCTGCAGCCGGCCGTACTTGGCTACAATGTCCGTATAATGGCCCTTGTCCCCTAAACGGGTATCGTAGAACCAGAGCCCGTACCGTTTGCTGTCGCTGCGGCCGGTGACTTCTTTATAATCTGCAGAGCCGTCCATATAGTCCAGGGCAGCCCCTTGGATGTGCCGTCCAAATTTCGTCCGGTCATTCCGCCAGTCGAAGCCCAGTTCCGTCATAGTATTGTTGGCTTCGTAGAGGGAATCACGGCCCACCCGATCGTGACGGAGACGAGCCCACATGCCGTCCCCGTCTCCGCTGTAGCGGGCTTCACCCAGCCGTTTTTCCAGGCTGTCCGTATAGACCCCGTAAATAGCGTTCATATAGTCCAGCTGCATGGATTTCTTGATGACCTTGCCGCTGTCCGAAGGGGTGACCACCGCTTCATCCACGAGCCAGTTGGTCCCTTCCTTCACCGGGTTTTCAATGGTTTCGGTCTTCAGGTATTTCGGCAGGAGCTTACCATCTGCATCGGTGGTCTTCGTTCCAGCCAGACTATCCATCAGGATCTTTTCCTGATCCGGGACTTCCTTGGTGAATCCTTTACCAGAAAAAGTCGCCGTTACATAGTCGTTGCCGGGCTTGTAGGTTCTCACGCCATTTTTGCCTCCATTGAATTTCTCATTGGCAGCAGTATCCTCCGGATTGAACTTCTCGTTCTTCACTTTCAGCGTGATATTGTTGATGCCCTGATCCTTTGCCAGGCTCACATCGAATTTGGCGGCCGGATCCCGTTTGTAGTCATCCCCGCCGGTGGTAGCAAAACGGATGCCCTTCAATTCTTCCACTTTGGTGTCCGGCTGGAGATAGGCCTGGATGTGCTGGACTCCGGATTGGCTCAGGTCCCTCACATAGAGCATGTCGGATTTGGCAGCATCCTTGGATAAATCCATGAGGAAGGTGCCGCCCTCCCCGGTGAGCTTGCCGATGGTAATGGACCCTCCGTATACCTTCCGGGTATCCACTAGGCCTCCATCGTTGAAGGCCAGAGAGGTGATGAAGCTCTTGCCCCGGGTCTGCCATTTGCTGCCAAGGTCCATGGTCAGGTTGATGGTGCCTGCATTGAGGCGGGGTACGCCGCACATGGCATAGTCCGTATCTTCCTGAGATTTCCAATGGTACAAACGGCCCAGAGAGGATTTATTCATATCGGAAGACACATCCATCTGGCGGGGAGTCAGCTGCCCGGCAGCATCAAAATCCGCATAATCATCGGCCTGACCTTCAAAATAGCTGCCCTCCTGGAGATGAAGATTCACGGTACCTCCATTTTTAGCATAGATATCCCCATACAGTTTCAGATGACCGGCCAAGTTGATGCTCCCGTATTGATGGTCTTTATAGGATTGAATGTCTTTCTCTCCCTTTTCCACCACTGCTTCATATTCTGAACCGAGATTTCCCAATTGTTTTTTAAGAAACTGATATTTTACTTCCAACTTGGTCAGATAATTCCCTGTATCTGCAAGTACATTGCCATTGATGGTATAATTTCCCTCCGGATTGTTCAAATTGATTTTCCCCAAGAAAGGTCCTGCAATGGCAAACTGCTTGAGATTTGCCGTCTGGTAATCCGGGACAGAGGCCGTATACGCTCCCGCATACACATTTTCTTTCCCCGTCATGTTGATGTCTGCATTCTCCACCTTGTCCACACCTACATGGCCAAACAGGCCTACGGACAAATCCTCGCCATGGATGTCCGAGATTTCCAGATCATGGAAATCCGTGTAGCTGTTATCCGAGTCATAATTAGAAATTGTCTCCGTCATAGTCCCCACAGCCGAGCCTTTGTCGGAAGAAATGTTCCGGATCTGTGTTTTCCCGGTGACCACAAAGAGGATGTCTTTGCTCTCTTCAGGATTGTTACCATTTATCATTACCTGGCTGTTCACCAGACCAAAAGCAAGTGTACCATCCGGACTGTCCGTGGTATTGTTGGCAACGTTCTCAACGGTCACGTTGGTCTTGCCGCCCTCTGTGTAGGGAGACAGGCCGACAGTACCGATATATGCTCCTTCTACCTGCTTGACCTTATTGGTGGTCACTCCATCCACATGGAGGCAATCCGTTTTCAGATTGTTCTGGATTGCTTTGTCAGTGCCATCATTTTCCAATTGGTGCGAATATAGGCCGATCATAGTACCTGCACCTTCGTTGGAAGTGACTCCACTGATAGAAATGACCGGAGCTGCCAAAGTGGACCCCTGTAATTCAACACCCGATGACAGGTAATTCGAGCGTGGGGAAAGTTGAGAAAACTCAATGCCGTTTTTCCCTTCCAGAGAAGAGTTGACGATCGTTACAGGAGAACCGACTGCTTGGATGCTGCTGCCATCCAGGGAAACTTTATCCGCTGTGACGGTGCTCTTTATCATGTGCAGTTCTTCTTTCAGCGCCCAGTCTCCTTTGATCAGTTTCTGATTCTGGATAGACTCCGCATATGCCGTCGCACTTTCCCCCCCAGTGCCAGAGTCAAAGCCAAGGCCATAGTCAACTGTTTTTTACTTTTCATCCTCATCAAAACCTTTCTTTTTTATTTTTTCCAAAACAAAAAGAAGCCCGTGGATGGCTTCCTTACAGTAAATTTTATACGTTTATGTATAGAATCCAAGCTGGATAGATGGCTACACTCCTGCCGTGTTTCCTTTTTACAAAGGAGTATTATACGCTTATTTTCAAGATATTGCAACGCATTAGATTTATAATAAAAGCTAAAATATACATTGTAAATATTTACATGTTTTATATGGTGGACAAATTTGGGGATAACGATTACAGTAGCAGCTAAATACACATCTATAATATTTAATGAAGCAACGTTACTGCTGTGTAGTCTGTAAAAAGTATGAAAATTTTCATACACCGTGATTTTGCCATATGAGGTCACGATGGTGCGCTGATAGAAACCATTGCGGCTATTGCCTGTATGCCACCCGGTGGAACTGTGCTTCTCGCAGCCGAGAAACCCTGCCAGTTCAGCTTGGAGGACGGCATTGGCGCCTTCTTCCATCTTTCCGCGAAGAAATTCATTGACGGCAGCACCACCTTGAAGTCACGATGTGAGAAGACATGCGGTAAGATAAGACATAAAGGAACCTTCTTTCTTTGTGTTTTGTTTGGCCACTTAACACGATAAAGGAAAGCGGTCCCTTTTTCTATACCCACTTTTGAGTTTACACAAATGATTTTACACTATCTAAGACATGATTAAAGCGCAAATAGTTTGCATCAAAATTTTAATGTTAACACAAGGAACTAAAAATAAAGTGTAGCTGAAAGTCCGCTATCAGTTTAGATTTCTCTTCCCATATTTCCAATTATCGGCTTATGCTTTAATTTCTGTTCCGTCAGTGATAGAAAAATGGTTTTTCTTCCTCCTGCACGATCTTCCAATGGAGTCTTCGTGCGATCTCATAGATCTCCTCCATCCTGGCAGGACGGAAATCAGCCGATATCTCAGCCATACAGCCTCCTTTTTATACATAGCCGGTTTACCCGGGAAGCCCTTTCTTAGCTGGCCCCGCTCGCGATCGTCATGCCCATGACTTTTTTCGCTCCCGCTCGCATGAGCTCATGAGCGGCCGCCTCCATCGTAGCCCCCGTCGTATAAATATCATCCACGAGAAGGATGGTTTTCCCTTTCACATCCATAGACCGTGCGATGTGAAAAACGCCTTTGATATTCTGAAAACGCTCCTTTCGGGATAAGAGGGACTGCGTGTGCGCACTGCGGATGCGGACGAGTGCATCCGGCCTGTAATCATAGCCTGCTTCCTTCATCCACGCGGCAAACATCAGATCCACCTGGTTATACCCGCGCCATTTCTTCTTCTCCGAAGACAGCGGGATAGGGATAACCAATCCGCACTCCCCCATCCTGTCCCACCAGGGAAAGCGGGACAGGAGCGGCGCAAAGACGCGCTTCCTGCTGCGCCGCCCGCCATACTTGATCTGTATGATGCAGTCCCGGATCGCACCTGCATAGTCGCAGCAGGTATAGCAGCCCGAGAGGTGGTCGGTGAAAGAGGAATTGAGGAGCCTCGGATTCCAGATCTTCCGGAGGCACGCCTCGCACCACTGCACGTTCGGATCGACCACGCGTCCGCAGCCCGGGCAGCAGGTGGGGTAGAGTGTCTCCAAGATATCAGTGATAAGACGCATGGCAGGGTCCTTTCTGGGTTAGCCCGCAGGGCGTGCGCTCCCTGATTGTGAATGAAAGCTCGACGCTCTAGTTAGGAGTTAGGAGTGCTGGTGCGGCGCATAATAATTGAAAGCGCCGCAGAGCTTTCAATATATGGTATTCACGAAAGATGAGAAACCTGCGAACCATTTGAACCCTCAGAACCTGTTTAACCTATTAGGTTTCGAAAAAGGAGATAAGTATAGTCTGCTTTCAAACTTGTGGTGGCGGCTTCGCCTCAAATATATATGGGACGATGCCCGAAGGTCGGCAGATAGCAGGTTTCCCATTTGCGGTTTCCTGACATCGTCTGTTTGACCGCGAATAACAAAGATTTCTCGCTTACGCTCGAAATGACAATACGAGAGAGTCTGATGTCTAACGTCTGATGTCTCCTAGTCTATTAGTCTCCGGTCACTTGAGGCACCAAATCCCTAGCCACTCATCCCTAATCCCTAGCTACTAGTCACCAGTCACCATCTACCAGCCCACTGATGACTATCCTTCCGTTTCTCCCGTCAAGAGCGGGAAGAAAAGGCTGTATCTTCGTCCGGTTTCTACGGTATCGACGGCTTTGGCCAGTGCCTCATCAGTCGTGATGAGATAGGTGGTCTTTTTCGCTCGGGTGATGCCTGTGTAGAGAAGATTCCGCTTCAGCATCATGCGCTGTGTCGGAAGGAGGACAAGGATGACGGTATCATACTCGCTGCCCTGACTCTTATGGACTGTCGTCGCATAGGCAAGCTGCAGGTCATTTCTTTCCTCTTTTTCATAGACGACTTCCCGGTCATAGAAACTGACAGCGATGCGCTTATCTGTCACAGACCAGACAATGCCGACATCCCCATTATAGACGCCCTTGTCATAGTCATTCCGCTTCTGCATGACCTTGTCGCCGACGAAGAAATGATTTCCCGGCGGGATCTGCTTCTGATGCACCAGCTCCTGAATGGCATGATTCAGATTATCCACCCCGCACCGGTCACGATACATCGGAGAGAGTACCTGCAGTGCCATTTTCTCCTTTCCCTCCCCATAGTGGAGCGAGTGGCAGAGGCTCATGACCGTATCGAAGGCTTCTTCTTCCGACCAGACGGGAAGGATCTTGAATTCCCCGCCTTCGTCCGGGACACACATATTCCCTTCCCGGATGAGCGCCGCATTCTCGATGATGCCGCTCCCTTCTTTCTGACGAAAAATATGCTTCAGCCTTGTGACAGGCACCTTTTCCCAGGCGATGATAGATTTCAAGGGCGTACCCGGTCCTACCGGCGGGAGCTGGTCGACATCGCCGACCAGAATGAGGCGTGCATCTTCTTTCAGCGCAGACAATAAATGGTAGAAAAGGGAAATATCCATCATGGACGCTTCATCGACGATGATGAGGTCTTCTTCCAAAGGATCGCTTTCATCCCGCGAAAAGACCGTCCCGCCATCCTCACGTTTTTCCGCCTCGAGCGCCTTATGAATGGTATCCGCATCCATGTGGCTCGCGACCGCAAGGCGCTTCGCCGCACGGCCTGTCGGTGCCATGAGATGGACTTTCAGCTCGTGCTGTTCAGCTGCCGTGATGATGGCCCGCACGAGTGTCGTTTTCCCTGTGCCCGGTCCGCCGGTGATGACGAGGACGCGGCTCTTCATCGCCTCTTCGACGGCTTCCTTCTGCTCATCTGCCAGTGTGATATGATTCTCTCTCTCAAATTTCTCGATGGCCAGTGCAGCCGTTCCGAGCGCCTTCTGGTGACAGAGCATGCTTTTCAGGATATCAGCTGACTGCGTTTCCGCTTCATAGAGAAAATTCAGGTACACATACACCGTCTTTTCATAGGTCAGAGACGGCAGAAGGCCTGCCTCGATCGCAGACTCGATGCCTTCCTTGATGATCTCGATGGAGAGATGGAGAAGCGGCACGGTATTTTTCGCCAGCGAATCGATCGGCACACAGCTGTGCCCCTGAGAAAGCGCCAGTCCCAGCATATACGTTACACCTGCCGTGATGCGCTCGCAGTCATTCGCCGCTACGCCCTGATCCATGGCGATGCGGTCGACCTCAAGAAAGGTCATTCCGGCTATGTCTTCCAGCATGCGATAGGGTTCGTGCTGAAAGACGGACTTGATATTCTCTCCGTAACGCTTCTGCATATCTGCCGCATATTTTTCGGGAATAGCCAGTGACTGGAGATACATGATGATCTCCTTCAGCCCGGAAATCATCTCGTAGGATTTTTTGATCTTCTCGAATCCCTTCGGCCCGATGCCCGGGACTTCCAGAAGCGCATCGATGTTGTTTTCAAAGACATCCATCGTCTTCTTGCCAAAGTGTGCCACGATGCGGCGCGCCATGGTCTCACGGATGCCATCGATCATCCCTGATGCCAGGAAATGAATGATATCCTCCGTTTCCTCCGGCTTCACCATCTCCAAGCTCCGCGCGGAAAACTGCACTCCAAAACGGGGATGCTTCTGCCAGCACCCCCGCATGAGTATCTGTTCACCGACGTATGGGCCTCTCCCATGGTATGTGGCGCAGGCCAGCTTGCGGCTTTCCTTATCTTCGATCTGAAAAACGCAGAATCTGCCATCATCGCTTGCATAGATGCATCGTCTGACGGTACCTCTGAGTTCTTCGATCATTTTGTTTCCCCTTGTATCAGTTTCGACTGCAGCTTTTTGCTGATATCCATCAAGAGCTGGTACCAACGGATGAAATCAGAGCGGCTGCTCACATCTTCGATGAGAGAAGACAATGCCTCGATATTCTTCGCTTCCCTTTCTGCATCATAGATCGGCTTGTGCGCTTTCAGCTTATAAAGGGCAATGCCTCTCGACAGCTCCAGCCGCTTCTCAAAAAGCGCTGCCAGCTCACTATCGATCCGACGCACCGAAGCGCGCAGCTCTTCCAGTTCTTTTTCGTCCATCTGAGCCCCTTACTGGTTCTTTTCATGAAGCTCTGCCAGGATCTCCATGACCTTGGCTTTGCATTCTTCATACGGCACTTCGATGGTCTCACCGCTTCGACGCAGACGGATCTCCACATTGCCGGACTGCTGCCATTTCTTGCCGATGGTCACACGGACCGGATAGCCGATGAGATCAGCATCCTTGAACTTGATGCCCGCCCTTTCATTGCGGTCATCAAGGACTACTTCATCCGCTTTTTCTTCCATCGCATCATAGAGTTTCTTTGCCGCATCCATGACTTCTTCCGATTTATTATTCGCCGGGACGATGACCACTTCATAAGGCGCGATCGCGACCGGCCAGATGATGCCGTCGTCATCGTGATTCTGCTCGATGGAGGCAGCCACCGTACGTGTGACGCCGATGCCGTAGCAACCCATCACCATCGGGTGCGACTTGCCATTGTTATCGAGGTAGGTCGCCCCCAGCGCTTCGCTGTACTTGGTCCCGAGCTTGAAGACCTGGCCAACTTCGATGCCCTTCGTGATGACGATCTTGCCGCCGCAGTGCGGGCAGACATCGCCTTCCTGGATCTGGCGGATGGTGTCCACCTTCACATCACCGAAATCGCGGGCCGGATTCACATGGATATAGTGTTTGTCCTTTTCATTGGCCCCGCAGCAGGCATCCTGCATTTCCATGACCGTCTTATCACAGATGATGTCGAAATTCTTCACTTTTTTAAGTCCGATCGGGCTGATATAGCCAGCCGTCAGACCGCAGCGCTCCAGATCTTCTTCCGATGCCATATCCACATTGATCGCACCATAAATATTCTGGAGCTTCACTTCATTGACTTCATGATCGCCGCGCACCATCGCAAGGACGACGGTATCATCGAGCTTGTAGACGACCGCCTTGACGGACTGCTTCACATCCGCATTGAGGAAGTTGCAAACCATCTCGATCGTGTGCTGCCCCGGGGTTTCTACGATCTCTTTTCCCTTATCATTTCGGATATCACAGGGAATCGTCTTCGGATCGACCGCTTCGATATTCGCTGCAAAATCACAGTCTTCGCAATATACGATATCGGCTTCGCCGGAATCTGCCAGCACTTCGAATTCATGAGACGCATTGCCGCCGATCGCGCCGGAGTCTGCGATGACCGGACGGAATTTCAGACCACAGCGGGTGAAAATGCGCCAGTATGCATCATACATCAGTTTGTACTGCTTATCGAGACCTTCCTGATCCATATCGAAGGTGTAGCCATCCTTCATGATGAATTCGCGGCTTCTCATCAGGCCGAAACGCGGACGCTTCTCATCGCGGTACTTATTCTGGATCTGATAGACAGAGACCGGCAGCTGCTTGTAGGACGAGGTATCCATGGAAACGAGCGTGGTCACCAGTTCTTCATGCGTCGGAGCCAGGCAATAGTCTCTGCCGTGACGATCCTGCAGCTTGAACATTTCCTCTCCATATACGGCCCAGCGTCCCGTCTTCTGCCAGATCTCCGACGGCTGTACGATCGGCATCAGGATCTCCTGTGCACCTGTCTTATTGATCTCCTCACGGATGATCTTCTTCACTTTCTCGATGGCGCGGAAAGCCAGCGGCAGATACGCATAGGTACCATTGGCGATCTTTCGCATCATGCCGGCTTTCAGCATGTACTTATGGCTCATGACGACAGCGTCGGCAGGCAGTTCTCTCAGGGTCGGGCTATATAATTTGGATGCTAACAATGAAATCTCCTCCTAGATATGAAATGAAAATCTATATTTTCATTTCGGCAAATAGATTTCTTCTATTATATAGCTTTTAGAAAAAATTTGCTATGAAAAAGTAATTCGGGATCCACAGCTCCTCCGGCATCGTTATCTTTCCTTTGAGCGAAGCTGACGCAATCAAAAAACGGCCTTCCTTTCGGAAAGCCGTTTTTGATTGCGGAAGAGACATTATTTCCAAGCCTGCTTCATGATGTTTTTGTATTCATTGTTCAGATGATCGACGATGACATCGAGGATGACACGGACGATTTCTGCGTCAAAGCTCTCGTTCGTGCTCGGGAGGCACGCATCGAGGAAAATGCTGCCGTCTTCTGCTGCTACATACTTGAAGACCTTGTAGCTGCGATTCAGCTGGTTCAGGTATTCGAGGAGGGAGAGCTTATTTTCATCTTTCAGAAGCTGGCTTCCGATCTGGACGCGGATGATGGTGTAGATGGTATTGTCGGTGATGATGCCGAGCGGAATGGTCTGTCCTTCGACCTTCAGGTTCGACTGGAACACAACGGTATCTGCGTCATCTTTCATTTCATTTTTGACGAAAAAGTCCATTTTGTTTGCCTGGGTGTAGGCTTCGAATTTCTGGGCTTTCAGGTTTACTCTTTTTTCTTCTGCCATGATGCATGACCTCCAACTAGAAATGAGAATTGTCTTAAAGCTGTTTCTATTGTACCTTGTCTTGCTAAAGATTGCTAGTAGGAGAATGGGAAATTGGTTCGGATCCAACGGGACCTGACGATCTGCCTTCCCGATAAGGAGAACGCTGACCATGCGGAAAAACAGCAGATTTTCGGCACAGGCTGTCTTTTATGTCAGACGCAGCCGCCGCTATTTCTCATCCCGCAATTCTCATGCAAGCAGAGCTTTCATTCGGGATCCATGAGAAAGCCCTACCGATTCAGGAACGACCTTCCCAGTCCTTGATAGCCGACAAATTCGCGAAGCAGCGAATGATCCGGCACGAGCGATGCATCCAGTTCACGGAAGGGCGCGAGGAATTCCAGAAGGCGCCGGGCCTCCCCATAGGCTGGGCTATCCTTGGATATTTCCTCTAAAAACGGCTTTACGATCCGTTTCAGAACAGGGATCTCATAAAGAAGTGCGGAATTAAATACAACGTCAGCGCGTCCTTGGAAGTGGAAAATATTCCGTTCCTCTCCTTTGCGGACGCCTGGCCAGGAAGAGATCGTCTTTTCCGGAGGATTTCCACGGAACTGCATATCTCTCACCATACGGCGAAGAAGCCGCGTGTCCGAGGTCGATATGCGGTTATGGTGGTTAATGGTGATCTGTGTCAGTGCGGAAAGATAGATATGCATGCACTGGTAGCCGGGGACAAAATAGGTGAGGCGCGGATTCAGTGCGTGAAGCCCTTCCACAAGGATCGGCTGCCCCTTCCCGAGCGTCACGGGCGGCGCATTCCACTCCTTTTTCCCAGTGATGAAATTGAACGTCGGAAGCCGCACCGGCTTTCCTTCCAAAAGTGCGGTGATATCTCCTTCGAAACGGTCCAGATCAAGCGCGTGGATATCTTCCCAATCTTCCCCCTGCATTTCGCTTCGATCGCGGAAATAGTCATCCAGCGAAATCATGACAGGATGCGCCCCATTCACCTGCAGGTGGACGATAAGACGCTTCATGAAGGTGGTCTTGCCGGAGGATGACGGCCCTGCCGTACAGACGAGACGGATCCGGGGCTTCGCCTCACAGATCGCATCTGCAAGCTCTGCCAGCTTTTTCTCATGCAGCGCTTCCGCGATAGAGATGTAGTCGAGAATTTTACCATTCTCGATAGAAGCATTGAGCTGCGCCAGATTCTGGCAGCCGATAAGCTCGGACCAGTTCTGGCTTTCGAGGAATACCTTTGCAAAGAGCGGGTCCTCTGCTTCATCCTGAGCCAGATGAAAATCCTCATCCGGAAGGCGCAGCAGAAATCCCGGCGCATAAGACTTCAGCGCAAAAAGCCGCACGAAGCTCATATCCGGCAAAAGAGGGCCGAAGAAATAGTCGATCACACGCCCGCACTGGTCGACATTGATCGTATTCCCGGCGAGCTGCCCGGCAAGCTCTGCATCCTCTTCCCGACCTTTGATGCGAAGGAAGGCCATCGCACGTTTCTTTCCGACGACGAGCTTGGTGATATCGCGTCCCTCTTCGGAGATCTCACGCATCCGTGCCGCCAGCCGATCCAGCTCCTTCTTGAGCGGTACATGCCCGTCTTCAAATTCACAGTACAGCGATTTTCCCAGCGAATGCTTCACGAGGACATCTGCCTCTTCTCCATAGATCTCTTCCACAGCACATACGAGAAGCATGATCGCGCTTCTCACATACGCCTGGTGCGCTTTTGGCGCCGAAAGAGGGACCCATCGCACATCTCCGCCGGAGGGAAACGGTGTCTGGAAATCAAGAAGCTCGCCATCCATCTCTGCCAGCACCGCCGCCTCCTTCCCCCTTGTACCGCGGACCATATTCCATAAATTCTGCGGTGTCGCACCGTCAAAAAAGTCAAAACTTCTGCCTTCACAGGTGATATGGATCATGGAAATCAGCTCCTTTACCGGATCCTCCGGGGAAGTACGGATCCCATCGTGAATCGCATCATCGTTTTCCCGGATAACCATCTATAGATTCATTATAGCCGTTTTTTAGACCTGCGTCACCACGATATGCGGCAAAGACAGGTGCTTCAGCTCCTCAAAGCCGACATTCCGAGCCGCTTCCTCTGCGGATACGGGCATCGGCTTTGGAAGTGCGCCTGCATAATACAGAAGGAGTCCGATGATATCAGAAGGCTTCTTGCCCTCTGCCTTCATTTCACGAAGAGTGAGACCTTTCTGACGCTTCGAGAGCCGGACTCCCTCCGCATCAACGAGAAGAGGCAGATGTCCGTAAGTCGGAACATCGGCGACTCCCAGTTTTTTCAGCAGATAGAGCTGATAAAAGGTCGAGGAGAGAAGGTCATTTCCCCGAAAAACATGCGTCATCCCCATCGCCGCATCATCGACGGATACGGCGAGCTGATAAGCAACCATGCCATCTGCGCGCCGAAGGACAAAGTCATCGATGCCGGGACGGAGCACGCATGTCTCCTCTCCGCAGAAAAGATCTCTGAAGGACACGCGGCTTTCCTCCATACGAAGGCGCCAGGAGGGCGCCTTCCCCTTTTCTCTGTCCGCGACTTCTTCCGCACTCAGACGGCGGCAGTGTCCATCATAGACCGGCAGTCCCTCTCCTTCATGCGGCGCAGAGGCGATGCTGTGGAGACGGGCACGGCTGCAGAAGCAGGGATAGACCTCCCCCGCTTCTTTCCACCGATCCATGATTTCCTGATAGAGAGAAAATCGGAGACTCTGGACGGGCATCCCATACGAATAGCTCCCGTCGGGGCCTTCGTCGTAGGAAAGACCCATCCATGCGAGGTCTTCTTTGATCCCCTCTATGTATTTCGCGTGGCTTCGCTGCCGGTCGATGTCTTCGATACGCAACACGATCGCCCCTCCATGCTGGCGTGTCCAGAGCCAGTTCAAAAAAGCGACCCAGATATTCCCAAGATGCATAAATCCCGTGGGGCTCGGCGCAAAGCGGGTACGAATGGCTGTCTGCATAGCGTCTCCTTAGGAAAACACAGATCCCATCATCATCAGATCACATCAGCGTTTTCTCAATGATACAAAAGGAGGCTCAAGCATTTGAGCCTCCTTGGTGGTAAAAATAATAAGGGATCCTGGATCAGGTGCATCGGGCTTTGCAGGTACATCGCAGATGAAGCAAAAAAATACCATCCGAGAGAGAGCTCCTGCCGCCTTCATTCCTCATCTCTGATCTGACTTACTCCGGCATAGAGAGGACTTTCCTGAAAAGTGCCTTATCCCGCTGGATCTTTTCCTCGCTGCCCATGCAACAGATATAAGGATCATCGATGATGCTCTTGACGAGCGGAGCAAGAGCACGGATATCCTTCACTTCGCAGGAGATGATCTCGCTGCGGATCCGCATACGGTCTTCTCGGGTATTGCCATTCAGGTAGTGGAGCATCGCACGCTCGCCCTTCATGGACGGGGTGAGCTGGATCTCATCCGCTGCCATGGTACCGATGACGTACTTGGTCATTTCACGTTCGGACAATTCGAGTGTTTCCAGATATTCCGGAAGGTCTTTGTACGTCTCGAGCGTTTCCTTCAGATTTGGGTCACGGTATGAGCAGAGAAGGGACGTACCATCGCGCAGGAACTGTGTGAAAGCGCCATACGCACCGCCGAGGACACGGACTTTCTTCCAGAGGTACTCATAGCGGAGGATAGTTTCCATGACACGAAGCGCGCCGGTATAGGTAAAGCCATGATCGCGGAAGTTGCCGCCTTTGGCCACGTACTGGACCTTGCCGGAGGTCAGGAAGGCTTCATTGATCTCCTTGGCCGGGAAATCAAAGAGATGGGCTTCCTTCTTCTCCCCTTCCGGCATATCATCCAAGATGAGACCGAGGTAGCGATCGACAGCCTGCTTTTCTTCCGTTTCGCCTGTGGTGGCAAAGAACATATGGCTTCTCGTGAAGATCTTCTTCGCGACAGCCGAGAGCTTCTCGGCGACTTCCTCTGCCCGACCGTCATACGTCTTGACAAGGTCTGCCAGGAAATAGTAGAACGTCATGCCGGCCTGCTCAGAGAACTGTGCCGTCTTGGAGAAATAGGATGCAAGGCGTCCCATGGTGAGATTATGCCCGCGAGAGAAGGCGGTCATATCCCATTCTGATTTTTCTTCCAAGAGAAGCTCCTTCAGCCGTTTTGTATCCCGGAAGGATGTATGATTGATGACTTCTCCCAACAGGTCCATGAGCTGACGAGCCTTTGAGGTGAGTGCTTTGCCTCTTGCGACCATGAATGGCTTATATTTCGATGCGTCATTGATATCGCCGATGCAGGAGATCTGGAAGCTGATGCCGCCGGTATACGCATTGGAGATTCGCGCAAGTTCTGTGTAGCTGTGCTTTTCCGTATCCAAGCTGCGAAGCATTCCCGAAAGGAGGACGGCATACGGGATCTCTTCCTCGGTGAGGTCATAGAGATCGAAATACATCGTGACGTAGGAGATCCCCGTCGTGTGAATATCATAGTGGAAGTGGCGGATCCCGGAGACGGTCTCTTCTTCAAGCACTTCCTCCTCGATCTCCCGCTTCAGGTCTTCGCGGGACAGGAGCGGAATGGTCTTCAGGGCTTCCTCCGTTTCCATGGATGCCTGACGCTTCTTCAATGCTTTGGTGGACTCCATGATGTCTTCGAGCTGCTCGTCGGTAAGACTCAGCTTGTACGCAGCGAGCTTTTCTGCCGTTGCCGCATTATTCTTCTCCGTCAGTCCCTTTTCCGGCTTCATGGTGATCAGGACTTGATGCGGATTCTTGATGACGTACTTCAGGAGAAGGCTTTCGAAATAGCCATTCTGGATCCCTTCGCGAAGCTCTTTGATGTCATCGATATAGCGCAGTGCCGCCATCGGGTCACGGTCATAGAGCCAGAGATCCATCGCGCGCACGCCGTAGAAAAGTCCTTTCGGACGTCCCTGATAATCGTTTTCACGCGAGGTGAATTCTGTACGGTTCAGTGCGGCATCGAGCATATCCTTGTCGATGCCGTCAAGAGCGAGCGTGCGCAGCGTCCCGTCGATGACCTGGGCAAACTGCTCCTGCTTCTCCACTTCCGAGCCTGTCACCTCGATGGTCCAGACAGGCTGCTTGTAGCTGTCACAATAGCCGCCGGACAGGTCGCTTCCAAGGCCGGCATCCAAGACTGCTTTCTTCAGCGGTGCGCCGTCCATATCGATCAGGACATAGTTCAGGATGCGGAAAGCGAGCGATTCCTTCGTAGACATATGGTCGCTTGCTGCGATGTAGAGGGCATGGATGGCCTTTCCTTTTTCGCTTTCCTGTTCTGCGATCCCATACGGGCAGATCGCCGATACCCTTTTCTTGAAGCCGGACTGCGTGCGGACGGCCGAGTCCACATTGCGGCGGTCGAAATGAGATAGGTATTCCTCATCGATATAAGCCAGCGTCTTTTCGATATCCATATCGCCATAAAGGTAGATATAGCTGTTCGATGGATGATAGAAGCGTCGGTGGAATTCAGTAAATTCCCGGAAAGAGAGCATCGGGATGACTTCCGGATCCCCGCCGGACTCCACGCCATAGGTATTATCCGGGAAGAGACGCTCTGTCGCACGGTCTTCCATGATGGCTTCCGGCGAAGAGAGCGCACCTTTCATTTCATTGTAGACGACACCATTGTACGTCAGCGGCGCCTCTTTGTTTTCCAGCTCATAGTGCCAGCCTTCCTGCATCAGGATCTGCGGATCCTTGAGGCAATTCGGATAGAAGACGGCATCGAGATATACGTCCATCAGGTTATGGAAATCGACCATATTGCGGCTGGCGATCGGGTACATGGTCTTATCCGGCCAGGTGATCGCATTGAGGAAGGTATTGAGAGAGCCTTTCGCGAGCTCGACGAAGGGTTCCTTCAGCGGATATTTCCGCGAGCCGCAGAGCGTCGAGTGCTCCATGATATGCGGCGTACCCTTGGAATTATCCGGCGTCGTGCGGAAACAAATATAAAAAACTTTATTATCATCGTCGCTGTCCAGATACAGAAGACGGGCACCGCTTTTCACGTGCTCCATCAGGTAGGCATCGGCATTGACTTCTTCAATATGGGACATACGGCTGACACGGAATCCGTGCACCAGGTCTCCATCATTCCATTTCATTTGATCTCTCCTTATCGGTTACTGATAATTGTTGCGTAAAAAGGTGCTAAAGGCTGCCCAAGCGGCTTCACCCCATGGTGTAAGCACCCCGCAGTGCTTTATCCTATATAAAAATCCCGGGATGAGCGCTGCCAATGAGTGGATCCGTATTTCCTTTGCCTCTTTTTTCTTTCGTTCACAAGAAAAAGCGCAGGAAATTCCTGTGCTTTTTCCACAAGCATCTATTTATTATTTTTCGTCCTGCGGGAAAAATTCATCGTGAATCGCCTGTACAGCTTTGGTCAGGTCTTTTCTAAGGATGAGGCAGGAAATGCTGATCTCCGAGGTGCTGACGATATCGATATTGATACCGGCTCTGCCAAGTGCACCGAACATACGGGCAGCGACTCCCGGTTTGCCGAGCATGCCGGCACCTACGACAGAGACTTTGGCCGTGTCGTCATCATAAATGACTTCTTCCACTTTGCCTTCGTCTCTCATCTTATCAAGGACTCTCTTGGCATCTTCCATATCCGTATCATCGATGGTGAATACGATATCCGTCTTGTCGTCATTGGAATTTCTGACGCTCTGCACGATCATATCGACCGTGATATTGTCTTCTGCGAGAGCGGAGAATACGCTGTATGCCACGCCCGGCACATTTCTGAGTCCCAGTACCGCAATTCTAGCTGCATGAGCATCCTGTGCCACGCCTCTGACCGTTTCGTTCAAACCTTCCATACATACCTCCCGGATAATCGTTCCTTCATCATTCGTAAATGTGGATCTGACATGGATCGGGATGTGATATTTGATCCCGAGTTCGACGCTGCGAGGCTGCATGACGCCAGCGCCCAGACGTGCCATTTCCAGCATTTCCGTATTGGTAATTTCTTTCATCTTATGTGCATTCTTCACGACACGCGGATCTGCAGAGTATACGCCATCCACATCGGTGAATATCTCACACATATCTGCATGCATCGCACCTGCGAGTGCCACCGCTGTCGCATCGCTGCCACCGCGGCCCAGTGTCGCCACATCGCCATTTTTCATGAGACCCTGGAAGCCTGCCACGATGACGATCTTGCCTTCTTCCAGCTCCTTGAATACCCGCTCCGGCTTCACATCATCGATGGTCGCTTTGCCATACGCCCCTCCGGCAATGATGCCTGCCTGCGGGCCTGTGAGCGATACAGCAGGAACGCCGAGCTTTCTGAAAGTCATCGCCATAAGAGAAATGGAGATCTGCTCACCGGTAGCCAGCAGCATATCCATTTCACGTCCATGATTGATGTCCGATACCTTCGAAGCCAGTGCCAGGAGATCATCGGTGGTATCGCCCATAGCCGATACGACGATCACGATCTTATCCCCCGGCTTCCGATCGCGAAGCACACGGTTTGCAATATTCAACATTTTTTCCGGTGTCGCAACAGAACTTCCGCCGAATTTTTTTACATAAAGTGACATTTACATCCCTCATTTACGAGTAATCTAGGAAAACAAAGTCTGCCTTCCCGCTGGAGCAGCCATCGGATTCGTCCGCGCTCCTTCTATACTGTGAAAAGTGTAACATGGAAGAGGCGGCATGTAAAGAAGATAAATAAAAAAAGAGGTACAGGTTTCAGCGCAAAGACTGATAGACTAAGAGACTTTAGACATCAGATATCTGACTTCAGATGTCTGATGTCTAAAGTCTCTTAGTCTCTTATCTGAACCCACCAACCCTAAACAAAAATCCTCTCCCCTGAAATGGGGGAAAGGATTTTACATGACTCACTATTCATCTTCTTTTTTCTTTTTCTGCGCTTCATACAGGGCAAAGTATTTCCCGTGCCTTGCCATCAGTTCGTCATGGCTGCCGCGCTCGATCAGGCGTCCGTGATCCAGGACGTAGATCACATCGGCATTTCTGACGGTCGAGAGACGGTGTGCAATGATGATCGTCGTGCGGTTTTTCGCAAGCTCATCGAGTGTCTTCTGTACTTTCTTCTCCGTCTGGGTATCAAGAGCAGATGTCGCTTCATCGAAAATGACGACAGGCGGATTCTTGAGGAAGACGCGAGCGATGGCGATACGCTGCTTCTGCCCGCCGGAAAGCTTCACGCCGCGCTCGCCGACCTTCGTCTCATAGCCATTCGGAAGCTGTCGGATGAAATCATCCGCCGCTGCCAGACGTGCAGCCTCTTCGATCTCCTCTTTGGTCGCGTTCTCACGGCCATACGCGATATTCTCTGCGATGGTATCCCCGAAGAGGAAGACATCCTGCTGCACGATACCGATCTTTCTTCGGAGATCCTGCTGGCGGAACGCGGAAAGCGGATGTCCGTCCAGCATGACTTCGCCTTTTGTCGGTTCATAGAAGCGAAGCAGCAGGCTGACGAGCGTACTCTTCCCTGCCCCCGTCTCGCCGACGAAAGCCACCGTCTTTCCGGCAGGGATCTCAAAGGCGAGATCATGCAGGATGAGATGCCCCGGATCGTAACCGAAGGATAGATCCTTGAAATCAATATCCCCTTTCACCTGGGAGAGCATGACAGGCTTTTCCGGATCTTCGATGGAAGGCTCGGTGTGCATGATCTCTTCGAAACGGTGGAAGCCGGCCATGCCGCGCTGGTACACCTCAGCGAGGATCGTCAGACGGAAGACCGGACGCATGAAGATATTCACATAGAGGAGGAATGCGACGAAATCAGAAAGCGCAAGCGTTCCCTCATTGATCATCCACCCGCCGGCCAGGATCACCGCCACATTGATGAAGTTGGTGAAAAAATTGATGCCGCCGGAGAAATACGCGATGAGCTTATTCGAAGCGAAACGGGTATCCCGGAGCTCGCGGCTCTTCTCTTCAAAGCGGTCCAGCTCGAAGGCCTCTTGGGCAAAAGCCTTCACAAGGCGGATGCCGGAAAGGCTTTCTTCTGCGCGGGCAGAGACTTCCCCTGCCTTCTTCCGGTTCTGCCTAAAGGCGGACTTCATCTGTTTATTCACCTTCACGGTGTGAATGCTCTTCGCAATAAGCAGCGCACCGATGAGGAAGGCAAGCTGCCAGTTCATGACGAACATCACGACCAGCGTCCCCGCCATGATGACGCCGCAGAGGAGAACATCATTGGGTCCGCGGAAGGAAAGCTCACTGATCTCTGTCACATCGCTTGTGATACGGGAAAGCAGCTGCCCCGTTTTCTCATTATCGAAGTAATGAAAGGAGAGCTTCTCGATATGAGCAAACAAATCCCGTCGCATATCGTGTTCGATGGACGCACTCATGACATGCCCATAGTACTGCACCGCATACTGGATCGCAAAATTCAGAATGTAAAGGACAAGAAGGATCCCTGAGCCGATAAACAGCCGATGCATATCCCCCGCCGGCAGTACGTCATGGATGAGCTCACGGACCACGACCGGAAAGATCAGATCCAGTCCGGCCATGACAAACGTCCCTACGATCACCCAGATCAAAATGTGCATGTAGGGACGATAATATTTCATAAATCTTCGTATCATAGTATCCTCGTAACTTTCAATAAAAAACAATTTGTTTTTTATTATAGCGCAAAGGGGAAGGGGGTTCAAGGTTAGCCCACGGGCCGTGCCGTCCCATTGACTGCAGTCGAAAGAGGGGAAGCGGGTTCTATAGGGGAGGTGCGGCGCATAAAAATCAGAAGCCAGACATCAGAAGTCAGAAATTTGAAGTCTCCAAGTCTCTTAGTCTCTTAATCTTCTACCTGAACCCATCAACCTGAACCCCGAACCTTTTCACTTTTCCCGATCCCAGATATGCAGCCGATAGGCTCCGAGGAGATCTCCCTCAGCCGTGACAGCGGGGACTTCGATGCCAGCCACGTAGCGGCCATCGGAGGAGATCGCAAGCGTCTGGAGCGGTCCCTTCGTATGGTACTCATTAAGGAGCGTCCCGTCAGAAAGACTGATGACTGCTGCTCCATGGGCTTTGTAGTCATGATTTCTTACATTTCTGCCGATCGCCAGCGCGGCTACATCACCGGCGACCCCGATGGCTTCGATCTCCGCAGGTGCGGTATAGCGGAAGAGATACTTCCCGTCCCTGTCAAAGCCATAGAGGCTGTTTCCTGATGGATGGATGACGGGCGCCGGCAGCTGCCAATTTTCCCGATTGAATGTATTGATGGTACCGAAGAGGACTTTGTCTCCGGAAAAGAGCGCATCACGACCTGCCGCAAAGTAATAGCTGCCGCCGATCTCCATGACTTTGGAAATGCTGCGCTCCCAGATGGGACGCCCGTCCTCGTCACGAAGGAATCCGCGTCCATCACTCGCCATCACCGCGAGGTACTTCCCATCCTCCGAGTAAGAAAGACCGTTCCGGATCGTCGTGGTACCGAAGGTCTCGACCGGCGGGATCTTTTCGGCATGGAGCAGTGTCCCTGTATGGCTGTCAAGGACATACAGATTTTCATTATAGGTAAGACCATCGGTCTTTGCCTTGTCGTAATTCGCTGTCGCAAAGGCGAAGCGGCCGCTGCTTTCTGAAACAGCACCGCAATTCACCCACGCATCCATATTCTCTTTGGCAGGATAGCGCCAGCGCTCTTTCCCGGTCTCATCGAAGGAAATGATGCGGGAAAGGTATGTCCGCTGCCCCTTCTCATCGAGCGTGAATCGATAGAAAACCGCATATACATGCCCCGCAGCATCCGTCGATATATCGATGGCCGTCGGCTCGGACTGTATGTCCGCCTCATACCCTATGAGAGAGTCTCCCCGGAAGGTCCACAGCACATCGCCATTTTTCACATCCATGGCATACATCGTTCCTTCCGGACTTTTCTCCCCCGCATAGACGACCTTCTCATCCCGGCTCACTGCGATGCCACGGATGAGGCCTGTGCCGACAGAGTGGCTCCACAGCTCCTCTCCCTTCTCATCGAAATGGATGAGCTCGCCATTCGCTGTACCGACGAGCCAGCCGCCGTCCGACTTCACGTAGAGCACCTTGCCGCTGTCAAAGCCCATGCGGTCATAGTTCCGCCCTGCCATGTCGCCTAAGGAGATCACATAGGCTGCGTCTGACTCTTTGCTCGCAAAGATCTGCCAGGGTGTCTTTTTCCCGGTCAGCCAGAAAAGAGCGCTCCAGGTCAGTGCAAGGAGAAAAAAAATGAGAATTGTTTTGCATCGTTTCATGTTTGGTCACCAGAATAGGGTTCAGGGTTATGCCGTCCCTTGATTGTTTGCGAAAGAGGGAGGAGCTGGTTCTATGGGCTCAAGAGGTTCAAAGGGGGAAACGCGGCGCATAAAAATCAGAAGCGCCGCGGAGCATATCTGCTTCAAACGTTAAACGTCAAATGTCTGATGTCTAATATCTGATGTCTCCAAGTCTATCAGCCTCAAAGTCTCCCCCGAACCCGCCAACCTGAACCCTGAAACCATTATAAATACATCTTCGCGCAGTCATACACCATGCGGAGCGCGCCGTAGTAGAAGCCCTCTTTGGAAAGCGCATAGAGGATCTTGGCACTGCCGCAGCCCACCGTGAAAAGAAGGAAGAACAACGAGACCCATTTTTCAGACGGCCGCCAGATGTCTGCCCGCCTTCCCTTGGCGAGGAAAAGACCGCGGCTCGTGACGGAAAGGGCCAGCGTCGCGGAACGGCGAAGGCAGCGGGCCAAGAGGGGCTTCACCATGTGCGGGATGTGCATCAGCACCTGATGCCGTCCCTTTTCACTGCCGCTTCGAAGCTGCAATGCGACCATGACTTCGCCTGCTTCCGCAGCAAGTACAGGGAAGAAGCGGATCGCCGTCACCAGCATGAAGGCGGCCTGCGGAGATAGATTCCACGAAGTGAGACCCTTCAGCAGCTGGCGCGGATCGCTCGTCCAGCAGACGAGCAGCCCCAGCGTGATCATGGATACTGTACGCATTCCCTGAATCGCACCGTAGATGATCCCTTCCCGATAGATATAGAGACCATTCGTCAGCGCCCCCAGGACAGGAAAGCCGGGAGAGATCAAAGTCACAAGGGGCGTCCGTGGATTCTGCGAAAAGAAGAGCGCCTGACTGGCGATCGATCCCCAAAGGCCCAATAGGATGAAGATCGCGAGCACCCGCCACTTATAAAAGGGCGTCTTTCCCAGAAAATGAAAAACGAGAGTCAGCGTGAAGAGGAAAAAAAGCGTCCTGGCATTGTCCACGATGATCATCATCAGCGCATAGCAAAAGAGGAAAGAGAGCTTCGTCCGTCCATCGAGACGCGTCAGGAAAGAATGTCCATCCCCGCCCTCCCAAAGCTGTCTATAGGACATGATCCATCACCTCTTTCACAGAAATGCACGGCTCGATGCCCAGCATTTCCGACAATGTCAGCATGGGCGGGAGCGCCAGGCCGCCTTCCTCCATCAGCTTTTTATCACTGAAGATCGCATGCGGCGTGCCGCTTGCGAGGAATCTTCCTTCTTTCAAAAGGAACACCTGATCCGCCAGCTCGCCTGCCAGCTCGATATCATGGGTGCAGAAGAAGATCGTCCGTCCTTCGGAGGCCGCATAGAGAAGCAGTGCTTTGATATCCGACAGGCTCTTCTGGTCCTGCCCCGTCGTCGGTTCATCGAGGAGCAAGAGGTCATTATCCTTCCTGGCGAGCATCGCCCCGAAGACGACACGAAGACGCTGCCCCTTGGACAGTGCCAGTGGAAAATCATGACAGTAATGCCGTACATGCAGACGACGAAGGAGGCGATCCAGCTCCTCTTCCGTGATGGTTTTGTTATTCCACGTCAGCTCATCGATGACAGAGTCCGTAAGCAGCATGAGATCTGCCTCCTGCCGCATATAGCCGATGTGATGGCGCTGCTTTTCAGCCGGCTTCCCAAGGAGCAGGATCTCTCCCGATGTCGGCGTATCCAGTCCGGATAAAAGGTTCATCAGCGTGGATTTCCCTGCCCCATTGAAGCCCATGAGCGCATTGATCGTCCCCTTGCGGATCGCAAAAGAGAGTCCGTGAAGCGTTTCCTTCTCCGCACCTTGATAGCGATAGTGGAGATCTCTTCCCTCGAGTACAACGGGTGCATGGCTTTCTTTTTTCTCTCGCGAGATATGCGGCGCAAAGGAGATACCGCTCTTCCGGATCTCCTCCGCCGTCTCTTTCACATGCCCCGAAAGATAAGGAAGGTGCAGGAGGCGGCCGAGCTTCACCGCCTGCGGCTCGCGGAGTCCATAGGCCTCCGTATCTCCGAGCGCTGTCCATGCCCCCTCTGTCGCTCCGTCATAGATGAATCGTCCTTCATACATGCAGCAGAGACGGGGAAAATACCGCGCCAGCTCATTCACACGGTGCTCCACTACGAGGATCGTCATATGGTCTTCCCGATTCAGGGAAACCAGAAGCTCCAAGAAATCATTGACGCCCTTCGGATTCATCTGGCTCACCGGTTCATCCAAGATAAGAAGCTTCGGATGCGTCACAAGGATCGAGGCCAGCGCCAGACGCTGCCTCTGCCCGCCCGATAGCGCATGGATACTCCGCGCCTCCATACCGGAAAGCCCCGTCTTTGCCAGCGCACGCCGGACCTCTTCCCGGATGACAGACGGATCCTCTCCGCGGTTTTCGAGGGCAAATCCGACCTCGTCAGCTACCGTCATCGCAAAGAGCTGGTCATCCGGCGTCTGATATACCGTGCCTGCCAGAAGCCCGATATCTTCCGCGCTCATCTCTGTCACGTCCCGTCCATCGAGAGAGATCGTCCCCGTGAGCCGTGCTTCCCCCGGTTCCAAAAGCCCCGTGATACTCTTGATGAGCGTCGATTTCCCGCAGCCGGAGCGCCCCGCGATGAGGACCATCTCACCTTCAGCCAGTGATAGATCCACATGCGAAAGAGTATCCTTCCTGCGCGATACGTAGCGGCACGAAAGATCCCTGATCTCCAGTATCATGTCCCCATCACCTGCTTCAAGCGGCTGCCGATGCGATACCCCATCCAGCTGCCGAGTGTACTGTACAAGAGACCATTCATCAGCATGTAAAGCCCGATGAACCAGTCTGCATAATATAACCGATAAAAGAACATCAGCTGTTCCATATTCACAAAAGTGATCCCCGCATCACAAAGCCCGATCAGGAAGGAGATCCCCATCGCGTAGAGCGGCGTCAGCTCCTTCTTTCGATAGAAACCTGCAAGGTAAAGCGTCGTTTCCAAAATCACGATGGACACCGCACAGATCAGGATCCCCACCGGCGTCACACGGCCAAAAAGTACCGCCGAGAGCATCCAGCGCATGAGGAAAAAGAGCGCACAGACCCCCGGCCTGCGGAAAAGAACCAGCAGCGAGACCAGAAGCAGGTACTGCACGACCCCTGAGAGAAGGCCCGTCACCAGTCCGGAGAAAGGCCCCAAGAGGACATGCAGGAAATCTCCCAGAAGTGTCACCGGCACGACGACCCCGCCGAAAGCCATCGCCGCAAAGAGCGATACCGTGATATCCCCCTTCGCTCCGATGGAGAGGATGCAGCGCTTCAGTCCGCTGATGGACGCTGCCAGCGCGAGAAGAGAAAGGAGGGCAAAGCCGAGCGTCGCAAATCCCACACTCCGCTTCTTCACGACGGTGAGCGGCAGTTCCGTCACACGCTCCGTCTCTCCGTCAAACAGCGTGAGGCGCAGCGCATAGTCTCCCTCTGCGATCGAAAAAGGGTCTACATACAGCGGCACCACAGCGGTCTGCATTTTATGGCCGTTCAGAGAGAGCACTGCCTCACTTCGCATTTTCGTCCGGTCGATAGACTCTCCCTCACCGGCTGCTGCGATGAGCCCGGGGCGCACCTCCCCCGTCTCCTTGTCTACGAGTTCGGCGCTCAGATGGATCGTCCGTACATCTTTCTTCGGATTTCTCATATCCAGAAGGAGGTACGTATTCGGCTTTGCCGTGAGCGCATCCCAGTCCACACCGCGCCCGCCCGTCAGGCGGTTCTTCATATTCTCCAGTGTCACATCCGGCGTGACGAGCGTATCCTTTTCCTGTCTCGCATCCCGCTCCCCGTCCTCATTCACCGGAAGCAGCACCGACTGGATATACCATGTCTGCGCTGCCTTCTGATCCTGCTCCTCTTCCGCCGGTCCCGCCGAGAAAGAGATCTTCTCCTCTTTCACGCCCTCTTTCGTCCGAAGGGAAACCGGTATCTCGTAGACACCTTCCCCCGCCTCTTCGCTGCATTTCACCGGAACCGCGAGGAACTGCTCGCCATAGTCCGCAGGAAGCGTCCAGTGGATACGCACCTCCTCGCCGTCCACCTCCCAGCCGTCTCCGGCCAGTGCCGTGAATCCCTCCGGCAATACCGCGGTGATCTCGGCAGCTTCCTCTTCATTGCCAAAATTCTGCACGGAAATATAGAGAAGCTGTGTGCTGCCCGCATGCGCCACGCCCGCCTCCTTCGTCAGACTGTAAGGAAACGCCGCACGCAAAAGAGCCTCCCCGCGGCATTCTGCCGGAAGAAGGCTGGTGAAAAGGACGATACAAAGGATAAGAAGAAATCGAAATCTCATAAGAAGCCTCGGATAGGTGACTGAGTTTTTCATTAGACTATGGAAATTATAGCGGATAGTGGAAAAGTTCGCAAGAAAAAAGGCGGGCCATCCGGCTCGCCTATCCTTCTCTTCTCGATCGGGCTGCTTTCCCGCTCCGATCAGTACCCATTCACCTGGCTGACGACACGGAAATGTCCCACATCGAAGGCTTCACAGATGGCATTGTAGAAGGGTCCCATCAGCATGGTGCGGTAGATCTCCGACTTTACGATGATCATCAGACGGCCTTCATCATAGGTCACACGGATGACACCGTTTTCGATGTATTTGTCAAAATCCTTTTCCGCCATTTTTTCTTTGAGCTTCAGGAGCGCGTCTCTGGTCGGGCCTTCCTGATATTCTTCTCTTTCCGTGACAGGGATCCAGCGAATCTCATAGATCTTGCTGGTATAACCCTTGTCTTCTGCGGAATAACGTTTTCCTTTTTCCATTTCTTCCATGGCTCACACCTGTCCTTTACTAAAATTTTTATATCTCATATATTATAGCATATCTGGGAACGAAGGAGACTAGGGATTAGTAGCTAGGGATTAGAGGTGACTAGTGACTAGGCCAAAATATCTTCTCTTCCTTCCCATTGAGAGCGACCATGAGACGCCTGCTTTATGAAATCTGAATCTGATATCTGAAGTCTAATGTCTGACGTCTCCTAGTCTCAAAAGTCTCAAATAACCCCTCTCTCATGCAGACTGACATAGATGCCATCTCCTATGATGACATGATCCAGCACCACCATATCAAGGAGCTTTGCGGCCTTGGCGAAGGTCTTCGTCATCTCGATGTCCTCCTTCGACGGCTCCGGATAGCCGGAAGGGTGATTGTGCAGAAGGATGAGGCCGAAGGCTTTGTAGCGGATCGCCCACTTCATCGCTTCCTTGATATCGACGGGCGTCTCATTCAGCCCGCCGATGGAGACCTCTTTGTAGCCCAGAAGTCGGTTCTTCACATTGACAAAGGCGACGAGGAAATGCTCCTGCGTCTCGTGGCGGAGACGCTCCATAAAAAAGGCAGAGACATTCTCCGGCGTACTGAAATTCTCCAGTTTTCTTTTATCATATATATAGGTCAGACGCCGCCCGAGCTCGATCGCTGCACAGATGGTGACTGCCTTATCGGGGCCGATGCCTTTGATATCCGTGAGATCCCGCCAGTGAAGATCCTCATAGCCATTGATGCCCACCGTCTGCTCGAGCTGGTCCACGACATCCTGCGCCAGCTGCATGACGGAATACCCCTGCCGCCCCGTTCGCAAAAGGATCGCAACAAGATCCGTCATGCTGGCCATTTTCGGGGATTCCTGAAAACGCTCTCTTGGCTTGTCTTCGCTTCGCATTTCACGGATGAGCATCATCGTATCCTCACTTTACTGAAAATCCGGTGTTTCAAATGTCATTTACTGGTGACTAGACAGAGAAACTTTCAGCTTTAGACATCAGATGCTCTAAATCTGACGTCTAAAGTCTGATGTCTTCCAGTCTCTCAGTCTAAAGCCTTCCAGTCTAGCATCTCAAAACTTCTCATACAGCCACCACGCGACAAGGATGCCGAGGATGCTGATGAGATTCGGCGCAAAACGGATGCCGAAATGAATCTGCATGATCCCCAGATTCAGGGCGATGTTTTGTATATGGAAGATCTCATAGGTCTCCGTCAGGAAAGGCATGAGGCCGACAAGGTTCGCACTGCCGAGCACCTGTCCCAAGATACCGCCGATCAAAGCACCGGCGGCTAAAAATAAAAGTAGTGAAAAAAATCCTTTCGAAAATCGCATAGATTCCTCATTGTTAAAAAAGAAAAAGGTTCAGGGTTAGCCCCTTGATTATTTGCAAAAGAGGTTCTACAGGTTCAACAGGTTCAACGGGAGTGGTGCGGCGCATAAAAATCAGAAGCGCCGCAGAGTTTTGATGGCGCTTCGCACCGTCGTCATTGAAAGCGTTGCCGAGAAATCTCTATTGCAATACGCTCATTGCCTGCTATGAGGCAGCACCAAGACATCGTTTTCCCTCGACGCATACACGCTGATTCCTGCAGTACAGTAGAGATCCCTCGGCTACGCTCGGGATGACGATTCCTGAGAATCCCAGTCACCCCTAATCCCTAGCTACTAATCCCTAGCTACTAATTTCTTAGAGACTATAGACCTGGAGACATCAGACTTATGGTCTCCTATCCCCCTAAGTCTATCGTATGATTTCTGACATCTTCCAGTCTCTTAGTCTCCCTAGAACGTACTCCCCATCGCGATCTGTCCGGCGACTTTTTGTGTGAGCGCTTTGCCCACCTCGTCCTGACTGCGATACTGGTAAATGACGCGCCAGACGACACCCTTCCGGAGGAAAATATATTCTTCTACAGAGAGCTCTACATTCTTGCCGCGGGCGGTCTCAGTGAAAGAGAAGGAAAGCTGCTGTGCCTTCACATCCCCCAATGTGATCTCCTTCTGCTGGGATCTCACATTTTTCAGATTGGGATTATCGGCGAGGATGCTCTTCGCCTCTTCCGCCAGCGTTTTCGCATCCTTTCCTTCCCCCTCTTTCGTGCCGGTCACAAGGAGCTGCATATTCGCATTGTGTCCTTCTGCGTGGACCGTCTCCGCCTGACGGTCGCCGAGATCGACCTGCCTGCCATTGGAGATCAGCTCAAACGGCGTTGCCACCGTGATGGTCTCGCCGCCACAGTGAATGCGGTTCTTCCCGAAGGGAAACTGATCGTCAATGCTGTTTCCGCAGCCTGCGGGCAGCATGGCAAGCACCAGAAGGCCCAGAGACAGCGCCCATTTTTTCTGCCAATGATTATACATATATATCATTCCTTTGGTTGTAGTAGCGAGGTCAAACTTCGCTCATTGATTTTTCATATTATATCATAGAGGAGGGCAGATTTCCTGTTTCCGCTCACTTTTGTGATAGAATAGGGAAGACTCAGAGACCGGGAATCTTTAGACGGCGAGATATCAGATGTCAGGTACCTTATGCCTAATTTGCCATCTGCCGTCTCAAGCCGGATGTCTGCCGTCTCAATATCTTACAATTTCTGAATAAGGAGTCCCCATGTCTACCACATCTCCCCTCATCGGCATCACAGCCGAGTGGAATCCTTTTCATGCCGGTCATTCCGCCATGATCGATATCATCAAAAAAGCCTATCCGCAAGCCCCCCTCATCGCTATCATGAGCGGTGCTTTCGTGCAGAGGGGCGAGCCTGCCCTTTTTGATAAATGGACGCGCGCCGGATGGGCCGTCCGCTCCGGCGTGGACGCCGTCTTCGAATTTCCAGCCCTCTACGCCCTTCAGAGCGCAGACCGTTTCTCCTGCCATGCCGCCTCCATGCTCCATGCCATGGGCGTGAACATGATCGCCTTCGGCGCAGAATCTCTCACGAAGGATGAGCTCCTCACGGCTGCACGCTGGGCGATCTCAGAGGACTACGAACATCTCCTCCACGAAAGAATTGCCGACGGCCTGTCTTACGGAGAAGCCGCCCATGAAGCGATGGCAGCCGCTTCGCCCTATCTTGCCGATGAGCTTACGAAGCCGAACAATCTTTTGGGATTCCGCTACACGGAGACGATCCTTCGAAAGCACTACGACATGGACATCCTCGTCATTCCCCGAGACATGGAGCATCCCGTCTCCGCGACGAGTGCGCGGCGTGAACTCCTGTCTCAAAAAAGGACGGCACTTCTTTCTCCTTCGGACGCAAAGCAAGCCGCCAAGCTCATGGAAGAAGGCCACTACACGGATCCCGCCCGCTATGAAGACTGCTGCCACCTCCTCTCCCGCCTGATGCCCCTAGAAGCCCTGCAGGCGACCGGGCTTTTCAAAGAAGGACTTGAATACAAATGGGCTAAGGAAAGCCAGCGGATCTCCTATGAAGAAATGCTCGCCGCCACGAAGAGCAAACGCTATCTTCGAAGCAGTCTGAAACGCCTTGGCGCAGAGCTGCTCCTTTCCCCCGCCGCTCTCTCCTCCCCCTTCCTCGCACCGCCCGATCCCTCCTACGCCCGCCTCCTCGCACTCAAGAGAGAAAAGAGTGCCCTCCTCAGAGATCTTCCCCTCCCCATCATCACCAGCACGGCGAAAGGAATGAAAACGCTTCCCAAGGAAGCCGCCGCCATGCTCGAGATGGACATCCGCGCAAGCGATGTGCAGTCCTTCTGCCAGAAGGGAAAAAGATACAGGAAGGGCAAAATGGATTTCTATACATCGCCGGTGATCGTGGACTAAAAGACTGGTAGACTGATAGACTGGAAGACTATGAGTCCCTTGGTCTCCTATTTCCTTTTCCTATCGTATTTCTTTCTTTTTTATGTTATAATGTTCAAGATATTTTCAAAAAAATGGAATGATTATACAGGGGAGGAAATGATATGGAAATGAGTGAAGAATGGAGCTGGCCGATTGCCCTGGCCTTCATCCTCTATCTGGCGGGCATGATGTGCATCGGGCTCTATTACTCGAGGCAGCAGAAAAATTTGTCATCTTACATTCTGGGGGACCGCAAACTGGGACCATGGCTGACATCCATGAGTGCGGAAGCCTCGGATATGAGCGGCTGGATGCTGATGGGACTCCCGGGCTATGCGTACCTGCACGGGCTCTCTGCCTTCTGGACAGGCATCGGCCTCATCATCGGTACATGGGCGAACTGGGTCCTCGTCTCCACACGCCTTCGTCACTACACGGAGGTCGCGAATAATTCGCTCACCATCCCGGACTATCTGTCGAACCGCTTCGAAGAAAAAAGGAATGGTCTGCGCCTCATCTGCGCCCTCTTCATCATTCTTTTCTTCATCATTTACACATCCTCCGGATTCGTCGCAGCAGGGAAACTTTTCAATACCATCTTCGGTCTGCCCTACTTCGAGTCCCTTCTGATCGGCGCCTTCGTCGTCGTCTTCTACACCTTCCTCGGCGGCTTCTCTGCCGTCGCTCTGACTGACCTCATTCAGGGCACGATGATGTTCTTCACTGTCCTCTATGTACCGGTCGCCGCAGCCATCGCACTGGGCGGCCCTGCTCCGACCATGGATATCCTGGCGAAGGAAGGGCCCGACTTCTTCTCCTTCTTCCCGGACTCCACCGGCATGGGCGCTCTTGCCATCATGATGGTCTCCTCCCTCGGCTGGGGGCTCGGCTATTTCGGACAGCCGCATATCCTCGTCAAATTCATGGCGATCTCGGATGCCAAAGACCTGAAAAAATCGACACACATCGCCATGACATGGGTCATCCTGTCTCTCGCCTTTGCCATCGCCATGGGCGTCATCGGCAAGGCATACCTCACGACCCCGCTTGAAAATGCGAATGCAGAGCGCGTCTTCGTACTGATGGCAGAGTCGCTCTCGGCGCCTTTCATCACGGGCATCATCTGGTCTGCGATTCTCGCGGCCATCATGAGTACCAGCTCCTCGCAGCTGCTCGTCACATCCTCGGCGGTCTCCCGTGACCTCTTCCAGGCCTTCCTCTGCAAGGCTGCCTCAGAAAAAACGCTGATCCGCGTCAGCCGTATCTCGGTCCTTCTCGTCTCCTGCATCGCCGTCTACCTCGGCTCGGATCCGAACAGCTATATCTTCTCCATCGTTTCCTACGCATGGGCCGGCTTCGGTGCCTGCTTCGGCGGGACTGTGCTTCTCTCCCTCTACTGGAAACGCATGACGCTCAAAGGCGCCTACGCCGGTGTCATCGTCGGCGGCCTCACCGTTCTCATCTGGAAACAGTTTGCCTGGTTTGACCTCTATGAGCTCGTCCCCGGCTTCCTCTTCTCTGTCATCGCGATCGTCGTCGTGAGCCTGATGGATAAGGAACCGTCTGAAAGCATCAAGAAGACCTTCGAAAAAGCCCTCGCACTGTCGAAATAAAAATAGAAAAACCGCTGCTGTGAATTTCACGGCAGCGTTTTTTTGCGTCCAAGTCTTAAGAAATGCTGATGCAGCCAAAGGATCCGTATTTCCCCTAGGGAAACACCGATTCAATCGCAGAGTCAGATTCTACAAGAATTTTTATACATAGCTTCGTCATAGCCTTCCTTAAATAGCTCGCTATTCGCGTCAGGTTATTCCTCGCTATGTATAAAAATTCAAGAGTAAAATCTGACAACGATTTAATCAGCGTTTCCCTAGGAAAATTCGGCTTGCGTTTCTGTCTCTTCCATAGTATAATCGAATCATATCGAAATGAACCTAAGTCAATTTTAAGGAGGATATCATGAAAAAATTTGCACTGGCACTTGCCGCTTTCACTATGCTTACTGCGACTTCCGCAATGGCGATGGATTCCGCGACACTCCTCGCCCATCCTGACCGTTATCGCGTCATTCATGCGGACGATGAAGAGATCTGCTACGCAGACATGGAGTCCCTCTCCGGCATGCAGACGATGGACTTCCCGGGCAGCATCGAAAATGTAGACTTCACCCTCTACGTGGAAAGCCTCAAAAAGAACCCCAGCGACTTTGACTTCGCGGATGGAAATCTCACGACCCGCATTCGTGAATTCAAGATCAATCTCCATGCCGATAAGCGTGAAAGAGTATACTCCATGGATCACGCCCTCATCGCGATGTATGATGCGAAGGGCAACGCTGTCAGCAAGTATGACCACCTCTCTGATGTGAAGAAAAATCGCAAACTCGATGCCGATGCCAAAGAGCTCTATGTGAACCTGTCTCATGTGAGAAAATAGGGACTGGCGACTAGTGACTAGGGATTAGTAGCTAGGGATTAGGTTTGCGATACGAGAAAACCGCCGGTTCCAAACCTCTGCGGCGCTTCTGATTTTTATGCGCGGCACCACCATTTCGCATTTCTCATTTCTAATTTCTCATTCGAGAGAGGCTTTCATCCCCAAACAAGGGAGACAGCATGTCCCTGAGGCTAATCCTGAACCCTGAACCCAAAAACAAAAGACCTGACATGAGTCAGGTTTTTTTGTTTGCCTTATTCATAATGCAGTGCATCGATTGGATTCAGCTTGGCCGCCTTCTGTGCTGGATAGAGGCCGAAAATAAGGCCGATCAGGACAGAGAAGACAAAGGAGCCGACGATGGGCCCCGCTGCGATGACGGTCGGGATCTGTGACAGCTGCGGTGTCACGAGCGCGATGCCGACGCCAAGAGCGACCCCCAGGAATCCGCCGGCAAGACTGACGGTGATGGACTCGATCAGGAACTGGACAATGATCATCTGGTATGTCGCCCCCAGTGCTTTGCGGATGCCGATCTCCTTCGTACGCTCCGTGACGGAGACGAGCATGATATTCATGATGCCGATACCGCCGACAAGGAGGGAGATCGCTGCCACACTGCCAAGGAAGATGGTCAGTGTCTGTGTGGTCGACTCCATGGTCTTGATGAGATCCTGCGAATTTTGAATGGAGAAATCATCATCCGTCCCGGAGACGCGGTGGCGCGTGCGGAGCAGGTTCGTCACATCAGACTCGATCTGTGAAAGATCGCTGCTGTTATCCGCCGAGATGACGATGTTATTCACATAGGTGATGTGCAGCATACGTTCCTGCACGGTGCTGAAGGGACAGAGGACGCGATCGTCCTGATCCATGAAGGAGTAACCCTTTTCCTCCAAAAGCCCGATCACGGTGAATGGATTCCCATGGATACGGACCTTCTTCCCGATGGGATCCTCTTCTCCGAAGAGCCCTGTCGCGACCGTTTTCCCGATGACAGCGACACGGACACGGGCATTGTACTCCTTCTGCGTCCAGAAACGGCCTTCCTGCACCTTGAGGTCAGAAAGATTCGCATAGTCCTGCGTACAGCCGTAGACACGGGTATTCCAGTTCTTATTCCCATTGACGAGAAGGTAGCTCCCCTGCACGAGCGGAGCAGAATAGGTGATATTCGGCAGATTGCGGATCGCCAGATAGTCCTTGTAGGTCAAGGTCTGCATAGAGCCGGCCGCCTGCTTCACCCCCGGCTTTCTGCCGGTCCCCGGCGTGACAGTGATGGTATTCGATCCCAGACGGGAAATATCGCTCTTGATAGAGTCCTGCACGCCATAGCCGATGGACATGAGCGCAATGACGGCCGCTACCCCGATGATGATGCCCAGCATGGTGAGCAGCGAGCGCATTTTATTGCTGACGATCGAGCTCCATGCCATGAGGACACTTTCGAAATAAATATTCGTCATGATAAAGGCCCTCGTATATCTTTACTAATGTGTCCATCAGAAAGGATCACGTGGCGGGTCGCGTAAGCAGCGACATCATTCTCATGCGTGACGAGGATGATGGTCTTCCCCTCTTTATATAAGGAGGAAAAGATCTCCATGACCTCCTTTGTCGACTTGCTGTCCAGATTTCCCGTCGGCTCATCCGCCATAATGATGGCAGGGTCATTGATGAGCGCTCGCGCGATGGCGACGCGCTGACGCTGCCCGCCCGACATTTCCGCCGGCATATGATACGCACGGTCACCCAGCCCCACGGAGTCCAGCATGCGAAGAGCGCGCTCTCTTCTCTCCTTCTTGAAGACATTCCCATAGATCATGGGAAGGATGACATTATCCAGCGCCGAGAGCTTCGGCAGCAGATTAAAGCTTTGGAAGACGAAACCGATCTTGCGATTTCTGGTATAGGCCAGCGCACTGTCCCCGAGCCTCGCGACCTCTTCCCCATCGAGCTTGTAAGAGCCGCGACTCGGACGATCGAGACAGCCTAGGATGTTCATCAACGTCGATTTCCCAGCGCCCGAGGGCCCCATGATAGAGACAAACTCCCCCTTGGAGATCGTAAGATCAATCTTCGTCAGGACAGGCACCTCCTGCTTCCCGATATAGTAGCTCTTGCCGATATCCGTCAGGCGGATAACTGCATCCGATTTCTCTTTCTTCTCCATCACACCGGACCTCCCGGGCCGTGGCGATTGTTCTTATTCGTCGGAGTCGAAGTCTTCTCCTGCGAGACAGTCCCGCTGACCACGATCTCCTGCCCTTCGGAAAGACCGCTCGTCACCTCGATCTCCTTCTCGGTGGAGATCCCCGTCGTCACATAGGTCTTCTTCACATCCGCCCCCTCTTTGACGTAGACATAGGAGCCTTCCGAGTCGCTGCGGATCGCCGTCACAGGCACCGTCAGCGCATCCACGCTCTCGCGGCCCTTGATAACCGCTCTCGCTGTCATGGACGGATAGAGCCCTTCCAGCTCGTCCTTATTGATATCTACATAGACGGTATAGTACACGACCGAGCTCGAGGAACTGCTCGTGCTGCCGCTCGCTGAGTACTGCTTCTTGGAAATATCCGACACCACGCCGTGGAACGTACGGTTTGGGTACGCATCGACCGTGAATTCCACGCCTTCCCCCACGGCCACCTCGCCGATATCTGTCTCATCGACCAGAAGCTCGATGCGCATGGAAGAAAGATCAGCGACCGTCACGATGACCATCTGGCTAGACAGACCCTGAGACACCGTCTCCCCTTCCTTCATCGGCTCTCCGATGACTACGCCATCCATTGGCGAAGTGATGACCGTATCATTCACATCCGCCTGCGCCTTGTCATACGCCGCCTGTGCATTCAGATAGTCCATGCGCGCATTATCCATCTCCTGATACGGGATCGCGCCTTTCTCATAAAGGCCTGCCAGACGTTCATAGTAGGACTCCTTATTTGCGAGCGTATTCTGCGTCTGCTTCATCATGGACGTCAGCGCCTTCGACTCGATCATCGCCAGCGTCTCGCCCTTCGTGACCTTTTCATTCTGCTTCACATACACCTTTTCCAAAGTGCCGGACGCCGTCGCCGAGAGATCGACACTATTCACCGGCTCGATCGTCCCCGTCGCATCGATGGTAAGCCCGATAGTGCCGCGCGATACCGCCCCCACCGTGTAATTATCCTTCTGCGGAGCATGGCTCTTCTGATACCAGAAATAACCGCCGCCCGATGCCACTGCGATGACAATGAGGAGAACGATCATCCATTTCTTCTTCATATATTCCCTCCTTATGGGTTCATAAATGTAGAGGAAACTCTACATTTCGTAAAAACATTCTCTTCTAACATTCTCTCCTAATAATGTCATTATATCACAGGAAAGAAAAGTGCGTAAAAATAAAGGAAAGTAGTTTGCAGCTAGCCTGCGGGGGTAGGGAAATGAGAATACCGCTCCTCCGCATCCCATCATTCTCCCATATCGTCATTTCGAGCGAAGCGAGAAATCTTCCTTGCACACCGGTAAAGTGAAGACTGTGAGATAACGATACGGCAAAAAAATTTTGCGTTTCCTCACCAATGCAGAACGCCGCTATCGCGTTAAGATCCCTCGGCTCTGCTTTCGATAACGATGCGGGAGGACGGGCTATCCTCACATCCCCTTTCATCCCTTCTCGTAGAAGGCGCCCCCGTATCGTTATTTCGAGCGAAGCGAGAAATCTTTCTTACACACCGATAAAACGTAGAATGTGAGATAACGATGAGACAAAAAATTTTGCGTTTCCTCACCAATGCAGAACGCCGCTATCACGTTAAGATCCCTCGGCTCTGCTTTCGATAACGATGCGGGAGGACGGGCTATCCTCACATCCCCTTTCATCCCTTCCCGTAGAAAGCTGCCCCTGCGGGGCAGATCTATCCTCCGCCTTCGGCGCGCCCCTTCTTCAAGGGGCTGCTCTACTGGCATGCAAAAACGCAATCTGCGAGAGAAATCAGTATAGTCTGAAATACGAGAACACCGCTTCCCTCACATTTTCTTTCACCCCGCTACGGAAGCCAACCTCCGCCCCTTCGGGGCACCTCTTTCCAACGGAAAGAGGGAACGATGCGAGAGTCCCCCTTTCCCTCAAAGAGGGTACAAAAAAGCGCAGCCCATGCGGGCTGCGCTCTCTGATTTCAAAAACTACACATTGAAGCGGAAGTAAGCGATATCCCCATCCTGGATGATATAGTCCTTCCCTTCGACACGGAGGAGACCTTTTTCACGGACCGTCGTATACGAGCCGCATTCCATCAGGTCTTTGTAGGAGACGATCTCCGCACGGATGAAGCCTCTCTCGATATCGCTGTGGATCTTGCCGGCGGCCTTCGGTGCTTTCGTCCCCGCGCGGACCGTCCAAGAACGACATTCATCCGGTCCGACGGTGAAGAAATTGATAAGTCCCAGCATAGAGTACGCACTGCGGATCAGGCGATTCAGGCCAGGCTCCTCTTCGCCCAGATCGGCCAAGAAAGCCTTCGCCTCTTCGGCATCCAGCTCAGAGACCTCCTGCTCGATCTCCGCAGAGATCGGCACCCACTTGGCGCCTTCCTTTTCTGCCTGCGCCGCTGCCTTTTGAACGAAAGGATTCGCTTCCGGATCCGCGATGTCATCTTCCGCGACATTCAGCACATAAAGGACAGGCTTCAGCGTGATGAGATTCAGCTCCTTCAAGACCTCCAGATCATCTTCCGAGAGATCAAGGGCTCTTGCCGGCGTCCCTTCCTGCAACGCATCGAATACCTTTTCAAGCACCGGCAGATCGAGCTTCGCCTGCTTGATCCCTGCCTGCGCGAGCTTCGCCGTCTTGACCTTCTTCTTGTCGACACTCTCCAGATCCGCCAGACACAGCTCCGTATTGATGATATCCATATCACGGACAGGATCGATAGAGCCTTCTACGTGCGTGATATTTCCATCCTCGAAGCAGCGGACGACATGCGCGATGGCATCCGTCTCACGGATATGCGAGAGGAACTGATTTCCCAGACCCTCGCCCTTGGACGCGCCCGCTACGAGGCCGGCGATATCGACGAAACGAGTGAAAGCCGGCGTCGTCTTCTTCGGCTGGAACATCTTCGCCAGATCATAGATGCGATGATCCGGGACCTCTACGACGCCCACATTCGGCTCGATGGTGCAGAAAGGAAAATTCGCCGCTTCTGCTCCGGCTTTTGTGATGGCATTGAACAGCGTGCTCTTCCCTACATTCGGAAGGCCGACAATGCCGATCTGCAGATTCGTACTCATGGATACTCCTTGTAAATATAGGTTCAGGGATCAGAAGTGACCGATGACTGAACGCGAAAGCGCCACCCCTCATTCCCAATTCGGGAAAAGCGATCTTCTCATTTCTCAATGCATGAGCCGATCACTCTCTTCCCTCCCCTTTCAATTTATCTGGCAGCCAGTGCCTTCTTCATGCGTTCTACCGCTTCCTTCGTCAGCTCCGGCGTATTGAAAGACGTCAGACGGACATAGCTTTCCCCGCACGGACCGAAACCGGAGCCCGGCGTGCAGATGATTTCCGCCTTATTCAGCAGGAAATCAAAGAAATCCCAGCTCGTCATACCTTCCGGCACCGTCAGCCATACATATGGACTGTTCACGCCGCCGCAGGCAGGAAGACCCGCTTCCTTCGCGCCAGCCAAGATGACCGCAGCATTCTTTCTATAGATATCCAGCGTTTCCTGGATCTGCTTCTGGCCTTCTTCGGTGTAGATCGCTTCCGCGCCGCGCTGCACGATATAAGAGCAGCCATTGAACTTCGTGCACTGGCGGCGATCCCACAGCTGGTTTGCCGAGATCTTCTCACCCTTCTTCGTTTCCAGCATCAGCTCCTTCGGAACGACGCAGTACCCGCAGCGGACACCGGTGAAGCCAGCCGTCTTCGAATACGAACGGAACTCGATAGCGACTTCCTTCGCCCCTTCGATCTCATAAATGCTATGCGGCACATCATCTTCCGTGATGAATGCTTCATACGCAGCATCGAAGAAAATGACAGAACCCGTCTGCTGTGCATAGCGTACCCATACCGTCAGATCCTTCTTCGTCAGCGCAGAGCCGGTCGGGTTATTCGGCGAGCACAGATAAATGATCATCGGATCATGAGACGGCAGATTTGCCTTGAAGCCGCATTCTTCATAGCACGGCAGATATTCGAAGCGTTCATACGCCCCGCGGACATATTTGCCGCTTCTGCCAGCCATGACATTGCTGTCCACATAGACCGGGTACACCGGGTCAGTGATCGCGACGATATCGGATTCTGCAAAGATCTCCTGCATATTGCCGACATCGCACTTTGCGCCGTCGCTGACAAAGATCTCGTCTGGGGAAATATCACATCCGCGATCCTGGAAATCATGCTTCGCGATCGCTTCACGCAGGAAGAGATAGCCCTGCTCCGGACCATAGCCGCGGAACGTCTCCACATGTCCCATTTCCTCGACAGCCTTCTTCATCGCTTCGATCACGACCGGAGCCAGCGGCTGCGTCACATCACCGATACCAAGGGAAATGATATTCGCATCCGGATGCGCGGCTTTGTACGCCTCCTGCTTCTTGCGGACTTCCGCGAACAGGTATGCACCCTGAAGATTCAGATAATTTTCATTGCAATGAGCCATAAGTTTCGCCTCTCTATTCTTTATTATTCATGTCAGTATGACTGTTATATTTTACCATACAGGGCAAGGAAAGGGAAATGAAAATGACTGCCGCTCCCGAAGGGCCGCGAAAAGAGACAAAGTGACGCCGGCAAAATAAATTCCCTCTATGCCCAAGGCATAGGGGGGCTTAGCCTATACTCTTTCTTTGCAGATCTGTACCAGCGCCCGCGCGATCGCCTCCGCTTCCTCCGTCGTGTTGTACCTTCCTAAAGATATACGGATCGTGCCCAAAGCATAGGCCTCATCCAGCCCGATCGACTTCAGCACATAAGAGACCTCCGTCTTTTCACTATTGCACGCAGAGCCTGTCGACACTTCAATCCCTTTCAGATCCAAGCGGTGGAGCAGCATCTCCCCTTCCATGCCTTTGAAGGAAAGACTCATATTCCCTGGGACTTGCGGCGCTGTACCATTTCTCAGGTAGTCGATTCCCGATGCATCCAACGCGTACAAGATGATCTGCTCTAAAGAAATCAGGTGCTGATGATTGGCAGTCATATGACGAACATTTTCCTCCAATGCCGCCGCCATCCCGACAATCGCCGCTACATTCTCCGTACCAGCCCGCAAGCCACGTTCCTGCGCTCCACCATCCATGTAAGGACGGATGCGCGTTCCTTTTCGAAGGTAGAGAAATCCGATGCCTTTGGGCCCATTGAATTTATGGGAAGAGGCTGACATCATGTCGACGCCAAGCTCTCGGACGTCAATGGGAATATGCCCCATCGACTGCACCGCATCTGTATGGAAGAGGGCGCCATGGGCATGTGCTATTTCGCACAGCTCTTTGATAGGTTGGATGGTTCCGAGCTCATTATTTGACATCATAATGGAGACCAGCTTCGTTTTCTTGGTAAGTGCCCTTGCCAGCGCATCTACAGTCACATGACCGCTGTGATCTGGTGAAACATAGGACACCGGGAACCCCAGTCTTTCGATCGTCTCACAGGAATGCAAAATTGAATGATGCTCAAAAGATGATGTCACCGTCTGCCGGTAGTCATCTTTTTCCAAAAGACCTTTGACAGCCCAGTTATCACTTTCCGACCCACCAGAAGTAAAAAATATTTCTTCCGGTGCAGCATGAATACACCCTGCAATGATTTCCCGGGCCTCTTGCAAAAGAGCCCGCGGATTTCTGGAAAATGAGTATAGCTGTGAAGCATTACCGAATTCTTCCAGCATCAGCGGCTTCATCTTTTCAAAAACCGTGGGACTTAAAGGAGACGTCGCGGCATTATCTGCATATATCATAAGAAACACCTTCTCACTCGAAAAGCCTGCAGCCTTCAGCTTTGAATTCTTCGATCTTATCTAAAATATCCTGCGGCTCTACTTCCAAGTAGTCTGCCAGACAGTCCAGACAGTAGAATGCCTCCACATCGGAGCCAAGCAGTTTTTTGTTAATACCTACCTCATCTTTGGAAAGCGGTTTCTTCCCGCATGCGATACAGATCTCTTCTTTCCCTTTTCGCAAGACTACATCTCCTTCACTTTGAAATCTGGAATCATCTTGCCTTGATACTGCGGATCTGCAAACCCCATCTGCATACGCATGATGGCACGCATTTCCATCGCAGGGCGCAAACAATACATACGAAAATCCTTTGATGAGATCTCGCTTGCTTCCGTCACATGAGGGAAAAGGAGCTTCAAGTATGCTGTCGCCATACGCTTCACTGCTTCCGTATCACGTGTATCTGCCCCCTTCGGAAGCTCGACCAGCTCATCTACCACCGAACGATAGGACGATTCATCACGGAGCTGATGCATGATCATGGCAAAATATTCCGAATTTAGCGCCCACCCACAGACTTTCATATCATCCGTCATACGCGGCAAATTCCAACCTTTGATGAAACCGTGAATGCGGTCCAGAAACTGCGGCTGCCGGAATGGCTTCGGCAATTCAGTGAACATATTTGTATACTCATTCATCGCCTGCGAAGCAATATTTCCTAAGAAAATGATTCCTGCGTCCACATTCACTTCATGATTATCCGGTGCGCGATACTTTCCATTTTCCATGATCGCCTGCAGCGCCGACTGGATTTCCGTATCCTGCATGTATTCTGCCTCGCGGATCTCATCCAGTGCCACGAAATCACGCAGAGCCACGATCCCATCTTTCTTCTTCCCCAGATCATAGATGAGCTTGGCTCTCGTCACCTTGCCAGATACCAACCAGCCATAACGGCTGACCTGCCCAAAGAGATAAGATTTCCCTGTACCCGCCGGAGCGAGCTCAAGGAGATTCACTCTCTTTTCCACAAAAGGAAGAAGTCGCTGGAGCACACAGAGCTTTTGCGAGAAATCTTTATACCCTGCCGCATTATAATCCACCGCCCCCAAAATGATATCCACCCATTCTTCCAGCGTGAAATCTTCTCTGGCACTGCAGAATTCGTCCAAATCAACGCCGTAGGGACAGAAATCCTGATACCCTTCCAGCGTAATCTTGCCTTTTTCCTTTCCCTCCGGCGGCTGATACCCCAGCTTCACGATGCCCCAGCTTTCTTCGCTTTTCAGCAGATCCTTGCTGCACTTTGACCACACCTCATCCGGAATGCGCGTGTCCTTGTGCTGCAAGCCAAAGTCTGGAAGCTCGAAAGAGATCTCGCTTGTCTTGATGTCAATGTAGACGGAAACTTTGGTGAGACAAGTCACCAAGTCCCCCTGATGGACGATCTCATTCAACATGTGCGGCCAGTCCGTTTTTTTCGGTATAAAACGATGAATGAAATCCGTCACCTCTCCCACATCGACCTCGCCATCATCGTCCTGAAAGCGCCCGATCACCCAGTCCCGCATAAAAGAGGGCAATTTGAAGGCAGAGATAAAATTATTCTTCTTCAAGTCTTTATAAACCGCCATCGCATCGAAAGCATCGCGGAGCTTATTCACAAATTCTTCCGGCTGCGTGCACTCTATCATTACGATTCACCCCTATTTCCCTAGAAAATATCGCCCAGATTGTCTTTGGCGACCTCCTTCTTGACGTGGAAGGCTACCTGCTCTTTCAGTAAGGTATCTCCATCATAAATATCCGCCATATAATCATGCGTTCTCTTCATATCCGGAAGAGGAATGATGGCACGTCTTCGATGCGTATCCAGTTTTCCTCGATAGATCTTTCCGTTCACGATGATATAGGGATCCGCCATGTCAAAATTCGTGACCAAGAGGAGCTCTCCCACTTCTTTCTTTCTGAGCTGCACCAGTGCTGGCTGGAATTCCACCATCGGATCCTTTGGCTTCAAGGAAATCTGCAGCAGCGGCACGAGCGTCTCTTCCAATGTCGCTCCGCCATGCACTTCCACATCCGCCTTGCGGCTGCCTTTGAAGCGCATGTAATTGGCAAGGACGGCATACCCATTTTCATAAGCAGCAAACGGGATCCCAGGATCTTCTTCCACCTGGCAGCAACGTCCGCTATGCTGCCCTTTGGACTCTCCTACAATGAACTCCGCTCCATACTCTTCGTCATTCAAGACAGCCAGACGGGTCGCACCATGGTCAGAAATGATAATGGCACTCTTCATTTCCTTCATCAAAAGTCCATCGCGGATGGTTTGCAGCACACCATCGATCGCTTTCAGCTCTGCCACAAGATGCAGCGGGATCTTTTGCTTCTCATAGTTATAGGTCTGGCTCTCATGCTTCAGCTCATCCAGATCTTTGATGTTTATTACATCAGCATTCATGAACTCTGTATTCTGTGATGTAATGGACGGGAGCTCACCGTGCACCACCTGAATAGAGAGCAAGAGACCATACGTCTTACACTTTTCCGAGATATAGGAGAGATACTCCACGCCAAGCGCATCGACGAAGTACATCATCGTATTCTCTTTTTTCATCTGACTCAAAGCCAGACTGCGAATAGGAAACTGGTTGTAGACACGATGCTCCGCCAGTGTATTCACCTGAGCTTTGAAATCCGGAGTCAGATGATTCATCAGCTTCTGCCACTTGTAGTCGTCAAAATATTTCGTTAGTAAAGGCACCAGACGTTCCGGCACTTTCTGATGCATGGTAAAAGTGAACGATTTCATATAGGCGAAAAGATCCGGGAAATGCGTCTTAAGCACACCCATGACTTCTTCTTTCGTATAGTCATAGTCAGCAAGGCACTGGAACAGCATTTTTTCCTCCCAGGCTGTTCCGGCAAAGAGATACCAGATGGCGTCTCTCCCTTTTTGTGCAATGGCATCCTGATATTCGCTCACCCAAGTCGCCGGAATGGCTTGTCCTTCCAGCAATCGTTTCCGCCCCTCACAATACTTTTCAAATTCTCTCATTTGAAAGGAAAGCGAAGAAAGCGATAGGAAAATATGCTCCCAAAGATCCCGCCAATGCCGACTCTTCCCCAGCGCATACGACAAGTAGGCATTTTCCGATGCTCCTTGTACCTTGAGAAGGAGCCAGTACAGCCAGGTCTCATATGTATCTGCTTGTTCATATTCCCGCTCCAAGATAGCAGAGAAATGGGCATCGATCCCGAAATGCTTTTCCGCTAAGGCACCCCAGGAGAGACACTCTTTCCATTCCTGCGCAAACCTCTCCCAGTCTTCCTTTGTTCCCCAGCTTTCCTCCAGATCCCCTTTCAGTACCGGAAAGGCTCTTAAGAGCTCTTTATATATCCCTTTCGAGCTTCGGATAGAATACATGGATTCGCTAAAGACTTCTTTGTGGAGACTGGTTCGCACAGCGAATGATGTCTCTCCCCCGACAGGATCATATTGCTCCAGCTTTTCAAGCAGTGCCTGGATATTCGGCAGCACCAATTGGCCAAAAGAGTTTTCCTCCGGTGATGCGAGATAAATCGATGGAAGCGGTGTGGGATCCCCCTCAAGCAAGAGCACTCGATATGATAAATGCTGGTCCTGCTGCATCCTTGACAGACGGATCTCCTTCATATGCGAGAGCAAGACAATGACATGCCCCGCCACAGAAAGCTCCTGCAGCCTCGCCATCAGTTCTTCCGCCCTCTTCTTACCGAGCAGCATGACATAGGAAGAAAGCCCGATCACGACAAAACAGCCTTTCTTTTTTACATCCCGAAAAAGGGCATCGATTTGAGGCAAGCCCTTCCCGCAATAGTCATGCACAAAAACGCAGGTTTTATTCCCATCCAGCTGCATACGCTTGACAAGACACTGGAAATCATGGGCATTCTCAGTATTCACCAGCAAAGGATGCCCCGTGATCTCCTTTTGACAATAGGCTTCTATCCGGTCGAAGCATTGATCCATAGTATTGCATTCCATGAGATTCACCTCACCTCTGGCCTTTCAGGATCTCCCGGCCAAAATCAGGGTCCATCAGTTTATCCCGCAGATATTCACGCAGCTGATCAGCGGACATATGCTCAAAAATCTGCTCCGCTTCTGCTTTCCCGTGGAGTTCATATTCTTTCTTAAACATCTTCTTCAAGCGGCTTCTGATGTTTGGATTGTTCCACCAGCCGTAAACATTGCAGTCATATTCAAAAAGCTTTTGCCTGATTTCGGAAGGATCTTTAAGCAGGATGCTTTCCTGCTCCACAATATACTTCATGAAACAGGCATCCAGATACGAAGTATCATCCATACGGCGTGAGAAGTCAGAATTCCTGAGCGATTTCAAATATTCCGCTGCTTTCTGCACAAGTTCCAGAGAAGCATTCGGATCTCCAATGACGGGCAGGAGACGCTCAGCGCTGCCACGTTCTTCATTAGTAAAGAGGCAGAGAATCGGCGTTCTATTTTTATAAGACCAATCTTTCGGATCCGTAGAGCCTGTCATCTGGCGCCATTCTTCCTGCAGTTCCTTCTTTTCCTTATCCTGCTGATACCGCCCGACGCGTTCCTGCACCAGATTGTAGTAGCGGGTCGAGTCCGCGCCAAGCTGTCCGGCAGGCAATTCCAGATACAGTTTCTTCTTGCTGTCTTCATCCATACCTTCCGTAAAGCTGGAGACGGCATTCAGGAAATAGCGCTGCTGCGAATGGTAGAACTCGATAAAGTCATTGCCCTCCTGACAAAGCAGCTGATAGAATGCCGCTTTATCCTGAATGGTGCGTGTCTCAAGGAGCTGTTTCAGTGCTTTTAAGAAATCACCGAGCGATCCCACCATCGGCCGTACGATCTCATACGGCAGCTTGATCTGCTGGGCTTTGGTCACCCAGCCCGCCACAGCCTCACCATACGAGTGATACCCGCCGATGCATCGGCTGCTTTCTGCGACGATCTGGTATTCCAGGATCACATTCGAGATGACTTTATCTGCCGTCTCTTTCCGCCATACCCAATTTGCTTCACCCGCATCGAATCCAGACTTGATACGCATGAGGTACTTGCCGCCATCTGCGATCTCCTGTGCCAATCTTGGCAGAAGTCCATCCTGATACGATGCCACGTAGGCGAACATCCCCTGCCGCGTCTTATCAGACTGGCAAAGAAGCTGCAAGTCATCCGCCACCGATGGGTGATCGAGAGCTGCCTTTCCGATGGCTTCCGCTGCTTTGCTGGCTTCTTCCTGCGAGCCATTGGCGATCGTGCTGTATCCATCCAGCAGATCTGAAAGTAGCTCTTTCCCCGAGAGGAGCGCTTCTTGGGAAAGAAGCGACTTCACAGTCCATAGCGGAAATTCGAACTGCTTCATCCTGATGCGGATGGACGTCGCTGCATCTTCTACACTATTGCATCTGTCTTCCGAGATATGGAAGGAAGCCGCCGTCACCTGGAGGAACTTTTTCACTTCCGGCGTCATTGTGACGATGTACTGTTCTTTCTTCTTGCGATCATTTCCTGCAGTCATCGCCTCGGCGATCATCGTTTTCATCGTATCCGGCGACATTGGTTTTGTCAGGGATCCATTGCTCCAGAAATATTCAATATTTGCGTATTCCTTCAGCACGAAGCCCATCACCAGCGCAGCCGCACTGCATGGCATGAAACCGAAAGGAGGCTGCTCCAATTCATTCCAGATATCCGAAACAGAGACGCGGCCTGCTTTGCTGGCAAACCCTTTCTCGATCAGATCCTCCACCTTTTTCTTGATCTGAACGATCGGAAGGCTGGTGAGCTCCGGTCTCTTCCAATAGTCCGGCACCTCCCATGCCCCTTTCAATGCCACCTCGAAGCTCTTTTTATTGCTACTCTTGTATGCCCCTGACAGCTTTTCATGGATCCCGCAAAGTGCACCTTGCGCCAGTGCATACTGGCTGTACATCGTATCCGTCAGATCATACTGCTCGACACCGTAGAAATACACTTCATGATCCAGCTCGGTGAGGAAATGCTGCAAGGCTTCCAAATTCGCCATGCGTTCACCATTCGGAGCAGCCTTCGTGTACACCATGAAAGCGCCCTGCATGATCTTATTGCTCCAATCCGACAAAACAGCCATCGCCTGTTTTTCATAGTGCTCCGCCTGCGCCTTATTTTTCTGTGCATTGTAGAAACTGAATGTCAGATTATCGATGTACTGCTTCTTGAGATCGGTTCCCATCGGCGTCAGTGCCTCGATGATCACCCAGCTGTCATCCATGATTTTTGTCCGTTCCCGGATCTTCTGCTCGATTTTGAGCATTTCAATGGAGTCCATCGCAAAGGTTGCCATGGTCTTGAAGCGATTGGACGCACGAAGATTCTGCAGACGCGTAGCGATACGGCCAAATGACTCATCGCCCGTTCCGTTGTCATTCAAAAGGAAACGTCCTCGAATCGCAACAGGGATCGCAATGGTTTCCAGCAATTTTCCATTGGTGATGAGGGCCGATGTCTTCGTCTCTTTTTCTGCCTTCTCACGATATTTCTCCATACTTGTACCGCTGCCTGCATTGGCTACGCAGTATTCCAACTTGCCGCTGCCAGTCGGTTTTTGGAAAATGAGTCCCTTCTCCACCAACCCCTTCGCAATATTTACAGCCTGCCCAGGAGCCCATTCCGTCCCTGAGAATGCCATATCCAGGTTTTCATCATTGGGCACCAGCAGAGGATTGTCCACGATGTGAAGAGAAATCGCCTGGAAGAGAAGAATGGTCTTCACGACCTTCTTTTCATTGTCTACCAGCTTATCCAGCTGCATCGTATTGTATGTATCGAGAATGCCTCGTACATCATCATTCAGTCCCGCCTTCTGCTGCCCGCAGAAGAAATCCCACAGAAGATCGATGGTCAGAAGGTTCGGCTCCGTGGTGGAACCAAAGTTGTGAATAAACCATTTGAACCCCTTCGCATCCGTCATATCATTGCTGATGATGAAGTCAAACATACTGCGCTGGTTCGAATTGAAAAGCGTCGCGATATGTTTCAGTAAAAGAGCCGCATAGGGATGCATCGGCGTGATGGCCTGCAATTCTTCATCCGTCAGATTCATTTTCTGCCCGGCGCGGTTGCTGCGCTGCGAGCTTTCGATAATATGATGCCGCACTGCGCCGAGTTCCAGATTCAGATCTGCTTTATCTGAAGCCCATTCCGCTTTCAGGGCGGAATCGGATGTCACACGCATGGCCTGCGCCATCAGCTTGAATGCCATGTTTTCCGGCAGTTCGATCTTCACAGGCGATTCGAAACGATCCAGAATCTTTTTCGCCACATTGGCATCAGCGAACAGGTTGCGGCTTTGATGCGCCACGACCATGAAATAGAACGGCTGCGACTCACTGATTTCCGCCAGCGTCTGGAAATCTGTCAACCCCACCGGGTGGCTAATAAAGTATTCTGAAAATTCATCCCAGATAAAGAGGATGGAAGACAAATGATTCGACGCGATAATGTCTTTGATCCAGGCAGACATCTGGTTCGCATTCGTCAAAAGTCCCGCAAATCCATTGTCCTTCAGGACCTGCAGCACCTTCGCCATCAGGTCTTCCGTCTCTTCAGCATCTCCATTTTTCAGTTTTTCGATGACTTCATCCGCACTCATCTGGCTGAAATCGATGATGTACTTGATATCATGAATTTTCGCATCAAAAAATGCTTTATTGGCTGCATCTTCTGCCCATTTCAAAAAGGCATCTTTCATAGAGAGTGCGCCATGATTGGTAAGTCCTTTTTCCTTTAGCGCTGCCATGATGCTCTGCTGCACCGCCATGACGAGATCCATCTCCGTGTGAATGCTCGCTGAGCCAATGCGATGCACTGTCAAGATGGTCCCGCTGTTTTTGAGAGAAATAAACTTATCCCGGAGATCGGAAGACAGACCGAAATCATCGAAATAGTCTCTCACTTCCTGGTCAGAAGCTTCCAGAATGGACTTAACGGTGAGGGCGGCATGTGATTTCCCTGTACCATAGGCCCCTTCCACCCAAATCGAGCGATGCGCTCCGCCAGAAAGGACGCGGCGCGTGGTCTCCAAGAGCTTCACAAAGGTCGCATGGGGATAGAATTTCTTCCAGCTGACTTTCCCTTCTTTGATCAGCTCTGCCGTGACAGCGGCATAGTATGTCGGATCGATATTGAAATATTTCTCATACGTGTCTGTCATGATGGATTCCCCTTAGAAAAGCTGTAATACGTCATCGGCTGTTTTCTCACTGCGAAGCGTGATGTTGTCAAGATCGAGCGTGAAGGAAGCGGAAATAAAGTCGGGATAATTGCTGGAGAGGCCATTCAGAATACGCTTCATCTCATCCTCACCCAGCCCGAAGATACGCGTCGGAGAGACGCCATCTCTCTCGATGGAGTCATCGAGGAGCGTAGAGAGAGAGAATTGGTAGTACCCGCCGCAGGCTTCTGCAAATTTGTAGAGAGAATAGAGGATAGTAAGGCTGTCTGGGTCAAGCCATGCATTTCTTGTGAGTGAGACGACCCTATTTTTTTCACGGGTTGCATGACCTAAGCCAATATCACCTAACGGCAATTCAGACATCCTTGTAAGTGAGGAGAAAATGTCATTAACCCAGTTTTCTTTTGCACCACTTTCTATCATCATTTGTCCAAGATAGGCTTTGCTGTATTCTTCATTGAAGCCAGTATGTGTGACATACCAATGAAGCTGCGGTGCATAGCAAAGGTTAATGTAAATAATGCCCCATGAAGCTTCCGAATCCAATCCCATCCGATCGATCAACTCAGCCGTTTTGGAGAATCCAGTTTCATCCAAAAGCGAAGCGTCACGCAGGAAACGTCTGAAAAAGCTGTACATTTGAGACCCCAGAGAATGATTCTCCGAAAAGGTATTTTTGTACTTGAAATACTGTTCCATCCAATCCATCTTCGGTGCATGATGAGAATAGCTGTTTAAGCTCATTGTTTTTCCGCCCATAACAATTCCTCCTTTGGGCTGTTCTAGCGACTTATAAATCAGGCAGCCCTTATCTACTTTATGGCACTGCGAGCAGTGTCTACAGTTCTCACTAACCTTTACTTGCCCATTCTCAAAACTCAAACAGCCATAAGGACAATCCGCTTGACACTCCTGACATCCCACGCAGCTGGCTGCTTTCCTGAATACATTCTTTAGGTATTTCACAAAGTCGCCGCCTTCTTTGGCAACGCTTTTCTGCACTTTAACCAGAATTCGCTGATCCGCTTCTTCCACCTCAAAAGTAAGCATTTTCCCATGATGCTGAATCACATAAGGTGAATGGTTGCTAGATAAAACGCCGATCGTATTGATCCATACTTTCCAATCCGTTCGTGGATGGTTTACTTCTATGAGAGTATCCCCCTCTTTTGTCACACTTTCCAAGTAGCCGACTTTGAGTGTCAAATCGCGCCCGTTTTTTCGCGCTTTCCAGCCGCCATTTCGTATAAACTCTTCCATGGCATCTTTACTCGTAAAAGCGTTCTTATATACCTCTCTTATGATATTCACAAATGGTTCAGCCTGCTCCGGGTAGCAATGGTGATTCATGAACTCGCTTCGTTCTGATGATCTAGGGCAAATCAAGCATCCTGCCCGTCGATTTCCCAATTTATACGCGGGATTCAGTACCAGATGTTCTTTCAATATATGTAAAAAAACTTCGGCAGAACTCCAGTGCAAAATCGTATTACAGCTATATTGCCCTTTATGTTTACCACCCAAAGTGATGTACTCATACTTGCTTCTTGCCAAGCTTTCATCCCCGCGAACACCGACAAATGCCATTCCCTTGAAATCCCGTTTCTTTAAGAGTTTTCTCAGCAGTATGATCTGAGGCGCTGTTTTGTGGACACTGCAACACCACCTTGTGACCGAGGCTGGCGGTCCAAACATACGCCATGAATCCAAAGGATTCAACCATGAACGAGCTTCTAAAAATTCGATGTGACTATCCCTGCACCATGCTTTCACACGCGCCACAGTCTCATAAGTATCAGGAAACTCCATCCCTGTATCCCCAAACACCACCTTAAACGCCTCATGCGGAAGAGCACGCTGCACCATATCCAGTGCCACCACACTATCCTTGCCGCCACTGAAAGCCACATAAAAAACATCGATGCGGGTCTTGTATGATTCATACGTCTGGTACACCTGCTGCACGGTCTCCTGCACCAAAGCTTCCATGATTGCCCTATTCTTCTCACACATACGCGGCACATCGACGAATTCGAGCGGCTTGCCACCGGGTTCCGGATCTTTGTCCAGCACCACGAGACCGGGCGGCGTATAGAGCGCTCCGCCGGTCACCTTCGCGATCGTGCGGCCTTTGTATATATAGTTGTTCGCTTCCGCCCAAAGGAGCGGCGCATGGTCATCTTTCGGGTAATTCCAGTACTTGTCAAAGCCCAGAATATCCAGTTCTTTATAGTAAACGGGACGAGGCTCTTTGCTGAATTTCGACGGCTCCGGAAGGAGCAATAGGCCTCCCGTCTCTTCATCCCATGTGTATTTGTACATATTGTTTCCTCTAAGAAGTATGAATTATGGTCAGCGATCCGCCGTGACCAGCTGTGCTCGTTTGCGCTTCGCCTGCTTTACGATGGTTCCGATCTGCTTTATCTTTCGCAGTACCTGCAGTTTATGTGCTACGATAAGGTCCAAAGCCTCCTCATCAGTCTGCCAATCAGGTGAATGGGAGAGCAGCTCGATGAGTACATCATCGTAGGAATCGATGGCATATCCTTTCTTGACCACGGCACCGTATACGCCGCTGTCACTGATCCAGCCATTGGCCTGTACCAGTGAGAACGGACAAAGTATCGCGTCATTCTTGTACAGAAAGCTTTCCAGCACGTAGGAATTCCACGGAATACCAATATCCGGGAATGACAGGAAAAGGGTAAATTCTTCCAAAGGCATGCAGGTTTTTCCTCCCATTTGCTGACCGATCTTTTGGATGATATGTGCCTCTTTCCCTTGGAAATGGACATGGTCTCTTCGGATCCATTCCTCTGGCGATACACGTACCATTTCATCCATCACGTAGTTGCAGATATTTCCGAGGATCCCGCGCTGTTTGGCGAACCATTTGATATCCGACGTTGAAAGTTTGGTATGGGCGTGGCAGTATTCCTGGATCTGCTCTCTTCCGCTTTTCATATGTCCCGCGGGAAAAAGCCCCTTTGCCCTTTCGATGAAATCTGCGGGATACAGCATGGCTAGTACTTTCCGAAGCAATGCGTCATCCAGACTGCTCATATCCATCGCAACGCCCGGGCAGCTTTCTTCCAGGATTTCACGCAGCCGAACATTTGTGATAAATTGTTTCTGCGCTATATCCTCCAGAAGAGCATCGCGGAGCCGTTGCTTTTCTGTATCACTCAAAGTAACATTGGGTCCATAGAAATACAGGTCTTTGGCCTTGATGATACCCGGAACTCCATCCAGAAATTTCTTGACCATATTCTGAGGCCAGTACCAGATCTTTTCTTGTATGCTTGTCAGGGAAATCGCCACGGGGGACCCTGTCACCAGCTGCCGGATCTCCTCGCCGCGTTCTTGTGTCTCCGAGCGCTTGGAAATGACTTCGCCGCATACATAATCAGAAGAAAACAAGGGCATAAGCTCCGAGCGCATGACATCCTCGGTAAAGATACTGAGCCCTGAAAATTCGTTTCTATAATGCTCGTAAATGCAAGGCCAGTATAGGCTCGAGGCACTCTCATCCAAAAGCCTCATCAAGTCTTTGGCGATGCCTTCCAAGACCCCCTGCTCTGCGCCACTCGCCTTCGCATAGATGCGGCCATCCACTCTCACCTCTCCGATGTCTCGCAGCTTCTCCATCAACATGGCATTCTGCACCAAGAGTGCTTCGCCAAACATCTCCTCGTAGCGTGCCTTATATTGCTTCATGGCAAGATTTTGCTGACGGAGACCATCAGGGAATTTTTCTCGAAGCACTTGAGCAAGCTTGTCTTCTTCGCTGGCCGCCGGCTCTTCCGCGTTTATGTCTGGCGTATCCTTTGGCGTCTCTCCTACCGGCAGTGCATCACCCGTCTCATGCATGGCGGGAGCTGCAGGTGCTGCCTTTCCCTGCTCTATCGCATCTTTTGGGACAAGGAAAGTAAAGGTGAGGTTTTCATAATCCACATCGCTATTCTTTACGATGGCGCGGAGAATCCCCATCATCTGCTTCGGCGTGATTTTCGTTTCTACATGCCATGTATCGCCTATCGACACTCCGTCATGCATATAGTTGGCTTCGAATGAATTTCCTACATAACTAGGGCCAGGCTGTTTGCGAGATGCCGCCGCCAACCTTTTGAATATTTTCGGATAATCCTCATACAGCGTTTTACAACATTTTACGTACATATCACGCCAGCCACTCACTTGGGTCTCATCCCCAAAATAACAGAATGCCAGCGGCTGATATCCCTTGTAGTCTCTTTTTTCCGCCAAATCACAAGTCAGCTGAGTGGGTTTATCCTCTTCAGCATTTCTCCCATAGGCTTGCGATGGCTCGGCAGTGACCAAAGGCTCCACTTTCTTCTCTTCTGTTTTCGGCTGTGCTTTTACTACGGGTCTCTGCTCCTTCACAAATCGTTTCCGGTACGCAAGCAATTTCAGATGAAGCAGTGCCCAGTCATCTTGAGAAAAAACATCATTGATCGTATGAACCGCAAAATAGTCGTATAACTCTTTGACTGTATGAACATTCACCGTGTATAATCTGCCATTCAATTCAAACGGCAAATCCAGACAATATATATTCCATTTCTGCGCATAGGAAGGGATTCGGCTAAAGTCTTCTTCAGAGAGCAGGCGCATAGATCGGGGGAGTCTTTCATCTGTCTCATGTTCCACGTCTGCTTCATTCCCAGTGGGAACAGCCTGTGTCTCCCTTCGTGAGGCAGTAGAAGGAAAAGAACCATCTCGCAGATACGCCTGCAGCTTATCATTCGCATCCTGCCAGTCTTTGAAATCAATCATATAGTTTTCTTTATGGTCTGCCAGGAAGTGCTGGAGTGCTTTGATGGTATGTATCCCCTCTTTCTCCAGTTTTCGCTGGAGCGCAGGAGCGAGATGAAGCCGATCCACGATAGAGAGCTCTGAAGAGTTTGTGCTGGTAGGCACCTCACGAATGACTAGCTCATGCTTGAGGACAGAGACAGGCGGTGGCTTCTTGGCTGGTTCACTATTCTTTTCAGGTGCTCCCTCATCCACACGGACTCCATTCACCACAATGATCGGCGCTTTTTTCTCCTTCTTTTGGGCCTCAAGTCCTGCCTCTTTTCTCGCTTTATTCAGAATCATCTGATACCAGTCCCGGTCTTTTTTATAGATATCCACAACTTCATGGAAACACCGGAAAATAGGGCCATCAAACCCATGCGCGCTATTGGTCATCAGAAACTTCATTCTTTGGTATTGCAGGCTCATGCCATTTTCGTTTCGGAATCCCGCATCGATCGTATATCCCAGATGAATGGCTCTTTTCCGCAGATTTTTCGAAAGATCGGCAAGAATCTCTTTTTCCTTCTGTGGTTCTTCCTGTATCCGTAAATACGCATCCAAAAGCAGTGCCACTTCATACCGGTCCCAAGGAATCTGACAGGCCATAACGCTCTCCTCCTCATGCTTTTCTTCTTTGCACGTCAAAAGCCCATTTCCCGACGCTTTTGCATCAGAAAATGGGCTCTCTAAAGCAGAGGAGATTACTTTGTTACCCCCCCTACCTCCGCAGGTTGTCAATTCGGTTTTAGGACGCATGCCAAAGAAACGAGAACTCCGCCGTTTCCACTGCGTGAATTTTTTCATTTCTTTCGCCTCCCATAGAGATGAATAGCTATAATTAGTTTCATTATAACACAGAGAGACGTCAAAAACATTCATTGTATCAGACTTTCCTAAAGAAAATCATCATTTTTTTAGCTTCGTTAATTCCCAAAGCAAGTATTAGGACAACAGAAAAATACAGAAGTAACACTAGTAAAAAACCTCTATGCCCAAGGCATAGAGATTTTTTACTCATATACTTTAAAAATGACAATTCAATCATTGTTAACTTTGATCAATGCTTTCCTTAATATCTTATTAAACTTTTCCGGCTCACTCCGATACAGCTCAGCAACTTCCGCGATCGTCTTTGCTACATTTTCAGAAAGCCCCTGCTCCCCATCGGTCATCAGATAACGCAAGAGCTCGTACTGAAGCTTCATCCCATTGAAATTCCGAAAACGCTCGTCGATTTCCAGCCCTTTCGAAATGGCTCTTTTCCGCAAAACATCAGAAAGCTGATGAAGAAGCTCATTCTTTTGAGAAGGCGTGGCCTCGATCCTTCTATAGGTATCCACCAGCAAGGCAGCCTCTTCCTCATCCCAAATTATTCGTTTCATATAGTCATCTTCTTTCTTGATAAACGAATATAAGCTACAAATACATTTTCTTTATTCCATTATATCATGCAAGCATGAATCACGAATATAGTGGCTCAAAAATTCGTAAGTGTCAAGTTTTCCTCGGTAATTCATTTGACTGTCGATAATTACTATCT
>SAMEA3663095__coassemble_835_pt1 | contig 48192 bp, 62 predicted proteins | sample SAMEA3663095__metabat2_high_PE_021 | metagenome-assembled genome bin SAMEA3663095 (sample SAMEA3663095) | pig gut metagenome | biome: pig gut; feature: pig-associated habitat; material: faeces | place: France | collected 2012
AAAGTGTTGGAATATCGATAGCGTCGGACTATTCAACATAGCACGCTATACCGCTAGCATGCCCCATCTCGCTACGCTCGAAATGGCGTCTCACTGGATTTTAGCGTCGCTACGCTCCTAAAAATCCAGTTCGCTTGCACATATTGCCTTCGGCACTTCCCCCGAAGGAGGAAGCAAGACGTTACGTAGCTAACGATTTCCTTAACTTAACAGCATTACCCTCTAGGGGAAGGCGCCCGAAAGGGGCGGATAGGGTGACTATGGCATGAAAGACAGCTGGGATAAGGTTTCCCGGTCACTCCTATGAGAGCTGCAAGTTCCCCGCGGCAGATGGAACGCGAAAATGAGATGATAGTTATTTCACATCGCCTTTTTTTACTGGAAGGACTTTTCACAGGATGGTGAATAACCACTGCCGAACAGCAGGAAATGTTTTTTGGGGGCAGTTGAGCATCTATATAGAGAGACATCTTTTATCTCTTAGCAGGACGAAAATGAGGAAAAGGGTATTTCCAAAAATGGAATCCATGATATAATGAGGGAAACGCTGATTCAATCGAACTCTGTGATTCAATCAGTGTGTCCTTAACATAAGAACCATTCAAAAATCGTTGGTATGAAACGGAGGAGCATGGATATGAAAGAAAAAATGAAGCTGTGCTGCCACGTTGCAATGATGAAACAAGAGAAAAATCGGGGGGGGTAAACAAGCGTTCCATCCTCTGCTTTTCGAGACCGCATGATAGAAAGTCTATCTTTCTGGCATGCGGTCTTTTTGCATTTGGAAGAAATGAAAAATTCACTTCCCTATCCCAAAGAATGTCCAAGGCCCTGAGTATAGTAAGAGCAGACGGTGATCTGAACCCGTCTGAACCTAATCCTAGCCACTCTCAAATTCCAGACAAAGGAGAGATACATGAACGAAAACGAAAATAAAGGCGCGCGCCTGCTCGATATGTACGATAGGCTGAGCCATGGAGAAATCCTCTCGAAGAAAGCGCTTGCTGATGCTTACGGAGTCACGACGAAAACGATCCAGCGTGACATCGATGAGCTCCGCGCGCATCTGTCCGAGACCGCCCTTCGTGGCGGACGCGGGGAGATCCAGTACGACAGGGGAGCGCGGGGATATCGACTGGTACATTCTTCCTATGAGCACCTGAATCATAAAGAAATCCTGGCATTGGCGAAGATTCTCCTCGAAAGCCGCGCCCTAGAGCCAGTTGAACTTCACGGCATCCTAGACAAACTCATCGCCGAGTGTCCGCCCGAAGAGCGGGGCATCATCGAAGGCATCATCAAAAGCGAGACTTTCTACTACGTTCCTCTGAAGCACGGAAAGAAACTCTTGAATCGACTCTGGGATCTCTCGCTGGCCATTCGCGGCCAGGAGATCCTTCACATCCGCTACACCCGCATGGACGGCATCCATCGGGAACACCTTGTGAAGCCCGTCGCCATCCTCTTCTCCGAGTACTACTTTTACCTCGTTTCATTCAAAGAAGAAGAAAGCGAATACCCCACCATCTTCCGCGTCGACCGCATCGAAGAGATGGAGAAGACCGGAAAGACCTTCCAGATCCCCTATGCCGACCGCTTCAAAGATGGTGAATTTCGGAGGCGCGTCCAGTTCATGTACCCTGGACCGCTCCGCCGCGTGAAATTCACCTACAGCGGCCCTTCCGTAGAAGCTGTGCTGGATAGACTTCCTACGGCGCAAATCCTAGAAGAAAAAGAGGGCGTCTACACTATCACCGCCGAAGCTTATGGGATCGGCATCGATATGTGGTTGGGAAGCCAGGGGGATAAGGTGAAGGTCATTCAGTAGGCAGTTGACCGTAACCTGTTAACCGCTAACTGCTAACTGTCAACCGCTTACCTATTACAAAAGGAGAGTGTTCAAAATGAGTAAGGGGAAATTTTATGCCGGTGATTTCCATTTGGGGTATTGTGCTTTTTGTAAACATTGGTATGATCCGACCAATTCGGCCATCAAGCCACTGCCCGGAAATTGGTGGGAGTTCGATAGAGAAAAAGAGGCTCGCTGTATGAAGTCTGTGGGGTTGAAGACCAAGGGGCGTCATACTTGTAATAAGTTTGAACTGAAGATATAGAGATACTTACTAATGTTGAGGTTCTGATTTTGTGAATGGTAATGAAAATATGAGCCATATGGCCGTGAATTTTTGAGCCACTGTGATTGCAAATTGTTGAAAGAGAGGAGTCATTACAATGAAATCGTATATTGTGGAATTTCAGGTGGAGAAGCAGGGTTCTACTAAACAGCGGACTACGGTACAAGCAGCTAATCGTATGGATGCTAGAGCCAAAGTGTTAAGTCGTCATTCGTTCCATAAAATTAGAATCATTGCAGTTATGGAACGTTGATTGTTTTTATAAGCAGGATGACAAAATTCCACAGAAATATTAGATATAAGCTGTGGAGCTTTCGCCCAAATGATGATTCAAGGGCAATATGTACAGAAAAAAGAGGATACCTATGAATAAACAAATTGCAAAAGACAAATTCCTTGCGATGAAACAGATGATGGAGAAATACGACCTGCAGACCACCGCCATTACTTCCTATATAGAAAGTATCGATGATTTTAAAGTAACCAGTCCATTGGTGGGGCGCTTCAGTACAGGGAAAAGTAGTTTATTGAATGGATTATTAGGAAAGAAATATTTATCAGAAAATACACTGCCAGAAACAGCAATCCCTACAGAAATCATGTATGGAGATATTGAAAAGGTGACTTTAGTCAAGAAAGATCCTGATACCCAAAACGTGGTACTGGAAAAACATATTTCCATGGAAGATTTTATAAACCATGATTTCAACATTCGTGATTGGTCTACTGTCAAACTGCGGATTTCCAATGATTTCTTAAAGACCGTACCTGATGTGCGAGTGGTAGATATGCCTGGCTTTGGGACAAACATCGAATTGCATAATAAAGCCATCAATGAATATCTGCCAGAAAGTAAAGCCTATATTCTGACCTTTCAGGCAAGAAATTCTACCATTGAAGAAGATACGCTGGAGTTTTTAAAAGAATTAAAATTCCATGATATGCCGGTATATGTGGTAGTCACGAAATCCGGTAGTGTGCTGGAAGAGCAGCGGGAGCAGTGCGTAGAAAATTTAAAGCAACAGCTTCACCAGGACGTGGGATTGGACAATGTTCCCATTTACTGCACCAATGCCAAAGGAAGAAATGTTGATGTAGAAGGATTCAAAATTATTTTGAATGAATTGGAAAAACAGAGTGCCTCTCTTTTTGATAGAGAAACAAATCAAAAAGTCATGCAGTTTGGTAGCGTTTTGCAACAATATCTTCGCACTACTTTGAATCAAGTGCACTGCTCCGTATCTGAACTAGAAGCAGAGAAAGAAAAACGAGAAAAACATATTGAGCAGCTTAGAGCAAAGCTGGCTAGTGAAAAGGACGAATTTCAAGGACAGATACCAGCTTGCATGGATAGCATTGCCAGCGATGTAGGAATTGCCTTAGAAGATTTTGCAGAAGAATTTGCTGATTTGACTATATCCGGTCGTAGAGAAACTATTAAATCACGGGTAAATACCATTGTTCGTACCAAGGTAGAAGAAGGAATGAAACGCACTTTTGCACCCAAGGTAGAGAAATATTTGCAAAGTGTATCTAATGCCGTAAAAGTGGATATACCGGAAATAAATCCACAAATGCCTAATTCAGATTCGGCTGGAATAACAGGCTTGACGGGACTGATTACCGAAGAATTAGTAAGAAAAGGCTTGTTGAAATTGCTGGCCATGATCGGCACTAAAATACCAATGCCGATTATCCAGATTATATCGGTAGCTATCACCATAGCGGTTACTCTTTTTGGAAAATCTAGTAAAACAGAAGAACTACGTCAGAAAGTGATCCAACAGTTTCGGACCGAGGTTGTGCCACAGCTATCTACTAGCGTGAAGAGCATTGTAGAAGAGATGATTACAAGTCAGGTTGACCAAATCAGTCAGACACTGGCTGCTGAAGTGGATGCCCAGATTCAGGCTGAAGAAAAAGCATTGAATGACCTGATTGTACAGGCGAACAACGAACAGGAAGAAAAAGAAAAGAAAGAACAGCAACTCCAGCAAGATTGGAAACAAGTAGAAACTTGGTTGAGTACTGCGGACTGACAAGAGCTGTAAAAAGTCAGCGAGCCAGTGATAGTCGAAGAGGAGAAACAAGTCGTAAATGTAGAGTGTCATAGCAGAGGGGATATCTCAAGTGAAGAGACATCCCCTACCTTGCACTTTTCTAAGGGAGAAAATGTATAAAAAACAACACTACTATCGACTTTAGCAACGTTGCCTTTCGGGGAAATGAACCGGATATGAAACTCTCTAATCGCGGAATCCTGTTTTTACACAAGGAGGAATATATGGAAACACAGCTCCTAGAGGATATGGAAAAGCAATTTTCCTTAGTAAAGAAATTAATCGCTTTGAAAACAGACAAGGATGAACTGTTAGAAGAAGCCCATAAAATCGAAAAAATCATCAAAACAGATTTACCGAAAGCGTTGGAAATGGAAGCACCGCCCGATTTACCGGCTCTGTGCTTCGATTTACAAGAAGTATACGAGCAATTTGAGGATTTCTTAGTATTCAAAGACATGATTGGAAAGAACATTGTCGCTCTTGGTGGTGGATTCAGTACGGGGAAATCTTCCTTCTTAAATGGTATTCTCAGTGAAAATTCTGCAGATCGAGTAAGACTGCTTCCTACGGATACAGCGGCATCTACCTCTGTGCCGACGTATCTAATGCATGCAGACAGCGAAGAAACTATCCGTGCTATCAACCTATTTGATAGTCGCATCACCGATTTAACCGTTGGTGATGTAGGTATTCTGGCTCATGGATTTGAAGAAAAAAGCCAATTGGGGGTCTCATTGGGGCAGCTGATCCAGCGAATGTTTATTTCCACGACGTTGCAACCCTATGCACATATTGCGTTTCTTGATACGCCGGGTTATTCCAAACCAGATACTAAAGATTATTCTGCTCGTACCGATGAACAGATTGCTAGAGAGCAACTGAACCATAGTCATTTTATTTTATGGTTTGTTAATGGCTCTGTGCTCCCTCAGTCAGATATTGAATTTTTAAAACAACTTGATGGGAGTATCCCTAAGGCCATCATTTTAAATAAGGCAGATAAAGTATTGGTCAATGGGATGGATACTTACCAGGAAGTTATCGAAAGTATCAAAAAAGATGCTGCTCGAAATGGTATCACAGTTAAAGGCGTATGGGGATATACCCGTTCCCCTCGGTGGCAGAAAGAAATCGCATCAGATATCCAGGCCGTTCATGATTTATTACAAGCATTGGATGTCCAGCAACAGAAAACTCATTTTGGACATGATTTTATGAAACTCTTTGTGGAATGTGAAAAATACTACCGCAAAGAACTTGGGGAAGAAACAGCTCGTTTAGATCGTGTCAATAAAGTTTTGATACTTTCAGATAATGAACAAATACGGAGCAGCTTGCATGATTCACAGCTCATCTTAAACAATCGTATCGGCAAGCTGAAACAGGCCCAAGACAATTTGGAAAACCAGAAAGCCCTTTTCTTTGATATGGTACGAAAAGTAGCAGAGCAGGTTCATATCGATATTCCAACGCCTAGTGAGTTAGAACTGGCAGAAGAAAGTGCCGGCGATCCCGTTGCGCTTTTAGCCCATATGTTGCAAAAGAGTGGAAAAAAAGAAGACCCGGTCATGGTGATGAAACTGAAAGAAGTCATGACTGGTATGCAAGAGCAGAAGACAGCCTTGCCTGGTTCTAGTGAATATAAGAACCAGTTATTCCAGGTACTCAAGAAGCATAGGGATGAAATGTAATAGGAAAGAAAAGAGTATTGAAACTCGTTTTTAGTTGTTGATATCAGACAACCAACAACTAAAAACAAAATATCCAAGGAGGCATACATATGAATGTACAGTTTCATGCAACAGATCAGCAAGAAAAGGAATTTCAGCAATTGACACAAAAAGTGGCCACTGTTAAGCGGGCCCTTTCTCCCTATATGGATGATAGAGATGCGGAAAACATAGATCGTTTGTCTAGAGATATCCAGACAAAACTAGATAAATTTAGAAGAGAAGACCGTAAGTTGACACTGGCTGTAGTAGGTCGTGTCAAAGCAGGGAAATCTTCTTTCCTGAATGAACTCATCTTCCAAGGGAAAGATATCTTACCCCATGCCTTTCGCCCCAAGACTGCCACTTTGACAAAAATTGAATATGATGCACATCCTCATATGACGATTACTTATTATCGTCCCGTTGAATGGGAACAATTGGAAAAACTGGCGAAGCAGGGAAGTAGCACTAGAGAAGATGTGAAAACGGCCAAAGAATTGGTGAATGATGTAAAAAATAGTGGACTAGATGTAAAGCCGTATTTGGCAAAGGGACAAGAAATCATCGATATGCCAGATGAAGCACAAATGGAATCAGTACTGGATACCTATGTGGGTGCCAATGGACAGCTGACACCGATTGTTAAAAGCGTCACTCTTTGTATTAATCGTCCAGAACTGGAAGGCTTATCCATCGTAGATACTCCAGGGACCAATGACCCTATCGTATCTCGTACCCAGGCGACAAAAGATTTTTTAGCAGAATGTGACATCATATTTTTCTTGACCCCGGCCTCTCAGGCTTTGGATCGGCAAGATATCGATTTATTACAAACCCAGTTGCCTGGACAGGGCGTAGCAGATATTCGGTTGATTGCTAGCCGCTTTGATGAGGCCGTACTAGATGCTTCTTATGACTACGGCAGTCTGAAAGAAACAATCAAAAAAGAAAAAGATAAGTTTAGCAAAGACACGAAAGCAAAATTTACTCGATATGCCGATGAGTATACCCAAAGTGGGCGTCCCAATTTAGGGAAACTCATGCGCTCTTGTATGAATCCTTATTTCCTGTCTTCCCTCATGCATCGCATGTCCCAAAAAACAAAGAGCCAGTACACCTCGCAAGAAGAAAATAGTTTTATGAATTTGAATGACGCGAATGGAGACATGACGACTGAACTAGTTGCCCAGTTGGGGGATATGTCTGCGATTGAAAATGAATTTAAAAATATCCTAGCCCATAAAGATGAAAAATTGGCAGCCAGTCTCCAGCAAACATTGCCTACTTTCCAAAGAAATCTTCAAACCGTCTTGGAAAACTTATTGAAAAAAGCCAGACAACATCGCTTAACCTTGGAAAGTCACGACCAGAAAGAAATTCTAGTACAGAAACAAGCCATAGCGGATCAGATTTTGAAACTGAAAGGCCATGTAGGTGACCAGTTCAGCCAAGTCATGTGCGATATGGAAAGCGCCAAGGTGGCTCTGGTGGGAGCGCTGCATAATCTGGCTGCTAACAGGGATATGGTAGTAGAGCGGACTGGTACGGAAACTCATCAAGGAACTCGCACCATCAGTGATAGTCACTGGTACAATCCATTCAGCTGGTTTAGCAGTCATGAAGAAAGCTATACCTACGATACCCATTACAAATACATCGATACTAGCGATGCATTGGAAAGTTTGCGACGCTATGCTCATCAGATCCAGCAGACCACCGATAGCCGTATGGCAGATAGCATTGACTTGAAGGACCTTAAGGGGCATTTGCTTCAGGCAATTGTGAACAACATGGATACGAGTTCCACCGATTTCAATCCCGACCAGCTCCGACTCATTGTGCAGGATACGCTGAATCAGATAGAGCTGCCGGTATTCCAAGTGTCTCTGGACAAATACATCAATGATATTACAGACCGCTTTTCTGGTGAAGTGCGGGACACTAATGATAGAGAACAACTGAAACAAGTCGTATCCCAGGTAGCTAGTGACTTGATTGGTACCCTGATCCAGCAGATTGCAGCTGAAGTGAAATCTTTCAAAGAAAAATTGGGACAGCTGCAGGAACAGTTTGTGGATATACTTTTGAAAGACGTGAATGCCGAATTTGAAAACTTGGAAAAACAAGCTGCTGAAAAAGAAAAGAGTATCCAGCAGCTGAAAGAGTATGAGGATCTGCTCACAAACTATGCCAAAGAATAGGAGAGTAAATATGGGATTTTTGTATGGATTATGTAACCAGCTTAGAAATGGGCCATCTGCTATAACACCATTGACAAAAGAAGAAAAAATAGAAAATCATTTCATGAAAGGGAAGGGGGCACATACTTCTTATATCCAATTGTTACAGTTTGTTCTTCTTTTACTAAAACCTTATGCCAAGAATTATGAAGCAGGGAATCAATTTATTGAGTGTATTCATCGAAGTGTAGAAGAAGGAAATGACTTGGATGTACTGATGACCAAAGTTTTACAATGTGAAGAAGCAGATATGACACATTGGGCAAAGGAAGTACAGGCCTATGGTGGGAATGGTATTTTAGCTTTGGATGTACTCATGCTATGCCAGAGAATGGAAGCAGGAGATGAAGGACTTAAAGCAGTCATCAATTTCTTTTCATTCCTGGATATGAAACAGGAAATCATCAAAGAAGCGGCAGAAGCGGTAAAACTCATTACTGAAAAAGATGAAGGCGGTGTTTTGCGGAGGTATTGGCAAATCTTGACGACAAATGTCATCAAAGGGTATTTTTCTGACTGGAATCCAGATGAACAGATGCAGCTGGATGCAGCAGTGTCGCTTTTTATTCATGACCAAGTGACGGATGCCTATCCCCTGTTTAAGAAATTAGCGACACGAGGAAATCGTCGGGCCATGTATTTCATGGGAGAATATTATCGCTTTGGTTGGGCTGGACTTCTGGTCAATAAAAAATTGGGCTTCCATTATCATCATCTAGGGGCAGAAAAAGGAGATCTGCTCTGTCAATTAAATTTGGCTTATGAAGATGGAGCCAATCGAGAAAAAATATTGAAAGAGATTGTTCCCAAGATAGTACCATTGGCTCAAGCGGGAGATATAGCAGCGGAAGATGAATTGGGGGATGTGTTAAAATCTGAATTGGGGGATGCGTTAGAAGCTGAATTTTGGTTGAAAAAGGCTATCAAAGATGGATATTGGAGAGCTGCTTTTAATTTTGACGATTACTGTGAAGATGATGCTCAAAAGCAATCACAAATCATAGATTATTTAGAAACCGTTTATCGAATGCATGGAGATCATGCAGGAGAGGCGGCCAATCGAATTGGGAATATTTATCATGGGCAGAAAAGCTACGTAAAGAAAGTTGAGTGGTTGAAGAAAAGTGCCGAAGAAGGATATGATTGGGGCATGTCTAATTTGGCTGCTTGCTATCGTGATGGAGAGGGAGTACAGGAAGATCAGGAACAAGCGATAGCTTGGTTCCAAAAGGCCTATGAGCTTCATGGAGATGCTGCTGGAAATGCAGCTAATCGAATTGGACTGATTTATAATAGGCAGAAAAACTACGTAAAGCAAGTTGAGTGGTATAAGAAAAGTGCCGAAGAAGGATACGATTGGGGCATGTATAATGTGGCTGGTTGCTATCGCGATGGAGAGGGAGTAAAGGAAGATCAGGAACAAGCGATAGCTTGGTACCAAAAGGCCTATGAGCTTCATGGAGATGCTGCTGGAGATGCGGCTAATCAAATTGGGATAATTTATAATAAGCAGGGAAATAATGCAAAGGAGTTTGAGTGGATGAACAATGGGGCTAAAGAAGGCTTTGATTGGTGTATGCGTAATTTAGGAATGTGCTATCAGTGTGGAAGAGGTACAAGTCGTCAAGATTATGGAAAAGCAAGAGAATGGTATCAAAAAGCTATTGATTGTCATGGAGATGCAGAAGAGGATGCAAGAAAATGTTTGAATGACCTTAATTAACGTGCACTCATTGGAGGTGCTATCATGACAAAATTAGAAAATATACAAAAGGAATTGCAACAGATGGGAGATCATTTCCGACGGTTGCAGGATAGCGTGGCGCAGCTTGCCCAGGAGCAGGCACAGATGAAAGAAGCTCAGGCTGGAGAAAATAAGGAAGCCATTTTTACCAGTGCGGAGAGAAAAGGAGCAGCCTATCCTTTGGAGGGACATGTGATGGGACAGGTTGACCCGAAGGCCAAAGAAGCCTATGTATCCCTCTTGCTTTTCACCTGGTCTTTGTTGCAGCCAGAGGCGAAAGCAGCGGATGATGGTCTGGTGACGGTGGCACGGATTCGGGAATCGCTTCACGTGGATACACCGCTGTACCATCTCTTCTGTCATATGAGAGAAACAGCTGGCACCGAATTGGAAATGTGGTTTCAAAAGGTGGACCAGTCCGGCGGAAAGAGTGCCTACTTGCTGGATACGCTCATCCTATGTCAGGAAATGAAAGCGGAAAGCGATGCTTCTTATGGGAAACTAAGCCAGCTATACTTGTTTATGGGCTGCAAAGAATCTATGTTGAAAGAAGCAGCTGAAGCGGTCCAATTGATTCAGGAGAGAAATCGGTATAAATATCTATTATGCGAGAATCACAAATGGAAATCCTTTGAGGGGAGAACCGGGGAATGTTACTTGAACTTGGTAGGCGATTTGAATACACCAGGACAGGTAGCACCTGCTAGCTATTATGCCCTATGGCCAGAGCAGATTGAAAATGCAACAGGTGGTTTTAAATATGCTCCCAAAGTGATGCTGAAAATCGAAGTAGCAGAAGGGGCCATGGTAGAGAAAGGGCAGACGCTCTTCACTATATATGGAGCAAAGAAAGATACAGATAGAGGCTTTTTATCTGGGACGCATACGGTTACATATAGTGGGATTTCGGATTGGGGCTATATTCTTCTGTGGAAGCATAATAGGCGTATTCCTAGCGGCTTTTGGACTGAGGATTTTGAGTCGCAGACTGAAAGAGAATGTGCTGATGGTGCCAACATAAGGGAAGAACAAGAACGGTTAGAAAAATGCATACTGAATCGCTATGAGCTTTTTTCCGTGAAAGCGGACCGGGATGGTATCGTGCATTGGCAATCTTGTGTAAATAAAAGGCCATTTTGGTGTATTGAACAGATTGATTATGGTGGGATAGAGTGGCAATCAGCCTATTGGAATGACGCACAAAAACCGGTTATTGGACGGTATAGAGGTTGGAAGGATGATATGAGAAAGGAAGGAATAACCGCCATAAATCTACAGCCGGGAGATGTGTTTGTTTCTTCTGACTCTATGACACCTGCCACAATAGGAAAGATGCCCATTTGCACAGTGGAGAAAATGTAAACACTAAGCGAGTTTACAGGCCAAGGATAGATTTATCGAGCAGTGCTCCCTTTTAACTGATGTTGTTTGTGCAAGATGACTCTATAGGGGAGGTCGGAACTTTGTGAATTGTAATAAAAATGTTGTTGAGTATTCAGCTTAGGACAGGTACTCAGCAACATTTTTTTGATGACTTCATATAATTTCAAGAAATATTTCCCATACCCATTCCTTGTCTAATCTGCTACCATATACTGAAAGTTGATATACAGATAGCTGAAAAATTATTTTTTAGAGGGAAGAAAAGCTTTGACAAAATAGAGAAAATAGAATATTCTATACGTAGAGAACTGGCAACAGAGTGTGTCAGTATGGGTGTTGATGCTGAGAAGCGTGTCAGGAAGCGGGACTCAGCGTAGCCTTGTGTAGGGTTTAGCTATTTATACCTCAACCTGACTTATGCATGTCATGTGCAGACATAAAAAATAGCGAATTGCAAAATGGATGCTATTTTCTCAGTAGCGTCCATTTTGTTTTAGTGAGGTTGTTTTATGGAAGCTGATATTTTGCAATTAGCGGCTAGGGCGTATCAAAAATTAATGACCGTTGAATATCAGGTGGTTTTAGGGAGAAAAGGGAAAGCCCATACCATTGAAATTGCTTTTAGGGCAGATAATTTTTATCATCTGGCTGGGTTACATAAATTGAAACAACGATATCCGTTTCAGCAGCAGACCAGTAAGTGGGTATTAGACCATATTCTGCGTGGAACAATTTCTGTGTCGTCTTTTTCTAAGGATCAGAATTTTTATAAAGTTGAAGAGCGGTTGCATGCTTTGTGCATTTTTGAAAAAGTATTGGATAGTAACCAAACGCAATTCTTTTTGTATGATAGAAGAAAGGTATCTTTTGCCACTAAAATTATGGCAAATTATTTGACAAAGGGACACATAGAGAATGAGTTAATTCTATTTTCTTTTTTCGTACAAAATCATACTAGGTATTATGTCAATTCTATCTTTCCTGAAGGTACATATGATTATAGTCAGAAGCAGATGCAATTTACGGTTTTGGCAAAAACTAAAATTTGGAATGAGAGGAGTGGCATCAAAAAAATAGAGCTATATAGGCATAAAAAATATGATGCTTTATCATAAAATTTTATGGGGAAATATTTAATCACTATGGGTTATAACAGAAAATGTTGTTGAATGTTTGGTGTGTGCCGGATGTTTAACAACATTTTTTATTTCATCAAAATTTTTCAAAGAAATATGTCTCATACCCATTTCTTGTCCAACCTCTTGGATATACTAGAAGAAAAGCTGATGATCAGGCAGCTAAAAAAGTATTTCATAAGGAGGAAATAGGATGAGTGACAATGGAAACAATTTTCCTGAGATTCCATTTGGAAACAGGGATGATGCGAATGGTATGGCGAGTCAAGCATTACGACAGTGGGCAGAGCGGTATTATGCCAAGATGGTGGAGGAAAAACAGGCAGAGGAAGAGCCATCCATGTTGGATCAATTATTAGACAAGGTGGGAGAATATGTGGATCAGGAAATAGAGCAGCTGCCAGCAGAGGAGCAGGAAGCTGCTGTGATGAAATTGGCGGAAACGGCAGATACCTTCGTGGATGCGATAGATAAAGCCTATACGGTCACGGAAAAGGCTTGTGATTCTATCATTGATTCCTTGGATGAATTGGAAAAATGGATCGATAAGTGGTAACTGGTTGTTAGGTGCAAACAATGAACAATAATATATGCATCGGTGTATACTGCACACTAGGGAAACTCTGATGAAATCAGATTCTGTGATTTATTCAGCGTTTCCCCAGTGATGTCTAATCAGAGGTGGTGATTTCTTTGAAAAAACGATGGCTTGCTGACGGTATACTGGCGAGCTCTGTGGTTCTTACCTTAGGGGCAGCTCCGTTTCAGGGGGAGAGCCCGTGGCTCGCAGGGTTGTTTCATATGTCTTTTGCGGCGGCGGTAGGAGGTTTTGCCGATTGGTTCGGCGTGACTTCTTTATTCCGCAGGCCCCTTGGCATTTCCTGGCGAACGGATTTGATCGCGAAGAATCGGGAAATGATCGTATCCATCGCGAAGGATATGGTGGTGAATGAGCTTCTGACCAGGGGACGGCTGTCGGAGATCCTGCGCCAGCATGTGCCTTCTGATGTGGTGGCTCGTTGGTTGACAGTCCATAGGGATCTGACGGAGAAGCTGGCAGCGGATGTGATTCACATGGTGCTGACTGTATTTCCTGCGGAATCGTTATGGACGATGTCCAGTGAGGCGATCGAGAGAAAAGCGGCAGATATAGACTGGGCGGGGCATATGGCCAAGGTGATGGCGGCATTCCGCGATTATCCGAAGAAGGAGCTTTTGACGGAGGCTTTGGCGGCCGAGGTGAAGGGCTTTCTGCAGGCTGAGGTGACGCAGGAAGAAATCCAGCGAGTCTATCTTTTGGCTTGGCGGAAATATAATGATAAGGGCTGGCTTCATTCCCTCTTCCGGGATGCAGTAGAGGATCGGGATGCAGAGATGGTAAAAAAGGTGCAGGAAAAGATGTTGTCCTTGTCAGAGGCTTTGACGGATCCGGAAAGTGAGCTTCGCCAAAAGATGGGAGAAGCCTATGATGCAATGATCGTCCAGCTAGAGACCAATGAGGTTTGGAAGCGGCAGGTCAATGGTGCTGCGCAGAAGTTGATTCGTCGCTTATTGTCTGGTAAAGGGTGGAATTGGTTCATTTCCTTGTGGCAGGAAAAGAAAGAGCCACTGGCGCATCGTTTGGCAGAGGCTTTACTTTCTTTGATAGACGGACAGCTTTCTGCTCAGGAGAAGCGGCGGGATTTCGATGCCTTTTTCTTACGTCTGGTGCGGCCGCATGTGGGATGGATGCATCGCATGGCGGCGTCGGTGGTGGAGAAGGCTTTGGCTGGTTATGATGGCCGGACGATGGCATCCTTGGCAGAAAAATCTGTATCTGAAGATGTGGCGGCCATTCGTATCAATGGTTCTCTGTGGGGAGCTTTCTTGGGAGCGGCCTTTTTTGCTGTATCACTCCTATGGAAAACACTGATGCAATAGTTGTCAGATTTTACTCTTGGATTTTTGGAAACAATGATTAAATCGTTGTCTGATTTCATTCTTGGATTTTTATACAGAGCAAGGAATCATCTGACGCGAATAGCGAGCTATTTAAGGAAGATGATGACGAAGCTATGTATAAAAATCCATATGAAATCCGGCTCTGCGATTTAATCAGCGTTTCCGTTTATGCATACTGACAACCATCAATCATCAACCGTAATATAAGGAGGCGTAGAAATGAAACGATATAAAACGGCCAATGGGATTTGTTTCTTTTCACTGCTTTTTCTGCTATTTTCTCTTTGGCTCAAAGAGGGAAGTCCCTGGCAGGGCACGTATTGGACAGACCTGGTTTATTTCATGGCCCAGTCCTGCTGTATCGGATGCGCAGCAGATTTCATTGCCGTAGAGGCACTCTTTCGGAAACATTTTCTCCCTATCAAGCCGCTCGTTCCTGCCAACCGGGATCGGATTATTCAAAAAGTGGTAGAAATGAATCAGAGCCTTTTGAGCCCGAAGAATTTGCTGGCAAAGATATCCCGTCTTTCCTTGATGGATTTATGTCTTCCATGGCTTACCAGTCACAGAGAATCTATTTCTCAAACATTGGCAGTGAAGGGAGCTACCTATGCAGTGGAATTTCTGTCTAGCCATAGAGAAGAAATAGCCACTTGGGGACGGAGTGAATCGCAGAAATGGCTGCCTGTTTTTATTTCTTTCGCGCAAGGGCGGTTACAGCAGGAGATGAATCGGGAAAAATGGCTTCTTCGTCTTTTGGAGGAGGGAAAACGGAAAATAGAGGAACCATCCCTTCGACACAAACTGGCAGAGCAGCTGAGAAAGGCAGGCGACCGGGAAGAGAAAGGCTTCTTGGGATCTATCGGCTATACGCTCGGGAAATGGTTTGGCGCGATCGATTATGACCAGTTGGCTGAGGCGGCATTGGATGCTTTAGCCGAAGAAATGGAAGCATGGAAAAGGGAGGACAATCCGTTTCATCAGGAGCTTTTGTCACAGTGGGATCTTCTGATTGCTCGTTTCCTGCAAGAACCGGCTACGTTGGAGGCGCTGCAGGAATTTGGGCGGGGTCTCTTCGCTTCCTTCCCTTTGGAAAAACGGATCGACGAGGGGATTTCTGATTTTCAGCACCATTGGGGTGTGCCAGCTTTGGCAGAAAAATTGAAACCAGCTATAGAGCAAAGTATTTCTTCTATAGAAGACTCAGAATTTAGACAGAAGCTGGACACTATCGGAAGAGATTTGATCGCAGAGATCATCACCTATGAGCATGGTTTCTTATCATGGTCCATGATAGAAGTGCTTGAAAGCTTTCGGGAAGAGGAACTGAATGAATTCATCGAGTCGAAAGTGCATCATGAACTGGAAGGTATTCGTATCAACGGGGCTATCGTGGGATTGGTGGCCGGACTGCTTTTCTATGGCTTCCTGACATGGGCATGGATCCCGCTTGTGGGAAGCTTGTTTTCTTAAGGGTCCCATTGCCATTTCCTTCCAATCGCGGTATGATAGATGCATAAAAATAAAAGGAAGCACCGAGGCTTCAAAGTATCAGGCATCGCCCTGATGCTTTTGGCGCGGTGCTTTTCATTTCTGCCGACGGCAGAAAAGAATGGGAGGAATACAAATGCCGGTTTCTTACATGGAAATCAATCTGAATGCGCTTCGTCACAATCTCAAGGTCATCCGCGCGCATCTGCCGAAGGAAGTGAATGTGCTCGCTGTCGTGAAGGCGAATGCCTATGGACATGGCGCGAAGGAAACGCTGCGCATCGCCCTCGAGGAAGGCTACGTCGCTGCTGCTGTTGCCCGTGTGGAAGAAGGAGCGGAGCTGCGCGACGCCGGATTCACTTGCCCGATCTATGTACTGGGACTGCCGCTGCCGGAGGATATGCCTATCGGTGTGAACAAAGACCTCATCATGCCGATCGATGATACCGTCGATCTTGACGCCCTAGAAGCCATCGCGGCTGTTTCGAAGAAAACGATCGAAGTCATGCTGCCGATCGATACGGGCATGAACCGCATCGGAACTCATCCGGAGGATGTACCTGCGCTCCTCAAAAAGCTCGAAGCCTATCCGCACATCCATGCACATGGCACTTTCACCCATATGGCGACAGCGGACCACAAGGAGAAGGATGCTGCACTGAAGCAGCTCGACCGCTTCGATGAAGCGATCTCCTACATGCCGGTCGATGAAAACTTCGTGATCTCCTCCGCCAACAGTGCCGGTGTCATTGATATCCCGAGAAGCTGGCACAACCTTGCCCGCCCTGGCATTATTATCTATGGGCCGCAGCCATCGGACGTCATGACGAACAAGCTCGACCTCAAGTATGCGATGAGCGTCGTGAGCCATGTCACCCATGTCCAGATCCTGCACAAGGGCGAAGCCATCGGCTACGGCGGTACCTATGTCGCCAAAGAGGATATGAAGACTGCGACTGTCCCGATCGGTTATGCGGACGGCTGGCACAGAAGCCTTTCCAATAAGGGCGTCGTCCTCATCAATGGCAAGCGTTGCCCGATCGTCGGCCGCATCTGCATGGATCAGTTCATGGTCGCTTGCGATGACGAAGTCCGTCCCGGCGATGAAGTCGTCCTCATGGGCAAGCAGGGAGAGGAAGAAATCACTGTCGATGAAGTGTCTGCTACGGCTGAGACCATCCCGCATGAAATCATGTGCGACCTGAAGCGCATCCCGAGAGTATTTGTAGAAAAATAGTTTTGAAGGATCCGGCACTGGAGGAGAGCGGGATCTGGTTTGTATACTCCTGTCGGGCAAAAGAGAGACATCTTTTCCCCTTCCTTATTTTCTTCCCATATGCTATAATAACGCTTGTTAAGCGTCTATAGCTCAGTGGATAGAGCACTGGTCTCCGGAACCAGGTGTCGAGAGTTCGAATCCCTCTAGACGCACCAGAATTTCTCCGATATTATCGGATAAAATAAAATAGCGCATTTGGGCGCACATGGAGTGGGCGCACAATTTGGGCGCAGTTGGTCCCCTTTGGGACTTTCAGCAAGTTTGAACAGGGGAAATGCCTTCTTATAAGGTCGTCCCCTGTTTTATTTTAAGAAGGCACGGTATATGTATGTACAAGACCATGATCTGAGAAACCATCTAGTATCAAGAGGAAATGAAATAGGCCATTCCAAGACGCAAGCCTCATTTAATACACTTACCGCATTAGCATTTCTGATCAGTGCGTGGACTGGCGACATACCATTCCAGCAAGGGATGATTTTACTAGGGGTACTAGCTACGATTTGGAGTATAATAGATATACAAAAGGCATTTATAAAACCGTACAATCATGAAATTTTGTGGAAGGAGATTAAATCAATGGATCAGATCAAGCACAAGTTCTCGCTTATCGCCGTGAAAGATACCTTCTGCGAGTATTCAAACAGGTTTCTTGTCTATTGGGACGAGCGATGGGAATGCTGGTTGCTTCTTAACTTCAGGACACCAGACAATAATGAAGTCGAGGTACTTGCGAAGAGAACTGCTGAAACGTTGCATGTACCGGTCGCTAAAACAAAGCTTCAATGGCAAGATGTTCAAGTGTATACAAAATTTTCCGTAAGTGATCGTATAAGGAAGGTGTACGAACACAATCTCTATATCGCAAAGATTACAAGCTGGCCAGAAACGTTAAAACAAAGGCAGTTCGTTCTTGATGGTGTAGAGTACAAGTGGATGACACTCAGGGAAATGAAAAATGATTCCAACATTATGAAGAAAAACCGCGATGTAGTAGCCATGTTAGAAAAAGAAGCCGCATGACTTATGTAAAAAGAGCACCCGTTCCGGGGTGCTCTTTTAGTTTAATTATAAATGGCGTCGATCTTCTCGGCAATGGTTTTATCATAGCAGGGAATCGCATGGCCGTACATGTCGAGCGTTTGTGTCACGCTGCTATGTCCCAGCCGACGGGAGACTTCGATGATTGGGATGCCGTTCGCCAGCAGCAGCGTGGCGTGGGTATGCCGCAGGCAGTGAAAATTCCTGTAGGGCAGGCCGGACTTGGACATGAGGTATTTCCACATCTTTTCTATCGCTTCAGGACGGACAGGCGTCCCGGCGCGGTTTAGAAATACGAGGTCGTGCTCTTCTTCGTCTATAGTGGGGAGCGCTGCTTTCGCTTCTTTGAGTTTCTGATACACCTTCAGAGGGATCGAGATCTTTCTTCTTCCGGCGGCCGTCTTCGGGGTGTCTATGATGAGTGTACCACCCGAAAGCGTCTGTACCTGCTGGCGGATGAAAAGAGTGCGCTCTTCGAGGTCGACATCGCACCAGCGAAGACCGAGCAGCTCCCCGCGGCGCATGCCGGTATTGATGGCCACAAGAAGAAAGAGTGCGTAAGGCTTTAGCTTCGGATCTGACTCTGCCAGCTCCATCATCTTCTTCAGCTCCTCGCTGGTAAAGATCCCTTTCTCCTGCCTGATGACGCGGGGCGGCTTTACGAAGGTGACCACGTTTTTTCTGACCATCCCCAGCTCCCATGCCTTCTGAATGGCACCATGGAGCAGCACATGGAGCTTCTTGGCACAGTCGGGAGTCAGGGAGTTGTAGAGCTCCTGAAGCATGGTGGGCGTCAGCTTCTGCAGAGAGATCCCAGCGAGCGGCAGCGCTTTGTTTGCGGTGAATAGATAGCGCTCATAAGTCAAAGGCTTTACCGTGGGCTTCTTGTATGTTCCCAGCCATTTGATGAGCCATTCGCCCAGAGAAATGGCGGAGGGCGCTACGAAGGATCCATCATGCGCGGCGAGACGCATCTTCTGTGTCCATGCCAGTGCCTCATCGCGGCTAAGAAACCGCTTCGAATAGCGGCGGCCATCCACGGAGACGAAGGCGCGCCACCGCTGCCGTGATTCTTCCCAGTGAACCGTTCCTTCTTTATATCGTCCCGGCATAGCGAGCTCCTTTCTCCCACCTTGCCAGCATGTCTTTAGTTTCAAAAAGTGGGGAAATTGAAACTAAGCGATGAATCAGAGTGCCTTTAGTTTCAAAAACGGCCAATTTTGAAACTAAATTATCAGAAACAAAAGTCTATTTGATTGCATCTAAAATAGACAATTGCAATGATTCATTTTCATCGAAAGAACCATCCATAACACTTTCCATAATTTGGTGTAGCAAATTTTTTGAGATTTTTCCAGCAGCAACGTAGTAACTGATATTTTCCATTTTAGGAATAAAGTCTCTTGCGATATTAAGATATCCATTTAAGAGCAAAAATTGAGTACAGAGCGTTATAGCTAAGCGTTTATTTCCGTCAGCGAAACAATGAAATTCACATACACAGAAAAATAAATGAGTCAATTTATCCACTATGGTGGGATAATAAGAATCTATCTGAATATTTTTTAAGACACCGTCCAAAGTTCCCAATTCTCTCGATTGGATTAGGCCTCCGCCACTGTAGTCGACGGTTTTTCTGTGAATTTCGCACGCTTCTTCCAATGTAATATATCTATATTTTACTTCTGGCATACTATCCACGATCCTTCAAACGTTTCAATACGTCTCGATTTTCTTTTAGCAAAGCCTCTAATTCATCACTCTCACTGCCAAGAAATCGCTCGTACTCATCTGGCGGTAAAGGAGCAATATATTCTTTTAGTTGGTAATGAAAAGCATCTCGAAGAGCCATATCGCGGCTTGCCATCTTGGTACGAGCTCGTATAATCAATGGTTTCCACAGGGGCAAAGATTCAAAACCAGTGAATAAATCACTTAGTTCCCAGTTATTTAGCTTATGCCCTAATGCTTCAGATTGCTGTTTAATCATGGATGCAAGGCCACATTCATAGGACGAAATAAGATCCAATACTTCTGAGTATAAAGTATCGCGAACCTTTTCCTTCTTGCTTAAATGAAGAACCTTTTTGTATTCTCTAGCCTTTTCACGGAATATGCTTTGGTATATTTTATCGGTATAAATTGCATATTTTGTATTTCCCATATCAACGTAATTCTTTAACGCATCGGTAAACTCTTTTCTATAATTTTCTTCTTGGTAAAAGGCGGTAATGAAGTCTTGATCTCGTTGATTGATATATTTTGTTTTTCCTCCGGTTTTTTGATTAATCAAATCAATAATGATATCGAGAATAATTTGACGAATCACGCGAGCTGACTCGCTCTCTACTAATAACATAGCAATATTAAGAAATGCCTTAAAATCAAACAATGATATTTGAGAAGTGCGATTGCTGATGCTCCCGACATCAATGTCGGGAGCATTTAAATTATCTATCGCGCGAGAGAACTCTTTTAATCTAGCACCTCTGATAATTTCATACCCATTTTGGCTAATTTCAGAAAGGTTATCGCTGATATACCTTTCGATAGTACGTACATCTACATTAAAATACTTAGCAACCATGCTTTTAGTAAAGCGAATTCGCCCCTCAAACATAATGCCAGCGATTTTTGTTTGGTCTTGAATAGTAGAAATAGCAAATTCATTGTTTAATATATTTTGTCTATCTAATTTTGAATTTGTAAGATTCCGAGTCATGGCAACCTCCTTGTAAAAAAATAAATGCCCTATTTTGCAATATTCATAAAATGAATATTGCTTCTCTTCTCTACTTCATTTTCATTGAGAATATTCGCAATATGTCGAAAAATAGTAGGAATGTAAACCATATCGTGAACGTTCACGGAATGGTTTACTAATCAGCTGCTGCAAAATTCGCAACAACTCACACCTAGACCATTTTCGTGATCTCACGAAAATGGTCTTTTCACTGCTTAATCACTGAATACTTCGCCACCGCCAGTCCGATGATCTGGATCGAATCGCAGTTGTCAGAGTTAAAGATCATCGGGGGATATTGCGGGTTCATGGACACGAGGGTGCAGCCGTCTGGATTTTTGTAGAAGCGCTTCAGGGTGGCGTCGTCGTCGATACGGACGGCGGCGATCTGGCCGTCATCCACGATGGGCTGGCTACGGATGAATACGACGTCACCATCATGGATGTCGGCACCGATCATGCTATCCCCGCTCACCACGAGCCCGAAGTCTGCGTGCACGCCAGTATCACATGGCAGAAAGGCTTCTATATGCTCATCAGCGAGTATCGGCTTTCCGGCGGCGATCTGCCCGATAACGGGGACCATGCGTCTCTCAATGGGGACAATGTTTTTGAGAGAAGAAATGTCGTAATTTCTCTCTTCAGATTTTGTGCCAGGAACCATAGGGACGTCATAACCCATTAACCAAGCAGGAGAAACGTTTAATGCCGTAGACAATAAATCAACTTTATCCTGCTTGGCCTTATAATCTCCTCGAAGATACGTGCTAATTGAAGATTTATTGATGCCCGTCCGTTCATGAAGATCGGTCTGCGTCATTTCTCTGATGCTCATTGCTTCAGCTAACCGCTTGGAAAATGTAGAGTTTTGCATAATATCACCTCAAAAAGAATCCCGTTTACAAACTGCTTTAATATCATTCTATATGATAAAATTCAGGAAATCAATATTAAATTCAGGAAATCTGAAAAATATTATTGACAACGAAACTCACACGTGATAATATCAGTTCAGAAAAGCTGAACAGCGGAAGGGAGGCGAGCCATGAAATATAGTTATAGTAAGCTGAAAGGGAAAATCACGGAAGTGTTTGGAACGCAAGAACGTTTTGCACAGGCTATCGGGATTAGCCCAGCTGCTCTTAGCGCTAGGCTTAATAACATCACCGGGTTTACTCAGGACGAAATCGCGCGTTCTTGTGCCACATTAGGGATTCCCGCATCACAGATTTCTTTATATTTTTTTACCCATAAAGTTCAGGAAATCTGAACACAGAAGAAAGAGCCCCGACAAGGTCGAGGCTCCGGCGGTTAGGAGGAAAGCATGAAAAACAAGCGCATGATCATAGCACTGAAGCCGCGCAGCATGGGAAAGCTGGCAGGGTGGGATCTATTTCTTTCTGAATACCTGCAGCAAGGCCTTTCCGGCGGAGGAGATTTTCAAATCACCATGGACTACAAAGAAGGCGATGGCCTGACAATGCAACTCGTAAAGGGTGACAAGAAGCTGAAAGAGACGCACATCAGAAGGGGACCGCTGGACATAGCAGCCAAAGTGCTGCACCATGCCGCAAGGTTCACCCTGGTGGCACAACGAAGAAATGAAAACCCCAGCATTCTGCTGGCACAGGATACTGGGGTTTGGGTTTCCAAGGACTCTGTCGAGGTTGAAGCGGTGTCACTTGACACCCAACCGGCGGACTGAACACCGTGGAAAGTTCGGGTTCACCATGTTCAATGGAGCTCGCCATTGGGGAGTTCGCTATGCGGACATCAGCATGGACGCCCCGCATACGGCGCTTTGGGACATCCTGCGACAGATCCCGGAGCTCAGGTAGAAAGGAGGCTCATATGTGGGTAAACATCTCGCAGGCCGCCAAGCTCACCGGCTATAAGTACGGTGAGATCCGGCGGCTCATCGCCAAAGGAGCTTTCCCGTTTTACCACAACGGGAAGAAGGCCTTCAAGTTCGAGCTTGAAGACCTCAAGACCGCCATGAAGGCGGAAATGGAGGCCACGCAGGCCGCCGCAAAGAAAAAGTGGGAAGAGCAGCAGCTGGGGGCGCGCCCCTTTGATTTCAAAGGAGGAATGGCGCGCCTCAAGGAGGAGGCGAAAGTGGAAAAGCGGAAGCTCGCCGAAGAGAAGCGACATACCTGCCGCGTCATCAAAGGCGGTGACCGCGGCAATGAGTTCGACTTCCGCAGCCAGCTCAAACGGCTGCAAAAGGAAGCTGCAGGAAAGAATGAGACTGCCTGAGGCTTCGATGGAGGATGATGCTATGAGGGTGCACACACAGAAAGGCATGAAAGACAACTATATGATCTTCGCCATGCGCGCCGCCGATGAGCAGCGTGCGGCGGTCAAGGCAAATACGCATCGCGGGAATGCGGAGCGTCGCGATTTTTTCACGGAAATTGTAAAAGATGTGGCGGCCACCGCAGGCGTCGCTATCGGCTGGGCATTTATCGCAGCCGGATGTGCCGTGATACAGTGAGGCACTGTGAATATTGTGGAAAGCTGCTCTCCGCGGATGCCGCCCCGCGGAAACGCTTTTGCTCCGCAGAGTGTGAGAGGCGCTCTTACTACGAAGGGCGCCGCGATAAGGACCACGCCAGAGAAGAAGCGGAAGAAGGTATTCCGCTTCGCGAGTTCCAGTGCGAGCGCTGCGGACACTGGGTCCGCGTCATGAGCAAGAATGACAAGCGCTTCCGCTTCTGCAGTGCAAAATGTGAAAAGGCATTCTGGAAGCAGAATAAGCCGAAGGCTGCAGGGGCTTCGAAAGCTCCGGCGGGTAGAGGATTCGGAGGTGGCTACTTCGAGAGGTGCTGTAAGTGGTGTGGAAAGGCCTTCGGTACGCAGTCGAGGACGGCTGTGTACTGCTGCGCCGAACATAAGCGCATGGCACTGATGTGGAAGAAGCAGAACGCAGCTGAAGAAAAGAAGGCAAGAAAACGGTCGAAGTACCGACCGTTCGTGGACAAAAGAAAGGGTGGCGCGATATGAGCGGGGAAGTAACTCTCGAGCAGGTGCTGGCGCTGGTGCCGGAAGAAGGCCACGCGATTCACATCTACGATCAGGAGGGAAATGACTATTTCTGCGGATACAAAGACTCGATCAATGAAGAAGAGCCGGTGCCGGACTTGGTACTCACGGGGATTTATTGCAACACCGAGGATCTGAAAGATGGGAGCGGGGAGATCCCCGTCATCGAGATGGAAGTGAGCCCGAGAAATGAAAAACGCAGAAGCTAAAAAGAGCCCTTATAGCATCAGGCAGCAGTATTGGACGCGCCGTCTCCTGACTGCGATCGCTGCCATCGATGGCGCGCGGATGCGGGCGGCGGAGAAGAAGCTAAAGAGAAAGTACAAAGGCCGCGAGTGGCCGGATGCGGCTGAGCCGCAGCAGATGGCAAGACATATCCTGCAAGTCAGGCAGAGGGAGGATTTCAAATGATGGAGACGGAAATGGCCGGACTGGTCAGTCAGCTGGATATCCTCGTCAAGGATCTTGAGGAGGACGAAGAGAAAGCGGGCATCGATGAAGTCGGGGACTATCTGTGCGGGATGCGAGATGCGCTCGGCGTAGTCGCCAGCACGATCCGCGCAGGATTCGATGCCGATAAAGTGCAGCGCTTCATCGAGGAAGAACTGGCGAGAAGCATTGCCAACGAGGCAGGAAAGAGAGACCGGAGGAAAAGGATCCAAAGGGGAAAGCAAGCCGGATTCAGAAAAGCACAGAAGGAGACGGCGCGTTTTCTGTCGAAAATGCACCACTACGAAGGAGAGGGAGAATGAAGGATTTAACCTCATTAAAAGAATACAGACTCAAGAAAGCACTGTTGTTATCCATTTCTTTCTACGGGGAAGATGAACGCTACAACGGGGTATTTCGCATCCGCCTCAAGTGCTCCTACCGCTGGTTTAACGTCATCGCCACCAACGGAGGAGGTTGGGACCACGTGAGCGTGTCGCCATATCATCACACCAGGATACCTACATGGGATGAAATGTGCGAAATCAAGGACCTCTTTTTTGAGCCGGAGGAAGAGTGCGTGGAATTTCATCCGAAGAAGTCGGAGTACATCAACCTGAGCAAGTATTGTCTCCATCTCTGGAGGCCTAACGACGGAAGCGAACTCAGAAACCCCGTCAGAGAGGCAAGGCTTAGAAAAGCATCCGATGAAGAAGCATTCTGGGAAAGAGTAGGAGGAATGAAGAATGGTTAAGCCTGAAAACACGAAGGATAGACAGTTGGCTGATGATATTTCCAGCGATGGCTTGAGAAAGCGCGGAGATGCGTCAGGCATGGCTATCGCTCAGGCGCACTATAACCAGTGCGCCATTGAGCCCATCGAAATCATGCAGATGTACTTCACCGCCAAAGAAATGTATGGCTTCTGTAAGGGGAATGCGCTGAAGTACATCCTGCGTTCCCGGTTCAAGGGGCACGAGCTTCAGGATATGGAAAAAGCGCTGCAGTATGTCGAGTGGGCTGTGGACGTTCTGAAAGGGAAGAACATCAATCCGAAGAAAGGAAGATAGAAAATGGAAGTCGGAGATCTTTACTTCAGACATTGCGCGAAAAGCCCCACACTCGTGCTGGAACACGAACATGGGGCTTCCAAGGATAGCATTTTAATGACAACGGGTAAAAAGGAGAAAGAATGAGAAAACCAACATACAATCAGGATCACGACATCCGCTGGAGGGTATGCACTGCTACAGGCTGGATCAAGCGAAAACTCTCCGGCCGCAGATGGAGGCATCGCCAACTTTGCCGGTCTATGCTGATGAGCAAGGTCGACGGAGAGGAGGGATAAATATGGATATACCGTTTTGGGCATTCTGCGTGCTGCTCGTGGCTCTTGTGTACGTGTCGCTTCGCTACTTCACGGCGAGGATGGTGGCCGAGGGTTTGATAACTTACATGCTCTGGCACAACTATCGGATGCCGACGAAGGAGGAGCTGGATAAGGCGGAAATATGGATTTTGAAAAAGAGGCTGGGCGTCAAAACGGATTGGCGAGATATACCTTGATGATTGGTAAATAAAAATCCGCAGGGCGGTCATTGATCTGCCCTGCGGGTTTGGAGGTACCGATCTCCTTGGTAAGCCGATTTCATCACAACGCAAATGGAGAAAACGATGGAAGAAAGAAAAGAGGGAATCAGCACGAAGCAGCTGCTAGAAGAGACGCTTCGCGCTTATGCGTGGATTACAAATGCAGTAATCGTGCCAGGGGAAAAGCGAGGGAGAGTGATGGTCAAAGATATCGAGCTGGCGAATGCCATGATAGACAGGATGGCTACACTTTCCAACCTAATAGAGAAAGAACAAAGTCGCATAAGTAGTTAGAGAGTAGGTTCTGAAGAGCAGTTTGTGCAACGGTGGAGCTAAGGTGTATGAGCTTCGAGCTGCAAGACATCATATCAAAGCAAAAGGAGAACGAATGGAGTATTTGAACATGGTCATGGGTATCAGCACGTATCTTTTCGCCGTGACGATTATCGCCGCTTTCCGGAGGGGCGAGGGAGAGGGACGCTCCATGTTCAAGTATTTCATTGATTTTCTTTTTTATTCTATAGCACCGCTGGTGGTAGCGGCCTTTCTCTATGCGAGGTAGCAAGATGGATATAAACAGAAAAGATGGTTATACCTGCTGGGCGTGCGGGCGGCCGATACCGAAGGATCGCGCGATGTGGATCCGGCGTGGGGGGCAGATATGTGCCCATTCACAGGGAGTGCGATTTCGAAGGATATCGCATCCAGAGGACGGATTTCATATTCGGGGTTGCGTTTACGATCGTTTTCCACAAGAAAGGAAGTGGCAGGCATGAAACACGTGGGAGAAAACGTGGATAACAGCATCTACGGGAAGACGAAGGTCGAAGTGCCGTTTTTCAAGGCAGAGCATGGCGAGCTGAAAGAAATCGGGCGCGTCATCATAAGCGAGAAGGCAGATCCTCGATGGATGGATCCGGACGGCTGCCTAATGATGGATGAGAACGGGACGTACTATCAGGGATTCAGGAAGACCACGAAGGTGGTGCTGGAAGAGTGCCAGGAAGAGACGCCTTATTTATATACATACAAAAGGCAGAAAATTTTCTTCCAGATCGAGTGGGAGGACGAGGAGCCCGTGAACGCTGTGCGCCCCGTCTGTGGGAAGTCAGCGCACCATACCAGTGCATGTCCGAAGTATGGTCACATGGCCATATGTGACGCGCATTGCGAGAGCTGCCATTTCTATAAGAAGCCCTACGGCTGCCAGTGCAGAGAAAGGCCGCCATAGGGCAAGGCTTTCATGAGCCGCGGGGGAGCTATCGTGCGGAGCGATCCCAAAGGAAAGAACAGGCGACACCGCACTTTGCGGGCTGGCTAAGAGTATCCAAGTTTGAACCATTTCCATGAGGTGTATCCATGTCGAGCGAGAGAAAGCTGCTGAAAAGACAACGGTCAAGAAAAAGAAGAATGGCCGCTCGCCGGAAGAGCAAGGGAGCTTACATTCGTACTGAGTGGAGTATCCCCAGTGGGAAAATTGTCATCGTTCAGAAATCCATCTCAGGGAGGTATGGGAAGAGGGATGGAAAGAGGATCCGCGAAAAGTCGTCCGAAGAAAAGGTGAGAAGGTGGCAGGACAAAAGGGCTGAGATGCAATGTCTGCTTCTGCTGGAGGAGAATTTCAAGCCCGGCGATTATTGGATGCGTTTTTCCTATCCGCCAAAGACATTTAGCAAGACGTCTTCGGAAATCAGGAGAGACCTTAGTCGCTTCAAGAGAAAACTTTCCCGGCTTTACAAGAAAGCAGGGAAAGTTTTCAAATCGATCTATGTCATCGGCAGAGGGAAGAGGGGAAGCATCCACTTTCACGCTGTCATCAACGGTGATATTGATAGCCGCCTCATCGAGAAGGCATGGCAGAAGACTGTGGGGACAGAGAAATGCCCCTGCCCTTCCTGCAACACCACGCACCTGAGCGATGAAGGGTACTGGCCGGATCTCGCTGCCTACATCGTGAAGAACGGGCTGGAAACCTTTCGCAGCGATGATCCCATTCTACACGCCAGGTATGGATGCACAAGAAATCTCAGAAAGCCAACAAAAAAGACCACGGTCGTGGTCGCGGGCGACTGGGTGGAGAAGCCGCGAGCAAAGGCCGGCTACTGGGTGGACTATGAAAACATGAGAGCCGGCATCAGCGATATCGGATTCCCGTTTCAGAGTTATTGCCAAGTGCAAATCGGTATCGATCTAACAAAAGGGGATCGAAAGCACCTGAGGAAGGAAAGGAAGAAAGCAAATGACAACGGAAGAAAGAGAAAAGGAGCTGCAAGAGCTGGACAGGAAGCTGAGGCAGCAAGTTCAAATCCTGCTGGAAAGCAAAGAGGGCAGGGATCTGTGGGCGGGAGAAATCCAGTTCCAAAGCATCCAGCTGAATAACAGCAGCGTTTCCATCAGTTATGTCGATGCGGATGGTGCGAAAACGATAACGTGTGAAGAGCAGCCGAGAGAAGAATTTAGAACCGCTATGGCGGCGATGAGCTTTTACTATACCGACATGGCAGGAGACTATGGACTAGGGAAACCGGCACAGGCCATTTTCGCGGTGGACAAAGTAGTACCGAAGCGGGATAAGAAATCCGGGGCGCTGAAAGGGGTTCGGCTGAGCGGGAGGTTCCACATCAAGGATAGCGCTGCCACGCAGCGGTTCAGCACGATCGAAGACATCACTCCGACCGATAACGTGCTCCGCATCAGTCAAGCAATGAGCGGGCAAATGAAGAGTGATAGATTTTTTCGATTTTTTGCATAAAACTATCATAGAACTCCGCAAAAACAGAAAGTAGCATGCATAAAACTGCAATCAGGTAGATTTTAAGCAGGGAGGCAGTCATGCGTTTTCACGTTTTGCCGGTGGATCATGTGGGAAGTGCTGTGAAAGAGCTGGAAATGATTTCAAAGGAATTAGAGACATGGGAGGAATTGCATGAATTCAGTACAGATCATAGGAAATCTGGGGAAAGACCCAGTGCTCCGCGCAACGAAAACAGGGAGAGCGGTTGCATCGCTTTCCGTGGCGGTGAATAGAACCTTTATGTCGCCGCAGGGAGAGCAGAGAGAAATCACCGACTGGGTGAATGTCACCGCGTGGGGGAGTCTGGCAGAGGCAGCGGGAAACCAACTCAGAAAGGGGACGCGCGTCTTCGTCGAGGGGCGGTTCACCACAAGAAGCTATGACACACCGGATGGGCAGAAGCGGTGGATCTCAGAGGTGACCGCAAACTTCATCGCGCTGCCTATCGGCATGCAGGGAAATGAAAGCCAGCAAGGGGGCAGCCAGACGCAGGCGGGATGGGGGAATCCGGGAGCGCCGGCAGCCGGAGGACGCACCGTCTATAGCGAGGGGCCCACGCAAAGAGGCTTCGGGCAGTTCGGCACGCCGCAAGCTGAAAAGCAGAAGATGGAAGAAACGAGCATGTTTCCGGCAGATCGGCAGGAAGCCGTAGGGCGCGCCGCGCATCCGTCTCAGTGTGAGGAGGACATTCCATTTTGAGAAGCTGCGTGAGAAGAAAGAGTGCTAGGCATCCGGCGGGAAAGAACCTAAAGGCTCCGGAACCCATCGGCTACTGCTCCTACTGCGGCACGGCACTTTATCAGCCATGGCAATTTCACTGGATGTACGACGAGGATGGGCAGCGCGTCATGAAGTGCAAGTGGATGAGGCGGTGCTGCGAAAGACGCAGGCAGATCCCGGGGCAGGAAGAGTCCTACAGGCGTGCCGTGCTTCGGTACGGGAAGGATGGGAAAGAAAGATGGCTCGAGGGTTTCGCGAAGGAGCGAGAGGATGAAGACGAGTAAAGAGGGCAAGGGCGGCATCTGATGGGATTGGGACTTTTATCCGGCGGCATGCGCATCGCAAGGCCGGAGATCCGGCGAGGCGCGGATGGTGAGGTGCGCAGCATTTCTTTTTCTGTGCCGGGAGAACCGGTAGGGAAGGGACGGCATCGCTTCACGCGCACTGGTCATCCTTACACGCCAGGCAAGACGGAAAGCTATGAATCGCTGGTCAGGCTGGCGTATGGAGGGAGCGGGATCATATTTCCTAAAGGCGTGCCGGTGCGCGTCAAGATCACCGCCTGCTTTGGCATCCCGAAGAGCGCGGCAAAGAAAAGGCGGGCGATGATGATTGCCGGAGACATCGCGCCGACAAAGAAACCGGATTTCGACAATATTCAGAAGATCATCTGCGACGCGCTGAACGGCGTCGCCTACCATGATGACAGCCAGATCGTAAAGGCAGACATCAAGAAAGTATACAGCACTATGCCGCATGTGGAAGTCAACGTCGCGGCATGGGCAAAGGAGGAAAACGATGGGGAAGAAATTCAATGAGTTGGCAGAGCTCAGAGATCGCAACCGCCAGCTGATGGACGAGAACCGCAGGCTGCGTCTTGCACTCAAGGTGAGCGTAGGAAGCGCGCAGCAGCTGGCATGGAAGAATGCAGAGCTCCGGAACCAGGTGGAAAAAGAAAGGCGCACGAGTGAGCTGCTCTTGGATGGCGCGAGGTTCGACACGGAGGCTATCGACGCGATAACGACGTCAGTGCAGGAGATCATGGAGACCTGGATGCAGAAAAAGCAGGATGCTTTGCGAGCGTACCACGAAAAGGCGGCGGCAAAATGTCAGGCGCCGCATGAGCTCGCAGAAAGGGAAAGCGGTCGCAAATGTTAGAGAGGGAATGGAAACAGCTCGATAAATCGCCGGGGATAAAGCTGTACGCGCCGAATGAAGCCGCAAAGCCGACGGTTTATATCGAGTGGGAAATCGTATCGGTGATTTACTGCGGTGCGACCATGACACGTACCATAAAGGCGGCGAACGGAAGCGGGGAAGAGGGAAGGGATACGCGGTTCTTTCATTACAGCCAGCTGATGACGAAAACGATGTTCGACAAATGGCGCAAGGAAAATTATGAAGTATGTCCGCATTGCGGGAAGGAACACGTGAAGGGGAAACTGCCCCGGATATCTCCGTACGATTCATGGGAATGTCTGGAAGCAGCCAAAAGTGCCGAATACAGGGTGAAGTGGTTTCCGCAGGCTTATGGCAGGTGTATCGATTGCGGAGAAGTATTCAGAAAGGGCAACATTCGTACAAAGAGATGCCGGAAATGTGCCAAGGCATACGGGGCAGACCGGCGGGCGGCGGAAGCGGCGAGAAGGCGCAAAGAAGGGAGACAAAGAAAATGAACAGAAAAGAATTGGCAAGAGCCATGGCAGCCAGACGCGGGAAGACCATCCAGGAAGCGGAAAAATGGGAGAGCGCTATGCTTGATGCGATGGCGGATGCCTTGAGGAAAGGTGAAGAGGTCAGGATGACGGGTTTCGGAGTGTTTTGCGTGGTGGATGTGCCGACAAGAGAAGGGCGTGATCCGAGAACGCATGCAGCCATTCAGATCAAAGCGCACAAGAAGATCAAATTTACGCCGAGCCAGCTGATTTTGTAAAAGGGAAAGCGGGGTACGACTATGAGCATTGCGGGAGCTATTGCCTTAGGATTCTGTATTGGCATCATCGTGGGCGGCTCAGCGGGGGCGATGATTGCCGCCTTGTGCGTGGCAGCCGCACGTAGGGATGAGAAAACAGAGGCCGAAGAGAGTATAATAAGGGCAGAGGATTTCAATGATTTCAGTAGGAGACGGGCGGATGACGGAGCAGGACGTGTGGAATTTCCTCAAAGAAGGGGAAGGGAAAAGAAGGCGGCTGAAGGCACTGGAAGCCAAGAAAGACAAGATCGAGAAGGACGCATATAGCATCAAGGCGATAGACTATGAGAAGCCGAGGGTTTCAGGCGGCATGCTTTCTGACGTATCGGACAAGCTGATCCGGAAGGAGGAAGAAAAGAGCCGCATCAAAGCAGAGATCGCCGAGCAGGAAGCGGGGATCTATGCTTGGGAGACAAAAGCGCTGCGCATGTCTCGATATTGTGATAATGACACGCAGGCCGCACTATTCGTCGAGAGATTCGTCAACAGGAAGTCGCAGGCAGAAATCCAAAAGGAATACCACTACGCGGAGCGCCAGCCGTACAATATCTATAATCAAGCCGTCGCTGCCATCGCGCGGAATTGCAAGGAATAAAAAAACGCAAGTCATTCAGAGTATCGAGTGACTGGCGTTTTGCGTGTGGAAAAGTCTGTGAATATGTGGATAATAAAGTAGCGCTAAAGCAAAGAGTGCACAAAAGTGCAGACTCTGATGTGCTATAATGGCATTGTGAGAGGTTCGATAAAGCAGAGGAGCTTACGAGACACCCATCACACACAACTGCATAGGCCGCCACCACGGCGGGCGTCATGTGCTGGCGCCTGCCGCGTGCGGCACACAATGGTAAAGGACAGCCGAGCGGCCGTCCTTTTTGATTGTGCGGGTGCATGGCCCACGGGTCCTTCCGGAGTATGGAAGAGCCTGCGGTCCTCGCGACCCCAAAATCGGTCTAGGTACAAAAACTTTTTGGCCCTTGTTAGTAAAAACGGAGGAGGTGACATGGTTGGCTACTAGAGTAAAAGACAAAGAAGGAAATATTCGCACAGAAAATACAAGTAGACAGAAAATCACCAAGGGGATCAACCAGGTCACCACCACACAGACGCAGATGGCGCGCGCGCTCAAGATTTCACAGCAGCGGGTGAGCCAGATGGCGAAGGATGGGACGCTTCCGGTGGATGAGACGGGAGCTTTGCTTCTGGTGGACGGGCTCCGGAAGTATTATCAAGGCACCGTATCGGGGGCTGCCGGGCTAGAAGAAATCGATTTAGAAAAGGAACGGGCACTTCACGAAAAGGTCAAGCGAGAGATCGCCGAGCTGAAACTGGACAAGATGAAGAAAAACGCCTACTCTGCACGCGTGGTGGAGTATGTAATGACGGCCATGGCAGCGAACCTTCGGACACAGCTTCTGGGACTGCCGTCGAAGCTAGCCCCCATGCTGGAGGGGAAATCCAAAGAGGAGATCTATACAGCCATGACGAAGGAAATCGAGGAAAAGCTGTCAGAGCTGGCGGCATATTCCCCGGATCTCTTCGACGAGGAAGTAGACGAGGAGGATGGCGATGAAGAAAGCCAGTGAGCTGTGGAAATACGTTTCCATGCGTGGCTTAAAACCGACGCCCAAGACTTCGGTATCCACATGGGCGGATAATTACCGCGTACTTTCCAGTACATCGGCGGAGCCCGGAAGGTGGCGCACTAGCCGCGCACCGTACCAGAAGGACATCATGGATGCCTTTACACAGCCGGGAATCCATCGAGTAGTGGTGAAATCGTGCTCGCAGGTCGGGAAATCGGACATCATGAACAATGTCATTGGACGATTCGCCCACCTTGATCCCTGTACCATCATGATGATCCAGCCGACGATCGAGATGGCGCAGGATTTCTCAAAGACGCGCATTGCGCCCATGATCCGTGATACCCCGGCGCTTTCTAGTCTCTTCTTGGACGTCAAGACAAGGGACAGCAACAACACGATTTTAAATAAAATCTTCCCTGGCGGCCGTTTAGTCATGGCAGGGGCGAATAGCCCGGCGGGACTGGCGTCCCGTCCGGTACGCATTCTGCTTTGTGATGAAGTGGACCGTTTCCCGGACTCTGCGGGAACGGAAGGCGACCCAGTAGACTTAGCGTCGAAACGAATGACAACATACTGGAACCGCGTCATGGGGCTTTTTTCTACCCCGACAAATGAAGGAGCGAGCCGCATCGATATTGAGTATGAGGCAGGGACCAAGGAAGAGTGGCGGCATCGATGCCCACACTGCGGCGAATTTTGCAAGTTGAAATACAGTGACATGGAGACGGAGGCGGAGCGAGTAGAGGGCACCAGCCGAAAGACTTATCTTATAAAATCGGTCAAATGGCGCTGCCCATATTGCGGATTAGATGCCACGGAGCAGGAAATGAAGCACGCGCCGCAAAAATACATAGTCACAAACCCGAAAGCATTGGGGAATGGATGCCGATCCTTCTCTCTCAATGCTTTTTCTTCGCCATGGATTTCATGGGCAGAGATCATGCGGGAGTGGTTTGAGGCGAAAGGTGATCCGGAGCGAGAGAAAGTCATTCAGAATACCCGCTTCGGGGAATCTTACAGCACGCCGAAGGCCTTCGAGGACGAAGAAATTTTTCTGAGGCGGCGCGAAACCTACGGAGCAGAGCTCCCACAGGGCGTGCTATACCTCACGGCTGCCGTCGATACGCAGGATAACCGCCTGGAATACGAAGTTTGTGGATGGGGCGAAGAAGAGGAGTGCTGGGGCATCCGAAAGGGCGTCATCCTAGGCTCGCCGGGGAGCGAAAACACGTGGGCGCAGCTGGATGCCGTGCTGGATCACCCGTATTCCTTTGCTGACGGCAAAAAACTCAAGGTCGTGCGGACGTTCATCGACTCCGGCGGCCATTTTTCATCGGCGGTATACGCGTATTGCCGGGCGAACATTGCAAAGCAGCGCTTCGCCATCAAGGGCAAGGGCGGCATCCCAGGCATGCCCCTTTATGGAAACAAACTGGGGAAAGCAGAAGACGCGACGCTCCCTCTGGTGATCCTGGGCGTCGATGACGGAAAGGAAATGGTACTATCCCGCCTTTCCATCAAGGAAGCGGGGCCGAAATATTTCCATTTCCCACTGGACGAAGAGGGTGTGAATCGCCGTGGGTATGATGACATCTATTTCAAGGGCATCATCTCCGAACACAGAAAGCGCATCAAGAAAAACGGCATTTTCCGTGAAATCTGGGAACCGACGGCGGGCGTCAGAAATGAACCGCTCGACCTTCGCGTCTACAATCTCGCCTGTATGCTCTCTCTTCCGGCGGGATGGGAAGAGAAAGCCGCCGCGGCGCTTTCGGGGAATACGCGCAACGAGCACCGGGAGAAAGCGCGTGCCGTGCGGAATACTAAAAAGGCCGCCAGCAGGCGGCAGATAAACATCTGGTAGGAGCAAATATGAGCAAGCTGCAGAATGAACGGCTGAAGAAATACATCGAAGCCGAAGAAGCAATTCTTTCCGGGCAGTCTTACACCATCGGAAACCGCACGCTCACAAGGGCGAACCTGGCAACCGTTGAGCGGGTCATTCAGGAACTCATCGCGGCAGGGGCGACAGTAGACGGTGAAGAGACATCCGGCGGGAGCACGAAGCGCATCGTGTTTCTGGATTAAACAATCAGTATAGCACAACGCCATGAGGCAAAAAGAGTCAAAAAAATACAGATTTGTATTTTGCAGATCCACATTTTCGGACTAGGAGGGACGTCAGATGAAACGACGGATGAAACGCAATAATAACAGAATCAGGGCGCCGAACGGAACGGGAAGACTTCGCGTGCAGAATACAGGCTATTCAGAAGGGGGCGGAAGCCGCACCAGCAACATCTTGAAAGCGTGGAACCCCATTCGCTCGAGCGCAAAATCGGACATCGATGCGAATATCGGAGCACTTCGCGGGCGAAGCGCGGATCAGGCGACGAATACGCCCATCGGGGCGGCGGCGATCGACACGTCTGCAATGCACGCCATCGGGGCGGGGCTGACTGTTTCTCCGCGCCTGCAGTTTAAGACGCTGGGGATCAGCGTCGATGAGGCGAAGGAGTGGGAACGGGAAACTGCAAGGGAATTTGACCTCTGGGCAGGCTCTACGCAGTGCGACCTATACCGAAGAAATAATTTCTACGACCTGCAGAACATCGCCTACACGACCTACCTGACGGACGGGGACTCCTTCGCCCTCTTCCGGCGGAAAGCACCGAGTGCCTACATGCCCTATTCTCTGCGCATCCAGCTCATCGAGGCGAATCGAGTATCCAATCCGCTCGGAGCTGGCGTTATGGGGTATCCGGGACCGTTTGCCGTAGAAATGCGTGCGCCGAACGGAAACCGTATTATCGACGGCGTAGAGATTACAGAAGACGGAGAAATCACCGCCTACTGGATCAGCAGCAAGGTACCGTATGATCCGACGGACTACGCGCCGACCACATGGAGCCGCGTCGAAGCCTTCGGGGCGCGCTCCGGCATGCCGAATATCCTGCAGATCTGCCACGATATCCGCGCGGAGCAGTACAGAGGTGTGCCGTATCTGGCTCCGGTGCTCGAAACATTAAAGCAGGTGTCGAGATATACCAGAGCCGAGCTGACGGCAGCAATCATCAAGAGCTTTTTCGCGCTCTTCTTCACCAGTAGCGCGGCCGGGCAGGACTTAAATAGTATTCTCGGCAGCGAGGATCCGAAAGAGCCGGTGGTCGATGTGGGTGAGTACGGTCTCGCGGCGGGCACGCTGAATGCGCTGCCGCGCGGCGTAGATGTAAAATCCGTCGATGCCTCGAATAGCCAGAGCACCTTTGAACCTTTCGTGACGCAGCTCATCAAGCAGATTTCGGCAGCCATCGGGCAGCCGTATGAAGTGCTCTTGAAGTCCTTCACATCGTCTTACTCCGCATCACGCGCAGCATTGCTGCAGGCATGGGATGAGTACAAGCTGAGAAGGACGTGGTTCGCAAATGATTTTTGCCAACCTATCTATGAAGGCTGGCTCTTAGAAGCGGTCGCCATCGGACGCATCAAAGCCCCGGGATTTTTTGACGATCCGCGCATTCGCAGAGCCTACTGTCATGCAGACTGGTTCGGTCCGACAATGAGCATCCTGGACCCGGTAAAGGACGTGAACGGCAGTGCCATGCGTGTGGCTTACGGTCTGTCTACACGGACAAGAGAAGCGGCAGAAATGACGGGCACCAATTTCGATGAGAATATCGAAGCGCTGGCATACGAGCAGAAGCGGCAGGATGGTCTGGGATTAAAATTTGCCAAGCCACTCGTACTGGCTGGAGAGAAAGAAGGTGAGACAAGTGAGTAAGTTTTGGAAAATCAAAAACGAGGCCGGAAGCCAGGACGTAGAACTCTACCTCTATGGTCAGATTGCCGAAGAGCCGTGGAGAGAGAACGACAAGAGCGCGAAGGAATTTGCCGACGATCTCGCGGCGTGCGGAGGGAAGAATATCACGCTCCGTATCAATAGCCCGGGTGGCGACATTTTCGCAGCACAGGCTATTTACAACGTGCTAAAGGCATATCCAGGCAAGGTGACGGCCCATATCGACGGAATCTGCGCGAGTGCTGCCACGGTCGTGGCATGCGGTGCGGGTAAAGTCGTCATGCCGAAAAATGCCCTGTACATGATCCACAATCCTATGGCCTGCGTATTCGACATGCTGGACGCAGAATCACTCCGTAAAATGGCGGATACATTGGCGAAGGTCAAGGAGACGGTAGTCAACGTGTACAAGGACCGCGCCGGGGACAAGATGAGCGCGGATGAAATCATTCGTTTGATGGATGAGGAAACGTGGATGAGCGCCGAAGAAGCACTCGGAAAAGGGCTCATTGAAGAAATCGATGATTATGCCATCAACGCCCAGATGAAGAGCGGCCTCGTAGTGGTAAATTCTATTTCCATGCCCGTGAAGGATCGGGATGCCGAAAAGATCCGGCGGGTGATGAAGACCAAAGAAAGGAAGAAAACAACCGAAATGAATGACAGCGATCTGATTTCTAAAATCAAGGCGCTCCTCGGGGACAAGCCGAAAGCGCCGAAAGAAGAAACCAAAGAAGACATCGAGGCGGCTGAACGCCAGCGTATCACCGCCCTCGAAGCACTCGCAGGCGAAGAGGTAAATCCCTACGTGGATGCCGTCATCGCATCCTGCAAGGGCATCCCCGGTATGACTGCAGAAACGGCGAAACCGATTGTGGACGCACTGAAGTCTGTTCACGTAGAGCCGAAGGAAGACACCAAGCTGGCGGCTATCCGCGCGCTGATCGAGGACAATATGCAGTCCGGCGCATCTTCCGTCAAGGCGGTGCCGCAGATGTCGGCAGCTGATACAGAAAAGGCGAAGAACCAGGCGGCGGTCGCAGACATCGTCGCACGCATGAATAAGTACAGGGGGACAAAATAATGGCAATGAGAGAAACAACAAAAATGGAATACGACGGCCTGCTGGCAGGTGGTATCGCTGCCTTCACTAAGAATGTAGCCATCACTGCGGGCACCGCCATGAAGCGCGGCACACTGATGACCGTGACGGATGGAACCGCTGCCGCGACCGCGAAGGGCGGCGTGGCAGACTCCATCCTTGCCAATGACGTGGATGATAAAGCGACGGTAGCAACAGTCTACATCACCGGCCGCTTTCATAGAGAAAAAGTGATCGCGGCAGAAGGTGATACCGTAGACGCACACGAAGAAGAACTTCGCGGCAAGGGCATTCTCTTCGCCGCTCTGAAATGAGGAGGACAAAACATTGGCTATTGATTACAAAGAAACCCTGCAGATGATGGAAGCGGTAGAGCGAGCTACACCGCCAGCCGCCTTCCTGCTTGATACCTTCTTCCCGCGCATGCCGGCAACGGCCACTACCTCGAAGATCTCAGTACAGTTCCGCAAAGCTGCCCGCCGCCTTGCGCCATTCATTGTGCGTGGAGCGAAGGGTATTGACATGAAGCGCGATCCCATCCAGGAGGAAACCTATGCACCGCCGATGATGGCAGCGCGCCGTGTACTCGATCCGGATATTATCGCGCAGCGCGGGTTTGGTGAAGGTTTCTACTCCACCAAGACTCCGGCGGAACGCGCCGCCGATCTGCAGGCGCAGGATCTTGCCGACCTGCAGGCGGACATCATCAACCGCAAGAACAAAATGGCTGCCGATATCCTGACCACGGGCAAGTGCGATATCATCGGTATGGCAGACGACGGGAAGAAAGAACTGATCGACACCGTGGACTATGGTTTCGACCAGAAGCTTATCCCGACAACCAAGTGGGATCAGGCGGGTGCGACCATCTACTCGGATATCAAGGGCATGTCCGAAATGATCCAGCAGAATGCCGGCCAGATCCCAACCGCGATGATCATCGGCCGTCATGTATTCGACTACATGCTGAACAACGATGAGATCATGAAGTGGCTCGCTGTACCGTCTCGCGATAATCTGGGCCTTATGACCATCGCGCCGCGCATCGTATCTCCACAGGTCACTCGCGTCGGTCTTATTCAGGCGCTGAACCTTGAAATCTACACCTATGGCGAAACCTACGTAGATGACGATGGCAAACAGAAACCGTTTATCGGCGATGATGATGTCATCATCGGCATCACCGGTCGTGGCCGTCAGCTTCACGGTGCCGTCACTCTGGTCAACGAAGAGGGCACTGGTTACGATACCTTCGTTTCTCCGTACGTACCGTACAAATTCGGCAATAAGGAAGACCAGACCGTTGCCCTCACCATGTTCTCTCGCGCAGTGCTGGCACCAGAATGCGTCAGTGATTGGGCGATTATCAAAGCCAAGGGCGAATAAGGAGGCACCATGTTCATTCTCGTGAAACGAAACTGCCTTTCGGCCCATGGAGAAATTTTCCGACGCGGCGAAGTGGTTGAGGTAGATGACGAGGCGGGTAAGGCTCTCCTCGCGTCCGAAGACTACGTGGAAGTCATGCCGCCAGAAGGCGCAGCCGAAGAAGCCGCTGAAGAAGCCGCCAAAGAACCCGCAAAAACACCCGTGAAAGCATCAGCAAGAGGAAAAGGGAAGACAGCGAAGGGCAAAGACGCAGCGGCCAAGAAGGCGGAAAGCGAGGATGCACTGCCCGCCCCAGATGTAGAAGGCACTGTCGAAGGTTGATTTCCTTCAAAGAGCAGGTCGAGAAGGATAACGGAGACACCTTCTTGAACCTGTCGGAATTTGGGGAAGAGCATAGGTTGAACGATACACTCTGCACATGCATCCTGCAGGGGGACACCATTCAGCAGGCCTTGTCCATCGGGGAAGGAATCAGCAAGACCTATCCCACCATCTACGGCGCGGATCTGACAGTCAATGTAAAAGCATCTGACCTCGAAGAAGAGACGCCCGTATACGGGCAGCTGTTCACGGTGGATGAGGAAATCTACATCGTGCAGAGCGTGAAGGAGGATATGGGCATGCTGACCATCGGACTGGTGGCGAATGAACGATGATTACCATTTCATTTGACCAAAAGCGCATCGAGCACGCAAAGACCATGCTCGCCCTTGCTCCGAAAGAAGCGGACCGTGCAGCCGCCGCTGCCATCAACCGCACGCTGACACACGTGCCGAAGGAAATGGCGAAGACCGTGCGAGAGAAATACATCGTCCGTGCGGGAAGCGTCAAGAAAAGCCTTCGGAAGAACCGGGCAAGCGCAGGGAAGCTCGCGGGAGAAATCATTTCTACGGGCAAGACCATGCCGCTCACCTCTTTCAAAATCGGAGGTGGGCGGCGCGGACCCATGCGCGTGAAAGTACTCCGCCGAGGGAGCCCAAAGCCCGTCAAGGGGCTATTTGCCCGGCAGTTCAAGAAAGGATACGATGGTCCCATGAAACGTGTGGGCGGCGCGAGGTATCCACTGAAGACTCCGGCGGGCCCCAGCATCCCGCAGATGGTCGGGAATGAGGAAATCTTCTCCAAGTGGGGCGATGAAGCGGAGGAGTTCCTGAATAAGCGCTTCACGCATGAAATCGATTTTCGCTTTTCTAAGTTATTTGGTTAGGAGGCAGCATGACACCGATAGAAGCCATGGAGAACGTTGCCGCGCGCATCCGAGACGTGGTGAAAGAGTACAGCACACACCAGAGGTGGGGTACGCTCTCTGTCTCTGTCTATGCGGGCTATCCGCCCTTTTCCACGAAACCGGAGCAGAGAGAATCCTACATCTACTGCTATGCGGTCAAGGTGCATGACACCGAAGATCGTTACAGTCGGGTGGATATCGAGATCGGTTTCTCCATTTTCGATGAGGACCCGAAAGAGGGCTGCCTCTCCCTGTACAATCTGATGGAACACGTGCGGCAGGCGCTTCTCACCAAGCGCACGTTGGGTAAAAGGAGCCGTCTGCTGTTTCCGCTGGAAGGGGAAATCGTAGATCCGCAGCCGTTCCCGCAGTGGCAGGGACGGCTGAATGTTTCCTATACCATTGCGCAGCCCGAAGAGGAGGTGGACTTCTGAATGGAAGTATCAAAGCAGACGATCTACATAGGACCGTCGCTCTCTGGCTCGCGGCTGGCACATGCAACCACGTTCATCGGGGGCTACCCCGCGCACGTGCAGAATATTCTGGACGAGCACCAATGGATGATTCATTTATTCGTGCCGGTGACTGAGTATGCGGAAAGTATGAAAAAGCTGACGAAGAAAGGCACCGCGCTTTATATTTTTGCAAATCGATGCAAGGAGGTTTAAACATGGCATACAAACATGGCGTATATACTGGCGAAATTCCCACCAGTATCATCCCGCCAGTGGAAACCGATGCAGGCCTGCCCGTCATTTTCGGCACGGCGCCCCTGCACCTGGCATCCGATCCGGCGAAAGCGAACCGCCCTGTCCTCTGCTATTCCTATGCAGAGGCAGTGGCAGCCTTCGGCTATTCGGATGACTGGAAAGACTACACCCTGTGTGAAGCGATCTACAGTCAGTTCGCCCTTTATAACCGCGCGCCGGTCGTGCTGGTGAACGTACTGGATCCAAAGAAGCACAAGAAAGACAAGAAGAACCAGTCGCTCACATTTACGGACGGCGTGGCAGCCATCAAGGATGCGGTTCTTCTGGATACGCTCAAGCTGAAAGTGGCAGAGGCTGGCGAAGCGCTTGGCGAGAATGATTACACGGCAGCCTACGATGATAATGGCGTGCTGATCATCACCGCACTCGACACCGGAAAGTTGAAAGATGTGACTGCGGCATTCGCAGACTATACCTATCTCGACCCAAGCGCCGTGACTTCGGCGGACATCATCGGTGGTGTGGACAACGCAACGAACGAAAAGAAAGGCCTTGAAACTCTGAATCAGGTCTTCCCGCTGACCCGCCTTGTGCCGGGCATCGTCATGGCTCCGGGATGGAGCCATGATCCGGCGGTCGAAGCCATCATGAAAGCGAAGGCAGGAAATATCAACGAACATTTCACCGCGCTCGTCCTGGCAGACATCCCGTGCGGCGAAGGCGGTGTCACCAAGTACGGAGACGTGCCGGCATGGAAGAATAACCACAACTACACCGGCGTGAACGAAGCCATCTGCTGGCCAATGGTGAAGCAGGGCGAGAAGATCTACCACATGTCTACCCAGCTTCTCGGCGTCATCAGCACCATCGACAGCACGGATGAAGATGGCGTGCCGTACCAGAGCCCGTCCAACAAGTCCATGCAGATCGAGGGCTTGTGTTTGGAAGATGGCAGCGAAGTCGTCATGGAACCGGAGCAGGCCAACTACCTGAATGGGCAGGGCATCGTGACCGCGCTGAATTTCATCGGAGGATGGAAGGCGTGGGGGAACAATACCGCTTGTTATCCGGCGGATACAGATGCAAAAGACCGCTTCATCCCGCTGCGCCGCATGTTCAACTGGCATGCCGCTACATTCATTCAGACCTATTGGCAGAAAGTGGATAATCCGACCAACCGCCGCCTCATTGACAGCGTGATCGATTCGGAAAACATCCGTCTCAACGGCTTGGCTGCTAGAGAAGTCATTCTGGGTGGTCGCATTGCCTTCCTTGAAAGCGAAAACCCGAAGACCTCGCTCTTAAACGGCAAGGTCAAATTCCACACCTATTTCACACCGCCGATCCCGGCAGAAGATATCGAGAACGTCATCGAACTCGATACCGACTACCTGGACAGCCTTTTCAAATGATAAGGGAGGGCACATATGCGAAATGTACCTGAAAACTTGATCAATTTCAGAGTATACGAGGACGGCGGCGCCTTCCTCGGCATCTCTGATGTCACTTTGCCAAAGCTCTCCGCCATGACACAGACCATCAAAGGCGCAGGGCTCGCAGGCGAGCTTGAAGCACCGACAAGAGGGCACTACGGCTCCTGCGAGGCGGAGCTGAACTGGCGCACCATCGAGAAAGACCTGCTTCACCTGGCGACGAATAAAGCACTTTCTCTCGACCTGCGCGGCGCGGGGCAGGGATATGACTCCGAAAGCGGCGAATACACTACGAGCAAAATCAAGATCCTGCTTCGCGGCCGCCCGAAAGAAGCTGACCTTGGCAAATTCGACGTAGGGGCGACCACAGACAGCAAGACCACGCTTGAATGCGATTACATCAAGATCGAAATCGACGGTGAAACCAAGCTCGAGCTGGACAAGTATAATTTCATCTGCAAAGTGGATGGCGTCGACTACTTGGAAGACGTGAGAGACGCGCTGGGAATGTAACGAAAAAGCCCCGCATACGCGAGGCTTTTACATTTTGCTATACAAGGAGGAATCATGGCTGTTACAGTCAAATTAAAGAAGGCAGTACACGTTAAAGGGAAAGAGACCACGACCGTGGTACTCGATCTCGATAAGCTTACCGGGAACGATCTCATTGCGGCGGAGTCTGAAGCGAGAGCGCTTAAAGCAGGAGAGGCGTCCGTATTCGCGTCCATGAAATTTCAGGCAGTCGTTGCCGCAAAAGCTATCGGATGCCCGGCGGATGATCTTTTTGAATTGAGTGCGAGAGATTTTAAGGCCGTGGTAGCGCCGGTGGTAAATTTTCTTATGGCGTAGTGGATAAAACCACTGGAACACGCCCCATCAAAAAACTGGCATTCCAGATGGCAATGGCCACCTATACGCCAGTCGAGTTCTATTTATCTATACCGCTGCCTTTGCTTATTGAGTATGCAGAAATCACCGAAGAAATCTGTCAAGATAGGCAGTAGTTTCGTTATTCGGCTTTTTTCTGACTTCCCTAAGGAAGAGATACGTCGTATAGAGGAAGAACGCAATCCCTCCAAGCGCACCAGCGGTGAAAAGATAATTCCCGATAAGCACCCACTCAGACTTGGGCATGCCGCAAAGCTGCATGATCAGGATCGGGATGAGAGGAAGCAATAAACCAATGACGATGCAGGCAAAGAAATAAATAGCCAGCAGGATAGCGAAAAGCGGGAACGTGGCGCCGACCAGAAGGGCAACTAAAAAACGCATGAGCATTCACCTCGATTAGAGCTTTCAATCATTATCTGAGTGCTGGCGTTTCGCTCTTTCTGCGGCTTCGCGAGCTTTTGCTTTGCTCAGCCCCTCCTTCCAGCCGCCGACGAGGCAGCACTTCACGTTGTAGCAGATGCGGCCAATAGGGTGGCGAAAAAGGAAGATAAAGAAAGCCCAAGTGCCAATCACACAGGTCCATCCATAAAAGGATAGGAACCATGTTGCGACGATGACGTAAGCAAACATGACAAGGAAGAAGATCAGTCCGAGACAGCCTAGCGTATCCACGAAAATCACCACTTTCTAGGCATGACAACCGCTGAAAATTCAAAACAGTCCAGTGATTTTCTTTGATTATATCACGAAAGGAGGGGGCTATGGCAGGGAAAGGATTTTCTTTTAATTTTACAATCAACGGGAACCTTGCAAACGGTTTTTCTGCAAGTTTCGGGGAAGCTTCGAGCAAAATCGGGAAATTGACATCCCAGATTAAAGAGTTCGGGAAAGTCGGGCAAGGCATCGACGGCAAGACAATAGCCAAGAACGCATTCGGCGGGATCCTTGCGACCGGCGGGGCAAAGATGATTGGCATGGCAAGAGGCATTGGTTCAGACTTGATGGAGACAAGCCAGGCGGCAATCGATTTTGAGAGCAGCATGGCGGATGTCAAAAAAGTGGTAGACTTCGACACGCCGCAGCAGTTCAAGGAAATGGGAAATGACATCCTGGAAATGACAAAGACCATCCCTATGGCCGCACAGGATTTAGCACAAATCGTAGCGGCTGGAGGGCAGTCGGGAATCGCGAGAGAAGACCTTACCGGTTTTGCTGAATCGGCAGCCAAGATGGGCGTCGCCTTTGATATTTCTGCAGGACAGGCAGGAGATATGATGGCAAAGTGGCGAACGGCTTTCAAAATGAACCAGACGGAAGTCGTCGACTTGGCAGATAAGATCAATTACTTGGGCAATACCACGGCAGCCAGCGCACCGCTGATTTCCGATGTCGTGACGCGCATTGGTCCATTAGGTGAAGTAGGAGGCGTCGCAGCCGGGGAAATCGCCGCGCTCGGCGCTTCGATGGTCGGCTCCGGCATCCAGTCAGATGTAGCAGCGACAGGCCTGAAGAATATGATCCTCGCACTGACGGCGGGCGAAAGCGCAACGAAGTCACAGGTCGGAGCATTGAACGAATTGGGGCTTAGCGCCGAAGATGTAGCCCAGGGAATGCAGGACAACGCAAAGGAAACTATCCTGAAGGTATTGGGCGCGATTCGCGGGCTAGACAAAGTCAAGCAGGCGTCCGTATTAAGTGATCTCTTCGGAAAGGAATCACTGGGGGCCATTGCACCGCTTTTGTCAAATCTGGATGGCGTGCAAGACAATTTAAATAAAGTGGCCGATTCGTCTAAGTATGCAGGAAGCATGGAGGGCGAATTTTCCGCGCGATCGGAAACGACGGCCAACTCATTGCAACTTGCCAAGAACAATATGGAGGCGTTCAAGATCGCAATAGGAAACGGACTCATACCGGCCATGACGCCCATGATCTCCTTGCTGACGCAGGGGGTGAAATGGGTATCGGGAATCGCGCAGGAGTTCCCCGGTGCGGCATCCGTCCTTGGTACAGCAGCCGTCTCGATAGCTATATTTTGCGGGGCAGTCGGCGCACTTAGTACATTAGCCGGAACCGTGCAAACGGTCGTCACGTTTGTCCAGTGGGCAAAAGAAGCCGGACTTGCAACAAGAATTTGGACGGGGATCCAGTGGGCGTGGAATGCAGCCATGACAGCAAATCCCGTAGGCGTTGTTATTATGGGGATTGCGGCTTTAATTGCGATTGGTTATGTGCTTTACCAGAATTGGGATACCATCAGTTCTTTTGCTGCCACCATGTGGGAAGGCGGCAAACAGGCTATTGCTGACTTCTGCGGCACCATCAGCAATAAAGTGGCGGAGGTATGCGATTGGGTGCAGGGGAAATGGCAGGCTTTAAAAGACTTTCTCTCCCACCCCATCGACGCACTGATCAATTACAATCAGAGCATAGGAAGCGCGCCCGACGTGGCGGCGAATGCGGCCGGCGGTATCTATAACCGGGGCTCTTTCCTGACGACATTCGCTGAAGATAGCCCTGAGGCAGCTATTCCGATCGACGGGAGCCGGCGTGCGCTGGGACTGTGGCAGGAAACCGGACGGCGCCTCGGAGCGCTGAATGCTTCAGGCATAGCGCCGCAAAAGAGTGGGACACGAAGCATCACCATCAATTTTGCCCCGCAGATCACGATTCAGGGCAACGCAGACAAGAGCACCATGGAGAGCGCGATGAAAGACGCCGTGAGCGACCTGAGGCGCATGCTCAAGGATATACAGAGAGACGAAAGGCGGCTTTCTTATGGCTAAGACATACCGCACTGTGCAGGGCGACATGTGGGACAGCATCGCGAAAACACTCTATGGCAGCGAGAGCGGCATGACAAAGCTCCTCGAAGCCAATGGGGACTATGCGGACATCGTCGTATTTCCGGCAGGCATCACGCTCGTGGTGCCAGACTGGGAAGCACCGAAGACCAGCCGCCTGCCGCCGTGGAGGCGTTCATGATGCCGCGCCAGGTCGTGCCCCTTGTGAAGTATGAAGGGGCGGACATTTCCGAAGACCTCGCGCCGCACCTGAAGTCGATTTCCTTCACGGACAACATGTCCGGATATGCGGATGACCTCACCATCAGGCTTGAAGACCGAAACGGCCTGTGGGAATCAGACTGGTTCCCAGACCGCGGGGCGACGCTTGATGTGTCCTATGTCACGCTGAACTGGAAAAACCTCGCGGACGGCCTGCAGATCATGGTGGCGGGACTCTTTGCTATCGACACCATAGAGGGCAGCGCGCCGCCGAGGGAAATCGAACTCAAGGCGACATCCATCCCAGAAAGCAACGAGCTTCGCGGCGTCGATCGCACACGCTCGTGGGAAAAGGCGGAGCTGAAGACCATCGCAAACGACGTGGCGACCGGCGCAGGGCTCTCGCTTGTCTATGACAGCGAAGAGAACCCGACACTGGACAGGGCTGAGCAGACGGAGCAGTCAGACCTCTCTTTCCTGCTGAAGCTTTGCGAGGACAATGGCCTCGCGCTGAAAATCACCAATGAGCAGGTTGTCATCTTCAATGAAACCGATTATGAGCAAGTAGAGCCCGCTGCCACGATCGTGAAGCCTGGCACGATCTACGAAGTCCAGGAAGGCATGGAATACGTGCAGAACATTACGGGTTACCGGATGCACGCCGTGACAAGGGACATTTACAAAGCCTGTCACGTGAAGAACAGCGACAGCGACACAGGCGAGACCATCGAGGCAACGTTCGCCGATCCGGGAAAGACGGAAGGGAAGACACTCGAAGTCAAAGAGCAGGTGAAGACTGTTTCTGAAGCCGAAAAGCTCGCCAAGAAGCGACTTCGCGAAAAGAACAAAGACGAATGGACGATGACCGTCGACATGCCGGGGGATTTCCGCATGCTGGCAGCCACCACGGTAAATGTATTAGGCTTCGGGAAATTCGACGGGAAGTACATCATCACATCGGCGAAGCATCAGATTTCCGGCGGCTATACCACGAGCGTAGAAATGAGGAGGTGTCTCAATGGATACTAACAAGCTGAAGAACCTGATCCGCGTAGGAAAAGTATCCTCCGTGAACGGAAAGACATGCCGCGCGCGGGTTACATTTCCTGACAAAGACGACCTCGTAAGTGACGAACTGGCGGTGCTGCAGATCGGAGCAAACGGGACGGAAGGATACTGGGTGCCTGAAGTCAATACGCAGGTGCTCTGCCTCTTCCTGCCGAATGCATCCGGGAACGGGCTCAATGCCGGATTCATCCTAGGCGCATACTACTCGAAGGCAAAGCCGCCGCCCGAGGAGAACGCCGACGTGAGAGCAATCCATTTTCCTGACGGGAGCTTCATCAAGTGGGATAGCGGCGCTATCACCATCAAGGCCGCGAGTGCCATCAAGATCGAAGCTCCGCGGGTAGATATCAACTAAGGAGGAGCTATGCCGGCTGCACACAGACTAGGCGATAATGACACCGGGCACGACGCCTGCCCGCCCACAGCGCTTTCTTCTGCCAGTGGCGATGTATTCATCAACGGCAAGGGCGCAGGGCGCGTGGGGGACACCTACGCGCCGCATGGGTGCAAGGCGCACCCATCGCATGCG
>SAMEA3663095__coassemble_849_pt1 | contig 45160 bp, 37 predicted proteins | sample SAMEA3663095__metabat2_high_PE_021 | metagenome-assembled genome bin SAMEA3663095 (sample SAMEA3663095) | pig gut metagenome | biome: pig gut; feature: pig-associated habitat; material: faeces | place: France | collected 2012
ACACCCTGGGCTATTGTGTCAACAGGTTTTTTGAATTTTTTATGGTTCAGGGTTCAGGGTTCGGGGCGCCCTTGGGACGTGTTGGCACTTGATTACGTTTGAAAACCTCGATTAAATGAGAAATTAGAAATGAGAAATGCGAAATGGTGGTGCGGCGCATAAAAATATGGAAGCGCCGCGAAGTATAAATACTGGCCATGCCATGAGCTGGCATTCTAGTTACTAGTCACGAGTCACCAGTCACTTGAGACTCCTAATCCCTAGCTACTAATCCCTAGCCACTCATCTCCTGCTTTCAAACTTCAGGGTTGTGGAGGCAGCTTCGCTGCAATATATATGAGGCGATGCCCGAAGGCCAGAGGATAGAAGTCATATGTCTGATGTCTAGCGTCTGATGTCTCCTAGTCTCCCGGTCTCCTAGTCTAATCCCTAATCCCTAGCTAGCCTGCTTTCAAACTTTGGGATTAGCCCACCGGGCGTGCTGTCCCATTGACTACAGGCGAAAGAAAGGGAGCGAGTTCTATGGGGTCTATGGGATCAGTGGATTCAACAGGTTCAACAGGTTCAACGAGGTCGGAAGTCCCTCTGCGGGACTCCCGTCTCCAAGGGCCGACTCGTATCACATGCAAGCTGCCGTAGCCCTGAACCCTTGAACCCTTTACAAAAAAGAGCCGGCTTGCGCCAGCTCTTTTTTAAAAGATCTTATCCTGATGTCCGACTTTCTTTTTATTGCCTTTCTTCTCGTCGCGTTCTTTGAGTTTACGCATGATGTCATAGAGATCGATGCCAGAGTTCTCCCACATCACAAACAGATGATAGAGGAGGTCACAGGACTCGTCGATGATCTCTTCTTTGTCTTGATGCTGGTCGGCGATGATCACTTCAGAGGCTTCTTCGCCGATCTTCTTGTCGATCTTGTTTTTGCCTTCGCTCTGCAGGTAATTGGTGTAGGACTTATCCTGCGGATGGGCGCGGCGATCTTTGATTTCTTCAAAAAGAGTATGAAGGATCGCAAGGCTTCCTGTTTCTTCCCTGTTTTCCCACTCTGTAAGGCTTCTGAAGAAGCAGGTGGGATGATTTGTATGGCAGGCAGGGCCATCGGGAATGACCTGCACGATGAGGGTGTCCGCATCGCAGTCCACGAAGATCTTTTTTACATGCTGGAAGTGGGCGGATTCTTCTCCTTTGTGCCAGAGCTTCTGTCGGCTTCTGGAGAAGAACCAGGTCTCTCCTGTCTCGATGGTTTTCTGCAAGGATTCCTGATTCATATAAGCCATCATGAGGATCTCGCCGCTTCTGGCGTCCTGCACAATGGCAGGCACAAGGCCTTTTTCATTGAAAGAAATGTTTTTTATGTCTACTGTTTCCATAATGTTGCCTTTCGCATTTTGTAGCATGGGGATGGAAAATCGGGTGCAGGGTTGTAGAACAGCTTCGCCACAAATTTTATATGGCGGCGAAGCTGCTCCTCCCCCTTGAGCCTTGAACCATTTATACTCTTATTTCTACTCCGTTCTGTGCGAGGTAGTGTTTGAGGTCGGGAATCGCGATTTCTCCGAAGTGGAAGACGGAAGCAGCCAGTGCTGCATCAGCGCCTGCTTCGAAGGCTTTGAGGAAGTCTTCTTTCTTCCCCGCGCCGCCGGAGGCGATGACGGGGATGGAGAGTTCTTCCGAGAGGACGCGCATGAGCTCCAAGTCATAGCCATCTTTTTCACCGTCTGCATCGATGGAATTCATGCAGATCTCTCCTGCGCCGAGCTCCATGCCTTTTCTTGCCCAGTCTACGACGGACAGTCCTGTATTCTTGCGTCCGCCTTCGACGAAGACGTCCCAGCCGCCTTTGCCGTTCCGCTTGCCGTCAATGGAAAGGACGACACACTGATTGCCGAAGCGTTCCGCACTTTCGCGGATGATTTCAGGATGCATCACAGCGGCAGAATTGACGGAGACTTTGTCGGCTCCTGCCAGCAGCATGGTACGGAAATCGTCTGCTTTGCGTATCCCGCCTCCTACCGTGAAGGGGATGGTAAGCTCTTCTGCGATGGCACGGACGGTATCAACGAAGGTCTCGCGTCCTTCGTGAGTGGCAGTGATGTCATAGAAAACGAGCTCGTCCGCGCCGGATTCGGAGTAGTATTTTCCCAGTGTCACCGGATCGTCAACGTCCTGAAGATTGTGAAATTTTTTGCCTTTGACGACGCGCCCGTGGTTCACGTCCAGGCAGGGAATGATTCGTTTGGCTAGCATAATGTTGCATCCTTTGCGGGTGTACTCAAATGTGGTGGATAAAGAAGTCTCGGGGTCAGCCCGAGGGGCGTGCTGTCCCTTGATTGCATGCGAAAGAGGTTCAGCAGGTTCTATAGGTTCAAGAGGGTGGGCGGGGATGGTGCGGCGCATAATACTATGGAAGCGCCGCGAGGTAAAATAGAGCGATGCCCCAAAGTCGTATTCAAGTCACCAGTCACTAGTCCCCAGTCACTCGAGGCACCTAATCCCTAGCCACTCATCCCTAATCCCTGCTTTTAAACTTGTAGTGCGGCGCAGCCGCCGCATCGACCTTGCCCCCGTCAGCCTGAACCCTTTACTTTTCCTGGATCTCCACGATTTCTTCCATCGAAACTTTTTCTTCATAGAGGGCTTTGCCGGTGATCGCACCGTAGAGTCCCATGTCAGAGAGCTTCCGCAGGTCGTCTGCACAGGAAACGCCGCCGGAAGCGATGAGGTGGATCCCGGGAAGTGCCTGCAGCTTTCCCATCATCTCGAAATTCGGTCCGGTCAGCATACCGTCACGGCTGATGTCGGTGTAAACGATGGTATTGACGCCATTCTCCAGAAGTGTCTTGACGAAGGGCAGGACCTTCTGGCGACTGCCGTCGACCCAGCCGTTGGTGGCGACGGTGTCACCGTGGGCATCGACGGAGACGGCGATATGGTCAGCGCCGTATTTTTTAGCGGCCTGGATCGCAAAGTACGGGGAGGCGACCGCTTTCGAGCCGATGATGACGCGCCAAACGCCGTTCTCGATATGCTGCTTGATGGCCTGCTCTGTGCGGATGCCGCCGCCGACTTCGACGGGAATCTTCACCGCCTGACAGATGCGATGGATCACCTCGGTATTCACGCCATTTCCTTTGAAAGCGCCATCAAGGTCGACGACGTGGAGGTATTTGGCCCCGAGGGATTCCCACTTGAGCGCCATTTTTAACGGATCATCGCCATAGACGGTGAGGTCGCCGATCTTGCCTTGCTTTAGTCGGACGCAGTGTCCGTCTTCTATATCAATTGCTGGAAATATTTTCATTTTTCTAACCATTCTGCTAAATTCTTCCAGATCCTAAGTCCTACGGGCCCGGATTTTTCTGGATGAAACTGAAATCCCAATACATTGTCTTTTCCGACGACGGCAGGCACGGTGACGCCGTAGTCTGCGGAAGCGATGATGTCTTCGCTGTCCCCGGGCGTCTTATAGTAGGAATGCACAAAGTAGACGTAGCTCTTCTCGGGGAGACCGGCAAGCACTTCATGCGGCCGGTGCATCACGAGCTCATTCCATCCCATGTGCGGGACTTTGAGATTTCCTTCCGGGAAATGGACGATACGCCCCGGAAGAAGCCCCAAGGCTGGCACTTCGCCCCCTTCTTCGGAGACTTCATAGAGTGCCTGCATGCCGAGGCAGATACCGGCGAGTTTCTTGCCCTTTCTGACTTCTTCGCGGATGATGTCCGTGAGACCGTAGCCGGAAAGGTGATCCATGGCATCCTTCATCGCGCCGACACCGGGAAGGATGAGGGCTTTCGCTTCGCGGATCTCTTCCGGATCGCGGGTGACGACGACATCAAGACCGGCCCGGGTGGCTGCGCGCACGACATTTGCCAGATTGCCTGCATCGTAATCAATGATGGCTATTTTCATCAGAGCACTCCTTTGGTGGATAATACCGTGTCGCCTTCGATGGTGACGGCCTCCTTCAGCGCGTGGCCGATGCCTTTGAAAAGGGACTCGACGATGTGATGCCCATTCACGCCATAAAGAGTCGCCATATGAAGATTCATCTTCGCGTTGTTTGCAAAAGCGAGGAAGAATTCTCTCGTCATTTCCGTCTCGAAGCTGCCGATCCTCTCGACAGGGATATCGACATCAAAGACGAGGTAGGGGCGGCCGGATAGATCGAGCACGATGCGGGAGAGCGCTTCGTCCATCGGGCAGAAGAAGCAGCCATAGCGATGGATCCCCTTCTTATCTCCCAGTGCTTTTTCGAATACCTCTCCCAGAGTGATCCCGATGTCTTCGATGGTATGGTGGTTGTCTACATCGAGGTCGCCCTGACAGGTCAGGGAAATGTCCATGCCGCTGTGACGGGCCATAAGGTGCAGCATATGGTCAAAGAATCCGATGCCGCTAGTCCCTTCAAAACGTCCTGTCCCATCGATAGTCAGACTGATGGAAATATCCGTCTCGCCTGTCGTGCGGCGAAGTGTGGCTTTTCTCATGCGAGTGCCTCCCGGAATACGGAAATCAGCGCATCATCGACGTCTTTCGTCGTGACGGAAATGCGGAATCCCTGTGGAATGTCCCGACTGTTTCTATAAATCTTGACAAGGATATCTTTTTTGCGAAGAGCTTCAAAGATCTCCTCCTGCTTTTTATCCACCTGAACGAGGAGGAAATTGGTGCAGGACGGGTAGACCGTGACGCCCGGGATCTCCTTCATGGCCGCGTAGAGACGCTCTCTTTCCACGCAGATGGCATCGCGTACTTTGAAAATATCCTCTCTGTGACGGATGACGATCGGCGCAAAGAGCTGGGTGAAAGCGTTCAGATTGTACGGTGCCTTGATCTTCGCAATGGCTTCGATCAGCGCTTCATCGGCAGCGAGGTAGCCGCAGCGCATGCCGGCCAGAGCAAAGGCTTTCGAGAGAGTGCGGAGGACAATGAGATTCGGGTATGTATCGATGAGATCTATGACGCTTTCCTTCTGAGCAAACTCCATGTATGCTTCATCGACGAATACGATATTGTCAGCGGCCTTCAGCACTTCCTCGATGAATGCGCGCGGGAGCAGCTCTCCCGTCGGATTGTTCGGATTGCAGATGACGGTCACCTTCGGCTGGTATGTCCTGACCGCTTCCAGAAGTCCTTTCTGATCGCGCCGGTATCCCGGAAGATCCTTGACCTTGATGGCAGATGCACCCAGCGTTTCCGCGCCAAGCTCATACATGTCGAAGGTCGGGCTGTGGATCAGGATCTGATCGCCCGGATCAAGGAAGGTCCCCAACAGATAGGTGATCATTTCATCGCCGCCATTGCCGACGATGAAGTTTTCCGCCTTCCCGCCGATGTAATCTGCCAGCGCTTCCCGAATGTCATCGGACATCGGCTTCGGGTAGATCTGCGGGCGGAAGGTATCAAGAGCCTGGATGAGCTCTTCTTTCACGCCGGGGATCGTCAGGACATTCAGGTAATTTTCATTCGCATTGATGACATGCTTTTCTGCGATCGGCGCTACGAAGTACGGATCAAAGTCAGCAATCGTTTTTCTGAGCCATTCAGTCTTCATCACGCACCTCCATCGCATGAGCATGAGCCGTCAGGCCTTCTGCTTTGGCGAAAATCTGGACCTTCTTGGAAATCTTCTGAAAGGCCTCTTTATTATACATTTCTACACTGCTGTGCTTGACGAAATCATAAACACCGAGCGGCGAGGAGAAAGCGGCGGTACCGGAGGTCGGAAGCGTGTGGTTCGGGCCTGCCATGTAGTCACCGAGCGGTTCGGAGGTGTATTTCCCGAGGAAAATCGCACCTGCATTATAAATGAGCGGCAGATACTGCTTCGGATCCGGCAGCTCGACTTCCAGATGCTCCGGCGCGATCTTATTCACGATGTCGAAGCACTGTGCCGCATCCTTGCAGAGAAAGGCCTTCGCATAATCATCGACAGAACTCTTCATGATCTCATAGCGGGAGAGCTCTTTCATCTGGCGCTCCATCTCCGCTTCGACCTTCTTGCCAAAGTCCGCATCCGGCGTGATGAGGAATACAGCCGCGCGCGGGTCATGCTCCGCCTGCGACAAGAGGTCAGCTGCGATCCATGTCGGATCCGCGCTGCCATCTGCCACGCAGCACACCTCGGATGGGCCTGCGATCATGTCGATACCGACCGTACCGAAGACGAGACGTTTCGCCATAGCTACGAACGCATTGCCCGGTCCTACGATCTTGAAGACCGGCTCGACAGACTCCGTGCCGTATGCCAGCATCGCGATGCCCTGCGCCCCACCGACCTTATAGATCTCCTTCACACCAGCCACATAAGCAGCAGCCAGAATATTCGGATTCACCTTGCCATCCTTCCCTGGCGGTGTCGTCATAGCGACCGAAGGGCAGCCAGCCACGAGTGCCGGTACCGTATCCATGAGTACGGTCGAGGGATAGGCCGCGCGGCCGCCAGGTACATAGACGCCGACACGCTGGATGGGAAGGAACTGTTCCCCGAGCTCCACCCCCTCTCTGAAATTCTTCGTCCAGGACTTTCTCACCTGTTCCTTGTGGAACGTCTCAATATTCGCTTTCGCTTCTTTCAGGACTTCCAGAAATTCCGGCGTCACCTGCGCGAGGGCTTCCTGCATTTCTTCTTCCGTCACGCGGAAATCAGAGAGCTCTACCCCGTCGAATTTCTTCGTCAGCTCACGGATGGCTGCATCACCGCCGTCTCTCACCTTTTCCAAAATAGCGGATACAGACTTCTCCAAGTCTTCCGATAAATTCACATTGCGGTTCGTCAATGTACGTACTTCTCTCAAAGTAAAACCTTTTTCAGGTACTGTGATCCATTCCATGATGTTATTATCCTTCTTTCAGTATATAAGTTGGCAGGTTCAAGGTTCAGGGTTATCCCCCGCGCGGGTGCCCTTTGATTGCGTGCGAAAGAGATTCAACTGGTTCTGTAGTTTCTACGGGTTCAAAGGGGTTGGTGCGGCGCAAATAATAATGAAGCGCCGCGAAGTTTTGATAGCGCTTCGCGCTGTCGTCATTTCGAGCGTAGCCGAGAAATCTATATGGCAGAACGCTCATTGCCTGATGTGAGGCAGCACCAAGACATCGTTTCCCCTCAGCGCATACACGCTGATTTCCGAAGTGCAGTAGAGAGCGAGGGCTACGCTCGGGATGACGATGCCGGAGAATCCCAGTCACCAGTCGCTAGTCACTCCTAATCCCCAATTCCTAATCCCTAGCTACTAGCCACCAGTCACTTATTTAACCAACGCCATAAACTCTGCCATTTCCTTCTGCTTCATCTTATACGATACCTTATTACAGATGAGGCGAGCGGAAAAATCCATGAAGTAATCATACGCTTCTAGCCCATTCTCGCGAAGCGTCGTCCCCGTTTCCACGATATCGACGATGACATCCGAGAGGCCGACGAGCGGTGCCAGCTCGACCGAGCCATTCAGCTTGATGATATCAATGGGCTGAAAGCGATCTGCGAAATATTTTCGCGCGATCGACGGATACTTCGAAGCCACCGTCAGGATCCGCTTCTGCATGACCTTCTGATTTCCCTTGATACCAGACACCGCCATGCGGCAACGGCCGATCCCAAGATCCAGCACCTCATAGACATCCTCTTCCCCATCTTCCATGAGGACATCCTTCCCGACGATGCCGGCATCAGCTGCCCCACGGCGCACATACACCGCCACATCCGGGCTCTTCACCAGCGTCACGCGGATGCGCTCCTCATCATCGGTGAAAATGAGCTTGCGGCTCTCATCCGAATAATCCGAAAAATGGAAGCCCCCCTCCGCCAGCCGTTTCATGACCGTCTTCGCGATGCGCCCTTTCACCAGTGCAATATGCAGCATACTACAGACCTCCCAATTTTTCTTCCAGCTCTTCCTTCGTGAGCGCCGCCCCCTCTAAAAGGAAACGCCCCTCTTTATAAGAAACGATCAATTTATAATCACCTCTGGCGATCGCATTCGTACTCGCGACCCCCATCACCGAGTAGCCCTTCTTGCGCCACGCCATGAGCGTCACGATGAGATCCCGGTCCGCCTTCTCATAGACCACCGCCAGATCGCACGAGGGTGCCATCTCTTCCAAAAGATTCGAGTCCGCCATCACTTCATAAAGCAGATTCATATTCATCCCAAAGCCGCACGCCGGACGCGGCACCTGAAACTGCGCCGCCAGCGAATCATACCGCCCGCCGGAGATCAGCGAGTACAGCGCGCCATCCGCATAGATACGGAAGACCAAGTCCGTATAGTATCCCATGTGCGACGTGAAGCCGAAGTCCAGCTGCACGCGATCCGCATAGCCCGCGACCGCCAGATACTCATACACCTTCTCAAGGCGAGCGAGGGCATCCGCCATCTTATGATTCAGACAAAGACCTTCCGCCCGCTTCAGCGTCTCTCCATAGCTGCCAAAGAGCCGCGGCAGCTCCAAGAGCACATCCCGCTGGATCTTCGTGATCGACAGCCGGTCAGCCAGCTTCTCAAAAGAAACGAGATTTCTCTTCTCCAGGAACTCACGCACCTGCGACAGCTCCTCCTTCGAGAGCCGCAGCTCTTCAAAAAGCGCATCCATGTACGCCACACTCCCGAGATCGATACGCATATCATGGATGCCCACCGACTCCAGGAATTCCGCCGCCATCACCATGACCTCGCCATCGCACTCCGGCGTCTCATCCCCCAGGACTTCGACCCCGCTCTGCAGGAAATACTTCCCGTGCGTCGACTTGCCATAGTATTCGCGGAAAACCATCGACACGTAGCCGAATTTCAAAAGCTGCCGCGCATCCGGATACTCGCGCGACGCCGTCTTCACGAGCGGCACCGTCACATCCGGCCGCATGACCAGCACCTCCCCCTCACTGCTGATGGTCTTGATCATCTCGCGCTGCAGCTGCGGGAAATAGGTGCCATATGTATCGTAATCCTCAAAAGTCGGCGTCTGGATGATCTTGCATCCGTGCCGCCGCATGACGGAAACCACCGCACTTTCGATGCGGTCATAATTCTTCATTTCCTCTTCATGCACCATTTTTAAATCGTCTATTGCATGAGCCATACGAGCCCTCCTCTTTCTTTGCTATGGTTATACTTTATCACGATAAAGAGAAAAAGTAAAGAGGCCTGACGTATTTTTTACCACGCTCGTACATCATTTTCATTTCTAACGTGCGCCCCACGGCTCTTCACAAATAAAAATGCGCAGACCATAGGCCCGCGCATCCCAAACAACACGTATTTTCTTACATCATATAGAGATCCTTTTCTAAGGGGTATCGCCGTATAGATCTTCTGTCCGCCGTAAAGCGCATTTCGTTTACATACAATAAAGCACGCTTAAAATGAACCGACGCTTGTGGCGTTACAGATTCAGAGCTACTGGTAGACCTGGCCGTACCGAGAGAAATGTACATACTGACCGCACGGCTGGCTTTATTTTTTTGTCCGGACGAGGATATTGACAGATATCCCTTCGCACTGTCAATGAGAGAACCCTTTTGCATCAAGCCTCATTCCGCATACTGATCTTTCCGCTTCTCCGTCCCGATGGTAAAGCCGAGTCCACCACCCGAGAGCAGACCACTCTTCTTGACCTGCTTGGCGTAGTCATGCCGTTCGTACTCTTCCGCGCTGGAAATGGAAGTATCTTTGCCGGAAGAAATCGCGACGTCATGTGCGCCGATGACTTGGGATCCAGTCATATTTGTATTCCCGCCCGCGGTGATCTGCACGGCATCTCCCGAAAGGGTAGAGGCTGTCACGGTCTTGCTTTCGTCACGGCTCTTGATCGTTGTGGTCTTGCTGGAGAGGAGACCGCGTTCCTTGTATTTCAGGCCGTAGTCATCCGCGGCTTCGTTGTAACCATTTTTCGATAATTACACCATTACCAGCTTTTGTTGTGATAGTCCTGCTTTCAATGGCGGCTGTGGTTTGTCTTGCTTTAATGTTATTGTACGATGTCAGGATTACTTGCATGAGTAGTACACCATCTTTTTATAATCCCAATTTTCTAAAAATATCATCTTTTTGTATCCAAAATCTCCATATTTCAGATCCCTCCTCGTGTTCAATATAACATGTAATTTCTTTCTTTTTTAGTGTTAAATAGTACGTGCGCTTTCCAGTTCTATCTAGATCCCATCTATTTGTACAAATTGCCCAATCCTGTTTTCGTGCATAATCAGAAAAGAAATTTACGCCATCTTGCGTTGAAAGCTGTGAGTATATACGCTTTCCAATGACAGATTTTACAATCCACCTCTTGTCAATAATAATGTCCTCACCTTCTTTTTCTACAGGATCCGAAATCTCATAATAGATATTAAGCATTTGTTCGACATCATATTTTATATAGTGTTCATCTAGATATTGACTGCCAAAATGTATACCTAAAAAAAATAATAGCAGACTAATAGTAATCGCAATAGAGCATATTGTTGTTTGAGTATCGTTAGATATTTTCATACAATGAACACCTTTGACTTTTGTTATCACACTATTTCCCATGAGTAACATTTGATATTAATAGAAATATGAAAGCTAAAAATCCCCACCCCTTATTATAGTTATACAAATATGACAACAAGAAAAATAGAATACTTAATATACCGCAAATTTCTGAACCAGATAATGATTTAAATAGTTCTTTTACTTTTTTATTCATAATACCATAATACTCTCCCTGTTGGATTGACTCCATTTTATATGTAGTATCCTTGACAGAGATATCATAACCCTAGCTACCGGCAGTAATGCCAGCTTGGTTTGTCACGCTTTCATAGTTGGAATCTATGTTGCTCTTGGACGTAACAACAGCCAAGCCACCTTTTGGACTGGATTTCATTTTGTTATTATCGGTTGTCTTCTTCATACGCCGATGCTCAATCCCATGCCTTTACTTTCATTATGAGATGTATAGCTGTCCTTATCCTGTACACTTTCAATGGCCAGATTTCCGCCCGCCTTAATGAAGGATGAATATTCCATACAATAAGAAATGCAATAGAAGTATAACATGCATTGCGATTGATGATACTTTTTGCAATATAATTTGTTTTCCCTTGGGGACAGGTTTATCATTGAGCCTATATTCACAAACAAGGTTCCATTGAAAGTAAGCAAAATATGCTATTCCCCCAATCATCATAGCGGCAATTCGGAAAAGGATAGGTGAACAGCTGAATAAAGGGAAACTCCAATTATCAAAAACATTCGTTGCTGAAAAGAGTAAATTCATCCCCACGTCAACTATTATCATCAAGCAAGCAGTTATCCAAATTAGTAAGCGGTATGATGGAATTGATTTCTTGCATATTAAGAAAAAGCTATAGAACACAAAAAAGAACGAGAGCAATAGGATGACCACTAAATTATAAAACGAATGCCAATTTAAAATCTCTATGGTTCTCATAATAGCTATTTCCTTTCCTCGTTATTTTCTTTTTCATTGTTTTCTCCTTAAAACATGCAAAATATTAGACCGTTACCCGAAGCCTTATTTTTCCCCACTGCGCACAAAACCGCCATCAAAAAACCACCGGAAGATGATCCCCAATGGATCCCCCTTCCGGCGGTTTTATCCTATGCGCGAAGGGCTACAGGATGTAATTCGAAATATCAATATTTTCCGTGACGTCGCCGAGCTTATTTCTCACATAGCTCTCGTCGATGGTGACGTGCTTGTCTTCGAGGTCCGGCGCATCGAAGGAGAGGTCTTCCAAGACGCGCTCCAAGATCGTATAGAGGCGACGGGCGCCGATGTCTTCGGTCTCGGTATTCACGCGGGAGGCGATGTCGGCGATGGCGGAGAGGGCGTCTTCGGTGAAGGTGATGTCGACGCCTTCGGTCTCGAGGAGCGCGGTGTACTGGCGGATGAGGGCCTGCCTCGGCTCGGTCAGAATGCTGCGGAGGTCATCCTTGGTGAGGCTTGAAAGCTCGACGCGGATCGGGAAGCGTCCCTGGAGCTCGGGGATGAGGTCGCTGGGCTTGGAGACGTGGAAGGCACCGGCGGCCATGAAGAGGATGTGGTCGGTCTTCATCTGGCCGTACTTGGTCTTGACGGTCGCGCCTTCAACGATCGGGAGGATGTCGCGCTGCACGCCTTCTCGGGAAACGTCGGGACCGCCGGAGGAGCGGCCGCCTGCGATCTTGTCGATCTCATCGATGAAGATGATGCCGCGCTCTTCGGCGTAGTGGATGGCTTTGTCTTTGACGACTTCCATATCGACCATCTCATCGGCAGCGGCTTCTGCGAGGATGCGCTTCGCGTCGCGGACGGTGACTTTCTTCTTTTTCATTTTCTTCGGCATCATGGAGGAGAGCATCATGGAAATCTGATTCGCCTGTTCGTTGTCGGTGTTCCCCGGATTTCCTTTCTCTTCCACTTCGATCTCGATCACACGGTCGTCAAGGTCGCCGTTTCGGATGCGCGTCTCGAGGTCCTTTCTTCGCTCTTTCTCGCCTTCATCCATCGGCGTCTCTTTCTTCGCTTCGCCGAAGATGATGTCCATGGGGCTTCGTGTCTCGGCTTTCTTGGAGGGCCACATGGCTTCTGCGATGCGGTGGATCGCTTCTTCGTCCGCATCCTTGCCGTGGCGGCTGCTCTCTTCTTTCTTCACGAGGCGGACGGCTTCTTCGGCAAGGTCGCGGATCATGGACTCGACGTCGCGGCCGACGTAGCCGACTTCGGTATACTTGGTCGCTTCGACCTTGACGAAGGGGGCGCGGGTGAGGGTCGCGATGCGGCGGGCGATCTCTGTCTTGCCGACACCGGTCGGCCCGATGAGGAGAATGTTCTTCGGGCTCACCTCTTTCGCCATTTCCGGCGTGAGGCGACTGGCACGCCAGCGATTTCGGAGGGCGACGGCTACAGATCTCTTCGCATCGCTCTGCCCGATGATGTACTGGTCCAAGTATTCCACGATTTTTCGCGGGGTCAGGTTTGTATTTTCGTTCATCAGATTTCCTCCACGATGACATTGTGATTCGTATAGACGCAGATGTCGGCGGCGATGTGCAGGGATCTCTCCGCGATATCACGGGCGGAGAGATCGGTCGCGGAGACCAGAGCACGCGCGGCGGCAAGGGCGTAGTTTCCGCCGCTGCCGATGGCGAGGATGCCGTCGTCCGGCTCGATGACTTCGCCGTTCCCGGAAACCAGGAAGAGGTGCTCCCCATCAGTCATGATGAGAAGGGCTTCCAGCTTCTGCAGCACGCGGTCGCGGCGCCACTCCTTGGCAAATTCGACGGCTGCGCGGACAAGATTGCCATTGCAGTCAGAGAGGCGCGCCTCGAATTTATCAAAGAGGGCAAAGGCATCTGCGACAGAGCCTGCAAATCCGGCAATGACGCGGCCGTGGTAGAGGCGGCGCACTTTGCGGGCGGTATTCTTCATGATGACCGCATTGCCCATGGTCACCTGTCCGTCACCGGCGACGGCGGTGTGTCCATCCTTCTTGACCGCGAGGATGGTGGTGGCGTGAAATAGAGAGTCTTGGGACATGGGGTGTTCTCCTTTATCGTATTGGCTAAGGGAAATAGTGTTCAGGGTTAGCCCCTCGGGGCGTTGCCTGCGTGCGAAAGAGGTTCAGCGGGTTCTACAGGTTCAGAGGGTTCAACAGGGTTGGTGCGGCGCATAAAAATCAAAAACGCCGCGAGTATATATGAGGCAATGCCCGCATTCTAAATTCTCCCTCCTTCCTCTGAAAGGAGGGAGTACTATCGCGATCCGCTTCCACTAAAATAGGAAAACCCGCGCAGAGGAAGGGGTTGGCATTTTTATTTGCGTCGCTTTGCAACGCCTCGACTTATCTAAAACTCACGGCGCCTACTTATTTTATGCGCCGCTCCGCAACCTTGAACCTGTCAACCTGAACCCGTCGCGCCAGCGACTAGACTAGAACGCAAAGAGGCTCATCTGCTCCTCTTCCGGCAATCCTTTGAGGACGCCCATGGAGTCTAAGGTATCTATGATGGACTGGCTGACCTTGCCTCGCTTCTTGAGGTCCTCCTTCGAGGTGAAGGGATGATCCTGTCTGGCAAGGACGATCTCCTTGGCCACGGCATCGCCAAGAGCAGGAATGCAGTTGAATGGCGGCAGGAGTTTCCCATCGACCATGAGAAATTGCGAAGCGTCAGATTTTTCCAAATCAATCGGCAGGAAGGAGAGGCCGCGCAGGTACATTTCAGCAGCGACTTCGATGACGGTCGCATTTCCTTTTTCCACGGCTGTCGGCTTGTCGAGCGCTGCGATGCGGGCCAGCTCCTGCTTCATGGACGCAAGGCCGCGCAGGATGACGGGTGCATTGAAGGAGCCTTCGGCACGGATGGTGAAGTAGGCGGCATAGTAGGCCAGCGGCTGATAGACCTTGAACCACGCGATGCGGAAGGCCATCATGACATAAGCGACGGCATGGGCCCTAGGGAAGAGGTAGCCGATCTTGAGACAGGAGTCGATGAACCACTGCGGCACGTGCGCGGCGTCAAGCTCGGCGCGGTTATTCGAGCCGCCTTTTTCGAGGCCCTTGCCTTTACGGACATTTTCCATGACTTTGAAGGATGTCAGGGGCTTCACGCCATGCTGGATGAGGTAGTTCATGACGTCGTCTCGGGTAGAGATCGCATCCTCCAGTTTGACGACGCCGTTCTTGATGAGGTCTTGGGCATTGTTCAGCCATACGTCAGTGCCGTGGGAGAAACCGGAAATACGGACCAGCTCCGAGAAATTCTTCGGACGCGTGTCTTCGAGCATGCCGCGGACGAAGGGCGTCCCGTATTCCGGCAGGCCGAGGGCTCCGACGGTGACGCCTTTATTCCCGATCGCACTCGCAAGCTCATCCGGCGTCAGGCCCAGTGCCTCGGGCGAGCTGAAGAGGGACAGTGTCTTCTGGTCGTCGAAGGGGATCTTCAGCGGGTCGATACCGGTGATGTCCTGCAGCATACGGATGACCTTCGGATCATCGTGGCCGAGAATATCCAGCTTCAGCATACGGCCGGAGATGGAGTGGTAATCAAAGTGTGTGGTGATGGTCCCGGGGATCTGCTTGCCATTCTCATCCTTCAGGTATTTTTTATTCGCGGCGTACTGGAGCGGCGTGAAATTGTGAATATCCATATCACGCGGGCAGACCATGATGCCTGCCGGATGCTGGCCGGTCGTGCGCTTCACCCCGGCTACACCGGCGGAGAGTTTTTCGATGAAAATATCATTGAATGTCAGCCCGCGATTCTCCGCGTATTTCTTGACGAAGCCGTAAGCTGTTTTATCCTGAATGCCTGCGATGGTGCCGGCACGGAAGACATTGTCGCGGCCGAAAAGCTCTTCGGTATATTTGTGCGCGACGCCCTGATCGTCTCCCGAGGAGAAATTCAGGTCGATATCCGGTACCTTGTCTCCGTCGAATCCGAGGAAAACGGCGAACGGGATGTCATGCCCGTTCTTTGAGAGGTCGCTCCCGCACTTCGGGCATTTCTTATCCGGCAGGTCGAAGCCGCCGCCGACAGAGCCGTCTTCGAAGAAGTGCGTCCAGTGGCACTTCGGGCAGACGTAGTGCGGCGGGAGGGGATTCACCTCTGTGATGCCTGACATCGTCGCGACGAAGGAGGAGCCGACAGAGCCTCGCGAACCGACAAGGTAGCCTCGGTCATTTGAGTGCTTGACGAGCTTGTGCGCGATGTAGTAGAGGACGCCGTAGCCGTGATTGATGATCGGCGTGAGTTCGAGCGTCAGGCGGTCCTGTACGACCTTCGGGAGCGGGTCGCCGTAGATGGCCTTCGCATTGTCGTAGCACATCTTGACCAGCTTCTCATCCGCGCCTGCGATTTTCGGGTTGTAGGATTTCCACTCTTCGGCGAGTGGCTTTAAGACTTCGCACTGCTCGGCGATCCTTCTTGTATTCGTGACGACGATCTCGATGGCCTTTTCCTTGGGAAGGTAGCTGAATTCATCCAGCATTTCCTGTGTGGTACGGATGTAAACGGGCGGATGGGACTCGATCTTCCCCGGTTTCTCCCAGTTCGAGAGGAGAATGTCACGATTTCTCTGGTCTTCCGCAAACATGTAATGGGCGTCGGATGTCGCGCAGCAGGGCATCCCTGCCTTGTCGGCGATCTCGATGACCTTGCGGTTCAGATCCTCTAAGTCCTTCTTCGTATTGATCTTGCCATACTTGTCGTCATTGATGAGGAATTCATTGTTTCCGAGCGGCTGGACTTCGAGGTAATCGTAAAACTTGGCTTTTTGGATGAGTTCTTCATCGCTTTCCCCCGCAAGGACCGCACGGAAGAATTCTCCCATGACGCAGGCGGAGCCGTAGATCAAGCCTTCATGAAGCTCTTCCAGAATGGGCTTGGGGATGAGCGGACGTTTTCTGTAAAATTTGAGGTGCGACAGTGTCACCATGCGGTACAGGTTGCGCAGGCCAGTGATGTTCTTCGCAAGGATGATGATATGACCGTACTGCTGGCGGTCGGCGTCCGGATCTGCCGGGATCTCATCGATCATGTACCCCTCCATGCCATAGATGACCTTCTGGTGATACTTGTCTGCGAGATCCTGGATCTTCGGGAATGCCTGAATGACGCCATGATCCGTGATCGCGACCGCCGGATGATGCCACTTCGCTGCCGTCTTGATGATCTCTTCATTGTCGATAAGACCATCGAGGCTCATTTTCGTGTGCAGATGAAGCTCGACACGGGGCGTCTCGTAATTGTCCTCGTGGTCGATCTTGACTGTCTCTCCTTTTTCCATCTGAGACAGCTCCAGCACAAGCCCGCCGGAGTACTTGTCGAGGCGCACATTGCCGCGCACCTTGACCGTCGTCCCCGGCTTCAAAGACTCGACAGCTTCTGCCTCCTCGGGGCGGTCGAAAAATTTCTTGCACGGGATGCCATTCGTTTCATCGGCCAGATTCATGAGAAGGAGCTTCTTTTTGCTGCGAAGCTCGCGGACTTCGATAGAGATCACCGTGCCGACAAAAATGACACCATCCTTCTCTTCATTCACGGTGCGGATCTCGATGGCCTCTCCCGTGATATGCTTCCTGCCAAGGTATATGCCATTCACTGCGCCGCTTTTTTTTGCAGCGGGCGCAGGCGCTATGAAAGCACTCTTCGGCAGGACGCTCGAAAGAGATGGCAGACTGCTCGGCATGGAGATCCCCGGCATCGGTGTCTCTTCTGCCATTGCCGGTGCCGTCATTTCCGCTTCCTGCGCCGCGGCGATGTCGTCAGCAGTCGGGAAGACAGGAATATCCGGCGCAAGGCTGTAGCTCTCCATGGGTTCTTCCGGCGGCGGGAAATCCACCGGCGGCATATCCGGATCCATCATAGGCGCAGGCGCAAAAACCATGCCTGACACATCGTCACCATTGATATAGATCGTTTCCACGCATGCCAAAGCCGGCCCCATATCTTTGAGTGCCTTCAATGCGGCTTCTTTATGGTCGGCCTTGATGTACCATGCGCGGCTCTCGGTGTCGATCTCCATCAAAGTGATGACGGATCCCGCCTGTCGGGACTTCAGACGATACTTTCCCATAGGATCTCCTTTCGAGGTATAGATAACACAGGTGGTGGCATTTCGACTTTTTAGGATGAGACATTAGAAATTAGGGATTAGGGATTAGAAATCCCAATTGACTAGTGACTGGTGACTGGTGACTAGTCACTAAATGCCACTGTCAGGCATTGTCATGATTTACGCTCCGCGGCGCTTCTATATTTTGATGCGCCGCTCCACCATTTCTCATTTCTAATTTCTAATTTCTCATTTCTCATCACTTCATGCTCCCTTCTTCACTGCCTCAGGGGAGGGCGGCTCGGATGGCTGGGGAGGATCATCCGGTTTCACCTTATAGGTGATGACAGTATCGACAGGTTCATAGTCAGAGAAGAAGCTGTCGTGGTAGATGCGGCCGTCAGCCCACTTGACAGACTGCGTGACGAGGACATTGTGTCCTTCGTGGCCTTCCTCGACCTTTTTATCCTCTTCCTGCGAAGGGTCGACACGGATCACAGTCTTAAAAGGCAGGACTTCATCGCTCTTCCTTGCGATCTCTACGAAAGAGGGCTTGTCTTCCTGATTTCCTAAGATGCGCACGGTCACAGCCCCCGGTTCGTAGACCGCATAAATGTAGACGCCATGCTTCAAATGGTTCAGGAAGCAGAAATCTAGAGAACCTTCCGCGACGGTCGCATCGCGCCCGATCGGCGCATAGGGCGCCGGCGAATAGTGACAGGTCCGCTCTGTCACGGCAAGCCCTGACAGAATGACGGCATTGAAGAGCGTCGTGCTCACCTGACAGACGCCGCCGCCTGTCCCCGGCTCGACCTTGCCATTGATAATGACAGGGGCTTCGAGATAGCCATTCGCGCTGGAACGGGAGCCTGTCGCCTGGTTATAGGAAAAAGAGACTCCCGGTGCGATGTACCTGCCGCTGATACTGTTTGCAGCAATCTCGATATTTCTGCTGCGGTTGCCTCCGGGATAAAATGTGGTCGTGTATTCGGCAAGGACCGCATTGATTTCCTTGGCAGCCTCCTTTGTCATATTCGGCTTCTGAATGTCTGTGGCCGGGATCTCCACCTCTCCGCTTTCGCCCTTTTTGAGTTGGAGCGCGGTTGCTTCTTCCAGTGCCGCCTTGTCGATTTTCATGGAAGGCCTGCCTTCATCGAAGGAAACGGATCCGTCTTTCCCAAACCGGGGCTTCGCATTGACAGGAGGCTTTGCATACTTGGCGGCCAGCTGGGCGATATCCTCATTGAGGTGCTTCTCATCAAAAGAAGCATCGATGGCCGCACTATGCCCGGTGAGGAAGATCCGCCAGCGATCGTACCAACGCTGGAAGAGCCCGCCCGTCCGTCCAAGAGCCATGGCTTTCTCTATGGCCTTCTCGTCATAGCGGACAGAAAGCGAGCGGAAGGAGATCTCTTCGTGAGCATCCTCTTTTGTAAGTACCAATTTTCCGTGCAAAAGATCCGCATTTTTCACGGAAAAAAGCTCCTTGAGCTCTTCCTCCGTCACGCCGCCTGCCTTTGTCCCATGGATGGTGACGCCGGGGATGACCCTGTCATCACTTACCCAGAGAAACGGCGCGCTTCCGATGCCGATAACAGCCAGTGTGAAAACCAGTCCGAATATCCGCTTCCAGCGGTATCGTCTTTTACTCAATGATAGTCCCTTCGTTTCGTATATGACATTTGAGGTTATGGGTTCAGGGTTCAGGGTTGTGGTGCGGCGCATAAAAATCAGAAGCGCCGCGGAGTTTTGATAGCGCTTCGCACCGTCGTCATTTCGAGCGCAAGCGAGAAATCTCTATGGCAGAGCGCTCATTGTCGCATATGAGGCAGCACCAAGCCATCGTTTTCCCTCAGTGCATACATGCTGATTATCGCAGTGCAATAGAGATCCCTCGGCTACGCTCGGGATGACGTTACTAGGAATCCCAGTCACTAGTCACTCCTAATCCCCAATCCCTAGTCACTCCTAATCCCCAATCCCTAGTCACCAGTCACTGCTTCCCCCTCAAACAATACTTCAGCAGCAAATCTTTGAGTTCGAGCTCCGAGGCGCCTTGGCGGGAAGCGAGCTGGTACTTCATGATCTCCAGAAGAAACCACTCCGCCTCTTCTTCCGTGACCTTCCTTGCCTCGGCCTGCACGGCCCGCCACTGCCAGGAGGATCTCACCCCCAGCGCCTGCTGGATACGGGTGGGCGGCACGTGATTCCTTTCCATTTCCTTCAAGATCTTGATCTTCCTGAATTTGGAAGAAAGAAGTCCGAGATTTTTGATCGTGGTGGTCATATCCGTGAAGACGCGGTCCGCACTCTCTAAGACCAGCTGTGACTTTTTGTCCAGAAGAGCATCGACGAATTTGAAGATCCCCTGATTCATGTAGTCGGGAAGTGCAAGCTCCAAAAGCTCCTTCGTCACGACGGACTTTTCCCCGCACATCAGTACCATCTTATCACATTCCGTCTGCAAAAGGGGAAGGGAAATCGTATCCCACGAGGAGAGTACATCCTCCAAATACGTCCGTGCGGAGAAATCGACACGCTTGCCCGCCGCTGACAGGAGACGTATCATCGCGCCTGCTGCATCACGCGGCAAAAGGAGCGAAAGCTCTTCACTGTAGCAGACAGACAGCAGCCCTTTCACGATCTTCGTTCGCTTGTCCGGCTTTCCATCGAGCTGGATCAGGCAGAAAATATCAGGAGGCAGGCCTTCGAGCCTCTCCACAAAGTGGAGGGCCGCCTTTTCTTCTTTCTCTGCTTTCGAAATGCGCTTCAGGAAAGGGGGATTGTGTATCACGACCGCAGTCGCACTGGAAAAAAGTGACTGCCCTGCCAGGGCATTCTCATACTCTTCCAGACTTCCCTCTCCATCGAACAGAACGGGATCCGGCGGATCTCCCTCAAAATAGGCCTTGAGCAGTCCCTCCCGACGAAGGGCAAGGGATACCAGATCTTCACCATAGAGAAAGCAGCAGTTCTTTTTATTTAACTTTTTGACAGGCATAAGTGATCGTCCTTATATAAATGTAAACAGGAATCGGGAGTGACTTGGGCTGGTGTCTAGGGATTAGGGATTAGGGATTAGACTTATAGACTGAAAGACTAAGAGACTGGGACGTCTGATGTCTGACTTCTCACCCAGTCCAGAAGCTGACAAATCGCAATACCAGTCACTAGTCACCAGTCACTAGTCACTAACTTCCACCCATTCTTGTACACGATCTCCTGCATCCCCTTCTGATACAGGTTCACGGACGGGATGTCTTTGAAATCGAAAAGCTCCATATCTTCATAGGCATGGACGAGACGGGTCCCGCCGTAGATGACCAGCTCGGGCGCCATGGTCTCCGCGTCTTTTTCCGTATATTCTTGAAAGCCATGGCTGCCGGTGATCCACAGGGTATGAGGAGACGCTTTTGGCATGGGTCTTCGTCCGGAAAGGAAGATGTCCTTCTCCCCCATCACCATCTGCCAGCTGCTGCCATTGGTGATAAAGTGCAGCTCATCCAAAGAAAGTGCGGCCCTTCCCAGGCATCGCACGCGCGCTGTCTGCCCCGATAGAAGCTGCGTCGCCCATTTTCGCGGATCGCCGCCTGTCACCCAGATCTCCCTGACAGGTATCCCCATCACGAGAGGGAGCGGCTTATCGACATCCTCCAGATCCAGAATGAGTACATCTGCCTCCTCTACCCCTTCGTAGGCAAGGATGGAATTCCACTCCCAGACAGCGGTGTGTGAGGAGATGCGGCTTGCCTTATAGTATAAGATGTTTCGCCCGTCATTGACAAGAAGGATTCCGCGGTCACCGCCAAGATCCGGGCAGATGACGCGGGTCGAAGGCGCCAAGAGCTGAGCCGTCGCTATGGCTAGGAAAAGAAGCGACAGCACGCCTCCGGCAGCCATGCGAGAGCGACCGGAAAGCCGCTTTCTGAAATACACCACCGCAAGAAGTGCATAGTAAAAGGCTATTTCTAAAGAAGAAAGACCGCCTGTCACAAGCTGCGCTCCCCTGGCCGAGGAGAGGAGAAGATTCAGACGCAGGGCTAAAAAGACCGCATAGTCTGCCGCATAGAGAAGCCCTGCCATCAGCGGACGGCAAAGAAGGGAGACGAGCGCTGCGATAAGCCCCGCGATAATGACCCATTCCAGAAACGGCGTGACGAAAAGATTCGCAAAGATGAAATACACCGGAAAGCGATGGAAATCATAGAGCATGATCGGTATCGTGAGAAGCTGCGCCGCTGAAGACAGCGCGATCCCTTCCTTCACCCATTTCGGCAGCTTGTGGAAAGGGCTCATCCAGCGGAGGATCGGACGGTAAAAGAGGAGGATCCCCGCGGATGCGCCGACTGAGAGCTGGAAGCTCACATCGTACACATAGTAAGGATCCCAGAGCAGCATGCCAAAGACCGCCGCCCCCAGAAGATTCAGCGTCGCCCTCTCCAGGTCAAGGAAAATCCCAACGACAGAGAGGATCCCCATGACCGCCGCACGGATGACGGGCGGCACAAGCCCTGAGAGCACCGCATAAAACAGCACAAGCAGGATGGCCGGCAGGATCACAAGGCGTCGCGGCAGCGAGAGCCAGCGTCCCAATAGGTACAGGAAGCCAAAGAGCAGCGCCACATGCGAGCCCGAGACAGAGAGAATGTGGATGATGCCCGTCGCGGAGAATGACGTCATGACCTCTTCCGGAATATCATTATAATTTCCTCCGAAGAGGAGCGTCATCAGGATCGAAAGGCGCACCGGATCCATGTAAGGCGCAAATGTCTCTTTCAGCGACTGCTTCATCTCCGAAGAGAATCTCTCTATGCGATAGGTACCACTCTCACCGGCAAAGGCGGGATGCATGCCTTCCTTGAGATACAGCCTTCCAAGGAGATGGCGGCTCCGATAGCGTCCCGTGAGATCGATCTTTCCCGGATTCTGATACAGGCGGATCGGGCTCATTTCTCCTTCGGCGTAAAGGCGGTCCCCGGGATGGAAATGCCGGGTCTCCTTCTGATCATAGAGGTAGCACGTCCCCGAGAGCGGCTGGAGCGTCCCATCGGCGTATCGGATGGAAACGAGCGCAAGCGCATATCTCGCATAGCCCTCCTCCCCTTTTTGTACCAGCGGCTCCTCCATGACGATACCTTCATAGGTACCTGCGCTTCGGCTCGCCCAGTGTGACTGCTCCTGCCACAGGGCATCAGAGAGTGCCATGCGGAAAGCGCCGATCGTCAGAAGAGAAAGCGCCGCTCCCAAAAGGACAAGGGAAAAGCGGCCGCGGAAATGACCATAGAGAAGGAAAAGCACACCGGAAAGGAGCAGCAAGGCATATCCATAAGGCAGCAGAAAAGGCGGAAGCCCCTCGAAAAGAAAAACTCCCGCTGCCAGCAAAAGCGCACTCCAGAAAAGCCCCAGCCGGATCATCATAGGGTGATCTTATCCGCCATCTTCTTGTAACGACTCTCACCGATAGAGGGCACCTTTTTGAGCTCCTCCTTCGAGGAAAAGCGGCCATGCTCCTCACGGTAGTGGATGATCTTCTCCGCCGTCACCTGGCCGACGCCCGGGAGTGCTTCGAGCTCTTTCGCGCTGGCGGCATTGATAGAGATGAGCCCGCTCCCCCGTGCATCCACCTGCTCCGGATCAAGCGGGATATGGATCTTCATCCCGTCAGAAAGCGGCTCGGCCATATTGATATCTTCCATGACCGCATACGGCAGCACATCACCCGCAGCCTTCACCGCATCGAAGAAGCGACTTCCCTCAGGAAGCTCATAGACACCCGGCTGCCTCACGGCACCCGTCACATAGACGAGGAGAGTCCGGGAAGACTCCTTGCCGGAAAGCTCAACCACAGGAAGCGGCTCCTCTTTCGTCTCCCCTGCGGTATGCCAGAGAAAAAAGGCCGCTCCCAGAGCCAGAAGAGCCGCCGCAAAACAGATCACAAGGATCCGTCGGCTTTCCTCTTCTCGTCCCATGGGAATGGCCTCCTGTATGCTTCATTCAAAACCGGAATATCACGTATCCCCGTCCCCAAAAGAGGAATGAGAAATAAGGAATGAAGGTGTGCCCTGAAGCATCATCCATCAATCTGATGACGCCGGCGAAACGCAACATGCGTTCCGTCTTCGCATGAAAATATGCCGCACAATGCAACGGACTCATTGGGGGGCAGCGGATGCTGATCCCCAAACTCCGCCCCTCATCACTTATTCTCTTTTTCCTGCTGACGGGCAGCGGCGGAATTGGAATCGATCAGGCTCTGACGGTTCTTTTTCAGGCTGTCTAAGACATTTTCCATATTTGTTTCCACATACTTCAGAACATCTGTCGCATAGGTGACAGAGCTGGTGCGGAGCTCATCAGCGGATTTATTGGCCGAAGAGATCACTTCATTGGCACGCTCCTGCGCCTGCTTGACAAGTTCGCTTTCTTCCGTGATGCGGGCGATATAATCCTTCGCCTGCGCCACCGTGTCCTCTGCTTTCTTTTCTGCGTCGAGCATGATACGCTCTTTGTCCGCGACGATGCGGCGTGCGCTCTCAAGTTCATTTGGGAGCGACTGATTGATGGCATCGATCAGTCGTTCGATCTCATCCTTATCCACCAATTTCTTATTGGTGAGCGGTACTTCACTCGCGTTATTGATGACATTTTCTAATTCTTCTAAGAGTTTTCTTGTGTCCATAATTGCAAGCCTCATTTCTTTTTCGAAGTTTGAGAAAAAAGCCGATGGCGATCAGCGATTCTCTACCTTTTTCTTGATCATTTCCTGTACATAGGGCGGGACCATCCGGGTAATATCACCATCAAAATGGGCCAGCTCGCGAACGCCGGTAGACGACAGATAAGAATAGCGTCCATCCGTCATGAAGAATGCGGTCTCCAGCGTGGGATCGATCTGTTTGATCATGAGCGCCCGCTGGAATTCGTATTCAAAATCACTGAACGCACGAAGTCCGCGAATCAGAAGATGGCAATTCTTCTTCGCTGCGTATTCATTCAAAAGACCATCAAAAGCATCCACTTCTACATTGGGAATGTCTTTGGTCGTCTTACGAAGCATATCCAACCGTTCTTCCGTAGTAAACATATAATGCTTGGTCGGGTTTAAAAAAGCTGCCACAATCAGTTTATCGACCAGACAAGCGCTTCTTCTGATGATATCCAGATGACCATAGGTCACCGGGTCGAAACTTCCTGGGCAAATCGCTATTTTCATTGCACTTCTCCCTCTGTAGATCTGCATAGCAGATAGGTAACAACAATGGCCCCCACTTTTTTCTCTTTCCAGACTTCACACCGGTCAGCAAAGAGTGATACATCCGGGGGTTCTGATATAGAATGTTCTGCAATAATGATCGCATGATCAGCAGGAAGGCCGCAGTCGAAAACCATCGCCAGTACTTCATTGATATAGCCCTTCCGATACGGAGGGTCCATGAAAATATAATCAAAGGTCCTGCCCTGAAGAGACTTCAGCGCAGCCCCTACATCTCTCGATATGATCTGTACCTGATCTTCTACATGACACTTCTTCGCATTTTCGCGGATGATGCGGCCCGTTGTCTTGTCGATAAAGACCGCGGACGATGCATACCGACTGAGCGCCTCAAGTCCCATCGCGCCTGTCCCGGCGAAAATATCAAGGACATCCGTCTCAACGAGCCCCACATTGGCAAGTACATTGAAAATGCTTTCCCGTACCCGTCCCAGCGTCGGTCTCGTCGTATTTCTTCCTACGGGTGCCAAAAGGTTCGTGCCTTTGGCTTTTCCACCAATAATTTTCATATCTGTTTCCTCATCGTGATTTCAGCAGGAAACCTGCTGATTACACTCATAGTCATTATAGCATAAATGAAGGAAATTGGAATTAGAAATTTGTGATTGGCAGCTAGGGATTAGGGGCCTCGAGTGATTGGGTGACTAAGAGACTAAGAGACTGGGAGACTGGGAGACATCAGACGCCAGACATCTGACTTCTATCCTCAAGACTTCGGGCATCGCCTCATATATACTCGCGGCAAAGCCGCACCTTCATTCCTAATTCCTCATTCCTCATTCCTCATTCAAGAGAGCCTTTCATCCCCCATCAAGAGGGCAACTCCCCACAGTCTAACCTCAAACCAAAAGAGCCACAGAAATGCGGCGCATTTCTGTGGCTCTTTCCTCTCTTAGCAGTACGCGAGTGCTGCTTCGAGTCTATCCATGGTCTTTTCTCTTCCGAAAAGTTCCATCATTTCAAACATGCCCGGGCCCTGGGTCACACCGGTCAAAGCGATACGGGTCGGTTCATAAGCGGCTTTGCCCTTGATGCCCTGTGCTTTCATGCATGCATTGAAGCATTTCTTGATCTCTGCCTGATCGAAGGTCTCCAGCGCTTTCAGATCTTCGATGAAGGCTTTAAGGAGCTTGCCGCTGGTTTCTTCCTTCATGATAGCAAGGACATCTTCGTCGGTGATCTTTGGCATATCTTCGAAGAAGAATCTCAGCTCATCGGCTGCCTGACCTGCGAAGTAGATGTGGTCTTTCATGAACCAGATGACCTTCTTCAGCCAGTCTTTCTTTTCTTCACTGACCGTGGCATCCACATAGCCGGCTTTCACAAGGAACGGGACGATCAGATCATAGAGCTGGTCTGCATCGAGTTTCTTCATGTACTGGAAATTGATCCAGTTCAACTTATTGATATCGAAGACAGCATCATTCGAGGAGACACGCTTCATGGAGAACTGCTTGATGAGCTCTTCTTCCGTAAAGATCTCCTGCTCGCCCTTCGGAGTCCAGCCAAGGAGCGCCAGATAGTTCACGACCGCTTCCGGCAGGTAGCCCATATTTCTGTATTCGGTGACAGAGGTCGCCCCATGGCGCTTGCTCATCTTCTTATGATCTTCACCGAGAATCAGGGAGATATGGCCAAATTTCGGAGGTTTATAGCCAAGTGCTTCATAGATGGCAAGCTGGCGCGGGGTATTCGAAAGATGCTCTTCGGCACGGATGACATGGGTGACTTCCATGAAGGCATCATCGATCACAACAGCGAAATTATAGACCGGGATACCGTCGGATTTCATGATGATGAAATCACCGACACCGGCCGCCTGAAATTCAACGTGCCCGCGGACCATGTCATCAAAAGCGAAGACACCATCTTTTCTGACCTTGAGGCGGACGACCGGTTTTCTGCCTTCGGCTTCGTACTTGGCTTTTTCTTCTTCGGTGAGGTGGCGGCAGTGTTCATCATAGATCGGAGTCTTGCCGGCATCGAGCTGCGCCTTGCGGCTTTTTTCCAGCTCTTCTGCGCTGCAGTAGCAGTAGTACGCTTTGCCTTCATCGAGAAGTCTCTGTACTTCCTTCTTGTAGAGATCGAGGCGTTCGGTCTGGCGGTACGGGCCATGCGGGCCGCCTACGTCGATGCCTTCATCCCAGTTCATGCCGAGCCATTTCAGAGAATCTTTGATATTCTCTTCGGATTCCTTGGTGGAACGCTTCAGATCCGTATCTTCGATGCGGACGAGGAAGGTGCCGTCAGCGTGACGAGCAACCAGCCAGTTGAAGAGCGCGGAGCGCGCACCACCGATATGAAATGGGCCTGTCGGGCTCGGGGCAAAACGAACTTTCAATTTCTTTTCCATCTGTTAAAACTCCTTCTTATTTTCTATAAATGATAACGGATGCCAGAGCTGCCATACCTTCCCTGCGGCCCACCGCACCCAATTTTTCATTCGTTGTGGCTTTCACACCCACCTGATTCTCGGAAATCCCGAGAAGATGCGCGATCGATGCTTTCATTTCCGCAATATGCGGCGCAAGCTTCGGCTTCTCCGCGATGACCGTGCTGTCGACATTTCCAGCCTGCCAGCCTTCTTCGGAAAGAACGCGCGCGACTTCGAGCATGAGCTTTTTGCTGTCCGCTCCCTCATAGCGAGGATCGGTATCGGGGAAATAGTGCCCGATATCGGGAAGACCTGCTGCGCCTAGAAGCGCATCCATAATGGCATGCAGCAGCACATCCGCATCCGAGTGACCCAAAAGGCCGCCTGTCTTTGCGATCTCTACACCGCCAAGCATGAGCGGACGGCTTTCATCGTATCGATGTATATCATACCCCTGTCCGATACGGAAGGGCAAGCCCTCTTTTTCAATCATTTTTGTAAACCGGCTCCAATCTCCCGGTGTCGTTACCTTGAAAAACTGTTCTTTCCCGGGCAGCACCGTGACCGGCACGCCCGCTTTTTCCAGGATCGAAGCATCATCCGTGATCCCTTCTTCGGAGGAAAGAGCCTCCATCGACGCTTTGAGCAGCTTTGAAAATGCCCCCTGCGGCGTCTGTGCGCGGAAAAGGCGGCTCCGATCCAGCGTCCCCTGCACCAATGTTCCATCGACCTCCTTGATGGTATCCACACAGGGGATACCGACCACGACGGCCGGATGTGCCTCGCTGATGGCAGCAAAGGCCTCATCGATGGTCTTCCCGTCGACGAAAGGACGCGCCCCATCATGCACGAGAACTTTTTCCGAATCCTTCGCAAGACAGGAAAGTCCATTCTTCACTGACTGGGTACGCGTCGCTCCGCCCGGTGCGAAGCGGACAGGGATATGATGCTCGATCCCTTTCAATATGTCAGCAAAAATCGGCTGTTCCTCGACCCTTGCGACGATGATGAGCTCTTCCAGAAAGCGGCTCTGAAAGACATGCCTTAGCGTATAAGAAATCAGCGAATGACCCCGATGCTTCAAGAGAAGTTTATTCACCGGAGCCCCCATGCGGCTGCCCTGACCGGCAGCCACCAGTATGAGACTGTTCATAAATACATGTACTCCTAAATGGGTTTGAGGGTTTAAAGGTTCAGGGTTCAGGGTTCAGGGTTCAGGTGGCGGCTTCGCCGCAATTATATAGGGGCAATGCCCTAAAGTCGTAGTGAAGTCGCAAGTCGCAAGTCACTCGAAGCTCCTAAAGCCTAGCTGCCAGCCCTATTCTTCAAGCTTCGCAAAAATCATCTTCCCTGCCGAGGTCTGGAGGACCGATGTAATGATGACGGCGACTTCCTTGCCGATGCTTTTGCTGCCGTCTTCGACAACGATCATCGTGCCGTCATCAAGGTAGGCGACTCCCTGGCCTTCTTCCTTACCATTCTTCACGAGCTGGACGAAGATCTGCTCGCCAGGAATGACGGCCGGCTTCACAGCGATGGCGAGGTCATTCACATTGAGGACAGCGACACCCTGCAGCTCCGCCACTTTATTCAGATTGTAGTCATTGGTGATGATCTTGTAGCCCTTTTCACGGGCGAGCTTAATGAGCTTGGAGTCCACCTCACTGATCTCCTCGAAATCATCGGTGATGATCTTGATGTCATCGCGGTTCTTCTTGCGCATATGGTTCAGGATATCCAGTCCGCGGCGGCCGCGATTTCTCTTCAGTACGTCCGAGCTGTCTGCGATCTTCTGCAATTCTTCCAGCACAAAGACAGGCACCACGATGGGCCCTTCCAAAAATCCAGTCTGGAAAATATCTGCCACACGTCCATCGATGATGATATTCGTATCCAGCAGCTTACCGATGCGCTGTTTTTCCTTTGATTTCTTTTTCTCGCTCTTTTCTTCCGCATGCAACTTAAACCAGCCGACCATCTCCGGCTTCTTGCTGACTGCGAGATGCATCCCCAGGTATCCGAGCACGATGGACAGTACGACAGAGACATACGGCCCGATGAACGGCACTGAGCTGAAAGCAAGTCCGACCAGATTTGCAATGATGAGCCCCAGAAAGAGCCCGAGCGTCCCTGCGATGAGATCCTGCGTACTCATGGCAGACAGCGACTTTTCCATCCGCGATGTCAATGCGAAAAGGCGGGAAATCAGGTAGGGCGATACAGCGCAGCCCACGACAGCTCCTAAAATACCACCCAGAAGCATCGTGGCCAGAGACATGAAGGTGATCCCCAGAATGGTCTCCGTCAGGACAGAGCTCGGGAGCAGTGCCGTCAGCACTGACTCGCCCTGTCTGGAAAGCACGACGCCAAGAACGGTAAAGAGCAGGATGAATATCAATCGTAATACTTTTTCCGGCATCTTGAATCCTCTTTGATTACACTATGTTTTTGTAGAAAACAACTTTTTCAGATAGTAAGTCCATTTTTACATTTTAAGCATCATCTTATTATAGCAAACTTTCGCTCTCATTTATACCGGAAATGAAAAATTTTGTTGATGGTTGACAGTTTGCGGTTGGCAGGTTCAGTGGGTTCTATACGTTCAGAAGGTTCAAAGGGGTTGGTGCAGCGCTTCATCCTATAGAAACACCGCACCAACCCCTGAAATTTGAAAGCAGGGATGAGCAGCTAGGGATTAGGGAAACGCTGATTAAATACCACCTTCGGGCATCGCCTCATATATACTTGCGGCAAAGCCGCCACCTTCATTCTCATTCTTCATTCAAACAGAGCTTTCATCCCCAAATCAAGGAGCAGCACGCTCCGTGGACTCCCCCTACTTCACCGCTTCCATCAGGTCTTTCAGATTTCTGACGAAGACGGTATGTTCTCTGACCTCGTCCAGATGATGCGCTTCATAATAGGCCAGGACTTCTTTTTTATTGCGTTCCGACAGGATGAAATGGGTAAATTTCATCTTGAGTGCTTCTTTGAGACGAAGAGTGACACGGGAAACGGGCATGATCTCTCCGGTGAGACCGATCTCTCCGAGTGCCATGAGGTTCTGCGGGATAGGGGCGTCGCCTCTGACAGAGATCAGTGAGAGCGCGACAGCCAGGTCGGCGGCAGTTTCCTTCACACGGAAACCGCCCGCCACATTGAGGTACACATCTTCAGTCGAGAAAGGGATGCGTCCGCGGCGTTCCAGGACGGCGAGAAGGATGATCATGCGGTTGTAGTCATAGCCCGCCGCGATGCGGCGCGGGATGGCAAGGACCGAGTGGACGGTGAGCGCCTGGATCTCTACAAGGACAGGACGCAGTCCCTCCATGCAGGCGACGACAGCCTGACCCGGCGTCTGGCTCGTACGGTCACGAAGCAGGTACTTCGACGGGTCTTCGATCCCTTTGAGCCCTTGCCCCTCCATGACGAAGAGCCCGGACTCTGCGGTGGAGCCGAAACGGTTCTTCACCGTCCTCAGCACACGGAACTGGTAGCTGCGGTCGCCTTCCAAGTAGAAGACCACGTCGACCATGTGCTCCAAGATGCGCGGTCCCGCGAGATTTCCTTCCTTCGTCACGTGACCGATGATCATGACAGCGATATTCTCACTTTTCGCGAGGCGCACGAGTACGGCGGTGCAGTCGCGGATCTGCGCGGGACTTCCCATCGGGGATTCATTGGCAGAAAGATACATCGTCTGGATGGAGTCGATGACCAGCATGGCCGGCTTTTCTTTCTCAGCCTCAGAGACGATGGCATCCAGATTGCCGCCGGAATAGACGAGCAGATTGTCATCAGCAGCGCCGAGCCTCTCAGCACGCATCTTGATCTGCGCTTCGGACTCTTCCCCGCTCGCATAAAGGACGCTCCGCCCCGCCTTTGCCATGGCGTGGCAGACCTGGAGAATCAGTGTCGACTTGCCGATCCCCGGCTCTCCGCCCCAAAGGATGACGGAACCGGGTACGACGCCGCCTCCGAGCGGACGATCGACCTCGGGCATCGAAAGCTGCATGCGTTCATGGTTTTCCAGATTCACTTCCGAGAGTTTCTGCGGACGCTTGCCGCTGACCACCTCATGCGTCGTCCGCAGCTGCTTGGGGAGGACTTCCTCCACCGTCTCCTCGAGTGTATTCCATGAGCCGCACTGCGGGCATCGTCCCATCCATCTCACAGTCTCTGCCCCGCAGTTCGAGCAGACGAATTTGGTTCGGTTCTTGGCCATGGACGTATCTCCTTTATCATCATATCGTTCATCAGTACGCTATACAATTTCTCAAAGTTAGGAGTGAGGAGTGAGGACTGAGGAGTGGTGGTGGCGGCTTCGCCGCAATTTTATCATTCGGCGCTTCGCGCCGCACCTTCCCCGTTGAACCTTCAGACCCCAGAGAACCCGTTGAACCCCTAAAAACAAAAAAAGAGTGCAACGGGAAATGTCTACTACATTCCCATTACACTCTTATTATATCATCTGCCTAAAGGCGATGGCATCATTCCGCGTGGAAAGTCAGCTTGCCATCCTTGACATCCACATGGAGGACTTTCTTCTTTTCGAGCCCCTCCTGCAGAATGAGCTCGGAGATCGGGTCTTCGACTTCTTTCTGGATGGTGCGGCACAGCGGACGGGCACCGTATTCCACATCGGTACCATGATCGATGAGGAGCTTTTTCGCTTCTTCGCTGGCATCGAGCTTCACTTCGAAGTGCGCGAGCTTCTCGCCGACCTTGGCAAGCATCAGGTTCACGATAGAGGAAAGATCGGTAGCGGTGAGCGGATGGAAGACGATGATCTCATCGATACGGTTGATGAATTCCGGACGGAGCGTGTGTTTCACTTCATCCATCATCAGCTTCTTCACATCCTCGAAGGTTTCCTTCTTCTCGCCTTTATCCTCTGCTTTGAATCCCAGTTTCTTCATCTGGTTTTTCAAGAGGGCAGAGCCAAGGTTACTGGTCATGATGATGACCGCATTCGTGAAGTCCACGGTGCGGCCCTGCCCATCGGTCAGACGACCATCATCGAGTACCTGCAGAAGGATATTGAAGAAATCCGGATGCGCCTTTTCGACTTCATCGAAGAGGATGACGCTGTACGGCGTCTTTCTCACGGCATCGGTCAGCTGGCCGCCTTCTTCATAGCCGACATATCCTGGAGGCGCACCGACGAGACGGGACACTTCGTGTTTCTCCATGTATTCCGACATATCGAAACGAATCATATTTTTCTCACTGCCGAACATGCATTCAGCGAGCGCTCTGGCCAGCTCGGTCTTGCCGACACCGGTCGAGCCGAGGAAGAGGAAGGAACCGATCGGACGTTTCGGATCCTTCATGCCGGCACGCGCACGACGGATCGCCGTGGCGACAGCATGGACAGCCTCATCCTGACCGACCACTCTCTTATGCAGCTCTTCTTCCAGATGGAGCAGGCGCTCGGAGTCGCTCTTCTTCAGATTCTGCAGCGGTACCCCCGTCCATTTAGCGACGACTTCTGCCACATCTTCTTCCGTGACTTTAAGATCATCATGATCCGCACCCTTCCAGTCCTTCTTCATGAGGGCGATCTCACTCTGCATCTTCTTGGCAGCATCACGATACTCGGCGGCTTTTTCAAAATCCTGCGAAGCCACAGCCGCTTCCTTTTCTTTCAAAAGGGAGGCCAGCTTCTCTTCCTTCTCTTTCAGCGCATCCGGTGTCGAAGACGCTTCCATGCGGACCTTGGCGGCGGCTTCATCGATGACATCAATGGCTTTATCAGGCTGGAAACGATCCGTGATGTAACGGCCGGAAAGTTCGACAGCCGCTTTCATTGCTTCATCGGTGATCTTCGCTTTATGGAAGGCTTCGTAGCGATCACGCAGCCCCTTCAAGATCTTCAGCGTATCTTCCGGTGTCGGTTCACCGACTTTGACCGGCTGGAACCGACGTTCCAAAGCAGCATCCTTTTCGATATACTTCTTATATTCTTTCAAAGTGGTCGCACCGATGCAGCGCAACTCCCCGCGAGCGAGAGCCGGTTTCATGATATTGGCTGCATCCATGGAGCCTTCCGTCGAGCCTGCGCCCACCAGTGTATGCAGTTCATCGACGAAAAGGATCCAGTCTTTATGTTTCTTCACTTCATCAATGACTTTTTTCAGCCGTTCCTCAAATTCGCCTCTGTACTTGGTACCGGCGACGACGGAGGACATATTGAGGGAAATCACATGGCAGTCCTTCAGGATCTCCGGCACATCATGAGAAACGATCCGCTGTGCAAGCCCTTCTGCGATGGCTGTCTTGCCTACGCCCGGCTCGCCGATGAGGACAGGGTTGTTCTTATTTCTGCGGGACAGGATCTGGATCACACGATTGATCTCCGTCTGACGCCCGATGACAGGGTCGATCTTGCCCTGTTTGGCTTTTTCATTGAGGTCGATGGCAAAATCACCCATCTCTCCCAGCTCTGCACTGCCTTCTCCATTTCCGTCTTCCGAAATATAGGTATCGAAGGCTTTCTGCAGCTTCTCCTGTGTCACGCCGAAATGCTCCAGGATCTGCATCGCAACGCCGCTGCCTTCCCGAAGAATGGCAAGCAGCAGATGCTCCGTGCCGACGAAGGAATTGCCAAGGTCATTGGCTTCCTCCACCGCCATTTCCAGCACCCGTTTCGTCCGCGGCGCTACATACAGCTCACGGCGAGAGAAGAAGCCGCTCCTCCCCTGCCCGGCGAGCAGCGGCTCCACCGCCTCTACGGTCACGCCGAGCGAATTCAGGATCTTGCCGCCGGCCGAATCTTTTTCGTGGGCAATGCCCAAAAGCAGATGCTCGGTCCCCAAATAATCACTGCCCAGTTTCGCAGCCTCTTCTCCTGCAAATTTCCAGGCATTTTTTACACCATCTGTATATCTGTCTTCCATAGATATCCCTCCTTTGTTTTTGGGTTTATATTAAATGAGAAATTAGAAATGAAGGTGGTATTTCAGTCACCAGTCACTCATTTCTTTCCTTCAATCGCCTTGATCTTATCTCTGACCTCGCAGGCGCGCTCGAAGTCTTCGCGATCGACGCAGCTCTTGAGCTCCTTTCTTAAGGCTTGCAGCTCCTCGCTCTCCGCCGGAGCGTCCGCCTTTTCTTTGGCCTTCGGTTCATTGACGGGAATTTCATTCTTCCCTTTCTGGAACGACGGCCGGATGGACTCTTTGAAGCGGTTGTAGCCGTCTTCATTCTCCGGCAGCTTTTCCGGGCTGACTTCGATGAATTGTCCACCCTGATCTTCCAGCGTGCGGGTCCCGAAGGGGTCTTCTAACAGATGCCCCAGCATCGATCCGCCGAAGAAATGATCCAGCGGACTGTCAAAGAATCCATGTCCAAAGAAGCTCTGCTCCTTCTGGAAGACATGCTCTTTCTCTGCGCACTCACTGCAGAGATGCTCCTCTTTTCTATGTCCGTTCACCACCTGCACCATATGAACGGTGGCAGGATGTGCATGACAGCGTTCACAAAGCATATTTATTCTCCTTTCAGCGCCCACTCGATGCGATGGATCATCGTCCGTCCGGCTTCCTTTCGGTGTCCTTCCGGACAATACTCCAGCATCGTGTGCGTCATCGCATACATCAGCCGATACTCACGCTCGGAAATAATGTCGTAATTCAAAAGCATCTGGAAATATCCCCGAAGACCATTTTCTATCTCCTCCTGCGATACCGGTTTGTCTTTTGTTTGATGATTTGACTTTTCATTCTGGTACTGGCTCGCTGCCTCTTTCAAGCGATGGTAGTAGTCCGGCACCTCCTCACGCTCGACAGGTCGCAGGGAGATCTTGATATATCCACCGCTCCCCCGCCGTGACTCGACGATGAATCGATCATTGGCGGAGAATCTCGTATTGATCACATACGTCACCTGTGAAGGCGCACACGCGAGCCGGTCGGCCACCTCTTTGCGCTTTAGCAGCAACTGGTCTGTATTTTGCTTATCCATCAGATCCAGAATGAAATTTTCTATTTTATCAGATAGCATCGTGCTATTCATATCACTCACCGCTTTCCACTTGACCTCTTACCTTATTTCTGTAATCTATTATACATCAAATAGTCAAATAGTCAATAGCCTTTTTGATTTATTCTTTTAGAAGTTCCAGAGATCAGAGATCGGAGATCGGAGCTTATGTGTGACCGGCAGGCAGCCAGCCAGCCGCCTCCAAACAAAAACGACAGACCCCTCGGTCTGCCGTCTCTTTTTTATTCTTCTGTTTCCTCAAAATCCATCTCATGCATCACCGTCATGACGGCATCATGGGAAAACCCCCTTCGCAGGAGAAAGGAGGCTGACTTTTTGAAATCTGTCCGCAGCTTCGGGCTCATGCCCCACTTCTTTTGCAGGAGGGCGACCGCCATCTCGATCTCTTCCTCAAGCTGCAGGTGCTTCTCCGTAGCAAGCCCTTTCAGCTTCAGCTTCTGATGGATGTAGGCGTCTCCGTACTGCGCGCGGCGGCGGTAGGCTTCGAAAAGCTCATCAGCGAGATTCTCATCATTGACATATTCACAGTCTCTGAGCCGTTCCATCGCCTCTTCGATCTCTTTCTCCGTGTACTCCCGCTCTTTCAGCTTCCGTGTGAGATCCTTCTCGCTCTGGTCGCGGAACTGCAGGAGGTACACCGCCGTCTCGTAGCAGGTCCTATCCTTCGGACGAGTCCGTTTCGCTGTCCGCTTCCGAGTGTACGCCATCTTCGAAATGATCCGGTTCTACGACAAGGGTGTCACGGATGATCTTATCGATCTCCGCTTCAACATCCGGGTGTTCCTTCAAGTAACGCTTCGCTGCCTCACGCCCCTGGCTGATCCTGCTGCCTTTGTACGAGTACCATGCCCCGCTCTTCTGGATGATTTCCATATCGACCGCGATATCAAGGAGCGTGCCTTCCTTGGAGATCCCTTCCCCGTACATGATATCGAACTCAGCCACCTTGAACGGCGGAGCGACTTTGTTCTTCACGACCTTCGCTTTCGTGCGGTTGCCGATGATATCCGAACCATTCTTGATGACTTCGAGCTTGCGGATCTCGATGCGGATCGAGGAGTAGAATTTCAGCGCGCGGCCGCCCGTCGTGGTTTCCGGATTGCCGAACATCACGCCGACCTTTTCACGCAGCTGGTTGATGAAGATGACGATGGTCTTCGATTTGCTGATGATCCCCGTCAGCTTACGGAGCGCCTTGCTCATGAGGCGCGCCTGCAAGCCGACCGAAGCATCGCTGATATCCCCCTCGATCTCCTGCTTCGGTACGAGGGCTGCGACCGAGTCGATGACGATCATATCGACCGCGCCGCTTCTGACCAGAGACTCTGCGATGGAGAGCGCCTGCTCGCCGCTGTCCGGCTGGGAGATCAAAAGCTCTTTCGTATCGACTCCGAGGTGATGCGCATAGACAGGGTCGAGTGCATGCTCGGCATCGATGAATGCGGTGACGCCGCCCATCTTCTGCGCTTCTGCGATCGCATGCAGTGCCAGCGTCGTCTTACCGGAGGACTCCGGCCCATAGATCTCGATGACACGCCCGCGCGGATAACCACCGACACCGACAGCGATATCAAGGGCGAGCGAGCCCGTCGGGATGACCTCGATATCGAGCTTATCTCCCATTTCGCCAAGACGCATGATGGAGCCGGCACCAAATTCCTTGGTGATCTGCTTCATCGCATTTTCGAGCGCCTTCTGTCTGTCCTGCTGTGCATTCATTTCTTTCGTGACTGCCATAGATACCTCCTTGAAAAACAAGTCTCAAATCGTTTTCTTATACTGCAATTATACGATACAGCAAGGGGAAAAGATAGCGAATCCCAGATTAAATCTCAAAACCGGTCTTCCCTGGATGCCTCCCAAGCACTTCATCAGAGAGTCAGACGCAAAAACCCGCCGCGCTTTCCACGCGGCGGGTTTCGCAGGGGTATATGTGACTGGCAGCTGGCAGCCGGCCCTCAGATCAAGCTCACGAGGATCCCCTCTCACCTACTTATTCTTCGGTGTCTTCTGCTTCCGGATCGTTCGAGAGCACGTCGATGGAGGCGATGCGATCCCCATCCTCGAGACGCTGGAGAATGACGCCCTGCCCTGCTTTCGTCTTCTTGCTGACGATCTGGCTCGCTTTGGTCTTGATGGTGATGCCCTGTTCGGAGACGCCGACGAGCTCATCCTTGTCATCCGCTGCAACAAGGGCTACGACCTCGTAGCCGCGGCGGAAATTCCGGATACCCTTGCCGTTTCGGCTCTGGATATGATAGGCAGAGGCCTTGTTTCTCTTCGCATTGCCGTCCGCAGAAATGGTGAAGATATCCTTATCTGCTGCGATGCATGCGCCGACGACTTCATCATCGCCCGCGAGCTTGATCCCATGGACACCGGCAGCGGCGCGGCCCATGGAGCGGACCTCGCTGTCATCCACAGAGAAGCGGATGGCCATGCCATCCTTGGTGCCAAGGATGATCTCCTCTTCACCGGTGATCGCAAGCACGGCAGCGAGGCGGTCGCCCTCATTGAGGCGGATGGAGATGAGACCGTTCTTGTTGATGTTCTTGTATTCCGCAAGCTCCGTCTTCTTCACGTAGCCTTTCTTCGTGACCATGAGGAGGTACTTCGTCCCTTCCTGGACATTGTCGAGGTCGAGAAGCTCGGTGACTCTTTCATCACGCGCCAGATTCGGAATGAAATTGATGAGCGCACTGCCGCGTGCGGTTCTCGTGGATTTCGGGAATTCCACAGCCGTCTTCATGTAGACCTTGCCCTTGTTTGTGAAGAAGAGGATGCGGTTGTGCGTGGAGGTATTCAGGATCTTCCAGACATAGTCTTCGTCCTTCATCTTCATGCCGGAGACACCGCGGCCGCCCTTCTTCTGGACACGAATATCCGCAGAGTCCATGCGCTTGATGTAGTTCTGCTTCGTCAGGGTAATGGTCATCGGTTCATCCGGGATGAGGTCGGTCAGGGTGAAGTCCTCCTTCGTGGCCGAGATCTGGGTACGGCGTTCATCGCCGAAGTTTTTCTTTTCATCCTGGAGCTCGTCTTTGACGACGCCCATGATCTTTTCTCTGGAGGAGAGGAGGTCTTCGAGGTAAGCGATGGTTTCCTGCACGTCTTTATAGTCCTGTTCGAGCTTGTCTCTTTCGAGGCCTGTCAGCTTGCGCAGACGCATGTCAAGGATGGCGATGGCCTGCTTTTCCGAAAGTCCGAATTTCGACATGAGAGCCTGTTTCGCCACATCATCGGTGCGGGATTCACGGATGGTCTTGATGACTTCATCGATGTGGTCGAGCGCGATGAGGAGACCCTCCAAGATGTGCGCTTTGGCTCTGGCCTTGTCGAGTTCATACTGGCTTCTTCTGGTAATGACTTCTTCCTGATGCTTCAGGTAATAGTAGAGGATCTGCTTCAGGTTCAGGATGCGCGGATGTCCGTCAACCAGTGCCAGCATGATGGCGCCGAAATTCACCTGCATCTGGGTATGCTTGAAGAGATTATTCAGCATGATATCCGGGCTGACGTCGGCACGCAGCTCGATAGCGATGCGCATGCCGCTGCGATCGGATTCATCGCGAAGGGCGGTGATGCCGTCTAAGACCTTCTGACGCTGCAGGTCGGCGATGGACTCGATGAGGCGCGCCTTGTTCACCTGATATGGGATTTCCGTCACTACGATGCGGTGTTTGCCGCGATCCATGTCTTCGATCTCCGTCTTTGCACGCACGGTGATGCTACCGCGGCCGGTGCGGTAGGTATCCTCGATGCCCTTCACGCCCTGGATGATACCGGCGGTCGGGAAATCCGGACCTTTGATGTACTTCATCAGCCCATCAATCGTGATGTCTGGATCATCGATCATGGCAGAGAGGCCATCGACCACTTCCGACAGGTTGTGCGGCGGGATATTCGTCGCCATGCCGACGGCAATGCCGTAGGAACCATTCACGAGCAGGTTCGGGATGCGGGACGGCAGGACGAGCGGTTCCTGCAGCGAGCCGTCATAGTTCGGCATGAAATCGACGGTATTCTTGTCGATGTCGCGCAGCATTTCCACGGTGATCTTCGCCATACGCATTTCTGTATAACGCATCGCAGCCGCGGAGTCGCCGTCGACTGAGCCGAAGTTCCCGTGCCCATCGACCAGCGGGTAGCGCGTCGAGAAGTCCTGCGCCATGCGGACAGCAGACTCATAGACGGCGGTATCGCCGTGCGGGTGATACTTACCTAAGACATCACCGACGATGCGGGCCGACTTCTTGTACGCCTTGCCAGGCAGCATCCCGGCTTCGCTCATCGCGTAGAGGATGCGGCGATGTACGGGCTTCAGGCCGTCTCGCACGTCTGGCAGCGCACGAGTCACGATGACCGACATGGCGTAGTCGATATAGGAATTCTTCATCTGCCCTTCCAAAGGGGTATTGATGATCTTTCCTTCTTTCCATTCGATATCCATAGTGTCTCCTTGCGAAAAAAGACAGCGCCTTTTGCGCTGTAAATTAAACAATTACATATCTTATTATAGCACAAAAACGCTCTCACAGCCATTTGAGAGCGTTTTATGGGATCCTTTTGAAAAGTTAAACAAAAGCAGGATCTATGCATAACCAATCGTCTTTGGCAGAGCTTGCTATGCATGGACACATCGATGGCAAGCGCTTCTTTCATCACAAAAGAGCAGCCGCAGGAAAACGCCTGTTTGATCGCAGGGTCAGATGTGATCCGTGTTTCCCTAGAGCTGCCCTCTTTACTTAGATACATATATATTATCTTCAAGCACCATGCGCCACGGGAAATTTCTTCCATACTTCGCATAGTCGATACCGATGCGTTTGGTGCGCTTCACGGGGAAATGCCCCTCTCCCTTTTCGATCCAGAGACGGTTTCCTGTGAGGTCTTCTCCATAAAAGGAGCGATCGATGCCCATCGCCATCGTCAGGCGGCCGGGCCCTCCTGTGAGAAGTCTGCCCTTCGCCCCTTTCCGTCGATGCCGCATAAGCTCCACGCCGGAAAGCGGCTCGATGGCGCGGATAAGGACGCAGCCGGGTATTCCTTCGGGTTCGCAAACGATATTGAGGCAGGTATACATGCCATAAATGAGATACACATAGGCATGACCGGGCTCGCCAAAGATCACCTTCGTCCGCGCGGTGATGCCCTTGGCAGAGTGCGCGCCATCGTCTTCATGGCCACGCCAGCATCCGCCATAGGCTTCGCACTCCACGATGCGGCCCGTAGTCAGCCCCTCCTTCGTACGGCAGCAGAGGACAGCGCCGATGAGCATCTTCGCCAGTGTCACGGGATCGGTGTCGTAGTCGGCGCGCTCCCATTTCATTTCACATCGACCTCCATGCCCATCTCAAGATCCTTCGTCGGATCCGTCACGACGCGGTCGCCTTCAGAGAGACCATCCATGATGAGCAGGAACCCGCCTGTCTCACTGGCGATATCCACGGTCTTGATGTCGATAAGGCCATCATCATTCACAACAGCGACGGAGTCCTCGCCGATCAGAGCTGTCTTGGGGATCATGTAGGAAGACATGGTCTTGCCGCTTTCGATGCGGATGTTGTATTCATTCCCGATGGTGATCTCATCATCGCTGTTATCCACCTGCACTTTGTAGGTGGTGTATTTGTCGCCGTCCTCATTCGGCTGTTTTTTGAGCTCGCCATACCAGATCTCATCGCCATCCGTCATCGTGACCGTCAGCGTCTTGTCATCCTTGGCGCGTTCCATCAGCGTATCCAGCTTGGACGGGATCTCGATAGAGGCCGTCACCGGTGAATCCTGTCGGATGACGAGAGCAGGTTTGCCTGCCATGGCCATGTGCGTATCTCCGATGTAGACCTGCGAAATGATCCCGCTGATCGGCGCACGGACAGTGCAGCCGGCGATGGTCTTCTGCAAGGCTGCCAGTGCGGACGCCAGATTTCCATCCCCCTGCGACCCGCCGCTGGAAGGAGCCGGCTCAGCCACTGCGCTCCGTCCCTTGATGCGGTTATACTCTGCGCGGGTGATGATGCCCTGCTTCAGAAGCGAGGCTTCCATGCTGTTATCGATCGGCGCGCCGCCATAGCTGGCCGCCGGAGCCGAAGAGGCACTCTCGGCGATCTTCGCCTCGAGCGCTGCCGCCTGCGACTCATACTGAGAGGAGTCGATCCGGAAAAGGACATCACCCGCCTCGACCGTGGTCCCGATATCAGGCAGATCGGAAAGAAGGCCGCCTGATACGGACGGAATGACCGGCGCAACATGAAGCGCTTCCGGCACCGCTTTCGTCTCCAGGGTAAATGGTTCCTGGCTGGCTTCGGCCTTCATGACATGCACGAAGGGTCTTCCGCAGCCCGAAAGAAGCAATACGGCGGAGAGCGCTCCTGCCGCCATCCAAGAGATCCATTTCTTCATCATGCGCCTTCTTTGTCAAGAATATCCGCAGCCAGCGTATCTGCGAGGGAGATCAATGCTTCGTCATCACCTGTGATGCTGCCCTTCACGTGGAGCGGCTTCTCGATGATCTCACACTTCTTCCATGTGCTGACGATATCCTTCATGAGCTTGCCGGATACATTGGGCGCCCAGCTGCTGTTCCCCAGAATCGCCACTTTGCGGTTTTGGATGCCCATCGTCGTACATTTATGAAGGAAGGCTGCCATCGCCGGATTGAGGCACATATTCATCGTAGGTGCCGCCAGTACCATGTGGCTTCTGCGGAACACTTCCGCCCACGCATCGCTCGCCGGGGTCACGCAGAGATCGATGAGCTTCAGATTTCTGACACCTCGCTCGCCGAGGAGCGTCGCGAGACGAGTAGCTGCCATCGCGGTATGACCGTAGGCAGAAGCGAAGAAGATGGAAGCCGACGTATAATCCGGTGTAAAAGACGCCCACTTCTTCACGTGATCGATCACATACGCCTTGTCCTTCTCCGTGCGAAGGACAGGCCCGTGAAGCGAACAGATGATGTCGATGGGGAGAGCCGCTGTCTTTTTCAAAACGGAAAGCACCTGCATGCCGTACTTGCCCGTCGTATTCGTGTAATAGCGACGGCCTTCCACGCCATACACATCCGCATAGTCGACGGCATCGGCAAAGATGGAGCCATGGATCACACCGAATGTCCCGAAGGCATCCGCAGAAAAGAGGACTTTATCTGCCTCATCATAGGTAAATGTCACTTCCGGCCAGTGGACCATCGGTGCCTTGATGAAGCGGAGCTTGTGCACGCCGAGATCCAGCACCATCTTTTCGTCAGAAAGGATGGTGCGATCTTTGAACGATACATGGAAGAACTGCTCGAACATTTTGATCGCCTGCGGAGAAGCGATGATCTTCGCCTTGGGATGTGCCTCTGCGAGTGCCAGAAGCGAACCGCTGTGATCCGGCTCCATGTGATTGATGATGATGTAGTCAAGCGCACGGCCTTTCAGAAGGTACGAAAGGTTATCCATGAAAATGTCCCGGCATGCATTGTCGATCCCATCCAGGACACAGGTCTTTTCATCATCGATAAAGTAGGTATTATAGGAAATCCCCTGCGGGAGCGGTACCAGATTATCAAAGCGAGGCGTCACGAAATCGTTCGCGCCGATCCAGTAAATGCTGTCCGTCACTTTCTGTTCATTGTGCATCATAACAAGACTCCTTTGGAAATACGAATATATATGTATCATTATAGCATTCATGGGAAGAAGGCTAAAGGCGCAATGGGTTCAATGGGTTCAATGGGTTCTAAGGGTTCAAGAGGTTCTAAGTGGGTTGGTGCGGCGCATAAAAAGCAGATGCGCCGCGAAGTATGCATATGGAAACGCTGATTAAATCGCAGAGTCAGATTCCACAAGAATTTTTATACATAACTTCGTCATAGCCTTGCTTAAATAGCTCGCTATTCGCGTCAGGTTATTCCTTGTCATGTATAAAAATTCAAGAGTAAAATCTGACAACGATTTAATCAGTGTTTCCATAAAGCGATGCCCGAAGTTGGAGTCACAAGTCACTCATCCCTGCTTTCACACATCCATCGTTTATCGGTCTGCAAGGAAGATTTCTCGGCAACGCTTTCAATGACGATACGGGAGTCTGATGTCTTCTAGTCACTAGTCACCAGTCACTAGTCACCGGTCAAAAAAGCACCTGCCTTCGCAGATGCTCACATGTTCTTTTCCAATTTGGCCAGGATCCGACTGGTAACGACCGTCAGAAAGAGATAGATGACGGCTGTCGTGATGAACGTCTCCCACACGCGATAGTACTGTGCATTCGCTGCATTCGCCCAGTACATGAGCTCCGGCGTCGCGATGACGGAGGCGAGAGACGAGTCCTTGATCAGGCTCACGAAGGAATTGCCCAGTGCCGGTACGACCGACTTCAGCGCCTGCGGCAGGATGACATAGCGCATGCTCTGCCATGCGGAAAGCCCCAGCGCACTGGCGGCCTCCCCCTGCCCTACGTCGACGGACTGGATGCCCGCACGGATCGTTTCCGCAATGTATGCCCCCGCATTGATGGAAAGCGCGAGTGCGGCCGAAAGGACACCGTCCGGCTTCTTCATGAAAAGAGGTACGATACCGAAGTAGGTGATCAGCAGCTGCAGGAGGAGCGGCGTCCCGCGTATACTTTCAATGAAGAGCAGCGCAGGAAAAGACAGGTATTTCTTTTTCGAAGTACGCAGGAGTGCCAGCACGAGCCCCAGCAGAAATCCACAGAGGATCGCGATCAGCGAGAGCTTGATCGTGAGCCATGTGCCGGATAAGAAAAACGGCGCATATTCCTGAATGATAGAAAATTTGAAATCAGACATGATTAGCCTCAGAATTATAAAATGATGCGTTCCGGGTCAGCGTTTCCCCAGTTTTTCCAGCGTCTCCTCATCGACTTTCGTCTTGAACCACTTTTCATAGATCTTTCCATAGGTACCGTCAGCGATCATGTCCTTGAGCGCCTTGTCGATCTTGCCCTTGAGCTCTGCGCCCGTATCCTTCGGATACAGGATGCCGAAGAACTCAGGCGTGAAGGCTTCATCATCATAGACGATCGAAAGATGCGCCTCGGGGTACTGCGCCTGGATGGACTTCACGGACGTCTCATCACCGACCAGTGCATCGACCTGCCCGCCGATCAGCATCTGGATGGACATCGGCGTCTTCTTGATGGAGGGATGATTCTTTCCGAGAAGCTTTTCCAGCGCCTCCTGCCCCGTCGAGCCGTTCTGCACAGCGATCTCTTTGCCGTCCATCAGATCCTTCGCACTGTGGATATCCACACCTTCCCGCACCAGGATCGCCTGCCGGGAGAGGAAATACGGCGCCGAAAAGAGATAGGACGCCTCTCTGTCTTTCGTGACGGTGACACCGGAAATCGCCATGTCCGCCTGATGTGAGCGGATCTGCTCAAAGAGCGCTTCCCAGCCCGCATCGGTGAGATCCATCGTAAGCCCTGCGCGCTTCACCGCTTCTCGTGCGAGGTCCACGTCAAATCCGACGATCTTGCCGTTCTCCATGTACTCGAAGGGATTCCAGTTCGCATGAGTCACGACATGGATCTCATTTTTCGTCTGCTTCGGCGCGTCTCCTCCGCAGCCCGTCATGAGAAAACAGCCTGCCGCGAGAAGCGTTGCCCCTATGATGATGATTTTTTTCATTGTTCTTCTCCTACTTATTTCATGGGATACCATGGAAGAATTTTACGCCCGCCAAAAAGGTTTTATTCAGCATGCCTCTTGGGTATTCCCATTATACGACCGCGAGCATTCCAATACAAGTTGTTTCGTATTTATTTTATAAAACTCTAAGTAAATATTGATTCAATCGTTATCAGATGTCATCCGTGTTTCCCTTCGTCTCCAACAAAAAAGGCGATATGAAATAACGATCATCTCATTTTCGCGTTCCATCTGCCACGAGGGACTTGCAGCTCTCACAGGAGTGACCGGGAAACCTTATCCCAGCTGTCTTTCATGCCATAGTCACCCTATC
>SAMEA3663095__coassemble_882_pt1 | contig 39421 bp, 30 predicted proteins | sample SAMEA3663095__metabat2_high_PE_021 | metagenome-assembled genome bin SAMEA3663095 (sample SAMEA3663095) | pig gut metagenome | biome: pig gut; feature: pig-associated habitat; material: faeces | place: France | collected 2012
GGCGAAGCCGCCACGAGAGCCCTGAACCTTGAACCCTGAACCAAATGAAAGCAAAAAGGGGCTGTGAAGAAATGAGGATTCATTTCTTCACAGCCCCTTTTTGCTTTCGATTTACAGCCCCTCATTCTTTGACTATAATGAGGATAGAATCTATCATCTTTCCGGAGGTGCTCTCTATGAAAAAACGTACACTGCTCCTGTCGCTCGCCGCCCTTCTGGCAGCGACTACGATTTCTGCCAACGACTCTCTCCCCTTCACAGCCGCAGTCAAAGAAAACGGCATGTGGGGCGCAGTGAATGGGGCCGGCCAAGTCGTGATCCCGATCTCGTATGACCGTCTTGGCCTCTCACTCTCCGAGGCCAACGAGCAGAAGGAGGACCTTCTCTCTGAAGAGGGGCGTGATGATCTCATCGAAGCGGAAAAAGGCGGACTTCGCGGATTCTTCACCCGCACAGGAAAGGAAGTCATCCCGATCTCCTATGAAAGCCGCTCCAGCTGGAAAGAAGGCGCTCTCGCCGTCCGCGGGAAGGACAAGAAAATCTCCTTCTATAAAAAAGATGGATCGCTGATCTCTCGTGCCGCCTACGATCAAGTCTCCGACTTCGAGAACGGCATGGCGATCGTAAAGCGGGGCGCGACCTATGGGTATCTTTCGCTCGATGGAAAAGAAGTGAAGCCTGTCTATCAGGAAGCGCGCTTCTTTGAAGACGGCCTCGCCGCCGTCAAAGAAAAAGGACGCTGGGGCGTCATCGACATGACGGGCCGCTATATCGTCTCCCCGATCTACAAGGATACCGGTGCTGCCTTCCAAGAGGGACGCCTCGCCGTCAAAAACCAAAAGAATCTCTGGGGCTACATAGATAGAGAGGGCAAGGAAATCATCCCTCCCGCTTACAAAGCCGTCTCGCCGGCCTTCAGCGAAGGCTATGCGGCTATCCTAGGCGACAGCAAGCTCTGGGGATTCATCGATACCGAAGGAAACGTCACCGCAAAGCCGCAGTTCAAAGCTGTGCTGACCCCCTTCTCCGAGGGGCTCTCCGGTGTCAAGACCATCGACGGCAACGGCTATGCCAGACCTGACGGCACCATCGCCTTCATGGCAGACTACGACCGGCTTTTCCCCTTCAGGGACGGTCTTGCCGAAGTCAGAGAAGGCGAGGTGGAGACGCACGCCGTCCGCAGCCGTCCTTCTATCTCCATCGGCATCGGCTGGGGATGGGGCGACTGGCTTGCCTTCCGCCATCACCCATGGGGCTGGGGATGGGGCATCGGCCTGCCCATCTGGTATCCTGGCCGATACGACGATGAGCCTGTCACATCCGTCACGGAGAAGCGCGGCTACATCGACAAGAACGGGAAAGTCATCGCGAGCCCCGCCAATGACCGCGTCTTCCCCGCCGGAAGAAAAGGCATCCTCCTTTCGAAAGACGGCCGCTATGGCTGGGTCGACCGCGAAGGCACCTACATCGCTCATACCATCTATACCGGTCTCCTCCCCGATGAGGAAGACGGCGTACTTCTCGCCAAAGACGAAAACAAGAAATGGGGCCTCCTCTCCATGGAAGACGGTCACGAGCTTCTGCCATTCTCCTATAAGGAGATCCGATCCTTGGGCAGTGGTCTTTTCGGTTATAAGGAAGAGGGCAAATGGGGCATCGCAGACAAAGAAGGGACGCGCCTCACCGCGCCCCTCTACCTCGCTGTATCGAAAGCAGGAGAAGGCCTCCTTCCCGTCAAGACAAAGAACGGCTGGCGCTTCCTCACCCCTGCGGGTCATGAGGCCTTTCCTCATGACGACACCTTTTCCGACGTCACCCCCTTCTCCTCCGGTCTCGCCGGCGTCAAGGTCAAAGGCAAATGGGGGCTCATCGATAAGACGGGAACATATGTCATGCGCCCCGCCTATGAGGATCTCTATATTTTGTGACAGTGGGACAGACCATGCCATTCCGTAAAAAAAACGCTGATCCGATCGCTTTGCGATCCGATCAGCGTTTTCTTATTCTTCCTCGATCTCTCCTTCGACCTCAAGATACAGCTTCTCGAGAGCATCCACAGTCTCTTCTTTGGCCTGCCACAGACCTCGCCGCGCTGCCTCAAGGAGCGTCTCAGTGATGCGGCTAAGCGCCCAGGGATTCACACGCTTCATCCAGTCCTGCACCTTGGGATCCAGGGCATAGGCGGCGGAGAGCTTCTCATACATCCAGTCCTCCATGACATCGCTCGTCGCATCCCACTGGAAACTGACAGCAACGCGATTTGAAAGATCTGCCGCGCCTTTATAGCCATGCTGCATAAGGCCTTCGATGAATTTCGGATTCACAGTCTCCGTGCGGAAGATGCGCTTCGCTGCCGCTTCGACAGTGCGTACCTTAATGCGGCTCCGATCGCTGCTGTCCCCTTCGTAGGCATGCGGTTTCTTTCCCGAGCAGCTTCTGACCGCTGCGATCAGGCCGCCGTGGTAAGCATTATAGTCGTCCGATGACATCATATTGGTCTCATGGTTATCCTCATTCTTGATGGTGACTTCCATATGCGAGAGACGCTCACGGAAGAGCTCCGGCTTGTAGCTGCCATTTGACTTCGATCCATAGGCATGACCGCCCCATCGGATGAAAACATTCGCGAGGTCATCGAGGCTGTCCCAATTTTTCTCCTCCAGAAGCGCCGCAACGCCTGCGCCATACGTCCCCGGGGCATCCCCGAAGATGCGGTACGCAGCCTCCCGCCACGCCTCTTCCTTGGGCGAGCCTTTCTCTTCCATGATCCGGCTGTCCTCAGAAATATGTTTCCTGACGTAATTATCCTCGTCATTCTCCGCAAGAGAGGCAGCGAGCAGCACCGCCCTGTCCATGAGCGAGACGACAGAGGGCATGGTATCACGGAAAAGGCCGCTGATGCGCGCCGTCACATCGATGCGCGGACGCTGCAGCTCCGACAGTGGGATGGGCTCCATACGCTTCACATAGAGGCTTCCCGGCTCCCAGATCGGACGGATGCCCATGAGATAGAGAAATTCTGCGATGCACTGCCCGTGACTTCGCATATTCGCACCCGACCAGAAAACCATGCCGACACTTTCCGGATACCGGCCTTCGCTCTCGATATATTGCGAGATGACCTGATCTCCGAGCTCTTTTCCTACCTCCCATGCCGTCCTTGTCGGCAGACGCCGCGGATCGATGCCGTAGAAATTCACCCCTGCCGGCAGAAGAGAAACACCGCCCGCGTGCGGAGAGCCGGAGATCCCCGGCACAATGTAACGGGCAGAAAGCCCGCGAAGGGTATGCTCCATTTCCATTTTTGTCTCTGCAAGGCGCGGATATACCTCCTCACAAACGAAACGAAGCAGCGGCTGCTCCCTCTCTGTCCCCAGTGCCTTCGCCTTCTCTTTGTCGAAATGCATGTCTGACAGCTTACGGACCAGACCCTCTGCCTTCCTCTGCAGGCGCGCCATCCACTCGCCCCCGGTGAGACCATTCGGATACAGTGTCTGTGCCTGTCCCAGCAGCGTATCTACGGATGTCCCCTCCTCCTCAGCCAGCAGCTCACAGATCGAGGGGATGTCACCATTCGGCAGACGAAGAAGAGCCAATATTTCATGAATGAGCGTTTCCTCCTTCGGCATCTCTCCTAGAATGTGCAGTCCGACATGGCACTCGCTATTTTTAAGATCCTCGATATAGCAGTGAAGGCGTGAAAGATACCCTGCCAGATCCGCTTCCGTATACGGCACCTCACCGTCCAGACTTGCTTTCTCCGCAAGCTCACGGATCCGTGGTACCAGCCGCTTCGCCGTTTCCGGTTCCGATTTCTCAAAATGCGCGTACTCATCCATCGCCTGCTCCAGCTCAGAGAGCTCCTCATACGTCCCTGCCTCTTCCATCGGTGCAGGCAAATGATCCACAAGACATGCGCCGCCGCGCCGCTTCGCCTGGATCCCTTCTCCCGTGATCGTCATATGGTAGGGATAGATATTCGGCAGGCTTCCCAGCGCCAGATCAGGATAGCTTCCTCTATCCATCCCCGCACTTTTCCCCGGAAGCCATTCCAGATTTCCATGCGTCCCCACATGGACCACGGCATCAGCTCCCCATACATCACGGATCCACTGATAGTATGCCAGATACTGATGCGTCGGCGCTATAAAAGGATCATGATAGATCTTCGACGCATCAAAGCCATACCCGCGCGGTGCCTGCACCGTGAGGAAAATATGCCCGTCCATCAGCCCCGGTACCAGAATATCGCCCGACTCCGTCGTCATGACCCTGCCAGGCGCCTTTCCCCAGTCCTTCTCCATCTGCCGCCGCGTCTCTTCGGGGAAGGCAGCAAAAAAATCACAGTAGAGCTTCTTCGGGACCTTCTGACACGCCGCCTCCTGCTCCTCCGTCAGCATCGAGCGGTCATTCATCGCCTGCGCCGTCAGCCGCTTCATGAAGGCCTCCGTGTCCTCCGGGATGAAATCGACCTGATAGCCTACCTCCTTCATGAAGCCGAGCAGACGGCGCACGCTCTCGATGCTGTCCAGACCATACGCACTCCCGATGTTCGAATTCTTCGGCGGGTAATTGTGAAAAATGATCGCGATCTTCTTCTCCGCATTCGGTTTCCTGTGCAGTCTCGCCCATGCCCCCGCCCGCAAGACCATCGCACGCATACGCTCGGGGATGGGCAGGTACTCCACCTCCCCATCCTCCTTCACATGCTTCGCAGCGATCGGCATCCCGTGGATGATCCCATCAAATTCCGGCATCGTGACCGAGATGGAGATCTCCATCGCATTCATTCCCTCCGGCAATGCCTCCCACTCCTCCTTCGGAGCGATCAGAGAGTAGGCCTCCAGCACAGGGACGCCCATTTCTTCCAGCGCCTTGATGGAAATCGACCCCGACGTCGTAAAGGAGAACTTCATCACATTCACGATGGCATCGACGAGAGGCTTTCCCTCCTTCATGAAATACTTCTCAAACACCTCACGAATCGTCGGCATCCCCAGCTTCGGATCCGGCAGACCATTCGTGAAGACTGCGATGACATTCAGCCCCTGCCGCTCCGCCTCTTCTATGAATGCCTTCTGGTAATGCAGGTCATCCCAGATCCACTCATCCCGATAGAAGAGAAGCCCCAGCGTCGGACGCCCCGCCTTGAGAAACATCTTCTCATACAGGGAAAGATCCGTCATGAATTTCTTCGCCATCCCCGGATGATAGATCCCCGCCCAGCAGATCGGCGACGGCGGCTCCGCGTAAGGCGCCCCCTGATCAAAAAGGGAACGCGCATAGAGCCACAGATTCTTGTAATTTGTCAGACCCCCATAGAACGAGTACGCCTTCATAGCCTCGATGTCCTTTGCCGCGACCCGCTCTACGCACTCCTCCTCTGCCGATCCCGCCGCATCCATGTAATACGGGATCCCTTCCCGCGAGAGAAAATGCATACACGCCGTCCAAAACTTCGTACGGATCGTATTTCCCATGAAACGGATCATGACCAGTGCGCTCCCGCGTAGTTTTTCTTCCCACGATGCGCTCCACACAGAGCCATCCTCCGTCTTTACGACCTGTGAGGATGCGGACATCTCTCCATCCGCGATCAATTCGTCAAGCGCACGGCGCATCATGAAATAGCGACGATCAATATTCGTCATATAAATGATTTTGGGTGTCATAGGTGAGTCTCCTTATGCCTCATTCAATCATCCCATTCATCAGTCAAGCAAAAATGCAAACGGGCGAAATGCGAGAAGGGGTGAAATGTCCTGGCCCCTGATCCCTAGTCACTAGTCACAAACACTTCCGGATACACCGACCGCGCTGCCGCTTCCACTGCGTCCACGACATGCTGGCTCATGACGTACTTGTACTTCTCCGAAAAAGGCACGAGCCGCCTCTCTTTGACCGCCGTCACCTCGCGAAGTGCAGGATTTGACAGAAGTCCCTCCTCGAAGGCCCTCGTATCATCCCCCGCCTTCACCCGCCAGGTGGGAAGAAGTATCACATCTGGATCAATCTTCGGGAGGATTTCCAAAGAAAGGTACGCATCCGCCCCCTTTGGCACCTCATACACCGCTGCCCCATCCTTCACATGCGCGAGACGCAGGACATCCGAAAAAAGCGTCCCCTTCTTGCCCAGGATCCCGCGAAATGACATGCCGAGAGCCACCCGCTCCTTATCCGGTGAAACCGCCGAGAGCTTGGACGCAAGAGCGGCCAGCTTCGACTCCATGTCAGAAACCATCGCCTCCCCCTTCTCCTCTTCGTGGACTGCTTTCGCGACGCCGCGCACCTTCCCCTTCATTTCCTCTACCGTCGTCGGGATAGCGGAAACATAGACAGGGACACCAGAGCGTGTAAGTACCTCGACCGTCTGCATGGGCGTAGACGTCGAAGCGATCACCAGATCCGGCGCAAGCGCCAAAATATGCTCCGGCTCCATATCGACCGTCCGCCCGACCCGGCTGACCTCGTCCTTGGTGAGGAAACTGATCCCGCCATCTCCCGCATACTTCGAGTAGGCGGCAATGCGTCCAGGGGAAAGAAGCGACGTCAGTATCTCATCCGTCCCATACGTGAGAGAAACAATGCGCGTGGGATGGATGGGCGCGGATATAGTGCGCCCGGCATCATCCGTCATGCTTCGCGTCTCGCTTTGCGGCGCGGGCGTGACCGAGCAGGCAGGAAGAAGGATCGATGCCAACGCGGCAAGTATCGTAAAAAGAATTCTTTTCCACATAGCTTCCTTTTGGCTCATCAAATAAAAAGCGGCGGCAGCCTTTGGCTGTCAGCCGCTTTTTAGCAAGATTAGAATTTATATCTATAAGAGAGCAGGAAATTTCTTGGCGTCGAGTAGTAGTCACTGGATGTATGCGATGTGATATCCTGTCTATTCAGTACATTGTCTACAGTAAGAAGAATATCGCTTCTATCATTTGGTGAATATTTGGCTGTAAATGAGGTCAAGAGATACGGTTTAATCTCCACCGAAGGCTCAGAGGTCGGACACTTGACACGATCCGCCAGATAAGTGAAATTCAATGCAGTCGACCATTTATCCTTTTCATAAGACACTCCGCCATTCAGCAGGAAGCGTCCGTAATGCCGATCCCAATAGGTTTTCGCAGATTTTTTCTTTGTGGTCTGCTTTGCCTGCGGATCCTGGAAAGTAACGCCTACATTCCAGCCCAAACCATTAGAGCCGGTGCCACGAACACTAGCTTCTACCCCTTTATTTTTGAAATCTTCATTGATAGCATACCAGTGATCCTTTAACGCACTGGACTTAGAAGTAATTTTAGAGAATGAAATATTGTCATCAATTTTTTCGGTAAACAGAGCCACTTTATACTGACGGCTTTGGGTTTCCATCTTCCACCCAGCTTCATAATGTGTCCCTTTTTGAGGCTTCAATTCTGGATTTCCGATGACTAAATTGGTGGATGTAATTCCCGCACGGGAATACATCTGACTCAGCGTCGGAAGAACAAAAGATTGTCCTGCACTGATGTACAAGCTCTGCGTATCATTCAACTTATGCAGATACTGGGCCTGTCCACTGAAATTGTGGAAAGTCATTCCTCCACCAAAAGTCCATGTACAGCGAGCACCAATCGTTAAATTATCCTTATCCGTCAGCTTCCTGTCCCATGACCCGAAGGCGGCAAGAATATTGCGGCCGGTATCGATTTCCTTACTTTCATAGGTTTCGCGTACTAATGATGTTCCTAAAAGGAAAGTTTGTTTTTTATCCTGATCCCAAACCTTCTGCACATCATACCCGAATGTCTTATTCTTTTCTTTAGATGCACTCACGGAAGGTTTGGTATATTTACTGCCATATTTGTCATAAAAATCAATACCATTCGTTTCTAAGGTATTGTAATTATAGAAAAAATGCCCACTGATTCCATTGAGATCGTGGAAATTGAACTGTGCAAAATCCTTCTCTCTTTTATAATCTCTCAGGTAGCGAGCTTTCCCATTCAAATCCGTGAATCCGGCTTTAGTAATGCCTGTATACCCATAAGACCATCGATTGGTTGCCTCATTGTGATTATACAAGAAATCAGCTTTATCATTAAACTTATAGGTGAGCATCAGATCATTCTTTTCTGAACCCCTGAATGTCTGTTGCATGTCAGTCCGTACTTTCTTATCATTAGCATCATAAAATGAGGTATCAAAGTCAGAAACTATCCCCATATTTCCCCATTTATTATAGTTATAAGCGATAGATGCCTTGCCTGCACTAGCAGAAATCTTATAGTCCTGTCTTCCATAGTTGCCCCAACCTGCCTGTACCTCATTTGGCAAGACCTTTTTTGTGATAATATTGATGACGCCACCGGTTGCCTGGCTTCCGTAAAGAACCGCGCCGCCGCCACGAACAATTTCGACTTTTTCAACAGCACTGGTTGGAATGTTTTCCAAATTATAAAGATTTCTCCAGTTGATTGGTGTGCCATTCACCATGACGACCGTACCATTTTCTACGCCGCGGATAACAGCTTTGCTGGTCATTGAAGAAACAGCAGCGCCATTTGGACCATTACCGGAAGTAACCACGCCGTCCAAGTACTGCAACGCCGTACTCATATTATCTGCGCCAGTCTGCTCGATCTGCTTTGCCGTATACGTCTGCGTGCTGGCCGCTACCTCGACATCTTCTTTAACATATCGATTCGCCGTCACGACGACTGGATTCAGCTCATACACTGCTTCACCGGCAGCAGACGCTATTCCGTACCCCCCCCATGAAATTCCGGCAAAGACAAGCGCTGAGAGCAAACATTTGACATCCTTTTTCATATATATCCTTCTCTCTTATAAATCACGCAGGCGATTCCATAGACCCTGAACAGACCCTATCGACGACTGCGTAAAAACCAAGGTTAGAAAATAAAAAATGAGAACCTGAAAACAAGTCCGGCTTCGGACCTGCAGGTTCTCATTATATTAAACTATCTGAAGTACATTATTATTGTTTTTATGTGTTTTATTATAAATCATAAATCTCGTATTGTCAAATTTCTATATTAGATTTAGGACAATAATAAGTTTAGATGATAGAATGAGGAATCTTTTCCCTTTTCACTCCTTTTCGGCACAAAAAGCCCCCGCACCGCTATGCGGCCGGGGGCTCTCTCTTACTTCGTGAGTTCTTTTTCTATTTTTTCGAGCGCCATTTCGAGTGTATGCCAGCCTAAGGTCGCGCACTTGACGCGGACGGGCATCTTGGAAATATCCTTCAGCGTGATAGCGGCTTCGAGCTCTTCGAGCTCGCTTTCCTCCGTCACTTTGCCGCGGATCATATCGAGGAAGAGGCGGCAGAGACGAAGGGCTTCCGGAACGGTTCTCCCCTGCAGGAGCTCAGCCATCATCGCCGTCGATGCCTGGCTGATGGCGCAGCCGCTGCCGGTGTAGGCGAGATCTTCGATAACGCCGTCCTTGATCTTGACCTCGATATCGATGTCATCACCGCAGCTCGGGTTATGTCCGTGCTCATGGACGGTCGGGCATTCGATCTTGCGTTTGTTGCTCTTATCCTTGTTGTATTCGAGGATGAGGTCTGTATAAAGCTGTTTGAGTTCCATCAGTCGTCATACCCCATGACTTTCCGGACATCCTTGAGCTTTTCGAGGAAGTAGTCCACTTCTTCTTCCGTGTTGTAGAAATAGAAGCTGGCACGGCAGGAAGCATTGATGCCCAGGTAGATGTGGAGCGGCTGGGCGCAGTGGTGTCCGGTGCGAATGCAGATGCCTTCCGCAGAGAGGATCTGTGCGACGTCATGCGGATGGACGCCTTCGACTTCGAAAGCGACGAGGCCTTCTTTTTCTTCCGGATTTGTCGGTCCGATGATGTGGATGAAGGGGAGCTTTTTCATGCCTTCCAGGCAGCGGGTGACGAGGCGTTTTTCCTGTGCGCGGATTTCGTCAAATCCGATGGCCTGCACATAGCGAATGGCTGCGACGAGGCTGACAGCGCCTTCGACATACTGGGTGCCGGCTTCGAATTTGGCAGGGAGCTCGGCGTAGGTGGTCTCCTGTTCATGGACATCTTCGATCATATCGCCGCCCATCAGGAATGGCTCCATGTCGTTCAAGAGCTCTTCCTTGCCATAGAGGACGCCGATGCCGCCCATGGAGCACATTTTGTGCCCGGAGAAGGCGAAGAAGTCGCAGTCTAAGTCCTGCACATCGACAGGCTTATGCGGCGTGGACTGCGCGCCGTCTAAGACGACGATCGCGCCATGTGCGTGGGCTCTCTGGATGAGGGGCTTCGGATCGAAGTCGATGCCAAGGACGTTCGAGACTTCGGCGAAGGCGAAGAGCTTCACTCTCGGATCGTCGATCTTTTTCAGCTCTTCTTCCGGGAAATGGCCGGTTTCCTTGTCGACGTAGATATAGACCAGTGTCGCCCCTGTCTTTTGGGCGACGCGCTGCCAAGTGACAAGGTTTGAGTGATGTTCTGCGATGGTGATCAGGATATGATCGCCTGCCTTGAGATGTGTCTCCCCGTAGGAACGGGCTACGAGGTTCAAGGATTCGCTGGTATTTCTAGTGTAGATGATCTCCTTTTCGCTTCTGGCGTGGATGAAGTCACGGACGACCTCCTTTGAGGTGTCGTAGGCTTCCGAGGCGGAAATCGCAAAGATGTGTGCGCCTCTGTGCGGGTTCCCATTTTCATGGGTGGTATAGTCTAAGACCGCATTGACGACGGGAAGCGGGCGCTGCGTGGTGGCAGCATTATCAAAGTAGACGATCTGATGGCCGCCGACCTTGGTTTTCAAAATAGGAAAATCATTTCGAATAAGTTCGCTGTTCATGATCCCTCCAAATATATGTGTAGCACCTGATTCAAACATTTCATGCAAGTGCCTTAGGGTTCAGGGTTCAGGGTTATAGTGGCAACTTCGCTGCAAAATATATATTTGAGGCGAAGCCGCCACCTTCATTCCTCATTTCTCATTTAAAGCGAGCCCTGAAGTTTGAAAGCAGGGATGAGTAACTAGGGATTAGGAGTCTCAAGTGACTGGTGACTGGAATGCCAGCTCATGGCATCGCCATTATTTATACTTCGCGGCGCTTCCATATTTTTATGCGCCGCACCACCATTTCGCATTTCTCATTTCTAATTTCTCATTCAATCGAGGCTTCCAAAAGTAATCAAGGGGCGAGCCACCCCAGGGGCTAACCCGTTATTCTCTGTCAAGCTTCTCTCTGACAGCCGTCAGGACTTCTTCTCGGATCGTCTCGTCCATACCGTCGATGATGGGACGGATCAGGGCTTCGACCACGATGCGGCGGGCTTCTTCCAAGGTGAAGCCGCGGCTCATCAGGAAGTAGATGGTATTCTGGTCAAGCTGCCCGGCGCTCGACGCATGATTGCCCTGTACGTCATCCTCGGTACAGAGAAGAAGCGGGAGGGAAATGTTTTTCGTCTTCGGATCGAGCTGGATGGCGAAGTCGCCTTCGTCGCCCACGGATCCGGCGCAGCCACGCTTGAAGTCGAGCGTACCGCGGAAAATCTTCTTCGACTCATCCGCCAGTGCGCCTTTGAGGTCGATCTCTGCCTTCGTCTTCTTCCCCACATGATCGATGTGGTAGAAGAAGTCGAGATGCTGCCTCCCGCGGCCGGCATAGATGGCTCTTTCATTCATCTCGGACGCATCGCCAGAGAGCTTTCCATAGCTGTGAACGATGATCTTCTCTCCGCCGAGCTCGGCCGCATAGAAGTCGGCACGGGCACGAGCGGCGAGTACGCTGTGACGCTGGTCATAGATGATGGTCTTGGTGAGGCCGCTTTCCAGGCGCGATACGTGGAGCCTTGCATCCTCCGCAAGCTCATAGTACGCAGCAAGGACGCAGGTCCCTTCCCTGTCTCCGCCCGTGAGTTTCCATGTGAGGGAAAGGGACGCCCCCTTTTCGAGCCGGAAAAGAAAGGCTGCCGATGCTCCCTCTTCCGCCTGGACATCGATGACGAGACGAGCATCCTTTCCTTTGGGGATGGTGATGGTATAGTGACTGCCTTTTTCTGCAGTGAGCACCGTCTCCTTCGATGCGCCATCGAAATCTTCGGGAAGCGCGCCGCCTTCTTTGACATGGGTCATGTCGGAGAAGGTGAAGCTGCCTTTCCCTTTCGGCGTTTCAAAGGAAAGCGGCGTATCATTCGTATGCAGATACCGATAGGTGAGAAGCGGCAGACGGTTGACTCTGATTTCTTCCATGATGCCCTCCTTAACCAATCGCGCCTTCGAATTCAAGATCGATGAGGCGGTTCATTTCTACCGCATATTCCAGCGGCAGTTCTTTGGAAATCGGCTCTGCAAAGCCGCGAACCAGCATGGCTTTGGCGTCTTCTTCGGAGAGCCCGCGGCTCATGAGGTAGTAAATATCTTCATCCGGGATGCGGCCGATCTTGGCTTCATGCCCGAGATCGATATCATCATTCTCGATGATGATATCCGGGATCGTATCCGAGCGGGACTCATTGTCGAGCATCAGGGATTCGCAGCTGATAGAGCCCTTCGTCCCCGTAGCTTTCGGCCCGATGTAGACGACGCCCCGGTAGATGGCCGTGCCGCCGCCCTTGGAGATCGATTTCGAATTCACGGTGAGGGAGGTATCCTTCCCGAGGGCTTCGACCTTCGAGCCGGTATCGAGATACTGTCCCTTTCCGGCAAAGGTGATGCCGGTGAATTCACAGGTCGCACGGTCGCCCCGGAGAACCGTATCCGGATACAGGCAGGAGGTATGAGAGCCGAAGGAGCCGGATACCCAGATCATGTGTCCGTCTTCATCGATGAGAGACTTCTTCGTGTTCAGGTTGTACATGTTCTTCGACCAGTTTTCAATGGTCGAGTAGCGCAGCGTCGCGCCTTTTTTCACGTACAGCTCGACAGCACCGGCGTGGAGATTGGCCACATTGTAACGAGGTGCCGAGCAGCCTTCGATGAAGTGGCAGTCCGCCCCCTCTTCGACGATGATAAGCGTATGCTCGAACTGTCCCGCGCCCGGTGCATTCAGACGGAAATAACTCTGGAGCGGCATCTTCACATGGACGCCCTTCGGCACATAGACGAAGGAGCCGCCGGACCAGACGGCATAGTGCAGTGCCGCAAATTTATGATAATTCGGTGTGATCAGCTTCCCGAAGTACGGCTTGATGAGCTCCGGGTATTCCTTCACAGCCGTCTCAAAGTCGACGTAGATGACGCCCTGCGCTTCCAGCTCTTTCTGGATATTGTGATAGACCACTTCCGAGTCGTACTGCGCGCCGACACCGGCGAGCGATTTCTTCTCCGCTTCCGGGATGCCGAGACGGTCAAAGGTATCACGGATATTCTCGGGGAGATCCTCCCAGCTCGCTTTCATGTCCGTCTTCGGACGCACATAGGTATCGATGTGCTGCATATCCAGCTCGGAAATATCCGGTCCCCACGGCGGGAAGTCCAGCTGATCGTAAATCGCAAGAGCCTTTAACCGTTTCTCGAGCATCCATTCCGGTTCTTCCTTTTTGGCCGAGATCTCGCGGATGATTTCTTCCGTAAGACCTGTCTCTGCTTTATAGGAAAATTCCACCTTGTCCTTGACGTCATAGATGCTGCGATTGATATCTTCGACCTGGCTTCTGACTTTCTCTTCTGCCATAGTCACACCTCGCTGCGATAGACATCGAAGCCATTGGTCTCGATCTCATCCACGAGCTCCGGTCCGCCTTCCTTCACGATCCTGCCATCGATCAGGACGTGGACGAATTCCGGCTGGATAAATTTCAGGATCTGGTTCAGATGGGTGATGAGAAGGATCGCATTCCCTTCCTTATGATACGCAGAAATATTCTTCGATACGATGCGGACAGCATCGACATCGAGTCCCGAGTCTGTTTCATCGAGCATCGCGAGCTTCGGATCGAGGATCCTAAGCTGCAGGATCTCGCTCTTCTTGCGTTCCCCGCCGGAGAAGCCGTCATTCAGGTAACGGTCTGCATAGGACGGATCCATGGCGAGGTCTTCCATGCGCTGGCGCATGAGACGCTTGAACGGGAAAAGGCGCTGCTGCTTCCCGGAAATCGTCGTCTTCGCGGTACGGATGAAATTTTCCATCGTGATGCCGGCGACCGAGATCGGGTTCTGGAAAGACAGAAAGATACCGAGCTTCGCTCTCTTATCGACAGAAAGCTGTGTGATGTCCTCTCCTTCGAAGTATATATGACCCTCAGTGATCTGATAGACAGGATTTCCCATGATGGCGTGAAGCAGCGTCGACTTGCCTGCCCCATTGACACCCATAATGACATGGACTTCTCCCTGATTCACGGTGAGGTTAATGCCGTGAAGGAGCTCTTTCCCGCCTACAGATACGTGGAGATTCTCCACGCGAAGTAATTCACTCATTTGATCACCTCATGATATATTGTAAACTTGTATGCGCATTTTTCCGTATACAATTGATAACTTCTTTCATTATATTCGATTTAGGCAGGGATTACAATGGGGAAATGAATAGGGTTCGGGGTTCCAGAAAATCAGGACTGCGGAATGAGGAAGGTGGCGGCTTCTCCGCCAATTTGAAAAGCAGGGATGAGTAGCTAGGGATTAGTAGCTAGGGACTAGGAGTCTCAAGTGACTGGTGACTAGTGACTAAAAGACTAGGAGACTTGGAAACATCAGACTTCCGTATCGTCATTTCGAGCGTAAGCGAGAAATCTTCCTTGCAGACCGACTAACTACGCCTATGTGAACGCAAAAACACGTAGCAACAAGACATCATTTCCCTGCCAGTGCTTATGCGATACTGACCGCAGTGCAAGGGAAACGCTGATTTAATCGCAGAGTCAGATTTTACAAGAATTTTTATACATAGCTTCGTCATACCCTTCCTTAAATAGCTCGCTATTCTCGTCAGGTTATTCCTTGCTATGCATAAAGATTCAAGAGTAAAATCTGACAACGATTGAATCAGTGTTTCCCTAGAAAGATCCCTCGGCTGCGCTCGGGATGACGATACGGGAAAGGGCTGTCCCAAAAGTTTGAAAGAAAGGATGAGTAGCTAGGGATTAGTGGCTAGGGTTTAGGAGCCTCAAGTGACTGGTGACTGGTGACTAGTGACTAAAAGACTAGGAGACTTGGAGACTTGGAGACATCGGGCTCCCGCATTGTCATTTCGAGCGCAGCGAGAAATCTTCCTTGCAGACCGACAAACGACGCCTATGTGAACGCAAAAACACGCAGCAACAAGGCATCGTTTCCCTGCCAGTGCTTATGTGATACTGACCGCAGTGCAAGAAAGATCCCTCGGCTGCGCTCGGGATGACGATACGGGGAAGGCTGGCGATACGCGGAAAACCTGCCATTGCAAACCTTTGGGCATCGCCCCATATATACTCGCGGCGAAGCCGCCACCTTCACTCCTCACTCCTCACTCCTCACTCCTAATTCCTCACTCGTCATTCGAGCAGAGATTTCATCCCCTATCAAGAGACAGCACGCCCACGGGCCACCCCTGAATCCAGCAAAAAAGGATCCCCTCGTCATGAGAGGATCCTTTTTTGCATTGGCTATTTTTTCACATCAGGTTCTTTTTCAAAATTCGTATCGGCAAACCATTTGTCATAGATCTTATCATATTCTCCATTATTCATGAGCTTGCCCAGTGCTTCATTCACTTCTTTCTGGAGCGCAGGGTCTTTCTTATTGAGAAGCATGACGAAGCCGCCGCTGCCGGAAATGATGCCGGCGGAGCGGAGCTTGTCCGCTGCCCCATGCGTCATGTAGAAAAGAGCGACAGGCTTATCGAGGATAAGCGCATCAGCTTCTTTGCTTTCCACGGCCTTAATGAGCTGGTCATGATAGTCATACTCCTTCACTGTCGCGCCGAGTTGCTTGGCCGTCATCACATAGACAGTTCCCTTCTCGACAGCGACCGTCTTGCCGGAGAGGTCCTGCGAGCCATGGATACGTTCATCATCCTTGCGAGACAGGATGGAAACGCTTTCCTTATTGTAGTAGATCGAGGAGAAATTCACCTTATCTGCGCGGTCCTGCGTCATATCACAGGCTGCCACGGCGATATCAGCCTTATTGTCTGCGACGGCCTGTACGATCTGGTCAAAAGGCATGCTCTTGTACTCGGTCTTCGCTCCCATTTCTTTGGCGACTGCATTCGTGATATCCACATCGAAGCCGATGATCTTATCTTCTTTATCCTTATAGACAAAGGGCGGATATGTCGCGATGCAGGCGACCTTCAGTGTCCGTTCCGCGGCTCCTGATGCCGCTACTTTCTCCGGGCTGCTCTTTGCGGGCGCTCCCCCGCAGCCAGCCGTGACTCCCAATGCTGCCAAAGTGAGAAGGGCAGCTCCTGCTTTCATCCATTGACGATTCATTCAAACGCCTCCTTGAAAGACTGTAGGATACATCATGCCATTTCTTTCATTATAAAAGCTGGAAGAGAAATAGGCAAGGGAATTTAGGGTTCAGGGTTTGGGGCTCGAGTTGAATTAGAAATTAGAAATACGAAATGGCGGTGGCGGCTTCGCCGCAATTTTGACAGCGCTTCGCGCCGTCGTCATTTCGAGCGTAGCCGAGAAATCTATATTGCAGAACGTTCATTGCCTGATGTGAGACAGCACCAGGACATCGTTTTTCCCTGGCGCATACACGCTGATTTCCTGCAGTACAGTAAAGATCCCTCGGCTACGCTCGGGATGACGATGCTGGAGAATCCCAGTCACCAATCATCAGTCACTAGTCACTCCTAATCCCCAATCCCTAATCCCTAGCTACTTGTCCCCGCTTTCAATCTTCGAGTTGAATTAGAAATACGAAATGGCAGTGGCGGCTTCGCCGCAATTTTGATAGCGCTTCGCGTGCATCGTCATTTCGAGCGTAGCCGAGGGTCTTTATTGCAGAACGCTCAACGCCTGATGTGAGGCAGCACCAGGACATCGTTTCCCCTCAGCGCATACACGCTGATTCCCACAGTGCAGTAAAGATCCCTCGGCTACGCTCGGGATGACGATACCAGAGAATCCCAGTCACCAGTCACTGAAATACCATCTCATGGCATCGCCACCATCTATACACTGCGGCGCTTCATTATTTTTTGCGCCGCACCACCATTTCACATTTCTCATTTCTAATTTCTCATTCAAGCAAGGCTTTCATTCACAATCAAAGGGCGGCCTGCCCCACGGGCTACCCCAGCCTCCCAAAGAAAAAGCCCGCCGGATGAGTCATATCCAGTGGGCATAAAAGGAGGAGATTATTTCTTATTATTATATTTTACTAATATATCTTTATTAGTTCGGGAAGAATGGCCATACGATCGGGATGACGATGACAGATACGATCAGGCAGACCACCACGAGGCCGGAACCGGCTTTGACATAGTCCATGAAGGAGTACTTGCCCGGGCCAAGCACAAGGGTGTTTGGCGGAGTGCCGACAGGGGTCGCAAATGCGCAGGAGGAAGCGATGAGGATCGCCATGAGGACTGCTCTTGGGGAAGCGCCGACCTGGGTAGCCAGAGCGATACCTACTGGGCAAAGCAGAGCCTTGGAGGCGGTGTTACTCATGAACTGGGTCAGGATAACCGCGAGGATGAAAAGGACAGCGGTGATGAGATAAGGAGACGGGTTACCGCCCATAGCTGCGACAGTGAAGGTCGCGATCATCTTGCCTGCACCGGAGGTATTCATGGCAGTAGCCATCGGGATCATGCCGGCGAAGAGGAAAATGGTGACCCAGTCGATGGAGTCATAGGCCTGACGTTCTGTAAGGCAGCCGGTAACAACGCAGAGGAGTGCGCCGATGACAGCCGCGATTTCCAGCGGAACAAGGTCCGTTGCCATGGTGACGATGACGCCGAGCATGATGACACCGCAGATGATCTTCTTGGTCTTGGTGGTTTCGTTCGCTTCGATCTCCTGTTCGACTTCTGCCGTCTTTGCGAAGGAGTCATCCACCTTCACTTCCGGAAGGATGTGACGACCGACGAGCAGCATATAGATGATGCCGCAAATGGTGATCGGAATACCGATATATGCATATTCAAAGAAGGAGAACTGCAGCTCAGGCATACCGGCGGTTTTCAGAGCCACGTTTGCAATGATGTTTGGCGGCGTACCGATCAGTGTGCAGGTACCGCCGAGACCGGCAGCAAATGCCAGAGGCATGAGAATACGGGATGGCGAAAGATTTGCTTCTTTGCAGACGCCGATGATGACCGGAATGAGGCAGGCCGTGGTGCCGGTGTTCGAGAGGAAGGCAGACATGACAGCTGCGATGATCATGACGCCGATCATCAGCTTCGTCTCACTTGTACCGAAAACCTTGACGATACGGGCGCCGATGTCCTGGGCCAGACCCGTGTAGAACATCGCCGCACCGACGATGAACATGCCGCCGAAGAGCACGACAGTAGAATCAGCGAGACCAAGGAATACCTCTTTGAGCGGTACCAGCCCGAGCAGCCAACAGCAAACAGCAGAAGCGATCGAGGTGACCGCCAGCGGAATCTTTTCGGTAACGAAAAGAATGGCGACGACAAGCAGAAGCAGCAGACATTTCACTGCTGGATCCATCGCGATTAAGAAATCCATAACGTTCTTACATCCTCCTATGGGTGTGAATCTGAGGAAGGAATCTATATCCTTCTAAGAAATATATGTGGAGAGTTGCTCTTCAAAATTCTCATTACGTTTTCCCCTTTTTTATGAAGCGGGATTCTTTTTCGGGATACACGATGCTGACCGGCTGCCAATCTTCATAGTGACCATAGGTACTGATGAGTCCGAAATTTGATTGATCTGTCTCTATGAACCGGAAATAGTAATTTTTATCCCATTCCTTCATGAGTGGCAATAGGTCCAATCCGGTGTTCCCTTTTTGTTCTGTCACGTGAACCTCCTTTCTGAAAAAACAGCAAGAACAACTGACAGGGAAAGCATAGCATTTATGTGAGTAAATTAAAAATATATGATAGGAATTTTAAGTGCTCCTATTTATCTTCTCATTCCAGTTGGTTTGGTAGTTCTTCTTTCTGCCGCATTTATGCTTGCACGGAATATGTTATTGCTCTTGCTGCGCAGATGCGGCACCAACCAATGAGCCCTTGGGCGGCTTTTCCGCTGACGAGCCTTATTTCTCCGCCAATGAAAAATCTCTCGCTTTCATTTTGTCATGACCACACGAGAGGGATCATCGGCTGCCAGGCGGCATCTCCCATGCCCCATCCCATAAAAAAAGGACCCGCCGCTGAACGGGTCCTTTAGGCAAGCCATCTTGCATTCAAACTGAGGAAGGTAACAGGATGAAATACATTATAGTGAGACAGCTTTCAAACAAGGGGAAGATGATGGGCTGTAGGCGATCTGTCCTGCGCCCATGTATATTTTAATGAAGGTGACCGATGAAGCTCAGTTTTCTTCTGTGCAATGTTTCAAGCTGAGACAGAGTCAGCTCATTGCCCTGAATGGTATCGGTGAACTGGCGAGTCTGTTCCTTATCATGAAGATACTGGCTGGCTGCATCAAGCCGATGGGTAAAAATTCTGTCAAATGGGGTTGTGTGTTTTGCTAACATTTTCCATCACTCCTTTATGAAATTGGCCTTGCGGCGTTTTCCTGTCCTGGCAGACATGGGATTTAACTTGGCTATATGATACAAAATTTATCGCAAAATTAAAAATATCTGATAGGAATTTTAGTTATCCGAAGAAAATCATTGATACTTACAGGAATGAAAGTCATGCAAATCCGAAAATGACAGCGCGCTCCTCACATTTGCTATTCATTAGCGTTTATGATTGCACTTATTAGTTATTTCTTATATAATATATGGGACCATGATTCCTATGTGCATTCTTTTCCTATCCTGGCAGACATGATCTGAATGCAAAGGAGATTTATATGGAAATTGATAATTACAGAAATTTTCTTGCCATCGTCGAAGCGGGCAGCATGACGGCCGCCTCAGAATATATCCACATCGCGCAGCCTGCACTCTCGAAGCAGGTGAAGTCGCTGGAGAATTATTTCGGCACGAAGCTCATCATCACGACACGCGGCAGCAAGCACCTCATCCTGACCGATGCAGGCCGCATCCTCTACCACAAAGCGAAATACATCTGCTCTCTGGAAGATATGGCCAAGAATGAGATCGGAGATGTCAGCGACGGCAGCAAGGGGACGCTGCGCTTCACGGTTGCCAATTCCAGAGCGGCTGTCTTCATCAAGGAATGTCTCGAGCCTTTTCATCGCCTCTTCCCTCTCATCAATTATGAGATCCATGAAGGCGGCATTACGGAGCAGTCGCAGCAGCTTCTCTCCGGCATTGCAGAGCTCGGGATCCTTTCGGTTCCCCCGATCCACCAGAATAACTTTGACGTCCTGTTCCGCCGCAAAGAAAAGATCGTCTGTGTGACCGCAGAAAATTCTATTTTTCTGAAAGGGACCACCGCACCGACGCTCGAGGAACTTGCGGAATGTCCGCTCTGTCTCTCCACCGGCTGTCATCTCATGATGTCGAAGATCTTCGCAGAGAAATCCATCCGCCCGCAGGTCCTTTCCATCTGTACCACGCGTACCACCGCTCTGCGCTGGGCAGAAGATGACTGCGGCGTCAGCATCGTCCCTATGGAGCCGAAAGAGAAGCTCCCAGAGGGGCTCATTGCCAAAGCCATCACAGGGGTCGATACGGATCTGTACAAGACCGTCGTCCGTGTCAAGGGCCGCCCACTCTCTGTGGTCGCGAAAAAGTTCCTGCAGTTTTACAGCGATGTCCGTGATTCGGAACGCATGATCAAGATCAAAGATCTGTGATCCGAGATCGGTGAGGAGCATGGATCGATCAGTTTCGCATATATCCTGTTCTAAAAATGAAAGTTATAACACATGGGCATATGCTATGGACGAAGATCTGCTTATCTCTTATAATGAAATCATAAGAATTCCGAAAGCAGATACTCATACAGTAGGTGCGGAAACGATGTGCAAACAGACGGAACTACGCTTCCCATCGCTTACGCCATAGCGCCTCAAGAGGTCTCGGCTTTCTATTCCGCTGCCGCAGCAGCGAAGGAGGATACCATCATGGGCAGTTTATATGACACCACAATGAAGCGCGAGAAAATGATCCATGACTTCGAGCAGCTGCTCGCTCAGTACAGAGCCTACTTCAAGGATGCCGATATCGACATCGATGGCAACGCGCCTGAACTGATGCTCTACAAAGAAGCTCTCCGTATCTATACCTCTCTTCCGCAGATGAAGAATATCGATCCGCTCTGCATTCTGAAAGGCGAATATGATCTTCTTCGCTCTATTTTGTCGGATATGCAGACAGGAAACTGGATAACCTCTCCCTACTATAAAAAAGATGCCATCTGATACAAAAAAGGGGGCTGTGAAGAAATGAATTCTCATTTCTTCACAGCCCCTTTTTCCCGTTACCATATCCTGTTCCTCACGAAATCAACCGGCCTTGGCCATTTTTTCGTGATGGGAGGTCGTCATCCACGCCCCTGCCTTCATTTCAGCGACCATGGAGGTCATGAGACGGTACTCCCCTTCCATACGGAGCAGGTCCTCAAGCTTTCTCGTATGGAGCAAACGGCCATAGATCCGTCCGGCTTCTGCGTAAAGCATCAGTGCCGGATGTTCCGATGGATCCCCTGTGATATCGATCCCATTGTCATTCAGGAAATCTGTAATATTGCCAATGAGAGCTTCATACGCATCGAGTAAAGTTTCCATTTTCATCACTGCATCATACATCTTGTTCATGATAGTCTCCTTTCTGCATTCATCGGCTGCACGAGGAAATAATCCGAAATTAGGAAGTTTACACTCATTTGAAGTGATTTTGACCGGTCTGAAAGGTATTTCCTTCTTCATCCTTTCTGATTCCATTATATCCATCTGTTTTCCGCTTGTCTATAGTTCATGCCAATTGGTTATATCTTTGGTATTTTTCCTCAAAAATATGCCTTTTTGTAGAAACTTTTATGCAGTCTCCGGTTCCTTAGCCTGCCTTCCTCACAAATAAGTTCTTTGGATCACAGCGTTCGAACGTAAAATGATCCTTCGAGATGCAATACTCTAGCGACCAGTACTCTCCTGATTCGACAGAGACGGAGATCAGGCTTGGCCCTGCCTGATAGTCTTTCATACGCCGTCCACGGATGTGCCGGGACCAGTGTGCTTCGACTTCGATGACATGTTTTCCCGGGGAAAGATATACCGCAGGGACTCCGAGCGCATAGAGGAAGGTCTCTGCACGAAGGCCATCGATGTGCAGGATCGCATTGATGCTGGCATAGTCTATATTTCCCGCATGACGCTTATGCAGGAGAACAATGGCGGAATGCTGGTTGGCCGCTTTCAGACGTTTCATTTTCGTTTTCTGTCTGGCATAGATCAGCCACACGCAGCACACAGCAAAAAGAAATCCGACGATACGCAGTATGTAAAGCAAAGCATCATGATTTTCACTCATTTTCGTCACTCCTTCTTCGTCTACGATACGGAAAACAGGCAGCCATGGGATCTCCGTCGGCTGCCTGACTCGCTTCTCTGTTTTATTCCTTTACAGCAGCCAACGGTAGAGCCCGAAGTAGGCCAGAACCGACAGGGACACGACGCCCGCTGCGGAGATGAAGAACATCCGCATGAAGAGCCGATCCAGCTCGCCGTCTTTCAATCCGCCTTCTGCCGAATAGGCCGCCAGCGCCAGCGCACCGCCCGTCGATAAGGGGCTGATGCCTGCGGTATTGGAGACCATGGTGATCGCAGTGACCCATTCGACCGGATTAGCACTGCTTCCCATCTGTGACAGGATATGCGGCACGGTCGGAATGAGCGTGGGCATGACGACACCGGAGGTCGAGGAGAACCACGAAAGGACGCCTGCCGTGATCCCCAGAATGCTGACTGCGGTCGAGTCGCTCATGATGGAAGCAAGCGCATCTGAGAGAAGATCGATCCCACCAGTCAAAATGATGACATTCATCAGCACGCCGACACCGCAGATCAGAAGAAGCGTCCCCCAGGGGATGCGGCGAAGCACTGCCGTTTCATCAGAAACATTCAGAAACGACAAGATAGCAGCGACGCCGAAGCTGGCAAGTCCCACATTGATATGAAAGAACAGGACAAGGACCACCATGCCCGCGATGCCTATCAATGTGATGATCTGCTGACGCGCAAATGAAGGCGTATCTGCCAGATGAAGTACGATGTCTGACCGCAGCCGATAGCCTCCGAAGGCAAAGTAGACCAGCGCGGCATAGACGGTCGAGGAGAGGACGCCATTCACGAGAAGCGGTTCCTCGATGCCTGTCAGGCCGAATTCTCCGCATAGATTCAGCCCGATGATGCCCGTCGCAGCCAGTGGTGACATCCCGCCTCCGGCCGCTCCGAGAAAGATGATGGCCCCCAGCATCGCCGGATTGATATTCATTTCCTTCGCAAGTGTCATCCCGAAGACCATCATAATGGCTGCCGTCGGTATGGTGCCCGGTCCCAGGGCAGAGAGGATGGTCGCAAAAAGGTACATGACGATCGGTACCAGGTAGGTGCGACGCCCGGAGAGCGCCACGATCTTCTTCGAAAGCAGGGCTAAGGTCCCATTGATCTCCGCCAGTCCGAAAAGATAGGTCACGCCCAGAAGCATGAGGAATAAGGAGTAGTTGAAGCCACGGATGATCTCATCATCAGAGATCCCGGCCAGTCTGCCTACGAGCAGTGCGAGCGCGGTACATAACAGCCCCGTATTCATTTTTTCACAAAACCAAGAAATATAGCAAGCCCCAATGCTGCAAGCGACGCCAGTGCCATCATGTCCTCCTCGTTTTTATACTAATTATGTGCTAATACTAGGCTAATCCTTGCAAATCATAGCATGATTTTCCTCTTGGAATAAAATACATGTTTTGCATGAAAGTTATGCTTGATGGTTAAGAGATATTGGCCAGCCCAAGAACCCTTGCGGCTTGGTGCATCTTGCTTCTGCAGGCAGACTCCCCCCTGTCTATGAAAAAGAGAGAGGAAAGCAGGCGGTCATGCGCAAGAGCTGTGAGCGGCAAGAAAAAAACACACCCTCGATCTCTCGATAGGTGTGTTTTTCAGATCTCACTCTTATTTTTTCAGATGATGGCTGCCACGTTCAGTGATCGGCGCGCCTTCTTTGCAGAGCGGGCATTCTTCCGGCTTGTAGGTCGGAACGGTGAGGTGGAGCAGCGGATATACCTTTTCCTGCGGTACGCCGAAGTCTGCTTTGCCGCCGCTTCTGTCTACTAAGAGGCCGATGCCGACGATATCGCCCTTGGCTTCATTCACGACATCGACGACTTCCTTGATGGAGCCGCCGGTGGTGACGATGTCTTCGACGATGAGGACTTTTTCACCAGGAGCGACCTTGAAGCCGCGGCGAAGGGTCATCTTGCCATTTTCTCTTTCGGTGAAAATGGAACGAACGCCCAGCAGACGGGCAGTGACCTGAGACAGGATGATGCCGCCGGTCGCCGGTCCAATGACGGTCTCGATGCCCATATCCTTGAAATGGTTTGCAAATTCCTGGCAGAGCTTTTCCGTGTATTCCGGATGCTGGAGCACGTTGAATTTTTCTACATAAAGAGGGCTGTGAAGACCGCTGGTCAGAAGGAAATGACCTTCCAGAATGGCTTTGGTTTCTTTCAGCAAAGATTCGACTTCTTTTTCGTTCATTATGCGTTCTCCTTTATTTCTTTTAAAATTAAACGGGCAGCCGCACAGGGGTCGATCGCCTGTGTGATCGGACGTCCGATAACGAGCATGGAAGAGCCGTCCTTGAAAGCCTGTGACGGGGTCGCGATACGTTTCTGATCATCGGTCTGGGCAAAGGATGGGCGGATGCCCGGGGTCACGATGAGGAAATCATCCTTGCCGGCCATCTCGCGTATGCTGCCGGCTTCTTTCGGGGAAGCGACGACACCATCGACACCGGAGGATTTCGCAAGGGAAGCCAGCTCCAGCACATGCTCCTGAATGGGGAGATGTCCGCCGACTTCCTGCCATCCCTGGTCATCAAAGCTGGTGAGGACGGTGACCGCCAGGATCTTCGGACGTTCTACGCCCAGCTCATCCGCAGTGATCTTCGCATAGCGCGTCGCTGCCTGCATCATCGCACGGCCGCCTGCTGCATGGACGGTGATGAGGTTCACGCCGAGGCGAGTGACGGAGGCCACACTGTGACCGACGGTATTCGGAATATCGTGGAGCTTCAGATCAAGAAAAACCTTCTTTCCGTGTTCCTTCAGGTAGCGGATCGTATCACTGCCTGCACTGTAGTAGAGCTCCATGCCGACCTTGTAGTAGGAGATCAGATCGCCAAGCTCATCGACCAGCGCTTTCATTTTGTCAAAGTTGTCGACGTCCAGTGCGACGATCAGTCTGTCGTCGGCGGTATAGATTTCTTTTTCTTCTGCCATTTCCGCTCTCCTTCATGGGAATAATAGGTATCTAAACTATTATATCATTTATTCAGGAAATCGGGGAAGAAAATTATAAAAGATGGAAGAGTTCAAGGGATTCGGGGTCAGCCTACGGGGCGTGCCGCCCCTTGAGAGCGGATGAAAGCTCCGCTCAAATGAGGAATGAGGAATGGTTGTGCGGCGCATTTCGTCATCCTGAGCGGAGAAAAACGTCGTATGTTAAGGAAACGCTGATTCAATCGCAGAATCAGATTTCATATGGATTTTTATACATAGTGTCGTCGACATTCTCCTTAAATAGCTCGCTATTCGCGCCCCCTGTCTCCTCGCTATGTATAAAAAATCCAAGAATGAAATCTGATAACGATTTAATCAGTGTTTCCTTAAAAATGGCTTATCTGAAATAGAAGAACTGAGTCGAAGGATCCAGGGAAACGCTGTTTCAATCGAAGAATCAGTGTTTCCCTAAGCGCCGCGGAGTTTTGATAGCGCTTCGCGCCGTCGTCATCTCGAGCGCAGCCGAGAGATCTTTCTTGCACTGCGGTCAGTATCACATAGGCACTGCAGAAAAGCGACGCCTTGGTGCTACACACATCCTTTGTTTATCGGTCTGCATGGAAGATTTCTCGCTTACGCTCGAAATGACGATGCGAGAGTCCGATGTCTCTTAGTCTCTTAGTCTCTTAGTCTTTTAGTCACTAGTCACTAGTCACCAGTCACTTGAGACTCCTAATCCCTAGCCACTAATCCCTAGCTACTCATTCCTGCTTTCAAACTTTTGGGGCAACCCTTCCCCGTATCGTCATCCCGAGCGCAGCCGAGGGATCTTTCTTGCACTGCGGTCAGTGTCACATAGGCACTGTAGGAAAGCGACGCCTTGGTGCTACACACATCCTTTGTTTATCGGTCTGCATGGAAGATTTCTCGCTTACGCTCGAAATGACGATGCGAGAGTCTTCTAGTCACTAGCCACTAGCCACTAGTCACTAGTTCCAAGTCACTAGTCACTAATCACCAACCACCAGTCACTCGCACACAAAAAGCAGCGCCAAAGCGCTGCTTTTTATTTTCCCGCGTGCATGGCGGCTTCGCGGATCATATGGACGGTGATGGAGTTGAATTCTACAGGCGTTTCCAGCGCTTTGACTTCTTTGAAGCCGACGCCGAGTTTACCCGTATAGTAAGCGGTCGCCTCGCCCTTGCTGTTGATCTTGGCTGCATAGATGGTCTTATCATCCCCAAGACCGACCAGCCGGTAGGCCCCCGGCGGAGAGATGACGCGCCACGAGCTGTCATCTCCATTGAAAGTGTACATGATACCCTTCTGGCTGTCATCATAGAAGAGGCGGTCTGCATCATAGTAGACGGCCATCTTGCCGATGTGCGAGGTCTGGACGTAGATGCGGCGGGTATCATAGTTTGCATCCGTGCGGTAGATGCGGTAGAGGCCCTTGCCGACTTCCATCTTCATGTAGACGGCATTGGTCGCGGTCGAGTAAGCGACATCCACGATCTTTGCATTTCTTGGGAGATCACGGATCGGTGCATCGGACTCGTGCGTGGTGCCTTCCGGATTGTAGCGCGCCAGTGTCACATCCCAGCGTCCGCCTTTCCAGTGGATCGGATAGAGCGCCATGAGCGCCAGATTTCTGTCCGGCATCCATTCGAAGAAAGAAACGCCCTGTCCTTTCAGATCCACGATCTGAGGATGTCCAAGATCTTCGGCTTTGTAAATGGTGACCGATTCTGCAGTCACATCTGCCATATATTTATAGTTATGCGAGTAGTAGGCTTTCCCCTTCACGCTGACCTTCGCATAGAGCTTCTTGCCTTCCTTTTCCGCCTGCTCTGCGACTTTGTCCTTCACATCAGACATATCGTAGTCACCTGAGGAGAGCGGGGCAAAAAGGACGCGGTCCATATATACGTAGGCCCCTGCCTGCACCCCTGCGCCAAGGAGGAAGCAGATCATGAGCTGTGCGATTTTTTTCTTCACGCTGTTCTCCTTATTTCACGATAAATGCAGTCGGTATCATACGTTCGCCCAGAAGATCGGCAGGCTTATTGACCACCTTGCCATTATAGTAAAGTGTCGTGGAAGATCCGCCGTCCAGATTAGCCGCAATGTAGGCCCCGTTTTCATAGAGGATATTCTGCGAATCGACAAGCGTAGCACCGATGCTGTAGCCGGGCTGTCGTCCGTCTATAACAAGGAAGAGCATCGTGCCATCCTTCTTCTGTCCGATGGCCGAGCGCGGGGAGATCCCCCATCCGCCGTCGCCGCTCTTGATGACCTTTTGCCCATTAATGATGAGCGGCGGGCCGAAGGTCAGGCCTTCGACCGCACCAAGGTCACGCAGTTCTTTCTTATTGTAATTCCCGGCGATCAGGTTCCCGTTCTTCGTCATTCCGACGAAGTCGACTTTTTCCTTGTCATCGACCTGCTGCCCCAAAAGGTACTTGCCCTGATGCAGGATGAAGCCATAGGGCAGACGTCCGATGCCGGTGCCATTCGGATCGTAGAAGCCGCCGCCATTGATGGCTGCTACGGCATTGTTCTTTTTCGCGATGCTGGAAGTGGTATCCCCCTTCTCATTGATGTCTTCTGCCGTAGCGACTTCGATACGTTTCGGATTTGGGATCTCCAGCAGATACCCGACGAAGCGGGATGTCTCGATCTTTTTCAGCTTCAGCGTCGCATCCGTGCGCGGCTTGAAAGCGAATACATTCTGCTTATCCGTCGTCGTCACGGTGCCGAGGATCTGGTTCAGCTCCTCCTGATCATAAAGCCACGTGATGTACTGCGGATGCCGTGAGCGCATGATCGCACCGACCACAGCACGCTTCAGATTGCCGAACGGCCCGAAGAGCACCACGATCGGAGACGTGATGATGAAAAAGACCAGGGTGATCAAGATAAACTTGACCACGATGTTGTTGAAAAATCGTTTCATTGTGACTCCTTGAAAAAGGGTTGAGGGTTAGCCCCTGGGGCGTATCGCCCTTTGATCGGGGATGAAAGAGGGGGAGCGGGTTCTATGGGTTCTATGGGTTCTATGGGTTCAACAGGGAGCAGGGCGGCGTATTTCGTCATCCTGAGCGGAGAAAAACGTCGTATGTTAAATAATGGCTTATCTGAAACATGAGAACTGAGTCGAAGGATCTAAGCGCCGCGGAGTTTTGATAGCGCTTCGCGCGCATCGTCATTTCGAGCATAGCGCTCGGGATGACGATGCCGGAGAATCCCATTCAACAGTCACTTGAGTCTCCCAATCCCTAATCCCTAGCTACTCATCCCTGCTTTCACCTTCAGAACCCGCTTAACCTATGAAGATTCACATCAAAGCCCCCACTCATCCATCAAACCGGCGTGTAATTATCCTTGTTCAGACGTTCCGAGAAGCGGGCGATGGAAATGTCATTCCCGATATACGCTCTCTTCAGATCATACGGGAAGCTGCCGACATGGACGCGGCCGGCGTCTGTCGTGACAGCCATCTTGATACCGGCCTTCTTGCAGATATCGATGACTTCATCGTCATAGTCGCCATAAGGATATGCCAGCCAGACATTGTCGATCCCGAGCTGGTACTTGAGCGCCTTATTCGCCTCGACGATCTCCTTCTCTTTTTCTGCACGGGTGGCAAGATTGTGGAGCTTAGGATGCGACAGTGTATGACTTGCGATGGTGACAGCATGGCTGTTTGCCATTTCCTTCAGCTGATCCCAAGTCATGCGGTTGTACGGCTTTCCTACATCATCAGTGATCAGGAAGAGCGTCCATGGGAAGCCATACTCCTTCATGAGCGGATAGACGATGGTGTAGCTGTCGAGATATCCGTCATCGAAAGTGATGCAGACAGGCTTTTCCGGAAGAGGCGCCCCCTTGGTGACATAGTCATAGAGCTCCTGCATGGTGATCGGATGGTAGCCATGATCACGCAGATAATTCATCTGGATGCGCAGATTTGCCTCGGTCATGATGGCCGCATTGCCCTGTTCGTCTCCGATCATGTGGTACATGAGGACGGACACGCCCTCCGGTACACTGTACTTCACATCCGCTGCGCGATGCACGACAGCGACGCCGGGCTTCAGATTCGGATCCGGTGCTTGCTCCGAAGCCGCTACCGGCTGAGAAGACGCTGCCTTCTCCCCGCCTTGTCCCCCACAGCCCGTCAGTGCAAAAGCCGACAGTGCGAGCAGCGACGCCGCTGAGAGAGCTGCTGCTTTTTTCCATTTGCTATACGAGAAATCCAATGGTCAAACTCCTTTGTATCGAATTGCTATAGTTTTCCTATTATGACAACACTATAATATTTTACTACGATTTTGCAAGAAAAGAAAGCGTTTTGACAAGAACCGTAAGTGTCAAGTTTTTCTCGGTACTTTAAGGGATGAGTGGCTAGGGATTGGGGATTAGAAGTGACTAGTGACTGGTGACTAAATACCACCTTCGGGCATAGCCCCATATATATTCGCGGCGAAGCCGCCACCTTCATTCCTGATTCCTCATTCAAACGAGCCTTTCAAACCCAATCAAGGGAGGGCATGCCCCACGGGCTCACCCTTTTCTCGCTGTGTTATAATAAAATCATATGAGAGAGTATCGTTACGCACGTGTAAGACATGTATAAGAAAGGATATCTATGAAATATATCAAACTCATCCTGCTTGTGTTTTCGCTTCTTCTGCTACCTTGGGCGGGCAATGAAGCATGGGCGAAAGAGGCAGAAATCACCGATCTTCGCTGGACAGCCAGAAATGACGGCGATCCCCCCTTCGTCCGTATCGTGACAGATCTCACGAAAGCGGTACAGGCGGAGGCTGCGATAGACAAATCCGGCAAAAACTTCGAAGTCATCCTAAAGAACACCCAAAAGAGCTTCAGCGGCTCTCAATACGATATGGATCCTCGCGCCATCGAGTTCGCCACAGTTTCTGAAAAAGACGGTGACACCTACATCGACGTTGCCCTCACCAAGCCGCAGAAGATCGATGACATCCACGTCTTTGCCCTTCGTCCGGATGCAAAACTGGGAAAACCGCACCGCCTCGTCATTGACATCCCGATCCTGGGTGCCAAAAAGAGCTACACGAAGCCGGCAGCAAGCGCCGAGAATACGGCGACCAAAAAACCGGCCGCCAAGAAGCCTGCTGCTGAGAAAGAAGCCCCCCCGCAGAAAGTCTCTGTACCTGCTGATGCCCGAAAAATACTCAAAGGCAAGATCATCTGCCTTGACCCCGGCCATGGCGGCACGGATGTCGGTGCCATCGGACACAAAGGGAATAAGGAGATCTACGAGAAGGATGTCACCCTCTCCATCGCCCTGCCGCTGCGCGACATGCTCACCTCTGCCGGTGCGAAGGTCGTCATGACCCGCAGCACCGACAAGGATGTCTATGGCCCATGGGCCGACGATGACCCCGAGCTGCAGGCACGCTGCGATGTAGGAAATCAAGCGAATGCGGACGTCTTCGTCTCCATCCACATCGACTCCTTCTCCAATGGTTCTGTCGACGGTACCACTGCCTACTACTATCCCAAGACTGCAAAGGACCTGATGCTCGCCCAGATGCTGCACCAGTCCACCATGAACCTGCTCTCCATCCCTGACCGCGGTGTCCGCTCCGGGCATCTCTATGTGAATGTCAATACAAAAATGCCTTCCGTCCTGATGGAAATGGGCTATATCAGCAACGCGCACCGCGTCCAGATGCTGACGTCGAGCTGGGGACCGAAGAGTATCGCCAAGAGTCTCTTCAAGGGGCTGGTGGATTATTTCGCAGCTCTCTGAGACTGCTTCTTACCATTGTACGAGAAATGAAAAGGGAGGAAACACGGATCCATTCGCTGGATCAGACCGATGCTTCCCAAAGGAGCTCCTATGAATACCTATTATGCACTGATCGTCCCGATCATCCTCACCGCTCTTCTTTCCGGCTGCGGTGAAAACAGCAAACCGCAGAGCGCGGGGACCGTCGTACCGCCAGCCGCTTCCTCGAGCCAGATCCCCGCAGAAAAAGAAGCGAGTCTCACTTACTACCTGCCCACAGAAGACGGCCTTCACATCCTTCCCGCCACGGTCAAAGTGAAAGCCGCTGACCGCACTGCAAAGACAGCCATCGAAGAAATGCTCCGCGCGGATCGAAAGTCCAAGTATCCTCTCGTTCCTGCCGGTACCCGCTTGAAGAGCGTCCATGTCGAAGACGGCACCTGCACCGTGAATTTCACGAAAGAGCTGAACCAACTGCAGGGAGAGACCGGACAGTCCCTCTTCATCGCCATGACTGTCGATACGCTGACCGAATTCCCCAATATCAAACGCGTCGAATTCCGCGCAGAAGGGCAGCTTGTCAAGTTCCAGATCGATATGAGGAGACAATTCCTACGCGATGAAGCCTTCATCAAGCAGACAAAAAAATAAGGCAAAAAGGAGCTGTGAAGAAATGAATCCTCATTTCTTCACAGCTCCTTTTTGGTCTGACAGACCGAGAGGATATCTCCTCCCCAGCCACTAGTCTTCCACCACTTCGATCTGGCCTTCCGCGAAGGCTTTCGGATAGAAGAAGGACTGCTCCGTATTTCCAAAGTCTACGACGAGCTTGCCATCCGCAATATCCGTGATGACGCCCTGTCCATACACAGAGGAGACAACGGGCGTGCCTACGCCGATCTCGATATAGTGGGTATTGCCGCGGTGCGTTTCCTTGACCGGACGGACTTCCACCTTCGGCTTCGGAGCCGGTCTGTCTGCTGCCGGCACTGTATAGGTGCGCGCCTGTCCCTTCGGCGCTTCTTTTTTCGTTTCCTTCTTCACTTCCGGGAATGCTGTCTTCAAAAGCTTCGACGGAAGTCCCATCGGATAGAGGATGCGCTCGCCTGTCGCATCATAAGTGACATACGTGCCACGCTCTGTGATGCGGGTGATCGTGCCCTTACCAAGCGTCTCATCCGTGACCTCCAGCCCGACAGCCGCTTCTCTCTTTTTGAAACCGGTCGGCTTTGCATCCGGCAGAGGTGCATCGAAGGTGAACACCTTCTTTTCCATCGGCTTCGCTGCGCTGAAGGCTTCCTTTTTGAAATCCTTACGATGTCCATCCTTCTTGAAGCCGTCTTTTTTGTAGCCGCCCTCGCGCTTCTTTCTCGGGATGAGCTTTTCCGCATCGCCGAAAGCAACGACGATGCCTTCATCTGTCAGCTTTCTCACGATGCCCACGCCGAGCTCGCGGTCTACGAATTCGACGCCGGGAGCCAATTTCCGTTTCTTGAAATCCGGCTTATCCTTGCCGAAGCTCTTGCCGCGGCCGCCGAATTTCTTTTCACCAAATTTTTTACCGCCGAATTTCTTGCCGCCAAATTTTCCCTTACTTTTGAAGTCTTTGCGGGGCTTATTCTGTTTTTCTTCCATGATGCTATGGTTCTCCCTTTATGGTTGTTAGTTGAAATGATGGTATGATAAGGGTTCAAAGTTCGAGGTTCAGGTTGACACGGTTTCAAAGGGGGTAATTCCATGAATGTGTGACAAACCCGCTTCGTTAACCAACATCTCGCTTTGCTCGAAATGGCGTCTCACTGGATTTTCGCGTCGCTTCGCTCCTAAAAATCCAGTTCGCTTGCACACTCCGCCCCTTCGGGGCACCTCCTTCCATGGGAAGGAGGGAGCGAGCTTATAAAGGAATATCCTAATCCCTAATCCCTAATCCCTAGTCCCTAGTCACCAGTCACTAGTCACCAGTCACTAGTCACTAGTCACTAGTCACTAGTCACTAATCAATCATACCTTTGTTCTTTGATGCGCCTGTCAAGATCGCGTTTAGCAGCTTTCGCAGCCATATCCTCTCTCTTATCGTAGAGTTTTTTGCCCGTTGCGACGCCGATCTCCACTTTGACCTTGCCGTGCTTGAAGTACATCTTGAGCGGGACTAAGGTGTAGCCCTTTGTTTTGAGCTGCATCTCGATCTTTCGGATCTCCTTCTTGTGCAGAAGCAGCTTTCTGGTACGAAGCGGGTCGTGGTTGAAAATATTTCCCTGCTCATAGGGGCTGATATGTGCATTCCACAGGTAGACCTCGCCCTTCTGGATACGGGCGAAGCTGTCACGCAGGTTCGCCTTGCCCGCGCGGATGGACTTCACCTCCGTCCCGGTGAGTGCGATGCCGCACTCATACGTCTCGTGGATGAAATAGTTATGATGTGCCTGCCGATTGAGCGCGATCGGCGGCGCCGTTTTTTTCTCGGCCATGTATCTCTCCTTTACGGATGTTGGTCAATTTCCATGTAATACATAGTTTCAAGTGAGGAGTTAGGAGTTAGGAGTTAGAAGTGAAGGTACGGCGCATCAAATTTGGAAGCGCCGTGAGTTTTGTATAAAGCAATGCTGGTACATGATTTGCCAGATGCTCTTCCGGCGAGCCCCTTCCTCCGGAAGGGGCAGCCGAGCGCAGCTAGGCGGGGTTGGCCCGCGCAATGTGTGATAAGCCCGCTTCGCGAAGCCAACATCTCGCTTTGCTCGAAATGGTATCTCACTGGATTTTCGCGTCGGTTTGCTCCTAAAAATCCAGTTCGCTTGCACACTCCGCCCCTTCGGGGCACCTCCTTCCAAAGGAAGGAGGGAAAGCGGGCTTATAAAGGAAATATCCTAATCCCTAGCCACTAGTCACCAGTCACTTCTTCCCCTTCTTCATTTTCTTTTTTGAATGTGATCTGGATTTTGCAGATGCTCTGGTCTTCTTTTCCAGATTCAGCGGGGAATGGATCTCTCCCATGATGAAGTCGACTTCGCGGCGTTCCTTATCCGCCTTGACAAGGGTCACGCGGACGGGCATCCCCATGGAATAGGTCGTCCCGGAGAAGCGGCCCTTCAAGGTCATCGTATCTTCCTGATAGATGTACTCGTCATCGTCCATGGAGTCAATGTGGACAAGACCTTCTACGCCATTGTCAAGGCCTACAAAAACACCGAAACGGGTGATCCCGGTCACATGCGCATCGAATGGCTCGCCGACGAACGGCACCATGTACTCTGTCATCTTGAGATCATCGACATCGCGCTCGGTATCTGTCGCATTCTGCTCTGTCTCCGAGCAGTGGTCAGCCGCACGCAGGAGGAACTCTGTCTGCTTTTTGAGCTCTGCCTTGGAGAGGCCATCCGAGATCGCCTGTCGGATGAGCCGATGTACCATCAGATCCGGATAGCGTCGGATCGGCGAGGTGAAGTGCGTATAGCATTCACTGGCGATCCCGAAGTGTCCGGCATTTTCCGTACTGTAGCAGGCCTGCGGAAGGCTGCGGAGCGTCATCACCTGCACGACCGCTTCGATATCTTCTCCCTTCACCGTTTCCAAGAGCTTCTGGATATCCTTCGGCTCCGGATCCTTCGGGATAGAGAGATCGAGTCCCATGATGGCGATGAGACGCTTCAGGGAATTCAGCTTCTCCTCATCCGGATGCTCATGCACACGGTAGATCGACGTATGTCCTGTCTTTTCGAGGAAACGCGCTACCGCTTCATTCGCCGCGATCATGGCATCCTCTATCATCTTTTCCGCATCACTTCTGATGCGCTTCTCGATGCGAAGCGGTGTCCCCTCTTCATCGAGAATGACCTTGTATTCCGGGAAATCGAAGTCGAGTGCGCCGCGGCGGGTGCGGTCGGTGCGAAGGGCATCCGCGCATTCTTTAAGATCCTGCAGCATGGGCATGAAATGCGACAGATCCTCCGGCATAATGCCCTCGTGGAAGGCTTTATTGATCTCCGGATAATTGCAGCGGCGTGCCACACGCACGATGGACGGTGTGACCAGCTCGGTCTTTACCTTGCCATCCGGCGACACATCCATCACGCAGGACATCGCATAGCGGTCTTCGTCATGATTTAAGCTGCAGAGATCATTCGACAGCTGGAAAGGCAGCATCGGGATGACGCGATCCGCCAAGTATACACTGGTGCCGCGGCGGTAGGCCTCATCATCGAGGCGCGACCCCTTCGTCACATAGCGAGACACATCCGCGATATGGACAGACAGCTCAAAATGTCCGTTTGCCTTCTTCTCGCAGTAGACCGCATCGTCCAGATCCTTCGAGTCAGGCCCGTCGATGGTGACGATCGGAAGAGCTCTGAAATCGGTGAGTCCTTTTTCCATCCGGATATCCCGCGGCAGATTCTCTGCCTCATCCAGTACCTTTTCGGAAAATTCATGCGGCAGACGATGCTGTGCGACGATGATATCGATATCAAGACCCTTATCGCCTTTGTAGCCGATGACTTCCGTCACGCGGCCCTCCGCATCCGTCCATTCCCCCGGCCAGCGAGTGACTTCGACGATGACACGCGCCCCCGTGGTGGCATCCATTTCCTGTCCCTCAGGGATCTCGATGTACATATCCACCTTCTCATCGATCGGCACAGCTTCACCGCCATCCTTCAGCATCTCATAGGTGCAGACGAAAGTATCATTGGCGCGCTCTAAGACCTTCATGACACGGCCTTCCGTATTGTGACGGCCCGTCTCACTCTTCATCGTCTTCACTTCGACGGTATCATTATTCACCGCATTCAGATGATCGCGGTCGGAAATATACACATCCTCGTGGTCGTCATCGGTGATCAGAAATCCGAACCGGCCATACGACTTGTATACGCCCTGCAGGATCGTCCCCGGCTTATAAGATAAAAGCGTTTTCTTTTCTTCCATTGTTGTTCTCCTGTGTATGTGCGATGAAATGGCTTCGCGGCTCCGCGTAGAGCCATAAGGAAGCCTCACCATGGACTGAAGAAGCACCGATTCGTTCTCCGGTCACCGCTCACTGCTCTTTGCCATCCCTTAATAAAAAAAGGCTTGCTTCTATGCAAGCCCCTTTTCTTTTCATCAGAAAGTATTCATATATCTTCCAAGCACGAGACAAAGCACAGCAAAGACAATGCCAAATACCACCGTGAACTTGGAGAGTACAGCATCCTTACCTCTGGTTTTGCCGCCAACAGCGCCTTCTGCGCCGCCGCCGATGGCCGAGCCCATTCCCGCCTGCTTGGATTCCTGAGCTACGACGACTACGATCACCAGTAAGGAAACAACCATTGTCAAACCAATCAAAAAATACTTCACTCTGCATCCTCCTCTGAATCTACCCAAGGGCAGATCGGCCTTTCCTATCGAATATAAAGCCAATATCAAACCTTATTTTATACTACTCTGTAGTACAGGTCAAGAGGAAATAGAATTCAGAGTTCATCCGTGGGCGGGGCGTCCCTTGACTCTGGATGGAAGCTCTGCTCGAATGAGGAGTGAGGAGTGAGGAGTGAGGAGTGAGGAGTGAAGGTGGCGGCTTCGCCGCGAATATATATGGGGCGATGCCCGAAAGTGGTATTCAAGTCACTAGTCCCCAGTCCCTAGCTACTCATCCCTGCTTTCATACTTCAGGGTTCTGGTGGCGGCTTCGCTGCATTTTAGATGACGGTATTCCCGTATCGCCAGCCTTCCCCTCGAGGGGAAGGTGCCCCGAAGGGGCGGATAGGGCACTGGCGGTATGAAAGCGGGTGGGAAGGAAGGCTATGACGAAGCTATACATAAAGATACTTGTAGAAGCTGACTCTGCGATGGAATCAGCGTTTCCCTAATCTATCATTTCCCTCATTCTGCCCCAAGCGTCTGCCCGATCATCCGTTTCAGCTTTTCCGCAGCCGCCTTTGGCTCTTCGCTCGCCATGATGGCAGAGACGATGGCGAAGCCGTCGATCGCGCTTCCTTTGAAGTCAGGGATGGTCTTTTCATTGATGCCTCCGATGGCACAGACGGGGATATGGACGCTGCGCTTGATCGCCTCCAGCGTCTCTCTGGTCGTAAAGTCAGCATCCGTCTTCGTCTTCGTGGGATACATCGCGCCGACGCCTAGGTAGTCTGCGCCGTCTGCTTCTGCCTTCAGCGCCTCGGTGAGATTGGCAGCGGAGACGCCCAAGATCTTATCTGGACCGATCATCTGCCTTGCGATGGCCGCCGGCATATCGCTCTGCCCCACGTGAACGCCTGCCGCATCCACCGCCAGCATGATGTCGATGCGGTCATCGATGATGAGAGGGATATGATAGCGGTCCGTCACTTCCTTCAGCCTGCACGCCCGTTCGTAGAGCAGACCCGTATCCCCTTCCTTTTCACGAAGCTGCACGAGCGTCACGCCGCCCCGGATCGCCTCTTCGACGACAGTTTCAAATCCTTCTTTGGGCATACGCCGGTCAGTCACGAGGTAGAGCGTAAGATCAAAGGATGTCATACTTGCCCTCCGCTTCCATGACAGAGGCGCTCATGCGGCCAAGCTCATCCAGAATGCCCATGTGGAAATGACCAAGCCCCTGATGCCCGTATGATCTCCAGGCTCTTTCGCCCGCGATCCCCATCGAGAGCATCGCCGAGGCAGAGGCGCCGAAAGGATCCTCCGGATGCGCACCGACAAACGCACCGACGAGTGTGGTACACATGCAGCCGGAACCCGTGATATCCGACATCTCCGGGCAGCCGTTGCGGATATGCATGACCCTTTTCCCATCTGTGATGATATCCGTCTTGCCGCTGATGACGACCGTCGCATGCCATTTCTTCGCCAGCATCGAAGCGACCTCTTCCGCGACCTTGGCATCTGCATGACCCGCGTCGACCCCCTTGGTCCGCACTGCCTCTCCTCCCAGAGAGCAGATCTCGGAAATATTTCCTCTCACGACCGCCATCCGGATCTGACGCATGAGTTCATCCGCCATACGGTTTCTGAAAGGCGTCGCCCCCACGCCGACAGGGTCAAAAACGACCGGAATACCGAGCGCATTCGCCTTGCGGCCTGCCACCATCATCGCTTCGACCTTCGTCACATTCAGCGTCCCGATATTCAGCACCAGCGACTGCGCGATGGAGACCATCGACTCCGCTTCATCCACCGCATCAGCCATGACAGGCGATGCGCCGATCGCAAGACAGGCATTCGCGCAGTCATTGACCGTCACATAATTCGTGATGTGATGCACAAGCGGTCTTTCCGCTCTGACTTGATCGATATAAGATATAAATGTCATTTCCTTTTCCCCTTTTCTTTCACTTTAGCCGCTTTATCCAGATACCGTTCCGCCATTCGGGGATTCGGCTCTGTCCCATATCCGCGTCGATAGTAATCCGCCAGCACTTCATAGAAATCCTCATTCCGCTTCTTTGCCATCTTTTGCGCAAACCGGAACGCCTTCAAAGGATTCTCGTGATGAAGCTCTCCCTGCTCCTCTCCGGAGGGACCTGCAAAGTACGTCCACAGAAAGAGATCCATATCCATGATCCGTGCATTTCTTCCATTCTCCGCAGCCTCCAGAAAATCCGCATTTCTCTTCCCGATATCCGCGCCATGGTAAAGATAGAGATACGCAAGGAGCGCCCAGGCCTCCGGGCTGCCCGCCTTTGCCGCCTTCTCGCAGCAAGAAGCCGCATGCCTCGTATGCGCAAGATAATCATCGAAGAACTTTCTCTCGCCCCGCCTTTCGGCAAGCTCGTCAAATATCGGCTCCAGTGCCCGCAGCTCCGTCACCACTTCATTCATATAGTACTGCACCAAGCGCTCACGGCAGCTGTCATGCCCTGCCTGCATCCCCATCTCCAGATCCTTCAGATAGAGATCCATCCGTCCCCGGCGTCGCTCGATGTCTGCCAGTGCGAAGAGACAGCTCGTATCCCCCGCTGCATGAAGCTTCTCCAGAAAGGAATGGAGAAGCTCTTCGACCTCCTCATAGCGCGGCGTATCGATATACGCCTGCACCACGCCCAGCATCCCTACCGCAGCCGCTCTTTTCTCTTCCTGATTCCCCAGCTCATAGGCGCGAAGAAACCACGTAAGCGCCCTTCGGATCTCACGATGCACGTGAATGCCAGCCGCATACATCTCCCCAAGCTGCCGGCAGGCGAGCGCACTCCCGGCATCCGC
>SAMEA3663095__coassemble_994_pt1 | contig 28835 bp, 23 predicted proteins | sample SAMEA3663095__metabat2_high_PE_021 | metagenome-assembled genome bin SAMEA3663095 (sample SAMEA3663095) | pig gut metagenome | biome: pig gut; feature: pig-associated habitat; material: faeces | place: France | collected 2012
AATGAAAGCAAAGTAAAAAGGGGCTGTGAAGAAATGAAGATTCATTTCTTCACAGCTCCTTTCTATCAGCTATGATAAGATGCTGATTTACTTTTCTTCTTTCTCAGCGAGTTGCTTTTCCAGACGGCGGATCTTTTTCATCAGCTCCGGCAGGTGCGAGAGTGCAGCCTCGACTCTCCCCCACTGGGCGTGGGTTCTCGCCGGATAGCCCAGGTAGGTGCCTGGTGTTTTGATGGTGCCGATGATGCCCGTCTTGCCTCCGAAGACAGCGTTGTCACAGATGGTGATATGGCCATTCACGCCGGTCTGTCCAGCCATGATGACGTGATCGCCGACCTTGGTGCTGCCGGCGATGCCGACCTGCGCGCAGAGGAAATTGTCTTGGCCGACCTCGACATTGTGTCCCAGATGGCAAAGGTTATCGATCTTGGTGCCGCTGCCGACGATGGTGTTATTCATCGCACCGTTGTCGACGGTGGAGCAGGCACCGATCTCGACGTCGTCTCTGATGACAGCGCGGCCGAGCTGACGGATGTGATGGTGGTGGCCTGCCTCGTCAGTGGAGAAGCCGAAGCCCTGACCGCCGACGACGGCATGCGCACGAAGGACGACGCGGTCGCCTAAGATGCTGTTCTCGTGGACGACAGCGCCCGGATTCAGTTCGCAGTCTTTGCCGAGCTTCGCATACTTTCCGATGTAGCAGTACGGGTAGATGACACAGCCGTCTCCGATCTCAGCGCCTTCTTCGATGACGGCATACGCCATAATGGTGACGTCTTTGCCGATCAGGGCTTTTTCACTGATGACGGCAGTCTCATGGATACCCGGTTCCCATTTATTTTCCGGACGGAAAACTTCGATGAGTTCGCCAAAGGAGCGGCGGGCATCGGGGACGACGATGAGATTCTTCGTGTAGTGGTGAGGGAGTTCATCGACCAGGATGACACCTGCCTGCATTTCTTCGATGTGCTCGGCGTAGACGCCGCGGGCAAAGGTCACCTGCGACGGGCCAGCGCTTTCTGCGCTGGCGACGTCGTCGATCAAGACCGTGTTGTCTCCATAGAGAGTGCCGCCGATCAGGGCAGCGATTTCACCTGCTGTTTTTTTCATGATGGGCCTCACTTGGATGCGGACGAAGCAGCGCCGGATGCCGCTTTCGATGTGCCATCGATCTTGTCCATCACTTCATCGGTGATGTCGACGGCACCGCCGGGTACGGCTCTCTTATGCATGACGATACCGATGCCCTTTTCTTTCGCGATCTGGGCTGCCTGAGACTCGACCATGGACTGGATCTGTTTCTGTTTGCTCTGGATGAAGATCATGCGCTCCTGCTGAGCGGACTGGACTTTCTTCTGCATGTCTTCATCGGAGAGTCCGCTCTGGGAGTCCTGATCCAGGCGGTCTCTGATTTCTTTATCTTTATCGTTGATTTCTTTTTCGATAGACTGGATCTTCGGAGAAGAAGCTTCCAGCTTCTGGTAGTCAATGACTGCCACTTTATGTTCACTGCCGCAGCCGGCAAAGGCGAGTGCTGCGCCAATGAGTCCTACGCAGGCCAGTTTTTTCCACATAGCCATTCGATTTCCTCCTACTTGGTGATATTGACTATACGATTCACCATATCCCCCGTCACGTCTTCGGCGTGGATATTGGCTTTGTATTTCGAGAAGATCATGGAAAGGTGCTTGTCAGAGGCCTCGCGGGCAGCTTCTTTCCGGATGTCTTCCATAATTTCTTTCTTGACGGCGGCCATCTCTTTCTGCTTGGCATCGATCTTCTGTTGCCAGTCTTCGTTCCAGGATGGGTCGATGGGGTCTTCTGAAAGAGGCTCATCGACGTTCGTATCCTGAGAGAGGCTCTGCTTGATGTCTTTCGCGGTCTTCTCTGAAAAGTCAGAAAGCTCCTTCGATGCGTTTTCTTTTGCCTCTTTCATCGTTTTCACTTCGTCCTCTGTCCAGCCGATGGTATCCATCTGGCGACGCTCGGTGCGAAGGTCCATCAGATCATGGAGACGCTGCTTGACGTCTTCCTTTTCGGAGCCGGTGACGCCGAGGACGGTGAGCTTCATTTGGAGATTCGCCATCTCGGCGCGCTCTTCGTCAGTGAGGCCATCGGGCATGAAGGTCTTGTCCTTCTTGTGCGCTTCGCTGATGGTCTTGTAGAGTTTTGCAAGGCCGTCATTCAATTCGTCTTCTTTTGCCTTGACCTTCGTCTGCCACTCATTTTCGGCAGCCATGCGCCGGCTCTGATCGGAGAGCGCGGCCTTGATGTGCTGCTGCTGGGATGCGACGTGAATGAGCTTGTTTCGTTCATTCTGGTACTGATCAAGGAGATGATTGTACTCAGTCTCGAGGCGGAAATATGTACTGTATTTCGGATGGGCTTTCACAAGGGTCTCCAAGTCGACCACGCCGTAGGAAACGGCAGGTGGCGCCGGCTCCTCGGTTTTTTTATCGCTGCATCCGCTTACCGCCAGGGAGCACGCCACGAGGAGGGCAGCCGCCATGGTGTATACACAGTTTCTATATTTCATGAGACGTCCTTATTTTTTGCTTTCTGAGGAAGCTGCGGATGCTGCGGAAGAGGAGGCAGCGGAAGAAAGAGACTTCGAAAGGGAATCGGTGACTTCCTTCGTGATGTCTGTGCCGCCGTAAATGACAGCAGATTTATCGACAACAAGAGCAAGACCCTTCTTGGATGCGACGGACTTCACAGCGCCGGTCACCTGATCATCCATGTCCTTCTCGATGGCCTGTCTCTTCTGATTGAACTGCTGCTGCATGTCGGCGAAGAGTTTTTCTTTTTCCGCATCACTCATGCCTTCCGACTTCGCATCAAAGTCTTTCTGCATTTCATCTGCCGTTTCTTTCATCTTCTGCTGGTAGTTCGCTGCGAGGGTACTGTTCGCGGAGATCACTTCTCTCTGGTCAACGACGCCGATGTCAGAGGTCGGAGCAGCATTCGCTGTATCCCCCATGGATACCACCGCCATCGCTGCCACGGAGGCGATGAATACGCCAGCCAAAGCGAAGGAAAAAATCTTTACGTTTTTCTTGTTACCAAGAGTTGTCATCATGATAGGTTACTCTCCTCTTTTATAAATTGGCAATCAGCCGGAGCCATTTGCCTTCTTCATCATTATACACATATTCGATCGTCATGTAATTATGAATCTTATAAGAAAATCCATATTCATTCTCTTTTTTCTTGAAATCACGGTCATAGCGCAGGGCGAAGTTCTCGCCGAAGGGGATCTGACCAAAGGCATGGTGGCTGTTTTCTACAAGATCATACTTATAGCCCAGATCCATGACGCGTCCGAAGTGATGATACCAGCCGCCATAGACATTCCAGTCGACAGGGCCGGGGTAGAAGCGAGCCTCGCCGAAGATCACATTGTTCCTGCCCACGAAATGCCCGAGCATGCCTTCGATCGCCGTATTGCGATTTCCATCGCGCCCGGCATCCATCCATGCTTCCGTACGAATGATCCAGTGATCGGTCAGTGCATCGACTTTGAGTTCTGTGATCTCTCCCGGGTAAAGATAGACCTTTGTCTCTATACCATACTTTTCAATGAAGGGGTCCTTGGCGAGGATGTCATTCATCGAGGCAGCCAGATCCTTCTGATGGCGGGCGACAAAAGCGAGCGGAAGCCCTTCAAGACTTCGAAGGGCATGTTCCGTCTCATTCACCGCGCGCAGCATCAGAAGGCGCGGAATGGTGGTCTTGTGCAGGGTGAGCTTTCCGGTACGGACGATCGTCCCCTGCGGGATGAGGGAGATCCGCACTTTTGTCTTCTCCCCCGAGGTCACTTCGAAGTTGGCAGTAAATTCCGGAAGGATCTCCTTAAGAAGCTCTCGCCCTGCAGACTCAGAGACACTCTCCGCCCAGCCGACCGAATCGACGGGAAGCCCCGAGAGGAGCTGACTCATAAGGAGCGGTACACCGGCGCTGTCCTTCTTCACCAGCGCTGCCGCTTCCGGAGACAGATTCCCGTAGTCGATCTCGGTCTCCACCTCGCGGATCATCTGCCCGACGGGAGTGAGCGATACATGAAGCGCTGTCTTTTCTCCATAGGCGGCAGATATATCATCCACCACATAGCCCACGACCACGCGGTTCACGATGTCTGCAAGGACCTTATCGTACTCGCTCTCATGCGAGCGAAAGAGGCTCTCATCCTTGCCGACAAGGATGCGGTTTCCTATGGCAGAAATACTCGCCGTGATCCGCTTCTCCACTGCGGGCGGCATGCCGCCCGCTCCCGTGACGGAGACGCTCACTTCACGGATCGGTGCCGCATCTGCCCACGCAGGAAGCAGGAATGACGAAACGAGCAGGGCAAGACCTGCTCGAGTCATCGAATGAAATAAGGAAGAATGCATGGCTCCTCCTTTGGAAAATCAGTGGATAGCTAGGGACAGATTCCGCCGGTGCAATGGATTCAGCAGGTGGAACGGAGAACATTCCCGATCCCGTCTCTGCCCCTGCGGGCACCTCCTTACACAGGAAAGAGGTGAAAATCGGAGCTGCGGCGCTTTATGCATGTTGCGCCGCACCACCATTTCTCATTTCGCATTCCAATCAGAACTGTGTGCCGAAGCTGAAGTGGAATTTATTCTTATCACCATGGCCATAGTCAAGACGGATCGGTCCAATCGGGGTCTGGAGACGCAGGCCTACGCCGCAAGACCACTGGAAGCCATCATCATCTTCATACCACGGGATCTGTCCGTTATCGATGCCCCAGGTGCTGCCGCCATCGGTGAAGAGGACACCCTGTACTTTCTTGGCGATCGGGAAACGATATTCCAGCGTCGCCGCGTACATTTTCTTGCCCTTGAACTGGTCATCCTCATAGCCACGGAGCGTATTCGAACCGCCGAGGTCGAAGAGGTTGCCGTAGGAGACGTCACCGTCAATGTAGCCGCCCTGCAGACGGAGTGCAAGGATGTGACCATTGCCAAGGCCCTTGTAGAAGCGGCCTTCTGTCGTAAACTTGTAGAAGTCATAGTCACCGCCAAGGCCATGTCCGCCCCACTGGGTAGAGAAGGAGATGCGGCGGCCCTTGCTGGCATTGAAGTAGTTATCGCGGTTATCGAAGACGTGCGAGAAGGTGAAGCTGTTCGTGGTACCGAAATTATCCATAATAGCTTTATACCATGCATCGGTATAGTCTTTCTTATTATGTCCCTTGTCGGTTGCTACGCTGCCCCATTCGAAACCGTCATGGTCATCGTATTTTTCCTTCGCACTTTCGAAAGTGAAGTAGTTCGTGCGATATTCTCCATTCTGACGTCCCCAGGTGAGGTTCCAGCCGCTTCTTCTCTTATCGTATTCTGCGACGGTATCGCCGTTCGAATCATAGTCATCGTATTCATAGATGCGGTTGAAGATGGAAGCCCCGAGGGAGTCGCCATTGGAATTGATCCACGGGCGGGTGTAGGAGATGGTATAGTTCTTACCGTCGCCGGCACCGCCGAATTCCCAGTGGAAATTGACTTTATCGCCTGTGCCGCGGAAGTTCGTATCACCGAGCTCGATGATGCCGACTGTACCGTCAGAGTCCGAGTAGCCGGCGCCGACAGTGATGACGCCGGTCTTCTGCTCGACAACATCGATCTCGATGACGACATTATGTTCATTTTCTTTGCCGGGGAGCAGCTTCATGTTGACATCTTCAAAGTAACCCAGATTATAGAGTCTTTCCATGGAGCGGCTTGCCTGGAATTTATTGAAGGGCTTGCCCTTCTTCATCTTGAGTTCGCGGAGGATGACTTTGTCCTTCGTCTTATCATTGCCGACGAGCTGGATATCTTCGATGACACCTTCGGAAATATGGACTTTCAGGATGCCCTTCGGCGTCACTTCTACATTCGGGATGGAGACGAGCATGTAGCCCTGCTTGAGGTAGGCATCTTCGATCTCCTTGAGCTTCTGGTTCACGAGGACGAAGTTCAGGACGCTGCCCTCCGGCACCTGCAGGATGGACTTCAGGTAGTCAGAGGTGAAGATGGTATTGCCGGTGAATTCCACATCACGAACGATGGGATTTGCGACAAGACCATAGGTGAGATCCACGCCTTCGGGGATTTCCTTGAAATTCGGACGGATCTGAGAGAATACACCTGTCGAGCCAAGAGATGCCACATCATTGCGGATGCCCTCAGCCGTGACGGTGCTGCCCGGTTTGCTCTGCAGAAGAGGAGACAGCTTCGTCTTGACTTCTTCCGGGATCCCGTCGAAGTCGACATGCGCGATGGTCTTGCCTGTATGTGCTTCGATGGCTGCGTCATCGTCCGCCGAAAGATAGAGCGAGGCATCGCCCACTGCGACGGTCTGGTGGGATTCCTTCACTTCCATGGATGGTTCCGCTTTTTCCGTCTGGTCGGAGATCTCACCTGTCTTGCCCGCTTCCTTACCGCTCTTCACGTCGATCATGGAGCTCTGGGACATGCCATTCTGGGAGCCTGTCATCTGCGGTGCTTCCGCAAAGACGTCCGCGCCGGAAAGCGCAAGCAGGATCGCAGAGGCAAGCAGTGCTTTCTTATATGTTGCTGTCATCGTAAATTCCTCCTCATGTATTGGATGGTGAATTTCTATATATTTATGGAAATATAGATGGGTATCTGGCATACTTGCCAAAACGTGTGATTTCCTTAAATAACATTGGGATTGATGGATTCGGTGCGGGACGGAAGCTCCTAAAGGGGGGACCCTTCGAACCTCTGGGATCCTTCTTATCATTGATTTCCTCGGAGAGCCCTTCCCGCTTCGCCTACGACACGCTGAATCTCCTGATCGGAGAGGGCGGGTACCTCCGGCTTCGTGACGGCGGAGACTTCCACCGGAGCCGGCGCGGGCGTCATGACGACGGGCGCTGCTTTAGCAGGCGGCACTGCTTCTGAATCTGGCTTTGGCGGATCCGTTTCCGCCGGTTCTGTCGTGACAGTCTCTGCAGATACCGAAGGGACCTCTTCGGCTTTCTTATCCGCTTCCTCGACTGGCACAACCGCCGCATCCGGTGTCGTGACTGCTGTTTCCACCGGTCTTACCGGAGTAGGCGCAGGTGCAAAAAAACTGTCCTTCAGAAAAGAGGCGCCGAGGAAAAGCGCTCCTGCCACAACCAGCGCGCCGCCGCGAAGCAGCCACTTTCGCCGCGGCGAAGTCCCTCTCACCTCTTTCAGGCGCTGCATCTCTGCCTGCGCCATGATGAGATTCATCTCGCCTGTCAGTTCTTTATGGTTGGAATAGGAATTCTCTGCCTTTTCCAGCCACCTCTTCACCGACTTCACTCTCTTCAGCGTATCCCCCGACATACTGCCTCCTGCTGAGAAAACCGGAATCATTCCGATCTCTGCCAACGACTGGTTACATGATTCTTATATATAATCAGTGTTTTAGAAGTACAAGTGAACATCCAAAATTATTATTTATTTCACATTTTCTTGTATTCTCAATCATTTTTGCCGAAATTCGAGTGTTTTCAAGCTGGGATGATATGTTTGACAGGGTCCGAGGAGCAAAGATCCGATTCCTGTTCCATCTTACTCTTTCCTATAGGTTCAGCGGGGCAGCGAGGCAGTGCCGAAAATGGGATCGCAAGAAACGCTATGCCACGTCATCCCCTACTTTCTCTCATGGATCAGCTTTGAGAGCATCCCGCGCAGACGCCGGATGCCGCGTTTCTCGAGGCGGTAGACGTAGGCCTGGCTGACGCCCATGGCATCAGCGGTCTCCTGAGCGGTCTGCTCCGCGAGGTAGACCGAGCGGATAACATCCTGCTCTTTGGCAGAGAGTCGCTGCACCGCCATGTCGACTGCCGCATGCAGCGATTCACGGTCGGCACTTTCGAAAGCCATATCGGGAATGGCCTGCGCAAGGAAGACTTTCTCTTCCTCCCCGTCCTTGAGAAGGATCTCCTTCTTATTGGCATTCAGAAAATTCAGCATGCGTCCGCGGATGCGATGGATGGCATACAGGGAGAAGGCGACACCGGCCAAAGGATCATAGCGATCGACCGCCTCCATGAGCCCTACAGTGCCTTCCTGAATAAGGTCCATCGTCACCGCCTCCTGCAGGCCATACTTGACGGCCTCCTTGAAGACAAGCGGCTGGTAATTCTCGATCAGACGCTGTCGCGCGTCGATCTCCTCTTCCTCTTTGTATTCTTTCCAAAGTGCCTGCTCTTCCTCCCGGCTGAGCAAGGTCACACGGGACAGGCAGGCTTTGTATTCTTCAAGCATAGAAATACTCCATGTAACTGATATTGACCATATTCACATTTCCGAGTTCTCGAAAGTAGTGACTAGGGATTGGGGATTAGGAGCCTCGAGTGACTTGTGACTAGTGATTTAAATGCCACTTTCGGGCATCGCCCTATTTATACTCCGCGGCGCTTCTGTTTTTTATGCACGCACCGCCATTCCTCATTCCTCATTCCTTATTCGAGCAGAGCTTTCATCCACAATCAAGGGACACGCCCCTTTGGCTAACCCTAGAACTTAAAGCTCCAGTCGCTGCCGATGTAACTGTCGTGATTACTATTATACCACGATGAGAGACCGACGCGCGAATTCAAATCATAATGGAAGCCCAGACTCTTTTCCTCATTATTCACTCCCATGGTCGCAGTCAGCATGAAGTCATTGAAGAGGTACTTTCCGATCTTGATGTAGTAGTAGCTGTCATTGTTATCATCGATGTTGTCATAGTAGTCTGTCAGGTTCGACGTGATGCTGATGAGGTCAAGGCCGATCTTATCTGCGAGGAAGTCCTGCATTGTATTCCCGAAGAGCATGGTGAGGCCGGCATTGAAGAGCGCCCCCTGCATCGAGCCATCCTTATCCTTGGTCGGATCCTGATGGAGCGTCAGCAGCATGATGATCTGCGAATCATTCAGCGCGGGATCACTGTGGAAGGTCGTCTTCATATCACCGGGCAGTCCATCCAGCTCGGCTTTGATATTGTAATGACCGACCTTGGTATCGGCACGCGCATGGATGACAGGCAGGAAGGAGCCGGGGGTACCACCCCAGACAGCATTGGCCTGATCGATCTTGAATTCCGTGGTATTGATCTTGACCGTTCCTTTTTCTACATTCACGCGGCCCGTCATGATCGGTTCGCGGAAATGGCCCATCATCGAAATATTTCCTTTGATCATGAGGTCATAGAGCGAGCTGCTGTAGAGCCGTACATTGTCTCCGATGGCTATGTCGATCTTCGTCAGGAAATTGGCCGACGACTCACCGCTCTCCGCAAGGAGAGCGAGCGGCACTTCGCAAGTCGCATTGTGGATAGAGATCTTGCCAGTGACACCGAGCTGATTCATGAATTCACCCAGTGAAAGGTCAGCATCAACGGCTCCTTTGTAATAGGCAGAGTCGATGGAAGGAGTATGCATATGCACTTCCCCATCATAATGCGTGATCGCCTTTTCTTTCCAGTCAGCAGAGCCCTTCGCAGTGACGCCGCCGCCACCGAAGGAGGCACTGCCATCAAATGTCACGCGATGTCCATCAAATCGTAAGGACAGATCGATCGGCTGAATGACTTCATTCATGGTCATAAGACCGAGCGCCCCATTCTTTGCTGTGATGCTGCCCGTAAGCTCCGGGTCACGATAGTCACCGACAAGCTGTACATGTCCCTTGATCGGGCCGCTCGCACTTGTCACGGCTTTACCGAAGAGAGCCAGAATATTCATATCTGCCTGATCGAGATTGAAATCAACAGAAAGCGGCACTGCCTCATCTGTGGTGCTGCCGGTGAAAAGATTGCCGGGGAGTATGCCCTTGGCGCTTGCACGATAGTTTCCCTTCGATACCAGTGCATTTTGCAGCGTCACGACATTGCTCTTGGCATTCGCCATCAGAGAGAAGCTGTCAAAGCTGATTTCTCCGTAGTTCGGATGCTCGATACCGATCGAGATATCTGCTTCCGGCGATGTCTTATTTCCGCTGAGAACGACTCCGGCCGTCAGACGACCGCCCATCCGTATGTCATTTCGTCCCAATATCTGCGGCAGCCAGGACATCTCCATGTCTTTGGCTGCGAGCTGGATGGCGAGCTCACCATCGCTATTCATAGAGCCTTCTGCTGCGAGCAGTCCATCTCCTACAGGAAGATGAAACTGACGGATCGAGAGCGCCCCATTCATGTAGGAGAAATCGATCGCTCCCTGACCGACAGGTGTATCCCCCAGATGTCCTCCCAGAAAATCTGCTTTGAAGTCGATGCTGGGGTTTTCCAGTGTCCCTCCGATCTGCATGCCGCCATTGACAGCACCATCCGCAGCGGACTCAGGCAGCTTGAAAAGACGCATGATCTCCTTGATATTCCATTCCTTAAATCGAAGAAAGCCCTGCAGGGTATGGGAGTCCATGTGATAGCTGCCTCTCCATTCGAAATGGCCATTCTTCTGATTGAATATACCGTCATCAAGGCTTACGACATGGTTCTGATAGCAAATGCCTGCAGAAGCCATATAAATGGCAGTGCCGCCGACAGAGATCTGCCTGGAGGAGATCGTCCCTTCAAAGACCGGATCTTCCATCGTTCCGGATACATGCCCGCGCATATTGACCTTGCCGTCTGCTCCGCGTCCCGGAAGCATCCGCGAAAGGCTGATGTCATTGAGTGACACATCCATATCGATCATGTCTGGCTTCACCGTACCGCTCACGATGGCTGTACCATCGTAGATATAGGCGAGGCCGTTTTTCAGGGTGATGTCATTTCCATCATAGGTATATTCGCCGGAGATGCTCTGGAAAAGCTCACCCATGACCGAACCGTCGAAGGCCAGAAAATCCCCCTTCACCTGTGGCGCTTCCATCGTGCCAGTGACGGTCATGGTATTTTCGACCCATCCCGTCACCGGGTAGTCCTCTCCGGCAAGCGCAAGCAGTTTCTCGATGCGTGTCTTGTCGGTATCGATGGTGAGCGTGAGAGGGTGCGGCGCAAAGAGACCGACGGTCCCCTTCACCGTATGCTTGCCGTCCGGCCCTTCCAGGTGAAGCGAAGTGATAGTCGCCAACTGATCTCCTAGCGATACATGTCCTTCGATACGGTCAAAGGAGATGCCATGGATCTCCCCATCCTGCGCTGTGAAATCTGCCGCGCCGTATGGATCCTCCCTGCTCCCATTGACCACGAACCGGCCGGAGAGACGTCCGGCCATATCCATCCCCGAAAGGCCGGAAAGCACAGAAAGGTCGATGGACGATACATCGCCCGAGAGCGAGAGAGACGGTCCGTATGTCCCCTTCACGGTGAATGCGCCTTCGCCAGATGTGCCTGTCAGATACGCGATATCCATCACGCCGCCGCGTGAAGTCGCCTCCCCCGAGAGGGTATCCATGGACATCCCATCATACGAAAGATCCATGCCATAGAAAACGCCATGCCAGTCACCATCACGATAACTGCCAAAGCCGGAAACCTTGCCGGCTGCCATATTCTCATACGAAAGACCCGCGCCATCCATCTCTCCGGAAGCCATTTCCAAAGACAGTGCGCCTTCCTTATAGGTACCCTTCACCTTCCCCGATCCGCTCACAATGCCGGAAGCAGAAATCCCGACCGGAAGAGAAGAAAGGTCGATATGCTCTCCGGCTGCTTCGCCTTCGAAGGCTCCGCTTGTCATAGTATATGAGCCTTCGCCGATCAGAAGACCGCCCGCCATCTGTGCCTTCAGATAGGGGATCGAGATCCGATCCTCTCCATAGACAAAGCGCACGTTCGCCTCTTTGACAGAAAGATCCTCATATTGCCCATCCTTCACATGGGCTTCGCCGGACACGAAAGGATCTCCCATCGTCCCCGAAATATCTACGCTGCCGGAAACGACTCCGGTGACGCCTTTCTCAGGCAGCAGCTCTTCCGCCTTGATATCTTTCAGAATCACATGTCCCATCAGGATCGGATCGTCCACGTCAAAAAGGACCTTCGCATCCCCGGTGAATGTCTGCCCATTGACCTTTACAGCTGCTTCGGTGATGACAGCTTCACCATTTTCAATATCAAAAAAGGCTGCTCCGTCAGCCAGAATAAAATGATCATAGCGAAGAGCAGCATCTTTGATAGAGCCTTGGACATGATAAGCGACAGCGCCATCACTTTTCCAGATCTTGGCGCTGGTCACCTGTCCTGTCCCTTTGTCTATATCAAGTTTTGAAGAAATCTGTGGGAACTGCTCTAAGAGCGGCTTCAGAGAGGTCAAGGAAACCGAATCCGTTTCTAGACTGATTTCCATGTTATTGGTATTCGTGTACTTCACGTCTCCCTTGAAATGGCTGCCAAATGCCTCCCCCGCAAAAGAGCCTGTGATCGTACCCTTGCTGTCCCAGCCGAGCGTGCCTCCCAGCGAAGTGAAATCATACGAACCGATATCCGGTGCGGTGATAGATGCATTCCCGTCCTTCACGATGACCTGTCCTGTGAAAGTACCGTTGTCCGAAGAGTCCGATGGTTTTAGAATCTTCTCTACATTCCAGAGTCCATCAGTCCCCTTGGCAAGGTGCACTTCCGGATTCTCGATGGTCACCGTCTTCACGACATCGGCGATACCGCCATCTTTGAAGGCATAGTTGTACAGCGCAGAAGCAGACCATCCGATTTCCAAAGAGGGCGACTTGAATACAACCTCTCCTTTCGCGTCCTTCAGCTCCAGGTCGGTGAAGGAAAGATCATAGTTCGGATCCAGATCCATCATGGTCCATGTCAGGGTGCCATTGATGCGCTCCCCTGCCGCGTCTTTTATAACAGGTTCCAGATTCTGTGTGATGATCGGACGGATCAGCAGATAAATGATACAGAGCATGATGAAAATAAATGCTGCGATACCATTGATCCACCATTTGATTCTGCTAGCCAAGGTCAAGTTCTCCAAAGTAAAAATAAAGTTTCAAGGTTCAGGGTTAGCCCCGGGGGCGTGCCGCCCCTTGCTCGGGGATGAAAGGGTGGAAACCGGTTCTATAAGTTCAAAAGGTTCAAAGGGGGTTGGTGCGGCGCATAAAAAATCAGAAGCGCCGCGGAGTATAAATAGGGCGATGCCCGAAGGTCAGCGATTAACAGGCTTCCCATTTATGGTTTCCTGACATCATCCTTTTGACCGCGAATGACAAAGATTTCTCGCTTCGCTCGAAATGACGATATGCGAGTCTGATGTCTCCCAGTCACCAGTCACTAAAAATTATGCTTTTGCAAATTCCGGGTGGATGACAGCCGGTACGCCCATCGCATGTTCCAGCGTAGCGAGACCGATGTTGTAGTTGTAGAGCGCGGTGATGTAGTTCGTTCTCGCAGTATTGAGGGCGAGTTCTGCATCGAGGACATCGAGGTTGATGCCAACGCCGCTGCTGTAGCGGACGGTCGCGATCTTATACGCTTCTTCTGCCTGAGCGACCGACGCTTCGGCAGCGCGGATCTGTTCTTTATAAGAAAGAACGTTCAGGTAATCCTGACGGACTTCCAGCTCGATCTTTTCTCTCGCCTGCAGGAGTGTTTCCTGTGCTGTTTTGACCGCGGCATCCGCTTTCTTCACTGATGCCTGGGTAGCACCGCCATCCCAAAGTGACCAAGAAAGCCCGCCCTGGACAGCCCAGTCATCTTTATCGACCGCCGTCACGCTGGCTTCCTTCCAGCTGTATCCGCCGCCGACGCTGATCGTCGGGAGATAGTCCGCCTTTTTAGAGCGAAGAGAGGCCTCAGCTGCCTTGACGCCATAGTCTGCTTCGACGAGTTCCCAGCGGTATTTCTGCGCCATCAGAATGGCCTGTTCCATGGTAAGGTCAAATTCCGGTTCCGGGAAATTCTTATCCAAAGGTTTCAGCGTCGTATTCATCGGGACACGCATGATGTTGTTCAGGTTCGCTTCTGCGACATCACGGGTGTTGTCCGCTGCGATGCTCTTCTGCTTCGCATTGGCGAGCGATACATTGGAAGACAGTACGTCCAGCTTGGCCACGATGCCGGCATCGAACTGCTGCTGTACGTTATTCAGATGGCTTGCATAGTCAGTGACAGACTGTGCCTGCACTTCAGCGAGCTTGATTGCTTCAAGGTACTGGTAGTATGCCTGCACGGCCGCGAGCTTCGTATCCGCTTCTGTTTTGTAGACATTAAGATCTGCGATATTTTTCTGATAGCGTGCGGCATCGATCGCGCCTTCTACTTTGCCGAAGGTCCAGATCGGCCAGGAAACATTGATTTCCTGACTATAGCCATGGTTGGAGCTCTGCGTGCCTGCGACATGCTGGGTCGGATACTGATTTCTTTGCCAGGAGTAGCTGACGGATGGATTCTTCTTGGCTGTCACTGCGCTGACATCGGCTTCCGCTTCTCTTCGTTTTAGCTCTGCGATGGTGATGTCACGGTTATTCTGAATGGCAGTCGTGACCGCACCTTTGAGGTCGATATCCATAGCCGCTGCTTCCGGAGCTGCCGCTTCTGTGATGGAAGACGCCAGATTCTTCTGGAGCAGCATGTTATTGAAGTTCACATCTTTATTCGCTACCGTCTGATTCATCTGTGCCTCGATGGCTTTCTGTGTGATCGACGGATCCGTCATGATCTTCGTCTGAGATCCTTTTGCTTCTGCGCCGAGCCCGCAGGAAAGGGCAAGCACGATAGAAGCAGTCAGAATTTTGCAGGTCATTGTATTCATTCAACATTCATCCCTTCTAGACAGATGTCTTTGTTGTCATTGTATCCAGACCGCCCCTCTTGGGGGCGCTGTTTTCATTTAATAATTGTATCCCACACCGATGTACTCTCCGCCGCCGCGGTTATTACGCGGGAAAATGGACTGTCCGGTCAGGAACAGATTCGGCGTAAGAGCATACTGTCCGCGCAGGCGGACAGAGAGATCATTGGGGTCATACACATCTGCGGAGAATTTCCACCGCCCGGACGCATAGTCCGCGCCAGCGCCGATCTTGTTTCGTATGATACCGGCATGTACGCCATAGTCCCCTCTCATACGACCATAGAGCGCATCATAGACCGGATCATTCCCCATGGATTCTATCCCCAGAAGACCATAGGAGTCTTTCCCCACGCGGAGGAAGAGATTCGGCGAGAAATCGTCCTTCTTTGTATTATATAACAATTCGCCGGAAACAGATACATCAAAATCACCATTTCCCTGCATAAATCCATTTATTTTCCCGGAAATCGCTTTGGCATTCTGAGAGATCTCCTTCGCATTCTCCGATGCCACGACCATATTGTCCATGATCCTGCGCACATCGCCGGTGGCTTTGCCGTCTCCATTCAGCTGATACAGCATCTGATTCACCTGCGAGGTGATGCTCTGGATCTCATTCGCTGTCTGTATCCCCTGCGCGGTCAGGATGGCGAGATTTTCGGAAATCGCATCAAAATTATTGATGCTGTTCTTCACATGCTTCTGCGAAGAGGGGTCTGCGACGACGCTATTGATCCCATCGAGCATGGTCTGCGCGGACGTGATAAGCTTGTCCATCTTATCCATCGCCTGATCGATCCCCGGTGCTGACTTGCCCTCGACCTTCATCCCCTCTGCCAGATAGCCGCGTTCCTGATGACCGCCGGAGGCCTTCACGAAGCGTCCGCCCATGACACTACTGGTCTGGATGGAGAAGTCCGCATCCTTCGGCACCTTGGCATCGTGATAAAAACGCAGCTTCACGACGGCTTCCCCGTTCTCCACCGTGATGCCATCGACCATGCCTACTTCGACGCCGGCATAGTGGATCGGATTCCCCGGTTCTATGCCTTCCGCTTCCTTGAAATAGCCGGTCACATGAAACCCGCTCTTTCCAAAGATCACAAGGCTGGAAAGCTCGATCAGGATCCCGGCAAAGAGGAGTATCCCCGCAAGGGCAAAGGCGCCGACCTTTGCTTCCGTCGACCATTTCATCAGGCATCACCTTCCTTCAAAAAATCAGGATTCGATGGCAGACCGTTCATAAACTGCCGTACTCTTTCATCCTTCGATGCATATAATTCTTTAGCTGTCCCTACCGCAAGGAACGAGCCCTTATACAAAAAAGCCATGCGGTCCGCGATCATTTCCGCAGACTTCAGGTCGTGCGTCACGACGACGCTCGTCGAATGCAGGGCCTTTTGCGTCTCTTTGATCAAAAGACTGATATCGGTCGAACGGATCGGATCGAGCCCCGCTGTCGGTTCATCATAGAGAATGATCTTCGGCTCGAGCGCGATCGCTCTGGCAAGGCTCACGCGTTTCTTCATGCCGCCGGACAGATTCGCCGGCATGAGGTCTTCGATCCCATCAAGCCCGACCAGATGCAGTTTCTCCTTCACGATGGCATCGATCTTTTCTTCAGAAAGCCGCGTGTGCATACGCAGACCAAAGGCTACATTTTCTTTCACATTGAGAGAGTCAAAGAGCGCGGAATACTGAAAGACCATCCCCATCGAGCGGCGCTCCTCATTCAGCTCCTCTTCGTTGAGCTGTCTCATATCCTTTCCATTCACAAGGACTTTTCCGGATGTAGGACGCAAAAGGCCGATGATGAGCTTTAGGAGCGTTGATTTCCCGGAGCCGGACGCTCCCAGGATGACCATCGTCTCTCCCTCCTTGATGGAAAGACTGACATCTTTCAAGATATGACGATCGCCAAAAGTCTGGTATACATGCCTGATATCAATCATAGGACGCCTCAAAACAGAATGGACGAGAGCAGGTAATTCGCCGCAAAAAGCATAATAATCGAATATACTACGGACTGGGTGGTCGCCTTGCCGACGCCTTCTGCCCCTGCCGTACAGGTCATCCCGCGGTCACAGCCGACAAGCGCGACGATCATACCGAAAATGACTGACTTGAAAACGCCGATGTACAGATCAGAAGGGACGCAGTACACATGGATGGAGTGCATGAAGGTATAGGAGGAGACGCCATGCGTGAGCGAAGCGACGATCATACCGCCGCCAACGCCGATGGTGACACCAAAGACCGTCAGAAGCGGCAGCATCGTCATACAGGCGACGAGCCGCGGCACCACGAGATACCCCACCGGACTCACCGCAAGGCACCTTAGCGCATCGATCTGCTCGGTCACCCGCATCGTACCGATCTCAGCCGTGATGGCTGCCCCGACGCGGCCTGCAAGGACGACACCGCAGAGCACCGGTCCCAGTTCACGCCCCATGCCGATGGCTACGATCGCACCGACGGTGAAGTCTGCGCCATACTTTGTGAGCTCGCCCGCGATCTGTACAGAAAGCACCATGCCGGTAAAGAGCAGTGTCAATGCCACGATGGGAAAGGACAGCACGCCCAATGCCAGGCACTGCTTCATCGTCTCCCGCCCGCGGAATGCGCCGATCTCTTTCACCGCCGCCATAAGGAGCAGGATCACCGCTCCCAGCTGATGAAAGATGCCGATGGTATAGCGGCCAAGCGTTTCTAAGAATGACATGTGTGGGGAGACCTCCTTTCGTGGTTCAGAGTTCAGGGTTCAAGGTTAGCCCGTGAGGCGTCTCATCCACTGATTGTGGATAAAAGCTTTGCTCGAATGAGGAATTAGGAATGAAGGTGGCGGCTTCGCCGCTAATATATATTGGGCGATGCCCGAAAGTCGTATTCAAGTCACCAGTCACTCGCGGCTTCTAATCCCTAGTCCCTGCTTTCAAACTATGGGTGTGGTTCTATGGTTCAACGGGGTAGTGCGTCATTGAGGCTAACGTCAAACTCGTATTGCCCTCATTCCGCAGGAAGGACTTTGCAGTACATGCGAAGAGTATCTTCAAAACTCTGCGGCGCTTCCATTATTTGATGCGCCGCACCGCCACCCTGAACCCATCAACCTGAACCTTTTTACAATGCTATCATCACCGATGCTTTTTCTGCCGGCTTTTCATCATCTGCGGATTTCTCGCCCTTCTTTTCCAGCGTCTCTTTTTCCTTATTGCTCATCTTGATGGTGGCCTGCTGTTTGCTCTTTGCGAGCTTCTTCAGGGCTTTATCGCGTTCTGCTTGCGGCAGAACTTTGAAGGTGAATTGTCCGTCACCATAGATGACATAGTCCGTATCGACGGCGCTCTTCGGAGTCTCTTTTTCTCCGTCTTCTTTGAGCCCGTCTTTATTTTTCAGATAGTCTGGATTTTCCGGTGCCTTTTTCTCCTGTATTTCTGCCTTTTTTCCGCCGTTTTCATCTTTGGAGATCATGCTGACCTCCGGATCCAGGATCTCCACGACGACCTGATTGTTCTGGTCTTCCTTCATCAGTCGGCTGTGCAGGTCATTGAAATCCTTGTACGTGCGGATGCGGTCTAAGATCTCATCCGTCAGATTGAACTTCTGCTGCTGGATGAGGTAAGGGAGCGGCACGACACCGCCGCCGCGGACTTCGAGGATCATATCTCCGTACGGCTGATCTTTCGGCACGGTGAATGTCAGGTCCTTATAGAAGACTTCTCCCCTGTAGGGAGAAAGACGCGCGCGTACATAGATGGTATCGCCCGGGCTCACGATGATCGGAGACGCCGAGGCATCGAGAAGCTGCGCGGTCTTTCGTTCACTCGTCACATGCATGTCGACCATAATGCTGCGAAGAGGATATTTTTCAAAACGGTTCTGCTCGAGAAGCCGTACCACATTGTAGAGTTCATCTACGCTTCGCTCCGCAATGTCTTTGGACGACCAGTACATATTGCTTCTGGTGAAAGGCTTCTGCTTCATATCCTCCGGGTAAAGCGTATAGGTGAAATCGACCGTCCCCTGTCCTTTACGATCCATGGCATTGCTGATCGCATGGTACACCGAAGTGACGGATAAGGTCGGCAGCAGCGCTTCATTCGGGATCATGCGTACATGGAGATCTTCCTTCTTCTTCGTATCTTCATCGGTCACGGACGCATGAAGCGAGACAGCGTGTGGAAGCTTCCCCATCATTCCGCCGATACCGGCTCCCCGGTCCTGGTTGACCGTGCCGATCTCCGCACCGACGGACCCCAGCTTGAAGGGGATATTCTTGCTCTGGATGACAGTGAAGATATAGGAATTGTGCATGAAGTAATCGGTATTTCCGCGATCCATGAACGGATGCCCGAAAGCCACCATGCGATCGCCGTCGACATAGGTGACCGTCCCGACAGCGCCGAGCTTGAGATCGCCTGTCACCATGGTTGCCGAGACGGCACTTCCCGGTTCAAGCGGCTGCGGCACATCATCCCGCGAGGCAGATGCGGAAGCAAATGGGACCATGTGGAAATCCTGCATTTTCCCTGCGAGGAAATCCATCGCATCCGGGGTGTATCCGCTCGCCATGAGAGGCGTCGTAAGCGGGATCAGCCCTTTGGAGGATGGCGGCGTAAGACCGGTGTCCTTTCCGTCATCGATGGTCCAGAGCTTCAGCATGTCGCCGATCGGCGTCACCATGCCGATGCGCCCACCGGACTGTGGAAATCCATACGCCACTGCGCCGAGCAGCTTCCCATCAATGTAGACCGGACTGCCGCTCATCCCCTGCGCGATGCCTTCTGTCTGATCGATCAGTGGTCCGGATACCTTCACCAGCACCAGATCTCCGCCGGTCGCTCCCTTGTCTTTCATGATGCCCAGCACATCGACATCGAAGGTCTCGATCTTCGTACCGTGTACGACGGTCTTAGCATAGCCATGCATACCCTCCTGTACTTCTGACACAGGAAGAAATTCCTGTGCTGCACAAGGCATCACGCAGGAAAGCGTGAGGCAGACAGCCGCTGCCAGATGCTTCATTGACTTTTTAAACCGATTGGGCATAGGATCCCCCTTACCGAAATATAAGTTTGAAATCAGAAACGGCGATTTCATCGGATACATCCGCATAGGTGCAGCAGGATTCCAATGAAAGGCAAAGGACAGGCCGTCTGGGGAGCGAAGGAACCGTGCCAGACTGCCGACTTCTTTATTTGCTCTCCAGCACCGCTACGACGTCCTGTTTGGCGATCGTCTGGCCCTTCTGGACGCGGACCTCTTTGACCACGCCATCCCGATCGGCTCTCGCCGCCGGTACACCGCCGACCAGTGAGTCCACAGAGACCAGTACATCGCCTTCCTTGACGGGTGTGCCTGCCTCTATGACAGAAACGACCGTCCCATTCAGTACAGCCTGCTGCGAGACGTCCTCCGCAGACACGCTATATACACCGGCAGCCACAAGTGCTGCCAGCACCAAGCCGATTTTCATCGCGTTTCTCATGATGTACCTCCCTGTGTTGTAAAATTCACATATCGGTATATTATATTTTACCATTTTATCTGCCTCTTGGCATGAAGAAAATAAAAAGGGACATAACAAATGAATGTTATATCCCCATGTATGTGTCGATGGAAAGCGATCTTTCCGCTTTTGTTCAGTGCAGATCCTGCAGTGAGTCTCTGAATGCATTGATATAGTTGAGCGAAGCCCCGGCACCGATGGCATTCACATAGGAAGGTCTCTCCGCTACCTTCGCTGCGATCCCGGTGATACGGGTGATCAGCTCATCGATGCCCTTTAGCTGAGACACCCCGCCGACAAGCATGATGCCCTGCTCTCGGATCGCTGCCAGAAGCGCCGGCGGCGTCCTCTGCAGCACATCCTGAATGTTTTTGAAAATCCTGTACAGGATCGGATTGATGGCATGCGCCACATCTTCAGCCGTTATGGCGATCTTGACCGGCGATCCCGATACGATGGAAAGGCCATACGTTTCAGCCACGCGCGGTGCCTGATCCAGATCCCAGTAGGCGCCCAGCGAGATCTTGAGGCTTTCCGCCTCTTTGCGGCCGATGCGGATATGATACTTGTCGCGGATAGCCGCCATGATGGCCTGATCCATTTCCAGTCCGGACTCCGGTGAGAAATGGCTGACCACGATGCCGTGTTTCGAAAGCACGGAAACCTTCGTCGAGCCGCCGCCAATATCCACGATCATCGCGCCCTGACAGTTATCCCCCGTGAGCCCGAGACCCATCATCGCCGCGATAGGCTGATCGATGAGGACTGTCTTCCGTGCGCCCATAGCCACAGCCGCTTCCAAAAGCGCCCTTCTCTGTACGCTGCCCATTCCCCGAGACACGCACATCATGAGACGCGGATGAAAGAACATCCCTTTCAAATACGACTGATTCACGATGGAATTCAAAAGATAAGCCGCCCCGTTATAGTCGATGATCGCACTTCGCTTCATCGGATGGACGATCTCTATGTCCCGCGGCGCCTTGCCCTCCATTTCCTCTGCCTTCGTACCGTAAGCGAAGAATTCCTTCGTCACGGCGTGGCGGGCGATCACAGAGGCTTCCGGAAATACGACGCCCTTATGCTTGACGTAAATCACTACATTCGACGTCCCGATATCGACGCCGATGTCTTCTGAGCCGAAAGAGCCGATCCAGTCCAGAAGGGTCTTCTGCCCCGCCAGACGCTCCGCCTTCTCCGCCAGTGCTTTAGTCTCGATCGACACGGACAATGTCTGCTCCTAACCCCTGCAGCTTTTCTACAAGATGGTCATAACCACGATCAATATGATGAAGCTCGCCCACTTCCGTCTCTCCGTGCGCAGCGAGCCCGGCCAGTGTCAGTGCTGCCCCTGCACGAAGGTCCGTCGCTCTGACGAAGGCACCTGTCAGGAAGGGGACGCCCTCAACGATCGCACAGCGGCCTTCGACCTGAATGGAAGCCCCCATCCGCTGCAGCTCGCCGGCATGCATGAAACGATTTTCAAATACTGTCTCTGTGATACGGCTGACGCCGCTGCCCACGGTCATGAGTGCCATGAACTGCGCCTGCAGATCCGTAGGAAAGCCCGGATAGGGCAGCGTCTTGATATCCGTAGAGCGGATATGCCCATCACTGATGACACGGACACTGTCGACATCCTTGATCACCTTGACGCCTGCTTCTCCCAGCTTTGCAAGGAGCGGCTTCAGATGTTCATTCAATACATTTTCGATCACGACATCACCGCCGGCCATAGCCGCTGCGATCATGAAGGTCCCCGCTTCGATACGGTCCGGAATGACTGTATGAGCGACGCCTTCCAGCTTCTTGACACCTTCGACACGGATGATATTCGTCCCTGCGCCTTTGATGTTTGCACCCATGGAATTCAGGAACGTCACGAGATCCACGATCTCCGGCTCTTCCGCCGCATTTTCAATGATGGTACGGCCTTCTGCCGTAGCAGCTGCCATGAGGATATTCTCTGTCGCGCCGACACTCGGGAAATCGAGATAAATGGTCGTGCCCTTCAGCCCCTTCGGTGCATATCCTTCGACATAGCCGTTGCCTACATTGATCTCTGCCCCCATGGCTTCAAAGGCTTTCAGGTGCAGATCGATCGGACGGCTGCCGATCATGCAGCCCCCGGGAAGCGCGATCTTCGCATGCCCCATCTTGGCCAGAAGCGGTCCCATGATCAGGAAAGAGGCTCTCATGCGGCTCATAAGCTCATAAGAAGCTTCGGTCTTATTCACCCCGGATGCATCAAAAGTCAGGACATTGTCCTCTCTTTGGACTTTGACGCCCAAAGACTCCAGTACACTGCAAATGGTCACCACATCATCGAGATTCGGTGTATCGACAATGGATGCCGGTGTCTCAGGCAAAAGTGTCGCTACAATGATAGGAAGAACGGCATTCTTTGCGCTGGAAACACGGACGTGTCCACGCAGGGGATGTCCACCATGAATTACTAATTTTTCCAAAAGGAATCACTCCTGTACTGATGAAATACTGAAAGCAAAGATCTATCTGATGCCGCAGCCAAAAGGGGCGGCGCTGTCCTACAAAGGTCAATTATATGTATGATACCATAAAAAAACAAGGGATTTCAATGTGAAAATTGGATTAAGGGGCCGGGTTGACCCAAGGGGCGTGCCGTCCCATCAATTGTGTTTGAAAGCTTCGATTGAATGAGAAATTAGAAATGAGAAATGAGAAATGGTGGTGCGGCGCATAAAATAAGGAGGCACCGCGGAGTTTTATATAAATAATGAATAAACTGTTTTATATAATGAGGGGGTATTGGGGCACTATATGAATTGTGTGCCCCTTCCGGCACTTCTCACTGCTTCGCCTACGATAGCCATTTCTTTTTCTGTGTGCATGATGTTAGTCCTCCTTGCGAATAAGCCAAATGGTAAGAATAGCTATGATGATGATGAAAACGATAGCTACAGTATCGGGTGGAATGGTTTCCCAAAAACTTGGGGTGTATTGCGTTTGAACATTTGGCTTTACAAATGGATGTGTCATCCCATAAGCACCCGATGGGGTAACGAATTTATCAATAACATTTTCAGTCATGATATTTAGCCCTCCTTGAGTTACTTAAAGAGATTTAAGACAAAATCAATAACTAGACACAAGAGAAATAGAGTAAACAAGCATTTCACATAGATGATAAACGGCTTGCAAAACTTCTTGCTTAATTCTTCCTTGCCCATCCAATGTAAGACTATGCCGATTATAGCGGATAGACACACGGCAGATTGAAAAATGATAAAGCATGTCATGAATGTATCAGTTGACATGATAGCCCCCCCTTTTAGTCTCTCTCAAGGAACATTGCACGCATGATAATTGTCTTGCCATTGATACTTGTGTAGTTTTCAAGTAAAGCCGTGTCTAACTTGCGACCATAGTCATCAAGACCATGGCTGTACTTGTCGCAATTCCACCAACGCTTCTTGACAATTTCTTCATACTTTGCCTTGGCTTTATCCTCTCTTGTGTATGCTCTCATGTCAATGCCGTCAATTCTAACTTCTAACTAAGTCCAGAAGTTGATGAATCGCAATACTAGTCACCAGTCACTAGTCACTAGTCACCAGCCACTCATAACTGCTTACTGTTCCAGCGACTCGGTGACGCGCTTGACACTTTCCGAGTCTCCCAGAATGATGAGCATATCCTGTTCCTTCATGTTCATATCCGGTCTCGGATTGACGAACATATCTCCTCCGCGCTTGATCGCAACAACGGTGATGTTATATTTTCTTCTGACGTCGGTATCGATCAGACTCTTGTTCACCCACTCCTGCGGCACATGAATGGAAAGAATGGTGATGTTGTTTTCCATCTCGATATAGTCAACGATGCCTGGGGAGATCAGATTGTGCGCGACGCGGACACCCATTTCCTTCTCTGAGTAAATGATCTTGTCTGCGCCGATCTTCTGCAGCATTTTCCCATGAATGGGATCCAGGGCTTTGACGACGATCTTCTTGACGCCCATTTCCTTTAAAAGCAGTGTCGTCATCAGACTTGCCGACAGATCGCCGACAGAAACGACAGCGATGTCCGCATTGCCGGCACCGATGGCTGCCAGGTTCTTCTCATCGGAACAGTCCGCACAGACCACGTAGCCCAGTGTATCTGAAAGATCCTGCACTACCTCTTCATCGATATCCATGGCCATGACGTCATAGCCCATCTTTTCCAATGTGACGGCGACACTGATGCCGAAGCGGCCCAGACCTGCCACGAAAAACTGTAATTTCTTTGCCATAGAGAGTACCTCGTGATGGATGATTCTATGCAATAATAAATGGTTCGATCGGATATAGAGGAGAGCTGCCCGAAGGCAGCGTTTCAGCCTCTCCTTTTATCCGATGACTATATTTTCCTTCGGATACTTGATCTGACTCTTCGGACGGCCGGCAAAGGTGACGGCGAGCGTCATGACGCCGATACGCCCGATGAACATAGCGATCATGATGACGATTTTACAGGGGATATTCCACTCCGTCGTGAGTCCCATCGAGAAGCCGACGGTGCTGAAGGCGGAGACAGCTTCGAAGAGGGCATCCTCAAAATCAAAGTGGGACGCAGGCTCTAAGAGGAAGACCATCATCGCAGTGAGGAAGGTCAGTACCATAGCCAGTGTAAAAACGTTCGATGCTTTCACCAGACATTCCGGATCGACCCGTTTATGGAAGATGACCACATCTTTTCTCCCACGGATCCATGACCAGAGCGAGAGCAGAAGAAGTCCGATGGTGGTCGTGCGGATGCCGCCGGCGGTCGAGACAGGCGCCGCTCCGATGAACATGAAGAGCATGATGATAAGCCCGGTCGCATTGTTCATGGCGTGGATATCAAAGAGAGTGAAGCCTGCCATGCGGGAAGAGATCGACATGAAGAAGGCACTCTGCCACTTTTCGGCCGTGCTGAGATGTCCCAGCGTCGCCGGATTATTGCCCTCCAGAAGAAAATAGACGATCACGCCCAGCGGGATCAGTATCATTTCCATGACCAAAATGAATTTGCTGTTCAGAGTCAGTGCGCTCCAGCTATGGTGCCTCAAAAGATCATCCAGCGCGATGAAGCCTACGCCTCCCAGAAACATCGAGATGCAGACAACGGTACTGACCAGCGGATTGGCTGCCATTCCGGCGAATCCGACATCATTTCCCATGATATCCATACCGCAATTCGTGAAGGCAGAGACCGCATGCCAGTAGCCCTGATAAATGCCGATCCATCCATTCTGTGTGAAGAAATAGGCCGCAAGGATGGTACCGGCACAAAACTCTATAGAGAGCGTCATCAGGATGATCTTTCGCACCAGCATCACCATACCAGACGGTGTCTGCAGATTGAAGGAATCCCGGATAAGGAGCCTCTCCTGCAGGCGGATCTTCCGCCCCCGGGAGATGCCGACCATGGCCATCATCGTCATGATCCCCAGACCGCCCACCTGCATCAGAAAAAGCACGACCAGCTGCCCGAAGATGGTAAAGTCAGTCTTCAGATCAAACATGCTCATCCCCGTCACGCTGACGATACTGACAGACATGAAGAGGGCATCCAGAAAGGAGACTTCCTTCGTTCCTGTCTGCGAGATGGGCAGCATGAGAAGGAGCGCCCCAAACAGCATGAAGGCTGCAAAACCACCACAGATGAGAACGCCTCGATGAAGCTGGCTCAGCGCGTTAAATAATTTTCTCATCATGAAGTGCCTCTCCCATTGTAAAAGCGAATCACGCAAGGATCCGCAGCTATCTGTCGCCAGTGACGATCCACCGGCCGCTCATACATACATTCTCCTTATTATACTATGCCCGCAAAAGAATTGACAGGGAACGCACACAAGTAAAAAGAGAAGTCCCATCGGCCTTCTCTTTTACCCGCAAGGAACAGCAGCACGCTATTCCCTGTGTCTCATATGCTCTTCGACCTGCGTTGCTGCGATAGCCCCCAGGATATCATGACGCGTGATGATCCCGACGAGACGCGCCGGCGGCTGCTCGCCCTCACGCTCTACGGAAAGCTTCGCTTTTTCTACGACAGGCACCGTCTTCAGATGGTGATCCACCATGAGTGTCGTGATTGCCTCCATGTCCGTCTCTGGCGTGACACAGCGCACATCCGTCGTCATGATATCCTTCGCAGTCGTGGCGAGCAGCTTCCTGAAGGATTTCTCATACCGGCCAAAACCGCAGTAGTACACTGTGCCGCCCAGCACATCGACATGCGGCGGGATCTTCGGCTGCACCTTTTTGTACAGAAGATCTCCCTCGGAAACAATGCCAAGAAGCTCATTATCATCTCCCACGACCGGGATCGCAGACACGGGATGCGTCACGAAAAGTCCCACCAGCTCCTGTACGGTCGTATCCGGTGATACCGTGAACACATACTTCGTCATAAAGTCTTTCGCTTTCATAGATTTCATGATAAGGCCTCCTTGCAGGACATACGAAAAATCGGCTCATACTGAGACAAATGAGGAAAACACTTTCTCTCTTTATATTTTAATTCTTTCGAACCGGAACTGCAATAGGAGGGCTGGCGAAGAAAACATCGGTCTTGAGAAAGGATTTCCCCGGGAATCCTCTTTATAGATGGTACGGTTCATGCCGTATGATCTTCATCGCGCGATAGAGCTGCTCGGAGAGGATCAGGCGTGCCATCTGGTGCGTAAAAGTCATGGCACCGATAGAGATCTTGAGATCCGCCCGATGCCGGATGTTCTTCCCATTCCCATAGGGACCGCCGATCATGAAGTAGAAATGGCTTGTCCCGGTGACCATACGCCGTGAGATCCAGTCTGCCAATCCTTCCGAGGACATGGGATCCCCTTTGAGATCAAGCAGCACAAGGCAGTCATCGTCAGAGAGATATTTCAGCATCTTCTCTCCTTCTTTCTCCATCACCCTTTCCTTCATGGCAGGAGATGGATTCTCCGGCATTTTTTCTTCATCTTGTGCGATGATCTCCAGAGGTGCGATCGGCTTCAGGCGCTTCACGTACTCCTCGATGCCCTGCCGCATCCATTTTTCTTTGATCTTGCCTATGGCAAGCAGTGTAAATTTCATAGCTCTTCCTTTTCTGCGGACCGATACTGCAAGCGGAATGATGCCCCGAGATACCACCAAGGCCATGTCCATAGGACCTCTTTTTCGACAGGAAACCGCTGATCAGATCGTTTCCTTACTTATTATTCTCCGGTGCAGCCGCAAGAAGGACATCCGCCTTGGCTTCTCTTCCCTGGTGTTCGTAGGTGATGGAGATCTTTTCCCCCGGCTTATGAGTATCGAGGATTTCCCGCATTTCCTTCATAGTATTGCACTCCTTCCCATCGATCGCAAGAATGTAGTCTCCCGGCTCAATGTCAGTCAGGCTGATCGGGCTTCTGGCCGCGATCTTCATGACGAGGACTCCCTTCTCGTGATCCCAGCTGTAACCGTAGCGGGCGGCAATGTCCTTGTCTGCTGCATACACGCCAAGATAGGCGCGCGTCACTTTACCATGGTCTATGAGCTGCGAGATGATGCCCTTTGCCTGATTGATCGGGATGGCAAAGCCCATGCCTTCGACCCCTTCTTTCGCGATCTTCGCACTATTGATCCCGACGACCTTTCCATCAGCGGTGACGAGTGCCCCACCGGAGTTGCCCGGATTGATGGCTGCATCGGTCTGAATGAGCTTGAAACGCTGGTCGATATCATCGAGGCTTCTGTTCAATGCGCTGATAACGCCGACCGTCACGGTTCCCTGAAATTCAAGACCCAATGGATTCCCGATCGCGATCGCCGTTTCTCCGACCTGCAGGCCATCAGAGTCTCCCAAAGAAGCTACAGGGAGATCGTCACTGCCTTCGATCTTGACGACAGCAAGATCGGTCGACGGATCCGTCCCCACCACTTTGCCGGAAACTGTCTTTCCGGAAGAAAGCGAGACATTGACCTCCTTGCTGCCGGAGACGACGTGGTTATTCGTCACGATGTAGCCTTTCTTGTCAAAGACCACCCCCGATCCTACGCTTTGCCCGACTTCGACGCGGCGGTTAAACATATCGCGGTCATATACCTTGGTCGTGATGCCGACGACCGCCGGCCCGACCTCTTTCACCGCCTGCACGATCGCCGTATTGCGGATGGCCGGCAGCTCCTGCAGCTTCTTATCCGCCCCCTGCGGTACCTGGTACGAGGAAGAAGCACCGTCCTTCTTCGGGATCGCCGGAAACTCGCCAAAGAAGCAGCCTCCCGCGCCGCCGATGACAAGCAGAGCAAGTGCTGCGGCGAAGAGCTTCATCCGTCCCTTGCGGGATCCTGTGATCTCTTTCTGCATGGCTTCCCCATGCTCTTTCAGCTGCTGATCCAAGTCTTCTCTATCCATGATGAGTACCTCTATTCATTTCTGTGAAATCTATCAAACGATCTGTCCTTTTTGTCTATCAAACCCGATGGACCCAACGGAAGCAAGATCGCAGTCTGCTCCCTGTCCGCCAGAGTCCCCTCTCCTAATGTGTTCCTCATTATAGCATACCTGTCAAAGAAATGAAAAAGGCGATGTGAAATAACGATCATCTCATTTTCGCGTTCAATCTGCCGCGGG
>SAMEA3663095__coassemble_1029_pt1 | contig 27311 bp, 34 predicted proteins | sample SAMEA3663095__metabat2_high_PE_021 | metagenome-assembled genome bin SAMEA3663095 (sample SAMEA3663095) | pig gut metagenome | biome: pig gut; feature: pig-associated habitat; material: faeces | place: France | collected 2012
CCAAAATCTTCTCGATCAGGTATTTGCAGATCCGCTGGTTCTGCATGACTTTCTGGAAAAGAAAATTATCCTGGATGGTCAGCTCTTCCCATTGTTTGAATCGTCCCATGGCATCACCGCCTTTCTACTTGTATTGTAACAAAAAATAGAGAAAAAGCGAAGAGAAATTCCGCAATATACAAGCAGAAAAGAAACATTCTCTCATCATATTTTGTATCTGTATGAGGGAAACAGGCAATAGAAAAGCAGTCTGCCGATGAAAACCGACAGGCTGCCTTTCTATGATTTTTATTTTTCCAGCTTTTTGAAAAGGCTCGCCATTTCGAGTGCATCCATCGCACATTCGAAGCCTTTGTTGCCGGACTTGAGGCCGGCGCGGTTGATGGCCTGCTCGATGGTATCGGTGGTGAGGACACCGTAGAGGACGGGGATACCGCTGGAGAGGGAAGCCATAGCGACGCCCTTCGTGACTTCGGTCGCTACGTGCTCGTAGTGATCGGTCTCGCCGCGGATGACAGCGCCCAGGCAGATGACGGCATCGTATTTCCCGCTTTCTGCCATTTTCTTCGCTGCGAGCGGGATCTCGAAGGCGCCCGGCACCCACGCGAGGTCGACTTTGTTCATATCGACGCCGTGACGGGCGAGACCATCAGCTGCGCCGTCGATAAGTTTGGAAACGATGACTTCATTGAAACGGGAAGCGATAATGCCGACGCGGATGTCGCTTTCATTGAAAAGTCCGGAAATGATATTCATGAGGAAGTCTCCTTTGGGTATATGTAACATATTTTATAAATGGTAACATCAAGGGTTCAAGGTTCAGGGTTCGGGGTTGTTGTGGCGGCTGCGCCGCGAATATATGGCCGATGCGCCGATTCTTGTAAACTGAAATCCTCGAAACTGGCATTTCAGTCACCAGTCTCTAGCCACTAAAATCCTATGCCTTCGGTTCTATGATGTCCTGGTCGAGCTTCAGCATGTGGCCCATTTTTTCCTGCTTGGTCTTGAGGTAGAATTCGTCTTCTCTGGTGGGCGCGATCTCGATGGGGACGCGCTCGGTGATGGTGATGCCGTACTCGCTGACGTCGTCGATCTTCTGCGGGTTGTTTGTCAGGAGGCGGATATGTGTCGCACCGAGATTTCTAAGGATCTGCGCACCGGTCATGTACTCGCGAAGGTCGGCAGCGAAGCCGAGCTTGAGATTCGCTTCGACGGTGTCATAGCCTTCATCCTGCAGGGCATAGGCGCGTATCTTATTGATGAGGCCGATGCCGCGGCCTTCCTGACGCAGGTAGACGAGGACGCCGCGGCCTTCTTTGGCGATCTGGCGCATGGCTGCGGAGAGCTGCTGTCCGCAGTCGCAGCGCAGCGATCCGAAGCAGTCACCGGTGAGACATTCCGAGTGGATGCGGCAGAGGACGGGAGATCCGTCATCGACCTTCCCCATGGTGAGGGCAACGTGGTGCTCGCCATTCATGCGGTTCACGAAGCCATAGATCTCAAAGTCGCCGTACTTGGTCGGGAGTTTGGCGGCGGTGATGCGTTCGACGAAGATCTCATGCTTTTTCCTGTATTCGATGAGCTCCTGAATGTTGCCGATCTTGAGGCCCTTTTCCTTCGCAAGGCGGAAGAGGTCTTCACGACGGGCCATGGTGCCGTCTTCATTCATGATCTCACAGCACAGGCCGGCGGGCTTGAGCCCCGCAAGGCGGGCGAGGTCGACGGTCGCTTCGGTATGGCCCTGCCGTTCGAGGACGCCCCAGCGGCGTGCTTTCAGCGGGAAGAGATGCCCAGGGCGACGGAAATCTTCCGGCTTCGCTCCGTCTTTGATGGCTTCCAAGGCTGTCATGGAGCGGGCGGCGGCAGAGACGCCGGTGCCGGAGCCCTTGTAGTCGATGGACTCAAGGAAGGCGGTCTGGTGATTGTCCGTATTGTGACGGATCATCGGTCCGAGGTACAGGGATTCTGCGATCTCCTCGGACATCGGCATGCAGATGACGCCCTTCGCTTCGGACGCCATGCGATTCACATTCTCAGGCGTAGCGAATTCTGCCGCACAGATGTAGTCGCCTTCGTTTTCGCGGGACTCGGCGTCCTGCATGATGACGATGTGTCCCTCTCTGATCTCTTCTAAAATATCTTCAATCGGGTCAAATTTAAATTCCATAGTTTCCTCCAGAAAGTGTCTCAAGCATGCTCATGGTGAGACCTTCTTCCGTGTCCTTTTTCATGAGCTGCTCCACATATTTTCCCAGGTAGTCGCACTCGACATTCACCGGGTCTCCCGGGTGCTTCCCGAGAAGGATGGTCTTCTCCCCCGTATGTGGGATGAGGGCGATCGTGAAGCGGTCTTTCCCCCGCTTCGCGACCGTGAGGCTCACGCCGTCGATAGCGACGGAGCCTTTTTCTACGATGTATTTCATCCATTTCTGCTCGACGGAGATGGTGATATTGACCGCATTTCCTTCTTTGATGAAGGAGATCAGGCGTCCCGTGGTATCGACATGGCCGAGCACGATGTGACCGCCCAAGCGATCCGAGAGACGGAGCGCACGCTCGAGATTCAGGGGCGAGCCAACGCGCACCATGGAAAACGACGTGCGGGAAAGCGTCTCCGGCGTGACGTCGCAGTCGAAAGAGTGCGTATCCATCCGCGTCACGGTGAGGCAGGTACCGTTCACCGCGATGCTGTCGCCGAGCTTCGTCCCCTCGAGGACTTTTTCACAAGAAATGGTGAGCGTGCAGGAAGACGCTGTGGGCTTCATCCTGCGAAGCGTCCCGATTTCCTCTACGATCCCTGTGAACATGGCTCTTCCTCTCTCTTCAGCAGGTCGACGTCCGTCGGGCGCATGGACTCTGCCTTTTCTTCTTTGGCTCCTTTTTCTACATACGCTTCGATGACGAGATCCTTCCCTGTCATCTGCGTCTGGATGTCACGGAGACGGATGGCCTTCGGGATGGTCGGTGCGCCCTCGCCGCCGATGAGCCCGGGCGCAGAGACGCCGCCAATGATCATCGGCGCGGTATAGATACGTACCTTGTCGACGATACCGGCATCAAAGGCAGACGCGGCGAGCGTCGCGCCGCCCTCTAAGAGGATGCTGTCGATGCCTTTCAGAGCGAGCCCCGTCATGGCGGCCTCGAGATCGACACTGCCGTTCTCTTCGCCGTCCGTCATGATGATATCGACGCCCATATCCGAGAGCGCTTTGCGCTTTTCCTCATCCGAGGCAGTCGTGGTGAGGATGATATTCTCCCCCTCTTCCTGAAATACCTTCGCTTTGAGCGGCACGGAGAGCTTTCCGTCCACGATGATGCGCACGGGGTCGATCATCCCCTCTGTGCGGGCAGTGAGTTGCGGATTGTCCGCAAGGATCGTCCCCGCGCCGACCATGATGCCCTTGTAGCAGCCGCGCAGGACATGTACTTCTTCCCGCGAGTCTTCACAGGAGATCCACTGGGAGTCCCCCGTGTGGCAAGCCGTCTTGCCATCCAGAGACATCGCAGCCTTGTAGAGGACGAAGGGCTTGTGCTGCGTGATGTATTTCAGGAAGACTTCGTTCAGCTTCTTCGCTTCCTCTTCCATGAGACCTACCGTCACAAAGATCCCCGCTTCTTTCAGCTTGCGGATCCCCTTGCCGGCTACAAGAGGATTCGGATCCTCCATCGCGACGACCACGCGGTCGACACCTTTTTCCACTACGAGGTCAGCGCACGGCGGCGTCTTCCCATAGTGTGAGCAGGGCTCAAGCGTCACATAGAGCGTCGCCCCCTTCGGATCTTCTGTCGCGTGAGCGAAGCAGTTCACTTCCGCATGCGGCCCGCCATATACTTCATGCCAGCCCTCGCCGATGATGCGGCCATCTTTTACGAGCACCGCCCCGACCATCGGATTCGGACGGGTATGTCCCATACCGCGCACCGCTAGCTCCAGCGCACGGCTCATGAATTTTCTGTCTTCATCGATACGCAAAAAATCCACCTTCCTTTCCTTCAGGGAGGTGGACAGCCAAAAAGTCTACCACTCTTCTTTCATCCGGACTCTAACCGTCGGCTCTGGGTTCTCACCAGATCTACTGCAGGACATCTGCAGCTCGTGGGCTCAGAAGATCTTTACCACCGGTGGGGAATTCCGCCCCGCCCTGAAGAGATATATTTCTACCTTTCTATTATAACAGATGACGCAAGAGGGATGCGTGTCCAGCGGCTGGTGACTAGGGACTGGTGACTAGTGGCTAGGGACTAGGGATGAGAAAGGAGAATACCGCTTTCCCCATATCGTCATTTCGAGCGAAAGCGAGAAATCTTTTCCGTTCGCGGTCAAGCCAAGGATGCGAGAACAACGGATAACGGGAAACACCATGCTCCATATGAACTGGACACTACGGTGTTTCATGCAGACAGATTCACACAGGAAAGAAGAAACCCGTAGCCGAAAAAGATCCCTCGGCTACGCTCGGGATGACGATACGAGAGGATGGACTGTCTCACATTTCTTTTCATCTCGCTACGGGAGCCAACCTCCGCCCCTTCGGGGCACCTCCTTCCAGAGGAAGGAGGGAAAAGGTAGAAAATCAGAATACCGCTTCCCCGCACCATAGCCTTCCCCGCATGGGGAAGGTGGCGAGCGTAGCGAGCCGAATAGGGTTCTAGCGGGATAAAAACGCGAGAGAATGACCTAATCCCTAGCTACTAATCCCTAGTCACCAGTCACTAGTCACGAATCCCCCAACCTCCCTTGCGTAAAACCCGCGTACCATATATACTAGAAAAGATAATTCTATTTTTTATTAAGGAGATGGATGTTTTGAATTTTGTTGACGCCGTAGTGGCCTTTCTGAACATTGGCATTTTCAGTACACTGATCTGCCGCTTTACCGGAGCGAATATGGCAATGCTCGTTTTCTGTGCGCTACTCTACATGGGAAGTGAACCGATGGAAACGGTAGGCATCATGCTGACGTACTTGGTCTTCATGCGCCTCACCATTTACACCCAGAAACGCAAGCTGAATTTCAAGAAGCTGCAGGTCTTCAAGGGGATGCGAGTCTTTGTCCCCGTCCTTCTGATCGTGATCTCTCTCTTCCTGTATCCATTCGCAGCGCTGGCGATCTTCCTCCTGCTCTTCATGGTGGAGATCCTCGCGCAGATCAAGTCGGAGATCCCGGAAGACAGACAGCTTTCGAAGGGAGAACTCACCAAGTACATCGTGATCGGTTCCCTCCTGACCACCGTCTCTATGATTGCCGTGAAATTCATCCCCGCTACCTGGTACTATGCACTGGGCGGCGCTGTCGGCCTCTTCCTCTGCGGCTTCGTATGGTGGCTGGGACAGGACCGCGACAGACTTTCCGGCATCTGGGATACGGTCATCCTGCTCTCCTTCATCCCGCTCGGCCTCTTCGGCTTCGATATGGCGGACTGGATGGATGATATGCGCCGCAGCGTGAACCCGACCCGCATCGCATACAATCTGCCTTTCATTTTCCTGCCGGTCTTCTATGTCGGCTTCCTGATGGCGAATATCCTCTTCGGTGTCTTCTCCCTCTCCGGCATGTGCATCACCTTCTTCGGCGCACTCGGCCTGCGTCTCTTCGGCTACTATGAAATGTCCGGCAAGGGCAAGGCAAGCCCCATCGCGATCGGCTTCACCGTCCTCGGCCTCTTCCTTCTCTTCCTCACCGCACCGGAGCCTGTCGGTGTATCCAAGTATGTGGATGCTTTCCTGCCGACCAATTACTATGGCTTCAAGGGCATCCTGAATATGTTCTGAGGCTGGTAGTTGATGAGTAGCTAGGGATTAGGAAGTTTGCCTCACATTTCCCGCTACTCCGCTATACCTGATCCCAAAAGAAAACCGTCATGATCGAAATGGTCATGACGGTTTTCTTTTGTCCGAAACAGATAGAGAAAAATATAACACGCAAAAAGCGAGGCCTCATGAACCTCGCTTTCGTGTCGATTTCATAAACCGATAGTATGGAGAAAATGGTAAGGGGGAAAATTCCTAATTCCTAATCCCTAGCTACTAGTCACTAGCTACCAGCTATTAATCCCTAGCCACTAAACAGCTACTCTCTTGCCTTCGGCTGGCGATACGTGAAGACGCGCTTCGGCTCCTTGCTTTCCACCTTATGATCGAGGAGATTCACATCGAGGATCGGGCAGACACCACAGCCATTGCAGGCCTGGTGTCGGCAGTCGTGGGTGAGGATCCCCTTCTCGGCCATGCGCCATTCTTTCAGGAGGTAATCCTTCGTGACACCGCTGTCGATGTGATCCCACGGTTCGCATTCGTAGAAATCGCGGATGCGCGCTGCGTACTCCTCGGGATCGATACCACATTCCCGGAAGCTGTCCATCCAGACGTCGAAGTGGAAAAATTCCGTCCAGCTGTCATAGGTGCAGCCTTTCTTCCATGCGGTGTAGATGGCAGAAGAGAGCTTGCGGTCGCCGCGAGCGAGGACAGCTTCGATATATCCTGTCTTCGCATCATGATAGGCGTACTTGATATGGCGGTTTGTGAAAAGGCTCTTCAGATACTGCTGTTTGCGCTCGATCTCCTCTACGCTGCACTGCGGCATCCACTGGAAAGGAGTGAAAGGCTTCGGCACGAAGCTTGAGACGCTGACAGTGATGCGCAGGTCATAGCGCCCCTTAATCTCGTGATAGAGCTCGTGGATGCGGTTCGCCAGATCGGCGATGCCCTTCAGGTCTTCATCCGTTTCCGTCGGAAGGCCCATCATGAAGTAGAGCTTCACCTTTTTCCAGCCATTTTTGAAGGCATTCGCACAGGCGCCCATGATGTCTTCCTCCGTGACGCCCTTATTGATGACATCGCGCATACGCTGCGTACCGGCTTCCGGTGCCAGTGTGAGACCGCTCTTTCTGACCTGCTGGATCTTTTTCGCGATGTCGATGGAGAAGCTGTCGACACGCAGTGACGGGAGACTGACGCTCACGCGCTTATCTTTGAAATTTTCCAAGAGGTGATCGACGAGCTCGGGCAGGCAGGAGTAGTCTGCCGAAGAGAGGGACATGAGGGAAATCTCATTATAGCCCGTATTCTTGATCAGGGTATCTGCGATCTCCTGCAGTCTCTCTTCGCTCTTCTCGCGCACAGGGCGGTAGATCATCCCCGCCTGACAGAAACGGCATCCGCGGCTGCAGCCGCGGAACATTTCCAAGACGGCACGATCATGCACGATCTCGATATGCGGGAGGATCGGCTTGTCATCGATGTGGACATGGTCGACATCACGGATGACACGCTTCTTCACAGGGAACTGGGCCACTTCGTCGATGGGACGGATGCTGCGGAAGACGCCATTCTCATAGTAAGAGACCTCATAGAGGGACGGCGCATAGCAGCCATCGATCTGAGCGAGACGGCGGATCGCCTCTTTGCGGCCGCCGGGCTTCCCTTCCGCTTTCCATGCTTTCACGATATCCACCATCTCTCCGATGGCTTCTTCGGATTCTCCGATGAAGAAGACGTCGAAGAAATCAGCGACCGGCTCTGCATTGTACACACAGGGGCCGCCGGCGACGACGAGGGGATCCTCGCCTGTGCGATCCTTCGCCCAGACAGGAATGCCTGCCATGTCGATCATGTTCAGGATATTCGTGTAGCACATTTCATACGGCATGGTGAAGCCAAGTACATCGAAGTCCTTGACCGGGCATTTGTTTTCCAGCGAAAAGAGCGGGATGTGCTTCTCTCTCATCATCGCTTCCATGTCCACCCATGGCGCATATACACGCTCTGCCAGCGCATCCTCTCTGGCATTAAGGACACTGTAGATGATCTTGAGTCCCAGATGGCTCATGGCGACTTCGTAGACATCAGGGAATGCCAGCGCCACTTTCACCAGGATCTCATCGTGGTTCTTCACCACGCTGTTCCACTCTCCGCCAATGTAGCGGGCAGGCTTCTGGATATGCATCAGCCATACGGGATCGATAGTTACACGGTTCATTTGATACTCCTAAAATAAATGGGGTTACAGGTTTGTGGTTGTATTGGTTCAATGGGTTTAAGGTTCAGGGTTCAGGGTTCAGGGTTGTGGTACGGCGCATAAAAATATAGAAGCGCCGCGAAGTATAAATAATGGCGATGTCATGAGCTGGCATTCCAGTCACTAGTCTCCAGTCACTTGAGACTCCTAATCCCTAGCCACTAATCCCCAGTCAATCAAACATCAATTTCTTTCTTCTTAAATAGATATTCATCAAAAGCCCGACGCAGAGAAGATTCATGAGGAGAGCCGAGCCGCCGTAGCTCATGAAAGGCAGCGGGATGCCGGTGACAGGCATAATGCCGAGGGTCATGCCGACATTGATGAAGATCTGGAAGAGCCACATGGAAAAGATCCCACAGGCGAGCAGGCTGCCGAAGGCATCCCCCGAAGAGCGGGAAATCATAAGTGTCCTGTATAAAAGAACGAAGAATAAAAAGAGAACGAAAATGGCTCCGACGAAACCCAGCTCTTCCCCAATGACGGAGAAGATGAAGTCCGTGTGATTTTCCGGGAGGAAATTCAGCTGGCTCTGCGTGCCTTCGAAAAGGCCCTGCCCGATGAAACCGCCGCTGCCGATGGAAATCTTCGACTGGATGACATGGTAACCGGAGCCATACGGATCGACGTCTGGATTGAAAAGGACGAGGATACGCATCTTCTGGTAGCTGTGCAGCACGAAGAACCAGATGAGCGGGAAGACTACGACGAACGCAAGAAAGGCGCGTTTCACAAGCTGCATCTTGAGTCCGGAAATATAAAGCATGCCGAAGGTGATGGCCGCGAAGACAAGGCTCGTACCAAGGTCCGGCTGGATGAAGATCAAAAGTGTCGGAAGTGCCATCATACCCGCGACAGGCAGAAGGCTCTTCCATGTCTGGAAGCCGGATTTGTCATTCGCCATGAGCCTTGCCAGACAGATGATCATGATGATTTTCGCAAATTCCGAAGGCTGCAGCGTGAAAGGGCCGATCTGGATCCAGCGCTGCGCCCCGAGCGCACTCGTTCCGGCGAATTTGACGACCAGAAGCAGGATCGCATTGATGCCATAGAGAATGGGGACGAAGCGATAGAGTTTCCTGTAGTCAAAATAGAGCGAGCCCCCGGCAATGATAAGACCGCCGACAAAGAAGATCCCCTGCTTCATGACGAAGTCATACTGCCCCGGTTGTCCATCCATATTCGCATGAGTGGCACTCGCAATGATCAGAAGACAGATGACGCCAAGGCCCAGGACAGCCATCAGCAGCGTGCTGTCGATGCGCCGCCAATATCGAATGAGATTCATTCTGCTATCTCCTCCTCTGCCATTTATACGAGCGGCTGCCCGAGTGCCAGGAAAGGCCGGCCGGCGCCGTCTTCACAGGTGCCTTCTCCCGCGCATTCTCCGCCTCTGCTCTCCGAAGCAGCTTCTTCCAGCGTGGAAACGGGATCTGTTTCTCTTCTTTGTACGATTTCCAGAAAAGAGCGAGTGCTTCTCCGAGCGCCCCTTTTTCGGAAAAATCCGAAAGCTCTCCCTGATGCGCGAGACGGTCTGCCTCCTCCGTATACGGGATGATGGCAGAGATGGACTCTTCATCGAGTGTCTCTAGCATATCCGAGAGGGAGATCTGCGTATCCCCCGAGAGGGAGAACTGGTTCAGCACATAGGTCATGTACCGCTTGCGCGGTCCCGTCATGAGACGCTCTGCATTCCGCTTCGAGGCCCAGGACGGCGCCACGACGAGGAACATATGATCCGAGAGATGCTCCGCAAAGCGGATGCCCTCTCCTCGCCCTGCCGGACAGTCGAGAAGGATGTAGTCATACTTGTCCTCCACGTCTTCCAGCACGGTATCCATCGCCGCAGGAAAGACGGTCTCCCATGTATCATTCTGCGCCGCCGGCAGGAAATCCAAATGGTCATTCACTTCCAAGATGACATCCTTCGCAAAGCAGCGGCCTTCCGCCAGATCCATCACATGATAGAAGCACTCATTTTCCAGCCCCAGCACGAGATCCATATTTCTCATGCCCATATCCCCATCGATGAGGAGCACCTTCTTCCCCTTCCGGGAGAGGAAGATCCCCAGAGCAGCGGTGAGGAGCGTCTTCCCCACGCCGCCCTTACCGGAAGCAAAGGATACGATCTCAGCCATTCTTTTTGCCTCCTGCCTTTGCCTCATCCGCTGCCTTCAGCTTTGCCGGCGAATAATCTCCGATATGGAAATAGGCATCCATCATCTTCTTGACGACCGGTGCCGCGGACTCCGAGCCGAAGCCGCTGTGCTCGAACATGCACAGGATCACGACCTCCGGCTTATCGAAAGGCGCATATGCCACGAACCAGCCGTTATCGAGACCATTCGTTTCCGCCGTACCAGACTTACCGGCGATCGAGATCGGATAATGTTCGAAGATCTGTCCGCCTGTCCCATCCTTGCTCATGACCATCCGAAGTCCTTTGTGGATCGCATCAAGCGTATCCTTAGATACCGGAAGCGTCCCCACCTTCTCCGGTGAGAAGATCTTGAGTGGTGTCCCATCCAGCTGATCGATGCGGTTCACAAGGTATGGCTGGTAGCGGAAACCGCCATTGGCGATTGCCGAGTATACCATCGCCATCTGCAGCGGCGTCGTCAGCGTGAAGCTCTGTCCGATCGCGGCATCCATCGTCTCCCCGAGGTACCAGTCCTGCTTGAAAACTTTCATCTTGTAGGCTTCGCTTGCGACATTGCCGTCCGATTCACCGGCAAGGTCGATGCCTGTCGTTTTCCCAAGACCGAATTCCTCCGCCATACGGGAGATGCGGTCGATGCCTGCACGGCGTCCCATTTCATAGAAATAGACATTGTCCGACTTTTCGATCGCTTCATAGAAATTGATCCATCCGAAAGCTTCGCCCTCAGAGTTTCTCTTATCGACGAGCCAGTGCTTGCCGTTATCAAAAATACGTTCCTCCGGTGTCGTCACCTTCGCTTCGAGTGCTGCCGCACCCGTGATGACTTTGAAGAGCGATCCGGGCGGATACATCGACTGGATCGTGCGGTTCTGCATAGGATGATTCTTATTATTGACGATCTCATTCCAGTCTTTCGAAGAGATCCCCTTGCTGAAGCGGTTCGGATCATAGCTCGGCCAGCTAGCCATTGCGAGGATCGCTCCGCTATTCGGATCGACAGCCACCGCGGAAGCCCCCGTCGGCATGACACCGCCATGGACGAGCGTCTTCACCTGTGCTTCCATCGCGTCCTCTGCCGCTTTCTGCAGATTCGCATCCAGCGTCAGACGCACACTGTTCCCCGTGACAGACGGCGTACCGCCCACATAGCGGACAGGCTGCCCCGATGCATTGACTTCGACCGTCTTTGTGCCATTCTTGCCTTCGAGATAATTGTTATAGCGGCTCTCAAGGCCCGCACGACCGATCAGTGTCGTGGTCGTGTACGGATTTCCTTCCGCATCCCTGTCATCCGGTCCCGCTTCGCCGACATAGCCAAGAACCTGCGCCCCCGCATTGCCCAGCGGATATACGCGCAGCGGATTCACTTCGATTTCGATGCCCGGGAATTCATCCTTCTTCTCTTCGATCTGCGTCGCGACATCGATGCCGACATCGTTTGCCAGATAGATCGCTCCGAAGGCCAGCTTATTGTCTTCGATCTTTTTCTTGATATCGGCAGTCGACACATGAAGAAGCTGCGACAGGCGGCTGAGTGCCTCATCCGACAGCGTATTCCCCTTGCGATCGACCGGCATGACGACGCTGTATGCCGAGCGCGAGCCCGCAAGGATCAAGCCATTTCTATCATACATGACACCACGCATCGCCTGCATGGGAAGATAGCGAATGCGGTTCCCATCCGCTTCTTCTTTATAGTACCCGCCCTGAATGACCTGCATATAGAAAAGACGCAACCCTAGGACGAGCAGGAGGAAGATCGCCGCATAGATCATACGTGCATAGCGGGACTCCTCGGTATTTTTCAAAAGCCCACTGAGAATCGAGGGCACATGCTTATTCACCACTTCGGTTCTCCCTCCCGTTTCATGGCCCATAGCGGCCTGTGAAGAAAGAGCACGGCTGCTCCATTCATGAAGGTGGTGCTCATCACAAAGTACAGGATATAAGAAATCGAGAAGACATGGCTGCCGGCTGCCAAAAGCACCAGCCATGACAGCAGTGCATAAAGGAGCGAGGCCAGCGTCATCGCAAAAAGTGAAATATACCAGTGACGATTATAGCGCTTCCTCCCCAAAGCGAGATACAGCGCTGCGATTGCCAGGTATGGCAGGAGGTGCAGTCCAAAAAGATTTCCCGTCACAAGATCCGTAAGGAGCCCGCCCACGAGCGCAAGCGTCATCGCCGTCTTGTTGTCAAAAATCAATGTCGCAAGGACGATGACGACCAGCCACAGATCCGGCTGATGCAGGCCCGAGAAAAAGAATGGCATCACCGAGGACTGCACAAGAAAAACGAGAAAGCTCAAAAAAGCCAGTGCATAGCCGCTCATTCCTTCTCACCTGCCTGATGTTTATTGGGATTCATCGGCGGTTCCTTCTTCGGCGGCTTCACCAGGATACTCTCTGGCGTCGCCCTCTGGATATGGTCCGTGATGATGAAGACCTCTTCCAGATGAGAGAAATCAGCCGCCGGAACAATGCGTGCCACCTGCGTGCCGCCGATGGAGTCGACATCCACCTGCTCGACAGTACCGATGACCATCCCCTTCGGATACACCCCGCCATAGCCGGATGCCACGATGGTATCCCCCTTGATGACATCAGCCTCACGCGGCAGATTCACGAAAGAGAGCTTACCCGGCTCACTGCTGTTTCCGGAAACCATCGCCACCACGCGCGAGGCCGGACGCGCAACGATACCGCCCACCGATGTACGCGGATCCAGAAGGAGCTGCACACGTGCGGAATTCTCATACACTTCACTCACAAAGCCCACAAGACCCGTCGGGACGATGACAGGCATATACTTCTTGATGCCGCTGTCACTGCCGCGGTCCACGACCAGCGTCTGTGTCCATCCCCCGTAGTCGCGGGTGATGACAGAAGCCCCCGTCAGGTGGTACTGTTTATAGCCCTGCTTGAACGAAAGGAGACTCTTCAGTCGGATATTCTCCGCAAGGATCTCGCTGTACTGAGCCTGCTCCGCGCGAAGACTTTCATTTTCCTTCCGGAGCGCATCCAGCTCGTTCCAGTTCCCCCACACGCCCGAAAGTAAGTCAAGCCCCTGTGTGAAAGAAAGCGCCGTCCTGCTCGCGGTATAGTTGAAAGGAGCTGCACCGATAGAGAGCGGCTGCGAAATGAAAGGAATGTACTCCCTATGCCTCCAGAACCAGCCGCATGCGCCCATGAAAACAAAGAGGGCGACCGCGGCGGCCATCTTTTTTCTGCCAAAGAAAATCACGATCAAGCGCCTCCGTAATATTTTTCACCGTTCTCGATGAGAAACGGCAGATCCTTATACATGCCAAGAGCCTGATAGCAGCCCATAGCCAATACCTCGCCCGGCAGAGCCGGTACGAAGACCGGCATATGAAGCTCTTCGGCGAGCCAGTCCTTCAGCCCGTCTAAAAGCGCACTGCCGCCGGAAAGAAGCAGACCATTCTTCAGAAGATCGCCCGCCATATCCGGTTTCGCCTCGCGAAGGACACGGCGGATGAGCTTCAGAACAGGCTGCAGGATACGCTGCATCACCGGTCTTAATTCCTCCGTGGAAAGCTCCACCACCACTTCCACGCCATCACGGATCCTGCGCCCGCGGATAGTGAATGTCGCCTGCTCATCCGCCGCTTTGAGAGAGATCACTTCACTCTTCAGCTTCTCCGCCTGATCCAGCCCGATCATGATCTGATACTTTTCCTGCAGATACTGGCAGATCCCCTTATCGATATGATGCCCGCCGAAAGGGATCCCCTCCTGCGTGACGATCCCTCCGCAGCTGTAAAGCCCCGCATCAGCGACATCACGCCCGATGACAAGAGAAAAGATCACAGACGGTGCCAACATATCCTTCCCCGCCCCGATAGCCGCAGCCGCCGGCGAAGGAAGAAGGTACACATGCTGCGCGCCGGCGTGGATCAAAGCATCCACCAGCGCATGCCGCGTGACCGAGCTCGTCTCGCCCGGAATGGAGATCATCACCGTCGGACGCGACACCGCATGATGAAGCGATTTGCGGATAAAAAAACGAAGCATCGCCTTCGTCATATCATAATCAGCGATGACGCCATTCTGTACCGGCCACTCCAGAGAAATATTCTCCGGCGCCTTGTGGTAATGAATGAGCGCCTCCGTGCCAAAGCCCAGTACATGGCCGTCGATGTTATCCACCGCGACCGTACTCGCTTCAGCAAGGATCACTTTATTTTCCCGGTAGATACGGACTTGGGACGAGCCCATGTCCATACCAATCCAGTTCGATAGTCCTCGAAACATTTTCATGGTAAACCCTCACGATATATAAAGGCCGGTACAGAGTCTCCCACGGTCAAAGACCTGTGAGATACAGCGAAAATCCGCGGCGCATCTTAAAGCGCAGTGATCTTAATAAGCACTACATAAGCACTACGCCTCATGAAGCGCAGCCCCTGTCTCTGTCCGATGTATTCAAATGAAACGTCTTATTATTATAGCATGTTTACCATGGAGAATACAGTAGAAAGAGACGGTTTGGAACCACCATAGCCAAGGAAATATACGACGACGAGCCATCGGACTGTGATCAGGGATTTGCTGCCAAAACAAAGAAAAAGGCATGATAAAAAGCCGGGGCATACCGCCTCGGCTTTCTGACCTCCTCAAAGGTCGATTTTCCCCCATGTATTACCCCACCTTCATGGGTGTAACTGGACGAATTATATTTTTATCCGATATGATCGGAGAAATTCTGGTGCGTCTAGAGGGATTCGAACTCTCGACACCTGGTTCCGGAGACCTTCAAATGAGAATGATAAATTATATGAAATTCGGCGAATCAGATACCGTCGCATTTTCTGCCGTTCCTATGCCGTTCCATTCTCATTTATGGGACTTTCGGGCCGCCAACTGCGCCCGACTTTGCGCCCAGCTATTCTTTTTCTTTCCCATACAGGCGCTCCATGCCTGCCTTCGTTATCAGCCATGTGCAACCGGACTTGCGGAACTCCTCGCCTTCGCAGAAATTCCCCAACGTTCTGCAGCTTCCGCTGTCGTCATCACTTCGTCGATGATTTTCATTTTCTAAACCTCCATCCTTTTTACGAAATCGCTGCACTCTTTCATTTTCCCGTGTTTGACTAGCCGGGCGAATGCCTGAATCACCGCCCACTCTTCGTCATATGCACGCAGCTGATGTTGTTTTCTCACGCCTTCGGCTTTCTTGGGCCTTCCTGTTTGATTGGGGCGTTTCCCGCCCCAGCCATTCTTTTCCATTCTTCCTCCTTAGAGTATTAAAACTAAATATGTTACTTTAACCACTCAGCAACGTTCAGGATCGTCGCAATAATTACTAAAACCATGCAAGTCGTGGTGTAGTTACTAGCCCACCATGCGATGGCAGCGCATGCCCAAAATACAGCTAATAATATTTTTGTTTTCATTTTCTTTATATGGTATGATATTAGGGAAGGGGCCCGGGGATTTTCCCCGGCTTCCCTTTAGTTCTATTTGCGGTTCAGCTGTTTAATTTTAATCAGTATCGATAATACCTTTTCGATGCCAGTCAGTATTGCGACTACCGACCCAATGATTAAAGCTATCAGCTGAATCGCTTCTTTAATATCATCCATCATTTCACCTCCTTTAACTGTATATATTATATCATTTATCTTGCTTTTCGTCAATGCAATATTCTTGAATTCATTCGATTTTATCGCACTTTTCAGCATTTTGACAAAATAAAAAAGGACGTCTTGATTTAACAATGTGCTAAATCAAGACGTCCTTTTTTATTGCTTCGCGGCTTCCTCGATCCGTTTCTTTGCGGCTTCAAAATATACCATGTCTTTCTCAATGCCGATAAAGTTGCGCCCAAGGTGCTGACAGGCGACGCCGCAGGAGCCGCTCCCCATGCACGAGTCAAGCACTGTCTCGCCTTCATCCGTATAAGTACGAATCATGTACTCCAGCAAGCCAACCGGTTTCTCTGTCGGGTGGATCTTGCCAGCGTTACCCTCGTTCGAAAATGTCACAACGTCTCGAGGATATCGCATCCCGTCACGGTTTATGGTCGGTATCTGCTTAAAGCGTCCATAGTTCGTTGTATGTCTCGCCCCATTTGAAGTATATGGTTTGCCTGGCGTTTTTTGCGGATTATATGTGGGAAGGTGTTCGTAGAATACCACTATATTTTCGTGAGAACGAAGTGGCATTCTATTAGCATTTAAGAAACCGACTGGATTAGATTTCTGCCAGACCCACTCATAGCGAAACCATTTGCGGTTGGAATTTACCAAATCTGTGGTAAATGGCTGCTGGGAAAATAACAGTACTACCCCCCCCGATTTTAAAACACGTTTATAGTGCTTCCAAAGTTCTTCTAATGGAATGCGTTTATCCCATACATTATGAGTTGTCCCATATGGTAAATCGGTAAAGATCATATCCACGGTATGATCCGGGACCTTGTCCATCTGATCTAAGCAGTCACCTTGATAAAGATCGATCATGCGCCCTCCTACTTTTTAGCCAACGCATACAGCAGTCCACCCGAGATTGCAATCCAGAGGTTCCGCTGTCGAGTTTTCACTTCAATTTTTCCCTTCGCCTCGTCCTCTAATTGTTGTAAGGATTGATTTGCACTCTCTAATGATTTCTGCGTCTCTGCGTTCAACTTCTTCGACTCGGTTAGCTCTTTCCGTGCTGTCTCTAATTGCGTTTTCTGCTTGGTCAAGAGCTGCTGCTTGGTCTCGTTGTTCTTCTCGAGCTGATTCAAGTTCACTTCGAGTCTCGTCAGCTCGCTTTCCGATATCTGATACATCTCCTCGGCCTGCGAAGTAGAACCAGCCAAAAGCCACAAGGAGCACGCCAGCGGCAAGAAGAGCCATTTTCTTTGAGATTTCCACATTCTTCCTCCTAGTACCATTCACTCATGTCGTAATTCTCTCCGCCGATGCTATAGCAATCGGTCCACTGCCAGCCTGCAAGAATATTGTCCGGGTAGCTGTCGTGGAAGCTGCACTCGCTCGTCCCGTACTGGGCACACCAATAGGGGACGTAGTCTGCGAGATCTTCCACGCCGATGGATATTTCCAGTGTGTACAGGCTGGCGTAGATCCCAGCCTGGTAGCCCGCGGCGTTGCATGCCGCGATGAATGCGCTACATATGGCGGTGATTTCTTCTTTATCAAGGGCGAGCACTTCGGGGGCTTCTACATCAAACCAGATACCCAGCTCGGGCGCCCCGTAGCCCAGCGCATCCAGAGTGTCCATGACGGCTTCGGCTTCTTCTTCGGCGCGCGCTGTAGTCTGCGCGTGTGTATAACAATAGACGCCCCACTTGAGGCCGCGTGCTGCTGCGCCCGCGATCTGTTTGCCGTGGAGTTCGGAGAGTGTGCAGCCTTCTGAAATCTTGACGATCACACCCTCGACGCCTTCATCTACCAGTCTTGACCAGTCGATATTGGTGTTCCATCCGCTCATGTCTATGACTTTCATGATTCCCTCCTACAATTTCCTTCTTCTTTTGACCACGTCCGCGAGGTCTGCCAGTGCGGAGACTCCTGCGTCATGTAGATTCTCAATGACGGATAAGAGCTCCGTCGCCGCGAGGTATCCGATGCAGACGGTCATAAAAAAAGCGGGTACGTGCATGTCTTTGAGCATGAAATCTACCACGCCCGACGTCATGGCGATCAGCATGTACATCATGATTTTGCTGACAAATCGCGTCTTCATCACGTCAGATGAGATGAGCCCCTTCCGGTGTGCTTCGGGGATCATGCGGATTTCTTCAGCCAGTGTACCGTCTGCTGTGAGAGGCTTGGCGAGGGCGAGCCACTTTGTCGCAAGATCTAAGATGATGAGGATGATGAAGGCACCCATGAGCTCAGCATGCAGCTGCAGCATAGCTCCGATACTGGCGGCGGCTGCCTTCTCAAACCACCCGGCTCCCAGTGTGCGTACGCCCTGCCTGGTGTATTCATAGAGTGTGTTAAAGTCCACGGTCTCCCTCCTCTTGTCTGAGTTTTTCTTTAAGCCTCCGGATCCGTTCTACTTCATCATTGTAAGAGAGCTCGAGATTCAGCGCCGCGCCGAATTTACGAATGAGCTGGTTCTGCAGGTCAATGATGGTGGACTGTGTTTCGATGATTTCATCCAGCGACATAATCTTCTCCTGTAATTTCTTTATATTCTTCCTCTGTAATCCAGCGACCGACAACTGCATAGACTCTTACTTTACTCCAGAGCCCTTCTTCGTAGTAGTGTTTTACTTTTTCGTAGTTTTTACTCATGGTGCTCCTCCTTACAGATCCGTACCTGTCATAGCAGACAGGAAATCAATGTCAGCTCGTGCCTGTGCGAGCTGATCGCTCATGCTGTTGACATAGATTTCCTGAAGTTCTTCTTTGGTGAGTTCTCTTTCTTCGTATTCCCAGCCCTTCGTTTTTGTACCGTCAGCGCTTTCGGTTTCTACTTCTTTGATGTTTCGTCTCTGGTATACGACGATGGCGCTTGTGGTGGTGTCAAATTCTTCCGGCTTTGTTGGCTGAGAGCCATTTACTTTTTTCCAGTCCGTCATTGATGATCTTCCTTCTTTCTTTGTAAACTCCCTGCATCGCCCGGCTGTGTGCCCGGACTTTCTTTTTTAGTGTTTTTGTTTGAATGTTCGGCTTAATATGCTTCATGTAATAGCCGTATGTATCAGTGCACCGTATCCATGCGAGGCGGGAAAGCATGGCTGCCGCATCGTGCCATGTGGGCTCTCGCTTTCGTTTGATCCTCATCGCCTTCTTCCGAATTCCCTTTAGCAGGCGTTTCCGAAGTGTCATGCGATTGTAGTGAACGACAAATCCAAGCGCATTAACTGCGCGGCCTCGCGTCTTTCCGTTTCTGTCCACGTACTCAAATCGGTATACCTGTGCGGATCGGTTGAGTTCCAGCTTCAAGCAATTTCTAAGATAAATTGTTATCCTATCTACTGCTCTATGCACTTTTCGCTTGTTTGCTCCCACAAGAAACATGTTATCCGCGAAACGCAGATATTGGATACCTTCTTGCCCTGCAGCGAAGTGGTCAAACTCCTTGAGGTAGAAATTGAAAAACCACGGGCTTGTATAGTGCCCCAGCACCAGTCCTTTTTCTTTGTGGTTTCTCCCACTGACGAAGCGCTCGGCGAGACTTAGCCATGCCTCGTCTTTTATGACTTTTCTCAGCTTACCCATGAGTATTTCTAAATCTACGGAGTCGTAAGCGTGATGAATGTCTAGCTCTGCGACGTAGATCTTGCGGCCCACCTGTACCCATTTTCGGATTTTCTGCGCGGCAGCATGCGGCCCATACTTGCGCACGACGTATTTCCCGCCTTCTGTTTCTTTGACCGCTGTGGCGGGCAGACAGCCGTAGACTTGTTCGTAGAGTCCGCTTAATAAAACTTCTTTGAACGGTTCTACGATCACGTGGTGCAGAATTTGCTCCGGTGTAAACATGGGCTTTTCGATGGTTCGTTCTTTGTGATTCGTTCCGTCAATAACCACGTGCTTGTTATCCTCCCTCGGGAAATAGTTCTGCGCTCTCGCACACTTTGTGACAATATCGTATGTCTTATCAAAGTGTTCGAAGGCTCTTAATACTTCTCTTCGCTTGAGCTTTCCTTCTGCAGCATCCAGCATGCACTTCCTGACGTTTTGTGGCGTCAGTGATTGTTCAAGTAAATTGCGATAGGTTTTCATGCTTTCTTATCTCCTAGCGGGATTTCGTTTCCTACTATCCCGCTCCTTTACCGGGCAATTTTCAGCAATGGCTGAGGATGATGGGCGGCATTAAATAAGAATGCCAAATTAGATAAGATAGGCCGCAGCCGTAGTTCCAGTTCGCCCTGGACGGCTCGTTGTTCACATTGAGCGTGAACGCGCCGCCAATGCCGGACGCGTTGTTCGCACTCTCGCCACAAAGAGCGAAGCGAAGGCCGCAGGTTCGCCGCCCATCACCCTGTATAGCCCGTGTTCATAGTCACGGGCGTTTTTCTTTTATCTTTATCTCGATGGGGGAAGTATCCCCCATGCCCCCTCGGCGGCTACGCCGCAGGCGGGAGCAAAGAAAGGCCGCAGCCGCAGTACCAGGCCGCCCAGGACGGCTCGTAGTTCACAGCGAGCGAGAACGCGCCGCCAACGCCGGACGCGTTGCCCGCACCCCCGCCACAAAGAGCGAAGCGAAGGCCGCCATTATTAAACCAACATCCATCTCCGTAATAGTTCGTGCTGCTTCCGGATACGGTATTTGGGATGAATCCGTATTCGGTACATGTGCCTTTGTTGATATATCCTCCGCTTGATCCGGTGATGTTTACTCCGGTATTGGTGTAACCGATAATATCATTCAAACGGTAGCCGTTCCCTTCCGGGGTCATCTTAACGCAGATATTCCCGTTGTTGTAAATAAGGCCAGCGGTGCGGTCCCACTGGTCGCCCCAGAATTTTTCGATATGAAATACTTTGACCTGTGAGGAACTGTTGGCATTCGTGCCCCAGAACTGGCCTTTAGTATCGAGCGTGCCTGTTTTAAGCATACTATCTGCATTTGATCCGCTTCTGCAGTTGCCGATGCCGAAGACGGCCTGTGTGTCTGTTGATTTACCCATGAGGACCAGGAGCGTCCTGATAAGCTGCCTCTGGCTCCAGGTATGGATGAACCAGCCGTCTCCGTTAGCCTTGCACCCGGCGATTTCCTGCTCGGCCGTCAGGTCATGAGCCAGTGACTGCCCGGAAAGGGAACGCATTTTTGCTGTGCCTCCGCTGCCGCCGAACATGGAATACAGGAAGTAATCGGCGATCGTGCCGTCTGCCCTAGTGTGTGCATATGCTTTGTAAGTGTCGTCGTACTGGATGTCAGAAATGATCTCATATTCATAACCATCTCTCTCGTAGCGAGATACCCACACAAGCGGGATTTGTGCCATGGCGTTGCCGTCGTAGTTGACGTTTGCGACGTCAGAGGCAGTGCCGTTTTCTTTAAGCGTGTAGTTATTCGGATTGAGATAGTAGTCAATCCGGCCATTACTCTTGACCATGCATGGTTTGTTTTTGGTAACGAACCATTTATCCTTCCATGAACCGTAGTCGAAGGCACCGGTATTGAAATTCATTTTGGCCGGTGTGAAGCCTACTGCATCGAAGAGATATTCCACGCGCCCGTATGGATTTCCCTCGTCTTTCTTTACTCGGTATCCATAACGAACGCCGTGGGCGATCTCCACCTTGTACTCTTTGATTTCTGTTACATCCACTACAACACTTCGGGTGAACGCTTTGGCTCCGGTCTTGGTGGCTGTAAATGTCCACTTGCCAAGGGATGGGATCTCGAAAGAAAATTCTCCCGTGCTTCCCGCCTCAGTGCTATTTAGCGCACTTGTCCCGTTTGTCGCTGTCACGGTGCTGCCGGACAGTGTGGTGATAGTGACCTTTGGCAGAAGCTTTTTCGCCAGGATACCATTTACAAAATCTGCCGGCAGCTCTACGCTGCCGGTCACGTGCAGGTTCTTTGTATAAACGTTCCCCCATGCCTTCTCTTTTCTCCCTAAATTGTCCAGCCCATCTTCTCTTGGGCAGATGTTCTTTGCTGTCGCCATATGTTCCTCCTTAGTTCTTTAATACAACATCATTATCGTCATCAAGAATGAAGTATGTGGATACCGTCGGTTCGTCTTCCAGCACGACATTCCCATCGCTGTCTCTTTTAAAGAATCCTTCAACTGTTCTTGCCAGAATCCCGTCCAGCGCGCCGCGCGTCAAGAGCCCCGCCGGAGATACCGTGACGCTGATAGAATCAGCCGAAGTGACTCCGATATCGAACACAAACTCTTTCGAATAAACGTCATCGATCTCCGCCTCCATAACGGATGGCCTCTCATAGTAACGCGCTGCGAAGAGCACTTCCCCTTCGTCCGGATCTTCCGCAAAGAGCCCAACCTCTCGCACATAGAAGGCTTCTATCAGCCCGGTATTTGTAACCACGCCAATAACTTCGCAAATGCCACCCTCTTTTTCTCCTACGTCGGAGATTTCGATATCCTGTTTTTTAGAAACCAGATCGTTTTTATTCGCATAATCACTAGAATCGGCAGCGAAGCCGTCGCCGATCGCCATCTTTGTGAAGCGATACTTGCATTTTCCTGCCAGCACCTTGGCTTGCAACGCCTTCCCGCGATCCGTAATAATAAATTTGCCCATTCTCTCCTCTCTTTCTATGTACTGCCGCCGACCAATGTGACGTCTCCAGCTTTGTCGGGGCCAAAATACTTAGACGCTCCAGGGGCATCTTGCAGCACAATGTTTTCTTCTGCATCCAGCTTGAAGCATTGCGACCAGGTCATTTCATTTTTCGGTATCAAGTTGCCCTCTATATCTAGTGTGAAGAATCCATCCCCAGCTTCCTCTTCATCGATGTACCGATACTTGTGCCCCGCAGTATCTGCCAGTATGACAATGGAGACGCCTTTGTAACTGGCCCCGGCTATATATACGTCATGAGCCATTCTTTATTCCCTCACGCGATCGAAAGTTCTTTAGTGACGGAGTCCTGTGTAACCTTGACCGTGGTGAGCGTCCCGGTCAGCTTCTTTCCTCCTACGTACGCGGTCTGTCCTTTGATGATGTTTTGCGCAGCAGCATTGGCATCGGCGGTATCAACCACGGTGGCGGAACCAGCCACGCCGAGGATGGTGGTCCCCGATTTGATGTTTCCTGATTTGATCTTCTCCCGCTCTGCGGCATCGATCGCGACCGTTCCGGTACCATTGTGATACCCTTTGGCAATTTTTACGACATCGGCGACCTTTGCAATTTTCTCTGTCTGCGCGCCATTATCTGGCATTGTGCCGGTGAGCACACCCGCTGCCCCGAATACAGTTTTCTCCACCAGTACGTTTTCAGCTGTACCCGTTGCCCCCGTAGTATCCCAAAACTCCGCATTGCCCGTTCCCTCAGAAAGAGGCACTTCGATTTTTGGAACATTTTCGTAAGTAACTTCATTGATCTTTACGCTTTTAGCCATTTTCTTCTCCTTTATGCTTATGAAACAATAATTTTGGCTCCATCATAAGTAATTTTCCCGTAATTGCTTGGGATTTTGTGCACGATAACTCGACGCATTCCACCCCATCCTTCTTCCGGTGTGATGGTTTGCTCTTCGTCTGTTGGTGTAACCTCTCTCGTCTGCAGTCTTCCGTTCTGCCTATCAACGAGCGTGCAACGCATAGTTGGCGCACGCGGCTTGATGACGGCACTGATCTTCTCCATATCTCACCTCGTCACATCGGCCATAAGATGGTATTCGAAGGGACCGACGGTCTGTACCGTACCATCTCTCATTGTGACCTGTATATCATAAAAATAATTCCCAAAAGGCAAGTCTCTCGTGGTCTCAGGTGAGATGCTGCAGGCTCCGTCTTGTACAGGTACCTGAAACAAGTACTCGCTATCCCGGAGTTTTCTCTTGACCGACATCACGGCACTGTACCCAGATATTTCCTCCCCGTTCTCATCCCTGAGTTCTATTGCGAATCCTCCGGTATCTCCTCTTGTGTGGTAGATGTTATCTCCTCTGATTTTGAACACAGCTTTCGCCTCCTTCAGGCGACACGCCGCCAAAAATAGACAGCCACGGATCGGGGCATGATAGGAAGCGACTTGCCTTCGCCCAACTCTTCTGTAGTTCCGCTATGGGTATGTTTTCCGCTAATCCCCGTCTCAGCCGATTTCCTGTATCCGTGATACGGCCAGTTATCCCCGTAGGCGATGCGAAGCTCTGACCCGCCATTGCTGTCCCCGCCTCCGTTTGTGACGTCGAATCCGGCTTCGCTGAATCCGTCTATAGACTTGTGCGCGTGTTCCCCGCCACTCTCGATTTCGAGCGTGATTTTTTCATTAGGGAGATTTTCTTTTTTGATCTTTACAGAATTAGATCCGTATTCTTTCCCCGCCTGGTATGTGCTCCCTGCTGCCAAAAGGACTATCCCCTCCTGCAGCTTTTCCCATCTGGTAGATGGCCACAGGACATTGGGATCAGCCCCTGCAAATGCCAGATAAACGGAACCCACGGGGTATACCTTTTCAATGGTCAGCGCCTCGCTTTTTAGCTGGTATAGGTCGTCTCCATCTATGCTCACTTCTGTATCTCCAATAACCAGGTAAATGGAATACAACTGATTGACGACTGTATTTTTAGAAAATGCGGGAATGTATGTCCCGTCCAGTCTGGATACAGCAAAGAGCGTTTCTTCCCCGGTATCTGGATCCGTGCAAAATACGCCACCTTCTGTTGCGTAATATCCAGATGTCAGCTCCGTGTTTCGTACAGCGATGGATACTTTAGCCTTTCCCCTCCCTGTCACCATGGTGTTGATTTTAAAATCCTGCACCGCCGCGGTGAGCCTTGTCATCCCTCGCACAGCGTCTTCCTCTTCCGGCAGTTGTCCCGCCCCCAGCTTGACGGACGTCAGTTGCAGCACCGCCCCGCCAAGTGCGCGGTGAAGCAGCTCATTGCCTCGGTCTGTTAAATAATATCGATTCGTTTCAAGCGCCATGCAGCACCTCCCTTTCTACGACGCCGCCACATGCAAAGCAAGTCTCATTTAAACTTATTTGGTCTCCGTATGGCGCGCCATGTATTTCTACCAGCTTCGTTATCTCTGCCAGGATGCCGATGGCAAGCCGCGTGTTCCCATCCTTGATGGTTTCAATTTCCTGGCTCAGGTGCTCCTCATCATGTGTGCTCTGCGCGATAAACATTTTGTAAAACACATCAGATCGATATTGGATGCCGTCCAGCCAAGATCGCACGTTCTTGGCGTCCTTGATGGTCTGCACCAGGTTTCGCCACGCTTCCGTGCTGTCTATAACGTCATCCGTCGACAGTTTGAAGTGATATGGCTTCCCTTTGTAATCAAACCACTCTAACACCTTGCATTGTGGGGCTATGGATGTCACCGCCGTCTTCAGCGCCCAGACAGTCCCCTTGTACCTGTGATACTGCATGGCCGCCTTGACGGCAGCCCGCTTCTCCTCTATGCCCGCGGAGCCATCATATACATCCATATGGAACTGCCAGGCGAGCGCGTCGAGCACGCTTTCAGGAAGTTCATCAATCCTTGCATAGACGGCCGCCGCAGGAATGAGTCGGCTTACCATGTTCAGGTTTTCTTCTATGGCTTGGGCCGTGCGCTGTACTTCCTCATCTGAAGAAATAGATGATGGCAGGATCTCTTTCAAGCTGACGTGATAGATTTCATTCATCCTCTGCCCCCTTGTAGGTGATCTTCGCCTCCCCGGCCGCCGCCACCTGTGTGCCTGTCAGCTTCGTCAGTGCAGGCTTTGTCACGGTGACTTTTCTTGCTCCCGCTTTGACCATGAGCTCGTAGAGTTTGGACGGATCAAGATCGCGGCCGAGCTTGGCGCTCTGCCATGTCTTATATGCTTCCACGGCTTCGCCTACGGCCTTCTGAATGGCTGCGGCCTGCGAGCGGTCATCCGCATTGATGAAATAGCTTGCTTCGATTTTATAATCCACCTTCGTCGGCGCTTCTACGGTCACATGGTCTGTCAGCGGCCGCACCTTTTCGGCGTTGCACGCTTCGAGCACATCCTTCAGTACTTCCTCTTCCGGGATTTCCCCGCCCGTCATCAGTGGCACGATTTTCACCTCGCCCGGAGAGGGAGATGTGATGAAAACATCCGCAATGTCCGGGTTCGCAGACTTGGCAAAAAAAGCGTATGCCCCATAGGAGCCTGCGTCCGAAAAGGACTCTGGGGCTTCGTGAATGCGTTCTCTGTAGGTTTCGTCGCTTTCCTTGTCTGCACCGCCCGCAGTGACGGTCGCATTCTTCACGCTGTCCACATAAGGCAGCGGATCGACCAACTTCGTCAATGAGCCAATGGCCAGATGATTTCCGGCATCCCCCGGCTCCGTGCAGATGGCGGCCACCTGCGCGGTCAACTGCCCCGCCGGAATGGAGAGGGCTTCCGCCGTGGCGAAATACGCCCGTTCGTCCTGCGTGGTGACGCGTGTCCCTTCCGGGATGATGGCACCGGTTTCTGCGGTCGACAGGACGAAGGTCAGCGTGGTTTCCGCCCTCTTCGCGGGGATACGCTCGACGTCAAGGAGCGCGCCCAGGTGATCCAAATAATCACCTTTGGAATAGGCGAGCAGGTTCATCTTCCCCGTGTAATCGATGAGGTTTCTCTGCAGGATAAGGAGTTCGGCGATGGATAAAAGGAAAAGCCGAACAGGATCTCCGTCGGCCAGTGTACGCCCGGCGATTGTTTCATACCGGGCGATGATCTCTTTTTTCACGATCTCCGCGTCTGTCTCAGCAAAGGAAATATCAGGAAGATTCTTTAATTCCATTGAGTCTCGCCTCGATTCTTGGCTCTAGTTTCCCATCCATGGATTCCGTGAAGGAAATCCCGGTGATAGTAACTCTCGGCTCGTACTTTCGCACTGCCTGAATGATTTCTGCCGCCAGCATGGCCTTTGCTTTCGCCGTGGGTTTGTCTACGTAATCCGCGCTCACACCGAAGTCTCGGTCAAGTGGTACGCTCCCCTTTGTAGTCGCCATGATGGTCCGCACGTTCTGCAGAATTTCCGTGATTTCATCCCGCGGCGAGAAATCTACAATATTCTCGATTCCGATGGAGTAATTCATAAACCAATCAACCCCTTGAACGCTTCTTTCAGCGTAGTTTTTCCCTCTGAATATTCCTTCAGGGAAACATTCGCAGTGATTGCCTCTGGGTGTCCCCATTTATCCCAGAAATCAACGCTATAGGATAGCCCTCGCACGGTCCACAAGCCGTCTCCGATGACTTTGAACCCTAGTACCAGCGGCACGGGCGTGCCGCCATCCCGGAGCTCTTTCAGCGTGTTGACTTCGCTCTGCGGGTTTACGCCCTGGTCCTTCCGGAAGAGCATGGTGAAGGAAATCTCCTCCAGATTTTCTCCCAAAAATTCCGAAAGCGGTTTCTCGCCCAGGATTTCATGCTCCGCCCACCTGGCTTCTCCTTGACGTTTGTAGTCGTCGAATGTACGGACATAACCACGCGACGCAACGAAGGGGATGGTCCCCAAAAATCCTACGAACATATCACCCTCCTATGAAAACAT
>SAMEA3663095__coassemble_1283_pt1 | contig 18154 bp, 16 predicted proteins | sample SAMEA3663095__metabat2_high_PE_021 | metagenome-assembled genome bin SAMEA3663095 (sample SAMEA3663095) | pig gut metagenome | biome: pig gut; feature: pig-associated habitat; material: faeces | place: France | collected 2012
GTGGGGGCCACCCCCGCCTCGCTCCGCTCGGCTGCCCCTTCCAGAGGAAGGGGCGAGAGGATGCGCCTCTGCGATGTCCGTTTGAGACTTTGGAAGGCAGCGGTTAGAAGTCCAAAGTTTAAAGTCCGATGTCTGATGTCTCCCAGTCTCAAAGGCTCATCCCTGCACGCTCGTTACAGTAGCGGCTCGATCACGGTCTGGAAGTAGGCATTCAGCTCTTTGGGCGTCGCCTGCATTTTGTTTTTGCGTACCCACCACTGGACCATTTCGACGAAGCTGCCAGAGATGTGATTCAGGAGGAAATCTTCGGGGACAGGGATTTCCTTGTGGTGGTTCAGGAGGTAGGAGGCGATGAGGCGGGAGAGGCTCGCCTTGAAGTAGCGCAGGAAGAAGTCGGAGCTTTCAGAGATGAGCAGGTCGCGCAGGTAGTTCGTATTCTCTGCGATATGCTCTAAGAGGTGGCAGAAGACAGGATCCGGAAGACCGGTATGCTGGTGATCGTCAGAGGGGTGGTTGTCATTCATGACACCATCTACGATATGCTCGAAGAGTTCCTGACACATGTCCTCTAAGAGGCTGTCCTTGGTCTGGAAATGGGCATAGAATGTGCTGCGGCCGATATTGGCACGATCGATGATATTCTGGATGGTGATTTTTGAATATGGTTTTTCTGATAACAGAGCGCTGAATGCTTCGAAGATAGCGGCTCTGGTCTTCTGCTGTCTGCGATCCATGGGGTTCCTCTTTCACAATGGCTGATACAATACGATTTGTATGATATATGCTATTGTAAAATATCGGAAGGAGAAATTCAAGTATCCACGAGCATATTTTTTAGGGACACTTGAATTTTTCAAGCGGGCATTTGGAAAATGGGGAAGGGGCTAGTTCTTAGGGCGTTTCATCCTTTGACTGCGGATGAAAGCTCTGCTCGAATTAGGAATTAGGAATGAAGGTGGCGGCTTCGCCGAGATCCTTCGGCTCAGGTCGCAGCTGTTCTGGCATTCGTTATCTCACATACGACGTTTCTCGCCGCTCAGGATGACGAAACGGGGCGATGCCCGCTTGAGACTTAGGGACTAGGGAACCAGGAGACTTTAGACTTTACAGGTCAGAAGTCAGAGGTCAGAAGTCAGACATCAGAAGTCTGATGTCTGATCTCTCAGTCTCCTAATTCCTAATCCCTAGTCACTAGTCACTAGCTACTAGTCACCAGTCACAAAGTTTCGATCACATGGATGAGAGCTGTCACATCTTCTTCCTTTGTCGCCCAGCTGGTGCAGAGGCGGATGATGCTGTGGCTGTCGTCGGCTTTGCAGCCAAATCCGAAAGCAACGGTCTCTTTGAGCTTTTCCATCCGGCTGTTTTCTATGGTGAAGAAGATCTGGTTCGTGGGGGAGTCGAAGTAGAGGGGGATCCCTTTGGCGGTGAGTGCTTTTTTGATCTTTTCTGCATAGAGGTCGGCGGTGCGCCCCATCTGCACATAGAGGTCATCTTTGAAGAGTTCGTCAAACTGGATACCGAGGAGCCAGCCTTTGGCGAGGAGTGCGCCATGCTGTTTGATCATGGGGAAGAAGTGCAGGATGAGGTGCGGGTCAGGGATCACGACGGCTTCGCCGAAGAGTGCGCCGCATTTCGTGCCGCCGATATAGAAGACGTCTGCGAGGCGCGCAAGGTCTTCGAGGTTGACGTCATTTGCGGCGCTTCCGAGGGCGTAGGCAAGGCGGGCTCCATCGATGAAGAGAGGAAGGTGGTGCCTGCGGCAGACGGCAGAAATGTCTTTCAGCTCTTTTTTGGAATAGAGGGTGCCCCATTCGGTCGGCTGGGAAATGTAGACCATGCCTGGATGTACCATGTGTTCCCAGTTGTCGTCGGCAAAGAAATCGGAGACGTAGTGATCGATCGCATCGGCGGTCAGCTTGCCTTCCTCGGAGGGAAGGGCGAGCACTTTGTGACCACCCCACTCGATGGCGCCGGCTTCATGGACATTCACGTGGCCGCTGTCGGCGGCGATGACGCCTTCATAAGGGCGGAGGACGCAGTCGATCACGGTGGCATTGGTCTGGGTGCCGCCGACGAGGAATTTCACCTCTGCCTGCGGCGCGGCGCATGCTTTTCTGATGCGCTTGCGGGCGGAGTCAGAGATGTCATCTAGTCCGTAGCCGGCAGAGGGCTGGTGGTTTGTTTCAGAAAGACGACGGAGAATATTCGGATGGCAGCCTTCCATGTAGTCGGAGGCGAAGGGGAGGGTATGGTTCATGATGAATGCTTCCTTTCATTGGGATATGTATGTAGTAAATTATAGCAAAGCTATGAGTGAAATGCATAGCTTATCTTTTCTTGTGTCCAATTATGCATACTTCTTTCCAAAAATGTTTGATAGTGATACAATTATTTCTGTAATTTGTACATGATTTCAAGAAAAGGCTGTAAAAAGATAGCCAAAAAAGAAAATGACAGCGAAAGCGCCAGGCGCTTTCATTTTTTTCATGAGGGGTGATCTTCTCATGGAAGGGAGAATGAAGTATGAATATCCATGAATACCAGAGTAAGCAGATCATGCGTGAGTATGGCATCCATGTTCCGGAAGGCTATCCGGCATTCACAGTCGAAGATGCGCTGGAAAATGCGAAGCGTCTCGATACGCCGGTCGTGGTCGTAAAGGCGCAGATCCATGCAGGCGGCCGTGGGGAAGCGGGTGGTGTCAAGCTCGCCCGTTCTCTGGATGAAGTCAGAAAATATGCGAAGGAGCTTCTTGGCAAGGTGCTCGTCACCCGCCAGACCGGCCCGCAGGGCAAGACGGTGAATCGTCTTCTGATCGAAGCCGGCTGCCATATCAAGAAAGAGTACTATCTCTCCTTTGTCGTGGATCGTCAGGCGGAATGCGTCGTTATGATGGGTTCGGAGTCCGGCGGCATGTCCATCGAGGACGTGGCAGCAGAAAATCCGGAAAAGATCATCAAAGAGTACATCGACCCGGTCATCGGTCTGGCCGATTTCCAGGCACAGCGCATGGCGTATGCGCTTCATTTCGAAAAGCCGACCATCAGAAAAGCGGCGACCTTCATGAAGTACCTCTACAATGTCTTTGTGGATAAGGACTGCTCACTGGCGGAAGTCAATCCGCTGGTCGTCACCGAAGAGGGCGACGTCATGGCGCTCGATGCGAAGCTGAACTTCGATGACAGCACGCTTTCCCGTCATCCGGAGATCGTAGCACTGCGCGACATCACGGAAGAGGACCAGAAGGAAAGAGAAGCCGCAGCAGAGGGATTGAACTATGTCAATCTCGGCGGCGACGTAGCCTGCATGGTCAACGGGGCAGGTCTTGCAATGGCGACCGTCGATATCATCAAGGAAAACGGTGGTGAACCGGCCAACTTCCTTGATGTCGGCGGTGACTCTACGCCGGAAAAGATCGTGGCAGCCTTCAGGATCATGCTTGAAGACGATCAGGTCGACGGCATTCTGATCAATATTTTTGGCGGCATCAATAAGTGCGATGTCATCGCGACGGGCATTGTCGAAGCGGCTGCGCTTCTTTCCGGCGGCAAAGAGGAATTCCCGATCCCTGTCGTGGTTCGTCTCGAGGGACGCAATGTAGAGCGCGGACGCGAGATCCTGGCCAAAGCGGATATCAAGAATCTGTATCCGGCTTCTTCCATGGATGAAGGTGCGAAACTCGCCATTCGTCTCGCAAAAGAAACGAGAGAGAAGAAGTAAAAATAAAGGTTGACGGGTTCAGGTTGGCGGGTTCAGGGTTTCAGACGTTGTGAGAAGCGGCGGCGCTTTATGAATTGTGCGCCGCTGCCAGAGCCTATCAACCGAAAGTTTGAAAACAGGGATGAGTGGCTAGTGACTGGTGACTAGGGATTGGTGGCTAGGGATTAGGTTTGCGATACGAGAAAACCGCTAGTTTCAAACCTCCGCGGCGCTTCTGTATTTTTATGCGCCGCACCACCATTTCACATTTCTCATTTCTAATTTTTCATTCAAGCGAGGCTTTCGCACGCAATCAAGGGGCAGCACGCCCCATGGGCTAACCCTTGTCATATGGTTCGGTCTGCTATGTTTGACTACGAACAAATACTTATCATTTAACCTCTCATTTAACCTCAGGAGGATGTACCCATGAGCGTTTTAATTCATAAAGATACCAAAGTCATTGTGCAGGGCATCACGGGCAAGGCAGCCCGTTTCCATACCGAACAGATGCAGAAGTATGGCACAAATATCGTAGGCGGCACGGCACCGGGAAGAGCCGGTGAAGTCTGCTGCGGCGTACCGGTCTTCAATACCGTGAGAGATGCCGTCGCTGTCACCAAAGCCACGACCTCGGTCATTTTCGTACCGGCTGCCTTTGCAGCCGATGCCATCCTTGAAGCAGTCGAAGCGGGCTTGGAGCTCGTCGTCTGCATTACGGAACATATCCCGGTCGAAGATATGGTCAAGGTGCACCGCTACATGGTGGGCAAGAAGACCCGCCTCATCGGACCGAACTGCCCGGGTCTCATTTCTGTCGATGAAGCGAATATCGGCATCATCCCGGGGCAGATCTATAAAAAAGGCCACGTGGGCGTGGTTTCCCGTTCCGGCACGCTGACTTACGAAGCGACCTTCCAGCTGACAAATGCAGGCATCGGACAGACGAGTGCGATCGGCATCGGCGGCGACCCGATCAAAGGCACGGACTTCATCGATGCATTGAAGCTTTTCAATGACGACCCGGATACCAAGGCGGTCCTCATGATCGGCGAGATCGGTGGTACTGCGGAGGAACAGGCTGCGAAATGGATCCATGACAATATGAAGAAGCCTGTCGCTGCCTTCATCGCCGGCCGCATGGCACCTCCAGGAAAGCGCATGGGTCATGCTGGCGCCATCATTTCCGGCGGCAAGGGGACTGCGGTAGAAAAGATCGCTGCGCTGAATGCGGTGGGGATTCCTGTCGCAGAAACGGTAGCGCATATCGGTGAGACGGTCATCGAGCTCTTGAAAAAGGAAGGGCTCTATGACGAATGTCATACATGCTGATGAAAAGCAGTCCCGTGAGGGACTGCTTTTTGGGTTAGACCGTGGGCGTGCTGCCTGCCCCCTTGATTGTTTGCGAAAGAGGGGGAGCGGGTTCTACTGGTTCAGAGGGTTCAGCGGGGTGGTGCGACGCATAAAAATATAGAAGCGCCGCTTACTAGTCACTAGTCACCAGTCACTAGCCCCCATCTCTCCTCCCTGCACATGAAAAGTTTTTACTTGACGAGGGCACTGCTTTCCGTTATTGTAGGAGAAAAGACGGGAGGGAACGCGATGTTTGGTAAATTTCAAGATTCACTGCTTTTTGTCGTGCTTGCTTATGCGATCTTTCGTATCGGCTGGGGTGAGGGATTCACGACGATGAATATTTTCATCCTTCTAGGCTCGCTGGTCGCCATTTTGTCTATGGTGCTTCGGCGGAGCGGCTACCTGGAAACGGTAGAGAAAAAGAAGAGGGAAGCGGAAGGAAAAAAGAAGAACGTATAAAAAGGGCCGCGCGGCTCTTTTTTACTTGTCCTCTCAGCGTCCTCGCTTTTGTCAAATCCCCCTCCTTATGCTAAAATGAGAAGCAACAAGCGGCAAAGGAGGAAGCTGATGAATCCGGATCTCTATATCGTAAGAAAGGTGAATGAAGCCACATCCGTCTCGCGCAAGGCGAGTCTGTTCATGGACCTTGTCACACGCTACGGACACTGGGCTTTTGTGATCTACGGGCTTCTCCTCTGGTTTGCACCCGGGGAAGGACGGAAGGCGCGCAGGCTCTGCTGCGTGCTGTCCTTCGCGGGGGTCGTGGTCGCATCTCTTCTTTCTTTTGCCATCGGCAGGGTGTGGAGACGGAAAAGGCCTTTTGTATGCGACTGGCGCATCTGGAATTTCACCGGGCATAAGGCCAATGCATCTTTTCCCAGCAATCACACGATGAATGGGGCCATCGTCGTCATGGAGCTTCTCCGCATGCACATGCCAGGGGCGCAGCTGTTGGCGGCCTTTGCCGGGCTTCTTGCATTTTCCCGTATTTTCGCCGGTGTGCATTATCCGACGGATCTTTTGGGCGGCGTCGCCATCGCGGGGCTCGTGCATCGGCTGATCCACGCAGCGCCTTTCGCACCAGCCCTCGCTGCGCTCGCAAGTTTCGGCTCGGCGGTGAGTGACTGGGTATTCTCGAGGAAGTGAGCGGGGATGTGTCACCGGCAGTTTCCTCGTATCCGCATCCCTCATTTTCCTAAGGAGGTGATCCTATGGCAAGCAGTGAGACGGGCAGCAAGCTCTCTATCATCCGCATCGTGCAGGTCCTTTTGCGCGAGTCGGACAAGGATCACCCTTTGTCTCAGCAGGACATTCTTCGTCTTATGGAGAGCAAGTATGGGATGGTCGTGAGCCGCAAGTCTATATCTAGAAATCTGCTCCGCCTGAAGGAGGCGGGGTTGCCTGTGATGTGCCGCGAGGTGCCGCGCATGGTGAATGGGAAGGAAGCGCCGCTTTCGCTTGACTGGTACTGGGATCATGTGCTCTCGCCACAGGATCTGAAGACGGTGATCGATCTCCTCTATTTCTCGCATCTTCCGGCGGGACAGATCCGCCAGCTCGCAGAGAAGCTGAAGAGACTGCAGTGCCGTTCTTTTGAGGACGGGAAGGAAGGCATACGGAATCTGCCGCTTCCGCAGAATCTACCGGACGTGAGGGAGACGCTCGTCCTACTCTCGCAGGCACTTTGCGAAAAGAGGCAGCTCTCCTTTTACTATGACCACTATGAAGTGGACGGCAAACGGCATCACGGTGTGAGCCCGTCAGGAGAGGCGCGCTGCTATATCGTACATCCTTTTCAGGTGATCGCATCGGATGATCGGTACTGTCTTCTCTGCAATGTGGAAGGACGGGAGGATATTTCCTATTTTTTCGTAGACCGTATGGCGGACATCATGCTCCTTTCTGCGCCGGCGCGGGGACAGAAAAGCCTCGCAGGCGCAGATGCCTCTGCGAAGCTCGATGAGCTTCTAGTGGCAGATCGGGATATTTATACAGGAAATCCCGTAGAGATCACCTTCGAGGCAGATGTGCGCCTTCTGACAGACATTCAGACGGATTTCGGCAAGAGGGCCCGTCTCATTTCTGCGAGTCCGGATAAGGTGACCATGGAAGTGACGCTTCCCCAAGCTGCCATGAAAGCCTGGGCTCTGAAGAAGGCACCGCTCGTCAAGGTGCTCTCTCCGTCGTACCTGGTGCGGGAGGTGAAGGAGGCAGCCCAGAGTCTGGCGCGCCTCTACGGCCTATGATCATAGGCATGCTTGCCTTTCTCCTCGCCGCTGTTCTTATACTTCTCCTGATCCCTATCCGTTATACCGTGACGCTCGTGCGCTGGAGGCTCACCCTGTCGGTCTCCGTGCTTTTGGGGCTTTGGCGGAAGGAGATCGAGCTTCCGCCTGCCGGGGAAGAGCCCTCGCCTCAAGTGGAAATGACAGAAGAGCCTCCAATGGACTGGATGGAAGAAGCGCTCGCACAGGCAGAAGAGAAGGCAGAAGTGCATGAGAGCCTGCCGGATGCTGCCGAGGCGCAAGCGGAGAGAGAGGAGAAGAAGGGGGCCTCTCTTTGGCGAGAGATCCGTTTCGCCATGGGAAATGGGCTCGCGGAGCGTGTCCTCCATGCGGTAGGAAAGCTCCTGTCGCACAGCTTTCCACGCAGGTGCCGCATTCGGGGAGACTTTGGGACAGGCGATCCCATGACGACGGGCATTGCCTGCGGTATGGCGATGGCGTTCCTTGCCCAAGAGACAAAAGAGATCAGATGGAATTATCTACAGCCCGTGAATACCCTGTCGGGGGAGGCAAAGGGGCGGATCATTCCTTTGACTATGATCTATATAGCCGGCAGGCTTCTCCTGTCGAGACCCGCCAGAGAGTTCTGGCATTTCAGAAAAGAGGAAAAGAACCATGGATGATGAAGTTAGAAAGCAGATCTTTGAAGATTTCAAGAAGATGATCACCACCGAGTCCGTGGTGGGACAGCCCATCTATCTGGGCGATGCGACCATCGTGCCCTTTGTGGATATTTCCTTCGGCTTCGGCACCGGCAGTCAGGGCACGAATGCTGTAGGCGGCGCCGGCGGCGGCAAGGTGACACCGACCGCCGTCCTCATCATGAAGGGGGAACGCGTCGAGCTTTTCTCTATCAAGAATGCAGGGCCGAACGGTACCATCGATAAGGTGCTGAACATGGTCCCGGAGGTCATCTCCCATTTCACCAAGAAAAAGGAAAAGCAGGAGGCCGTGAGAGAGGCGGCGCTCAAGGAAGCCAAGGAGGCTATGGCAGAAGAAGCAGAGACGGCGGCGATCGAAGCGAAGAGCGAGAAATAGTGACTGGTGACTGGTGACTGGTGACTAGTGGCTAGTGACTGGCATGCCAGTTCATGGGACCACCATTTCTCATTCATGCAAAGCTTTCATTCGCAATCCATGGGCACCCCGCCCACGGGCTGACCCTGAACCCGATAACCTAAAAGCGTGCCTGTCGTTTGTTAGCCAAACGACAGGCACGCTTTTCTTTCAGCTTTTTGCTTTCGATAAAGTCGTATCGATTTTATTTTCCGGCTTTTGAGAGATCTGGACGATCTCGCTTCGTATGGATTCCATCTCCTCATTGTTTTCCGGGGCGAGTGCCTTCAGTGTGACGGTACTCTTGTCCGCATTCGTGAAAGGGGTATCCATGGATCGGGAGACCGCGCTGTAAGAGAGAGCCAGCTCCTTGCCGCCGTTTTTCGGCGTGATGACCAGACGGCCGCCATCGATGCGGCCGGTGCCGGTGAGACTGCCCGGTACTTCACGGCTGCCCTGCTGGACCTTATGGTCTACGGTGATGGTCTTGTCGTCATTCTGGGTGAAGGTGACGCTCTCAAGATTTCGTATGTGATCTCCGGACCAGTTTACGCCGGCGTCCTGCACGCCCCACCATGTCCCCTGCCATGGTCCGCCATTGGCAAAGTGGAAATAGGCAAATGTACCGCCGCCAATGATCAGTACGATCGCAATCAGGATCATGACCACGTATTTCTTCATTCCTGCGCTCCCCCGTTCTCTTACGTCAAAATATTTTCTATTATACTATAGGCGAATAGGAAATAGCTAGAGGGAAAGGAGATGGGGAGCGTATCGGGAAGGCATGGGTAGGCCGGCGGGCAGAAGATACGGACGGGCCTGTCATCTTCCCCGCATCCCTTTCCACACCCCATACACATCTGCGATCGCCCAGCCGATAGGGATGGAGAGCCAGATGCCGGTGACGCCGAAGAAGGGGAGGGAGGAGAGGGCATAGGCAAGAATGACGCGGCTTCCGAGGGAGAGGATGGTCAGGATGACGCTCATACCGGGCTCTTTGATGGCGCGATAGTAGGCATACAGCATGGAGAGGATGCCGATGCCGATGTAGCAGGCCCCTTCGATACGGAGGTAGCCTGCGCCGATCGCGATGGTTTCTGTCGCTGCCCTCGGGACGAAGAAGGCCATCATCTCAGGGGCGAAGGCATAGATGATGATGCTCGTGAGGAGAGCGAAAGAGACGACCATTTTCGCTGAGGCGATGACGCACTCTTTGATGCGCTTTTGATTTCCGGCGCCATAGTTCTGCGCGATGGCTGTCGAGAAGGCATTCCCGAAGTCCATGAGGGGGGAGTAGGCCAGGGTGTCGATCTTGACGCCGGCAGCGAAGGCGGCCATGACGATGGTGCCGAAGCTGTTCACAAGGCCCTGCACGAGAAGGATGCCGAAATTCATGATGGACTGCTGGAGGCTGGTCAGAAGCGAGAGTCGGGAGATGTCGCGGAAGATGGATGGGTCCCAGCGGCGGTATTTCTTTTCTACCAGAAGATCTTTTCGATAGAAAAGGCAGTAGCAAAGGATACCGAGACCGGAAGCGTACTCAGCGATGACGGTCGCCTTGGCCGCGCCGACGACGCCTTGCTGGAAGACTAGGATGAAGAGAAGGTCGAGCGCGATATTCAGGAGGGCGGAGACGATGAGGAAGACGAGCGGGATGAGTGAGTTTCCCACGGCGCGCAGGAGGGCGGCAAAGTAGTTGTAGAGGAAGACGGCGATGATGCCGGAGAAGATCCATAGGAGATAGTCACGAAAGTAGGAAGCGACGTCTGCGGGGATCTGCATGAAGCGGATGATCTCTTCCAGAAATATATAGGAGATGGCATTCAGGAAGAGCGAGAGCGCGCCGATAGAAAGGAAGGAAATATAAATGGACTGCTTCATGCGTGCGGTGTTCTTTTGACCGTGGCAGATGGAGAAGTAGACGCCGCTCCCCATCGTGAGGCCGATCAGGATGGAGGTGAGGAAGATCATGAGCGTGTAGGCACTCCCGACAGCGGCGAGAGGGGCTTCGCCGAGGAATCGTCCGACGATCAATGTATCGACGACATTGTAGAGCTGCTGAAAGATATTGCCGGCCATGAGGGGCAGAGAAAAAAGCAGTATCTTTTTTGAGATGCTGCCTTGGGTAAAATCGAGATCTTTTGTCATGAAGGCTCCTTAGGATAGGGTTCAGGGTTAGCCCGGGGCGTGGCGCCCATGGATTGCGGATGAAAGCCTCTCTTGAATGAGAAATTAGAAATGAGAAATGAGAAATGGTGGTGCGGCGCAAAAAAATCAGAAGCGCCGCGGAGATTTGAAATGAGCGATTTTCTCATATCGTAAACCTAATTCCTAGTCACCAGTCACCAGTCACTAGCCACTAGCCACTAGCCACTCATCCCTGTTTTCAAACTTTTGGAAATAGATGATACATGCATTGCCCCTATTATGGAGCGTGCCGCGATGAAATGCAAGAGGAAGAGGGCAGGATACTGTTGATTGTTATGCGCCGCACCTTCCCCTTTGAACCTATAGAACCCGCTGAACCTTTTCCGGTCGTAATTAAGGGACGGCACGCTCCATGGGCGAACCCCGAACCTTTTCTCTATGTTATAATAAGGACGATATTATACAAAGAAGGAGAACTCATGAAACTACTCCGATTGACACTGCAGGGCTTCAAGTCCTTCGCAGATAAGACTACGATCGATTTTTCTGACGGCATGACGGTCATCGTGGGGCCGAATGGATGCGGGAAGAGCAATATTTCCGATGCGGTCCGCTGGGTGCTGGGGGAGCAGAATGTGCGCCAGATCCGTGGGCAGAAGGCAGAGGATATGATCTTTTCCGGCTCAGAGACGCGCCGGGAAAAGAATGGGGCGGAGGTCACGCTCGTCCTTGATAACAGCGGATGCGAGCTGCCGCTCGATACCGTAGAGGTCGCGATCACGCGAAGGCTCCTTAGAAATGGGGATAGTGATTTCTACCTGAATAAGCGAAGCTGTCGCCTGAAGGATATTCAGGAGCTTCTGGCACCGACAGGGCTCGGTAAGGGCTCGATGGCGATCATCGGACAGAACCGGGTGGATCAGGTGCTGACGGCACATGCGGATGAACGGCGCGTGATTTTCGAGGATGTGGCAGGGATCAGCCTGTACCGCATGCGGAAGACGGAAGGACTTCGAAAGCTCGAGAAGACGGCGGAGAATATGGAGCGCGTGAAGGATATGATGGCGCTTCTCGATGAGCAGCTCGTGCCTTTGAAGGAAGGGGCAGAGAGAGCTAGAAGGTACAAGAGCCTTACACAGGAGAAACGGGCAATCGATGCGACGATGGGGCTCCTGAAGCTGACATCCTCCGGACGTATGACGGCACGCTACGAAAATGAAGCGCTGAAGCTCCAGGATGAAGGCTCTCTGTGGCAGACGAAGCTCTCGCAGGCGAGCCTGGCTAAGGAAACGCTGGAAAAGGACCGTCTCGCGCATCAGGAGAAGCTGCGTGAAGCGGGGGACGCGATGGCGGATGCCCAGCGGGAGATGGAGCGGCTGCGTGGCGATTACCGCGTGAAGGAAGAGGCGCTCTCCCATGCGAAGGAGAAATGGGAGGAGCTCACCGTATCCGCAGAGGATCAGACAGAAGCAGAAAAGGAGATCGCAGAAGAGATCGCAAGCGCGAAGGAGGAGCTCTCGTGTGCGGAGGCGTCCCTGCAGGCGGCAAAGGAAGCTGTTTCCGCGAAAGCAGAGGAGAAGGAGTCTCTCTCAAGAGCGCTGGCAGAGGCAGAGACCGCCTATGTGAGAGCGCTGGCTCTTTCGCAGGAAAAGGAGAAGGAAAAGGAGAAGGTGAGCCAGCAGCTTGTACATGCAAGAGAAGACATCGAGCGTCTGGCAGCGGAGATCGATCATCATGAGAAGGAGGAGGCATCCCTCGCCGAGGAGGAAGAAACAGCCTCGCGTGAGCTGTCCGAGCTTCTTCGTGAAGAGAAGGAGAAGACGGAGCGCCTCACCGCTCTTTCGGAGAAGGGCAAGCAGCACAGCGAAGCACTGCGAGAAGCGGAGGAGCTGCGTTTTCGTCTGGGCGGTGAAGAACGGAAGCAGGAGTCGCTGCTTTCGTCGATCCGTTCGCAGAAGGCGTATCTGGAACGGGCGGAAAAGGAATACGCGAGCTTTTCCCGCGTGACGAAGACCATCATGGAGCAGGCAGACCGTTTCGGTGAGGCCATCCATGGGGCGCTCGGAGAGCTCATCCGTGTGCCGGACGAATATACGGAGGCCGCGGAAGCAGCGCTCGGCGGACAGATCTCCTATATCGTGACGGATACAACGAAGGCAGCGGGAGAGATCATCCGCTGGCTTTCGGAGAAGCATTTAGGCCGTACGACCTTCTATCCCTTGGAGTCCATGCATCCGCGCTACAACAACGGGACGGAAGTGATGGCGTCGAAGGAGCCTGGGATCTGCGGTATCGCCTCTCACCTTTTCTCCTGCCAGCCGATGTATCAGGATCTCCTCGATACTCTTCTCGGGCGCACTCTCATCGCAGAAGACCTGGACGCGGCGCGGCGGGTCGCCAAAAAGTATGGCTACCGTCTGCGCATCGTGACGCGGGACGGGCAGCTTGTCAATGCAGGCGGCTCCATGACGGGTGGCTCGATGAGGAAAAAGGAGAATACGTATTTCGGCCGCAGAAAAGAGATCGCAGATCTCTATGCGCGTGAAACAGAGTGCGAGAAGGCTCTCGCACTCTGCCGTACGCGGAGGAAGGAGCAGGAGGCCCACTGTGATGCGCTCGCAGAAGAGGTCAGCCGTGAACGGGAAGAATGGCAGGCGCTCAAGGTCGAGCTGGCCACCCTCTCGGCGCGCCGTGAAGGGGCGGAGCGATCGATGACCGAAAGACGGAGCCGCCTTTCTCTGGCCAAGAAGCAGCTCGGAGAGGAGCGGGGCCGGCTCTCGGAGACAAGGTCGCAGGCGGAAGGCTTGGAGGAGGCACTGTCTGCCTTTCCTGATTTTCCGAAAACGGCAGGCAATGAAGAGAGCAAGCGTCTGAGGAAGGCCTTGGAGGAGAAGCAGGAAGCCCTTCTCGCATCCCACGTCGCCCTGACCAAGGCGGAAGAGAGCGTGAGCTTCGGGAAACGTATGCTCGAGGAACGCAGCCGCGCTAAAAAAGAGCTGGCGGCAGACAGAGCCGCTCTTGAAAAAGCTGAGCGTGACAATGAAGCAGAACGGCAGACACTTGAGAAAGAGCTGATTTCTTTGAAGGCTGCTTTCAGAGACGCAGAGGCGCACTGGCAGAAGACCCGCACCCACCAGGAAAGCCTGTCTGACGATGCAGATGGATTTGCCATCCGGCAGCGCGAGGCAGATGAGGCGTGGAAGAAAGCACAGGCCGCTTCAGCGAAGATCGAGCGAGACCGAGCAGAGCTTGCCGTGAGGATCGCGCAGTTCAAAGCCGAGGAGGAGGACGTGCTGCGCAAGTTCGAGGCGTGGCACATGACCCGTCAGCAGGCGGAAGCGCTCCGACTGTCCGGCTCTATGGAGGATATGGAGCGGCAGGGAAAGGACCTTGCCCGCCGCATGGCTGAGCTGGGCAGTGTGAATCCGGAGGGCGAGGAGGAGTACGCCCGTCAGCTCGCACGAAGGAAATTCTATGAGGGGCAGGTGGCCGATCTCGCAGAAGCGAGGAAGGGGCTTGAGACCATCATCAGCGATATCGACCGGACGATGGAGAGCCGGTTCACTGAAGCCTTCCGCAAGATCAATGAAGAATTTGGCCGCATCATGCAGCTCATGTTCCGCGGCGGCAAGGCGCGTCTCGAACTCACCGATGAGGCACATCCTTTGGAGGGCGGTGTCGAGATGTACCTGCAGCTTCCCGGCAAGAAGCGTCAGCCTCTCTCTCTCATGTCCGGCGGCGAAAGAGCTCTGACGGTCATCGCTCTTCTGATCTCTTTCATGGCGTATCGCCCCGCGCCCTTCTGCTTCGTCGATGAGATCGATGCAGCCTTGGACGATGCGAATGTCGAACGCTACAGCCGCATGATCGGCGAGTATAAAAAGAAAACACAGTTCATCGTCATCTCACACAGAAAAAAGACGATGGAATTTGCCGACACCCTGCAGGGCGTCACCATGGCAGAGAAGGGCGTCTCGAGCCACATCACCGTGAAAATGAAGGATTATGTGGAGTGACTAGCAGCTAGTGACTAGGAATTAGTAGCTAGGGATTAGGAGTCTCAAGTGACTAGTGACTAGTGACTGGTGACTAGGAGACTGGGAGACTGGGAGACTTTCGTATCGTCATTTCGAGCGAAGCGAGAAATCTTTGTCATTCGCGGCTCAGCGGTCGATGTTTGGAAAATCCAAACGGGAAACCTGCTATCCGCCGACCTTCGGGCATCGCCCCGTTTCGTCATCCTGAGTGGCAAGAAACGTCGTATGTGAGGTAACGAATGCCAGAACAGCTGCGACCTGAGTCGAAGGATCTCGGCGAAGCCGCCACCTTCATTTCTAATTCCTCATTCCTAATTTCTCGTTCGGGTCGAGCTTTCGCACGCAATCCATGGACGCCCCAAGGGCTCACCCTGAACCCGACAGCTTACATCTTTTCCTGTAGACACTTCACGCCTATTTATATACAATAAAACATATACATTCTTTAGGAGGAAAGAGACATGGGATTTTTTGATAAGATCAAACGGGGACTCACCCGCACGAAAGAGAGCCTCATCCGCAATATCGAGAGCGTCGTCATCGGTTATGCGGAGATCGACGATGATTTCCTGGAAGATCTGGAAATGGTCCTGCTCTCCGGAGACATCGGCGTGCGCACCACGGACTACCTGATGCGACAGATCCGCCGCGGTGTCACCGAAGGTACGATCCACAATACGAATGAAGTCATGCCCTTCATGGAAAAGACCGTGAAGGAGCTTTTGAAGGATGATACCATCGATCAGGAGAATACGCACCATCCGGAAGTCATCCTCGTCGTCGGCGTGAATGGCGTGGGCAAGACCACGACCATCGGCAAGCTTTCCGGCAAGCTTCACAAGGAAGGCAAGAAGGTCCTTCTTGCAGCGGCAGATACCTTCCGTGCGGCGGCTTCTGAGCAGCTCACCATCTGGGCGGAGCGCACCGGCGCAGACATCGTGAAGCATGCGGAAGGCGCGGATCCGGCGGCGGTGGCCTTCGATGCTGTTTCAGCAGCCAAGGCGCGCGGCGTCGATGTCGTCCTTATCGATACCGCTGGCCGTTTGCAGACGAAGGTGAATCTGATGGAAGAGCTTGCCAAGATCTCCCGCGTCATCAAGAAGGTCATCCCTGATGCACCGCATCAGACGCTCCTCGTCCTGGATGCGACCACGGGGCAGAATGCCATCAGCCAGGCGAAAAATTTCGGAGAGATCGTGCCGCTGACAGGGGTCGTCCTGACCAAGCTCGATGGCACGGCGAAAGGCGGCGTGGTCCTCTCTGTTCATGAAGAGCTGCATGTGCCGATCAAGTGGATCGGTCTCGGCGAACGTGAGGACGATCTCGACCGTTTCCATCCGGATGATTTCGCCAAGGCTCTCTTCGAGACAGAGGATCACATTCTGGGAGAAAGCACGAAGGTGTAGAAACGCCAAAGGTCATCTCATGGATTTCATCTGACCTCATAGGCTCATCAGGCTTTGAAGGCGTGACAGGTTCAACGAAAATTTCGCGGCGTTTCCTTACGTGTCGCTCCAACCCCGTTGCGCCTGTTCCACCTATCACCCCTGTTGAACCTATGAGTTTTTTTCTGTTCTATAGAGACGAGGGCATCATGACAACATTCATCGACCCTGCGACGGGCTATGAGGTGCTGGTGATCCGAAAACCCATCCGCCGCATCTATCTTCGCGTGCGGGAGGGAGGATCTGTCGAGGTGACGGCGCCGCGGAGGGTTTCGGAGCGGGAGATCCGTGACTTCGTCGCGGGAAAGACCGCATGGCTTACGAAGTACATGGCGCTGGTGCCGGAGAAAATCAAATTTCAATATGTCACAGGAGAGATCCACCATGTCTTTGGAAGGGCGTATCCCTTGCAGGTCTGCCTCGGGTCGCGCGATGATGCCGTCGTCTCGATAGACGGAGAGCTGCAGCTGGTCCTTCGGACAAAACAGAGGGAGCGTGAGAAGGTATTCAAGGCAGGCATGAAGCGCATCCTTCTTTGGGAGATCGAAAAGCAGCTTGAAATATGGACGAAGCGCATGGCGATCCCGGAGAGTCGGATCACCGGCGTCACCATCCGCGTCATGAAAAGCCGCTGGGGCTCCTGCCGGAGAGTGACGGGGCGCTTCTCCTTCGCCCTCGACCTTGTCACAAAGCCGAAAGAATGCATCGAGGCTGTCGTCGTCCATGAGCTCTGCCACCTCTTCGCAGCCGGTCACGGCGCCGATTTCTATGCACGGATGGAGACCTATCTGCCGGACTATAAAGAAAGGGACAGACTGCTTTCCAGCCTGCCGAGGGAATTGATATAGGGGCTGGCAGCTAGCGCCGAGTGACTGGTGACACGCCCCACGGGCTCACCACGAACTGTTTACCTCTCTTCCGATCCCATTCCCCTATAGCAATCAAACGTCCAATGTGATATACTGTAATAAAATTATTTTATATCAAGTAGGCGCGCGTGCCGCGCAAGGGGTAGTGCCATGAATAACACGGATTGGAAGATTCTGATCTATCTTCGAGAAGAACGCAGCATCAATAAGGTCGCCAAGCGGCTGTTTATGACCCAGCCGTCTTTGACGTATCGCTTGAGCCAGATGGAAAAAGAGATCGGCTGTCCGCTTTTCATTCGCACCAATAAGGGTGTCCATTTCACCGATGCGGGAAATCGCCTCTTCTCCTTTGCCGAAAAAGAACTGCAGCAGTATCAAGACATGAAGAACTTCGTGACACATGAGCCGAATACCATTTCCGGCGTGCTGCGCATCGGTGCGAGCCAGTCCTTCGCGCAGTCGCACATGCCGGCCATTCTGAAGGGCTTCGTCGATGAGTACAATGACATCGAGATCTCGCTCACGACGGATACGAGCGACCGCCTGACGAAGCTGGTCAAGAAGGAGGATATCCATCTCGCCATCGTTCGCGGCAATCAGGAATGGCCAGATGCGGACATCCTTCTCGAGGATGCACCGCTTTATCTCATCTCTGCGCAGAAGATCGACTACGATACCCTGCCGAACCAGCCGTCCATCCGCTATCGCAGTGACCCGTCGCTGGATGAGCTGAGAAGCCGTTGGTGGCGTCAGAATTTCTCTGAATCTCCGCATTTTCTTCTGACCGTTTCTGACTGTCTCACCTGTGTAGAGATCGTGAATCATGGTCTTGGACAGTCGCTCATCCCGGCAGACCTTCTCCCGAAGTGTACACCGAATGTCAATCGCGAAATGATCTACGACCGCCAGAAGCGCCCGATCCTGCGCCCGAGCCACCTCATCTTCAAGCAGGCCATGCTCCAGTCTACGCCTGTCAAGATCTTCGTGGATTATATGAAAAAATATTTTGAAGTATGAAAAAAGGGGCTGTGAAGAAATGAAGATTCATTTCTTTACAGCCCCTTTTTACTTTGCTTTCATTTGGTTCAGGGTTCAAGGTTCAAGGTTCAGGGTTGAGGTGGCGGCTTCGCCGCCTTTTTTAGAAGATGATATTCTCGTATCGCAGCCTTCCCCTCTAGGTAATGCTATTAAGTTAAGCGACAGAACGTTCTTGGCTCCCCATCGGGGGAGCTGCCCGAAGGGCTTGTGCAAGCGAA
>SAMEA3663095__coassemble_1289_pt1 | contig 18068 bp, 10 predicted proteins | sample SAMEA3663095__metabat2_high_PE_021 | metagenome-assembled genome bin SAMEA3663095 (sample SAMEA3663095) | pig gut metagenome | biome: pig gut; feature: pig-associated habitat; material: faeces | place: France | collected 2012
CGCACGCGCGGGCGGCGGGTCAGGACCTTGCCCTGATAGGTGGTGACAGCGGCTTTATTTTCTCCTTCTCCCCATGTATCTGCAAGGGAAAGGCACTTCGCCGGACAGTCAAGTGCGCAGGCGCCGCAGGTGATGCACTTGTTCCGATCGATCGTCCATGTACGGTTTCTGCGGTCGATCGTGATGGCGTCCACCGGACAGGTCTTTTCGCACTTGCCGCAGAAAAGGCATTTCCCGATGTCATTTTTCACGTGGTTGTCAGCCACAGCCGCTTCCGCAGCTGCCGGCGGCTGCGCTTCCTTCATGACGGGCTGCCCCGCGGGTCTTCTTCGGATCTTCGAGACGCCGCGAACGGTGATCTCTGTCCGATTTCCCAGGTAGCAGCCGAGCGAGAGACACTTTCTCGGGCAGTTGTCGATACAGGTACCGCAGTTCACACAGGCTTCCAGATCGATGCGCCATGTACGGTTCGCACGGTCGACGGTGATGGCGCCCGCTGGGCAGTTTCTTTCACACATGCCGCAGAAAACGCACTTCATCACATTATTGACGATATGGCTTCGGTCATCCATCGCGAGCATGGCTGCATTCTGCGCGGCGACAGTCTTCTTGACTTCGCTGACGCCCTCCTTCTTGACGGCGGTCAGAATGATCTCCGTCTTTGTAAGGCCCGGCATCGCATAGTGCGGATCCATGGAGAGGCACTTCTTCGGGCATGCCTCCACACACGCGCCGCACTGGATGCAGGAGAAAGGATCGATCCTCCACTCGCCTGTCTTTCTATCGACAGTGAGTGCGCCGGAGGGACAGCTTCTTTCGCACATACCGCAGAGAATGCACTGGCTGACGTCATTCACCACGCGCCCGCGGACACCTTGACAGAAGGTCTTCGGTGCCAGCGGATACTCCGAGGTCACAGGAGGCTTGAATAAATTCGCCACAGCCTGTTTGATATATACCAGGTAACTCATATGTGAAAGCCTCCTTTTGACTTAGGGAAAAATAAGGGTTCAGGTTGATGGGTTCAGGTTAGTGGGTTCAGGTTAGTGGTGCGGCGCATCATACTTTGGAAGCGCCGCGAGTTCTATATAAAGCCCCTTCCCCTCGGGAAGGGGGTACTATACGGGGAAGGCTGTCATCCTCCATTCAAATTCGCTTCGCGAATCTTGCGATGCTGCGCATCGCCAACCTCCGCCCCTTCGGGGCACCTCCTTCCAGAGGAAGGAGGGAGAGCGTGAAGCGCCATTATATTTGCGGCGAAGCCGCCACCACCATTTCGCATTTCTAGGGAAGCACTGATTCCCCAACTGTTCCACCGCACCCCTGAACCTTGAACCCTGAACCTTGAACCCTCCACTATCTTTCGCAGCAGCTGATGCAGGGGTCGATGGTCAGGATGATATTCGGTACATCGGCGAGGTCGCAGCCCTGCAGCATTTTGACGAGGGCCGCGATATTGCAGTTCGTCGGGGTGCGGAGACGGAAGCGCTCGAGGTTCTTGGTGCCATTTCCCTTGATATAGTAGATGGCTTCGCCGCGCGGCTGCTCAACGCGGGTAAAAAATTCACCCTTGGGCGGGACGCCGCGGACAGGCGATGCGATCGCGCCTTCCGGGAGATTTTCGAGCGCGCCTAGAATGATGTCGATAGACTGGTAGAGCTCGCGGATGCGTACCTTCGCGCGGGCGAGGCAGTCGCCGGTCTGCTCCAGGACCGGATGAAATCCCAGATCCCTGTATGCGCCGTCATCATCGGCCATGCGGTAATCATTCGGGACGCCGCTGGCGCGTGCCATCGGGCCGACACAGCCCAGATCCATCGCCTCATTCATCGAAAGGATACCGACTCCCTCCAGACGCGTCTGAATGGTATCGTCATAGAGAAAGACAGACGCCATCTCTTCGATCTCCTTGCGCAGGCCGGTGAGCCTCTCCTCGATGCTCTTCTTCATGGCATCCGTGAGGTCACGGCGCACGCCGCCCACCTCGCAGACGGAGAAGATGACGCGACCGCCGGTCGTTTCTTCGAAAATATCGAGGATCGTCTCGCGAAGCCGCCAGCAGTGCATGAAAAGGCTCTCGAAGCCCAGCGCATCCGCGCCAAGTCCGAGCCACAGGAGATGGCTGTGCAGACGGGAAAGCTCATGCCAGATCGTACGCAGGTAGCTCGCACGGCGCGGCACGTCGATCTCCATCAGCCCTTCGACGGACTTCGCATAGCCCCAGCCATGCCCGAAGGAGCAGATGCCGCAGACGCGCTCTGCGACATAGATGAACTGCTTGAAATCGCGCTTCTCGACCAGCTTTTCCAGTCCGCGGTGGACGTAGCCGATGGACGGCACGGCGCGGACGACTTTCTCATCCTTCAGCTCCAGATCCAGATGGATCGGCTCCGGCAGGACCGGATGCTGCGGGCCAAAGGAAACGGTAGTGAGTTCAGCCATTGCCATCCTCCTTCTTCACGACAGATGCATCGACGCCAAGACCGCTGCGAAGGTTCACCTTCACGGCCTGCTTCGCGTGGACGGCATTCGACAGGTCATGCCACGGCGTCTTCTGCGCGAGGTGGTAGAAATGCCCGCCATAGTCCACATCGGGCGCGATGAAACGGACATCCAGCCCGAAAAGATCGTGGATCTCATTCTCCCACACAAAGCCGTACCAGTACAGGCTCGTGATGCTCATGACGGAGCCGCCCAGCGCCGCGGTCAGACGCAGGTGGTAGAGGAAATAATTTTTGTCAAAGGTGTATGTCAGTTCGAAGCCCTCCGTGGTACGGGTACAGAGGATCTGTACCAGGCGGCAGCCTTCTTTTTTGAATCGCGCCACACGCTCCAAGAGGTCTTCCGGGCGAATGGTGATAAACTGCTGTTTCATAGATATTCTCCTTTGGGAGGGGGATAGAAATAGGTTCGGGGTTCAGGATTGGCCCTTAGAGCGGGGCGCCCATGGATGGCGGATGAAAGCCTCGCATGAATTAGAAATGAGAAATTAGAAATGAGAAATGGTGGTGCGGCGCATAAAATAATGAAGCGCCGCAGAGTATAAATAGGGCGATGCCCGAAGGTTTGAGAAATAACAGGTTTCCCATTTGGGGTTTTCAAACATTGTCCGCCTGATCGCGAACGAAAAAGATTCGAGGGCTTCGCTCGAAATGACGATACGGGAGTCTGATATATCCCAGTCACCAGTCACTAGTCACCAGTCACTCCTAACCCCTAATCCCTGAACCCTGAACCCTCACCCTGCTTTCAAACTTCAGTGTGGTAGTGCGGCGCTTTAGAAATATTTCGCACCGCACCATAACCTTGAACCCGCCAACCTGAACCCATCAACCTTTTCTCAGTTTCTTCTGCTTTTCTTCCAGCACGGAAAGGCCTTTTACGACGCCATCAATGATGGCCTCCGGACGTGCGGCGCAGCCGGGGACGTAGACATCGACGGGGATCGCCTTGTCCATGCCGCCAAGCATATTATAGCACTCGCGGAAGATGCCGCCGCTGCATGCGCAGGTCCCGACGGCGATCACCACCTTCGGCTCCGGCATCTGTTCATAGATCTGGCGGACGACAGGCAGGTTCTGTGCGTTCACGCCGCCGGTGACAAGGAAAATATCGGCGTGCTTCGGGTCGCCGGTATTGACGATGCCGAAGCGCTCCACGTCATAGAGCGGTGTCAGGCACGCAAGCACCTCGATATCACAGCCGTTGCAGGACGATCCGTCATAGTGGATCAGCCAGGGAGATTTCTTTTCAAAGCTCATACATGACCTCCGGAGTGGAGTGAATTGGGATAGGGTGTTATTGGGTTCAGGGTTCAGGGTTAGCCCATGGGACGTGCTGCCCTTTGATTGTGGGTGAAAGCCTCGCGCACTCTCTAGTGAGGAGTTAGGAGTTAGGAGTTAGGAGTGGTGGTGCGGCGCATAAAAATATGGAAGCGCCGCGAGTATATATGGGGCGATGCCCGAAGGTGGTATGTAAATCACTAGTCACTAGTCACTAGTCACTAGCCACCAGCCACTAATCCCTAGCCACTAATCCCTAGCTACCAGTCACAAGTCACTAGCTGCTCATCCCTGTTTTCAAACTTGTGGTGGCGGCTTCGCCGCCATTTTATATTCGGTGCAAAGCGCGACGCCGCTCACTTGAACCCATCAACCTGAACCAGACAACCTTTATTTGAAATACATCAAAAATGCGATATTCAGAAAGCCTGCCATGAGGCCGACGAGCCAGGTGGAGGCGAGCATACGCTCCCACTTGATGCGGGCGCAGCAGTTGTCGATGAGGATCTCTGCGAAGAAAACGATCTCGCAAATGGCAAGGCCGAGAAGCCATGTCCACCAGGTATCCGATGCGAAGAAGAGGAGCACAAGGCCGAAGAGGAATACATTCTCATACCAGTGCGCGATCTCGACGACGGCCAGGGTACGGCCGGAGATCTCTGTCTTCAGACCGCCGATGAGCTCTTGATGCGCTTCATGCGACATGGAGATATCGAAGGGCGATTTCCTGAATTTAATGAGAAGGATGAAGCAGAGACCGAAGAAGATGCCCGGCATACGCAGGATATTCATATGGGCGCCCGTCAGGATGTCTCCGACGGAGAAGCTGCCGCTGGCGAGGTAGAAGCCGAGTGCCACCATGAGGAGCATCGGTTCATACGCCATGGTCTGCACGAGCTCACGCTCCGCGCCGATCTGGCTGTAGGGGGAGTCAACGGCATACGCCGCGATGATGAGGCAGACACTCGCCATGGTCAGTGTGAATACGACGAGCAGGATATCGCCCTGCGCGAAGAAGATGGTACCTGTCAGAAGGACGAAAAGAAGGAAGCCGAAGATGTAGAAGCCTTCCGCCTTATTGACGGCGATCGGCTGCTTTCCCCACAGCTTCAGAAAATCATAGAAGGGCTGCAGGAGGGGCGGCCCCTTTCTTCGCTGCATACGGGCGGAGATGATGCGGTCGCACCCGGAAAGCAGTCCGCCAAGGATCGGCGCTAAGAGGAGGTACAGGAGACCCCCCGCGATAGGCATCAGGAAGTCAGACATGGAATGCACCTCCTACAGTCAAAGACAGCTCCATCAGGACGCAGGCAAGGGCTGCGGTGTAGCCAAGGAGCTTCATGCGGTCTTCACCGAACCAGCTCTCCAGATACCAGTTCCGCAATGTGACGGGGACGACACGTCCGCCGGCGCCGCGATAGGCATTGTCACTTCCGAGGTTCTCCCCGGAAAGATTCGTGACGACCTGTTTCTTCTCGCGGCTTTTGCCGAAGCGAAGAGGCAGGACGACCAGGAGGAAGACCATGAGCGACATGATCCAGAGATTGCTCTGCGCGATGACCTCTGCCGTCGCATGATAGGTGAGTGCGAGGTAGGGGATGACGCCGTATTCCGAAACGAGCGGGAAGAGCACGCAGACGATGAGCATCAGTGCTGCCAGCGTTTTGAGCGCCGTCCATTCGACGCCAAGGATCCCTCGCTCGCGGTTTTCATTCGTCGGGACAAAGGTCGTGATCTTGCCGAGCCACTTCGTCCAGTAGAAGAGCGTGGTCGCCGAGCCGTAGACGAGGACGAGGAGAAGCAGCGGCTGTCCTGCATCGACGAAGGCTTTCATAGCGGCCCACTTGGAGATCAGCATGCCGAACGGTGCGAGGAACATCCCGCAGATGCCGATCACCATGCAGAGCGAAAGGCGCGGCATGGAATTGAAGATCCCATCGAAATTCTCCAGATCGCGGCTGCCGAGCTGCTGCTCTGCGGTGCCGACCGTGAGGAAGAGGAGAGACTTGGCGACTGCGTGGAAGATGACGATCATGATCGCCGTCCATGCGGCTTCATAGGAGCCTGTGCCTGCGCAGCAGACGATCAGACCGAGATTCGAGATCGTGGAATAGGCGAGCACCTTTTTCCCATCGGACTGGGAAATGGCGGCGCAGGAAGCGAAGAAGAAGGTGATCCCGCCCACCAGCATTGCCATGATGCCGACATGATTGTCTCCCAGGATCGGCGCGAGCTTGATGATGAGGAAGACGCCCGCCTTGACCATGGTCGAAGAGTGCAGGAGCGCCGAGGTCGGCGTCGGTGCCACCATCGCCCCCAGAAGCCATCCGGAGAAGGGCATCATCGCCGATTTCGTAAATCCGCAGAAGACGAGGAGCGCTGCGATAAGCTCGACCGGTTCACGGCTGCGGCCCAGATTCACCAAGAGAGACAGCTCGACCGTGTAGTATTTCTCCCCCAGAAGGACGATCGCCAATGCAAAGGCAAGCCCGCCCAAAAGGTTCATCCAGAGCGCCTTGCAGGAATTGTGGATCGCTTCATTCGTCTGCGAATAGCCGATCAGGAGGAAGGAGCAGAGAGACGTGATCTCCCAGAAGGTGTACATGAAGAGCAGATTGTTCGACATGACAAGGCCAAACATCGCCGAAAGGAAGAGAAAGACCACAAAGAAGAAAAAGCCGCGCCGGTCAGGGATCCCCGCATGCTTTCGATGGTACTGCGCCATGTAGCCCAAGGAGTACACTGCGATGAGTCCGCCGATGATGCCGGCGATCAGGATCATGATGATGGCAAAGTGATCGATGAGGAAATCCCATGATACATAGATGCGCTCGCCCATATGCCATTCAAAGGCCGCCACGATCGCAAACTGCACAAGGCCCAGAAGTGCGATGCTGTAGCGTTTGAATTTCTTCGCATAGTAGCAGACCGCCAGGATGACAAGGAAGTCTGCCGCCAGCATCACCGCTTTCAGCAGCTCACTATCCACGCCGATCTTCACCGGCTCATCAAAGCAGGTGACGGCAACGGCAAGTGCGAGCCCCATCATCACCGCTGCCGAGCCTTTCACGAGCAGGTTGCGGAAGGAGGCATCGCGTGTCAGGAGCAGGATCACGGCCGTTGCAAGCGGCAAAAGAAACAGCAAGAGGGGTAGAAGCATAAGATCGACCTCCGAAGTGACCATGAGAAATGAGAGAGTCTCTCAATAAGTGCATGTGATTTATATAGTGTGTATACATATTTTTGCATATTCTTCGTATTGATATATACTTTATACTAAATGAATCAACAATGCAAGCGCAAAATGATTTCGATCGACGCTGGGAAGAACGAAAAAAGGCAGCTGCGACAAAATGCAAAAGCAGCTTGTCGTATCTGCCCTCTTTGGGAAGTGACTGGGGACTGGGGACTGGGGACTGGAGACTAGTAGCTAGGGATTAGGGATTAGGGAATCTCGAGTGACTAGTGGCTTGTGACTTGAATACCGCCTTCGGGCATCGCCACTGTCTATACTTCGCGGCGCTTCTATACGTTTATGTGCCGCACCACCATTTCTCATTTCTCATTTCTCATTTCTAATTCAAAGAGCAGCATGCCCCCAAAAACCATTAACTCACTGTTTCCCCAGCACATCCGCCATCACGCGCTTGAGCGCCCTTATATCGAAGGGCTTTGCCACATGGGCATTCATGCCGAGCGCGATGGCCTTCGCCTTGTCTTCGGCGAAAGCATTGGCCGTCATGGCGATGATGGGGATCTTCGAAAGCCTTGGATCCTCCAGATGGCGAATGATGGTGGTCGCCTTGTAGCCATTCATATTCGGCATCTGGATATCCATGAGGATGAGATCATACCAGAGCGGCTCTCGTTTCTCAAGCATCGACAGACACTCGATGCCATCTCTGGCGCGCTCCACAAGAAGCCCTGCCTCCTTTAGAAGCTCTTCTGCAATCTCTGCATTGAGATCATTGTCTTCCGCAAGAAGGATGCGGCGGCCTTGGAGTGCGGTATCCGGCAGGACGGAGTCTTCTGCAGGGAATGCCTCTTCCGGCCCTTTGGCGATGCGGTGCGGGATCCTGACCGTAAAGGTGGTGCCCTTGCCCGGCTCGCTCTCGACCGCAATGGTGCCGCCCATGAGCTCTGTCAGCTTCTTGGCGATGCCCATACCGAGGCCAAAGCCCGGCCGTCGGCTCTCCGTGCTACTCCTCTCGCGCGTGAAGGCTTCGAAAATATGCGCGAGGAATTCTTTCGTCATACCGATGCCATTGTCCCGGATGGTCGTCGTGAAGAGCTCGATGCCCTCTTGGGCCGGAGCGGAGCAGATATCGAAAGACACCCTCCCTCCGGGCGGTGTGTACTTGCATGCATTCGAAAGAAGATTCAGCAGGATCTCCTGCAGCTTCACCTTATCGGCATAGATGAAGCGCTGCGGCGTCCGAAGCGTCCTTGTGAAGGAGATCTGTCTGTCCCTCATCTGATTTTCAAAAAGGCAGCCGACAGACTCATAGAGCTCTTTCATGTCGATGATCGACTCCTCGATACTGCTCTTGCCGCTTTCGATGCGCGCAAGCTCAAGGACATTGTTGATAAGAGAGAGCAGGAGTTCACCGGACTTCTCGATCTTTTCTGTATAGTCCAGGATCCTCTCCGGCTCATCCTTGTACATGCGAAGCAGGTGGGAGAAGCCAAGGATCGCATTCATCGGCGTGCGGATATCATGCGACATATTGAAGAGGAAGGTGGACTTCGCCTTATTGGCGAGTTCGACCTGGCGGAGCGCTTCTTCCAGCTGCTGCTGTTTCTTCCTCTCCTCATGGATGATCTGATCCAGCGCGCGGTAGCCTATGATGACCTCGAAATGATCTTCATCCTGCTGAGAAAGCACCGCCCGCACTTCGAAATACTCATTCCCCGTAGAATTCGGACGCGCATGGCAGCGGACGCTGTACATCTTATGCCGGAGAAGCTCCTCCTCGAGGCGAGCGGGTGAGAGGAAGACGGCGATCTCTTCGCGATCCGCCTCATACACCATATGCTCGCAGGCATAGCGGAGCCATTCACTATAGCGATAATGCACATCCTCGAGCAGCTGCCCTATATGCGTATCCTCCATGCCCCGGATTATCTCGATGGTATCCTGCCGGAGATCCGTCAGGAGGATCACAGAGAAATCCTGCCCCAGTGCATTCATCACGGCCTGGTTCTGCATCTCCTTCTGCTTGGCGCGGTCGATGGGATTCACCATGTACAGGAGATCTTTCGCGCGCCCCTTCTCATCCCTCGTCTTCACGATGAATCGCGCCTGCCGCCACTCTCCCGTGCGCGCACGATACGTGGTCGTGATGGTGTCTTCCTGCGAAAGGCGCGTGACAAGCGTCCTCGTATCCACAAAATCGCGCATGTGGTCCCAATATTCCTCGGAAACGATATACCGCAGTATATCCTCAAATGCCTGCGACGCCGCACACACCTTCCTGCTCGCCTGATACCCTTCACCGACACTAGCGATCCTCTCGCAGGTGTCTTTTTCCAGATCGATGAGGTAGATCACCCAGTAGATCTTGCTGATCGCAGAAATGACTTCATTCGACCGGCGTTCAGATGCGAGCGCCTCCTCGAGACGCCGCTGGTGTCTGCCCTCTTCCCTGATCAGATCATCGATCGGCCGGATCCCGATGACGACCTTAAAGCTCGTCTCATCCTGATGCACGCGGATGGCCTTCAGCTCGAAGTATTCATTCCCCTCGCGGTTCCCTTTCGTACGCGCCCGATACGTGAACGTTTCCTTCTCCATCAGATGGCGCATCAGTCCCTCAGGGCCCAGCTCCCCATAGAAATCCCCACAGGACTCTTTCACCAGCAGATGATCGCGGATGTATATCATGCGCGAGCGATAAGAGAGCTTCTCCTTGGCAGGCAGAGCCTCCTCGATATCCATGCCATGGCTGAACATCCCCTGCTTCACGATCTCTATCGTATCTGTCTTGAGGTCTGCGAAACAGATCACCGTGTAGTCTAAGCAGAGCGACTGCAGGATCGCATTCTCCCTCGTAAGATGACGGAACGCCTGCTCCATAGGAGTTCCCGGCTCCGTCTCCGCACAGAGCGTCTTGTCGTAGTTTTTGATCGACGCAAGGCAGTAGCCCGGTGTCCCTGCCGGCATGATATGGAGATGGATGAAACGCTTCGTCCTCTGGGCAAAGGTATCGAAATCCAGCGTCTTCCCGTGATAGGCCGCTTCGTAGTAGGGGAAAAGCCATTTGCCGCCGATCTTCGGCAAAAGCTCGATGCCCGATCTGCCGAGCAGCTTCTCAAGAGGGATAGAGAGATGCTTTGCTTCCGCCTCATTGGCATAGGCAAAACGCCAGTCCACCGGTTTTCCCGCCTCATCCACCTCGACATGGATGACATAGATGGGCACCGGACTCTCCCAGACCGCTGCCCCCAGCATCTTCAAGTAGATCTCGTCCTTCATCGCTTTCCCCCTTACGGCACGCACAAAAAAAGCATGTATAAATTCTTTTTATTATACATGCCTGCACAGAAAAAAGAAAACGAAAAAGATCCCTCGGCTACGCTCGGGATGACGATACGGAAAGGGCCGCCCCATTCCTTTTCATCCCGCTTAGGGAGTGAGCCTCCGCCCCTTCGGGGCACCTCCTTCCGGGGGAAGGAGGGAGTATGCCGCCTTCCCACATCGTCATTTCGAGCGAAAGCGAGAAATCTTTTTCGTTTGCGGTCAGGCAAAAGAGGCGAGGATGACGGATCACGGGAAGCACCGCACTCTCTGCGGCGTGGAATCACGGTGCTTCATGCAAACAGCTTTACGAAGGAAAACGGAAACGGCAAACGAAAAAGATCCCTAGACTGCGCTCGGGATGACAATACGGGAGAGGGCTGTCTCACATTCCCTTTCATCCCGCGGCGGGAGTGAGCCTCCGCCCCTTCGGACCGCCTCCTTCCAGGGGGAAGGAGGGAGTATGCCGCCTTCCCCCCCACGCCCCTTTTCCCCATTTAAATACCCGCACCGGATGGCGGCCGGTGCGGGCTGTATTTTTGGAGTCTTCGGAATGGTCTAGTCATAAGACCATAGGACTATGATCCTATGAGAAAGCGGAACGGAACAAGCATATGTTCCTCAGAGATCCACCGTTGACAGCCGGTTTCATTCTGCCGGACCGCAGCCGGCAAGGAGAGATGGGAGCGCAGGATGGAAAATCATACAGGAACACATAAGGAAAGCACTGACCTCATGCAGAAAAGAAGAGCAAGCCTTGGTAAAAGGCGCACGGAAACGCAGATGCGCTATGACTTCTACAGCCCCCCACTCTGGTGCCTTGGGAGTCATGTCACGCTGCGAGGCCGCCCTCGTTCTTTCTTTCCTTTGCGTTCTTCCGCACCGGCTAGACAGATTTACCGGAGAGGACAGACAGAGCATCCCAAAGGCCTTCCCTGTGAAGCAAGGGAAAACGCTACGGGATCCTCCGTCTCACAGTCGAAAATTTCGGAGACGAAGCTCATGAAAGAGAGTCTGCTCATTTCTCAGGCGATCGCTGCACCCATCCTGCCGATCTACTTTATCGGCGGCAAATGCCCCGGGCTCCTGATCCACACGCAGAGTTCTTTCGGACAGATTTTCTCATCAAACGATCTGACATGTCTACTTGGTTCTATTATACACCATTTTTCACTTGAAAAAGTGAACAATTTGACCTGCATGACAAAAGCCCCGCGAAGACGCGCTTCGCGGGGCTATCGAAAAATTCTTGAAGATATTATGAAATAAATTCAGGGTTCGCCCTTGGGGCGTGCTGTCCCTTAACCCTGAATGAAAGCCTTGCTCGAATGAGGAATTAGGAATGAAGGTGGCGGCTTCGCCGAGATCCTTCGGCTAAGGTCGCAACTGTTCTGGCATTCGTTATCTCAAGTGCGACGTTTCTCGCCGCTCAGGATGACGAAACGGGGCGATGCCCGAAAGTAGTATTCAAGCCACTAGTCACAAGTCACTAGTCACTCGCAGCTCCTAATCCCTAGCCACTCATCCCTAGCTACTCATCCCCACTTTCACACATGCATCGTTTATCGGTCTGCAAGGAAGATTTCTCGCTTCGCTCGAAATGACGATACGAGAGTCCCCCTAGTATTGCGTTTTCTAAACAACTGGCATTTAAGTCAACATCCAAATCAAGTTAGGAGTGAGGAGTGAGGAGTGAGGAGTGAAGGTACGGCGCATAAAATGAGGAAGCGCCGCGGAGGTTTGAAAACTAGCGGTTTTCTCGTATCGCAAACCTAATCCCTAGCTACTAATCCCTTGCTACCAGTCCCCAGCCACTACTCGTTTTGTTCCGCCAGTGCCTTCACGAGATGATACACCTCCGCAAAGGGCAGGTGTTCTTTTTCTGCGATGGCCTTCACCGATTCATACTCGGGGTAGAAGCGTCTCTCCCCGGGGAGGGCGACTTCCTTCACCTCCGCGATGCCGAAGGGCGTTTCCACCTGCTTCTGGTTGCGGCGAAGGATGGAGCGCATGACGCTCGGAAATTCGCGGATACCGATGGTCGTCGTTTCTTTGAAGATGATGTCCTCAAGCTCTTCCATCCTGCTCTTCTTGCAGATCACGGTGAGCTCCCACGCGGGACGGTTCTTCTTCATGTAGACCGGGCTGTAATGGACATCGAGCGCGCCCGCCTGCATGAGGCGGTCGATGGTATAGCCGAGCGCTTCGCCGGTGCTGTCGTCGATGTCGGTCTCGAGCTTCACGATCTCATCCTTGCCCTCTTCCATGGCATTCCCCTCGATGAGGTATGCGCGAAGGATATTCGTGCGCTCGGTGTAGTCTCTCTTGCCCGCACCAAGGCCTGTACGCACGATGCGGAAGGCCTTCGGCAGCTGGCGCGTCGTGCAGATGGCCGCCGCGATGGCTGCGCCGGTCGGCGTGACGTATTCCCCCTTCGCCTCCATGATGGTGAGCGGCATATCGTAGGCTTCGATGATATTCATGGTCGCCGGGACGGGGACGGGCAGCACGCCGTGCTGGCAGCGAACGGTGCCTCTGCCCTCGGTGAGGCAGGGGATGATGACATCCGTGATCCCCAGGCTGTCAAAGGTGACCGCCGCGGCAATGATGTCAACGATGGAGTCGATGGCGCCGACTTCATGGAAATGCACCTCTTCCAGCGGCATGTGATGAGCGAGAGACTCAGCTTCCGCTACGATGTGGAACATCTTGCCCGCCAGTGCTTTCGCAGAGTCTGTCATGTCTGTCGCGTCGATGATGTCTAAGATCTCTGCCAGATGGCGTCCGTGGTGGTGGTGATGCTCATGGTGATGATGAGGCTCTTCGCCTCCGTGTCCGTGGCAATGATGCTCTTCCTCGTCCTCATGGCAGTGGCAATGATGCGCTTCCTCGTCCTCGCGGCAATGGCAGTGATGCTCTTCCTCATCATGGCAGTGGCAGTGATGCGCTTCCTCGTCTTCGTGGCAATGGCAATGAGGCGCTTCCTCGTCCTCGCGGCAATGGCAATGAGGCACTTCCTCGTCCTCATGGCAATGGCAGTGACGCGCTTCCTCCTGCGGAGCTGCCGAGCTGACCGGCGCCGGGCCATAGAGGTAAGCCATATCATGGTCATGATTTTCATGGGCTGCATCCAGAATGACATTGAAATCACAGCACGCAATGCCGGATTTCTTGACGCTGGAGATCTCCACCATGAAACCGTCCGCGGGGATGGAATTCAGCGCGCGTTCCAGCGCCTCCGGGTCTGCGCCGAGGTCGATCATCGCTGCGACGAACATATCTCCGCTGATGCCGGAGGAAGTTTCAAGGTATAATGTTTTTCCCATATGGTTTCTCCTTGTTGGTTGTTGATTATTGGTTGGAATCAGGAGTGACTGGTGACTTGCATGCTAGTAGCTAGGGACTAGTGGCTAGGGATTAGGAGCTTCGAGTGACTGGTGTTGAATACGACTTTCGGGCATCGCCCCGTTTCGTCATCCTGAGCGGCGAGAAACGTCGCACTTGAGATAACGAATGCCAGAACAGCTGCGACCTGAGCCCTCGATCTCGGCGAAGCCGCCACCTTCATTCCTCATTCCTAATTATGGCACGTAATCATAACAAGAAATATGGCGATATGGTTACTTTCAAATCCGTCCCATTTCCGCCAATCGGTTGATCTGTGTCGCGACATAGCCGGCGCCGAAGCCATTGTCGATATTGACGGTGACGATGCCGTTCGCGCAGGAATTGATCATCGTCAAGAGCGCCGAAAGGCCGTGGAAGCTGGCGCCATAGCCCACCGACGTCGGCACTGCGATGACGGGATTCTTCACAAGTCCGCCGATGACTGAGGCGAGCGCCCCTTCCATGCCTGCCACTGCGATGACACAGTTCGCACGGCGCACGATCGCCTCCTTCGAAAGGATGCGATGGATGCCGCTGACGCCCACATCATAGACACGTTCGACATGCGTCCCGAAGTACTCTGCCGTCTGTGCCGCTTCCTCTGCGACGGAAATATCTGCCGTGCCGCCCGTACAGATGGCCACGCAGCCGATGTGCTCCTTCTCCTTTTCCAGCTTCAGGATATGCGACACCGGGTCATAGGAGATCTCTGGCAGGAATTTCTTCACGATCTCATACTGGTGGGGAGAGGCGCGGGTGCCGAAGACTTCCCCCTCCACCTCATAGAGCCTTCGGAAGATCTGTCCGATGAATTCGTCAGATTTCCCCTGGCAGTAGATCACTTCTGCAAAGCCGGAACGCTTCTTCCGATCCGTATCGAGCTTGGCAAATCCCATTTCCTCATAGGATCGCTCCGCCGGATTCTCACGGATGAGCGCCTCTGCCGCAGAGAGCGACAGCGCGCCGGACTTCACTTGGGTCAATATTTCTTGAATACTCATATATGTGTCCTTTGGTTGATTGGTTGTTGATTTGGGTTCAAAATTCAGGGTTCAGGGTTAGTCCACGGAGCGTGCTGCCCTTTGATTGCGTTTGAAAGTTTCGTTTGAATGAGAAATTAGAAATGAGAAATGCGAAATGGTAGTGCGGCGCATAAAAATATGGAAGCGCCACGGAGTATAAATAGTGGCGATGCCCGAAAGTAATATTCAAGTCACCAGTCACTAGTTCCTCGAGGCTCCTAATCCCTAGTCACTAGTCACTAGCCACCAGTCCCTATTTCCCATCCATCGATCCCGAGCGGAACCCTTCCAGGTCCATGGTCACGAAGCGAAAGCCCAGCGCATGAAAGCGGGAAATGATGTCCGCGCGCTCTGCCACGAGCTTTGGGAGCTGCGCGGGGAGCACCTCGATGCGGGCGATATCCCCATGGCAGCGCACGCGAAACTGCAAAAAGCCCAGATCGAAAAGCAGCTGCTCAGCCGCTTCGACCACGCGGAGCTTCTCCTCCGTAATCCTCGTGCCATAGGGGAAACGTGTCGCCAGACACGCAAAGGATGGCTTATTCCATGTGGGAAGTCCTTCCTTCTCCGACAGGAGGCGGATCTCCTCCTTCGTAAGCGCCGCCTCCTTCAAAGGGCTCACGACACCCAGCTTGGCAAGCGCTTTCAGCCCGGGGCGATAGCCATTCGTATCACTGAAATTTGTCCCGTCGATGATATAAGCGATCTGATGCTCCTTCGCCAGCTCGCCAAGAGACGAGAAGAGATAAGTCTTGCACCAGTAGCAGCGATCCTTCGGATTGTCAGCAAAGCCCGGCGCAGCGAACTGATCCCTTTCCACGATCACCTGCTGGATGCCGCGGGACGCGCAGAAATCCTTCGCCTCTTCGATCTCACGCGCGGGGACGGAATTTAGCTTCATCGTCACTGCGACAGCCTTATCGCCGAGCACCTTACAGGCCTCATGAAGAAGAAAGGTCGAGTCCACACCGCCGGAAAAAGCGACGGCGACCGAGCCAAGTGTTTTCAAATGTGCTTCAAGCATTTTCTGCTTGAGAAGAATGCTTTCATGGATCATAGGAGAGTCTCCTTTGTTAGGGTTAGCCCCGGGGATGTGCTGTCCCTTGATGATTTGTGAAACAGGGGAACGGGTTCAGAGGGTTCAGAGGGTTCAGAGGGTTCAGAGGGTTCAGAGGGGGTGGTGCGGCGCATAAATCATGATGATACCCGAATGTTGTATTTAGTCACCAGTCACTCCTAATCCCCAATCCCTAGCCACTCATTCCTGCTTCCAAACTTCAGGGCTCTCGTGGCGGCTTCGCCGAGATCCTTCGGCTCAGGTCGTAGCTGTTCTGGCATTCGTTATCTCACATACGACGTTTCTCGCCGCTCAGGATGACGAAACGGGGCGATGCCCGAAAGTCATATTCAAGTCACCAGTCACTCGAAGCTCCTAATCCCTAGCCACTAGTCCCTAGCTACTAGAATCCAGTCACCCCAAAATATACTTCTTTCGCGTCTTGAAAAGCAAGACAAAAAGTCCGACGGCCGTGACGAACCAGCTCAGCGGATACACCGTCATAAGGCAGTCAAAGCTGGGGATGGCAGGAAATACGGTCCCCATGTACAGGATACGGAAGCCGCAGATCCCGACGATCGTGATGAGCGCCGGAGAAAGTGAATTGCCAAAGCCGCGGAGATAGGCGGAGATCATTTCGATGGCCAGATTCAAAGGCTCCGCCAGAATGATATAGCCCATGCGGGTGACGCCATAGCTGATGACCATCACATCGCTGGTAAAAAGCGCAAGCAGCGATGGCGAAAAATACAGGATGGGCGCTCCGATGATGACGCAGACGACCAGATTCTGCAAGGTGGTGATGACCCCGACGCGGCGGCAGCGCGCCATGTCGCCGGCCCCGTAGTTCTGCCCGACGAATGTCGTACATGCCTGCCCGAACGCATTGACAAAGATATAGCAAAGAATATCCAGATTGAACGCCGCCGCCGTTGCCGCCATGACATCCGCGCCAAGGCTGTTGATCGCCGACTGGATCACGATGTTCGACAGACAGAAGACCGCCGCCTGCAACCCGGCCGGTGTGCCGATGCGAAGGATCTCCCGTAAAATATACAGATCAAAGAACGATGCCCTGCATTCCAGATGGATCACATGCGTGCTGCGAAGCAGGATCGTCACCAGCATGGCGGAAGAAAGAAGCGTCGCACATGTCGTAGAGATCGCCACCGCTGCCACGCCCTGATGAAAAAACGCCACCAGCGTGTAGCTGATGATGACCTTGATGACCCCTGCCACCGCCAGACAGAAGAGGGGCGTCTTCGTATCTCCCTGACTTCGGAAGATGGCAGACGCAAAATTATAGACCAGGATCCCCGGCAGAGCCAGGAAAAAAATGCGCAGATACTCTGCCGAGAGCGGCATGAGCGCATCCGGCACCTGAAGCAGCGAGAGCAGAGACTCTGCGACAGCTTCGCTCAGACAGGTCATCACGATCCCTGCGGCAAGCGCGAAGGCAAGCGTCGAAAAGACCGCCCGATGGACCCCCTCCCGATCTCCCTTCCCTGTCATTTGGGAGATCACGACATTCGCCCCGATCGAAATACCGATGAAAAATGTCACGATGAAGCCGATGATGGGCGTATTGCTCCCGACAGCCGCCATCGCTTCCTTCCCGACAAACTGCCCCATGATGATGGTGTCGATGGTATTGAACACCTGCTGCAGCATGCCCGTCAGTGCCAGGAGCAGCGCAAAACGGATCGTTTTCCTTCCGATCGGCCCATGCATCATATCTATTTTTTTCATATATACCTCTTACCCGACAGGCGAAGGGCAGTGATCGAGGGGGAAGGGAAATCATCTCTGCGCCCCGAAGCCGCCGGATGGCCTGCTACATATATTTCTTATTATATCATTCCTGACAACCTACCTTGCAAGCGCGCCGCCTCTTGCCAAGACCGGCCATTGGCTCTATGATATAGAGGAATACAAATGTATGCAAATACCTTCTGGCTATCAAAAGGCATGCCTAAACAGTGACTGGTGACTGGATTCTAGTAGCTAGGGACTAGTGGCTAGGGATTAGGAGCCGCGAGTGACTAGTGACTTGTGACTTGTGACTAGTGGCTTGAATACTACTTTCGGGCATCGCCCTATATTATTTGCGGCGAAGCCGCCACCGCAACCCTGAACCCTTGTCCCTTTATTGATTTCCTCTAAGGAGGCATCGCTTATGGATCTATTCGGACACGAAGACCCGGAAGAATATATCGTCCGCCGCAGGCAGGAGATGGCGCGCCCCGCCGGCTTTGCCACGCACGAAGCGCTGAAGGAAGCCATCACCTCCTGCAGCCGCTGCC
>SAMEA3663095__coassemble_1487_pt1 | contig 14636 bp, 11 predicted proteins | sample SAMEA3663095__metabat2_high_PE_021 | metagenome-assembled genome bin SAMEA3663095 (sample SAMEA3663095) | pig gut metagenome | biome: pig gut; feature: pig-associated habitat; material: faeces | place: France | collected 2012
AAACCCCGGAGGGGTTCCAAATAAACCCCCATTTGAAATGGGGGTTGCTAACTTTGATATAGATACTGACTTGAAGAGGAGTCCCTTGGGGGCTCCTTCTTTTTTGCCTAAAGGAAAATTAGAATAAAGCTAAATCATAATTTCCCTCTTGCGGAAAGATTTATTTCTATAGTATCCTAAAAGAAGCCCATATCCTGCCCGAGATATGTGCGAAGGACGAAAGGAAATGGCAGAGGAAACACGGTCACTCGCGCCGCAGATTTTTGAGTACTCCTTCGGAAAAGGGCGATCCTATATATAGGGAAACATTTCCCATTTTTCAAAGGAGCGATTTATTATGAAAAAGATCCTCGCACTGGCTGCTGTAGCAGCACTCACCGCTGGCGTATCCGCTTACGCTGCAAATCCATTCTCCGATGTTACCGCTGATGACTGGGCTTATCAGGCAGTATCCGACCTGTCCGCTCAGGGCGTCGTAGAAGGCTATCCGGACGGCACCTTCAAAGGCGAAAGAAACATGACCCGTTACGAACTGGCTCAGATCGTAGCTCGCCTCATGGCTAAAGAAGACCAGCTGAATGCTGAACAGCAGGCAACTCTGGACAAACTCGCTGGCGAATACGCTGACGAACTCGCAAACCTCGGCGTTCGTGTTTCCAACCTGGAAAAGAAGGTCGGCAACATCTCCTGGGCTGGCGATGCAAAGATGATGTACACCGACAACGCTAAAAAGACTGCAAACGACACCTACAAAGGCCGTATCCGTCTGAACGTCAAGGGTCAGGTCAATGACGCTACCTACGTTCAGGGCCGTATCGTAACCAACATGTACTTCAAAGATGCTGGTAAAGATGATGGCAACACCACCATGGATCGTCTCTTCGTGAACCACAACTTCGGCGAAAAGACCTCCGTTGTTCTCGGCCGTCAGGACCTCACCGTATTCGGCGGACTCGAATATGATGACGCATTCGATGGTGCTAAACTCGCATACAACGATGGCAAATTCGATGCTTACGCAGCATTTGGCCAGCTGAACGCAGGCAAGTTTGATACTGAAGATGTTGCTTTCGGTGGCCTCGGCTATGACTTCGGCGCTGCTAAACTGAACGCCGCTTACTTCAACTTCGTTGGTCTTGAAAAGAAAACCTTTGACAGCATTTGGGGCGCAAACCTCGTTGTTCCGGTTCAGGACTTCAGCGTATTCGGCGAATACTGGGACTCCAACGCTGACAAGAACGACAGCGCTTATCAGGCTGGTCTCGGCTACAGCACCCTCGATGCTTCCAAACCGGGCACCTTCGCTCTGAACGTCGCTTACAACAAAGTCGGCGCTGGTGCTTACCTCGGCGGAACCACCTATGATGCATCCGACTTCTTCGGTGCTATTGTTGCTGACAAAGATCTGAAGTTCTGGAACGTATTCGGCGACGTTGTTCTTCAGAAGAATGTCACCCTCCACGGCGAATACGCTTGGGATATCGAAAACACCAATACTGGCTATGATGACAACGCTTGGACCGTTTCCCTGAACTACGCATTCTAATTCTTGGATACTCCAGTAAAAAAGAAGCTCCTTATGGGGCTTCTTTTTTTATTCGATGCATGTAATAAAATATATTGACAATGTGTCTAAATTTAAATACAATGGGAATGGGAGGTGAGCAAAATGGCTCAGGCAACAATGAATATCCGTATGGATGCGGACTTGAAGAAGCAGTTTGAAGCATTCTGCTCTGAGATCGGTATGACTATGACGACAGCTGTGTGTGTGTTTGCAAAGATGGCAGTGAAGGAGCGCCGGATTCCTTTTGAAATCAAGGCTGACCCCGACCCGTTTTATTCGGAAGAGAATATGCGAGTTCTTCGTGAGCGGGTGGCTGCCATTCGCTCCGGAAAAGCCAAGCTGAAGGAGCATGAGTTGATCGAGGCGGATGAATGAGAAAACTGTGGCTTGAAGAAGCGTGGGAAGAGTACATCAGCTGGCAAACGAAGGATAAAGCCGTATTGAAGAAGATCAACAGACTACTGAAAGATATCGATCGATATGGCTATGAGTGCAGCGGCAAGCCGGAGCCTTTGAAAGGGGATCTTTCTGGGTACTGGAGTGTTCATATTGATCAGAAGAATCGCATCGTCTTTCGCATCGATGGAGAAGAAAATCTGGAAATCATCCAGTGTGGGACGCACTATGGGGATCGGTAAGCAAAAAACGCCTGTTCTTGTAAAACGGGCGTTTTTGCATTTATGAACTGCTTCAGCATCTCCCTGGGCTCATCATCTCCAATGAGTTTTCTTTCGTAGACTTTTAGGATTCAAATCCCAAAAGTCTACGAAAGTCAAGAGTTTTAGGATTTGAATCCTAAAACTTTGTCACGGCAGGCGGTCAGCGGTATGTAGTCAACTGATAGCCATCGGCATATCGACGCTCTTGAATATCGAAAACTTTCGTGCTATAATGTACACATCAGCACCGATAAATTAAGAAAGTGACTATCGAACAGTATGAAAGGTTGTATTTCTTAATGACGCGATGGGAAATAAAGGTATACTGCTTTTGAAGTAGATCGATTTCCCGCTGTATGCATTTCCCCATCCGGGATCACCGCCCAATCGTAAGCATCCCGATGGATATCTATATCGGAAGAGGGGGCTAGGGATTAGGAGTGGCTGGTTGCTAGTGACTAGTGACTAGGGATTAGTAGCTAGGGATTAGGTTTGCGATACGAGAAAACCGCTAGTTTCAAACCTCCGCGGCACTTCCAGCATTTTATGCGCCGCACCACCATTTCTCATTTCTAATTTCTCATTCAAGCGAAGCTTTCAAACGGAATCAAAGGGCAGCCGCCCCACGGGCTAACCCTGAACCCTGAACCCTGAACCCTTATTTCCTCCTCTTCCATTTCTGAAAGGAAGGTCATTCTTATGGCAGACATCCAGAAACAGTACGGACTTTTTATCGACGGTGATTTTGTACCAGCCAGTGACGGCGCGACGTTTGCAGCGCACAATCCAGCGAATGGCGAAGAGCTCGCTCTCTTTGCGGAAGCAACGAAGGAAGATGTAGACAAAGCTGTGAAAGCGGCTCGCGCAGCGCTCCCGGCCTGGTCGAAGACATCCCCTGTCGAAAGACAGAATCTTCTTTTGAAGATCGCAGACATCATCGATGCCAATGCCGATCACCTGGCTCTCATGGAGACGCTCGACAACGGCAAGCCGATCCGTGAGACGAAGGCAGCGGATGTTCCGCTTGGCAGCGACCATTTCCGCTATTTTGCAGGGTGCCTCCGTGCGTGGGAAGGCAGTGCGACGATGATCGATGACAATACCATGTCGCTCATCCTCCATGAACCTGTCGGCGTGGTCGGGCAGGTCATCCCGTGGAATTTCCCCTTCACCATGGCATGCTGGAAGCTCGCTCCGGCGCTTGCGGCGGGCAATACCATCGTCATGAAGCCATCCTCCCATACATCGCTGTCTTTGATGGAATTCATGCGTCTCATTCAGGACGTCCTGCCGAAGGGCGTGGTCAATGTCATCACCGGCAAGGGCTCGAAGTCCGGCCAGTGGCTGCTCGACCATCCGGATCTGGACAAGCTCGCCTTCACCGGCTCCACTGAAGTCGGACACGGCGTGTATCAGGCGGCCTGCGACAAGCTCATCCCCTGTACGCTCGAGCTCGGCGGGAAATCCGCGAACATCGTCTTTGACGACTGCGACCTTTCCCAGGCCATCGACGGCGCCTGCAAGGGCATCCTCTTCAATCAGGGACAGGTCTGCTGCGCCGGCTCTCGTCTCTTCGTACAGGAAGGCATCTTCGATGAATTCCTGAAGCACCTGAAAGCGACCTTCGAAGCGGTCAAGATCGGCGATCCGACGGATCCATCGACCCAGCTCGGCGCGCAGATCTACAAATCCCAACAGGATAAAGTCCTGAATTACGTCAAGATCGGCATCGAAGAGGGCGCGACCCTCGTGACGGGCGGCAAACGCTATACCAAAAACGGCTGCGACAAGGGCTACTTCATGGAACCGACCATCCTTGTCACTGACAAGCCGGACTGCCGCGTGTGCCAGGAAGAGATCTTCGGACCGGTCGTCGTGGTACAGAAATTCAAGACCGCTGACGAAGTCATCGCGCTGGCCAATGACAGCGTGTACGGCCTCGGTGGCGCGGTATTCACCAAGAATATCAATACAGCCATGAAGGTCGCACGCAGTGTCCGCACGGGCCGTATGTGGGTGAATACCTACAACGATCTGCCGGCAGGAGCACCTTTTGGCGGCTACAAGCAGTCCGGCATCGGTCGTGAAACGCACAAGGTCATGCTCGAACACTACAGCCAGATGAAGAATATTTTCATCAACCTGAAGGATGGCGTCAGTGGGATGTATGATATCAAATAAATAGGTCACACAAAAGCCCGCTCCGTGAGGAGCGGGCTTTTTGCGCTTCAGAGGTTGGAGAATAGCGCTTTTCCCGTATCGTCATTGAAAGCGTTGTCGAGAAATCTTTTTTGCACACCGTTTATCACGACTGGTGTCCTTGGCGGTAGGATCAATACTTCTCGTTTCTCGTCATCAAACATCCAGCGTTTTCCTGTCTGCAAGGGGGATCCCTCGGCTGCGCTCGGGATGACGGTGCGGGGAAGCAGCCTCAGCGTTTCCCTAGTTACTAGCCACTCATCCCCAATCCCTGCTTTTAAATTTCGGTGGTCGGGGACAATGGGTACAACGAACCTCTTAGCAGAAGTATGTCACATCATCAATGCAGAAGAATTCTTTCCAACGCCGTGTGATGAAGAAAACTTGGCTTTCGATGACCTCGAGTAGTTTGGTGAGGTCACGAGCGGGAATCTGTCCGTTGTTGTTGGCGAGAATACAGCCGCCTCGCTGCGTAATCCAGACTTTTGTACCGTTGGCGGTTGGCTTGCCTTTGGCGATATGAACGTGAATGGGTTCGCTTCCCTCATTCGCCCAAAAGTAAATTTTGTAACCGAGGAGCATGAATAGACTAGGCACTTTCGATCCCTCCGCAAGCCGCATATTTATAAAAGAGGTGCGCGCTTGCGCGCACCATCTCATCGAAGAGCGCCAGTTCTTCCTTGGAAAATCCGTGAACATCAGTCCAAGTATAGGAGGGAAGCTCGCAACGGGCGTCGTCGAAACCGTCTTCTGTCGGCCGCTCGAAGTGGACAATGACGTGTTCCGTGCCGTCTTTGGAAATCAGCTCCGAGTGGACAATTTCCGTGCCATCATCCAGCGTCATGTAAGGGTACATCATAAGAAAACCTCCTTTATAAACATGGGGGCTATCGGTGGGGACATCCATCTTGTGCCTTCGGCGCGCCCTTTCTTCAAGGATCTGCTCAGTTGGTGCGAATTCCTAATCCCCGATTCCTGATCCCAGTGACTAGTCACTAGTTACAAAAATCCCCATTTTTCTTATTCTACCACAAGTTTGGAAGCAGGGATTAGGAAGTAGTGGCTAGGGATCAGGTGTTACGAGTGACTCGTGACTTCAATGCCACTTTCGGGTATCGCCATTATGTATACTCCGCGGCGATTAGGGAAACACTGATTAAATCTGACAACGATTTAATCAGCATTTCCTTAAGATGAGCGTTGTTACACTTCTTCTATCCCCTTCCCTTGGAAGGGGGGATGGGTTACTCATCCCGCTTCTCCCTCCTTCCTCTGGAAGGAGGTGGCGCGTAGCGCCGGAGGTTGGCTTCGCTCTTTTTCGCCTTCGGCCAACCCCCGCCCTTCGGGCATCCCCCTTCCATGGGAAGGGGGTAGATGGGCTACTCATGTTTGAATGGATTATAAAAATATTCTAATTATTCACTCTTTATATTATGGTATAATAAATCAGTTAATGAGAGTGTGTATTGCGGTCACAAGGAAGGGCGGCTCTCGCGGCCTTCCTTTCCTCAGCATTTTTCCCTATCAAGGAGGAAAACGGATTGGAAACGAAACGTGATTTTATCTGGAAGATGGGCGGCCAGCAGGGACAGGGTGTCGAGTCCTGCGGTGAGATCCTCGGCAAGGTCCTGGCGCAGGAAGGATATTCTCTGTTCAGCCAGCGTCTCTTTGCTTCCCGTATCAAGGGCGGCCACACCACCATTGCGCTGCGTATTGCGACGAAAGAAATCGCGACCATTGGCGAGCATGTAGACTGTCTGGTCGCACTCGATCAGGAAACGATCGATATCCATGGCAAAGAAGTGCCGGAAGGCGGCGTCATCATCGCCGATAATGCGTTCCACCCGAAATTTGAAGCACATACCGGCCGTATGTTCCTTGCGCTCCCGATCACGGAGCTGGCGAAGAAATACGGCAGCATGCAGATGAAGAATATCGCAGCGCTCGGCATGAGTGCCGGCGTGCTGGGATTCCCGGAAGAACCATTCTACGGCTTCATCGCCGACCGCTTTGCCAAGAAGGGCGATGAAATCATTTCTAAAAACAAGGCGATCTTCAAGGATGGCTATGATACTGCCATCGCTGCGATGCACGGCGTAGAGCTTGGAAAGCTCGCGACCCCGCCGAAGAAGGACCAGCTCTACCTGCTCGGCAATGAAGCAGCAGCACTTGGCGCGATTTCCGCAGGGGCCCGCTTCATGGCATCCTACCCGATCACGCCGGCGACGGAGATCATGGAATACATGATCAAAGTCATCCATAAGATCCATGGCACTGTCGTACAGACCGAAGATGAGCTCTCTTCCTGCATGATGGCGATGGGCGGCGGCTATGCAGGCGTGCGTGCCTTCACTGCGACCTCCGGCCCAGGGCTCTCCCTGATGGCAGAGTCGATCTCCATGGCAGCGACCGCAGAGATCCCGGTCGTCATCATCGATGTCATGCGTGCCGGCCCGTCCACGGGCATGGCGACCAAGGTGGAACAGAGCGACATCCGCTACGCGATCGGCTCCGGCCATGGCGATGCGGAAAAGATCGTCCTTGCGGCCGCTTCTATCGAAGACTGCTACTACATCACCCAGGAAGCTTTCAACCTCGCTGAAAAGTTCCAGACTCCGGTCATCGTCCTTTCCGACCTGCAGTTCGGCATGTGCAAGCAGTCCGTCCCGGCCTTTGACCTTCACCGTGTCGGGATCGAGCGCGGCAAGCTCATCCGCGAAGGCCTGCCGGAACTTGATGCGAAGAAGAAAGAATACTTCCATCGTTTCGAAGATGTGGAAGACGGCATCTCCCCGAGAACCATCCCGGGCGTGAAGAACGGCATGTTCCTCTCCACGGGCCTCGAACACAATGTCTTCGGCAAACCGGCAGAAGGCGTGGGCGACCGTGTGATGGAGATGGAAAAGCGCCATCGCAAATTTGCCGGCGTACCGGAAGCGATCACCCCATTCTATGTCAACCATGAAGATACAGAATGCGACCTGCTCCTCGTAGGCATCACATCCACCGGCGGTGCGATCGATGAAGCCTGCGAAGCGCTCGAAGCAGAAGGCAAGAAGGTAAACCACCTGCACCTGCGTCTGCTCTCGCCATTCCCGACCGAAGCCCTTCGCCCCTACATCGAAGGTGCGAAGAAAGTCCTCATCGTAGAAGAAGACCTGACAGAGCAGCTCCGTGAGCTCTTTGCGATCCATTTCTCCTGCCATGACAAGCTGCTGTCCTGCCTGCAGTATGACGGCACCCCGTTCACGGCATCCACCATTCTCAAAAAAGCTAAGGAGGTCTTCTAAGATGGCATCACCGCGCGACTATAAAAATACCATTATTCCGAACTGGTGCCCCGGCTGCGGCGACTACGGCATTCAGAATGCCATCAGCGCCGTTTGTGCGAAAAAAGGCTGGGCGAATGAAGACATCACCCTGATCTCCGGCATCGGCTGCTCGTCCCGTATCGGCGGCTACCAGTACTGCTACGGCGCTCATACCACCCACGGCAGAGCTCTTCCCTTCGCACAGGGCATCAAGTGTGCAAACAAGGACACCCATATGATCGTCTGCTCCGGCGACGGCGACTCCTACGCCATCGGTCTCGGCCATGCCATGCATGCGATGAAGAGAAATATGGATATCACCTACCTCGTCTTTGATAATCAGGTCTACGGCCTCACCAAAGGCCAGACCTCTCCGGCCTCCTCCCAGGGCTTCGTCACCAAGACCACCCCGGACGGCAACCCGATGACCCCGCTCGATGCGCCATCCATGGCCATCGCAGCCGGTGCCACCTTCGTCGCTCAGGCCTATGCTATCGATGGCAAGAACCTCGTCGACATCATTGAAAAAGCCGTCGATCACAAAGGCTTCTCTTACGTCAATATTTTCACCCCGTGCGTGACCTTCAACCATTTCAATACCGTCGAATGGTACAATACCCACCTGAAGAAGATCTCCGACGTCCGTGAATCCTATGATCCGACCAGCAAAGCCCAGGCCTTCCACCTCCTCGCAGAGACCGACAGCCTCGTCACCGGCGTCATCTACGAAGAGACCGGCGCCCTTCCTTTTGGCGACATCGTACCGTCCAAAGATATCGCGCTCGTTGACTATGTAGAAAAGCCGAGCCAGGAAGTCTTCGACGACCTCTGCAAGGAATTTAGATAAGTATCAGCGATTGACGTTCTCCCATATGGGAGAGTCGTGAAAAGAAATGGGTTCAGGTTGATGGGTTCAAGGTTGTGGTGCGGCGCATAAAAACCAGAAGCGCCGTAGAATTTTGATAGAGTTTAACGCCGTCGTCATCCCGACCGAAGTGGAGGGATCTCTATTGCAGGCAGGGAATCGACGAATTTTTGGTAACGGGAAACGAGAAGTATTTGAGAATGTGGGCAGGGGGCACAAGTCGCGATAACCGTTGTGCAAGAAAGATTTCTCGACTTCGCTCGAAATGACGATAGCGCGAAGCACTATCAAAATTCTGCGGCGCTTTATTATTTTTCGCGACGCACCACCACTCCTCACTCCTCACTCCTAACTAGAGCGAGCGCGAGTCTTTCACACGCAATCAAGGGGCAGCACGCCTCGCGGGCTACCCCTGAACCCATTCCCATCTTTCGCAAATAGAGATTTGCTGATTTCAAAAACAAGAAACCCTCTTTTCCCCGTTGTAGAAAAGGAGCAGAACCGATCATGTCATCCGATCGTATGATGGAATACTACTACTCCATGGGACAGGACTGCCTCACGAATGGCGCTCTTGACGATGCGGTCACCTATTTCCGCAAAGCCGCCAATATGGGAGCCGACGAGGCCGCCTATGAGATCTGCGCCATCGGACGCCAGATGGAAACCGGTGATGGGGTAGAAAAAAATGAAGAAAAAGCAGAAAGCTGCTATAAAATAGGTGTCGAGTACGGCATCGAGAAAGCCAGCCTGTACTTGGGCGAGATGTACCTTCGCGGCATCCATGGCGGAAAACCAAATCCGAGGAAAGCCCGCCGCGCCTTAGAAGATGCTTCTGATATGGGAAATAGAGAAGCTGCCGCTCTGCTTGGCAAAGCCTATGACGAAGGGCTTCTTGGGAAAGTGAATCCCAAGCAGGCCTTCCGATACTACCTCCTCGCCGCCGAGAGAGGGGATACCAGCTCCATGCTGATGATCGGTCTTTTCTACGCACAGGGGACAAGCGTGGCGAAGGATCTCACGGCTGCTGAGATGTGGATCCGCAAAGGACGCGAGGCAGGAGATGCCGATGGCGATCAGACGCTCCGCGTATTCCTCTCCGTCGCCTCCTCCGAATACATCACAGGGGCTGCGGGAAAGGTAGACCCCGCGAAAGCCTGGCAGATGGCGGAAGAAGCGGAAGCCTTGGGCGATAAGGATGTCTTCTACCGCCTTGGCAAGACCTACAGCGCGGCTTCGAACCAGAAAGACCACCTGCCGAAAGCCTTCGAGTGCTACAAGCGCGCGGCAGAAAACGGCATTCCGGCGGCCATGGCCGCCCTCGGTCTCTGTTATGAAGCCGGGCTCGGCATAGAGGAAGACATCGCGCGTGCCGTCTCCTTCTATAAGAAATCCGCAGAAGCCGGCGATCCCTTCGGCATGGCTCACTACGGCTACGCCCTCGCTAATGGCGAAGGTTGTGAAAAGAATGAAAAAGCCGCCATGTCCTGGCTTATCAAAGCCGCTATGCGAGGTGATCAGGGAGCCATCCTCACGCTGAAAGAAGACTACGGGTATGAGATGAAATAAAAAATACGTCATGAGGCGAAAGCATCATGACGCTTTTTTATTCAAGGTTCAAGGTTCAAGGTTCAAGGTTCAAGGTTCAAGGTTCAAGGTTCAGGGTTCAAGGTTCAGGGTTCAAGGTTCAGGGTTCAGGGTTCAGGGTTCAAGGTTCAAGGTTCAGGGTTCAGGGTTCAAGGTTCAAGGTTCAGGGTTCAGGGTTCAGGGTTCAGGGTTCAGGTGGCGGCTTCGCCGCAAAAAGGAAGCCAACCCCGCCTCGCTGCGCTCAGCAGCCCCTTCCAAAGGAAGGGGCTCGCGTGGATGCTCCCTCCTTCCTTTGGAAGGAGGTGCCCCGAAGGGGCGGAGGTTGGAGGGGGAAAGCGGTATCCTCGACACACAGCCTTCCCCTCGAGGGGAAGGTGCCCCGAAGGGGCGGATAGGGTACTGGCGGTATGAAAGATAAGTGGGAAAATGCGTCTCAAGTGCGTCGTTTGCGAGAGCATCCGAGCGCCGACTTTTTTATAAAAGGGCGATGCCCGAAAAGTGGTATTCAAGTCACCAGTCCCTAGCCACTAATCCCTAATCCCTAGCTACTAATCCCCAGGCCCCTAGTTCCCCTTCTTTTGGCAGTCCTTACAGAGCCCGTAGATCTCAATGCGCGGATCGGACGCAGCGAAGCCGTACTCCTGTGAGAGCTTCTCTTTATAGCCCTCTTCGAGATGGATATCGATCGGGAAGATGCGATGGCAGAAGGTGCAGATCGCATGAGGGACGGGCGTGCCGTGGTCGAATTCGTAGCGCGTGAGACCATCGGACATCGTGGTAGAGCGGGAGAGAAGCCCATGCTCAGCGAGCGCTTCGCAATTCCGATATACCGTCGAGAGCGAGAGCTGTGTATCCTTGACACGCACCGCCTCGAAGACTTCGCCCGCAGAGAGCGGGAGTCCTTTGGCGAGCGTCTTCAGGATCAGGACACGCGCCTTCGTCCGCTTCATCTTCTTATCCATCAGGAGTTGTTCGATATTGCTCATAATATATCCTCGCTTGCTCAGTTCCGTGAATCATATAGTGTGCTATGAATTTAGAATAGCGGATTTGAGAAAAAATTGCAAGAGGGAGAAAAAAATGAGAATTGTAATGAGGAATGAAGGTGGCGGCTTCGCCGAGATCCTTCGGCTCAGGTCGCAGCTGTTCTGGCATTCGTTATCTCACATACGACGTTTCTCGCCGCTCAGGATGACGAAACGGGGTGATGCCCCAAAGCGGCATATTTCGTCTTCTGAATAACTGGCATTTAAGTCAACTCCCGAATTAAGTGAGGAGTGAAGGTACGGCGCATAAAAAATCAGAAGCGCCGTGGAGTTTTGATAGCGCTGCGCGCAGTTGTCATCTCGAGCGTAGCCGAGAGATCTTTCTTGCAGAACGGTTAGTATGCAACTGCGCTATTTCAATCACCGCTTGCTCCTAATCCCTGATCCCTATGCATCAGTCACGGATTCTTTATCTCTTTTCCCACATTTTATCTCTTAAATTTCAAATCTATGCAAAGTATTCATAATGGAACATATTTCGTCTTCTGAATAACTGGCATTTAAGTCAATTCCCGAATTAAGTCAGGAGTGAGGAGTGAGGAGTGAAGGTACGGCGCATAAAAAATCAGAAGCGCCGTGGAGTTTTGATAGCGCTGCGCGCAGTTGTCATCTCGAGCGTAGCCGAGAGATCTTTCTTGCAGAACGGTTAGTATGCAACTGCGCTATTTCAATCACCGCTTGCTCCTAATCCCTGATCCCTATGCATCAGTCACGGATTCTTTATCTCTTTTCCCACATTTTATCTCTTAAATTTCAAATCTATGCAAAGTATTCATAATGGAACATATTTCGTCTTCTGAATAACTGGCATTTAAGTCAACTCCCGAATTAAGTCAGGAGTTAGGAGTGAGGAGTGAAGGTACGGCGCCAGATCCTTCGACTCAGTTCTCACTGTTCCGCCTTTACATGATCGAACATCCGACATTTCACTCCGCTCAGGATGACGAAATGCGCCGTGGAGTTTTGATAGCGCTGCGCGCAGTTGTCATCTCGAGCGTAGCCGAGAGATCTTTCTTGCAGAACGGTTAGCATGCAACTGCGCTATTTCAATCACCGCTTACTCCTAATCCCTAATCCCTAGCCACTGATCCCCAGTCCCTAGTCACTTTCCATCCTTTTTCCCACACTTTGTTTCTTAATTTTCAAATAGGCGCAAAGTATTCATAATGGAACATTATTTTTTATTTGCGAAGCTCTAATGAAAGTGCTATACTGTATCTAGTCAACTGAGAAGTCCTGTCGGTTGACGGGAGAAAGACAGAAGGAACGCAGAGGAAACACGGTCACTCGCGCAGAACTCCTTCCGGAAAGCTCCTCCTTATCAGGACTACCCATATTTCTATATAAGGAGCGAATCTAAATGAAAAAGATCCTCGCACTGGCTGCTGTAGCAGCACTCACCGCTGGCGTATCCGCTTACGCTGCAAATCCGTTCTCTGATGTTACCCCGGATGACTGGGCATTCCAGGCAGTATCCGACCTGTCCGCTCAGGGCGTCGTAGAAGGCTATCCGGACGGCTCTTTCAAGGGCGAAAGAAACATGACCCGTTACGAACTGGCTCAGATCATCGCTCGCCTGATGGCTAAAGAAGACCAGCTGAATGCAGAACAGCAGGCAACCCTTGACAAACTCGCTGGCGAATACGCTGACGAACTCGCAAACCTCGGCGTTCGCGTAGCAAACCTCGAAAAGAAAGTCGGCAACATCTCTTGGTCCGGCGATGCTCGTATGCAGTACCAGCATAAACTCGATGGTGCTACAAAGCATAAAGATTCCTGGAATGGCCGTATGAGAATCAACGTAGAAGGCCAGGTCAATGATCAGGTCACTGTCAATGGTCGTTTTGTTAACGAAATGGACTTCAAAGACAATGAATCCAGCAGCACTGAAATGGATCGCATCAACGTAAAATGGACTCCGAATGATGCGACCTATGTCACCATTGGTCGTCAGGGCGTAGCTCTCGACGTGACCGGCACCTTCTGGGATGAAGATGCTGTATTTGACGGCGTTGCTGCCGGCTGGGATAATGGCAAGGTCGGCGTAGAAGCTGGCTATGGCCGTTTCAAAGGTGCTTGGAAATTTGACGAAAATACTAACGTTGGTTATAACTGGAAAGACGTTGCTTCCACTGAAGCTTGGTATGGCAAGCTGACAGGTCACATCGCTGATGCAGCTGACGTTTCTGCTTTCTACCTGAAGAATGCCCAGAAACAGGATGCTGGTGATGCAACAGGTAAGACTGCATCCGCTTGGGGCGCAGGTCTCTCCTATGGCATCGGCGACTTCACCATCGACGGCGACTATGTGAAGACAAAGAATACACCGGTTGGTGGTGCAGCTGGTGATGCAGCTCTCTGGACCGCTGGTCTCACCTATGGCGAAGTCGATACCGACAAAGTCGGCTCCTGGTCTCTCGGCGCTCACTATGTCAAGGCTGACAAAGGCTCCACGCTCCTTGGCTGCACCGCTCTGGACATGGGCGACCAGCTGGACTTCGCTAGCGATAAAAATGTGAAGTTCTGGGTCGCTAAAGCAGGCGTAGCTGTACAGAAGAATGTCGAACTCGACGCTTACTACAACTTCGCAGCAAAAGCTGATGAAGGCGAAGATCCGGACGATACCTGGGGCATCGAACTCAACTACGCATTCTAATCTCACCTCTGAGACTAAAAAAGAACTCCTTCGGGAGTTCTTTTTTTATGGGAGATTCACGTGCGTGTCGCATCTAGGAAAACGCTGATTCAATCGCAGAGTTAGATTCTACAAGAATTTTTATACATAGCTTCGTCATAGCCTTCCTTACATAGCTCGCTATTCGCGTCAGGTTATTCCTATCTTCCAGAAAAGCATCTATTTTTCTTCGTAGATACATGGTATCACCTCATGCGATAAAATCAGGGAATTTCACCTCGTTGTACAATTTTATGAGGCATTTTTCAATGTAGTTGTACAATTTTATGAGGGTGTTTTCGGGATAAAGTGTCAATTTTATGAGCGTATTTTCGGTGCTCGTGTACAATTTCATGTAAATGGCAGGCACGGGCTTGGTACATTTGAGGCTGACTGCGGCATGGAGGCGCCGGGACTTCGATGTTCCTTGCTGTAGTCAGTCCCGTATGAGCGGACCGGTTGTTTGTTCATCCGTCTCCCTATTCCCCGCCCTGCCGGCGGTCTCTTCCCGAGGGGAAGAGGCTTTTGTGTGGCGATCCAAAATCAACTATGATTTACCTTGCGTCTTTTGGTCAAAATGAGTACAATAGAACCATCTAACTGATGCTGGCTGGAAGGATTGGCGGACTCCGATGTGGGGGTCCGCTTTTTGATTGGCAGCGGCTGAGAGTGGAGCCAACCTCCGGCGCTACGCGCCACCTCCTTCCAAAGGAAGGAGGGAGAAACGG
>SAMEA3663095__coassemble_1570_pt1 | contig 13383 bp, 9 predicted proteins | sample SAMEA3663095__metabat2_high_PE_021 | metagenome-assembled genome bin SAMEA3663095 (sample SAMEA3663095) | pig gut metagenome | biome: pig gut; feature: pig-associated habitat; material: faeces | place: France | collected 2012
GGGAAAGGCGAAAAAGGAAGCACCAAGGTGTCGTTTGAGTGAGGGCGCATGTGTGTATATGGCGGCAGTGCAATAAAGATCCCTCGGCTGCGCTCGGGATGACGGTACGGACGGGAGGATTGTCTCGCATGCATGCGGATCCCGCATAGATATATAGAAATTTGACAATATAATCGGGGGGGGGGACACTGTCGGTAGGAGTATCTAATGGTTGTGATAGAGAGTTGTCATCTATTTCTTTTTATTTTTCTGAGAGAGGGGATTTTAGTATGAAAAAAGAAACGAAGAGACTCATTGTGACTGGTATTGCAATCTTGCTTGGTTCAGGAGCTTTTGCTGTTCCTTCGGAAGCACATACCCATAGTGTAACTGACAGTTCAAATGATAATATTGACATTAAAGGGAATTGGGATGTGGGTATTTGCAATGAATCTAATAAAGAGTTGAATTTTGATGGGGAAAGTATTGATATTGATACCTTACCAGGAACTGGTTGGAAGAGTGGAAATGTTGGTGTTTGGGCGCAAGCACAGAGTATAGGTAGGTCGGTTATCAACTTAGGTGCTAAAAGTACAGAAAATATCAAAATTAATGTAGTGGATCCCACGAATAAAAAAGATATTGCAGTGGGGATTTGGGCTAGTGGACCAGATAAGCCAAATGCTATTGGAAATGGTGGCTTAATAAAAATTGAAGGTAAAAATTTATCGGTAACAGGGAATAGTGAAACCGGTACAATTTATGGTATTTATGCACAAAATAAAAGTACTGTTGCTGGTGGTGAAAAAGCGGAGATTGATATCAATACCGATAATACATACATTAATGTTACGGCCAACGGTAAAGACAATGCGCATGGAATAGTTGCCATGTCACAAGGCATTATCAATATTAAGAGCAATTTGGAAGGTCATGCTGAAAATGTAATTACCGCCCGTGGCAATGCGACTGTCAAAATAAATACAGAGGGAAATCATACTACGAAGTTATATGGTGATTTAAACTTTAACTATGATGAGAAGACATCTGGTACGGTAGTGGATGCAGATGTGGATATCAGACTGAATGGTGCGGAATCCGTATGGGAAGGAAATACCAAAGTCACATACGATCTTGATAAAAAGTCGTATAACGATATTGTTGGTGATGGGAAATTAACGGTAGATAGTGTAAAGCTGTCACTGTCTAATGGTGCTGTATGGACGCCAACCGCGATTGAAAACTCGGATATTAATGAAAAATCAGGCACCCAGTATACCAATCTGAATAAGTTGTCTTTGGAGAATGGTGTGATTAACCTTGATAGCAGCAAGTTGAAGGAAAATTTTATCCCTCAAATTGACAAAGTTGAAGGTGCTGGTACAATCGCTACTAACAGTCTCGATAACCAAGTCAAGGTTAAAGACGCAACTGACTCCGATATCACCGTCAAAGGGACTGGCAATATCGCGGATCTGATCGCAGGCGATAGCCAGAACGCGCAGAAACTCGCGAATACCGCGGTGGGGGCAGATGGCAAAACATCTATCGCAAAGAGCCTCAAGACGGATGCCGGTGTGATCGCAGGGGAGTATTCTGCACAGGTGGATGAAAACGGCAAGGTCGTCAATGAAGTGAAATCTCAGAACCAGACGAACCTTTCCATCAGCAATCTCGGGGCGCTTTCTCTCATGACCTGGCGTCAGGAAAACAATGATATGAACAAGCGTCTTGGGGAGATCCGTGACAGCCAGGGCGAGCAGGGCATCTGGGCGCGCATGAGCCGCGGCGAAGCAAAGTACGGCTCGCAGGGCGTGAAGAACCAGTACAATTACTATCAGCTGGGCTATGACCACAAGATCGCGGATGACTGGATCCTGGGCGGCGCCTTCACCTATACTGATGGCGAAAACAATCTGGTCGGCGGCAGCGGTACGAATAAGAATACGGGCTTTGCGGTGTATGGTAGCAACCTGCGCGATGATGGCAGCTTCATCGATCTCATCGCCAAGTATGCTCACATGAAGAATGATTTCGATACCATCGGTGGCGTCGGTATCGGCGAGTACAGCACGAATGGGTATGCGCTGTCTGCGGAATATGGCAAGCGTTTCCAGCAGGATGGCTTCTGGATCGAACCGCAGGCTGAGCTGACCTATGGCAAGGTTTCTTCGGCAGATTTCACCACCTCGGAAGGGGCGAAGGTTCATCAGGACAGTCTGGACAGCCTTGTTGGCCGTCTCGGATTCTCGCTGGGCAAGGATGTCAAAGCGGGCAATGTATACGTTCGCGCGTCCTACCTCTATGATTTCAAGGGCGATGTGGCTATGCGCATGAGCAATGGCGTGGCTTCTGATACCTATGATCAGGATCTCGGCGGCAGCTGGTGGGAATTCGGTGTCGGTACGAATCTGAATTTCGGTAAGGATATGCATTTCTACTTCGATGTGGAAAGAACGGAAGGCGGGAAGGTCGATACCCCGTGGCAGTGGAATGCGGGTGTGCGTCTTTCTTTCTAACGCAATAGGTGATGGTATGGAGGTCTCTCCCTCCAAGTCTTGCATGTGATCATGATCTTTCTAAAAAAGCATCAGCCTTTATGGCTGGTGCTTTTTCTGCGATCGGGCGATGCCCTCCTGTTTCGTTCTTACCGTGGGATCTTATCCGTGTTTCTCTAGCTTTTTCATCCATTGTTGTATACAATAAAAGCAGTGAATGCCACTGCATTTCTAGGGAAACGCTGATTCAATCGCAGAGTCAGATTCTACAAGAATTTTTATACATGACTTCGTCATAGCCTTCCTTAAATAGCTCGCTATTCGCGTCAGGCTATTCCTCGTCATGTATAAAAATTCAAGAGTAAAATCTGACAACGATTTAATCCGTGTTTCCCTAGGCGCGGCGTTTTGATTTTATGATAAAAAGTCCGATCATAGGAGTGATAGTATGACAAACAGGCACTGGCTGAAGCGCGAGGTGCCCGCATGGGTGAAAGAGAAGCTCATCAGTGAAGAAGAGGGGAAGGCGCTGCTGGCCCGGTACCGGAAGGGGAAACCGGGGCCGTACAAGGAGGCCTTCTTTGTGATGGCGCTGGTCTGCCTTTTAGGCGGACTGGGATTTCTGGGAGCAGGGCTGTGGAATGGGCTCACGCAGGATGAGCGGTTTCTGCTGGCACTCGTTCCTTTGCTGGTCTCGCTTCTTTTCGTGGCCACCGTGGTGCTGCTGGATCGGAGGATCCCGGATGATCCGGTCGCAGTGAAAGGGACAGCGATGCCCTTTGGCGCATCGGGGGTGCTCGATGAGGTGTCAGACTCGGCAGGGAGTCTGGAAAGGGCGCAGCGCATCGGCAAAAAGGCTGAGCTTTGGGGAGCGCTCATGGAAGAGGAGCGTCTGGTGCCGGCGAAGACGTGGCATCACCGTATGCCTGTCTTCCTGCGCGAGTCGGCTGCTGCCTTCCACGGTGTGAGCATTCTCGCGGCTTTCTGGATGGTGGCGGATTCTTTCAAGCTGACGGATGATCTCTACGTGGGTCTTTCGCTTTGCGGTTTGCTGCTTTTGGTACTGACGCTCGTGACAAGTTCGGCGGCGTCCGGCATCTTGTATATGATCGTGTCCGTAGGGATCTTCTATACGGCGCCGGTGCGCGGCTGGCCGGAGTTTCTTTCGTGGTTTTACATGCTGACGGCGCTCGTGATGCTGGCGCATCTGCTGCGGGAGCGTCGTGACCGCGCTGTCGTGTGCTTCTCTTGGGTCTGGGCGGTCGGCATTCTCCTTTTGATCTTTTGGTCGGCGGGAAATATGCTGTGGCAGACGCTTTTCTTTTCGCTTGCGGCGTCGCTCACATGGATGGCGGGAGGAGCTTTCCGCTCATATGGCGTAGGCGCAGCAGCGCTCCGTTTCTTCGGCGGGATCGCGGTCTTTGCGGTGCTGCTCGAAGGCTCGTATGGGGCAGTCTGGGCAGATGTGTCGGGGAGCTACGCACTGTGGATCCTTTTCCTGCTCTTCCTTGCTGCGGATGCGGTGCTTATCGTGCGTATGGCGTTCAAGAAGGAGTGGCTCTCGATCCTTGCGGGGCTTACGCCTTTCATCATGGCGGTCTCGGCGATGATCGCGATCTTTGAATCCTCCGGGGCGCTCTCTGCGACGGTGGTCTCTATTTTCTGCGCGATCCTTTCGGTCGCCGTCATTGCCCGCGGCGTGCAGATGGATCGTCCGATGCAGCGCTGGAGCGGTGTCGCGCTTCTGGCGGCGGACGGTGTGATCCGTGTGATGGATTCCGCACTGTCGCTCTCTGAGCGCGGGCTCTTTTTCCTGATGGTCGGATTGCTCTCCGGCGCAGTCTGTTTCCTGCTGTACCTGCCTGCGAAGAGGAAACGAAAAGTGGTTCCCGCAGAGGAAGAAAAGGAGGACGACCATGCTGAATAAGAAGATGTCTCTCATTCTCCTTGCGGCGGCGGCAGTCGTAGAGATTACGAGCCTTGTCTGGATCCGCGGCGAATATCGCAGTACGATGATCGATGGGGCAGAGTATCAGGTCCCTGCGGCGATCGATTTCAAGGGGGATTTCTATGAAAGAAATTATCTTCCCGTGACAGTGCCTCTCACCGAAGCTCCGTGGCACGGGCAGCAGGTACCGGAGAAAGGAGAGGAGATTTATCTCGCGCTCACCAGGAATGCCGATGGTATGATGGAGATCACCGGGGCGCAGGATACCCGTCCCGGTGGGGACTACCTCATCACTCGCGTACTGTCGTACATCGACGGCATGGTGCATTTCCATTTCCCTGCCGACAGGATGTACATGTCGCCTGAGCAGCTCGCCAAGCTCTCGATCGTCGAGCTCTCCGAACGCGTACAGGTGAAGAATGAGCAAAAGAAGACCACGGAGACTCATATGAAAAATGAACTCTCGGCACTGATCCATATCAAGGATGGCCGCGCAGTCATTGCGAAGGTCCTCGCCAATGGTTCGCCCATCGAGCAGACCTTCACCACGGTCGGGAAAAATATCAATGTGACCTATGCGAAAAGCGCTAAAGAAAGAGATCAGTATAGTACGAGAATCAATAAAGAAGAGAAACCGCAGCGAGACTGAGAGACTGGGAGACATCAGATATCAGACTTTAGATTCATGCTTTCGGACTTGGCGGGCGCTTGGTCTATCCTCTTCTTGTCTTCGAGTCTCATTTATGATCATTACCAAGGAGGTCATCTATGTACATCATCCTTATGCGTCACGGCGAAGCAGAGCCGGAGACAGAAGATATTGCCAATAAAAATCGTTCCCTGACGCCGAAGGGCATGCGTCAGGCACGGAAAAGCGCGCGCATTCTCAGCAAATTTCTGAAGGACAATCCCATCCGTATCTTTACCAGCCCTTACCAGCGCACGCGCCAGACGGCGGGGATCCTTGCCGAAGAGTGCTTTGCTGAGGAGATCCATACCGCGGAAGAGCTTCTCTCCTCGAACTGGCAGATGGTGCTGAATCATCTGATCTCCGACGGCAGTCCCATCGCGCTCGTATCCCACCATCCCTTCCTGCAGTCCTACCTGCTCTCCTCCTGTAGTGCGGCAGTGAAATTTGACCTCGCCGGTATCGCTGTCATCGATTACGACCTCCGCTGGCGGCAGGGGAAACTCGTCGGCTACTTTACACCGTCGCTGAAACTGATGAAGAAAGAGTGACTGGTGACTAGGGACTAGTGGCTAGGGATTAGGGAGTAGGGATTCGGATATTCCTCCCATCTGAGTAGCTCCCCTTCTCAAAGGGTCAATGCTATTAAGTTAAGGAACATGTTAGCGCCGTAACGACTTGCTTCCCCCTTCGGGGGAAGTGCCGAAGGCAATAGGGGCTTGCTAGCGGTATCCCGCTCCATGTTGAATAGTCTGATGCTATCGATATTTCAACATTTTCAAGCAATACCGCTACGTAGCCCCCTCAGCCCTTCGGGCAGCTCCCCCGATGGGGAGCCAAGGATGATCTGCCGCTTAACTTAATAGCATTACTTCCTCGCATAGGCCCTTGGAGAAGGGCCGCGCCAAAGGGAGAGGATTGCAGTGCCTCGAAGAGGCACAATTCGCCGTAGCGGAATGAAAGCCCATGTGAGATAATCCCCCGCGAGTAGGCCCTTGGAGAAGGGCCGCGCCAAAAGCGCAGGATAGAGTGCCTCGAAGAGGCACAATTCGTTGCAGGGGCATGAAAGCCCATGTGAGATAATCGTCATCTCACATCACCGCCATTTGCAGAATACGGTATTTCGAACAATCACCCATATCCGCTACGAAGAAATCCGAAAGCTGGCGCTTTCGTCTATCCCGGCCTTTGGCCGCGCCCTTCTCCAAGGGCGAACGCGTCTGATGATAGTCGCATATCGTCGGGAACGGGTCAGCATGACAACTGAGCAGGATACAATCCTACAGGCGGTATGAAAGCCCATGTGAGATAATCCCTAGCGAGTAGGCCCTTGAAGAAGGGCCGCGCCAAAGGCGCAGGATAGAGTGCCTCGAAGAGGCACAATTCGTCGCAGCAGCATGAAAGCCAAAGTGATATAATCGTCATCTCACATCACCGCTATTTGCAGAATACCGATTTTCCAACAATTCTCCTCTCTCGCCACGCAGAAATCCGAAAGCTGGCGCTTTCGTTTATCCCATTCTTTTGCCGCCCCTTCTCTAAGGGCGAACGCGTCTGATGATAGTCGCATATTGCAGGTAAGCGGATTGGCCTGATAACGGAGCAGGATATATCCCATGTAGCGGCATGAAAAAAACGATGTGAGCTGATCCACTGACTGATGATCGCCCACTGTAAGCAGCTAACTATTTCGAAGGAGGTACCTATGAAAAAATTACTCACCATCGCGGGCTCCGACTCCTCCGGCGGAGCCGGTATCCAAGCAGACCTGAAGACCTTTGCCGCCCTCGGCACCTACGGCATGAGCTGCATCTGCGCCCTGACAGCGCAGAATACGAAGGGGGTCAGCATGGTCGTGAATACTCCGATCTCCTTGGTCAAAGCCCAGCTCGAAGCCATCTACGACGACGTAGCACCTGACGCCGTCAAGACAGGCATGCTCGGGACAGCTGCCATCGTGGATACGGTTTCCGATTTCCTTGGAAATCACCGAAGCGCACCTCTCGTCGTCGACCCTGTCATGGTCGCCACCAGCGGAGACAAACTGCTCGAGGACGATGCCATCGCACTCTATAAAGAAAAGCTTATCCCCCTGGCGGCACTCATCACGCCGAACATCCCCGAAGCCGAAGTCCTCTCCGGCATATCCATCACGAGCGAGCCGGACCGCCGAAAAGCGGCTGAAATACTCATGACCTTCGGGTGCGAAGCCGTCCTCATCAAGGGCGGACATCACATCATGGACGCCGATGACCTTCTCTATGACGGCAAAGACTTCATTGCCTACCCCGGAGAGCGCATCGATACGAAAAATACCCACGGTACAGGCTGCACACTTTCAAGCGCCATCGCGGCAAGCCTTGCCAAAGGCCTTCCACTCGAGGGCGCAATAGAGGCCGCCAAGGACTACCTCACCGGCGCCATCGCGCGTGCGAAGACAGACTCCGTCGGTCACGGCCATGGTCCTGTCCATCATTTCTGGTTCTACGGAGACAACTGGGGGAGAGTGAAATGAACTATCCCTTCTTTGCCTACATGTCGCGCCTGAAATACATCGCCCGCTGGGGTCTCATGCGCAGCACCATCCCCGAGAATGACGCCGAGCACACTCTCCAAACTGCCATGATCGCCCACGCCCTCGCCCTCATCCGGCAAGACATCTTCCATGAGTGGGCAGATCCCGAGCACTGCGCCATGCTCGCCCTCTACCACGATGCCAGCGAAGTCTTCACCGGCGACCTCCCGACACCTGTGAAATACTTCACTCCCGGCCTCCACGAAAAGTATGAGGAGATCGAGACAGAAGCCAGGAAGAAACTCCTCGCTACACTCCCCGAAGAACTGCAGGAAAGCTACGCATCCTATCTCGTCACCCTTGAGCAGGATCCTCTCTGGCCCCTTGCCAAAGCCGCCGATACCCTCTCAGCCTTCCTGAAATGCGCCGAAGAAGTCCGCGATGGAAATCCGGAATTTCAAGAAGCCTATCGCACGACACGAAAAAAACTCGAAGACCTTCATATGAAAGAAGTCGACTGGTTTCTCGCTCGTTTCGCCAAGAGCTTCGAGAAGACGCTGGATCAACTGAATCAGTAAGAGCAGCCCCTTGCGGGCGGCTCTTTTTTGTTGTGGGAGACTAAGAGACTGAGAGACTGGAAGACATTAGACTTAGAGATTGCGGGAGACGGATGGGAGATATCAGACTTCAGACTTCAGATATCAGATGTCTCCAAGTCTAACGTCTCCAAGTCTCTTAGTCTCAAGGTTTCCATACTCTCAAGCATGCGTTATTGTCATGGATGCATGGATTTCTATAGAAATTTGTAAAAATTTGCTTTAACACTTTACTAACGGGGGGTAATGCTATTCTAATAATATGAAAAGGAGTTTATTTTTACTTTTATCATGGTAATATCCGGGAGGGATAGGTATGAAGAAAGAAACAAAGAAACTCATTGCTGCTGGTATCGTGATGGCGCTTGGCTGCGGCGCGTGGGGAAGCGTGTCAGCGCAGGACTGCATTCAGGTTACTCAGGAATCTGAATCTAAAACGATTACTGGAAGTAATATAATATTTGATAAGAAAACGGTAGCTGTTCCAAATTATAGTATTACGACGTCTATCTACATAAAAAATGGGACAGTGGATGTCACTGCTGATGAAGCGATTCGGTTTAATGGACTGAAAACACCGACATTAAATAATACGGGGACTTCTGATTTTGCAGGGCATGAATATGATGCTGGCTGGTTGGCGGGCGGTGCTACACTGAACTTAACGGCGAAGGAACTGTATGTAGGCAGTGTGAATGCCGCTAAACAGGGAACTGGTGATGATGGCTTCCAGATGAAGGGAAGTAACAATCATCTGAATATTCTTGCGGATAAGATTGTCTCCTATACTGGGGACAGCTTTATCAATGCGCAGGAGGGTTCTGGAACATCAGAGGTAAATATAGGTAGAGCAGAGCATCGCGTCGGTTATTTCGAAGCACATACCACTTGGGGAAAACAGGATTTTGCTGTAGCGATTTTGCAGGCCAATGAAGGGAATACGGTCAATCTCTATGCGGATACAGCGATTCTGGATGGCTCTGCCAATGAAAATGGCGGCGTCATTGGTACAGGTGGCTACGGAACGGTCAATGTGAATACAAAAGACTTGACCATTGATGGGAACATCTGCGGTAGCTATGGCAAAATGGATACTCATGATAAAACAGCTTCTTTGAATATCGTGACAGACACCTTGCATATGAAAGGCGATGTGAATATTGGTTCTACTGGTTTAGACGAAAACAGCAATTTCTCCAGAGACACAGAAGTCAATATCAAAGCCAATACATCCGCTGTGATTGACGGGAATATCAATGTTCGCGGCAATAAAAGGAATAATGATAATACAAAAGATTCCAGTACATTGAATATCACTTTCAATGGCGACTCCCAGATTAACGGTGTTATCAATGTAGACGGTTCAGAGAAGGCAAAGGATGTGACGGTCAATCTGGGCGGCAAGGGGGATATGACTGCGTCTAAAGGCGTATATAATGTCAATAACAATGCCAATGTGAACTTCACCGGCGGCCAGTGGGCGATCAATGAATGGAATACCGCAGAAGGAAAAGATGCAGGCAATGCGGCTGTAAAATCTGGGGCTTCTGTCGATGTCAATGGGGCATCTATGACAGTGGGAAATCTGGAAACAGCAGGTACGCTGAATCTGAAATCCAAAGACGGTAAAGCGGCGAATATTTCTGCTGAAACGCTGAAAGGTGCAAATGGTACCGTGACAACCGACAGCCTTGAGAATAAGATTCAGGCAGGAACCAGTGAGGCAACTGGTCTGACGGTCAAAGGAAATGGGGATATTGCAGACCAGATCGCTGCGGATGCCTCGAAGGCTAAGGTACTGGCGAATGTAGTCACCAGCGGCAACGGTGCTAGTGCGAAGTCCGCCGCTTCTGAAATTGAAGCCGATGCAGGCGTGATCAGCGGTGGTTTCCGTGCTGCGGTTAAAGATGGTGGCATTGAAAAGTTCACGGAGTTCGTGAATACATCCAACCAGGCAGTCAGCAGCATGGCGAACCTCTCCCTCATGACCTGGCGTCAGGAAAACAATGACATGAATAAGCGTCTCGGTGAAGTACGCGCGAGCGAAGGCAGCCAGGGCATCTGGGCTCGTATGGCGCGCGGCCAGTCTAAGTACAGCGCGCAGGGCATCAAGAACCAGTACAACTACTACCAGCTCGGTTACGACAGCAAGATTTCCGATGACTGGATCCTGGGCGGTGCCTTCACCTACACTGACGGGGACAGCAGCTATACCAATGGCAGCGGCACGAATAAGCACACCGGCTTTGCCGTATACGGCAGCAACCTTCGAGATGACGGCAGCTTCATCGACCTCATTGCGAAGTATGCACACATGAAGAATGATTTCGACGTGAATGGCGGCGTAGGCAGCGGCGACTACAGCACGAATGGCCTCTCCTTCTCCGCGGAATACGGCAAGCGTTTCCATCAGGAAGGCTACTGGATCGAACCGCAGGCGGAACTGACCTACGGCAGAGTCTCCTCGGCAGACTTCACGACGAAGAATGGGGCATCCGTCCATCAGGACAGCATGGACAGCCTCGTCGGACGTCTCGGCTTCTCGCTTGGCAAGGATATCAAGCAGGGCAATGTATACGTTCGCGCGTCCTACCTCTATGATTTCCAGGGTGACACCTCCGTGACGATGTCTAAGGGCGGAGCAGCGACGACCTTCAAGACCGACCTCGGCGGCGGCTGGTGGGAATTCGGCGTCGGCACGAACCTTGACCTCGGTCATGATACCCATTTCTATCTGGATGTAGAAACCACCGCAGGCGGCGATGTCGATACGCCGTGGCAGTGGAATGCAGGGGTGCGCTACTCCTTCTAAAGAAAGAGCGGATGCGCCGGCAATTATTGAAAAGTAAAAAAGAGCCTACTGAGGATGTTTTCTTCAGTAGGCTTTTTTGTATAGAGAAATCAGAGGTCAGACTGAGAGACAAGGAGACGATAGACTTTGAGACTGCGGGAACGGATGGGAGACATCAGACGTCAGACTGAGAGAGCACAAGATGGTGTGTGATCTTTAAATCTGAAGTCTTTAAATTTTTAAGTCTAATGTCTAAAGTCTCGAAGTTTGGAAGTCTCCAAGCGTATAAGCGTGCACTATCATCATGGCACAAGAGAAATCTATAGAAAAATGTTATTTCATTAACTTAATGCTTTACTATCGGAGGGGGGATGTTATTCTAATACCAAGGCGGAAGGGGTATTTTTATCATGCTGAGACATTATTTTTATGTTTCTATGTGTTAATATGGGTTCGCAATACTGATTTTAAAAGAAGCACCCATATCTCAGGAGGCGAAAAAATGAATAAAGTTTTTAGGAAAAGCTTACATTCAATGATCGGCGTGGGGATGATTTTGGCGGTTGGTACCATTTGCGTCCTGCCTGTCAGCGCAGAAAGCGCGCAGAAGACGGATGTATCTGTCAATGTGCAGGTTTCACAGAGCTATGATGAGGGCATCAATTGGGAGAATGGAAACAGTGCGGATGTCGTAGCCATTGGTACAGGGCTGCCGCCAGAAAATGCCGGAGTAAGGGGTCGTGTTTTAGCACGCCGAGCCGCGCTGGTGGATGCCTACCGCAATCTGGCAGAAATGCTGAATGGTGTTCAGCTAGATGCGGATACCGTAATGGAAGATTTGGCGATCAAGAGCGATATTGTCAGGGTCAAAACCAGCGCACTGATCAAGGGCGCACAAATCGTGGAAGAAAAAGAAATGTCCGATGGAAGTTATCAGATGAAGATTCGCATCCCGATGTACGGGGCAAACAGTGTCGCTTCTGTAGCTGTACCGGAATTGCATCCGAGCGCTTCCTCTGTGCCGCTTCCGAAAGTAGATCTTACCACGACCGTTTTGCCGAGCAGTGAAGTATCTGACATCAAGGGAGAAACTTATACCGGTATCGTCGTAGATGCCAGCGGGCTCGGTTTGGAACCGACTTTCGCGCCGGTCATTTATGATGAAAATGGCCGTGTCGTCTACGGTCTGCAGAACTTGGACTATGATTTCGCCATCAATCATGGCATGGTTGCTTATGCGTCTTCCCTGGCTGATGCACAGAGCCAGTCGAACCGTGGTGGCAGCCATCCGTTGGTCGTCAAAGCGATGGCTGTACGCGGCGGGAAGAACTCTGTGAATAAAGTCAATGTCGTTGTTTCCGCAGAAGATGGAGACCGCATCCTGCTGGCGAGCCAGAAGGGGGATATCCTGCAGAAAGCGGCAGTCGTATTTATTCGCTGATGTGTAGGAAACGCTGATTCAATCGCAGAGTCAAGTCTGACAACGATTTAATCGGAGTTCTCCCTAAAACATCCATGAGGGGAAAGTATGCATATAGAGAAATACGTTTTTTCGTTGAAATATGCGGGGCGGCTTGTCGGCCTCTTCGCACTATCACTCTCATGTCTTCCTTTTTCCTTCGCGGCCGCTGGCTATGCGGCACAGATCGACGGCCTCGCTGCTGTATCAGTCAACACAACAGAGGGGGCTGCCTCGTATCAGGAGGCGGATGAGGCATATAGGGCAGCGATGAGACTCTCCGAGAAAGTGCAGCGGATAGAGAAGCTGAATGAAGCGTTGGAGGGCATGAGTTCATTTTTGGAGGCGCATCCGACTGCTGTGAGTGGGCAGATTCTGGCTTCGGAAATCTACCGTGCCAAAGGCGGTGCTTCCTATGCGGTCAAGTATAATCGGCAGGCGAAAACACTTTTATCTGCGTGTGTGGCCGCGACGAATGGACAGGATCCGTCGTCCGTGCTTGACTATGCGATCCTTTGCTATGCAGGTGACGACCGATTTACAGCGGATGCAGAAAAGAGCAGTGAGCTCGGGCGGAAACAGGCACGGATCGTACTCGAAGAGACGGAAACCATGCTGAAAACCAGCCAGTCTTCTGCGATGAAAGAAGGACTTCTTGAAATAGCAGCCATGGCCTGCCTGATTCTGGGGGATAGAGAACAGTGCAGCCAGCACCTGGAAGAAGCCCATTCATCGTGGAAAGAACTATTTCAAAATACAGTAGCCAAAGAAACTTGGCTGTGGCCTGTCAGTAAGGCAGAAAATGTAGAGAAAGAATTTCTGTTGCAGTATCTGAAAAACAGCTAAGGAAACACTGACTGTATTCGTATATTAAGCCCCCATCTGAGATGGGGGACCCGGTGGAGCCGT
>SAMEA3663095__coassemble_1592_pt1 | contig 13139 bp, 10 predicted proteins | sample SAMEA3663095__metabat2_high_PE_021 | metagenome-assembled genome bin SAMEA3663095 (sample SAMEA3663095) | pig gut metagenome | biome: pig gut; feature: pig-associated habitat; material: faeces | place: France | collected 2012
GATAGTAATTATCGACAGTCAAATGAATTACCGAGGAAAACTTGACACTTACCCCTGAACCCTTAAACCCTTTATCTCACTCCCCATCTGTGCTATGCTATACGAAACAGCAAACCGCTCACTATCCACGATTTTCAAGAAACGAGGTTCTTCCCATGACATCTGCCGATGAAAAAAGTCTCGCCCTGCGCAAATGGATCTTTGCCGGGCTGATGGTCGCCGCCGGCGTACTGCTTTCCCCCATGTTCTCCTTTCCACTGGGCGTGACGAAAGCATTTCCCCTGCAGCATATGATCAACATCTTTCTTGCGGTCCTCTGCGGCACGCGCTATGGCACCGCAGCCGCCTTCGGCACCTCCCTCATTCGCAATCTCTTAGGCACCGGCAGCCTTCTCGCCTTCCCCGGCTCCATGGTGGGTGCTTTCCTCTCCGGCTACCTCTACAGCCACACGCACAAGCTCTGGGCTGCCGTCATCGGAGAATTCGTCGGTACCTCCATCATCGGCGGACTCCTCTCCTACCCGATCGCCGCCCTCTTCATGGGCTCGGCCAAAGGCGCCTTCTTCTACGTCTCCCTCTTCGCCGTCTCCTGCGGCGCAGGCTGCGTCATCGCCTTCGTCGTCCTGAAGGGCATGAAAGTGATTCAAACAGAATTCTCGAAAATGTAAGAAAACAAAAAGCCCAGTCCCCACATCGGCGGCTGGGCTTTTTGTGTGGGCTAACCTTGGAGTTTGAAAGCAGGGATGAGTAGCTAGGGATAAGTGGCTAGGGATTAGGTGTCGCAAGTGACTGGGGGATTAAGAGACTAAGAGGCTAGAAGACATCAGACTCCCGTATCGTCATTGAAAGCGTTGCCGAGAAATCTTCCTTGCAGACCGATAAACGATGAATGTGTGAAAGCAGGAATGAGTGGCTAGGGATTGGGGATTAGGAGTGACTGGTGACTGGTGACTGGTAGCTAGGGATTAGTGGCTAGGGATTAGGAGTGATTAGTGACTGGGATTTGCCGACATCGTCATCCCGAGCGCAGCCGAGGGATCTTTACTGCACTGCGGGAATCAGTGTGTATGAGCCGAGGGAAAACGATGTCTTGGTGCTGCCTCACATCAGGCGATGAGCATTCTGCAATAAAGATCGAGGGCTACGCTCGAAATGACGATGCGCGCGAAGCGCTATCAAAACTCCGCGGCGCTTCTGATTTTTATGCGCCGCACCACCACTCCTCACTCCTAACTCCTCACTCCTAACTGGCGAGTAGAGCTTTCACACGCAATCAAGGGACGGCACGCCCCACGGGCTAACCCTGAACCCTGAACCCATCAACCTGAACCCCTTTTTCTCTTGACACTCTCCCACTTATTACGCTATAATGTTTTAGTTTTGTAAATAAAAAATAATACACATGATACCCGCAAGTTTTAATATTACATTTTGGCATGAGAAATCGAGAGCGCACCATGTGGAAAGCGGCTCCGATTTCAGAAGAGAGGAACCATGAAACACGCTTTTTTGAAAGCAGCCATTGCAGCCTGCTTCGCCTGCGCCGCAGTGACCGTAAGCGCAGCGAATCCATTCACCGACGTATCTGCTGACGACTGGGCCTATCAGGCAGTCGCTTCGCTCTCCGATGAGGGCGTCATCGACGGCTATCCGGACGGCACCTTCCGCGGAGATAAGCACGTCACCCGTTATGAGATCGCGCAGATCGTCGCCCGCCTGATGGCGAAGGAAGACACACTGAATGCGTCCCAGAAGGAGACCCTCGCCAAGCTCTCCTCTCAGTATGCGAATGAACTCAAGGACCTCGGCGTCCGCATCGCCGAGCTTGAAAAGAAGCGTGGCGCGACCGACCTCATCACCGAGCTCCGCGTCCAGAGCATCGACCGCTATGACGATGTATTCAAAGGAAACGTCCAGAAGCACAATGAGCTTTCCACCCGCGTCCGCTTAAATACCATCACCCCCGTGAACGACCGCGTCCACCTCTATGGACAGATCGAGACCATCCTGGACATGAATGGCAAAGAAAGCTACGACGTGAACCGCATCGATCCGAAGGACAAGAGCCAGACCAAGCTCCGCACGGGCTACGGTGATGGTGATTTCCACCTGAACCGCCTGTGGACCACCTACCACTTCGGACCGAAGCAGGATACGACAAACCTCCCCTACGGCCCGTCCAAGAACCTCATCGGCATCGGCCAGTTCCCCGTCAAGATGGGCGTCACCGGCTACACCTATGACGGCGAAGTCAAAGGCGTCTTCGCTTCTTTCGGCGACTACCTGAAAGGCGGCCGCCTCACCCTCGCCTTCGGCCGTGCGACGAATATCAACTACGCATACACCGGCCCGATGATGCGTGGCATTCCGCTGAAAGATAGCGAAGCTGGTAAAGGATTGGCTAATGCCATTCTGGAAGCGGGTAAGAATAACCCGAAAATTCAGGAACTACGGGCGCAAATGGCAGCCGGTGTACAAACCGCGGTAACACAAGCAGTTCAGCAATATACTCTGGCTAATCCTGGTGCAACCCAGCCAGAAATTGAAGCTTTCAAAAAGGTGGCTACTGAAAAGGCTACCAATGTAGCCATGGATACAGCCATTGCTACATTGGCACAGCAGAATAACATGTATGTACAGAATGGCTACATGTATCCTATGGGAGCGGATGTCGTCATGGGCTGGGGCGATGATGAAGACGTACCGGTCGCTTACGCTTCCTATATCTACAAGAAACCGGGCCAGTGGGAAGTTCACGCTTACGGCATGAAAGCCTGCGGGCCTGTCGGCCATATCGCGAAAGCCTACGGCTTCGCCGGCTCTTACAACGTCACCCCGATGCTTCGCGTCCAGGGCGAATTCGTCAAGAACCTCAGAAAGCTTCCGCTGAACAATGAACGTCCGTACAGCTACAACTACGGCATCCATTACGGTGAAGCAAATGTCCTCAAGGCGAAGTCCTTCTCCATCGGCGTCGACTACGTCTACAGCCAGGCAGGCACTTACTTCGGCGGATCCAGCAATGACATCGTCGATCAATACATGGGACATGTTTACAGGGATTGGCATGGAATGCATAACATGCCAGCGTATCTTGCGGATAAAATGGAAGCATTGGCACAGGGAACCGACTCTCCGGATAAGAAATACGGCGGCGCGAAATTCTACCTTGCCAAAGCTTCCTTCGTCCCCATGCGCGGCCTCCTTGTCGAAGCCAACTACGGCTTCAACGCCAAAGATATGGGCGGCAAGAAGATGGACAACATGTTCATGCTGAAAGCGACCGCATATATTAAATAATCGCGGATCGCGTAAATTTCTCACCTCCGTGGATAAGAAGCAGAAATCGGTGATGGTGCAAAGTTCAAAAAATTCAACGGGATTTCCGTTTGAAAGAATACTGTATGACCGTGCGGTGCTTTTATTACGCACCGCACCACCCCATTGACCTCACAGGACCGGTTGCGCCTTTTTCCTGAGGCCCTGAACTTTGCACCAAAATCTTTTTTCAAAAATATTTGCAAAAACCCCTTGCAATTTCCGAAAAGATTTGTTATTATATACAAGTCACATGGATGATGACTTCCATCAAACAGATAGGGGCATAGCGCAATTGATAGAGCAACGGTCTCCAAAACCGTAGGTTGGGGGTTTGAGTCCCTCTGCCCCTGCCACATGGCCCAATAGCTCAGCTGGATAGAGCACTTGACTACGAATCAAGGTGTCGGGAGTTCGAATCTCTCTTGGGTCACCAGCCTAAAAGCCAGTACCGATCACGGTGCTGGCTTTTTTCGTGCTTGAGAAAATAAATAAAAAATGGTTTTTATTGAAAAAAAGAGCTCTTTTATGTCTGCCAAGGCAGGTGCTGATGGCAAGATCGATGCCTCGACGATCAAGACAGCCGTTCAGCAGTATAATCAGGCGGTCAGCAGCATGGCAAGCCTTTCCCTCATGACTTGGCGTCAGGAAAACAATGACATGAATAAACGTCTCGGCGAAGTGCGTGCGAGCGAAGGCAGCCAGGGCATCTGGGCTTGTATGGCGCGCGGTCAGTCTAAGTAGGGACAGCAGGGCATCAAGAACTAGTATCAAAGCATCCTCTCAAGGGAAGCGTCTCATGAGAGGGTGCTTTCTTGACGTTAAAATTCATTTGATTAAATCTATAAAGTAAAGTATTAATAAATAATTGCAATTAAATAAAATATGATGTATGATTGTCATAGTTGTATCTCATCAGGGAATAGGGAAGACTGCTGAGAGGAAACTGTTCCGTTTTATAGCATTTATAGAGGAGATAAAAATGACTAACAAGAGAACAGTCTATGGAAAGAAGCTGCTGACTGCTGCTGTATTGGTATCCATGCTGCCAGGGGGGCTTGCGTTTGCCGAAGAAGCCCTTCCACTGTATACGCTCGATGCTGTCGTCGTCACAGCGACGCGCACAGAGAATGATGTGAAGAATGTGCCGGCGTCTACGCAGATCATCACAAGCTCGGATATCAAGAAGAGCGGTGCGACGAATGTGCGGGATGCGATCACAGACTTTGCGAATATCACCATGACGAAAAAGGTGCGTGGCGGCGGTCATGAGATCATCGTCCGCGGGATGAGTACGGATAAGTCGCTCATCATGGTGAATGGTCACCGCGTGGCGAACGAAGCGGATGGCTCGGGTCTCGGGAATGCGAATGCACTCGATCGCATCAATGTGGATAATATCGAGAAGATCGAAATCGTCAAGGGTCCTTCGAGTGCGCTGTATGGCTCAGAGGCTATGGGCGGTGTCATCAATATCATCACGAAGGGATCGAAAGAGGCAGAAGTACACACGGGGCTTGTGAACAGCAGCGAGGATTTCACGAACTGGTGGCATTTGGACTCTGGGGAAATCGGGAAGTTCTCTGCAACGCTGGATATGCGGTTCAATAAGATACGTCGCGATGGTGATGATACAGACTTCCTCTCAGATTCTTTTGGTACGGCACAGACATACAATTTCAATGCCAATTACCATTTCAATGACCATAACTATTTGAATTTCTATGTAGATCATTATACACAGAATCTGAAGCGTGATTTATATAATAAAAAGCTGTTCAACGCTAAGGCAGAGTTTCCTGATGAAATGAAAGATGCTATGAAAGCAAGATATGGCGTGGAATATGTGACGGGGGATGCTTCTATTGATGACGGTTTGGCCAATTATCACTATAAGCAGCAAACCTATGGATTGTCCTGGAACGGTAAAACAGCACGGAACGACTGGCAGATTCAGACTTATCTGAGTAAGTTCGATTGGCAAAGCGATATATTCTATTCTGGGTTACAAACTCATGGTCATATTCCTGCTGGGCAGCCTTCCTATATGGCAAATATGTGGGACGGAATGTTCAAAAAATTTTTTACACCGAGTTATGCGAATGATGTCAATGTGAACAGCAATAAACTGTTTGCCATTGAGGCGAGAAATTCCACACGGGTCAATAATAACCATCGGCTCACTTATGGGGCGGAGTACGTCAAGAATACGGTCAAGGGGACGAACTTTGGGGATGATAATCAGTTTGGTGTCACTCATATCGGATCGGTTAGCAAAAATGAAGTGACAAAAGAAATCTCTGAAAAAGAAATCGATACCTATGCAGCGTATCTGCAGGATGAGATCAATTACGGGAAGTGGTTCATTGTTCCTGCGATTCGTTATGATCATCATGAGAACTTTGGCAGTCACACATCTCCTAAGCTCGGTCTTACATATAAAGCGAATGATACGTTCCGTGTGAAGGCAAATTACGGAAAAGGATTCAAAGCGCCGACTATACAGAATCTGTATTGCAAGCTTGTAACAAGCATGGGACAGGCCGGGATTATCACGGTGAATCCAAATGCGAATTTAAGGCCTGAAACTTCTGACAGCTGGGATGTGGGGGTAGAAAAGGAGTGGGGGAAGATTTCTACCTCTCTGGTCTACTTTGATACCAAGCTGGAAAATATGATCACGACAGAAAAAATTGGCGATCATACCCATCGTTGTATCAATGTCGGGAATGTTCGTGTCAAGGGCATTGAACATACATTGGGGTATGAACTGAACCCTATGTGGAAGTTCAAAGTCAATTCGACATGGCTGGATGCGGTGAATAAGGATAAGAATCAGCCTTTGCCACAGCGTTCCAGATTAAGCCAGATCTACTCCTTGAGTTTTGATGACGGCAAGGACATTGGCTGGAGTGCTGTTCTTTGGGATGAGCTGAACTACAAGTATGTGACTCCAGAGACTGTCAAAGGAGATGTGGTGGCCGGTCCGAAGAAGACCTACAATCTCCTCAACTTTACGCTCACGCGCAAGATCAACAAAGATACCAAAATCTACGGCAGCGTGCAGAACATCTTCGACAAGGTGGACAGCGACTGCGATCTTGATGGACGCTACTGGTCTCTCGGCTGGGAGCATAAGTTCTAAGAGGAGGCACTATGAGGAAGTGGCTCGCGCTCTGCCTGCTGCTCTTCCTATCGGTCGCTTCGGGCTGCGGATTTCCTCAGGCGACGGGAGGACACACAGAGACTTTCTATCGCATGACGGATGCTGTGGGAAGAGAAGTGGTGCTTGCAAAGAAGCCGGAGCGGATCATTATTCTCGCACCGTCGTTTCTGAATATCATGCATGCGGTGGGGGGAGACTTCATCGCCTGGGCGGACAGCCCGGGGGACAAGGCGCCTTCCTATGCGGCGGGGAAGAAGACGGTGGGATACACGTTTCAGGTCAATGCGGAGGCGGTGATTTCCGAGAAACCGGATCTGGTGATCGGTCTGCACGGGCTGCATGACAGGTTTACGGAAGTGATGAAGCAGAATGGGATCCCTTTCATGCTGCTTTCTGCGTCTTCTTTGGAGGATGTAGAGCGCGCTGCAGAGGTCCTTGGCGATGTGACGGGGCATCATGCGGAAGGCGTGAAGGCGAGGGAACAGCTCAGGAAGGACATGGAGAGCGTGGTGTCCGGCCTGTCTCTTAAGGAGTATACGTGTGCGATCCTTCATGGGACGCCGCACTCGGTGACACTGGAAGGGAAGGGGACGATCGCGACGGAAACGGCAGCGCTTCTTCATATCCGCAATGTATTCGTGCTGGACAATGACCGGGATATGAAGCTGCCGCCTTTCAGTCTGGAGACGTTGGTCGCAAAGGACCCGGATATTATTTTCCTGACGACGATGGTGATGCCGGGACAGCAGCAGGAGGCGTTTCGAAAGTCCTTGATGGAACAGCCTGCCTGGGCAGGGATGCGTGCAGTGAAGGCAGGGCGTGTGTACTTCCTTCCGCAGAAATTGTTTCTGTCGAGTCCCGGTATGGAGTATCCGAAGGCGCTTTCCTATATGGCGGATGTAGTATATGGAGGGCAGCGATGATTTCTTATGAGAAGAATATAGAGTCTATGTACCGGGAGCCGGTGTATGCTACGGGCGGTGGGACGCACCGCACGGCTTGGGATATCGAGTGGCAGGATGAACCTTTCGCGGCAAGTGATACGGCAGTGGTGTCTCCGCTGAAGCTGCCGTCGCTCATGAAAGATATTTGGGAGACGGGAGTTCCTACTAAGGAATCTGCTGTGTACATCCATGTGCCGTTTTGCCGGCTTTCCTGTACGTATTGTGCATTTTTCAAAAAGAAGGCGGATGAGAGGGAGCAGCACGAGTATGCAAAGCTCCTCTGCCGGGAGATAGATGCGCTCGCCGGCCGGCCGTACCTCACGCGTTCGCATATCCGCTCGGTTTTCTTCGGTGGTGGGACGCCGGGGATCCTAGCAGCAGAGGATATCGAAAGGATCTTGGGACGGATCCGCACGGTCTTCCCATTGATGGAGAATGCAGAAATCACGATGGAGTCCAGTCTTTCGGATATGACGGATGAAAAGATGGATGCGGCGATTTCCGGCGGGGTGAATCGATTCAGTTTTGGCGTACAGTCTTTTCAGACGGAGATCCGAAATGGGATCGGCCGTCCGCTCCCCCGAGAGCAGGCGATGGAAAGGCTGGCGCATTTTGCGAAGAAGGATGCGCTCATGATCCTCGACCTCATCTATGGGCTTCCTGGTGAGACGGAGGAGACGATGCGTCAGGATATCCGTGATGCAAAGGCGTGTGGCGCAGCGGGGCTCGATCTTTACAAGCTGCAGCTTCTTCAGGGTTCACCTTTGGCGAAGTCTTTCGCCAAGGCGGGAAAGACGCTCGAAGTTCCGTACCTGCAGGCGCTCTTTCGCGCGGCGGAGGAGGAGCTGGGAGTGTCGGGTGCTTCGAATATTTCCTGTACCCACTGGAAGTGGGACGCGCGGGAGGAGAGTGTCTACAATACGCTTGCGGCAAATGGCAGCGATATCTTCCCCATCGGAATGGCCTGCGGGGGAAAAATCGGCGGTCTGGGGCTCATGAAGCCTGTCGCGGAGGCGATGTATCGCGGCGCGGTCCTCCTTGGGAAATTCGTTCCTATGGGGGCGCGGAAGGAGAGCCGCTACCGGCGGATCTATCAGGCCATCGAGGCGGCGAGCGATCGCGGACGCATTTCTCCAGCCGCGTTGGAAACGCTGTGCGAAGTGCCTTTCACCGCGCTCCTTACACCGCTCTTGGATCAGTGGGCAGATTGGGGGCTCGTCACGAGGTCCGGGGACACGTATGTGTACACGTCCGCCGGGCGTTACTGGTATCGTACGATGCTCCGCCGCATGCTCCATATGACCCAGTACATGCTGCTGGGCCGCTCGGAGAGTGCGGGCAGGGCGCGTTTCGGCGATATGATGAATATGAAATGAGGGGATCGTATGAAGGTTTTAATCGCATACTCCAGCCGCACGGGAAATACTCGGCGTGTGGCGGAAGCGCTGGCGAAGGCGGCTCCGGAGGGAAGCCTGCTGGCTCGCGTGGAGGATACGCCATCTGCGGATGGGTTTGATGTGGTCTTTGCAGGGTACTGGCTCGATCGCGGCGGCCCGGATGCGAAGGCAAAAGAATTTTTGCACTCTCTTCATGGGAAGCACATCGTTCTTTTTGAGACCATGGGAGCCGATCCCCGATCAGAGCATGCCTATACGGGATTTGCGAATGCAGGGACGGCGCTCTCTCCGGATAATCAGATCGTCGGTGTTTTCGCCGTGCAGGGGGCTGTCGACCCCGCACTGCTGGCGATGATGAGAAAAATGCCGGAGGGCAGCGCGCATCATTCGGCTCAAATGGAGCAAACGGTGAAGGAGGCTGCAAAGCATCCCAATGCCGAGGATCTTAAGCAAGCCGAAACGTATATGAAACAATTTATAGAAACATATAGCCGATATCACCATTAAGCGTGGCCTATCGGCAAAAGCCGAAGCGTTTATGCTTCGGCTTTTTACATGGTACATATTCATTGATCGATCAGGGCTGCATGACTATGGAGCATATCATGTGCGTGTAAAGGGGAAGTGATGATGGAAATGTTCGTACTGATAAAAGGAGAACCGTCAGAGCCGTATGTATGTGGATCGCAAGCAGCGGATCGAACGTTTCTGCTTGCGGCAGAGGAGCCCTTGCTATAGATAAACAAGCGTGAGATCGGATAAGGATGTCGCTTACCTTTTGGCGTAACATACTCCCGTGCAGGACAAAAACATGATATAATAATTGTCGATAAATGGCAGTCGGCTGTGGGCTGCCTAGTGAAGAGTAATGCCATTAAGTTAAGCGGCAGAACGTTCTTGGCTCCCCATCGAGGGAGCTCCCCGAAGGGGGAAGCAAGACGTTACGTAGCTAACGATTTCTTTAACTTAATAGCATTACGGTGAAGAGGGGTATATATGCATTTTCAGGATGAATTGACCATCGATATGACGCATTTTTCCGGCGAGGGCTGGGGGATCACGGAGGAGGAGATCGATGCCTGCAAGGAGCGCATCCGTGAGGCGGCGCTTTCTGTGGAGCGGCTTCGGAAGAGCGGGAAGGGGCCGGATGGTAGTCTTGTGCTTTTCCCGCATCTGCCGTATCTTCTGGAGGAAGAAATCCTGATCTCCAAAGAGGAGAGGGAGAGGCTGCTTGCGCTCTCGAAGCTGGCGAAGGAGCAGGATATCGTGGTGTCGATCGGTATCGGGGGCTCGTATCTTGGAAATCAGGTGCTTTTTGATCTGTTCTGCGGACAGTACTGGAATCTGATGACGAAGGAGGAGCGCCACGGGTATCCGCAGCTGTACTTTGCGGGGCAAAATCTGGATCCGGTGAGTCTTCTCTCGCTGGTGGAGCGTATCCGGCGGAGCTCGCAGACAGCGTGGTGGAAGCACAAGGTGCTGCTGGTCGTGAATTCAAAGTCCGGGACGACTTTGGAGCCGGTCATGGCAGAGCGGGCGCTGCGTGAGATGCTGGGGAAGTTCTGCGAGGTGAGCGTCATCGCGGTGACGGACAAGGAGAAGGGGGCGCTGCGTCCTCTGGCGGAGAAGAATGGCTGGTCGTGCTTCACGGTGCCGGATGGCATCGGTGGACGTTTCAGCGTTTTCTCTCAGGTGGGGCTGGTCTTTGCGATGCTTTCGGGGATCGATATCCGGGATTTCCTTCGCGGGGCGAGGATGACGGAAGAGGCTTGCCGCAGTCTTTCGCTTTCGGAGAATCCGGCGCTGCAGCTGGCAGTCCGTAAGTATCTGGCGCGGGAAAATCATGGTGTCGATGCGGAGATCATCATGCCGTATGGGGACAGTCTCCGCTCGCTCGGCTGGTGGTATGCACAGCTTCTGGGTGAGTCTTTGGGCAAGGCGCTCACGGTCTCCGGGGAAGAGATCCACTATGGACGTATCCCTGTCGCAGCGGTGGGGACGACGGATATGCATTCGTTGACGCAGGAGCATCAGGAGGGGAAACGGAATAAGCTCGTGCAGTTCATCACGGTCAGGGAATCGCGGAAAGACGCGGATATCCTCTGTGATGAGGGAAAAGAGCGCGGCCCGGTCCCGCTTTCCTACATGCTTTCTGCGGCGCAGCGCTCGGATGAGGAGGCGCTCGCGCATGATGGCCGCATGAGCTGTGATCTCATCATGAGAAGGTGTACGCCTTTCCATGTGGGGGCGCTCATGTATTTTCTCTTCCTCACGATCGCCTACGAGGGGGCGCTTGCGGGCGTCAATGCCTATGACCAGCCGGGGGTGGAGAGTTATAAGAAGATCCTCCATGCGGATCTGAAAGAGTATATCGTGAAGCATAAGAAGTGACTAGGGACTGGTGGCTGGTGACTAGTGGCTAGGGATAAAAACCCGCAGCGACGTTGTTGCTGCGGGTTTCAAATTGACATTCTTATATTGGCTGGGTATACTACAATTGAAATGATAGAAGGCACAGTAAGGAGGTGTGACTGATGGAAAGAGTATTGGATGTAGCACAGTACATTATGGATGAATATAAGAAGATGACAGGCGAAACGATCGATGAGATGAAGTTGCACAAATTGCTTTATTTCTCGCAGCGAGAATGCTTGGCATTGACGAATAAACCGCTGTTTGAGGAACAGTTGGAAGGCTGGAAGTATGGCCCGGTGTGTCGGGATGTGCGAAGTGCATATACGACAGATGGGATGAATGATGTGACGCAGCCGATTTCTGATGAGGCTGCGTACATCGTAAAGAATGTTATCTTTACTTACGGGGAGTATGCGTCGTGGAAGCTGAGCCAGCTCTCGCATCAGGAGATTTCCTGGAAAAATGCACGTGCCGGCTTGAAGGCAGAACAGAATGGGAGTCGGATTCTCAGCCTGGATGACATGAGAAAGGATGCAGAAAAGGTCCGTCCTTACGATCATGTCTGGGACATGTATTATGATGAGTTCGAGGATGAAAAATGATCGGCAAGCTATATACATGCATGGTGGAATACTATAATACAAAAGAGCACCGACCGTCATGGAAAAGCCGTCCTATTTTGATTATTGGGGAACCGAGAAACAATGACTATACGGTACTGCCTGTTTCGACCATTTCCCGAAAAGAAAATCTGGACGCCGAGTTTGATGTAGAAATCGATCCGGCGGTGTATAGTGCGTTGGGATTAAACAAGGTGTCGTATGTTCGCACGCATAAGCAACTGACGGTGCATTATGCGAAGTTAGGACATTTTATTGGTGATTTGCGTAGCCATTATCCGGAGCTGTTTGAGGAAATCATGCAGAAATTGGCGGTGTGGAATCAGCTCATTCAGGAGCAGGCTAGAAAAAGTTGAAATCAAAAAGAGCTGGAGAGCATTGCTCTCTAGCTCTTTTTGGCTTTTCGGGGGGACGATTTTCACACATATGGCGTCTTGTGCTGCGGGGATTGCTGCCTGATTTCTGAAGTTTGACATCTGATTTCTCAGCGTAAGTCTCCCAGTCTTAATTTCTAATCCCTAGTCACCAGTCACTAGTCACTTTCCTTCAAGTATGGCACGACGGCGCTGCCGTGGGGGATGATATTGATGGCGTAGTCTGTCTTGCCTTCGCTTTCGAGCTGCTTCTGGGCGAGCTGCCAGGCTTCTTCGACGGTGGCGACGGGGATCTGGTGGGTCTTTTCGCGGAGGATGTCGAAGTTTTCTGGACGGGTGACGATGTAGACGGTGTGGGTGAGGGCGGTGTTCAGATTTTCAAAGGCGACGAAGAAGGGGATGGTGAAGCAGTCGCGCAGGCCTTTTTCCATATCGACCAGGTTCTTGTACTTGAAGCTGCCGAGGTAGGCGGCGGGTTCCATGATGTCTTCGGCTTCGATCATGGTGATGATGATGCCGCCTTTCTTGGTGGCGATCTCAGCCGTGGTGTAGCACTTGGTTCCCTGATACAGGTTCGTGTCCTTCGGATAGCCGCCGGCGGAGACGATGGTGACGTCGGCCTGCTGCTTCATCGGGACTTTCTGGAGGCGGTAGGTCTCCTTCGTGCCTTCGAGCCATGCTTCGTAGGGGTCGCCGCCGACCATGGAGGAGATGCGGCCTTCTTCATTGATGATGGAATGGACGAGGAAGCAGGGGTGTACCATGTCGCAGGCTTCCTGCATGTCGCTGGATACGGGATTTCCTTCGATCTTTAAGAGCTTGGCGTCAGGGTTGAGGCCGCTGCCGAGGGTGGCTCCGAGGGCGTGGCAGTGGTTCTGCTGAACGGTGTCGAAGCCGGCAACGCC
>SAMEA3663095__coassemble_1686_pt1 | contig 12128 bp, 10 predicted proteins | sample SAMEA3663095__metabat2_high_PE_021 | metagenome-assembled genome bin SAMEA3663095 (sample SAMEA3663095) | pig gut metagenome | biome: pig gut; feature: pig-associated habitat; material: faeces | place: France | collected 2012
AGGGGGAAGCAAGACGTTACGTAGCTAACGATTTCCTTAACTTAATAGCATTGCCCTAGAGGGGAAGGCTGCGATACGAGAATACCATCTTCTAAAAAAAAGGCGACGAAGCCGCCACCTCAACCCTGAACCTTGAACCCTGAACCAAATGTAAGCAAAGTAAAAAGGGGCCGTGAAGAAACGAGGATTCATTTCTTCACAGCTCCTTTTCTTACCCCTTAATAAATCATTTTTATAATAGCGCATTTGGTCGATATATAATAAAATAGATATATAGACATGTATTCTATAATGTATATGATATGAAAGGAGACTTTTATGAACCTGCTATTTACTGCACTCATTGTCGTATGGGCGGCTTGGCTCATTTTGAAGAAGTACAAGCCGCAGACCGTCCTTTTCGTAGCAGGCGGTCTTCTTCTCGCCGGCTCGATGATCATGAACTGGGGCACGATCCTTCCCGCCGGAAAGAGCACCGGCATGTGGAGCTTCGATATTTTTGAGCTCATCCGCACTCTTTTTGCGAACCGACTCTCCGGCCTCGGCCTCAACATCATGGCTGTCGGCGGCTTTGCACGTTACATGGATAAGATCGGCGCGAGCAATGCACTGGTAGCCCTCACCATCCGCCCGCTGATGCTGCTGAAATCGCCCTACATCGTCATGAGCGCCTGCTGGGTACTCGGCATGTTCCTTGGGCTGGCCATCAATAGTGCCTCCGGCCTGGCCATGCTGCTCATGGTGACCATGTTCCCGATCCTTGTCGCACTCGGTGTCTCCCGCATCTCTGCGACCGCAGCCATCGCGACCACACTCTGCCTTGACTGGAGCCCGTCAGATACCGGCACCATCTTTGCCGCTGAGATCGCAGGCTTCGATCCCGTCATCTACTGGCACACCTTCCAGATCCCGATCGCCTGCGCCGTCATCCCCTGTGTCGCCATCGCCCACTACCTCACACAGAAGATCATGGATAAGCGCGACGGGCACATCGTGCGCGCTCTGGATCCGGCGGAAGTCTCTGTCAATATCGAGACTGAGGATGAAAAGAAAGCAGCGCTTTCCCATCCGCCGAAGATCTACGCCCTTCTTCCGATCATTCCTCTCGCTCTGATCCTCATCTTCTCGCCGCTCTGCATCCCCGGCATCAAGATGAACATCATCATGGCGATGCTCATGGGGACCGCCATCGGCATGATCGCCCAGTTCTTCCGTACAAGAGACCTCAAGGAGACCTTCTCTGAGATTCAGATCTTCTTCGACGGCATGGGCAAGCAGCTCGCCAATGTCATCACCATCGTCATCGCCGGCGAATTCTTCGCGAAAGGTCTCACTTCCACAGGCTCCATCGATGCCATGATCCAGGGCGCCCAGACCACCGGCTTCGGCGCATACGGCCTGACGCTTGTCATGATCGCCATCATCGCAGTCTGCGCCATCCTCATGGGCAGCGGCAATGCTCCCTTCTTTGCCTTTGCCAATCTCGTCCCGGCGATCGCTGCCAAGACAGGTGTCGCAGCCTCCTTCATGGTCCTCCCGATGCACCTCATCGCGAGCTCCGCGCGCGCCATCTCTCCGATCACCGGTGTCATTATCGTGGCCTCCGGCATGGCTGGCATCAGCCCCTTTGACCTTGTGAAACGCACCGCCATCCCGATGGCTGTCTCCTGCATCCTCATCGTCGTCGCGAACTTCGTGATCTTCGGATAAAGAGTTGCTAGTTGCTAGGGACTAGGGACTAGGGATTAGGAAATAGGAAATACCAGTCACTAAAAAGCAAAAGCGTAAGTGAAATCGTATCCGATAATCACTTACGCTTTTATTATTGACTGTCATTAGCGTCCGACTACTCCCTTCCGGAGGAAAAAATAAGGGCAGGCATCCCCCTTTTCGTCATCCTGAGCGGAGTAAAATGTCGTTTGTTGAGAAATCGTATCCAGAAAGCGGGGGACTGAGCCGAAGGATCTTGGCGAAACCGCCACCACCATTCCTAATTTTTACCCGCTGCGAGCTTCACGATCTCCACCGCCTGCTTGGCGCATTTAACGAGGTCATCGATCACCTGATATTCCTCACTGGTGTGACATTTGAAATTCCCTGTACCGATCCCGACAGCGGCGATGCCGTGTTCATTGAAATGGTTCGCATCCATGCCGCCGCCTCCTTCCTTGAAGAAGGGTACTGCACAGGCTGCCTCTGCCGCCTCTTTGGCCAGCACGCAGGGGCGCGCGGTCTCTTCGAGCTTGAAGGCATGGTAAAGCGTATGCAGCTCGACCTCGATCTTCGTATGGTATTTCTCGGAGATCCTGTCTGCCGCCGCCTGAATATCGGCAGAGATCTGCTGATACTCCTTCGCATCGCGGCTTCTCTGCTCACCGGTGATCGTCACGAGATCACAGACGACATTGGTCGCACTCCCCGCCTCGATGATGGAGAAATTCGCCGTCGATACCGGCGAAAGGCGGCCATCGGGAAGCTGCATGATGAGATCTGCTGCCACCTTCAGCGCATTCAGTCCCTTTTCCGGTTCATTGCCCGCATGCGCCGTCACGCCATGCACACGGATCGTGACACGCCCCTTGCTCGGAGCGGCAAGGACTATGGTTCCCGCCTTGCCGGAGGCATCATATACGAAAGCGCTCTTCGAGCGGAACTTGGAAAAATCATACTGGCGCGAGCCTTCGACGCCCGTTTCCTCGCAGACAGAGAAGGCCACCTCGATGGGGCCATGCGGGATCTGCTTCTCCTTCACTTCGCGAAGCATCGCAAGGATCGCCGCAACGCCGCCGATATCATCGCCTGCCAGGATCGATGTCCCGTCCGAGACGATTTTCCCTTCCTCCTCCTTCACTAGAGGAACGATGTGCCCGTGATTTCCCACACGATCCATATGCGCGGAGAAAAGGACCGGCTCGCCGTCCGTGCTTCCGGGAAGCTGTGCATAGAGATTGCCCGTATTGCCACCGAGCACCTCGCCTGCCTTGTCTTCCGTCACGGTGAGGCCGAGCGCAGTGAGCTTTTCCTTCAGTACGTCAGCGATCGCCCGCTCATCACGCGAGTGGACCTCGATAGAAACCAGTTCTTTGAATTCATCGATGATACGTTTCTGATCCATGGGAGGACTCCTTTCTTAAATGAGAAATTAGAAATGCGAAATGCGAAATGCTGGAGCGGCGCATAAAAATCAAAAGCGCCGCGGTGTATAAATAATGGCGATGCCCCAAAGTAGCATTCAAGCCACCAGTCACTAGCTACTAGTCACTAGCTACTAGTCACTAGTCACTGCCTTCTCCTCTTTCTATGCGGATGATAGAGCTGCCAGTGGAAGTGGATCGCACAGAAGCGAAGAAGTGTCACGCAGGCAAAAGCGATCCAGGAGGAAACGGAAAGCTCCAGCGCCGTGAAATGACGCAGGCAGCACAGGACAAGGCCGCCGACGATGGATGCGATGGCGTACACATCCATGTACAGAACGACAGGCATGCGCCGCGCCATCATATCTCGCAGCATACCGCCGCCGACCGCGGTGATAAGCCCCAGCATGGTCGGCAGAAGAAAACGATACGAGTCGGGGTACTGATAAAATGCCGTCAGTGCTCCCGTCACTGTGAAGGCCGCAAGACCCACCGTATCCGAGATATTGTACATGAACGTGATGTAGCGCTCCTTCTCCTTCGATACGCGATAGACCGGGTAGAGAAAAGAAATGATGAGCGCCGTGATGATGGAAACGAAGAGCCCGTCGGGGCTGCGAAGTACCGACGGCGGCGTGATGCCGCAGAGAACGTCACGCACCATCCCGCCGCCTACGCCGGTCATGACAGCGAGCACGGTGATGCCGAAAATATCCATACGCCGCGACAGTCCCACCACAGTACCGGAAAAGGCGAAGGCGATGGTGCCGAGCGTTTCAAAAATGAGCCAGGTAATGGTCATGGGAGATCCTTTGAAAAAATGGAAAAAGGGTTCAGGGGGAACACTAGGCAATATGTCGGATATAGTTAGGAGTTAGGAATGAGGAGTTAGGAGTGTAGGTACGGCGCACAAAATTTGGAAGCGCCGTGAAATTTTATATAAGTAGCGCATAAATGGAAATATAAAAAGGGGTATTGGGGCGCCATAAAATTTGTGCGCCCCTTCCGCCACTCCTCACTCCTAATTCCTCACTCCTCACTTTTAGCGCAAATGTTTCACCGCTCTATTGACCCATATTCAGAAATACCAAGCGCTATTCAAAATACCACACGCAACGCCGCATAGCAGAGATTCACATAGCCCTGTGCAAGCGGGCCGATGATGCGGTTCACCCAGCCGGAGAATACGATGAGCATCAGGATGACGAAGCCGTAGCGCGCATTGAAGTTTTCAAATTTCCAGGCAAGCTCTCCGGGCAGCACGGTGGAGACGATCTTCGAGCCATCGAGCGGCGGTATCGGGATCAGATTGAAGAAAGCGAACCATACATTGTACATCATGATCCACTGCAGGAAATAGAAGCCGCCGTCACCGAGCATGCCGATACGCCCCAAGATCGTGATGAGAAGCAACGAAAGAAATGCCAGGAAAAGATTCATGCCCGGGCCTGCGAAGGATACCTTCAGCATCCCCATGCGATAATTTTTATAATAGCGTGGATCGATGTCTACCGGCTTCGCCCAGCCGAATCCGCAGAGTACGAGAAGGAGAGTCCCCATCATGTCGAGATGCGCCATCGGATTGATGGTCAGCCGCCCCATGCGAGACGGGGTGGGATCGCCCATGGCATCCGACACGGCCGCATGCGCGTACTCGTGCATCGAGAGTGCGATCAGAAGCGCCGGAGCGCGGTAGATTAACGTAGATAGGTCGAGAAAGTCAAACATGGGGACTCCTTAGAAAAAGGTTCAGGGTTAGCTCACGGGGCGTGCCGCCCTTTGATTGTTTGCGAAAGAGGTTCAGCAGGTTCTATAGGTTCTACGGGTTCAACAGGGGTGGTGCGGCGCATAAAAATCAGAAGCGCCGCGGAGTGTAAATAATGGCGATGGCCGAACATGGTATTTAGTCACCAGTCACTCCTAATCCCCAATCCCTAGCCACTCATCCCTGCTTTCAAACTTCAGGGTTAGCCCGTGGGACGTGCCGCCCTATGATTGTAGATGAAAGCTCTACTTCGAGTGAGAAATGAGAAATGCGAAATGAGAAATGGTGGTGCGACGCCAGATCCTTCGACTCAGTTCTCACTGCTTTGCCTTTACATGATCGAACATCCGACATTTCACTCCGCTCAGGATGACGAAATGCGCCGCTGAGTATGAATAGGGCGATGCCATGAGCTGACATCTCAGTCACTAGCCACTAGCCACTCTCATTCATCCGCCGGATGATTGCTGTGGATCTCTGCCGTCACGGGATGGAGCTTGCAGCTGCCGTAGGCACTGAGCGCGGTGAGCAGCGCATCGCGAGAGGCTTCGCTGTCGAAATGTGCGTCGATGAAGATCTTCCTTCCATCATCCACCGCATAGCAATGAAGGATGTGGTACTCGGTCGTCTTTACAAAGGCGAGGAAATCAGATCTCTTGTCTTCGGACAATGTGAGCTCGAAAATACCATGTACGGCGTAGCCAAAGACCGGACAATTCACATTGACCGTATAGCGCTCGACGATGCCCAGATCCTGCAGACGCTCCAGCCGGTTCTTCACCGCCTGACTCGTGAGGTACACCTGCCGCCCCAGATCTGTCATGGAAATACGGCCATTCTTTTTAAGCGCATTGATGATCTTGATATCGGTTTCATCTAATTCTTTCGGAATCATACGGACGCCTCTTTTCTGTCAGTAGTCTATGGGTATTTCTATAATTCTATTATAACCGAAATCGAATTTCTGAGAAAGAGTGAGGGGAAAATAGGGGGCAAGGTTTAGCCCATGAGGCGTGCTGTTCCTTAATTGCACGAGAAAGAGGTTCAGCAGGTTCTATAGGTTCAAAAGGGTTGGTGCGGCGCATTTCGTCATCCTGAGCGGAGAAAAACGTCGTATGTGAAAAAATGGCTTATCTGAAACAGGAGAACTGAGTCGAAGGATCTAAGCACCGCGGAGTATAAATCATGGCGATGCCCGAAGAAAGGCGGAATAACAGGTTTCCCGTTCGGGATTTCCTGCCATCGTCCGCATGACCGCGAATGACAAAGATTTCTCGCCTCGCTTAAAATGACGGTACGGGAGTCTGATGTCTTCTAGTCTCCTAGTCTCCAGTCACTAGTCACTAGTCACCAGCCTCTCCTTTCCTAAATTGACACGACTCTCAAAATCTATTATAATCGTCGGGAATGTTATTTATAAATGGGAGCAAAGAATGACTATCACACTCAATATGTATCAAACGCTGGCTGCCGCTGTGGCAGTCTTTTTTCTTGGCGGATTTTTGAAGGGGAAGATCCCCCCTCTTTCGCAAATACTGCATCCCCGCGCCGGTCATCGGCGGGACGATCTTCTCCATCGTGAACTGTATCCTCTATACAGCGGGAATATGGAACTACAGTCAGGACACCGTCATGCAGAACTGGTGCATGATGCTCTTCTTCACGAGCATCGGCTACATGGCGAGCCTGCGGCTGATCCTGCGGGGCGGCTATCTCGTCTTCAAAATGGGCATCATGGTCGCGATCCTCATCCTCCTGCAAAACCTCATCGGGATCTCCATGGCGCATGTATTCGGCCTGCCTTCGATGATGGGGCTCGCGGACGGCTCGATCCCGCTGGTCGGAGGGCATGGGACAGCCGGCTCCTTCGGCCCGGTACTGGAAGAGATGGGGCTCATGAATGGCACCACCATCGCCTTTGCGGCTGCCACCTTCGGTCTTGTCTCCGGCAGCTTCATCGGCGGCCCGATCGGCGAGCTGTTGGTGCGCCGCTTCTCACTGATCTCCAATGAAACAGACAATGCGGCAGAAGATACCGGCGAGAAACCAGTGCTGCATCCCAAGGACGCCGCGGCGGCTTACCTCAATATGGATCACTTCATGTACGCTTTCGGGCAGCTGCTCCTTGCCATGGGTATCGGTACCTATGTGAGCGCCTTTTTCAGCAGCATCGGCCTTGTCTTCCCCGGATACATCGGCGGCATGATCGTCGCTGCCATCATCCGCAATGTATCGGAGATCACGGAGTGGTACGGCTCTTACCAGCAGGAATGTGAAGTCTTGGGCGGCATGTGCCTCAATATCTTTCTCTCCTGCGCCCTTATGAGTCTCAAGCTCTGGCAACTCGCCTCGCTCGCTGTACCGCTTACGCTGACGCTTCTCATCCAGGTCGCCATGATCGGTGCTTTCGCCTACTTCATCATCTTCCGCGTCATGGGTGGCAACTATGAAGCCGCCGTCATGGCTGCCGGCACCTGCGGCTTCGGCCTCGGCGCGACGCCGAATGCCATCGCAAATATGAATGCGATGTGTGAACGCTACGGCTCTGCGCACACAGCCTACTTCGTCATCCCGCTCATCGGGGCCTTTGTCGTCGATTTCCTCAATGCATCCATTCTGATGGTATTCATGAATCTATTGAAATAAGTGACTGGTGACTGGTGACTAGGGACTAGGGACTAGGGACTAGGGACTGGGGATTAGGGATTAGGGATTAGGTTTGTAATACGAGAATACAATCCTCGTATCGCGACGAAGCCGACACCTGAACCTGTTGCACCTTCTGACCGCAAAACCTCCAACAACAAAAAGGCAGAAACGAAAATGACTACTCATTTCGTTTCTGCCTTTTTTATTTATTTGATTTATCTGAATCCGAAGACTTTGGCGAGGATGCTCTGGCGACGTCCTTTTCTGGCTTCGCCAGCCCATTCTGCGCTCTTCGCATCTGCGTGTCTGACTTTGTACGTTTTATAGGCCCGATATTCATCCATATCTACCAAGAATGTACAGATCCGCTTGCCGCTTTCGCGGAGACGAAGCTGCCGTTCGCTGGTTGCGCTCGGAATGGGGAGCGCTTTCTCTTCCAGTTCCAGAAGAGAGGCGGCCAAAGCTTCTCTGGCCTTCTTCGCAGCCTCATTCATGGTGCTGGCTTTCGCTTCACAACCGATGAGGTCTGGAAACATCACGAAGAACATTCCCTTTTTCTGATCGTATGAACAAATGGCGGGGTAGAAGTATTTCATCTCTGTCCCCCTTCCCTCTTCTTACCACTCTCTATGGCAGATCACTGCCATCCTTATTGTATACTATTTGGGCATGGAATGGCAACAAAAAGTAAAGAAAATGTAAGAGAAATGAAGGTTCAGGGTTCAGGTTGGCAAGTCCAGGGTTGCCCGTGGGTTGAGCTGCCCATGGATCGCGGATGAAAGCTTTATTCGAATGAGGAATTAGGAATGGTGGTGCGGCGCATAAAAATAATGAAGCGCCGCGGAGTTTTGATAGCACTTCGCGCCGTCGTCAGAGGGGCGCAAGCGAGAAATCTCTATGGCAGAACGCTCATTGCCTGATGTGAGACAGCACCAAGACATCGTTTTTCCCAGACGCATACGCGCTGATTCCCGCAGAGCAGTAGAGATCCCTCGGCTACGCTCGGGATGACGATGCCGGAGAATCCCAGTCACTAGTCACCAGTCACTAGCTTCTACCACATTACAGATCCAGATTCGTGACGTCCTTCGCATGCTCTTCGATGAATTTGCGTCTCGGCTCGACCTTGTCGCCCATGAGGATGGTGAAGAGGCGGTCTGCTTCGACAGCATCGGTGAGCTCGACCTTCAGCATGACGCGCTGTTCCGGATTCATCGTGGTATCCCAGAGCTGTTCCGGATTCATTTCGCCAAGCCCTTTGTAGCGCTGGATCGCACAGCCATCGCGGCCGATCTCATCGAGGAGCTTATTCTGTTCATCATCATCGTAGGTGTAGTATTTCTGACGGCCCTTGCGTACCTGATACAGCGGCGGCTGGGCGATGAAGACGTGACCTTCGGTGACGAGCGGCTTCATATAGCGATAGAAGAAGGTGAGGAGCAGTGTCCTGATGTGTGCGCCATCGACATCGGCATCCGTCATGATGATGATCTTGTAATAGCGGAGCTTCGTGATGTCGAAGTCTTCACCGACGCCCGTACCGAAAGCGGTGATCATGGTACGGATGGCATCGGAATTCAGGACACGGTCGAGGCGGGCTTTTTCTACATTCAGGATCTTGCCGCGCAGCGGGAGGATCGCCTGATAGCGGCGGTCACGGCCGGACTTCGCAGATCCGCCTGCAGAGTCCCCTTCGACGATATAGATCTCTGTCATCTTCGGGTCTTTTTCAGTGCAGTCAGCCAGCTTTCCCGGAAGGCTGGAGACTTCGAGCGCATTCTTGCGCCGGGTCAGCTCACGGGCGCGGCGGGCTGCTTCACGGGCACGGCTCGCCGTGATGCCTTTCTCGATGATGGCCTTCCCTTCCGCAGGATGCTCTTCGAGGTAGGTACGCAGGCCTTCCGAGACGAGATTATCCACGATGCCCTTGACCTCGAGATTTCCGAGCTTCGTCTTGGTCTGGCCTTCAAACTGCGGATTCGGCACTTTGACGGAAATGACGCAGGTCAGCCCTTCACGGACATCATCGCCGGAAAGGTTCGCTTCATTGTTCTTGAGGATATTATTCTTACGTGCATATTCATTGAGGACACGGGTGAGCGCGCTGCGGAAGCCGGCAAGGTGCATGCCGCCTTCGATGGTATTGATGTCATTGACGAAGGTATACATGCTTTCGCTGTAGCCTGTCTGGTACTGCATCGCGATATCGACGATGACCTTATCCTTCTCGCCTTCGAACGCAATGACCGCCGGATCGACAAGATCCTTGCCTTCATTCAGGAACTGGACGAATTCCGTGATGCCGCCGGCATAGTGGAATTTCTCCTCGTGGGTCGCACCGTCGCGCAGGTCCGTCAGCGTGATGGTGAGGCCTTTATTCAGAAAAGCCAGCTCACGCATGCGGATCTTCAGGGTATCATAGTCGAAGTCCACCCCTTCTTTGAAGATCTCGATATCCGGCTTGAAGGTGACAGACGTGCCCGTCTCCTTCGTTTCTCCGTAGGTCTTCATATACTGCGTGACTTCCCCGCGGGACAGTCTCATTTCATGGAAATGTCCTTCACGGCGCACCACGACGCGTGTCCATTCGGAGAGCGCATTCACGACAGAGATGCCGACGCCGTGCAGACCGCCGGAGATCGGATAGCCATCCCCGCCGAATTTGCCGCCTGCATGGAGCACGGTCAGTACGACTTCCATGGCAGGTTTCCCAGTCTCGTGCATCCCCGTCGGGATACCGCGGCCATTATCCGTGACTGTACAGCTGCCGTCATCATTGAGCGTCACTTCGATGTGCGTGCAGTAGCCTGCGAGTGCTTCATCGATACTGTTGTCGACGACTTCGTAGACCAGATGGTGCAGACCGCGCGCTGATGTCGAGCCGATGTACATACCCGGACGCAGGCGCACCGCTTCGAGCCCTTCGAGGACACGGATGTCATTTGCGCCGTAGTCTTTCTTGCCATTCTCTTCGCTATGACGAGCCTGGATTTCATGAATATCTTCAGACATGAGATTCTCCTTACAAAAAAATGGCGGCCTGTCATGCATGACCGCCTTTTATTTATTTACATATATATAAACGCACCTTGATGGTGCGTATTTATTATACCATATTTGAGAGTATTTCGCATGAAGGGGAAATGGGGGATGAGTTTAACGGGTCCACAGGGTTAGCCCCTGGGGCGTATCGCCCTTTGATTGCGTGCGAAAGAGGGGGAGCGGGTTCTGTAGGTTCTACGGGTTCAAAGGGGTTGGTGCGGCGCAAAAAATAATGAAGCGCCGCGGAGTTTTGATAGCGTTTCGCGTCGTCGTCATCTCGAGCGTAGCCGAGAGATCCTCCTTGCAGGACGGTCAACGTGCTAACTGCACTACTCCAATCACCGCTTGCTTCTAATCCCCAATCCCTAGCTACTCATCACTGCTTTCAAACTTAGCCCTTGTGGCGTGCTGCCCTTTGATTGTTTGCGAAAGAGGGGGAGCCGGTTCTATAGGTAGGACGGGGGTGGTGCCTGAAGGTGGTATTTAGTCACTAGTCACCAGTCACTTCTACCCCCATGCCCCGCCAACTTGTGCTACAATAAAAGAAAATGTACTGCCATAAGGAGCCATTCATGAAAAAATTTCTTTTCCTTTTATTGATCTTAGGCGGCGCGATGTACTGGGGCTTCTCCTCAGGCAGCGAGCTCACGAAGAATGTCGTACATGAACCTGTCAGACCACATGCCGTCCAAAAGAGCCTGCCGAAGGACACACCGCCCGCCGAAGAGAAAGGCATCCTGACGGAGATCTCGGATACCGTCAAGACACTGGTCTCCGGTCTTTCCTCCGCAGAGACCCAAGAGGGCAGCATCGAAGCACGGCCGCCGAAGCCGGACGCAAAAAGCCCCGTCGACGGGGCGGAGAAGCTCCTCACCGCCAAGGAAAAAATGGACAATGTGCTCCACTTCAGGGAAGCATTGGAAGCGCGTGTGCATCGCGAAGAATTCGTCCCCTTTGCCGAGATCCCGGACTACCTCAAGAAGGGAATCGTCGCGACCGAAGACCGCCGCTTCTATGAGCACGGCGCGATGGACCTCATCGGCGTCGCGCGCGCTGCTTTCACGAACTATCTCGCCGGAGAGACGCTCCAGGGCGGCAGCACCATCACCCAGCAGACCGTGAAAAACATCTTCCTCTCGAATGACCGCACCATGACCCGCAAGATCGAAGAGCTGGCGCTCGCCGTCCAGCTGGAACGGAATTACAGCAAGGAAGAGATCCTCGAGCTCTATCTGAATACCATTTACTACGGTCACGGCGCCTACGGCCTCAAGGAAGCCAGCCGCACCTACTTTGGCAAAGCGCCCAAGGAGCTCGACCTCGCCCAGTGCGCGATGCTCGCCGGTCTCCCGCAGGCACCGTCTGCCTATGACCCCATCTCACACCCAAAGGAAGGCGCAAAGCGCATGACCGTCGTCCTCGCCCTCATGGCTGAGCAGGGCGTCATCACGCCGACACAGGCCGCCTCGGCTGCAGCAGAGCTGTGGCTGAAGTGAGAAGTGCTGGAAGGAAATCGTTAGCTACGTAACGTCTTGCTT
>SAMEA3663095__coassemble_1705_pt1 | contig 12012 bp, 15 predicted proteins | sample SAMEA3663095__metabat2_high_PE_021 | metagenome-assembled genome bin SAMEA3663095 (sample SAMEA3663095) | pig gut metagenome | biome: pig gut; feature: pig-associated habitat; material: faeces | place: France | collected 2012
TTCCGCAGCAGGTTGAAAAGGAATGGAAAGAGGCGTTCCCTCGTTTCGTCATCCCGAGCGCAGCCGAGGGATCTTTTTCGTTTCCCGTTTCCGTTTTCCTTCGTAAAGCCGTCTGCATGAAACACCGTCCTTCCGATTCGCTGGAAGCACGGTGCTTCCCGCTCGCCGCTATCCTCACATCCTTTGCCTGACCGCAAACGAAAAAGATTTCTCGCTTTCACTCGAAATGACAATATGGGGAAAGCGGCATTCTCCCTCCTTCCATAGGAAGGAGGGAGTGGCCACGCGAGCCCCTTCCCTTGGAAGGGGCTGCCGAGCACAGCGAGGCGGGGTTGGCTTCCGCAGCAGGTTGAAAAGGAATGGAAAGAGGCGTTCCCTCGTTTCGTCATCCCAAGCGCAGCCGAGGGATCTTTTTCGTTTCCCGTTTCCGTTTTCTTTCGTAATGCTGTCTGCATGAAACACCGTCCTTCCGATTCGCTGGGAGCACGGTGTTTCCAGCTCGCCGCTATCCTCACATCCTTTGCCTGACCGCGAACGAAAAAGATTTCTCGCTTTCGCTCGAAATGACAATATGAGGAAAGCGGCATTCTCGTATCGTAAGACTTCCCTATTGGGGAAGGGGGATCGCGTCAGCGGCGCTCGGGTGCTCTCGCAAACGACGCACTTGAGACGATCTCCCCCACTCTCTTTCATGCCACTAGAACCCTATCCGGCTCGCTCCGCTCGCTACCTTCCCCACGCGGGGAAGGCTTTGTCCGTCGATATTGTTTTTTCCACATATGCGTATATTCGCTCTGACGATATGGGGATAGCGGTGCTCTCGTATAATGGCGCACTTGAGACGATCTCCCTCGCTCTCTTTCATACCGCTTCCCCATCCAACCTCCGCCCCTTCGGGGCACCTCCTTCCATAGGAAGGAGGTGGTGTCCACGCGAGCCCCTTCCTTTGGAAGGGGCTGCCGAGCGCAGCGAGGCGGGGTTGGCTTCCTTTTTGGGCGGCGAAGCCGCCTCCTCTTTGCCTTCCCCATGCAGGGAAAGCTGTGTTATCCTTGTGCCATCATCCACAACCAACATTTCCCTTACGAGGGCAAGCCAAAGAGGCGTAGGAAGCATCCTGCGCCTCTTTGATTATCATGCATTCATGCATTTTCCGGCGGAAATCCGCTGCATTTATTGTCTAATGTCCTTCCGCATCGCCGCCGAGGGCAAGGCCGCCCTGCCAGAGGTATTCCTCTTTGCGGATATAGCCTTTGACCGGCCTGCCATCGAGGAAAGCACGGATATTGAGGAGTGAATTTCGGATCGCTTCTTCATTGCAGCGGCTGTTCATCTCTGCATTGTGCGCACTGCCGATCACATTCGGATAGCGGAGGATCGGGTCGCCGTCTTTCGGATACCGGTCATGCTCGCCCCACCAGACATCCATTGCGACGTGGAAATCCGGATGATCTCTGACATGGTCGAGCAGTGCCTCATGGTCGATCAGACCCGCACGGGACACGTCGACGATCATGGCGTCCTTCTTCATCAGGGACAAACGGCGCGCATCGATGAGACGGTCAGTCTCCTTTGAGTGAGGGAGCGCGAGCACCAGCACATCTGCCGCAGCGAGCACGTGATCGAAGTCCTTCATCGTATAGGCCGCCTGAAGCAAGGGCGATTGCGGCTGATGCCTGGACACCGCTTCGAGGCGGCAGCCGAAGGGATGGAGGGCGCGAGCCACAGCTTCCCCGATCCCGCCAAAGCCCGCGATTAGCACGGTCTGCTCGGCGAGGCTCTTCTGGTGGTAGCCAAGGATATGAAATTCGCCCTGCTGCAAGTCACGGAGCTGCTCTCTCAGGCAGCGGTTCAGCGCGATGATCATCCCCACCGTCGACTCCGCGATGCCGCGCGCCCAGCCGCCGGCATTGCAGTAGAGCTTCATGTCTGAAGGAAGTTCTGCCATAGACAGGTGGTCGACGCCCGTCCGCGTCGTCTGTACCATACGCGGATGCCCCAGCAGCTGCTGCTCTTCTTTGGTGAGGTCGCCCACGATATTGTGCGTGAGTACGACATCGGCGGTGCGAATGGCATGAAGCCGCTCCTCTTCTCCCATTTCTTCCATCCACGAAATCTGACAGGCGGGAAAGAGTGCTTCGGCTTCTTTCTGGAAATCCTTCTTGATCGGCGCGGAAATAGCTATACGCATAGATTTTTCTCCTTTATATCTGAAAATGGGTTCGAGGTGTCGCCCCTGGGGCGTACCGTCCTTTGATTTCGCGCGAAAGAGGTTCAGCGGGGTCTGTGGGTTCTACAGGTTCAAAGGGGTCGGTGCGGCGCATAAAAATCAGAAGCGCCGCGAAGTATAGATAGTGGCGATGCCCGAACGTAGTATTTAGTCACCAGTCACTAGTCACTTAGCGCTCCTAATCCCTAGCCACTAATCCCTAATCCCTGCTTTCAAGCTTTAGGGACTAGTATCACTCAAACGAGGAGGTATCTGTACAGCCCCTATTTCTCCTCGAAATCCTCGAGCGTGAATCCATCGGCATCCTCCACGATCTTCTGCACTTCCGTCTCTGCCATCTCCAGCTTTTTATTGCAGAAACGTCCGATGTCGACGGCATCGCGGAAAACCTTCAGTGCCTCATCCAGCGGAAGATTTCCCTTTTCCAGCATGGCAACCTGATTCTTCAAGCTCTGCAGCCCCTCTTCGAATGACATTTTCTCCGTTTCCATGATCTACACCCTTTCCTTTTTTATCCCTGATACGACGGAGGAGATCGTCCCATCCGCCACTGTCGTCCTGATCGTGTCTCCCGCTGATACATCCGATACGCATTGCACGGCTCTATGTCCCGCCGCGGTCGTGATGGTGTACCCGCGGGAAAGCACCGTCAGCGGGCTCAGTGCCGAGAGCTTCGCCGCCATGAGCGAGAGCCTGTGCTTCTTCGCATCCAGCTCCGCCTCCATCGCCTGCGCGAGCTCCTGCTGCAAACTGTCTGCCAGCTGTGCGTTCTCATGGATCTTTTTTTCCAGCAGCTTTGCCGCCTTGTCCAAATAAAAGGCGATGCCATTTCTATACGCCGCCACATCGATGACCGCAAACTCAGCAGCCTGCGAAGGCGTCGCCGCCCGCGCATCTGCTGCAAAGTCCGACAATGTGAAATCCGTCTCATGCCCCACAGCGCTGATGATCGGGATCTTCGATGCCGCGATGGCGCGCACCACCGGCTCCTCATTGAAAGCCCACAGATCCTCGATCGAGCCGCCGCCGCGCCCAACGATCAGAAGATCTGCCAAGTGATTTCGCTGAAAGAAATCGATCGCATGCACGATCTCTCCTGCAGCCTCCTCCCCCTGCACGGACGCCGGATACAGGATGAGCTTCACGCCCTTGTTCCGCCGCCGCGACACCGTGATGATATCATGCACCGCCGCCCCTGAAGGCGACGTGATGATCCCGATCGCCCGCGGCAGACGAGGCAGCGGCTTCTTCCGAGACGCATCAAAAAGCCCTTCCTTCGTCAGCTTCTCCTTCAGCGCCTCATACGCCTGCATCAGATCCCCGATCCCCTGCCGGCGCATCGCACTCACATAGAGCTGGTACACCCCGTCCCTTTCATAGACCGAGATCGAGCCGAGAGCCACGACCTTCTCCCCATTCTGCGGCGTGAAGGACAGGTGCACCGCACTGCTCTTGAACATGACGCACTTCAGCGCCGACTTCTCATCCTTCAGCGTGAAATAGCAGTGCCCCGATCCATACCGCTTGAAATTCGATACCTCTCCCAGCACCGGAATATGATGCAGATCGCTCTGCGATTCCAGCAGCTGCTTTACGTACTGATTGACCTCACTTACCGAAAATCCTTGCTTATCCATACATCTTCTCCTTCGAAAGCGCCTCTGACATCTCAGGGAATGAAGGAAACGCTCCATCCATCTGCGCATACCTTTCCTAAGGAAACACTGATTCAATCGTTGTCAGATTTTACTCTTGAACTTTTATGCATAGCGAGGAATAAGCTGACGCGAATAGCGAGCTATTTAAAGAATGCTATGACGAAGCTATGTATAAAAATTCTTGTAAACGCTGACTCTGCGATTGAATCAGCGTTTCCCTAAGTATTGTAACGCCCCGCGCCCATTCATGCACGCATTTTCATTGCAAGGCTTGGACGCAGAAGACATTCACATTTTCACGGGCTACTTTCAGGAAATAAAAAAGATCGGACTCCACACGGAGTCCGATCTTCAGGGGCTTTTAGCTTAGCCGCAATTATTTCATTTCTACGGTAGCGCCAGCTGCTTCGAGTTTCTTCTTCATTTCTTCAGCTTCAGCTTTAGCAACGCCGGTCTTTACTTCTTTCGGAGCGCCGTCAACGAGTGCTTTAGCGTCTTTCAGGCCGAGGCCGGTGATTTCACGAACGGCTTTGATGACCTGGATCTTCTGAGCGCCAACGTCTTTGAGGATAACGTCGAATTCAGATTTTTCTTCTTCAGCTGCTGCTGCCGGAGCTGCTGCTGCTGCTACAGCTACAGGAGCTGCTGCGGATACGCCGAATTTATCTTCGATAGCTTTTACGAGTTCGGACAGTTCGAGTACAGACATTTCTGCAATGGCATTAAGGATTTCTTCGTTAGTCATTTTTATTTCCTCCATGGAATAGTTTTATGCGTAGATCTTACGCAGATTCTTTCTGTTTACGCAGTGCTTCGAGAGCATATGCGAGGTTCTGGATGTTGCCGTTGAGGGCACGTGCCAGTCCGGTGATCGGAGCCAGCAGGGTTGCTGCGACCATACCCAGCAGCTGTTCTTTGGACGGCAGGTCTGCCAGTGCCTGAACAGCTTTTGCGTCGATGACTTTGCCGTCGAGGACGCCAGCTTTGACAACGATAGCTTCGCTCTTGGTTTCTTTGAAGAATTCTTTCAGAGCTGCTGCCGGTGCGACCGGATCGTCTTTGCAGGTTGCAAGACCATTCGGACCAGCGAGCAGATCGTCAAGACCTTCCAGACCGAGTTCGTCAGCTGCGATGCGGGTCAGTGTGTTTTTGATAACCTTGTATTCAACACCGTGTGCAAGGAATTTACGACGGAGAAGTGTCGCATTCTTTACGTCCAGTTTGTTGAAGGATACCAGAACTACGCCCTGGGAAGCCAGCTTTTCTTTCATTTCTGCAACGATGGCTTCTTTTTCCGGACGAATTCTAACTTCATACTTTTCTTCGCTCATAGTACACCTCCTCTGCTATGGGATTTTATTATTTATCACGTTAGCTAAAACGACCTCGCATTCCGCGAGGTCGTGTACTGGCTTTGCAGTACTCAGCCTCGGGAGGCGGGCTACGCCCTTTAAAATGTCTTACCGCCGGTCTTAAGCTAAGTGTAAATAGGTAAAATTATGCTTTTGCTGCTACCACTTTGGTGAGGTCGAGGTGGATGCCGCGGCCCATGGTGGAGCTGATGGTGAGGCTCTTCATGTAGACGCCCTTTACAGTGGAAGGACGAGCTTTGAGGATGGTATTGTAGATAGCGAGCAGGTTCTGTTTCAGTTTATCTTCGTCAAAGGATACTTTGCCGATGATGACCTGGACGTTGCCGGCTTTATCTGTACGATACTGTACCTTGCCGCCTTTGATCTCGTTGACAGCCTTGGTCACATCCATGGTGACGGTGCCAACCTTCGGGTTTGGCATGAGGCCTTTCGGTCCGAGTACACGGCCCAGACGGCCTACGACAGCCATCATGTCCGGTGTAGCTACTACGACGTCAAAGTCCATCCAGCCCTGCATGATCTTATCGGCCAGTTCTTTTCCGCCTACGTAGTCAGCGCCTGCTGCTTTTGCTTCGTCTTCCTTGTGGTCTTTAGCAAATACGAGAACCTTCTTGGATTTGCCGGTGCCTGCAGGAAGTACGGTAGCGCCGCGGAGCTGCTGATCAGCGTATTTCGGGTTGATATTCAGGTTGAAAGCAACTTCTACAGTTTCATCGAACTTTGCGGATGCTGCTTCTTTCACAAGCTTTACAGCTTCGTCGATGTCATAGAGCTTATGACTGTCAACGATGGCTGCTGCGGCTTTCTGTTTCTTTGTCAGTTTTGCCATTGTTTCCTCCTATGTGGTCTTTGGGGTTCTACCCTGCCACGAATGGGTCAGTCTTAGTCTACAACTTCGATGCCCATAGAACGAGCTGTGCCTTCAATCAGGCGCATAGCTGCTTCTACAGTGTTAGCGTTCAGGTCTGGCATCTTTGTTTCAGCGATTTCCTTGACCTGTGCTTTGGTGACTTTGCCGACTTTGTTCTTGTTCGGTTCACCAGAAGCCTTTTCGAGTCCGGCTGCTTTCTTCAGAAGAACAGCTGCCGGCGGAGTTTTACAAATAAATGTAAAGCTTCTATCTTCAAAAACGGTAATTTCTACAGGGATGATCAGGCCTACCTGCTTTGCAGTGCGATCGTTGAAATCTTTAACGAAGGCCATGATATTGACGCCTGCCTGGCCGAGGGCCGGGCCTACTGGCGGTGCTGGGGTAGCTTTGCCAGCTGCGACCTGCAGTTTAACAACTTTAGAGATTTTCTTTGCCATAATGTTACACCTCCTTGTCCTTGTTGGAATGTGGTACTTACGGGCTGTAACGGGCCCTCCCACCGTGGGACGAGCCTAGTTCGAGGCAGTCCCACTGTATATTGAATCACGGAAGTGGTTCAAAAGAACCGGCTTCCAGTTCAATCGTAGTGGTGGTTCCGAAATTGCTGATATCAGCCTTGATCTTGGTCTTGTCTTCAGCGACTTCGAGTACGACAGCAGTGCGGTCTTCGAATACACCCTTGGTGATACGGACGCGATCGCCGACTTTGACGTCGACGGCTGCTGCTTTCTTTGTATTCATGCCATGAATGATGCGGTCTGCTTCTTCGTCAGAAAGCGGGATCGGCTTCGTGGTCGTCCCGACGAATCCGGTGACGCCAGGGGTATTTCTGACGACATACCAGCTTCTGTCATTGACTTCCATCTTGATCAGAAGGTAGCCGGGGAAGACTTTGTGAGCAACCACTCTTGTCTTCCCATCTTTTTCTTCTTCTTCATCCTGAAGAGGGAGCAGGATCTCGAGGATCGTATCATCCATGCCCATGGAATGAACCTTGCGGGTCAGGGTATCCTTGACTTTATTTTCATAGCCGGAGTAGGTATGGATGACATACCAGCGGATATCTTTGGAACCAACGCTTGGAGCGCCGATCTCGGTCGGTGCACTGACTTCGCTCTGTTCTTCTTTTAAGTTTTTGTTTTCAGCTTCGATATCAGACATAGCTCTCCTCCTCTCAGCCTACCGCAGTGACTAATAACTTGGAGAGACCAGCGAATACGAAGTCTACCGCCACGATCAGGAAAGATACGAGGATGACAGACACGATGGTCGCGATGGTATAGTTCAGCATCTGGTTCTTGGTCGGCCAGATGACTTTCTTCATTTCCATCTTTGTTTCCTTGAAGAAACGGCTCCATGCGCTGCTTGCTTCCTCTGCTTTTTCCGTTCTAGTAGCTGTTGTTTTACGCTTCGCCTTGGCCATGCTCGCACCCCAGTTCAATCAGAAAAAATTATTTGGTTTCTTTATGAAGGGTGTGTTTATGGCACCATTTGCAGTATTTCATCAGTTCTACACGTTCGGTAGTGGTCTTTTTGTTCTTGTTCGTACGATAATTGCGGCGCTTGCATTCTGTGCATGCAAGAGTAATTCCTTCACGCATTATTTACACCTCATTCCATCTTTCTTCGGCCGACGGCCAATTAACATGCTTGATAAGTATATCACAAATCACGCTGTCTGTGCAAGTAGAAAATTCGCACTTAAAAAAGCCGGGCCATCCCAGCACTTCTAGTATTGTAGCATAAGGGTGTGATCCTTTGCAAGGACTTTTTTGATTTTTTGAGATCAGAGCTTGAAAGCAGCTGGGGAAACACTGATTCAATCGTCCTGCGATAGAATCAGCGTTTCCTTCCTCTGCGCTTTCCTGAAACAGACGGCTCTCGCAAGCTCTCCGTTTTCATCACGATGGATCTACGGTAAGTCCTTCTTCTTCCGCAATATCCCGGATTTCTTTCTCATTGCATTTCGTAGCCTGCAGGATAAAGGACAGCGGCATATGCATCTCCAGAAGCTGCATGACAAATGCTCTGGTCAGCTCCTTGCGGCCTTCTTCGCGGCCTTGTACGCGGCCCTTCTCAAGGCCCTTCTCAAGACCCTGCTCAAGGCCCTTCGTCATCCCTGCCGCAACCCCTTGATTCCAAGCCTTTTCAAATATACCTACACTCAAATTGCACATGGTATCCACCATCCCTTCTTCGTCTTCATTCAAATCAATCTGATATTCCTTTTGCAATCGTTCCCGCTTGTCTTTGGCACTGTCTTTTGATTTGAAAATTTCTTCCAGTAAATTCAGCAGGCGGTTACCCAGTTCTCGTTTTCCCTGCCCGATGTAGACCATGACGACCTGCAACAGATCATAATTGCGTCTGTCCTCTCTGTAAGCCCCATACTCCTGATTTTCCGTCAGCCGATATCGTGTGATACCACTTGCCCCATCGGGCGTATCCATACAGAGCCGGGGAAACACTGATTAAATCGTTGTCAGATTTCATTCTTGGATTTTTGTACAGAGCGAGGAGTCATCTGACGCGAATAGCGAGCTATTTAAGGAAGATGATGACGAAGCTATGTATAAAAATCCATATGAAATCTGATTCTGCGATTTAATCAGCGTTTCCCCAAATACTATAGACCTTCTTGACGCCTTCGTAGTGCGCTTTCTCGAAGTCCACAGTGTATTGTGACGAAATCAGACGGCTGCAATAGTACACGGCGCGCTTCATCAAGGGATATGTCAGGTGTGAACTTCTCTGCGCTTCCACATTGATGATCAGTTCTAGGGAAACGCTGATTCAATCGCAGAGTCCGACTTGGCATGTATTTTCATACAATGCTTCGTCATAACCCGCCTTAAATAGCCAGCGGATCATCCTGTGGCGTCACAGCGCGAAAGCGAATGTCAAAAGTGACTCTCCCCTCCGTCAGCGTGGCATCCTCTGTGCTTTCACCACGGATATGGCTTACCGCATTCGTCTGATCCGGAAGGACAGGCGTCAGAGCCACTTCCGGTGTCCCTATGATGTAGCGGTCACGGATGTCTGCGATCTCGCTCTCCTTGAACTCTTCGACGCAGTATTTCAAAATCCATGCCCAGGGAAACACTGATTCAATCGTTATCAGATTTCATTCTTGGTTTTTTATACAGAGCGAGGAGACATTCGACGCGAATAGCGAGCTATTTAAGGAGAATGTCGACGACACTATGTATAAAAATCCATATGAAATCTGATTCTGCGATTGAATCAGCGTTTCCCAATATCTTCCGGCTGGCCAGAAGCTTCTTGGCAGCAGCGTCATAGGCTGCGTTCTTCCCTGCCAGATATATATCGTCGATATCCATCACGCACCGCCTCCTCTCTGCCTTTATTATATGATATATAAAATAAAAAGGAAATCCCGTAAGGGATTTCCTTTTTTGATTCAGGTTCGTTTGCGAGAACTCACAAATTAGAATTTGTAGTTCAGGGAAACAGTCCAGGAGTCGTCGTCTTTAACGTCCTTGCCAGCAGCAGTCTTGTCAGCGTCAACTGCGAATGCATATTCAGCGTGCAGCTGTACGTTCTTCTGCAGGGTTACGTTAGCGATAGCATTCCAGAAAGTAACGTTGGTGGAAGCATTATCTTTGTTCAGGAAGTTCAGCGCAGTAGTCTGCAGGCCAGTCATGCCATCCATGAACAGACCCTGATCAACATCGTTGTAAGCTACGGCCAGATCCCAGGTGCCCGGTTTCTTCCAGTCAGCTTTGCCATATGCAAGGCCAGCGTTCCAAGCGGTGTCATAGTCCTTAGCTACCGTGTTCTGCCAGTATTCACCAAATACATTGAACTGCTGAACCGGTACATTCAGACCAAAGCCAAGGATTTCTTTGTTTTTATATACGCTTTCAGTTTCTTTGGTAGCGTAGTAGTTAGCATCGAGTTTTGCAAAGCCAAAGTTGTAAGCGCCCTGTGCGAAGTAGAAATCTTTGCTGGAATCAGCAGTATCTTTGTCAGTTGTTCCTGGTTTAGTAGCATTCAGCTGGCCATAGCCAGTGGTCAGAGCCAGTTTGCCGTTGTTGTAAGCAATCTGAGCGCCATCAAAGCCCTTGTTCGGGTTGATGAGCCAGCCGCCCTGGTTGCCAAATACGATTGGCTGACGGCCGAGACGTACTGCTACATCTTTGCCGAAGTTGTGGTTTACATACAGCAGATCCATGGAGGTGTTGGCTTCTTTGGCATTTTTGAAATCCATTTCGTTCAGGAAACGGCCCTGTACGTAGGTGGATTCATTGACCTGGCCTTTTACGTTCAGGCGGATACGGCCATTCCAGGAATCGGTGTTGTTGCCTTTATCCTGATAACGCATACGAGCGTCGCCGGACCAGTAAATGTTGCCGACTTTCTTTTCCAGGTTGGAAACGCGAACGCCGAGGTTTGCGAGTTCGTCAGCGTATTCGCCAGCGAGTTTGTCCAGAGTTGCCTGCTGTTCAGCATTCAGCTGGTCTTCTTTAGCCATGAGGCGAGCTACGATCTGAGCCAGTTCGTAACGGGTCATGTTTCTTTCGCCTTTGAAGGTGCCGTCCGGATAGCCTTCTACGACGCCCTGAGCGGACAGGTCGGATACTGCCTGATAAGCCCAGTCATCAGCGGTAACATCGGAGAATGGATTTGCAGCGTAAGCGGATACGCCAGCGGTGAGTGCTGCTACAGCAGCCAGTGCGAGGATCTTTTTCATAGTCAATCGCTCCTTTGAAAATTTTGCCCTTTTGTGTATCAGGAATTTTCGAAGGATCTCTTTTCGGCTCGAGTGACCGTGTTTCCTCTGCGTAGTCCGAGATGCTTCTTTCTTCCATCAGCTTCCGGTCAAGGGCTTGCCCTGAAGCTAGACTTAGGGTATCACGTATGGGCGAAGCACTCAATAGGTTAAGCTTTACCCTCAGTTCTATATCTTCTACTTTGGTCTAATGTTGGAAATTTTACCATAAAATCGGGGACTACCCGAAGTGACTACGAGTCATATAGAAATAGTCTATAAGTGGGAAAAAAATAATTTGAAAGAAAAGCAATCTTTGGAAACCTTTGATTTTATCGACTTCTTTCCTGTTTCTCATTTAGAACAAATGATATACGCATGATACTTTTATTTCTTACTTCTATACGCCCGCTACCATTCATCATCTGGCATCACAATCTCAGGCATGCCCGCAGGAGGATCCACCCATAAAGTATACCCTTAACTTCTTCTTTACTCTATGGATTAAAATAATGGAATCACTACTTACACCGAAAGGAAGAACTACTCATGGCAGAACATTATTACACGATCAAGGATATCGAAGAGATGACAGGGATCCCGGCTACAGCGATCCGCTTCTATGACAAGCGAGGCCTTCTGGTCTTCGTGAAACGGAGCCCGAATGGGATGCGTATCTTTACGGATCGGGATGTGGAGAAGATCCGTCTGATCCAGCTGCTTCGCAATCTCGATATGCCTGTCAATGTGATCAGCCGCTACATCGGGCTGGTGCAGCAGGGAGATGCGAGCCGGCCGGAGCGCCGTCGGATGATCGCCTCGCATATAGCGGAGCTGGAAGACCAGCTGCGCGCTCTGCAGGAGGCAGTCGAAGCGGCGAAATGCGTCGAGGCAGCGCTTGCTGATAAAGATGTAGCACTACCCCCCCGAAAAATTTTGGGCTGCCTAAGAAATTGGAGCATTTTCTCTCCAGAAAATAGGCTCCCTTTGCTTTTTCATACCGCTGGAGCCCTATCTGGCTCGCTCCGCTCGCCACCTTTCCCATGCGGGGAAGGCTTTGATACGAAAATACCGCTTTCCTCCATCCAACCTCCGCCCCTTCGGGGCACCTCCTTCCATAGGAAGCAGGGAGTGTCCACGCGAGCCCCTTC
>SAMEA3663095__coassemble_1883_pt1 | contig 10767 bp, 3 predicted proteins | sample SAMEA3663095__metabat2_high_PE_021 | metagenome-assembled genome bin SAMEA3663095 (sample SAMEA3663095) | pig gut metagenome | biome: pig gut; feature: pig-associated habitat; material: faeces | place: France | collected 2012
AAGGCGGCGAAGCCGCCACGAGAGCCCTGAACCTTGAACCCTGAACCAAATGAAAACAAAGTAAAAAGGAACTGTGAAGAAATGAGGATTCATTTCTTCACAGCTCCTTTGTCTATACCTGATGCATCAATTATTCCGCATCGGATCCGGTTTCGAAGGATTCACCCTTATGGATGACATTCAGCTTGCGGTAGCGGGACATGCCTGTACCGGCCGGGATGAGTTTGCCGATGATGACATTTTCCTTGAGGCCGAGGAGCGGATCTTCCTTGCCTTTGATCGCTGCTTCGGTGAGGACACGGGTGGTTTCCTGGAAGGAAGCGGCAGAGAGGAAGGAGTCGGTCGCAAGAGCTGCCTTGGTGGTACCGAGGAGCAGGTTTTCGCCGACGGCTCTTTCTTTGCCTTCGTCGTCAAGACGCTGGTTCATCGCACGGAATGCGACGATATCGACAGTCTCGCCCGGGAGCCAGCCGGAACCGCCCGGTTCAGTGATCTTGATCTTACGCAGCATCTGATGGACGATGATCTCGATGTGTTTATCGTTGATCTCTACGCCCTGGCTGCGGTAAACCTTCTGGACTTCCTTGACGATATAGTTCTGGGTCGCCTGTACGCCGAGGACATCAAGGATATCGTGCGGGTTGATGTTACCTTCAAAGAGACGGGTGCCGGCTTTAATGAATTCGCCGTTTGTGACGGAGATCTTCTTCGCTACCGGGATCTTTTCGCTTTCCGGGGCGATGTCCGGATCATTGCTGGTGATGGTAATGATCTTGACATTCGGGTTATCCTCTGCGCTGGTGATGGAAACCGTACCGTCGATACGGGAAATGATCGCATTGCCCTTTGGCTTGCGGGCTTCGAACAATTCTTCGACTCGTGGAAGACCCTGTGTGATATCTTCTGCAGAAGCAACGCCGCCGGTATGGAAGGTACGCATGGTCAGCTGAGTACCCGGTTCGCCGATGGACTGTGCAGCGATGATGCCGACTGCTTCGCCGATTTCTACGTGACGGCCAGTCGCCAGATTTCTGCCATAGCACTTCGCGCAGACGCCGTGAGCGGAGTGGCAGGTGAGGATGGAGCGGACCTTCAGCTTGTCGTAGTATTTCTGGATCTCTTCTGCCTGGGCATCGGAAATTTCTTCGTTCTTCTTCGCGATGACTTCGCCGGTGGTCGGGTTCACGACATCTTCCAGCGGGCAGCGGCCTGCGATACGGTCAGCCAGAGACTCGATCGGCTGGCCTTTTTCTTCGATGAGGGAGACTTCGACGCCTTCCGCTTCATCCATACGGACTTTGAGCACCGGGATATCGGAAACAAGGATCTTCTCTGCGACATCGCTGTCGATGACGGTGCCTGCCGGGAAGAGGACATTGCCCTGGCGGTCATAGGCATCTTCTTCGAGTTTCTTGCCTGCGAAGTGGACCGTCAGATGATGGTGCATAGCGCGGTTGTATTCAGCGACAGCATCCTGGGTGCCGAGATCAAAGGTCTTAGGCTCTGCGGCTTCGATGCCGTCAGCGGTCGGGATGATGACGGAAATATGTTCTACGAGGTGACGGTTCAGCAGGGTCACATCATCCGCATCGAGGGTCTTGCCCTTGACGAGGAGGATATCTCCATTTCTGCGGTCGAGGACATCTTCATCCAGAACTGCGCCGAGGAGCGTCTGCTTGAGACCCATGATGGTCTTCTTGACTTCCGGCTGAGAGGCGATGAGGCTCTGTTCTCTGTCGAAATTCAGGACCTGTACATCGCAGTCTTCTTCGCGAACGATGACGTCCTGGGAAACGTCGACCAGACGACGAGTAAGGTAACCGGAGTCTGCGGTACGGAGTGCGGTATCGGCAAGACCCTTACGAGCGCCGTGGGAAGAGGTAAAGTAATCGAGGACGGTCAGACCTTCACGGAAGTTTGCCTTTACAGGGAGTTCGACCGTCTTACCGGAGGTATCGGCGATCAGGCCGCGCATGCCGGCCAGCTGACGGATCTGGTTATCGTTACCACGGGCGCCGGACTGGGCCATCATGGTCAGCGGGTTGAACTTCACCATGGAGCTCTTCATCGCAGCACCGACTTCGTCGGTCTTCTTGCTCCATACTTCGACGACTCTTCTGTATCTTTCGTCATCGGTCATGAGGCCGCGGCGGAAGAAGCGTTTGATCTGTTCGACTTTTTCATCGCCGTCTTCCAGGATCTTATCCTTTTCCGGTGGTACAGCGACATCGTAAATGCCGATGGAAATGCCAGAGATCAAAGCGTAGTGGAAGCCGAGGGCTTTCACGGAGTCGAGCAGGTCGCCGGTCGCCTTGAATCCGAGTTTTTTGAAGCAGTCATTGACGAGCTTGCCCATCTGCTTCTTTCCGATGGTGACGCCGAGACCATTGTTTTCGACGGTATAGGTATTGCCGTTTTCATCAAGGCGCTTTTCATGACGCTTGTAGAAGAAACGCAGTTCTCTCGGGATCGCATAGTTGAAGATCAGGCGGCCCGGGGTGGTGATGACAAGATCATCATCAGATTCATTGAATCCATCCGGACGATCTTCCTTCGGGATGAAGACCTTGATGAAATCATGGATCTTGATCTGATGCAGGTTGTAAGCCAGCATGACTTCGTCATAGCCGGTGTAAGCGCGAAGCTTGGAGGTGTCCATCTCATCTTCGGCTTTCTTCCACTGCTTCATGACATCGAATTTCGCCTTCGGATTTTCTTTCTTTTCTTCATCGGTGAAATCGACCTTCGTATCGTTGGCGGTCTGTACGATGGTGAGGTAGTAAGAGCCGAGGATCATATCCTGCGAAGGAATAGCGACTGGCTTGCCGTCCTTTGTGGACAGGATGTTATTGATGGAGAGCATCAGGGTGCGTGCTTCAGCCTGTGCTTCGACGGACAGCGGCAGATGGCAGGCCATCTGGTCACCGTCGAAGTCGGCGTTGTAGCCGGGGCATACGAGCGGATGCAGCTTGATCGCGCGGCCTTCCCAGAGAATCGGTTCAAAAGCCTGGATACCGAGTCTGTGCAGTGTCGGTGCGCGGTTCAGGAGGACTGGGTGTTCTTTGATGACATCGCCAAGGACTTCCCAGACTTCCGGAGCGAGCTTATCGACCTTCTTGCGTGCCGCTTTGAGGTTGCTTGCGACGCCTCTTTTGATGAGTTCATGCATGATGAACGGTTTGAAGAGTTCGATCGCCATTTCCTTCGGCAGGCCGCACTGGTACATTTTGAGTTCCGGGCCGACGACGATAACGGAACGGCCGGAGTAGTCGACACGTTTGCCGAGAAGGTTCTGACGGAAACGGCCCTGCTTGCCCTTCAGCATGTCGGAGAGGGATTTCAGCGGGCGGTTGCCCGGGCCGGAGACGGCGCGTCCGCGACGGCCGTTATCGATCAGGGCATCGACAGCTTCCTGCAGCATACGTTTTTCGTTTCTGATGATGATTTCCGGAGCACCAAGTTCCAGAAGTCTCTTCAGACGGTTGTTTCTATTGATGACGCGGCGATAGAGGTCATTCAGGTCGGAGGTGGCGAAACGGCCGCCATCGAGCTGGACCATCGGACGCAGATCTGGGGGAATGACCGGCAGGACAGAGAGGATCATCCATTCCGGCTTGTTGCCGGAGTGCAGAAAGGCTTCGACTTCTTCGAGGCGACGGATGCATCTGACCTTGCGCTGGCCGCTGCCTTCTTCGATCTCTTTCTGCAGTGCTTTTTCCAGCTTCGGCAGATCGAGCTCCTTCAGCAGATACTGGATCGCTTCTGCGCCCATCTGGGCTTTGAATGCTTTCTTGCCATAGGTAGCTACGGCATCCTGATATTCCTGTTCATTCAGGACCTGACACTTGGACAGATTCGTATCGCCCGGATCGAGGACGATATAAGCAGCAAAGTAGAGGACTCTTTCGAGCTGGCGAGGAGAGATCTCAAGGATGAGGCCGATACGGGACGGTGTGCCCTTGAAGTACCAGATATGGGAAACCGGGCAGGCCAGAGAAATATGGCCCATGCGTTCACGGCGGACTTTGGAGGAGGTGACTTCGACACCACACTTATCGCAGACGGTGCCTCTGTAACGCATCTTTTTGTACTTGCCGCATTTGCATTCCCAGTCTTTGGTCGGTCCGAAAATCTTTTCACAGAAGAGGCCGTCGGTTTCTGCCTTCAGGGTTCTGTAATTGATGGTTTCCGGCTTCGTCACTTCCCCGTGAGACCATTCAAGGATCTTTTCCGGAGAAGCGATACCGATCTTCATGGAATCAAATTCATTTACATCTAACAATTGATTAGCGCTCCTTTCCGGAATCAGTCATCCTGGCTGTCATTCGTAAAGCCAAGTTCTGTGTCAAGATCAGTTTCACCAAAGCCGGCTTCTACGGGAGCCTGTGCATTGGCTTCTGCTTCGAGTGTATCATTGAAGGATGCGACATCATCGCCGGCGTTTTCGATGGCGCCATTCATGTGGCTTTCCATGTCGTTTCTGGAATCGGAAACGGCATCATCACCTTCCATGGCTTCTTTCAGTTCATCCTTATGCCATGGCTGTCCGCCGCCGTAGCCCTGCTCCAGATCGCTTTCATCGAGCTCTTTCAGGACGACTTCGTCGCCATTTTCATTCAGGATACGGACGTCGAGACCGATGGACTGGAGTTCCTTCATGAGGACCTTGAAGGATTCCGGTACGCCCGGACTCGGGATGTTTTCGCCCTTGACGATCTTTTCATAGGCTTTGACACGGCCGATGACATCATCGGACTTCACAGTCAGGATTTCCTGCAGCGTGTAAGCCGCGCCGTAGGCTTCGAGAGCCCAGACTTCCATTTCGCCGAAACGCTGGCCGCCGAACTGTGCCTTGCCGCCCAGTGGCTGCTGGGTAACAAGGGAGTATGGACCGGTGGAGCGGGCATGGATCTTATCATCGACGAGATGATGGAGCTTCAGCATGTATTTCCAGCCGATGGTGACCTGATTATCCAGTTTTTCACCGGTACGGCCATCATAGAGGTCCGTCTTCGCACCGGCCGGAAGGCCTGCCGCCTTCAGGGTCGCTGCGAGGTCTTCATCTCGGCAGCCGTCGAAGACCGGGGTCGCGATATGGATACCGGACTCGGTCGGTTCCGGCATGCCGTATTTTTCGAAATCATAGCCGCAGTCAATGAGGCGCTGCTTCATTTCTTCGTACTTCGGAGAGCCGACACCGGCAGCCATCGCCGCATGGATCTCTTCACCGAGCATGTGGCAGGCCCAGGAAAGATGGATTTCCAGGATCTGGCCGATGTTCATTCGGGACGGTACGCCCAGTGGGTTCAGTACCAGATCGACCGGACGGCCATCCGGGGTGAACGGCATATCTTCGACAGGCATGATGCGGGAGCATACGCACTTGTTGCCGTGACGGCCTGCCATCTTATCGCCTTCACGGATCTTACGTTTCTGCGCGATGTAGACACGGACGAGCTTGTTCACGCCCGGTGCCAGCTCATCACCGTTTTCACGGGTGAAGACTTTGACATCGACGACTTTGCCGAATTCGCCGTGCGGCACACGCAGGGAGGTATCACGGACTTCTCTTTCTTTGTCACCGAAGATCGCACGCAGCAGTCGTTCTTCCGGCGTCAGCTCCGTCTCGCCCTTCGGGGTGACCTTGCCGACCAGGATATCACCAGGACGGACGTCAGCGCCGACCATGATGATACCGTTTTCATCGAGGTATTTGACAGCATCTTCCGAAACAGAAGACAGCTGACGGGTGATCTCTTCCTCGCCCAGCTTCGTGTCGCGGGCGTCGCATTCATATTCTTCGATATGAATGGAGGTGTACAGGTCATCCTTGCAGAGACGTTCGGAGATCAGAACGGCGTCTTCATGGTTGTACCCTTCCCAGGATACGAAAGCTACGAGTACATTGTGGCCGAGAGCCAGCTCGCCGCCATCGGTCGCCATGCCGTCTGCCAGTGTGTCTCCCGCTTCTACGCGGTCGCCCTTGGATACGATTGGGTGCTGGTTGATGCAGGTGGACTGGTTGGAACGCATGAATTTGATGATGTCGTAGGTGTCAAGCTCGCCATCGTCTGTGCGGACAATGATCTGACGGCCAGTGACTCTTTCGACAGTGCCGGCATGCTTAGCGAGGATGCAGACACCGGAGTCCTGACCAGCGACCCATTCCATGCCGGTGCCGACGAGCGGTGCTTCCGGACGCAGGAGCGGTACAGCCTGACGCTGCATGTTCGCACCCATCAGAGCTCGGTTCGTATCATCGTGTTCGAGGAATGGAATGAGGGAGGTACCGATGGAGACGACCTGCTTCGGGGATACGTCCATCAGCACGACTTCATCCGGTTCTGCTTCGAGTACGTCCGGGCCGCGGCGGCTCGCTACATTCTTATGAACGAAATGACCTTCTGCATCAAGCGGTTCGCTCGCCTGTGCGATGATCTTATCTTCTTCGATATCAGCAGTGACATATTCGCACTTGTCAGTGACAGTGTGGGTCTTTTCATCGATCAGACGGTACGGTGTCTCGATGAGACCGTACTTGTTGATGACGCCGTAGTTGGACAGAGAAGAGATCAAGCCGATGTTCGGACCTTCAGGGGTTTCTACCGGGCACATACGTCCATAGTGGGAGTAATGTACGTCGCGGACTTCGAAGCCTGCACGTTCACGGGAAAGACCGCCAGGTCCCAGAGCGGAAAGACGACGCTTATGTGTGAGCTCGGCCAGCGGGTTCGTCTGGTCCATGAACTGAGACAGCTGGGAGCTGCCGAAGAATTCCTTGATAGCAGCTACGACCGGGCGGATATTGACGAGCGCCTGTACGCTCATTTTATCCTGGTCCTGGGTGGTCATTCTCTCGCGAACCACTCTTTCCATACGGGTGAGACCGATACGGAACTGGTTCTGCAGGAGCTCACCGACGCAGCGGACGCGGCGGTTGCCCAGATGGTCGATGTCATCACTCTTGCCATAGCCCTGCATCATATTCAGGAGATAGTCAATGCAGGCGATGATATCGCAGATCTCCAGCGTGCGATAATTGTCTTCGCGGTTGCCGGAAGAGCAGATCACCTTGACCGGAGTGCCATCATCCTTCTGGGTCATCACTTCGACCTGATCATAGGAAGAGAATACACCGCTTTCTTCGATCCTTGCGATCGCTTCTTCATCGATGGTGCTGTTGCCTTCGATGACCACTTCACCCGTTTCCATATTGACGATCGGGCCTTCGGTCTTGTGACCGAGGAGACGGTTCTTCCAAGCCAGCTTCTTATTCAGTTTGTAACGGCCGACCTTCGCGAGATCATAACGGCGCGGATCAAAGAAGAAATTATGGAGCAGCGTCGTACCACTATCTTCGGTAGCCGGTTCGCCCGGGCGGAGCTTGTGATAGATCTCGATCAGAGCGGACTTTCTGTCTGTGGTGCTGTCTTTTTCCAGCGTCTTTTCGATATGGATATCATGATCGAAAAGCTCCAGGATCTCTTCATTGGAAGAGTAGCCCAGCGCACGGATGAGGACAGTGACCGGCATCTTACGGTTACGGTCGATACGGACGGAGACGGAGCCGGCCGGATCCGATTCCAGCTCGATCCACGCGCCACGGTTCGGGATCAGCTGCGCGGTATAGATCTCCTTGTCGAAAGCATCTCTTTCGCGCTTGTAGTATACGCCAGGGGAACGAACCAGCTGGGATACGATGACACGCTCGGCGCCATTGATGATGAATGTGCCCGTGTCCGTCATGACAGGGAAATCCCCCATGAACAGATCGTGCTCTTTCAGCTCGCCGGTTTCCTTGTTTTCCAGACGCGTCTTCACGTACAGCGGAGCGGAGTAGTTCACATCCTTCGCCTTGCACTGTTCGATATTGTACTTGCCCTTGCCGAAATAGAAATCGCCAAAGTGCAGCGCCCATTTCTTAGCGCTGTCCTCGATAGGAGAAATATCTGCGAAAACATCCTTCAGCCCTTCCTTGCAGAACCATTCATACGACTTCGTCTGCAGATCGAGCAAATGGGGCATCTTCAGTACTTCCTGCGATCTGGCATAGGTGTATCTCTTTTTCTTCCCTACCACGACAGGTCTGAACATCTTGCTGTTCGGCATTCCTTGCCTCACCCTTTCATAAAAAAACATGGCTTTCTTCCTCCCGGAAAAAAGAAGCAGGAAATCGAACCAATCATCGAATCCCTGCCTGCCTCCGGAAGCATTACACAACCTTATTATATATACTCTACTAAAAGAACCGTTGCGAATAAAGATTATATCATACAAAGTCAATATCCGCAACATTTTCCGCGAAAACCCACATAAAGATTTCTTCTATAATGCATATCGTTCATTTTCTTTTATAGAAATTATCATACGCTATATAAAAGTTTTTATGCGTCAATTTTCCTATTGACTTTTTCAGGATCTTCGTTCCGGCTTATTCTAGCATTGTGCTTTGAAAAATGCAAGGGGACCAGCATCCAGTGAGCGATGACGATTCGCCAAGAAAAGGCGCTGATCTTCACGGAGGTGTGTTTCCGGAAAAGCCCCTCTCATCTAATTTGCTCACCGATACCCCGAGTAAACATTCGCATTTCATATTGGTAAATTAAAAACGGAAAGCGCATAATGAATGAAACGATTCCCCCGTCACTTCACAACAAGGAGGTCCCATGGAAAAAGAAAAGAGAACGATCAAGAAAAGAAAAGGCTTCATGCTTTTAGAGCTCATCATCGTAGTCGCGATCATCGGCATTCTTGCCGCTGTCGCCATTCCGAACTTCGTCGGCATGACCGACGAAGCGAAGGTCGCCAAGATCCAGTCCGATCTTTCCACCATCGGCACCGCCATGGAAGTCTACCACGTCAAGAAAGGCGGCACCTACCCCACCGACCTCTCCACTCTCGCAGGCGATAACGGCTATCTGAAAAAAGTCCCCGAACCGCCCACGGGTGCCGGTGCTTATACCGTAGGAAGCAAAGGCGAAGTCACCTGCACCTTTAATGGCGTCACCTACTCCTCCTTCGGCACATCGACGGGGAGTGCAGACAGCAATACAGGAAAATAATCTACAGGAAACGCCGATGAAATCATGATCAGATAATCAACAATCCCGCAGCACACAAAAAGCGCACCTCTTCCAAGAGGCGCGCTTTTTGTGTGCTTACCGAAAGTTTCCCCTATACGCCACGAGCTGCTCTCCCGTATCGTCATCCTGAGCGGACGAAAACGCTCTATGTGTGAAAAGCCCCAGCCAGAACAAGTGGGGACTGAGCCGAAGGATCTCATACCACGCATGTGAGCTGATCCTTTCCTTCGTATTATGAAGTGACTTGTGACTAGTGACTGGGAAACTTTATCCCAACTGTCTTTCATGCCAGAGTCACCCTATCCGCCCCTACGGGGCACCTTCCCCTAGAGGGGGAAGGCTGCGACACGAGAATACCATCCTCTAAAAAGGCGGCACACCACCCTTGTGAACCTATCCGCTCCCCAAGTACCGTCATCCCGAGCGAAGCCGAGGGATCTTTATTGCATTGCCGCCATAGGCACACATGCGCCCTCACTCAAACGACACCTTGGTACTTCCTTTTTCGCCTTTCCCTCACCAACGTTTTACCGGTCTGCAGGAAGGATCCCTCCACTTCGGCCCTCATGACACGTAAGAAAGACAGATCGTCTCATATCGTTTTTCATACCGCTGCGTGGATCCATCCTGCGCCTTTGGCGCGCCCCTTCTCTACGGGGCTACTCGTATCGTAATATAACACCGCTAGTTCCAAAACATGCAACGTATCTCCCAGATGAGAGCCCTTCCGCCCTCGCGTATCGTCATCCTGAGCGGACGAAAACGCTCTATGTGTGAAAAGCACCAACCAGAACAAGTGGGGACTGAGCCGAAGGATCTCATACCACACTTGTGAGCTGATCCTTTCCTTCATATTATGGAGTGACTTGTGACTAGTGACTGGGAAACTGTATCCCAACTGTCTTTCATGCCAGAGTCACCCTATCCGCCCCTGCGGGGCACCTTCCCCTAGAGGGGAAGGCTGCGATACGAGAATACCATCCTCTAAAAAGGCGGCGAAGCCGCCTTTGTGAATCTATCCGCTCCCCAAGTACCGTCATCCCGAGCGAAGCCGAGGGATCTTTATTGCATTGCCGCCATAGGCACACATGCGCCCTCACTCAAACGACACCTTGGTACTTCCTTTTTCGCCTTTCCCTCACCAACGTTTTACCGGTCTGCAGGAAGGATCCCTCCACTTCGGCCCTCATGACACGTAAGAAAGACAGATCGTCTCATATCGTTTTTCATACCGCTGCGTGGATCCATCCTGCGCCTTTGGCGCGCCCCTTCTCTACGGGGCTACTCGTATCGTAATATAACACCGCTAGTTCCAAAACATGCAACGTATCTCCCAGATGAGAGCCCTTCCGCCCTCGCGTATCGTCATCCTGAGCGGACGAAAACGCTCTATGTGTGAAAAGCACCAACCAGAACAAGTGGGGACTGAGCCGAAGGATCTCATACCACACTTGTGAGCTGATCCTTTCCTTCATATTATGGAGTGACTTGTGACTAGTGACTGGGAAACTGTATCCCAACTGTCTTTCATGCCAGAGTCACCCTATCCGCCCCTGCGGGGCACCTTCCCCTAGAGGGGAAGGCTGCGATACGAGAATACCATCCTCTAAAAAGGCGGCGAAGCCGCCTTTGTGAATCTATCCGCTCCCCAAGTACCGTCATCCCGAGCGAAGCCGAGGGATCT
>SAMEA3663095__coassemble_1938_pt1 | contig 10435 bp, 7 predicted proteins | sample SAMEA3663095__metabat2_high_PE_021 | metagenome-assembled genome bin SAMEA3663095 (sample SAMEA3663095) | pig gut metagenome | biome: pig gut; feature: pig-associated habitat; material: faeces | place: France | collected 2012
CTTGCACAACCCCTTCGGGGAGCTCCCCCGATGGGGAGCCAAGAACGTTCTGCCGATTAACTTAATGGCATTACCTGCATGGGGAAGGGGCCCCGAAGGGGCGGATAAGATGACTATGGCATGAAAGACGGCTGAGATAAGGTTTCCCGGTCACTCCTATGAGAGCTGCAAGTCCCCCGCGGCAGATGGAACGCGAAAATGAGATGATCGTTATTTCACAGCCCCTTTTAAATTTGAGAAAATTTCGCAAATCTGTTGACGGAAGGGCGGGAAGCGATTATAATGGGGCTTATATTTGCGAAAGTGTCGCAAATATTCATGATGGTTTATGCTTTCAAAAGAGGGGCGGTCGGAGGGGCTGCTATTGATTTTGCGGATGCAGTATGCTGCCAGATCATGGCGGAGCGCATTGCCTGTCACAGGCAATGCGGGAAAGAAACCTTTTCCTCTCTGGTCACATGTCATCCCTGCTTTCAACCGTAAAGGAGTTCTTACTATGAAAATGAAAAAAATAGGTCTTTTCATAGCGACGCTTGCCGCTTGCCTGATAGGCGGCGTTGCATTGACAGGCTGCACGCCGGGTCAGAAGTCAGCAGCTTCTCTCCCGCCGGAAAAGAAGATTCAGATCGTCTGCACCAATTTTCCCGGTTATGATTTTGCAAGGCATATCGTAAAGGATCATGGCGAAGTCACCATGCTGGTGAAACCCGGTACGGATGTCCATAGCTTTTCTCCCTCGCCGAAGGACCTGAAAGCGGTGGCTGACAGTGACCTTCTCATTTATACGGGCGGTGACTCTGATGAATGGGTAGGGAAGATACTGGATGCGACCGGCAAGAAGCCAGGGAACGTATTTCGGATGATGGATGCCGTGAAGCTGTCAGAAGAAGAGCATCAGGAAGGCATGCAGTCCGAAAAGGAAGCAGAGAAAGAGGAGGGTCCGGAAATGGATGAGCATGTATGGACCGCTCCTGCCAATGCCATTGAAATTGTCAAAAAATTGAATGCTTCTATTTCCAAGCTGGATGGTGCGCATGCGGAGGAGTATCAGAAGAATGCAGATGCATATATGAAAGAGCTCAGCGATCTGGATCAGAGCTTCCGTGATGTGATCGATCATGCAGATAGAAAAGAGATCATCGTGGGAGATCGCTTCCCCTTCCTGTACTTTATCAAGGAGTACGGTTTGACATATTATGCGGCTTTTCCGGGATGCGCCAAGGATACGGAAGCCGATCCGAAGACCATTGCCTTTTTGATCAATAAGGTCAAGGCGGATCAGATTCCCGTGATCTTCCATATCGAATTGTCCAATCAGCAGATGAGCCGCTCCATTGCAGAGGCGACAGGAGCCAAAGAGAGACAGCTCAATTCCATTCATAACGTCACGCAGAAGGATTTTGACGCCGGCGTCACCTATGTGGATCTGATGAGACAGAATGTCAAGACCTTGAAGGAGGCATTGAACTAAATGAGCGTATTGGATTGTCGGGATCTTTCTTTTGCATATGAAGGAAGACCGGTGCTGTCGCATGTGAATTTTTCTTTAGAAAAAGGGAGCTATCTGGGCATCATCGGTGAAAATGGCTCCGGTAAAAGTACTCTCATCAAAGGGATCCTGGGACTCAAAAAACAGGCGTCAGGTGAGATCCGTCTCCATTTGCCGGATGCGCAGAAGGGGATGGGCTACCTGCCGCAGCAGCAGACCATGAAAAAGGATTTTCCGGCCAGTGTGTGGGAGGTCGTATTGTCCGGCAGGCTGAGCCGGCTTTCCTTTCCTTATCGATACAGAAAAGTAGATCGGGATTATGCAGAGCATATGCTGCAGTTTCTATCTCTTTCCTCTTTGAAGAATCATGCATTCCGCGAATTGTCGGGCGGACAGCAGCAGAGAGTGCTTCTGGCGCGGGCACTGGCGGCAGGCAGTCAGGTGCTGGTACTGGATGAACCGGTGACCGGGCTGGATCCTCGCATCACGGAAGAGATGTATGCCATGCTGGAACGATGCATTCACGAGCTGGGGCTGACCATCATGATGGTATCCCACGATCTGCCCCGCGTGTTTCATGAGGTTCATCAGGTTTTGTATCTGGCGAAAGGGAAGCAGATGTTTTTCGGTGAGACAGAAGATTTTCTCAAAGAGCATCCCGAAGTCATACGGCAAGGAGGGATCCTGTGATGTCTGTTGTTCTGGAAATGCTGCAGTATCCCTTTATGGTGCGTGCGCTGGTGGTGGGTGTCCTGATTTCGATCTGCGCTTCGCTTTTAGGAACCAGTCTGGTCCTCAAACGGTACTCCATGATCGGTGACAGCTTGTCGCATGTGGGCTTTGCGGCATTGGCGGTATCTTATGCCTTTTACCTTGACCCGCTGGTGGTTTCCATCCCCGTCACGATGGGAGCGGCTTTTCTTCTTTTGGAATTGAAGGAAAGCATGCGCATCAAAGGGGACGCGGCGACGGCGCTTTTTTGCAGCAGCGCTTTGGCTGTGGGGGTTTTGGTCATTTCTCTCACCAGAGGGATGAATACGGATGTGTCCAATTACATGTTTGGCAGCATCCTCGCGATGAGCAGCGCAGATGTATGGCTCAGCTTGACAGCGGGCAGCCTCATCATCCTCCTGTACATTCTCTTTTATCATCCCTTGTTTGCTGTGACTTTTGATGAATCCTTTGCCACCGCTTCCGGGGTGCGGAGCCATTTCTATCATCTGGTCCTGGCACTCATGACGGCAGTCACGATCGTGCTCGGCATGCGTATGATGGGCGCGCTTTTGATTTCCAGCCTGATCGTATTTCCAGCCATCACGGCGATGCAGATCTGCCATCGGTATCTGACCACCATCGAGACATCCACCCTCGTGGGACTTGTCTGCTTTCTGGTGGGGATCACCCTTTCGTATGCATTGTCCATTCCCACCGGGCCCTGCATTGTCTTGATCAATCTGATCGCCCTCTTTGCGGCTATCGGCCTGCGAAAATGGAGAGAAAGAGGGCGCTGCGCTTGAAACGATGGGATTTCTATCTGCTCTGGGCATGCTTCCCGTACCAGGAGGCTGCGGCGTAAAACAGGTAGCAGGCCATAGGATACTCACGCACAAAACGGTGCAGGCGGGTACGTGGATTTTGAATGCAATTCCCGAGTGGAAAAGATTCCTTATAACGGGAAGGAAACCATCGTTGATGGAGAAAAGTACGGCTCTATGCACGGGAATAGCGATCGGCACTTGCAAGAAAAGCTGCTGCCTTACCGGCGGCGGCTTTTTTTGAAATACGTGTAGTAAAAAGTCTCGTATATATGATAAAATAATATAGTTATTTTCTTGTTCATGAATATTTTACAAGGGTCATTAGAATGAAACAGACAGATACAAAATCATCCAAAGACATAAAGCAGACAGATAGTCCTGGCCACTGGAAGATCTGGTGGGCGATCGCGACGCTGGTGCCTTTTGGCTTTTCCTTTTTTCTTTCCTGGTATTTCGGCGCGCCGGGCGGATTTGAGCTTTCTTCGCAGGTGAAGGTCTTCCTGCTCTTCCTGCAGGTCGGTTTTGTGACGGCCTATTTTATCCGGCACCGCTTGACGCGGGCAGCCGTGCATCTGTGGATCACGATCGGCTTTTTGTGGCTGCTCTCACTCATCGTGCCGTACCTTTCGACGCAGACGGACGTGGTGCTCGACATGTCGGATATGTCAGGCGAGCTCTCTGCGCCGCTCTATCTGTTCATCTCCTGCCTCTCTGCGGCATGGATCCTGCCGGGGAAATGGCGCATGATCGCGCGCATCGCGTGCGTCGTCCTGATGCTCCTTTATGTGGGCATCCAGTTCACATATGTGGGCTACTACTTCATCACGCATTCTCTGATCTCCATCAATATGCTTTTGGCGCTCGCGCAGACGAATCTTGCCGAGACGAAGGCGTATATCGATGTGAATATCCCGTATGCCGAGCTTATCCTGGGGACGCTTGCGATCCTCATCCTCGCGTGGCTCATCTTCCACAGCAGCCGTTTCTCCTTCAATGGCCGCCTTCCCGTTTCCCGAAAGGCGTGGTGGGCGATGGCGCTGCTCTTCTTTGTGAATGTCGGTCTCTGCTGTCTGTCCATCGGGGCGACGCGACTTGCGCATGTGTATTATGAGACCTACGAGACGCTTTCCAGCTTCTCCGATTTCCAGACGATGGTGGAGAAGCGCCGCCACATGTCGATCAAGGATCGCGTCCTTGCCGCGCAGCTCAAAGCGGCGCCGGACGGTGTCTATGTCCTCATCATCGGCGAGTCTCTGACGCGCGACCACATGGGTGTCTATGGCTATCACAGAAATACCACGCCTTTCCAGACAGAGGCCGCCGCAGACTCTCACTATACCTTCTTCAATCATGCCTATTCCTGCTACACACAGACCGTTCAGGTCCTGACCGAAGCCCTGACGGAGAAGAACCAGTACAATGATATGGAGCTGGTCGATGCCTACTCCATCATTGACATGGCAAGGCAGGCCGGCTTCCATACCACATGGATCTCAAACCAGTCCCGCTATGGTGTCTGGGATACGCCAATCGGTGCGATCGGAAGCGCCTGTGATGATCAGTACTGGATCAACCAGTATGTCGGCACAGATGTCGTGACGAAGGACTTCGACACGGCTCTCATCCCCTATCTGCGGAAGGTCGACCCGAAGAACCGCCGCCAGCTCGTCGTCGTCCACCTCATGGGCAGCCATGTCAGCTACTGGGACCGCTACCCGTCCGAGTTCTATCACTGGCCGGAGAGCATGGGAAAGGCACGCTCGACGGCTGACGTCATGAATGATGAGTATGACAACTCCGTCCTCTTCAATGACTACGTCGTTGAAAGCATCATGAACGAAGCCGTGAACTACATGAAAGCGGACAGCGTCCTCTACGTCTCCGACCATGGGGAGCAGGTCACTGAGCGTCCGGGGCATAATGCAGACCAGTTCGACTACACGATGGTGCACATTCCCTTCTGGATCTACACCTCGGATGACTACCAGAGGAGCCACCCGCGCACCATGAAGACTATGTGGGAAAGAAGAAATATGCCATTCACCAATGACATGCTCTACGATACCTTCATGGGTCTCATGGGACTTACGGCGACTCGCTACGATGAAAAGTCCGACATACTTTCCCCTGACTTTGATAAAGATGTGACGACGCTCATGACCATGTACGGCAATGTCATGGTCAGAAACGATACCGAGCAGCTCGGAAGCAGCAAGGAAGCAGAGGACGAGCGCTGGAACAATGATATCCATCGCCGCCGTCTCTTCGCTCCGTCTTTCGACTGGAGCCGGTATCAGCCCGTCAAGATCGCGGGAGAAGAGATCCCCGATGTACCGAATGCGGGAGCAGGGCAGTAGAAATAGGTTTTGAGGGTTCGCCCTTTGATTCCGCTTGAAAGCTTCACTTGAATGAGAAATTAGAAATGAGAAATGCGAAATGGTGGTGCGGCGCAAAAAATAATGAAACGCCGCAGAATATAAATAGGGCGATGCCCGCTGGAGATGTCAGACGTCAGATGTCTAATGTCTCCCAGTCTTTTAGTCTAATCTCCAGTCACCAGTCACTCCTAATCCCTAATCCCTAGTCACTTTACTTTATCCCCGAAAGGAGTCTACCATGCGTCTCAGACGTAAACCCTGGATCGAAGAAGCCATCAAAAATTACACCTCCATCCTCTTTCTGGAGGAACCGACCGACATGAAAGGCAAGTGGGAGACACAGTTTCCCCGTCCGGAGCAGCCGCTCCATGTAGAATTCGGCACCGGCAAAGGCCAGTTCATTTCCGGTATGGCCGCGCTCCATCCTGATGTGAACTACATCGGCATGGAGGTGCAGGAAGGCGTCATCTACTATGCCGCACAGAAGACTGCGGAGAAGGATCCGCCGGTAGACAATGTCCGTCTCATCTTAGGCGATGTGAGCGAGATCCTGAATATTTTTGACGAAGGCGAAGTCGATGTGATCTACCTCAATTTCAGCGACCCCTGGCCGAAGAAGCGCCACGCTAAGCGCCGCCTCACCTATCGTGATTTCCTGAAACGCTACGCCGTCATTTTAAAAGAGGGCGGTGAGATCCGCTTCAAGACGGATAACAAGGACCTTTTTGATTTCTCCGTCGAAGAATTTGAGGCCATGGGCTGGCAGCTTTCGGACGTGACCTATGATCTTCATGCCGCTCCCGTCCCCGGGGATGTGGAGACAGAATATGAAGAGAAGTTTTCCAGAAAGGGGAACCTCATATGTCGTCTCGTAGCGAGACGTCCCTGAAGGATACGAAGTATGTGCCCGAGTGTCTGAAATGGATGCTCATCGCGGCCGCCATACTGATCGCCATCGGGGCGATGAATGTCTATAATGCCACCTACTATATGAATATGGCGGCAGGCGATGGGCCGTATACCCACTTTGTGAAGCATGTCGGGGTCTTGGTGCTCGGTCTGGCCATCGGCGGCCTCGTGGCTTGGCTGCCGAAGGGCTTCATCCGCGGTGGGGCTGTCATATGGGTCGGATTCACCTTGGTGCTGCTCCTCCTCGTTGTTGTAGCCGGGCATCGGGCGAATGGCGCGACACGCTGGATCATGGTCGCGGGTTTTTCTCTCCAGCCGTCTGAAGTCGCGAAAGTGACCGGACTCATCTGGACGGCATCCTTCTTGGCCAAGCGCATCCGGAAAGGAGAAAAAATTACACTCATCAAGCGATTGTTCCATCTTTTCTTCCTTCCTTTCTTCCATCTTTTTGGCAGAAAGAAAAAGGAGGACACCTTCCGCTCTATGATCGGGTACTTTCTGCCACTCTATGGGCCTCTCGTGATGGCACTCTTTGTTCTGAAACAGCCGGACATGGGGACAGCGGGGATGATTCTGCTCTTCCCCCTACTTCTCTACGTCTTGGCAGGACTGCCGATTTTTGAGATCTTCCTTGGCGTGGGCATCACCGTGGCGCTGTTCGCCATTCTCGTTATTGCTGAACCGTATCGCATGGACCGTGTGGTCGTACTCTGGGATCCTTTCTCCTATGCGGCGAACCGCGGCTACCAGACGGTGCAGAGCCTCATTGCGGTCGGTTCCGGCGGCTTCTTCGGGCAGAGCATCGGCGAAGGCATGTCGAAATTTCTCTACCTTCCCGAGCAGTACACCGACTTTGCCTACGCCGTTTTCAGTCAGGAATTTGGCTTCATAGGCTCTGTTTTCGTCCTCATTCTTTACCTCATTTTTCTTCTTGCGGGATTCTCCGCAGCCAGAAAGCTGAAGGAGACCTATGCGGCTCTTCTCGTCTATGGACTCACCATGCTGATCTCCGTGCAGGGCATCGTCAATATAGCGATGGTCATCGGCTGCTTTCCGGTCACCGGCATCCCGCTGCCCTTCATCTCTTATGGTGGGTCCTCGCTCCTCATGAATATCATCTCTGTCGCACTCATCTACGGCACCACGGTGCAGAGCCTTCGTGAGACAGATCTGGAGGAGCGAAAGCGCCGGATCGCACAGATGGAAGGGAGAGGGTGAGCCTCTGGTGTGCTGTCCCTTGATTGTGGATGAAAGCTCGATCCAAATGAGAAATAAAAAATGAGAAATGGTGGTGCGGCGCATAAAAATAGAGAAGCGCCGCGGAGGTTTGAAACTAGCGGTTTTCTCGTATCGCATACCTCATCCCTAGCCACTCATCCCTAGCCACTTGTTACCAGTCCCTAGTCACGAGTCACCTGACGCCATTTATCCTTACATCGCTCGCTAGTCGCGCCTTGTACTCCTTGCCTTGCATGAAAATACAAGAGTAAAATCAGACAAAGATTTAATCAGTGTTTCCCTAGTCAGAATTTCCCGGAGGCTGGCATGAAGTATAATGAAAATGACACGCTCGATGTGCTGACCCGGCGTCTTTCCTTGGCCGCTGCTGAGGGGAAAGGGATCTGTTTTCTTCCTGTGGGCTCCGTGAAGGGAGAGGGAGTGACAGCTCTTTGCCGGGCTGCAAAGGAGATCCGAAAGAGAACCGTGAAGCCTCTTACGATCCTTGCACTGACCATGGACATGGTCGCTATGGGGCGTATGGCGCTTGCCATCAGGGCTTGCGGCTTCGAAGGCGCAGCGATCTGTAAGCAGGACGGGATGCGCTTTCTGGCCGCCGTGCATGGCGGGAAGCTTTCCGCGGAGCGGCTTTCCTCGTCTGACCTTGCATTTCCCGAAGAGAACGAATGGACACCCTACCATGAGATGGCTTTTTATCTGGGGATCACGCTCTATGCGGCGGGGATGGAAGAGGCGCTCCTTCCCGCGATGGACCACGCAAGACACATGGCGAAAGAGCTTTTGAAGGACAAAACGGTTTGATTTTATGGGATAATGAATGAAAATAAAGAGTAAGCAAAAGCCATGAGAAACGGCGATTCTCATGGCTTTTGGTTTGCTTACATTCTCTTTACAAACTTTACTGTACGATGATAGATGGATTCCCGCTTTTTTTATATAATTTATTTATAAACAGGACTCGTTTTGCAAGGGGTTCGTATGTCTATCAAGGGAAACACTGATTGCAGCGTCAGACGATGGGGTCCGTGTTTCCTTGGGAGGAGCACGGAATGAATGAAACAGTCAAGATCTGCTTTGGCCTGATCGGCGGCCTGGCACTTTTCCTGTACGGCATGAATACGATGAGTGATGCCCTGCAGAAAACCGCCGGGGAGCGCATGAAAAAGATCCTCAGCTTTTTGACAAAGAATCCGATCATGGGGGCGCTCGCAGGAGCGCTGGTGACGGCAGTCCTGCAGAGCAGCTCGGCGACCACTGTCATGGCGATCGGCTTCGTCAGTGCCGGACTGATGACACTGCCGCAGGCGATCTCCGTCATCTTTGGTGCGAACATCGGGACCACGATGACAGCACAGCTCCTGGCATTCAAGCTCAGCGACTACATTTATCCCATCATTTTCATCGGCTTCATGCTGCAGTTTGTCGGCAAGACAGAGAAGCTGAAGAATATCGGCATGGTCATCTTCTCTTTCGGACTGCTCTTTGAAGGGATCGAGATCATGGGACATGTGATGAAGCCGCTCGCAGGCAGCAGCGTCTTTGTCGACCTGATGGCAGAAGTCTCTTCGACACCGGTCTTGGGCGTACTCCTCGGCGGCGTGATGACGCTGGTGGTACAGAGCAGCTCGGCTACGATCGCCGTGCTGCAGAATTTTGCGGCCCAGCCGGCAGCTGATGGCGTCAGCAGTGTCATCGGCCTTACCGGTGCGATCCCGATCCTTCTGGGAGATAACATCGGTACGACGATCACCGCCATTCTGGCATCGATCGGACAGACGAAAAATGCGCAGCGCACAGCGATCGCGCACAGCATTTTCAATATCAGCGGCAGTCTTGTCTGCCTGTGCATCATTCCGCTCTTTGCACAGTTCGTGCAGTACATCTCGCCGAGCGGCCGTGAGATCGATATCATTTCCCGTCAGATTGCCAATGCACACACGACTTTCAATGTCGTATGTACGCTGGCATGGCTGCCATTCATCCCTGTCATGGTCAAGATCGTCAAAGCCATCATCCGCGGGGAAGACAAGAACCTCAAGGCCGCCTATGAGCCGCAATATCTGGATAACAATCTGCTCGATAAGCCGGCCGCTGCCATGTACCTTGTCTCTTTGGAGCTTGAGCGCCTGGTCGGACTGGCTGACCGGACGCTGAACCAGCTGAAGCTCGTCCTTGACAGCCAGCGAACCGCCAAGGATTATGAGGCCTTTCAAGAGGATCTGATGATCCTGGAACAGCTGCAGGGACGAGTCACCGAGTACATCACCAAGCTGCTTTCCGGCGGCTATCTGACCGAGCAGCAGTCGGAGGAAACGGCGAGGCTTTACTTCGTCACGAATAATATCCAACGCATGGGAGAGCGATGCAGGGATATGGATGAGATCTGCCGGCAGGTAGTCGCGCAGAACCGTGTGTTCTCCTCGGTAGCCAATGAAGAAATCGTGAAGTGCATCACACTTGCCCAGTCGCTTCTCTCGCGCTCTGTCGAAGCCGTGAAAACAGGCTCCAAAGAGATGGTGAACGATATATTCAGGGACACAGATCAGATGCGCCGCTCGGAGAGACGCTGCAATAAGGCACATCTGAAGCGTGTGAAAGCAGGCGAGTGCCATGCCCATATGACACCATACTTCTCCGACCTTCTCTACAACCTGAGCCGTATCGCGGACAACTGCGTCAGCATCGCAGAAGAAGCAGACACCGGTGCAGGATTTGCAGAGCTTCACAAAAATGCGAAGAAAATGGGATTCGTAGAGGGCAGCTGAGAGTCATGAAAAGGGATGCACCTTTCGGAGCTTACCGCATCTGTTTTCTGTCGAAGGGCAATAAAAAAGGCGATGTGAAATAACGATCATCTCATTTTCGCGTTCCATCTGCCGCGG
>SAMEA3663095__coassemble_2045_pt1 | contig 9799 bp, 6 predicted proteins | sample SAMEA3663095__metabat2_high_PE_021 | metagenome-assembled genome bin SAMEA3663095 (sample SAMEA3663095) | pig gut metagenome | biome: pig gut; feature: pig-associated habitat; material: faeces | place: France | collected 2012
TGAACCTTGAACCTTGAACCAAATGAAAGCAAAGTAAAACGGGGCTGTGAAGAAATGAGGATTCATTTCTTCACAGCCTCTTTTTTGCTGCACGGAAAATGCTGCACGAGGAAAGCGCCTGCTACTTACTTCCCCATCCGTTTCCTGATGTACTCCATCACATAGTACATCGCTTTCTCTGCAGCAGCATAGCGGACACTTTTTCGCGAGCCCAGAAAATGTTCTTCATGGACCTCTGTACCGCAACTGCCCGCGACGGCAATGAAGACGGTGCCTTCGGGCTCGCCGCGTTCCCCTCTTCCGGGACCCGCGTAGCCTGTCGTCGAGACGGCAATGTCTGATGCATACAGGCGGCGGCTGCCCTCTGCCATCTCTTTTGCCGTTTCTCCGCTGACTGCCGTATAGCGGGAAAGCGTCTCCGAAGAGACCCCCAGCACATTTTCTTTGGCCTCATTCCAGTATGTGACCGCGCTTCCTTTGAAATAAGCAGAGCTGCCCGGAAGATCCGTCATCAGCTTTCCGATGAGACCGCCAGTGCAGGACTCAGCAGCGCTTATGGAAAGATGCGTCTTCTCCAGAAGAACCACGAGGTCTTCCCGCACATGCTGCTCAATGTGATAGTCAGCTATGGGGAGCCGCTTCCTGAGCTCTGTCACCAGCGGCGCCATCAGCGCATAGGCCGCCTCTGCGGTTTCTGCTTTCGCTGTCACACGAAGAGCGATATAGCCGGGTCGTGCAAGAAGGGCGATGGTGGGATTTTCCTGCGCCAGGATGAGGTCCATGATGGTCTCTTCGATCTCCGCCTCCGTCCTGCCGGGGATCGGCAGGATCATGGAGCGGATCGTCCCCATTTCTCCCAACCGTTTTTTGAGCGAGGAGAGCATGTGTTTTTCTGCCATCCGCTTCATCTCAAAAGGAGGTCCGGGAAGGTGTACCAGAAGTTTCCCGTGATGCGAAAGGAGGCAGCCACTGGCAGAGCCGGCTTCATTCCTGAGGAGCTCCGCGCCTTCAGCAAACCACGCCTGGCGCGAAAGAGAGGGCAGATAGGGACGTCCCTTTTCTTTGTAGTACGCAGCAAGACGCGCTGCCTCTTCCGGAAAGAGAACATAGGGAAGTCCCAGTACCTCGGCTCCGATCTTTTTCGTGATGTCTCCCTGCGTTGAGCCAAGGCCGCCCGAGGTGATGACAAGATCTGCTCGGGAGAGTGCCGTAGCAAAGGCCGCGCTCATCCGCTCCGGATTATCCCCCACCGTCGTCATAAAGGCGACCGTGAATCCATGTTCATTCATGAGCTCCGCCAGATAACGACTGTTTTCGTTATCGATCTCCCCTAGCAAGAGCTCGGTGCCAGTGGTAATGATTTCAGTGATCATGCATGTTCTCCTTGATGGGCTGTAGGAAGAAAAGGGATCGGGGTTAAAGTGACTGGCGGCTGGTGGCTTGCATGCTGCTTTCGGGCATCGCCCTGCCTAACTATTGGCGGCGAAGCCACCACGAGAGCCTTGAACCCATCCACCTGAACCTTGAATCTTTTACTCCTTCACTTCTGCGATCAGATCATACGCATATCCGTCGATGATATGGACATTCACGAAATCGCCCGGCTTGAGATCTCCCGGGTTGTCGATATACACATTCCCATCAACTTCAGGCGCCTGATAGGACGTACGGCCCTTGGCCTGTCTATGTCCCTCGCCATCCTCGATGATTTCCTCGACGAGGACTTCCGCGTCGGTATCAATGAGGCGTTCATTGTTTTCTTCCGAAATCCCGGCCTGAATCGCCATCAGCTGATGGTAGCGGTCTTCCTTCACCTCTTCATCGATCTGATCTGTCATGCGCGCCGCAGGCGTACCATCCTGCGGGGAGAATGTAAAGGCCCCCATATCGTCGAATTTGATCTCTCGAATGAAGTCACAGAGCTCCTGAAAATCAGCCTCTGTCTCTCCCGGGAATCCGACCATGAGCGTCGTGCGGATGGTCATGCGCGGTCTGGCAGCGCGGAGCTTGCGAAGAAGAGCATAGATGCTCTCCGAGGAATCGCGGCGGTGCATACGAGTGAGCACGGCATTGCTGATATGCTGCAGCGGGATATCCACGTACTTGCAGATCTTATCTTCGTGCAGGATGACGTCCAAGAGTTCATCATCAAAGTATGTCGGATAGAGATAGAAAAGACGGATCCACTTCACACCCTCGATCTTGACGAGCTCACGAAGGAGGCTTGCGAGATTCGTCCCGAGGTCGCGTCCGTAGCAGGAAAGATCCTGCGCGATGAGATTGAATTCACGCACCCCTTCAGCCGCCAGACGTCTCACTTCATGGACGATGGAAGAGATCGGGCGGCTTCTCATCGGCCCGCGTACATAGGGGATGTAGCAGAACGTGCAGCCATTGCTGCAGCCTTCAGCGATCTTCACATAGGCGGTATATTTCGGCGTTAGCGAGGCACGCGGGATGAGCTCTTCATTCGCGCAGGGAATGGTGCCGAATTTAAACACCTTTTCTCCGCCATTGGCATAGGATTCATTCACAGCATCCAGAATATCCTGCCAGGAGTCTGTACCGATGAAAATATCGACTTCCGGGATCTCTTTTGCAAGCGCTTCCTTGTACTGCTGTGAGAGGCAGCCGGCAGCCACAAGACGTTCACAGACACCTGTTTTCTTGTATTCCGCCGTTTCCAGAATCGTCTGAATCGACTCTTCCTTAGCCGGATCGATGAATGTGCAGGTATTGATAATGATGACATGCGCTTCTGCCAGATCTTCGGTCAGTTCATAGCCGGCCTTCTCCATAATGCCCACCATCATTTCCGTATCGACCAGGTTCTTCGAGCAGCCCAGGCTGATAAATCCTAATTTCTTCGTCACTTCTTTGTTCCTCCAAATCGTACTTTTTCTCCCCATAGATTCAGCAGATCCTTTCTGCCTTCATCCAGATATCTTTTTTCTAATTCCCAAAAAACGAGTTCATTGCCGGCCGCATCGGGCTCTTCCGCATCATCATTCACATAGATGAAGTAGTTCCCATTCTTTTCCATGATGCTTTTATATTTTACTGAGTCAAGAAGCCAATTTATCAGGCGCTCGCCCCGCTCAGGATGTGCGCTTTCTGCCAGAAGCCCTGTCCCATAGAGGTACCAGGGAGCGCCATCCTCCGGATAAATGATCATGACAGGCATTTTCTCCCGCTTCGTGCGAAGGACTTCATTCAGCCCGGAGATCCCGATGTCGCACTTTCCCATCGCCGCCATACGGGACGGCGTAGAGAGATACTTCCCATATTGTACAAGATGCTGCTGCGCCCTGCCCAAGAGTTCCATCGCATAGTCTGGCCCGAAGTGTTCGATGAGACACATCAGGAGATCCTTCGACATGTCGGCGGCGATGAAGTCCGTCATCGAAAGCTGTGCCTCTTCCCTCGTGAAGACCTCTGCCCACGTATAGGAAAATGGCTTCTGCTTCTTAAGAAAATCCGGATTCACCGCAAACACGATGGGATCCACCCAAAGACCTGTCCAATACGCCTCTTCATCCTTGAAAAGATTCAGCGCCGTATCTGTACGCGAGGATGAATAGGTTGCGAGCTCTCCGTTCTCTTTCATCCGCATCAGGATATCCTGACTGGTGATCACCACATCCGCTGCCTTTTCCTCAGCGGAGGTCTTCTTTAATAGATCTGCGCCAGATACATAGGAGATCTCTACAGCAAGCCCCTGTTCTTTATAAAAAGCGTCTTTCAGCGGATCCAGCACATCCGGTGAAAGATCCGTCAGCACGACGACTTTGCTCACAGGATGCTGTTCCTGGCGCCGCTCTGCTTCCAGATTCTTCGCATAGCAAAGAATCCCCCAAAAAGCACCGCCTGCCAGCAGGAGAAACAGTAAGACGGAGCATAGACGTTTCAAGATGGATCACCTCATTTCGATACAGGCTCTATCAGAGAAGCGGGAAAACGTGCAGCTGGTCCCCGATCCGCAGTCACAAGTATAGCGCTCTTTGCAGAAAACGCCATACAGGTGAAGACCGATTCTCTAGTCCGAAGGCTCTTCCTTCTTACCGCCTGCAAGAATATCAGAAAGCTGCTCCTTATCGACAAGAATGTCTCTTGGCTTTGCCCCTTCCGCAGGGCCTACGATACCGAGTCGCTCCATGGTATCCATGAGACGGCCGGCCCGGGTATACCCGATGCGGAATCGGCGCTGGAGAGCGGAGACAGAAGCACGCTTCGTATCGAGCACCCATTCCGAAGCCTCCGGCATGAGATCATCCTGCTCTTCGACCATTTCGTCCTCTTTCTCTGTTTTTTCCGGGATAGAAAGATCGATCGGCTCATAGACGACATGGCTTTCCTGACGGATGCATTCCGCTCTGACATAGTTCACCACATCCTCGACCTCTTCGTCCGAGATGAATGCCCCCTGGATACGGATAGTACTGAGCGCTCCCGCCTGCTTGAAGAGCATATCGCCCTTGCCGAGCAGCGATTCTGCACCGCCCTCATCCAGAATGATGCGGGAATTGAGGCCCGACTCGACCATGAATGCGATACGGCTCGGAATATTTGATTTGATCACGCCGGTGATGACATCGGCTGACGGTCTCTGCGTCGCAAGGATCAGATGGATGCCTGCGGCACGCGCCTTCTGCGTCAGACGCTGGATCAGGACTTCGACTTCTTTGGCCGCGACGTTCATGAGGTCGGCAAATTCATCGACGATCAGTAAAATATAGGGCATCTTTTTATCAGGATACAGCTTATTATACCCTTCGATATTTCGCACCTTTGCCCCGGCAAAGAGCTGGTAACGGGCCTCCATTTCACGGACAGCCCAATTCAATGTGCCCTGCGCCTTCTTCATATCCGTCACGACTTCCGTGCGCAGATGCGGGATGCCATTATAGACAGACAGCTCGACCACCTTCGGGTCGATGAGCATGAGCTTCACCTCATCCGGGCGGCTATGATAAATGATGCTCGTGATGATAGAATTGATGCACACGCTCTTGCCGCTGCCGGTCGAGCCTGCGATCAGAAGATGCGGTGCTTTCGCCAGATCGGTCACGACCGTCTTCCCGGTGATGTCCTTGCCCAAGGCCACAAGGATGTGGCCCTTGCCATGCTGAAAGGCATCGCTGGCAAGCACATCATGAAGCGGCACAGAGGCCGCCTTCGTATTCGGGATCTCGATGCCGACCGCAGATTTTCCGGGGATCGGGGCTTCGATGCGGATATGTGTCGCCTCAAGCGCCATGGCAAGCTCATTCGAAAGTCCTTCGATCTTGCTCACGCGGACGCCCATTTCCGGCTTGAGCTCGAAACGCGTCACCGTCGGCCCCACGCTGTAGTGGACCACCTTCGCCCGGACTCCGAAGCTGGCAAGCGTCGACTCGATGAGTGCCGCCTTCTGTCCTGCATCCGCCTCTCCCTGTCCCGCATCCTTCCCCTCATGAAGAAGCGAGAGCGGAGGGAACTGATACACCGGCCCCGTTTCCGCGATTGGTGCGGGATGAGCCGGGTCTGCTGAAACGGGCACTGGCGGTATCGGGTGAATGTCCTCCTCCGGCTTCTCTTCCCCTGCCAGCTCTTCAGCTGGTTCTTCCAGCGGTTCTTCTGCCACTTCATCCGCCGCTTCCGGCAGCGGCGGTATCGGCGGCTCTTCCATATCCTTGACCGGCTCCTCTGGCGTCCACGGCTCTTCCTGTGCTTCTTTATCCGCTTCTGGGGCAGGTTCTTCTATAGGTTCTTCTATAGGCTCTTCTAAGGAAATCGGTGGCTCTTCCGCATCCGGCATCTGCGCTGGGACCGCCATATCTTCTGCCGGCGGTTCCTCATCCGGCGATTCTGCCGCATTTTCTTCATTCTTCTTGTAAATGAACTCCGTCGGCTTATCATCAAGTACTTCCAACCGAGCAGCACTTCTCGCAGCATCCAGCGCCGCTTTCTTTTCCCTGAGCCGCGTGGCTGCGGCTTCGATCTTCTCGCCTGTTTTCTTTCCGAGCACCTGCGCCTTCGAGCCCACTTTCTGTGCGCCACGCGAAAGCGACCAGTGTGTCAGCATAAGCACATCGATCACGATGGCTCCGAGGAGCACCAGCGTCGTCCCCCAGTATCCCATCGCGTCATGGAAAAAGACGCAGAATCCCGCCCCGACGATCCCGCCATAGGTGAGGATCGACTGGATATCCATTTCTCTTCCAAAAGGAACCAGAAAATGATGCACCGCCATGAAGAGGAGCAGCACCAGCAGGATGACCAGCGCAACGCGCCTGTCCCAGGAAATTCCTTTCGATGTCACGGCATAGCGCCCACCGAAAAACATCATCAAAAGGGCGCAGAAAGGCGCGCCGAATCCGAAGAGGAAATGGCTGCCTTTATTCGTAATATCTCCGAAAAAACCGGTACTGTCGCTAAAAAGACTAAAGAGAATGAAAAGGCCGAAGAGAAAGAGGATCACACCTGTGATCTCATAGCTCTTCTCCTCGCTCTTTGTCACTCTCGTCGTCCGTCTCCGGCTTGCTGTCTTCTTTTTCATGGATAAATGGTTATATCTCCTTTATTAGGTTCAGGGTTAGGAAACACTGATTAAATCGCTGTCTGATTTTACTCTTGAATTTTTATGCATAGCAAGGAATAACCTGACGAGAATAGCGAGCTATTTAAGGAAGGTTATGACGAAGCTATGTATAAAAATTCTTGTAAAATCTGACTCTGCGATTTAATCAGCGTCTCCTTAGCCCGTGGGGCGTGCTGCCCTTTGCTTGCATATGAAAGAGGGGGCAGGTTCTATGCGTTCAGCGGGGTGGTGCGGCGCATTTCGTCATCCTGAGCAGAGAAAAACGTCGTATGTTAGCTTATCTGAAACAGGAGAACTGAGTCGAAGGATCTAGGGAAACGCTGATTCAATCGAAGAATCAGTGTTTCCCTAATCGCCGCGGAGTATAAATGATGGTGATGCCCCAAAGCAGCATTCAAGTCATTAGTCACTCGAGACCCCTAATTCCCAGCTATCAGTCACTTACTTCCCTTTCTTCTCGCCCACCAGGCGCGCACCATGTCGCCTTCCTGCCCGAGCGGGCGGGGCTTGTAGTACTGGTGTCCTACGAGCTCATCGGGAAGATACTGCTGCTCTACCCATCCGCCGAAATCGTGAGGATATTTATATCCGATGCCAAGCCCCATCTTCTTCGCTCCGCTGTAGTGCGAGTCCATGAGGTGCGCGGGGATGGACCAGTCCTTCCTTGTCTTTTCCTCCCCTTCGGCGGCAAAAATGCCGGAACAGGCACTATTGCTCTTAGGAGCCAGACAAATATAGAGCACGGCTTCCGCAAGGATGATCTGCGACTCAGGAAAACCGACCATTTCTGCCGCCTGCGCCGCTGATACCGCCACCTGCAGCGCCCGCGGATCTGCCAGACCCACATCTTCCGCTGCGCAGATCATGATGCGCCTTGAAATGAAGGACGTCTTCTCTCCTCCATCGATCATACGCGCCAGATAGTGTAGCGCTGCATCAGGATCGCTCCCTCGCATGCTCTTGATGAAGGCAGAGACGATATTGTAATGATAGTCCCCCTGCTTATCATAGCTGGAGATCTGAACACCTGCCACCTCGCCGATCTCCTTTTCTGTCAGAGAGCCTCCGTCCATCAGCATGGATGTCGACTGCTCCAAGAGATTCAGCGCGACGCGCGTATCTCCCGAGGCGTAGGCGGCAATGAGAGAGAGAGCCTCCGGTTTTGCCGTATAGCGATGAATCGCCAGCCCATACTTTTCATCATCGAGCGCGCGATGAAGCACCGAGACGATCGCTTCATCAGTAAGTCGCTTCAGATGGATCAGCCGCAGACGGGAGAGCAGCGGCCCGTTGATCTCAAAATAGGGATTCTCCGTCGTCGCACCGATGAGGATGAATGTCCCATCCTCCACATAGGGCAGAAGCACATCCTGCTGCCCCTTATTGAAACGGTGGATTTCATCGATGAAAACGATCGTCCGCCGCTGGTAGTACGAGAGCTCTTCTTTCGCTTTGGAAACAACATCCCGGATCTCTTTGATCCCGCTCGAGGTCGCATTCACCTTGATGAAGCAGCTCTTTGTCATTTCCGCAATGACCGATGCGATCGTCGTCTTCCCGCATCCCGGCGGGCCAAAAAGAAGGAGAGAGGGGATCGTATCCCGCTCTATCATGCGATAAAGGAAAGACTGTCGTCCAACGGCAGCATCCTGTCCGACGATGTCTTCAAGCCGCCTGGGGCGCATGCGATCCGCCAAGGGGGCATACCGCTTCCCCGCCTCCGGGGACATGTCGAATAAAGAGTCCATGTGTATCACATCTTTCAGAATTGAGAGCAGTGAAGCAGCGAAAAGCAGTCAATGCTACCGGTCATCCGTCACTGCTTTCTTGCCAAATCGTATAATACCTTCGCCACCTGATCCGCACTGCCGCTCGGAGCGACGCTGCAGGCATCTGCCATTTTCTTCCGAACGAGCGGGTCACGAAGGATAGCGCGCACCGAGTCTGCGAGTTCTCCCCGCTTCACCCATTCCGCGCAGCCAAGGTTCTTCATATGCATGGCATTCGCACGCTCCTGTCCGGGCAACGTATTGACCAGCACCATGGGCAGATGCATCACCATCGCCTCTGTACACGTAAGTGCGCCCGGCTTTGTCACAAGGATCTCGCTCCTTGCCATCATCTCCGCCACTTTATTTGTATAGCTGTGAAGCTCCACGGGATGCTTTAGCTTCTCAGCAAGAGCAGCCACTTTTTCGTAGAGACTGATATTCTTCCCGGTCACGACGATGAATTTCGAGATCTCTTCCACTTCATCGAGACGGGCGATATTATCCACAACATTACCGAGCCCGAGACCACCGCCCATGACGAGTACCGTCCCCTTTTCAAAGGCCTCTCTCTCCTTCGCTTTCTCGTAAAAAGCGCGGCGCACCGGGATACCTGTCACATGGATGCGGCTGCCATCGATATCATACGTCTCCAGCAGGTCCTTCAGATCCGGCGTCGCGACACAATACCCGTCAAGATAGCGGTCGATCCAGAGCTGGTGGATATCGAAATCCGTGATCACGCCGAGCAGCGGGATCGAGATCGAGCCCTCCGCCTTCAAAAGGTCTGCTGCCCCTGCCGGGAAAGGATGCGTGAAGATCATCGCATCCGGCTTCGTGGCCATGATGAGATTCTTCATTCTGCGTTTGAAGGAAAGAGACAGCATCTTCTGCGAGAACTGCCCGAAGCGGCTCATCTGCGAATCACTGTAGAGATGGTCATACATCTCCGGAAAGACGTCGATCATTTTGAGATAGCCATCCTTGATGATGTGATCGATGGAGAAAAGATTGCTCGATACGAAGTCAAGGACCTGCACCGAGTCCGCTGGATGCGTGCGCTGGATCGCTTCCGCGATAGCACGCGCCGCCTGGCTGTGCCCCGTCCCTATGCTGGCCGTCATGATGTAAAACTTACGAGCGATCTCCATTTCGTCTCTCCCTTTCGTTACTTTTCCACCTTCGATTATAACATAAAGGCGCAAATCAGCGGAGCCGTCACGCATAAGGAAAAGCGCTTTCTGACACGCAAAAGGCGATGTAAAATAACGATCATCTCATTTTCGCGTTCCATCTGCCGCGGGGGAACTTGCAGCTCTCATAGGAGTGACCGGGAAACCTTATCCCAGCTGTCTTTCATGCCATAGTCACCCTATCCGCCCCTGCGGGTAATGTTATTAAGTTAAGCGGCAGAACGTTCTTGGCTCCCCATCGGGGGAGCTGCCCGAAG
>SAMEA3663095__coassemble_2353_pt1 | contig 8497 bp, 6 predicted proteins | sample SAMEA3663095__metabat2_high_PE_021 | metagenome-assembled genome bin SAMEA3663095 (sample SAMEA3663095) | pig gut metagenome | biome: pig gut; feature: pig-associated habitat; material: faeces | place: France | collected 2012
CCAGTTCGCTTGCACAAGCCCTCCGGGCAGCTCCCCCGATGGGGAGCCAAGAATGATCTGCTGCTTAACTTAATAGCATTGCCCATGCGGGTGATGCCCAAAAGCAGCCTTCAAGTCACTAGCCACCAGTCACCAGTCACTAGCCGCTAACCATCAAAAAAGGAACCGCTTTCGCGATTCCATTTTTTATTTCTTGAGTCCGCCGTGAAGTTTCATTTTCCTTTCGCGGCAGGCGGGGCAGTCTCCGCCCCCACCGCAGCATCCACCGCCGCCGATGGTGGCATGATAGATGTGACGGCAGGCAAGAACGAAGAGGATGGCGATCACCGCCACCACAGCATAGGCAGCGGGATTCATGGTTATCTCCTTTTTATGTATTCGAGAGAAGTCAAAAATGAGAACAAGGGAAACACTGATTAAATCGTTGTCAGATTTCATTCTTGGATTTTTATACAGAGCAAGGAATCATCTGACGCGAATAGCGAGCTATTTAAGGAAGATGATGACGAAGCTATGTATAAAAATCCATATGAAATCCGGCTCTGCGATTGAATCAGCGTTTCCCTAGATTCGGGGTTAGACCACGGGGCGTGCAGCCCCTTCTTCAAAGGGCTGCTCAGCGGTCATGCAATAGCGGAGATTTCTCCAGCTGCCAGTCCCCCTTACGCTTTCGAAGCAGCGGCTTCGGAGATTTCTTTCTCCTTCGGAGCCGGACGGCAGATGAAGTAGAGAGCAAGGAGGCAGAGGACGATGGCGATACCCTGAGAGAGACCGAAGGCAGCGCCGTAGAAGAGCCAGCTGCCCAGATGGTAAGCTACGAAAGCCATGCCATAGCCGAGCGCGACCTGGAAGCCGATAGCGATAGCCGCCCATTTGCGGTCGACCATTTCTCTGGCGATGGTAGCCATAGCGACGACGCATGGCGGGTCAAAGAGGTTCAGAATCATGTAGGAGAAGGCAGCGATCGGGGTGAACATAGTCGCAATGCCGGCCATGATTTCTTCGTCCTCTGCTTCTGCAACGACGCCATTCAGGACAGCCAGGGTACTCATTGCATTTTCCTTGGCCATTTCTGCGGAGATGACAGCGACAGCGCCCTTCCAGTCACCGAGGCCGAGTGGAGCAAAGATCCAGGAGATCGCATGACCGAAGGCAGCCATCATGGAGTCTTCGATGTCTTCTACCATTTCAAGACCTGCATTGAATGCGGAGAAGAACCAGATGACGACGCAGACCGCAAAGATGATGGTGCCGGCTTTGATGATGAAGCCGCGCGCTCTTTCCCACATATGGATGAGGACGCCCTTCATGGACGGGAAATGGTAAGCCGGAAGCTCCATGACGAAGGGAGCCGGATCACCCGCAAAAGCACCTGTCTTTTTGAGAGCGATGCCTGCGAGGATGATGACCGCGATACCGAGGAAGTACATAGCCGGTGCCATCAGGATGGAGTCCGGGAAGAATACGGAAGTGATCATGGAAATGATGACCGCCTTTGCAGAGCATGGGATGAAGGTGCAGAGCATGATGGTCATGCGGCGGTCACGCAGGTCTTCAATGGTGCGGGTCGCCATGACAGCCGGTACACCGCAGCCGCTGCCGACAAGGATCGGGATGAAGGACTTGCCGGAGAGACCGAATTTACGGAAAATGCGGTCCATGATGAAGGCAACACGTGCCATGTAGCCGGAGTCTTCCAGAAGGGAGAGGAAGAAGAAAATGAGGAGGATCTGCGGCACAAAGCCGAGAACGGTGCCGACACCGCCGATGATGCCGTCTACGACGAGGCTAGACATCCAGTCCGGCGCTTCGATGGACTCCATGAAGCCAGTCGCTGCGTCATTCACGATCTCCCCGAAGAAGGTATCATTCACCCAGTCTGTCGCCCAGCCGCCGACGGTGGTGACAGAGATGAAGTAGACAAGCGTCATGATGAGGAAGAAGATCGGAAGCGCAAGGATGCGGTTCGTGACGATATGGTCGATCTTATCCGAGGTCGTCATGGAGACGCCCTGTTTCTTTTTCTTCATGACACTGTCTATGATCTTGGAAATGTAGCCATAGCGCTGGTTGATGATGATGGACTCGGCATCATCATCGAGCTCGTCTTCGCAGTCCTTGATATGGCCTTCCAGATGAGACATCAGCTTCGGCTCCAGCTGCAGAGCCCCCGTCGCATCCTGGTCTCTTTCGAATACTTTGATGGCGTACCAGCGAACGAACTGGTTTTCGACTTTATCGGAGATCGATTCTTCGATGTGCGCGATGGCATGCTCGACGCTGCCGGTGAATACAGACGGCAGGCGAAGCGATTTCTTATTCATGGCGAGTTCCATCGCCTTTTCAGCCGCTTCCCGGCACCCCTTCCCCTGCAGCGCAGAGATCTCTACGACCGGGCAGCCCAGCTCGGAGGAGAGTTTGTCGAAATCAATGATGTCGCCATTCTTTTTGACAAGGTCCATCATATTGATGGCGACGATCATCGGCAGACCGATCTCCACGAGCTGTGTCGTAAGGTACAGGTTTCGTTCCAGATTCGTGCCATCGATGATATTCAGGATGACGTCCGGCTGTTCGTTCACCAGATAGTTTCTGGCGACTTTTTCTTCGAGCGTGTATGGAGAAAGGGAATAGATCCCCGGCAGATCCTGGATGATGACGTTCTTGTGTCCTTTGAGGATACCGTCCTTCTTTTCGACTGTGACACCGGGCCAGTTCCCTACGTACTGGGAGCTGCCGGTCAGTTCATTGAATAATGTCGTCTTCCCGCAGTTCGGGTTGCCCGCCAGGCCGATTCGTATAGACATATCTTTGTAATTCTCCTTCTTCTATATTTGGGTGGGATTGGTTCTGGTTAGTGGTTTCAGGGTTCGGGGTTATGGTGGCGGCGCGGAAATTTAGAAAGCGCCGCGAGTTTTTGGAAATGCGTCAGCACTCACCTTGAACCCTGAAGTTTGAAAGCAGGGGTGAGTAGCTAGGGATTAGGGATTAGGAGTGACTGGTGACTTGGAATCTCCGGCATCGTCATCCCGAGCGCAGCCGAGGGATCTCTACTGCCCTGCGGGAATCAGTGTGTATGTGCCGAGCTAAAACGATGTATTGGTGCTGTCTCACATCAGGCAATGCGCGTTGTGCCATAGAGATTTCTCGACTACACTCGAAATGACAAAGGCGCGAAGCACTATCAAAACTCCGCGGCGCTTCAATTTTTATGCGCCGCACCACCATTCCTAATTCCTCATTCCTAATTTCTCATTTTTATTCTACTTCGATTGCTTCGGCTTCATCCTTACGGATGGAGAGCTCGTAGCCGCGGACGGTGAGCTCGATGGGATCTCCCAGAGGAGCGACCTTGCGGACATAGACATCGACGCCCTTCGTGATGCCCATATCCATGATGCGTCGACGCAGCGGGCCTGCGCCGGTGATTTTCTTGACTTTGACTGTGCTTCCGACAGCCACTTCTTTGAGTGTCATTGTATTCGTCCTTTCGTTTTGATAAGGGATAAGTGATCCGCTGTGACCGGCGGATGGTGAGAAAGGCTCCCCGTTAAAAGAATATCCGCTCTGCCATGGAGCGATCGAGCGCGACACGGCTGCCTTTCACCTGTACGATCAAGTTGCCTCCCATCTGGCTGATAATGAGTACCTTCGCCTCGACGACGAATCCCAGATCTGCCAGATGCTGGCGGATCTCATCTTTCCCGGAGATCCGCGTGATCGTCACGGTGTCTCCTGCCTTGGCAAATACCAGAGGCATCATAGGCATCCTCCTTTCTGAAATGCAACTCTTCATTTCTTCACTTTCGCCAATATTATAGTTCCCCATTTAAAAATTAGTCAATATCCCGAAATATTTTTATTATATGAGCAATATGATTATTTGCTATATTGTCTAATATAGGTTAGGCTGATAGCAAAAATCATATGCGCTTAGTCTTAAATTTAGGCATGCAAAAAGCGTCCTGCTTTTGGCATGACGCTTTCGTTGATGGTTGTTTGTTGTTGGGACGTTCTCCTTCTGCCGGAAAGAGAGGATGCAAAGCGCCGGAGATTGGCAGCCTGGCAATGTCCGCACGTCCGCGACCCAACTTCGACTCGCTTCGCTCGTCTGCCCCTTCCAAAGGAAGAGGCAGAGCCGGCAGAACAAGGGAATCCCTAATCCCTAGTCCCTAGTCCCTAGTCACTAGTCACTAGCTACCAGTCACCTTCCGATAGGTACAGAAGCGATGCGGGAGCTTTCCCTCCCCCTCTATGCTCTCTTCCAGCTTCCAGCGGAAAGGATCGAAATCCGGGAAGTACGCATCGCCCTCGAAATCTTCCTCGATCTCTGTGATGTACATCGTATCTACATAGGGCAGGAGCTCGCGGTACATATGCTCGCCGCCGATCACGAAGCTCTCTCCTGCGGGCAGCGCCGCAAGCAGCTTCTTGACATCGTGGAAGAGAAGGACGCCCTCCGGCGCTTTGTAGTCCGGATTTCCTGTCAGCACATAATGGACACGGCCGGGCAGGACCTTGGGCAGGCTCTCGAAGGTCTTCCGCCCCATGACGATGGGATGACCCATGGTGAGAGTCTTGAACCGCTTCAGGTCATCGGAAAGGTGCCAGATGAGCTGGTTATCCTTGCCGATGACACCGTTTCTGGCACGGGCAACAATGATAGAAAGGCTCATACGGACACCTCCATCGCGATCTTGTCATGGTGACGGTAATTTTCCAGCTGAATGTCTTCGGGCTTAAAGTCATAGAAATCCTTCACATCCGGATTCAGGACGAGCCTCGGCGCTGCGTAAGCCTCCGGCAGGCGAGAGAGCTGGAGCTTCAGCTGTTCCACATGGTTTTCGTAAATGTGCGCGTTATTGATGACATGCGTGAAGAGCCCCGGCCGAAGACCGCTCACCTGCGCGATCATGCAGATGAGCGCCGCGTACTGGGTCATGTTGAAGGGCACGCCGAGCCCCATATCTCCGCTGCGCTGGACGAGCATGCAGTTCAGGCGGCCGTCATTCGAAACATCCCACATGGTAAGGAAGGCGCAGGGATAGAGCGCCATGTCCGGAAGGTCCTTCACATTCCAGAGATCGACCACCATGCGGCGGCTCTCCGGGTCTTTTTTCAGCATGTCAAGGAGGGTATCGACCTGATGGTACTTGCCGAGCTGATAGCCGTAGGCTTTCCCGATGGTGCCGTCCTCGCGCATCCACTCATCCCACACATGGCAGTTCCACTTCTGCAGCTCACGCACATCATTCGACTGCTTCTGCCAGATCCAGAGGATCTCTTTCACGGCTGTCTTGAAGGCGACGAATTTTGTGGTGAGGATGGGAAATTCCTTTTCCAGATCAAACTGCATGATCTGATGCGGCAGTTTGTAGGCAGGCATACCCGTGCGGTTCTCGCCGAGTGCGCCTTTGTCCAATATGTTTTTCACGATGCTGAGATATTCCTGATCAGCAAGACTCATGGTAGTGACTCCTTTTTGTTGTGTTGTTTGTAAATAGTGACTGGTGACTAGGGACTGGGAACTAGTAGCTAGGGACTAGTGACTTGTGACTAGTGACTTGTAGCTAGGGATTAGTGGCTAGGGATTAGGTTTGCGATACGAGAAAACCGCTAGTTTCAAACCTCCGCGGCGCTTCCATATTTTTATGCGCCGCACCACCATTTCTAATTTCTAATTTCTAATTCAAGCGAAGCTTTCAAACGGAATCAAAGGACGGCACGCCCGAGGGGCTAACCCTGAACCTTGAACCCTAAATCCTGTCTCCCCAGATGCATTTCACGATCGCTTCTCCGTAGCGATCGACCTTTTTCGGGCCGATACCGCGGATGCGTTTCAGCTCCAGCTTCGTCTTGGGACGCCAGAAGGCCATTTCCTGCAGCTGCTCATCCGTGAAGATTCGATTCCGAGCCAGTCCTTCCCGGGCTGCGATCGCATTGCGGACAGAGAAAAGCTGCTGCAGGAGCTGGGCATCGGGATCCTTTTCTTCGATGACAGGCTCTTCTGCGCCGGTCCGGATGATCTCCAGAAAACGCTCGCCGTATTTCTGCAGCTTGAATGCGCCGACGCCGTGCACCGCGCCCATGGCTTCCATGGACTCAGGGCGCTCGCGTGCCATCGCTTCCAGCGTCGCATCCGAGAAGATAACAAAGGGCGGCACATGCTCTTCGGCCGCCAGTGTCCGCCGAAGCTCGCGCAGGGCTTCGAAAAGGCCGTCCCGGCTTTCGCGGCGGGGATCGAGATCCCGCTCGACCGCTGCCTCTTTCATCGCATCCTCTGCGCCGAAGGCAAGGCCGTAGACCTCTGCCTTCCCCGCAAGGACTTCTTTCGCTTTGTCCGTCAGCTTGAGTACGGGATAGGGCTGTCCGTCACGGAAGAGGTAGCCATCCGCGACGAAGCTGTTCAGCGCACTCTTGATATGGCCCAGCTTCTCAAAAGAGAGCTTGCCGAAGGTCGGCACCGTGAGGAGATCCTTCTCAATGAGCTCCTTTGTTTTCTTTCCTTTCAGGACAGCAGCGATGATGCTCGCTCCGTATCGCTCGCGAAGGGATAGGACGGTACGGAAAATGAGGACTGCCGCATCCGTGATCCTGACCTTGGCCGTCCGGTTCTCGCAGTTGCTGCAGTGCCCGCAGGGCTCCTTCACCTTTTCTCCAAAGTAGGCGAGGACATAATTTCTAAGACACGAAGACGTCTGGCAATAGTCGATCATCGCATTCAAGCGCTGGTAATCCATCCGCTTCTGCTCCTCGCTCTGATTGCCATTCTCGATGAAGTATGTCTGGATGTGCACATCCTTCCCGCTGTAGAGCAGGATGCACTCCGCCTTCGCTCCATCGCGTCCCGCGCGCCCCGCCTCCTGATAGTATGACTCAAGACTCTTGGGCATCTGGTAATGGATGACATAGCGCACATTGCTCTTGTCGATCCCCATGCCGAACGCATTCGTCGCCACCATGACTGTCGTCCTGTCATAGGAGAAATCATCCTGCGCCTGCCTGCGTTCCTCGTCCGTCATGCCCGCATGGTAGCGCCCTGCCGTGATCCCCGCCTGAGAGAGCCTGTCATACATCTCATCCACCGCTTTTCGGGTCGCGCAGTAGATGATGCCGCTCTCTTTCCGGTGCGACTTCACATAGCGCAGGATGAAATACTCGCGATCTTTGCCCTGCATCACGCGGAAGGAGAGATTCGGCCGGTCAAGCCCCGTGCGGAAAACAGCCGCCCCGGAAAGCCCCAGGCTTTCCTTCATATCCTGCTCGACGAGCGGCGTCGCCGTCGCGGTGAAGGCCGTCACGATGGGACGCTGCGGCAGGCTGTCGATGAAGCTTTTGATCTTCCGATACGATGGACGGAAATCATGCCCCCACTGCGACACACAGTGCGCCTCATCGACCACGATCATCGAGAGCGGCACCATGGAGAGACAATGCGTGAAATACGACGGCTCGAGCTTCTCCGGTGCCATGTAGAGCAGCTTGATCCGTCCGCGATACATGTCACGCAGCCGCTCGATCGACTCCTCGTAGGGGACCGTACTGTTCACATAGGAGGCCGGGATCCCCTGCTCCGTCAGCGCCTCCACCTGATCCTTCATGAGGGAGATCAGAGGAGAAATGATGACCGTCCCCTTCGGGAGCAGCATCGCCGGGATCTGGAAGCAGATCGACTTCCCCGCACCTGTAGGCATGATGGCCATCACATCCTTCCCGGAAAGGATGGCAGAGATCACATCCTCCTGTACCGTGCGGAATGTGTCGTAGCCAAAATATTCCTTCAGCACGTCTTTGGGTCCCATAGCGCGCCTCCTTTCGATTCGAACATATTCATATTATTATAGCATAGATAAAGGGTTCGGGGTTCAGGGTTCAGGGTTCAGAGTCAGCCTCGGGAGCGTGCCGTCCCTTGATTGGGGATGAAAGAGAGGAGGCGGGTTCTACAGGTTCAGAGGGTTCAGCGGGGGTGGCGGTGCATTTCGTCATCCTGAGCGGAGAAAAACGTCGTATGTGAAAAAATGGCTTATCTGAAGCATGAGAACTGAGTCGAAGGATCTAAACGCTGCAAATATATATGAGCGATGCCCGAAGATCGGAGGATAGAAGTCTGAAGTCTGATGTCTGATGTCTCCTAGTCTTATCCCTAGTCTCTAGCCACGCCTCCCTGCTTTCAAACTTCAGGGTTCGGGGTTCAGGGGTGTGGTGGCGGTTTCTCCGCAAGTATGTATGAGGCAATGACCGATTAAGAATCATTCTCGCCCCTTCCTCTGGAAGGGGCAGACGAGCGAAGCGAGGCGGGGTTGGCATCCCCGCGTGTGAAAATATCGCTTCACGCAGCCAACCTCCGCCCCTTCGGGGCACCTCCTTCCAAAGGAAGGAGGGAGAAAAGTGGAGTGCGTTGACTGGTAACTAGGGCTCAGGTCGCAGCTGTTCTGACATTCATTATCTCACATACGACGTTTCTCGCCGCTCAGGATGACGAAACGGGGCGATGCCC
>SAMEA3663095__coassemble_2830_pt1 | contig 6953 bp, 6 predicted proteins | sample SAMEA3663095__metabat2_high_PE_021 | metagenome-assembled genome bin SAMEA3663095 (sample SAMEA3663095) | pig gut metagenome | biome: pig gut; feature: pig-associated habitat; material: faeces | place: France | collected 2012
TCAATAGCATCGGACTATTCAACATAGTACGCTATACCGCTAGCATGCCCCTATTGCCTTCGGCACTTCCCCCGAAGGGGGAAGCAAGACGTTACGTAGCTAACGATTTCCTTAACTTAATAGCATTACCTCTGCGGTACACCTTCCCCTAGAGGGGAAGGCTGCAATACGAGAATACCATCCTCTAAAAAAGGCGGCGAAGCCGCCACCACAACCCTGAACCCCGAACCTTGAACCCTGAACTTTGAACCCTGAACCTTGAACCCTGAACCTTGAACCTTGAACCCTGAACCTTGAACCCTGAACCAAATGAAAGCAAAGTAAAAAGGGGCTGTGAAGAAATGAGGATTCATTTCTTCACAGCTCCTTTTTATGATTCCGTATTTCTCTCTGTCAGGTAATGCGCGATGGCTTTATAGAAATCCTGAGCGCGCTCATACTGCTCTTCCGCTTCCCCCTCTGGCACGACAAAGAAATCTGCGTAGTCCGTATTGTTTCGGATCTGAAAAGCCTGACTCAGATATTTCGAATACTTCACATCAAAAATTTTTGTCTTGACGTATTCCCGTTGGAAATAGGAAATCACGCCTGCGTGTTTTTTGAAGTCCACCCCATCCAGGGCCAAAATAGCACGAACAGCAGTAAACATCGCGTAATAAGACCGTCCAATGGAGTCTTTATAACTCGCATGTTCCAGCAACAGCTTCGACGAATCAAGCCGCTCTTTTGCCATAGAAAGACGATAGCGCATCAGTGCCTGTCGATTTTCAGGAAGCAATCGGGATCCCCTCCTGACTGATATTTCTATAATACGGCAAGTCAGCTTTGTACTTCATATACTCCTCATACGGGATCACCGTGGGAGAAATGATGACGCCATACTCCAGCTCCAGATCTGAAGAAATGTCCCAAACCTTTTTCAGCTTGTCTTGCAGTTCCCGACGATCCCCATGCACAATGGCTACGAGATCAATATCCGACTCCTCATCATTTGTTCCCCGCGCATAGGAGCCATACAAAAGGATCTGCTCAATATGGTTGCCAAAAACCCTGTGGTATGCTTGGGCCACATGGTAAAGGATCGTCTGTAATTCTGATGCACTGCACATGGTATCCCCTCCTTTTCTGTATTATAGCATGGGTAAGACCTAAAGGGTATGGGACTATGCTCATGCATCCACGCAAAAAGAGGCTCATCGAGCCTCTTTTTGATAGACCTTATTTCAGCACGCCGATCTCCTTATAGTACTTGGCAGCGCCCGGGTGGAGCGGGATATCCGCGATGTCCTTCACTGCATTTTCAGCGGTGAGGCCCTTCAGATTTTTCTGAGACTGCCCGAGCTCATCCATGTGTTCCCAGAGGGTCTTCGTCAGCTGATAGACCACATCCTCCGGCAGATCGCCGCGGCAGAACATGACCATCTTGATCGCCGATGTCTTGACATCCTTATCCTGATTCGGATAGGTGCCGGCTTTGATCGTATAGCTGGTGTACCACGGGTACTTCGCCTTCAGCTCTTTGATGAGGTTGTCATCGATCTCCACGAGGTGCGCGCCGCCTGTCAGTGCCTGCGTCACAGCAGAAGCCGGAGCGCCGGACATGATCCATGCGCCGTCGATGGAGCCGTTCTGCAGCATATCTGCCGCATCTGTGAAGGTGATGTATTCCGCTTTGATGTCATCGGGGAAGGAAAGGCCCGCTGCCGTGAAGTGCGTCTCGCATTCGTTATAGACAGAGGAGCCTGCCGATGCCACGGCAAAGTGCTTCCCTTTCACGTCCTTCAGGCTGTTGATCCCGGAATTTGCCGTAGCAACGACCTGATTCGGATTCAGGTACAGGCCGCCGATCGCTTTCAGATCCTTGTAAGCGTGATCCTTGAAGCTGTCCGTCCCATTCAGGCACTGGTAGACATTGGAAGAGATCGCAATGGATACCTGTGCTTCGCCTTCGGATACCATGTTCAGGTTTGCGATGCCGCCGGCCGATGCCTGGCTGGAAGCCTGCACGCCCGGTACCTGGCTGCTCCACATGTTCGTGATCGCTGCGCCTACTGCATAGAGCGCGCCCGAAGCTCCCGCCGTCGGGAAATTGATCTTGATCGTCTGTCCAGCCGCCGGTTTCGCCGCGCCGGAAGCTGCTTTCTTGTCATCCCCGCATCCGGCCAGAGCTCCGGTCAGGGTCAGAGCTGCCAGAGACAGCGCGATCGCTTTTTTCCAATTTTTTGTCATGATGATCCCTCTCTCTTTCTTCTATCCTACTCTTCTCCATAGAGAATAATAAAGTTTCAAATATTATACTATAAATGAGCGGGCATTGGTAGGTGGGGCTCGGGGGTTCAGGGTTCAAGGTTCAGGGTTCAGGGTTCAGGGTTCAGGGTTGTAGTGCGGCGCATAAAAATATAGAAGCGCCGCGAGTATAAATAATGGCGATGCCCGAAGATGGCATTTCAGTCACTAGTCACTGGTCACTCCTAGTCCCTAATCCCTAGCCACTCATCCCTGCTTTCACACATCCATCGTTTATCGGTCTGCAAAAAAGATTTCTCGACTTCGCTCGAAATGACGATACGTGGGGCTAATGTCTCCCAGTTACTAGTCATCAGCCACTCCTAATCCCTAGCTACTAATCCCCAGCTACTAATTTCTAGTCACCAGTCACTAGTACCCCCATCCCTATTTCCTTCTCATCCACTGGAAGACGCATACAGCAGCGATGCCTGCGATGCCTGCGATATCCGTCAAGCTGCCCGGGAAGAGCAGCAGCGGGGAGACGGCGATGAGGATCACACGTTCGATGACGCCGGCCTTCCGGATGATCCAGCCTTCAAGACCGGCGACGAGAGCAAACGTCCCGATCATCGCGGTGAAGATGCTCCAGAGAGATTCCCAGAGTGTCGCTGTCTTGTCGACGCCGATCAGGAGTACCGGATTATCCAGGAAGAAGAACGGGATGATGAAGCCGATGAGCCCGAGGCGGACCGCCCACAGTCCCGTCTTCGTCTGATCAGAGTCGGCGATGCCGGATGCCACATAGGCAGACATGGCGACCGGCGGCGTGATATTCGACAGGCAGGCATAGATGAGGCAGAAGAGGTGCGCGATGAGCGGAAGCGCGCCCGCCTTGATGAGGACCGGCACCGCGACAGCCTGCACGATGACATAGGCAGCGACGCCCGGGACACCCATGCCAAGGATCGCCGACATGATCATGACGAGGAAGCCTGCGAGGTAAATGTGATCGCCCTGTACGATGGACAGGATGAGGTAGCCCATATTGAGCCCCATGGATGTCAGAGTGACGGTACCGATGATGATGCCGATGATGACGCAGCACACACCGACCGAGATCGCATTTTTCGAGCCTTCGACGACCGCTTCTAAGATCTTAGCAGGGCCCATGCGGGTATCCTTACGAAGCCAGCTGGCGCCGATAGTGACAAAGATGGAGATCACGGCCGCATAGAGCGGGGTGAAGCCGGCAAACATCAGCCCGATGAGGCTGACGAGCGGAAGCACCAGATGCCCCTGCTCCTTGATGACGACCATCGCATTCGGGATATTCTCCTTTGCGATGCCGGAGAGTCCGAGACGTTTCGCCTCGAAGTGAACCGCCAGCAGCAGACCGACGTAGTAGAGGAGCGCCGGTGTGATGGAGGCAAGTGCCACATAGGTGTAAGACAGATTCAGAAATTCCGCCATGACGAAGCCGACCGCTCCCATGATCGGCGGGGTGAACTGACCGCCTGTCGATGCCACGGCTTCGACAGCGCCGGCAAATTCCTTCTTGTAACCCGTGCGCTTCATGAGCGGAATGGTGATGGTTCCGGTCGTCGCGACATTGGCGATGGCCGAGCCATTGATCATGCCCATGAGACCGGAGGCGATGACCGCCACCTTCGCTGGGCCGCCGGATGTACGGCCGACAAGCGTCAGCGAGAAATCATTGATGAATTTCGAGAAACCGCTGTGCTTCAAGAAAGCACCGAAAACAACGAAAAGAAAAATATAGGTCGCCGATACGCCGATACCGGTGCCAAGCACGCCCTGCGTCCCCCAGAACTGGGTAATGAGCACGCGCTTCAGCGTGAAGCCATTGTGTCCGAAATAGCCCGGCAGGTATGCGCCAAACCAGTTGTATGCCAGAAAGACCGCCGCGAGAATCGCAAGATTTCCCGATGCGCGGCGCGCCGCTTCAAAGACGCAGACGATCGCGACGAGGGCGATGCCGACCTCCATATCAGAGATACGGCCGCCGGTCTGTGCAATGCGCGTGTAATTCAAGATCAGGTAAGTGAAAGAGCCGATGGAGCCCAGAATGAAGCCCCAGTCCCAGATCGGCGGCAGCTTCCTTCTGCGCTTCTCCTTCTTATACGTAGGAAACAGCAAAAAGGTAAACAGCAGTAAGAAAATACAGTGGATCGCACGCAGATTGATCGCGCTGATCGCACCGATGGTCGTGAAATACAGCTGGAACGCAGTCCACACGCAGAGAAGCACGATGATGGCCTTCCCGAGCGGTCCTTCATAAATACGCATGCGGGAGTCTGCGTCCTTGTCCTCCAGCATCTTCCGGGCTTTGTCATCCAGCTCGGCCTTGCTTTCCGCCACATCCTCCAGGCGGACGTCTTTCTCTTGACTCATAATTTCCTCCTATCCTTCCATTTCGGGTCTTTTCCGAAGAGTCGTATTGGTACAGTATAGCAGAGAATGGGTTCGAGGTTCAAGGTTCAGGGTTCGGGGTTCGAGGTTCAGGGTTCAGGGTTCAGGGTTCAGGGTTCAGGGTTCAGGGTTGTGGTGGCGGCTTCGCCGCGATCCTTCGACTCAGGTCGCAGCTGTTCTGGCATTCGTTATCTCACATACGACGTTTCTCGCCGCTCAGGATGACGAAACGGGGCGATGCCTGAAGGCAGCATTCAAGTTACAAGTCACTAGTCACCAGTCACTCGGCGCCCCCAATCCCTAACCACTAATCCCTAGCTACTAATTCCTAGTCACCAGTCACTTGCATCGCTTCTATATTTTTCCGCCGCCCCCGTTGAAGCTTTTCCCAATCAAAAATCGGAAGCAGGACGGATCCCACTTCCGATTTTTTCAAACCTTATTTACTTTCAAAGAACGCTTTGTACGCGAGGTAGGTCTCGTAGGCATCTGCCTTGGAGAGGAGATCATACGGCGCATGCATGGAGAGCATAGCGGTGCCGCAGTCTACCACTTCTGCGCCCCAGTCCGCCATCATGAAGGCGATGGTGCCGCCGCCGCCCTGATCGACCTTGCCGAGCTCGCCGATCTGCCAGCAGACACCGGCTTCATTGAAAATGGTGCGGATCTTCTGCAGGAATTCCGCATTCGCATCATTGCTGCCGGACTTGCCGCGAGCGCCGCCATACTTGGTGAGATTGATGCCATAGCCGAGGAAGGAGGCATTGTCCTTTTCGGAGACCTCTGCAAACATCGGATCCATGCAGGAGTTCACGTCAGCGGAGAGCATTTCACTGTTTTCCATGGTCTCATAGAAATCAAGGATGGTATCCTTCCCCTGCAGCGCGAGGAGCTTCATGACGAATTTGACGAAATAAGAGGACTCCATGCCCGTATTGCCGTAGGAGCCGATCTCCTCTTTATCGGTCAGGAGTGCCGCCTGGGTCTTGACACCCGGTTTAGCCTGAAGGATCGCTTCGAGGTTCGCATAGGAGCAGACACGGTCATCCTGTCCATAGGAGGCGATGAGGGAGCGGTCGAAGCCGACGTCACGGCTCTTGGTCGCCGGGACGAGCTCGAGCTCCGCAGCGGCAAAGTCTTCCTCTTCGATGCCGTAGGTATCCTTCAGCATCTTCATGAAGACTTCCTTCGGCTTCAGATCTTCTTCGGCATTCGTGCCTGCGATGGCCTGGAGCTGTTCACCCGTGATGCCTTCTGCGAGCGTTTTCTTCATCTGGTCCTGCGCCATGTGGATCAAAAGGTCGGATACGTAGAAGATCGGATCGTCATCCTTGAGACCGATATTGATGTCGACCTTCTTGCCATCCTTCGTGTATACGACACCGATCAGTGCAAGCGGGATGCAGGTCCACTGGTACTTCTTGATGCCGCCATAGTAGTGCGTGCGGAAATATACGATGCCATCCTGCTCATGCACCGGATTGGCCTTGAGGTCAAGGCGCGGAGAGTCGATGTGGGAACCGACGATCTTGATGCCTGCATGCACCGGTTCTTCCCCGATGACAGCCAGGATCACAGACTTGCCCTTCTGGTTCCAGTACACCTTGTCGCCCGGCTTGAGTGAGTCCATATCATAGACCGGCTTGAAACCGGCGGCCTCTGCCTGACGGATGATCTCATCAGCTGCCAGACGCTCGGTGCGTGCGACATCCAGGAATGCCTTGTACTTTTCACCATAGTCCATGACAGCCTGACGTTCATCAGCGTCCATGCGCTGCCATACAGACTTGGTTCTGCTATATGTTTCTTTCATCGTAAAGCCTCCTTTAGAGAATGATTATCATGTAAGTATTATAAACGGCAGGGAAGAGAAAGACAATAGAAAGTTCGAGGTTCATGGTTCAGGGTTGTGAGTTCAGGGTTGTGGTGGCGGCTTCGCCGCAAATACATATGGGGCGATGTCCGAAGGTGGTATTCAAGTCACTAGTCACTCCTAATCCCTAATCCCTAGCTACTCATCTCTGCTTTCAAACTTCAGGGTTAGCCCCTGAGGCGCGCTCCCCCTTAATTGCGGGTGAAAGCTCTTCTCTCTAGTTAGGAGTGAGGAGTTAGGAGTGAGGAGTGTTGGTACGGCGCATAAAAATAATGAAGCGCCGCAGAGTTTTGATAGTGCTTCGCGCCGTCGTCATCCCGAGCGCAGCCGAGGGATCTTTCTTGCACTGCGGTCAGTGTCACATATGCACCGGCAGGGAAACAACGCCTTGGTGCTACGTATTTCTGCTTTCACACATCCT
>SAMEA3663095__coassemble_3786_pt1 | contig 5030 bp, 4 predicted proteins | sample SAMEA3663095__metabat2_high_PE_021 | metagenome-assembled genome bin SAMEA3663095 (sample SAMEA3663095) | pig gut metagenome | biome: pig gut; feature: pig-associated habitat; material: faeces | place: France | collected 2012
GTCCGCATTCCTGACCGCCGCCTGCAGCTCATCCGGCGTGAACGGCTTGATCATATACCCCTGCGCGCCGCCGCGCAGCAGCCTTGCCTGCGCCTCCGAGTCCCAGCGGCGGGAGAGACAGATGATCAGGGCCTGCCCGCAATTCTTCTTGAGATCGGAAAGCAGACTGACATTGGGCTCGCAGTCGATATCCAGAAGGATCAGATTCGGACTGAATGCCTGCATCTGCCCCAGAGCATCGCCCGCGGTCTGATACCTTGCCGACAGCTCGAAGCCCGGGCTGTTTCTGATCACGCTCGACAGCCGCTCAAGCATCATGCGGTTGTTCTCGATGAGGACTGTACGATAAGACATGGAATTCGCCTCCAGTTAAAAGGTTCAACGGGTTCTATGGGAAAAACATCCTCTTGCAAACATCTTGCTTCCCCCCTCGGGGAAAGTGCCGAAGGCAATAGGGGCATGCTAACGGTATAACGCTCCATGTTGAATAGTCCGATGCTATCGATATTCCAACACTTTCATGTAATACCGCTACGTTGCCCCCTCAGCCCTTCGGGCAGCTCCCCCGATGGGGAGCCAAGAGGCTTCGACGCTTTCCTTTATTTCACAATCATTTTTATCAATAGCCATTACACAAAACAGCGAGGCGCTCTTTCACAACTCTATCTATAATCATACACACGCCTTGAAACCTTTCGTGAATGTCTCCATTTGAAAACCGAAGTACCTGTATGCCACTCTGCTCAATGCATTGGCTTCTCCATTGGTCATGAGCTTTACCAAAATCAGAATAATGTTGTGACCCGTCTAACTCAATAACCAGTTTTGCAGCATTGCAATAGAAATCCGCAATAAAGCCGTTGATCAGATACTGCCGCCTAAATCTAACGGGGTATCGATGCAAGAACAGATACCACAGCTTACGCTCTTCATCTGTCATTTTTTCCCGCAAATTTGTAGCACATTGCTTTAACCGCGAGTCCATTGCCGATCTCACCATAGCAAGTACCTCAAATTTTTATAATAGCTCCAGTAAAAATACTTTCCTTGCGTGACATCTGAACCAAGAGCAAAGCGCCATAGCACCTTGCTTCCCCCTTCGGGGGAAGTGCCGAAGGCAATAGGGGCATGCTAACGGTATAACGCTCCATGTTGAATAGTCCGATGCTATCGATATTCCAACACTTTCATGTAATACCGCTACGTAGCCCCCTCAGCCCTTCGGGCAGCTCCCCCGATGGGGAGCCAAGAGGATTCGGTGATTTTCTGGGCATTCATTTCAGCGTCTATGAGAACAGTCTCGACAGCCAGCCGCCCTCTTGTGACTTTTGGGGCGAGGCGCTGTCTTCTTCATAGGTGTCCACCATGGTGCGGATGCCTTTGGCAAGCGGCGTGTCCTTCGCCGAAAGGACGAGGGGAACGCCGGTCTTGATGGATTCGGCGGCTGTTTGGAAATCATTCGGGATGACGTAGTGGAACTGGTGACCTAAGATTGCTTCGACATCCTTGACATTGATGCGGGTGCGCGCATTCGAACGGTTCAGGACGTAACGGATCTTATTGTCATCATAGCCGAGCTCTTTCAGGGCATCCGAGCCGCGCTTCATGTTCTTGATGGTCGGGATGAAGTCGACGATGCCGATGAAGTCGATCACCGTCGAAAGATCCATGAGGGAGAGATTGAGCGCACTGAAGGTCGATGTCGTATCAATGATGAGGTAGTCATACTCGAGCTGGAGCTGTACGACGAGGTCACGGATGAGCGTCGTGTCAAGGTTGTACGCCTCTTCAAGGAGCTTCGGATTCGCCATCACATCGAAGGAGACGCCGCCGGAGGAGAAGGGCGTCAGATACTCGGCGGCTACGGTGTCATCCGGATGCTCGCGCATGGATCTCTCCGCGTCTGCGATCGTCTTCTCCGGCGTGAGCTTGAGCGCACTCGCCACGTCTCCGAACTGCAGATCCAGATCGATCAGACAGACGGTATGACGGTTCTTTGCCAGCTCCGCCGCCATATTGATGGCGATGAGCGTCTTTCCCACGGCGTACGCTGTGCTGAATACAGTAATGATCGTGCCTTTGCGGCCTACCATGGACATCACGCCTCCTTCGGGGATGTTGATTGTTGCTGATTGTTAGTTATTGGTTGTTTGGGCGGATTCGACGAGAGGTTCGGCGGGTTCTGCAGGTTCTATGGGTTCAACAGGGGTGGTGCGGCGCATAAAAATGGGAAAGCACCGCAAAATTTTTAGTTTTAGAAAAACACGTTGTTCACACAAGGTGAGAACCCCTTTGAACCTATAGAACCCGTTGAACCTGTCTACCAAAGTAGATACCATCGAGAAGAGACAGCCCAACGGCTGCCCCTTCTCGATGGTACCTGCTATGCAGCAAGTACCATTGAGAACATAAATTACTTAGGCTTTAGGTTTGTTCGCGTTAGTAGCAGTTTCCATCAGGTCTGTGGAGTCGGTAAAGACTGCATTGATCTTGCCAGCCAGGTCAGCCTGATTGTAAATCAGCCAGCCAATGCCGACGATGATCGCCAGCATCAGTGCGTATTCGACCATGTCCTGGCCTTTTTCGCCGAGTACCGGTCTGACATAGTAGTCATAGACCTGTTTTGCTCTGTTCATCATAATGATTTCACCTCCTTTTCGTGAAATGTATAGAAACGGAATATATAAAAAGTCTCTAAGGACTCTTTATCAGAATGAAGGGTTCGGGGTTCAGGGTTCAGGGTTCAAGGTTCAGGGTTAGCCCACGAGGCGTACCGTCCCTTGATTGGGGATGAAAGCTTCGCTCGAATGAGGAATTAGGAGTGAGGAGTGAAGGTGGCGGCTTCGCCGCGAATATATATTGGGGCAATGTCCGAAAGTGATATTTAATCACCCCAGTCACAAGTCACTCCTAATCCCTAATCCCCAATCCCTAATCCCTAGCTACTCATCCCTGCTTTCAAACTTCAGGGTTTGTCTATGGGGCGGCTCGCCCCTTGATTACGTTTGAAAGCCTCGACTGAATTAGAAATGAGAAATGAGAAATGGTGGTGCGGCGCATAAAATGATGGAAGCGCTGCGGAGGTTTAAAACTAGCGGTTTTCTCGTATCGCAAACCTAATCCCTAGCCACTCATCCCTAGCTACCAGTCACAAGTCACTAGTCACTAGTCACTAGTCACATATTTTTTGCACCGCACCTGAACCTTGAACCCACCACTTTTACCTGTTTTTCAGGACAGTGCTCTTTCCGGAGTACCTATCCATCGCTGCCTTGATCCTTGCCCGCTGGGCGGTGGCGTCAGCGGCGGTGCGGGTGGGCTGCTGTATCTTTACGGCTGGCCGGGCGGTCTCTTGCTTTGCCTTTTTCTCCGGCTTTGTCTTTTCTCGACGGGCGACGGTCAAACGGTCTTTCTGTGCCTCGTAGTCTTCCTCGGTCATAGGGACGAGGATCGGCTCGCCGTGAATGTCAGTGGTCTTCAAGAGGTAGGAGCGCGTCTTGGCCGGGGCTTTTTCTTCGAGGATGATGGTGTCATCATCACCGGGCTTTTCGCCCCAGAGGTCACGCTCCTCAGCATCTGTCCCCTGCGGAACGGGCTTTCTCGTCTCTACAAGCTCACGGTTTCTGGCGGCGCGCTCGCCAGCCTCATAGCTTTCCTTCATGCGCCGGCTCATCGGCGCAGGGGTATCGTCTGCGACGAGGGTCGGCGTGATGAGGATGATGACCTCACGCTTGTCACGGGTATTCGATGTATGACGGAAGAAGCGCCCGATGATGGGGAGATCTCCCAAGAGCGGGATCTTCGATACGATTTTCGCATCCTCGGAATTGATGAGGCCGCCGATCGCCATGGTCATGCCGGAGCGTACATTGACTTCGGACTCGGCCTCGCGGGTCGCGATGCCCGGTACGCTGAAGGAGTCGATCTTGACGCCATGGCTGTAGTCCAGCGTTGATACTTCAGCATGCACCTTCGAGGTGATCTTGTCTTCCGAGTCGACGACCGGCTCGATATTGAGCTTCACGCCGTATTCATGCCAGTCGATGGATACATTGCCATTGCCATCCGAGACAGGGATCGGAATGCGTCCGCCGATCAGGATGTTTGCGGTCTTCCCGGACATGGTCGTGATGGACGGGCGGGAAAGGATGCGCGCCTTGCCTTCATTGATGAGCGCCTGCAGGGTCACATTCACATTCGCGACATGAGAGCCCAGCCAGCCGCCGTGTTTTCGGGTGGAGGAGAAATCCTCGCCTCCGTAGAAGAGGCCCGCCGTACCTACGGTGATACCGCTATTGGAATTGCCAGTGCTGCTGTCGGAGCTGCTGTTTGAACCCGGTGTCTGCGACCAGTACTGGATGCCGAGGTTCTTGGTATAGTCCGAATTGATCTCTATGATCTGCGCCTCGAGGCGGATCTGGCTCGGATGCTCCATCTCCAGAAGGTCGATCACGCTGGAGTCATCGCCGCCGGTGTAGAGGCCGGCGATCTTCAGTGCGATGTCGTGTTCATACTGGTTCTCGACCTTGCCGCGGAGCATCACGCGATCCTTCATCATCTGCACATGAACTTTCGGATAGCCGATGGCATCTTGGATGGCGCTCGCCATGCCGCGGTCATTGCCCGCGACGTACACGGTGTACTCGGTGCGCCGCCCGCCGTCTGACCAGACGATAAGGGATGTCGTCCCTGCCTTCTTTCCGACGAGGAGAAAATCCCCCGAAGAGAGAAGCTGCACGTCAGCGATGGCAGGATTTCCGACGGCAAGACGTGTGATGCCGGAAGCGGCCATGTATTTCGATTCATTCAGGGACACCTCGACAGGTTCAGCGGCGCAGGCGCTTCCGAAGGAGAGCATCGCAGCGGCGAGGAGGAGTCCGATCCTTTTTTTCATTCCGTTCATCTTACTGCCCCCTCGTTACGCTTGTACCACGAATGACTTCGATACCATTGCCGGCACTGCCGGTCTGTCCCCCGCTGATCTCCACCTGCGGCTGGGGCGCGCCCTGCGGCGGGTATGGCGCGTAGGA
>SAMEA3663095__coassemble_4818_pt1 | contig 3840 bp, 3 predicted proteins | sample SAMEA3663095__metabat2_high_PE_021 | metagenome-assembled genome bin SAMEA3663095 (sample SAMEA3663095) | pig gut metagenome | biome: pig gut; feature: pig-associated habitat; material: faeces | place: France | collected 2012
CTGACGCCATTCTCGTATCGTCAGCCCCTTCACATCGGGAAGGGGCCGCCCGCAGAGAGGGGGATAGGGAGACGGGTGCACTGGCAGTCGCTCGGCACATATGAGACTGACTACGGTTGGCGCAGACAGAAAACCGCTCACTCTCATTCGTAGTTAGTCCCATACGGTGTGACCTGCTGCCTGCTCATGGATCTCCCTATCCCCCCTACCCCCCTTCCCGATGGGAAGGGGGTAGTTTCTGCCTGCGCATCTGTCTTGCATACCTACTGCCTGACGCCATTCTCGTATCATCAGCCGAAGTATTGCTGCATGAGGGAGCGTTTGAGCGTCTCGAGCAGTGCCGCGCTCCTCTGGATGCGTTCCTTCTCGCGATCGGCTTCGTGAACGAAGTGAGAGAATTCGGTTTGGAGCGCGAGCGGGGGCAATTCGATTTTAAGCCTCTTCAATCGTGCTATTGATAAATAACTCACTGTAGAACCATCATTACTTCCGTCAATTTGTTTCCTGATACCTGGCATCCTGAATGCATACAACAGGTACGTATTGATAACGCAATCTTTTCTATTATAGAGCCAGCTGATCATTCCATCCTGAAAATAAAACTTTTCCCCCGGTTTCACCTCATAACACAACCCAAGCGTCCCTCTTGACGTTACCAAAATATCACCAACGTTAGGTGTTAAACCTTTTTTGGAAAGCTGGTCATACATTTCTTGTGAAATAAAACATTGCGGAGTACATTTATCATTGGTTGATTTTTCAACAATATCTGATATCCGTAAAAATGGAATCCCATCCAATACCATCTCATCCTGATACACTCTTTTGCTGGAGCTCACGTCGTATAGGTCCTGCAATTCAACGAGTGGAAATTGTTTTGTATTCCGCACAGGATCCCCAAACATCTCGACGAAGCGAGCTTTGACGAGCTCATCCAGTTTCTCCGTCTGCCTCTGGCGAAGGGAGATAAGTTTTGATAGCACATCCAGCCTTTGCGCAATAAGTTGTTGTTCTTCAATCGGATACACATTGATGGGAATTTGGCTTAACTGAGTGAATTTTAAGTTATCACGCACGCTCCCCTGTCCCCAATTTTTGATATACGTCAAAGCCACGTCGCTTCTCAAATAGTAATACAGAAACTGGTTATCCATTTCCATAGACGTTTGAAAGACAACATAAAGCGGACTTACGATAACACGTTCCTCATTTCGCTGCCAATCAATAGAACCGACATTGATACGCGATGGATTATATGCAAAACATCCGCGCGGCACAACCTTATACGTGCTACGGTTTTCGCTCGCAACCACTTTATTGAAGTACTGTTGGCAAAATCCCTGACTATTCGTAACGCTATATACAGGTAGCGGAAAATCCATTTTATTTCTTTCATTATACTCAGAAATATACAATCCTAATCTAGCGCGCCTCATTTCAGCAATCCCTCCAACCGCTCAAGCCCAGCCGCGATCTCATTCTCCATCGCACGAAGCTCACCGAGGATTTCCGCCGTCGGCGGGTACTCGACAGGCACGTACTCGATTTCCTTATACTTATTGATGGAGAGATCATAGTCATTGGCAGCGATTTCTTCTTTCGAGACGAAGAAGCTCTGCTCGGTGCGCTTGCGCTCTGCCTCCGCGTCCTGATGATGGAAGCGGAAGATGAGGTCTGGGATATCATTCTCTTTCACGGGATTTCTCTTATCATCGAGGGAGAAGCCGTCGGATTTCATATCATAAAACCACACCTTGTCCGTCCCACCGGCACCGGTCTTAGTGAAGACGAGGACGGCAGTGGAGACGCCGGCATAGGGTTTGAAGACGCCGGATGGCATGGAAATCACAGCCTGGAGCTGGTGATGCTCGACAAGTTCTTTGCGGATGGATTTGTGCGCTTTGCTGCTGCCGAAGAGGACGCCGTCGGGGACGATGCAGGCGCAGCGGCCGCCCTTCTTCAGCGTGCGGAGGAAGAGGGCGAGGAAGAGGAGCTCTGTCTTCTTCGTATTCGTCACGGCCTTCAGCTTTTCGTGAATGCTTTCAGCATCGATGCTTCCTTTGAAGGGCGGATTCGCAAGGCACAATGTGTAGGCACTCTCGGTTTGGTTCTGCTTCGAGAGGCTGTCCTGATAGGCGATGCAGGGATGGATGATGCCATGGAGCATGAGATTCATCGCGGAGATGCGGAGCATCGTCTGGTCGGTGTCGAATCCATGAAACATCGTTTCCTTATAATGCGTCCAGTCGCTATCGGTCATCGTGTCCCCGTAGTGCGCCGTAATGTACTGCGCGGATGACACCAGGAAGCCTGCGGTCCCACACGCGGGGTCGCAGATCGAGTCCGCTGGTGTCGGCGCCATAAGTTCGACCATCATCTCTCGGATGTGCTTGGGCGTGCGGAATTGGCCATTCTGCCCGGCGGCCTGCAGCTTGCTCAGCATGTACTCGTAGAGATCGCCCTGCATGTCCTTGTCTTCGATGTCATGCGTATAAAGATCTTCGAGCCCTGTCACGATGCGCTCCAAGACTTTCGGCGTCGGAATGACGAAGGAGGCATCGGCCATGAATGTAGCAAACGCATTTCCTTTCTCCCCGGTCTCATCGGGAAGAGAAATGAGCTTCCCACTCGCATCAAAGTCCGGAAGGTGTCCATTCTTCATGTGCTGGATGGCAGGAAAAGCGAAGTCGCGGACGATGTGAAAGATATCCTCTGGGCTCCTGTCCTTGAAATGGCTCCACCGCATCGCCTGCCCCACCGCACTCTTCGGAAAAATGTGGTCTCCGGTAAATCCCATGGCATTCTCCAACCGCTCCGTCTGCATCTCCTTCACGTCGAGCGAGCGGATAAACATAAGGTACGTCAGCTGTTCGATGACCGTCAGCGGATTTGTAATACCGCCTGTCCAAACGCCTGTCCAGATGGCATCGATTTTATTCTTGATGGTTCCTGTGATCATAATCGCTCCTTTGAAAATGGCGGGGATACGCTCCCCGCCGCCAGCTTTTCTCTATTGTACCTATTGTGACAAGACTGCGCCATAGGAAAACGAAGAATGTTCCGCCCCCTACGTATCCGCTTTCCTTCCGAGCGGATCCTCTCCATACGAGTTTCTCCCTCTCGTCCCACGAAAACAGCAGAGATAGAGGAAGAGGAAGAACGAAGCAACCGGCACAAAGACCAGCAAAGACCAGAAGCCATTATGATTCAGATCATGCAGACGGCGCACCATCAGCATCATCCAGGGGATTCCCACTATCGTAAGTAAAACCATCCCCGGCAGATCGCCCGCCATGAAATCCAGCTGTTCCACACGGCTCATGATGACACATAGCTCAAAAATGCATCCCATCCCCCATAAAAGCAGCGAACGGAAAATATATTTCTTTCGATTGATACGTCCATCGATCCCGATAAACTTGTCAAGCATCCCCTCTTGCTCCTCTTTAGAAGAGAGCCCGCTCTGGTTTTCCCCCTGACCCGCCTTTTCCAAAAAGCACCCGCAATGCCCACAGAATAAATCACTTTCCCTGACCGAATAATGACACTTTGGACAAATCATCCGTCCCACACCCTTTCTATGTATTTCCCTTCATTCCTACAGACTATATGCCTTTCCCTTTAGCATATCACAGATACTATGACAAAAAGAGCCATAAAAAGGACTGCTCGCTCGTTTTTTCACAAGATTCTCTCTTGCGTCTTACGCACCTTCTTATCCTAGGAGTGACTGGAAAACCTTATCTCAGCTGTCTTTCATGCCATAGTCACCCTATCTGCCCCTACGGGGCACCTTCCCCTAGAGGGGAAGGCTGCGATACGAGAATACCCTCTTCTAAA
>SAMEA3663095__coassemble_6100_pt1 | contig 2922 bp, 3 predicted proteins | sample SAMEA3663095__metabat2_high_PE_021 | metagenome-assembled genome bin SAMEA3663095 (sample SAMEA3663095) | pig gut metagenome | biome: pig gut; feature: pig-associated habitat; material: faeces | place: France | collected 2012
CGAGAGCCAACCTCCGCCCCTTCGGGGCACCTCCTTCCAAAGGAAGGAGGGAGAACAGAGGAGCGTGTTGACTGGTAACTAGGGCTCAAGGCTCTCGTGGCGGTTTCGCCGCATTTTAGATGACGGTATCCTCGTATCGCCAGCCTTCCCCGCTAGGGGAAGGTGCCCCGAAGGGGCGGATAGGGTGACTATGGCAGGAAGGATCGATGACCGGATGCCTATCCGTCACTTCAATCTTCCTGCATCGACTTCGCCCTTGATGTAGCGGTGGACTTGGTCCATCGGGGTGTCGGGGAGGATGGGGGCGCGCTCGGTGGAGCCTCGTCCATGGTTTTTTATTTTACCATCAAAATCATATTCTGTCATGGAAAGGGTCTGCACCTTTTTATTCGGTACGTCCATGCGGACATGATAGATGACCTGAGAGAAGTCCTGGTCCTTCCATGGGTAGGCGATGCGGAGGAAGAAGGTGGCGTAGCCATTCTTATAGCGGAGCGTCTGCTTCTCGATGTCATAGGTGCTGCCGTGAAATTTCACGCCGCTCTCTTTGAAGAGAGGGAGCCATTGGGGATTCGTGAAATGGGGGATCGGCTGCTCGATGAAGTGGGTATACACATTCCTTCCGAAGGAATTGGGCAGGAGCGGGCTCCAGCTGTCGTCGGAAAAGCGGGTGCTTTCCTGGATGCTTCCGTCAGCGGCAAGGGTCTTCACCGCCGCAATGTGGTAGGTGCGGCGGTCCTTATCAAATTCCATGGTGGAAATGACAGATGTGCCGTCAAGGGAGAGCTTCAGGTCCATCGATGCGCGGACGCCGCTGTCGACGTAGGAGTCCGTGTCGACTTCGGCGCTCTCGCTCGCAGGGAGCGGGATCCAGTTCGCGGCGCCTACGGGAGAGAGGGTGCCTGCCATGAGTAAGAGGGCGGTCAAAAATTTTTTCATGATGGATGCTCCTTGAGAAAAAGGGTTCAGGGTCAGCCCGTGAGGCGTGCTGCCTCTTGAATTAGAAATTAGAAATGAGAAATGGTGGTGCGGCGCATAAAACTATAGAAGCGCCGCGAAGTATAAATCATGGCGATGCCCGAATGTGATATTCAAGTCACTAGTCACTAATCCCCAGCCACTCGTGGCTCCGAATCCCTAGGGAAACACAGATTACATCGTTGTCTGCTTTCACACATGCATCGTTTATCGGACTGCAAGAAAGATTTCTCGCTTCGCTCGAAATGACGATACGAGAGAGTCTGACGGCTCCCAGTCACCAGTCACTAGTCACTTCTCATCGCAAGAAATATTTCCTGCTATTTCAATCCTTTCACCACGCGCAGATCCTGCAGGGTGAGGAAGGGGCGGTAGGGCTGGCGGAGGTAGAGCGCCATGGTGTAGACGAGAGCGGTGATGTGGGGGCAGTCCACGTGCATCATGTCCGAGAGGTCGAGAAGGCTCGCAAGGCCGCAGGGAAGGTCTTCGGTGATGTAGCGGCTCGTCAGCGCCTGCGGGCCTTTGACGGCCAAGTACGATGGGTTTTCCGTGAGCGCTTCATAGAGCGTTTCAGCGCGGGTCCCCCTGAAGGAGTTCAGTGTGGCAAGAAGGGGCGCGAGCTCCAGACCGAGGGCTTTTCCGATGGCGAGGCGCTCCTTGTCGCACTCTTCCATGAAGGCAGCCGTGCGCTTCGTGAGGGGGGCTCCGAAGAAATCAAAGTCCTCCCCGTTTTCGATGCGGGAAAGATTGAAGAGGCACTGCGTCACGTGAATGATGGGATTCGTCGCGGAGAGCGAGGTCGCGGCTGGCGAAGAGACGCGTGTCACCTTCGGCGCGAGCTTGTGCAGAAGCTCGCTCAGCAGGGATTCTTCCCCGATGGCGGAGTAGGCGATCTCGTCTTTCATGGCTTTGAAATGGAGCGAGGTGTGGTCGGAGGAGAGCGCAGCGATGAAAGGCATGTTTGCCGTCTCACCGATGGTGATCGGCACGGCTCCCTGCGCCTTCTGGAAGGCACGGTAGGCCTTCACCGCGCCCCAGCAGCCGTTCAGGAAGAGCAGGCACTGCCCCTTTTTCATGTAGGGCATCACTTCCTCGGTGACAGCCTCATGATCGTCCGCACGGGTGAAGACAAGAAGGATGTCGGCCTCGCAGGCTTCTTCGAGCGAGCGCGCTATGGGCAGGTAGAGGGAGGTATTCACCTTGCCGCTGACATTGAGCGGATGCGTCTCCCAAAGCTTTCTCTTCTCTTCGTTTCTGACGTAGATTGTGAAGGGGACGGAGATGAGATGCAGGTAGGCGGCGGCAGCGAGTCCCGTCGCGCCCGCACCGATGATGGAAATTTTCATAAGAGATCCTCGATTCGATGAGTTCGATATATTTATATATTATATATATATCAAGGCCATGGTTCAAGGGTTCGGGGGCGGCGGCAGGCAGCGGGTCCATATCAGGAACGTCCATTCTCTTATGTCCCTTCTGCCGCTATGCTATAGTACACACAAATCATCATTTTGCGAGGAAGAGAGAGTACAGCGATGGCCATCCTTCTCACTTTCTTCTTCAACTGGTGGGGAAAACGGATGCGTGCCAAAGGATTTTAATCAAAAACACGCCGGATGTCGTGAGACGTCCGGCGTGTTTTGTTGTGAAAGGGGTTCAGGGTTTAGGGTTTAGGGTTCAGGGTTGTGGTGGCGGCTTCGCCGCAAATATTTATGGGGGCGATGCCCGAAGGTCTGTTGATCGCAGGTTTTCCTCGTATCGTCAGCCTTCCCCTCGAGGGGAAGGTGCCCCGATGGGGCGGATAGGGCACTAGCGGTATGAAAGAGAGTGGGAAAGAGCGTCTCAAGTACGTCGTTTATGAGAGCACCCGAGCGCCGCTCCGGGTCAATTTATATAAAGGGCGATGCCCGATTAAGAATCATTCTCGCCCCTTCCTCTGGAAGG